>Ga0209125_1000004_pt1 | contig 504916 bp, 388 predicted proteins | sample BarGraIncub1131A_FD_184503 | JGI IMG/M metagenome (GOLD analysis project Ga0209125, IMG submission 184503) | Arctic peat soil microbial communities from Barrow, Alaska - Barrow Graham LP Incubations 11-31A (SPAdes) (version 2) | ecosystem: Environmental > Terrestrial > Soil > Wetlands > Peat...
GGTCAAAAAGAATGGGGACCAATCCACGACGAAAATGTGATCACAAATGAAGATCCCGGTTTTGCTGACGCAGCAAATTTGAATTTTACATTAAAAGAGAATTCTTCAATATTTAAAAAACTTCCTGAATTTAAGTCGATACCTTTTAGTGAAATCGGACTGATAAAAAATAAATAAAATAAATGAGATCAATTATTTTCCTGTTTATCGTTTTTATTCTTGCCAATATTTCATGTAAACAAAAAGGCAATGAACAATCCGGACCTTCAGATAATAAGAATAAAATAACCACTTATATTCCAAAAGATACAACCTGGAAGAGGTTGACTCTCAGGCAAAAGATCGGTCAGACAATGCTGATGCTGCCTGACAGGAAAAAAGAATCAGAGCTGGGGAATGGTTCGCTCAGACAATATTTTGAAAAATATCCTGTTTCAGGCTTTTTCCTGGGATGGAAGCTTTATGACGGCATTGCGCCAGGTGAGAGGTTTGATTATACCAGAAAGGCATGCAAGGAATACCAGGAAAACAGTTCCCTGCCTCTGATTTTTCAGCAGGACTACGAAAATGGAGTTGATTTGGAAGGCATGATCTCCTTCCCGAATGAGATGGCGCTTGGTGCTGCCAATTCTCCTGAACTGGCATTTGAGTATGGTAAAGAAGTTGCTCTCGAAAGCCGATCGGTAGGGGTAAACTGGGTATTGAATCCGGTTGCCGATCTGAACCTGAATCCTTTGAATCCTATTACCAACATTCGCAGTATTTCCGATGATCCGGATAAGGCTATCCGTTTGCTGAGTCAGAAAATAAAGGGATTACAGGAAAATGGAGTAGCTGCAACCATAAAACATTTTCCTGGTGATGGTGTTGACTCCCGCGATCAGCATTTACTGACTTCATGTAATTCGCTTCCGATTGATGTTTGGCGTGAAAAGCATGGTAAAGTGTTTAAGGCATTGATAGATAGAGGAGTGGCTTGTATCATGCCCGGTCATATTACACTTCCTGCGTATCAGAAAGAAAGAATAAATGGTATGTGTCCTCCTGCAACCCTATCCAAAGAATTGCTTACCAATCTTTTAAAAGGAGAGCTTGATTTCCGCGGAGTAATTGTTTCTGATGCAATGGTGATGGGTGGATTCAGGGGCTGGTATAAGAATGATCTGGAAAGTGAAATTGAAAGTTTCAAGGCCGGAGTTGATGTTTTACTGTGGCCTTCATATGCCTTTATGGATTCTTTGGAAGCAAGAATTAACCGGGGCCTTATTCCAATGTCAAGGCTTGATGATGCTGTCAGCCGTGTTTGGGCTCTAAAAGAAAGATTTGGTTTGCTGGATAAGGATCGCAAATTAATCAACGATATTTCGCCCGAAGAAATAAGAGCTGCAGCAAACACATCAAAGGAAATTTGTGAAAAAGCTATTACGCTTTTGCGCGACAGAAATAGTGCCTTACCTCTTAATCCTGAAAAGGATAAAAAAATTCTGGTAGTAGGTGTAACACCGGTATCACGCAAAGGAGGGGACAGTGACCTGAAAGGATTGCAAGAATTTGCAGATTTGTTAAAGAAGAAGGGTTTCATGGTAGATTTTCGCCACAATATTTTATACGAAACAGAGGGATGGATCGACGATTCACCGGAAAAATACGACCGGATTATCATCGCTCTTTCACGGGAGCCCCATGCTCCTTTTGGTCCATTGCAGCTGTATGACGATGAAGCTCAGACAGTATGGGGAGTAAATGCCATGCCAAAAGAAAAGGTGATTGTCGTAAATTTTGGAAATCCTTATAATACCAATGAATATTTTGAGCGCGTGAATACGTGTATCAATGCTTATTCCAATTCAGCCGTAATGCATGAAGCTGTTGCAGAAGCACTTTTAGGAAAAGTGAAAATGGTGGGGCTGTCACCAGTTGAAGTGGATGTGAAAAAATACAAATCCTATAATTAAACTCCCCCAAATCCTATAAAGATGGGTTTTTGAAAAAATAAAGTAAAATTTAACACAAATCCGTTGTTAGAACTTTGCATACTATGAAATACAATTTTTTGAGATATTCTGCATTTTGCCTAACCGGATTAACGATCCTTCCGAGCTGGACAATGGCCAATGGTATACGCATAGCACCAAGTGACATGGTCGTTTGGAGATTCATCGGGCTGAGAAGACAATGGTGTTCCGACTTTAACAGTTTTTCAAGTTGTCCTGGTGTCCATATTATTGAAGTATGAGATAGTCAACCTGTTGTCCTAAATATGCATTAAACTTGACTTTAATTTCTTAATATTTAAAATGAACCAAATGACAAAGGATTCAGTCTCAATGTCTGTTAAAAGGGTCACCTCGATTGATGTCTTTCGCGGTTTTACGATGTTTCTCCTGATAGGAGAAAGCACCCATCTTTATGATCACTTCAGTTCAATTGAAGGGAGCAGTGTGATGCAATACATAGGTAATCAGCTCCATCATCACGAGTGGCACGGCTTGAACTTCTGGGACCTGATTCAACCATTTTTTATGTTTATCGTCGGGGTGGCAATCCCTTTTGCTGTTGCCAACCGGATCAAGAAGGGAGATACAAATAGTCAAATTTTCCACCATGCCCTAAAACGTTCTTTCCTGCTTTTGTTTTTAGGATGGGCATTATACTGTATTGAACCGGGAGAGATTGGATTTAGGTTTCAGGATGTACTCGCACAATTATCCGTAACCTACCTGGTTGCTTTTTTGATCATGAGAAAAAGCTTCTTTTTTCAGCTGATTTTTACTTTATTAATTCTTTTATTGACAGATCTGGCTTATCGTTTCTTTCCAATTGATGGGTTTAACCATCCATGGGAAGTCTATCATAATCTTGGAGCATGGATCAATATTAAAATTGAAGGTATGGAAAAAACAAGTAATTGGGCGTCTCTAAATGCTATTCCTACTATCGCTCATACAGTATGGGGAGTTTTATTTGGTCAGCTGCTGATGAGCGACCGTCCGATAAGAAAGAAAATCCGGTTTATGGTGATAGCCGGTGTGGCGGCACTACTCATTGGTTTTTCTCTCGACCGGATGGATATCACCCCGATCATTAAAAAGATCGCAACCTCCTCATTTGTATTTGCCAGTGGTGGGTGGGCCATCCTAGCTCTTTGCTTTTTTTATTGGGCGATAGATGTTAGGAAACTATTTGCAAAGGGATCGAAGTTCTTTATAATTGTTGGGATGAACTGTATTTCAATTTACCTCTTTTTCGAAATAGGTGGCGCCCAATTCGTGAGTAAAATATTTTCTCCATTCACAAAGGCATTGCTTTATTTGGCAGGAAACCTGACAGTAGAAATTGCGACTAGTCTATGTTCTTTTATATCAATGTGGTACATCTGTTATTGGTTGTATAAAAACAGGATTTTTATAAAAATATGACAGGATTTTGTATATATAGAAGTTGGATATTTAGTTCATCATCGATTAAAAGACTATTTAATATACAGTGAGGTTCTATAATTTAAATAACAGTATGTCAAATAAGTATGCTATGTTTAATTATTGAAAAACCCGATAACCATCAAGTAATATCAAGAAAGTATAAACACACTGGTAAAATAGGTCTATTCGACAAACAGTTTGTAGCTTACAAGCTTACTGAAATGAGCAATCCATTGGTCGCAATCAGTAAAGTAGTTGATTTTAAGTTTTTTCGACCGATTTTGGAAGAGAAGTTTTTAATGCGAATATAAAGGATAATGCTGGAGCGAAACCATTTGATGTGGTGTTAATGTTCAAGATCAATTTGATTCAGCGTTATTGCAATCTGGGAGATCAGCAAGTAGAATATCAAATCATTGACAGAATGAGTTTCAAGAAATTTCTGAGACTCGAAAGTGATGATAAAGTTTCTGATGAAAAGTCAAACAAGAAATGATTTAGCCGATCCCGACTTTCGGAGAAGCCATCAAGACCTGATTTGGTCTCTTAAAATTTTTTAGATCGAAAAACAAGACCTGATTTAGGTGATCCCGTGTTTCGGAGAAGGCAAACAAGATCTGATTTGGTTACCTAAAAGTTTTTAGATTGGAAAACAAGATCTGATTTGGTTACCTAAAATTTTTTAGATTGGCAAACAAGACCTGATTTGGTTACCTAAAATTTTTTAGATCGGAAAACAAGACCTGATTTGGCACCTAAAAGTTTTTAGATTGGCAAACAAGATCTGATTTGGTTACCTAAAAGTTTTTAGACCGGAAAACAAGATCTGATTTGGTCATCCCGGTTTTTGGGTTGATGTTAAAGAATAGATGATGTCGTTCTCTACTCTTTGTTAAGTAATACACCAAAACGTATTTTGAATATTTTCATGTTTTAAGGTAAATAATTGCAATTAATCGCTATTTAATAGATTTATTTTGTGTGAAATGATAATATGTTGTAACAAATGTGTTGTTATTCCGTAAATAAACTCAATTTCTCTTCCGAAATATTTTTTTAAGAAATCGTATATTCACTTCTAAATTATTTTTTATGAAAAACTTTCCGTTTAGTATTTTGAATTCGAATGAACTTTACACCGCATCTACCCGGATTGTTGATACAAGTAAGAGCTCTCTTGGCAGCGATCCATACGCTTCCACATTGTGTTTGCACATCGGGCAAGGCAACAGTGATCTTGCAAAAGGGTTGGGTAAATCTTTGAACAGTGAATTTACCCCTGTTCTTCTTATCCGCGACCAGGAAAGGGACGATGGTTTTATCAGCCTGCGCGATTATGCGAGTTCCTGCAGCCACGGTAAAAATTCAATACAAGCCGCTGCCGGCAGATCGATCTCTGCTATTTTTGACAATGTAGGCAACAGTGTCTCTAATCTTGGATACGCAAAGGAGACAGCTAAACTAAATACATTGATTGAAGCCCTGGAGACACCCTCCGCCCAGCAGGCACTTGCAACAATTGGCGCCACCGAGAGGTTCGAAGAGTTAAAAAGCAGCCAGGATGAATTTGAAAAAACCTATCAAATTAAAATCAAAACAGAGTCAGACATTAATTATCCGCTGGTTAAAGATTCGAAGTTGCGGATTACAAAATACCTGAAGACATTGCTCTTCTATATTGATACGAACAGCGATCTGGATAGTACTGTTTTTGGCGCAGCCAAAGAAGCAATCAACCAGATCATTACAGATACAGTTGCCATTGCCCACAGTCGTGCAACACGTATCGAAAATGCGGTGGATGAGGAGGATAAACCTACAGTATAAAGTACAGTTTCTCAAAGCAGTTATTAGGGATTTCACTTATAAAATTCAATAAGCAGCCCCGGCTTTCAAAAGTCGGGGCTGCTATTATTTTCGGACCCCCCCCTTGGAGTAGTTACCACACCTCCAGGAGCTTTGTTCACAAAGATCTTTCAAACGATAAGCTGAATGCGTATTCCCTATCCGTTAAATATCCCTGATAATGTTTAAAAAGTCCTCCAGTTTGTAGGCGCCATCGACTGTGCGTCGTTCATAAACCATAAAGTAACGGAAGTTATTACCGGCTTTGCTTTTCCAAAGATCGCCGAGTTTGATTTTCTGTTCTGCATCCAGGTGGTCACCTTTGGTTTCAAGTAAAATGGTTTTGCCACTTTTGGTCTGGATAATAAAGTCGGGATAATGATTGATAAATCCGTTTAACCGAAAGCCCTTCCGTTCGATGTTCCTGGTCCAGAATGCAATATTACCCATGTTACCAATCTCGTTGATTACACGCTCTTCGTAACCATTCATGCTCCCCTCGCGCTCATACAACGACTTGGTAATCGCTTTCGATGTTTCGCCTGGCGAAATGGTTTTGGGCAATGTAAACGATGGTTTTATAAATACTTTATCGGTGTCGAGAAAATCCTTGAATTTCTGCTCTGCAAAAACTTCGGATAACATCTTTATTTTCTGTTTTATTTTATCAGTATAGGTGTATTTCTGATTGTAAAAATCGGAAAACTGTTCGTCTGTGAAATCCTCCAACACACGATTAATATACCTGTCAATTTCTTTGTCGGGAATTGGGTACATATTCCCAATCACATCCATAATAAATTTTGTCGTAGTTTTAATACGACCATTTTTTCGCGTCGGGTCTAAAATATAGGAAATAATACTCTCTTTTACATCTCCGTCGAGCCTGACAAAAGTTGGCGTATGCTCTTTTTTAGTTTCGTCGAGATCTACTTTATAAAGTTCGGATGTAATACTGTCGAACGCAATATTGGTGTCTGCCTTGCTCAATGCAAAACCGTCCAGAAGATTTTCCTTCTCCAAAGGCAATTCTTCTTCACGTTTCCCGAACAAATCATTGGCAGGAACTTTCAAATAGAATTGCGGCAGGTGGATGCTTTCTGCCTGTTCTTTGAAAATATCTTTAATACAATATGTTTTCACAAGCTTTTGTATTTCGTTAGGTAGTGGGGTCAGGTTATTTGCTTCCATTTCGGAAACTATTTTCTCAAATGCCTCCGTTTGTTGAATGGCGGTTTGTTCGATTTCGGCAACCGAATTACCTGGCAAGGTGACATCTGAAGAAACTAAAATCCTTGTTGTATCAATATCTGAAGTAATATCTTCTGTTGTCTCTTCCAAGGCAGGAAAGGCAGTCAATTGTTGGGTCGGTTCTTGCTTTTTTGCCGCCTCAAGCATTTCAGGATCTGCTAATTTGAAATCCTTATCACTAAAACCTGCTTTATTCAAGCCTTTTACAATATTATCCAGGGTTTCAAGGAATTTGGACGAGGCTGTTAAAACATAACTCAGATTGAGCAACGGAAAATTGTGTTTCATCACATACGGTTGCCTCAGCACACGACCTAAAATTTGCTCTACATCAATAGCCGATGATTTGTCAGCCAGCGAAGCGAGGATATAGGCAAACGAGCAGTCCCAACCCTCTTTCAGCGCGTTGATGGTAATGATATAACGAACCTGACAATCCCTGCTCATCAGATTCTCCCCTTTTAGTTCGTTGACATATGCCGTTTTAATTTTGATCTGGTCAGCCGGAATTTTGAGTTCAATCAGCTTTTCCTTTAATTTCTGAACATTCGATTTCTCTTCCGCTTCGTCTTTAAAGTTTTTGCCGTTTTTAGGCTGCGCCTGAAACAATACTATCGGCCGGATATATTTACCGCCATGCTTTTCTTCTTCAACGGCCTGCATTTCCAAACGCTTTTGCAATTGCAAAGCCGAATTGATCACTTCTGTTTTGTCCTGATGATTATACACGATCACAGGAAGTTTGACCATGCTCTCCTTTTTCAGTTCCAGCGCATCGATAAAACTGATGATGTTACTGTTATTCCTTGGTGTGGCTGTAAGATCAAGAATAAAACAAGGATTGATCACCTTCAGCATATCGACACTCAAATCACTTTCGGCATTGTGACTTTCGTCGACCACAACTACTGGATTAAGGTATTCGATTACCGAACCAAGTGTAATTTCATTGTCTTTACCTAAGAGGCTTTCAAACGATTGGAGGTTGCCATTCTCCTGAAATACTTTTCTGTCTTCCTTGTTTTTAGCCCTCAAACTATCGAAGCTGAAAACCAGAATATTCAGTTGTTCCTTAATCGAAGTCGCATTAAATCCGCTGCCTTGCAACAACGTAGCTTTGTCGAAGATCTCAACTTTATTCCCAAAATGCGAATTGATCTTCTGACGGTAAGGGTGCGACGGATCTTTAAGGTTTTTGATGGTCTGGTCCAGAATTGTAATTGAAGGAACGAGCCACACAACCGCCTTTGGTCGGTCGTAGGCAAATGCATCAAATATGGTTTTGATGGCATTACATGCAATAAAGGTTTTACCACCGGCAGTTGGAACTTTGATGCAAATATGCGGTACGCGTGGAATGGTATTTTTGTAAGGTTCGATGGCTGTTCCGGCAAACGGGAACAATGGTGTTTTCGGATGTGTGGTCCAGAAATTATAAAAAGCAGCTTTTACATCTTTCGTTTCCTGTACCTGTTCCAAAAATGATGAAAGGTCGTTGATTACTTGTTGTTGGTAGGGTTTAAGTTCCATCGGTTATTTTTTCTTATCCAGTCTTTTTATTTCCTTATCAAAATCCGAGATTATTTTTTGTGTTTTATTGAAAGTGTCATATTCGTTGATTGCTTTTTTCTCTGCCTGCAATTTTGATATCTTTCCCTTCTCTTCCAATATTTTATAATCGTTGAATGATAAAAATTTGTTGACACTCTCTGAGAGTTGTTTCATTGTGAACGTATTTTCTCTTTCAATTAACCCCTCAATGTAATCGAAATAACTTGTTACAGTCCTTTCAAGTTGTCTGATTTGATTTTCCTCTAAAAAGTTCTTGGCGACTATAACATCCGATTTTAAAACTCTGCCATCAGGAGCATTTTTCCAGGTAGTTAGTCCCATATTTTCTTTGTTATGATCAGCGGCTTTAAAAACTATTTCAGCTGCCGTTTTCCCTGTAATGGCAAAGTGAAATTTATTCTGCACCAAGGCATAAAAATTTCGGGTTATTTCCGAATTTTTGTCATAATCAATACTGCATTCAGCAAAAATATCAGTTATCTGCTGGTAAATTCGTCGTTCACTGGCACGGATGGAACGAACTCTTTGCAATAACTCTTTAAAATAGTCTTTGCCAAAAATTGTCTGGCCTTGCTTTAACCGATTGTCATCGAGGACAAATCCTTTTACAATATATTCCTTCAGAGTATTGGTTGCCCAAATACGAAACTGCGTTGCTTTTGATGAATTTACCCGATAACCTACTGAAATAATCGCATCCAGGTTATAAAAATTGGTTTTGTAATTTTTACCATCCGTAGCAGTTGTTTCCAAAATGGAAATAACTGACACTTCATTTAATTCACCTTCCTCAAAAATATTTGACAAATGTTTGCTGATTGCTGGTACATTTACTCCAAACAATTCACTCATTGCCTTTTGGGTGAGCCAAACAGTTTCGTTCTCCAAATAAACATTAATCCTTACTTCCCCGGAAGGTGTTGAATACAAAATAAACTTATTCTGTTCTTCCATAGTCCAATTTTTCAAAACCGTGTAATATCCCTTGGTATTTTCTTAAATATCAGATGGTGCTTTGTCATATACTCCTTCGTTAGCAAACAGTTATCGGCATAAATGACATACTGCTCCGCCTTTGTTTTCATTATAGCCAGAAACGCATGATTCAGTGTCGTTACCCGATCAGTTTCATAATTAAAGTAATAGGCCGTATCGTTGTGCTTCCCGAGAAAAAAGTCGGAATCAGGATTTGCAGGATTCCCAGAATTTGTTGTTACTACATTCCCCTTATCCTGTAAATCCTTTAATTCTGTAAATCCTGATTCATAACTTGTATGCGTTTCAGTGTACCAAATATACGCCCTTATCTTTTCAATCCCAACCAATTCGTTTAAAACACCCGCTTCGATAAACAGCGGCTGACCCAATTCAAAATAATCGAAACTACCTCCGGTTCCCTCTTTATCGCCATAGCCGTTGATCACCCGTTTAATCCTTTCGGCAGTAATGGTTTCGGCATAATCTTCCATCTCAATTAAAATAAACTTCCGGTTGCCGCCATCTTGTTTATTTAAATTGAGAACGGCATGGGCCGTGGTGCCGGAACCGGCAAAGGAATCGAGAATTAGTGAGTCTTTCTCTGATGCAATATTCAAAATTCTTTCAATTAACCTCCAAGGTTTTGGTGTTTCAAAAATGGCTCTACCTTTAAACATATATTTCAAATCAACTTTTGCACTTTCATTGGTGCCAATTTCATCAGCAAACCAAATGGTTTCTGGTACAAGTCCTCTTTCCTTAGAATTTAAATATGTCTTAATACGTGGAACTCCGTTGCCATCTTTCCCAAACCAAATGCGATTATCTTTGATTGCTTCTTGCATTACATTTTCATTGTAAACCCAACATCTTCCGCTCTGAAGACTATGTTGCTTTTTATTTGGAGTAGTAAGGATATAGAATTGGCTTTCAGTTGCATGCCCTGCTTGAGCTGTTGCAGGATCAGACTTCCATGGACCTCTATGGTCATTATCTGGATTTTTATAACGGGACAATGCTTCACCGGTCATTGAAAGCAATTTCATGGATGAACCAGGTGTTATTCTGTTTTTTCGATATGCCAAGATGCAGTCATGTCTATAAGAAATCTCTTTCCTGTTTTCCCTATTGGTTCTTTTCTCCCAGATGAAAGTTGAAATAAAGTTACCAACTCCAAAAACTTCATCACAAATCAATTTTAAATTGGCCTGTTCATTATCGTCTATAGAAATAAAAATAGCTCCATCTTCAGCCAGTAATTTATGCAATAATTTCAACCGCGGATACATCATGCACAACCATTTGTCGTGCCGGCTAAGGTCTTCTCCTTCTTTACCAACAACAGTATGCAACCATTTTTTGAATTTCGGGTCGTTTACGTTGTCGTTATATACCCATCCTTCTTCACCAGTATTGTAGGGTGGATCGATATAAATACATTTGATTTTGCCTTCGTATTCGGGTAAAAGGGATTTCAATGCTTCGAGGTTGTCGCCATGAATTATTTTGTTACCACGATTGGTCTCCTTGTCAGATTGTTTTCCATTATCAAAGCCGTAAGCGTGTTCCAATACTTTAAATGGCACATCCATATGATGATTAATAACCTTCTCTTTTCCTATCCAGTGTAATGTGGGCATAAATATCTTTAAAAAAGCGATGCTGGTTTGAATCGGTTAAAATACACAAATTAATTTATTAGCTTTGACTTTTCATACGCACTATAATTTGTTTTTTAGTTGTTGTATGGAACCAACTTCGTTGATCTTCGATTCGCATGAAGTTGATATTCATTCCGATTTGTGTTTTATCAATCATGCTCATTTCGGAACATTTAAAGCATTTAATAAACACATCATTTAATAAATTGAATCTATGGAAAACAGGTTGTCCCGCCGTAAGTTTCTAAACACAGCTGCTGCCGCTGCTGCATTAGCTGCAATTCCTTTTAATTATGGTTTCACAAGTATTTCAGCAGCTGCTAAAGATGCAAAGCCTAATTCAAAATTCGGGGGTGTTCAGATAGGCGCCATCACTTATAGCTGGCGCAGCATGCCGTCAACTCCGAAAGACATTATCGGTTATTGTCTGATGGCAGGTATCAGCGATCTTGAATTAATGGGGAACGTTGCTGAAGATTATCTCGGATTACCGCAGGGTCCGGCCAGGCCTCCGCGCGATGTTGTTCAAAGCAAAGAGCAAAAAGGAAAGTTTGAAAAGGAAATGGCTGATGCAACTGAAGCTCAGCGCAAATGGCGAATATCGGTCCCCATGCAAAAATACACCGATCTCCGGAAGTTATTTAACGATGCGGGGATCAACATCCATATTGTGAAATTCTCTCCGGCAAACTGGACCGACGAAGAGATTGATTACGCGTTTAATGCCGCAAAAGCCATGGGTGCAATTGGAGTCACCAACGAAATAGGCGATGAAGCGTGCAAACGTCTGGGGCCATTTGCCGAAAAACATAAAATGTACGCTATCTTTCATCAGCACATGCAACCTGCAGAACCGGGCTGGAACTTTGACAAATTTCTTGCCTACTCGCCAAGTAACATGTTGAATTTTGATGCCGGCCACTATTTCGGAAGTACAGGGTTACACCCGAATGATCTGATAAAAAGGCTTCACAACCGTATTGTGAGCATTCATATGAAGGACAAAACCGGGCCAAAATCGACACCTCCAAATACCAACCAGATATGGGGCAAAGGCGAAATGCCAATTTCCGATGTGCTTTTATTGCTGAAAAAGGAAAAATGGCCTATTTACGTTGATATTGAACTTGAATACGATGTCCCCGCAGATTCGGATGCGGCTAAGGAAGTGACAAAATGTGTTCAATTCGCTAAAAAAATATTGAGTTAATGTATTAAATCTTGGGCTTTATGACGTTTGGTATGGGTCATTGGATTTTGTAGTGATTGCTTCTGGCTATTAGTGACTGGCAATTGGCAGACTCGCAAACTAAAAAAATCAGGTATTACCTCAATTTTAAAGGATCAGAGTCAGACAGTTAGCACTTTCATGCCAGTTTCAAGTTGCCAAAAGCCAGTTGCTTATTGCATTATCTATTTGAAAGTGATTTGCAAAATTTACCTTCACGATCCGTCATAGAGCCGGAAAAAAGAGCCTCTCCTTTCACAAGATGAGGTTTTTTTTTTCAATCGTACAGGTATTCTTTATCCAAAAAATTGATAATTTTTTTATCAAGCGTCCAGAGCAATGAATTGGTTTCAATCGTTGCATAAATCAGGCAGGCATCTATCAAACCGATGCCCTTTGAAATAAGTTTGTTTTCGAATGAAAATCTACCGGCCTTTTCAAATAAATCCTTTATCTCAATTTTTGGTACATATTGAATATGCTCTCTTATGAAGTTTATTTCTTTTTGATTTAATGCACCTTGCAGAATTTCACCAACAATTGGGTCAATTATTTTAATGCTTAAAATATTCAAGTAGGTCTGTAATTCTTTATAATAAGGATCATTCCCTTTGAAGTATTCAAACCAAACTGAAGAATCTGCAATTATATCCATTATAACCTGTTTAAATCTCTGATATCTTGTGCAGTATACTTAAATTTCATGGGATTTTTACTGATTTTAACGCCCATTGCCTTCAACTTTTCAAGAGCAATATACGAATTCAGAGCTACTATCATTGCTTCGGTGATGTTCTTGGCATTTGACAGACTTTGTACTTCCTTAACCAGTTCATCTGGTATTAATGCGGTTACCTTCATCTTTTAAATTTTTTACAATACTCAAATATACGATACCGTATCGTATATTCAAAATAGAATACTATTATTTTTCAGATATGTTTCTTCATAATGCTGATTGTTTAAGGTGTGGCTCATTATAATCACAATGAAATGCAATACTTCGGACAAAGTCACTATTTTTGTTAATCAAAACGAACTTTCCAAGAGCAGGCTGTCGCTGTTTTTAAATTGACACAATTTTACGAACCAACAAATTAAAGCATTATGAGAAAATTGTTCATGATCACTTTGCTGAGTCTTAGCATCATTGTTCCTTCCATGGGCCAATCCGCACAACAGAAGATGAAAACCACGATCCAGGCGGAAATCAACTACCTGATGTTCCTGCCGAAAGATTATGTGAAGACTGGTAAACCTTCGCCAATGATTGTCTTTCTGCACGGGTCGGGCGAGCGTGGTACCGATCTTGAAAAAGTAAAAGCCTGGGGACCACCCGCCATTGTTGAGAAAAATCCTGATTTTCCTTTTATTGTTATTTCACCACAATGTCCTGAAGGACAATGGTGGAATATATTCCTGTTGAAAGGGATGATAGATGATGTTTTGGCCAAATACAATGTAGATAAAAGTCGTGTTTACCTCACAGGATTAAGCATGGGCGGATTCGGTTCGTGGGAACTGGCGACTACATTTCCCGATTATTTTGCGGCAGTTGCACCTATTTGCGGAGGCGGTAATCCGCTTCTCGTATTAAAGTTGAAGAATACGCCGGTTTGGGTGTTTCATGGCAAGAAAGATACATCTGTTCCTGAACAACAATCTGCGATCATGGTTGATGCGCTGAAGAAAATTGGCGCCGATGTGGAATATACGGTTTTGCCTGAAGGTGGTCATTCTGACGCATGGATATATGCATACGATAAAGCTGGTTTATTCGACTGGTTTTTGAAACATCTAAAGAAGTAAGCCTGAATTAATTGAATTATTGAAGCTGTTTGGTCACACTGATTGCGTTGGTGGCAAGCATTGTGAAAATTGGGTTAACTTGATATTTATGGATAGGTTACAAGCTTTTTTAGCAATTTCTATCGCATATTTAGTATCTTTGATTAGTGAAAAAGCGCGATCAAATAGGACTTGATTTTGAGATTGACAAATTGACAAACTCAATTGAAAATGTGGTAACAGGCGACCGTTTTGCAACTGACGTCACTATTATTTCAATTACTGATCTTAAAACAGTTACAAAGAAAAATGGATGGTTATTTGACTGGAAATTGGAGTTGAAACAACCAGAGAAAGACGTATACAAACTGACGATTGTTAATAATCAATCAGTAATTCAAGGACTTTTAAGTTTAGAGATAAAGTCAGACCACGTTTATATGCACTTAGTTGAGAGTGCTCCATTTAACAAAGGTAAGACCAAAGTTTACGCCGGTGTGCCTGGAAACTTAGTTGCTTTCGCATGTAAACTTTCTTTTCAGCGTGGACACGAAGGAAATGTTTCCTTTTTTTCTAAGACACAACTCGTACAGCACTATGTTGACACTTTAGGTGCCATACATTTCGGAGGACGCATAATGATCATTAATACTGATGCAGCATTAAAACTCATCAATAAATATTTTCCAAAATGAAACGAAAATCGATAGAACTGGATGTGGACTATATTGGTGGACAAGATCCTATGACGAAGGAAGAAGAGAAAGCTCTAAGTGAATTTATTAAAGCTCAGAAATTGTTGAGGGCTCAGAAACAAATTCGGAGTCCAAAGAATACGCAACAAAAAAAAGTAAATGCTTAGCCTAATTGCATTAACTTGTGATAGAGGAGATATGTTAAAAATAGAAATGTTCCTCAATGAATATTCAAATGATTTATACCTACTTTACAAAAAATATAGATGAAAAAACTACTCATAACTTGCTCCCTCGTTCTTTGGGGTGCACTGAATTTTCTGAATGGACAGGAGGCTCCTTCGAAGGAATATAGGACCAACTACGAACAGGTAATGGCACGCACAGAATGGTGGCGACAGTCGAGGTTTGGTATGTTTATCCATTTTGGCGCGTATGCTGTTCCGGCGCGTGGGGAATGGGTGAAATCGAATGAAAAGCTGACGACTGAGCAGTATCAGAAATACATCGACACCTTTAACCCGGTTGACTTTGATGCCAAGGCTTGGGCCAAAACCGCCAAAGCTGCCGGTATGAAATACGCCGTTCTTACTGCCAAACATCACGACGGCTATTGTAATTTTGATAGTAAATTGACAGACTACAAGTTGAGTACACGATTTGGAGGCCGCGACCTGGTTCGTGAGTTCCTTGATGCGTTTCGTGCCGAAGGGATTAAGGTAGGGCTTTACTATTCGATCATCGACTGGCACCATCCCGATTATCCGAACGTGGGAAATCATCCGCAACGCGACGATAAGGAATATGCGAAACGGACTTTCAACTGGGATAATTACCTCAAATACATGCACGGTCAGGTTGAGGAACTTGTGAAGAACTACGGGAAACTCGACATCATGTGGTTCGACTATTCGTTCGACGAATACAGTGGCGAAAAGTGGAAAGCCAAAGAACTCGTTGCAATGGTGCGGAAATACCAGCCTGATATCATCATCGATAACCGGCTTTCAACACACGAAGGGTCTTCTTCCAAACAAAGGATGGTAGGTGATTTGGGTGATTTTGAAACACCGGAGCAAGGCATTCCGGATGTACCGCTTGTTGATAAATACAACAATCCGATTCCATGGGAAACCTGTCTGACCCTTAACGGTGTTTGGGGCTACAACGAATTCGACCACAACTGGAAATCGCCTGAACTGATCGTTCATAGCCTTGTAAACTGCGTGAGCAAAAACGGCAATCTATTGCTGAATGTCGGGCCCGATGCGCGCGGAAATATCCCTGCTGAATGTGTTGAAATCCTTACCGAAGTTGGCAAATGGCTGGACAAGAATGGAGAAAGCATTTACGGAGCTGGATCTTCGAGTCTGGCCAAACCCGATTGGGGGCGTTACACACAAAAAGGCAGTACCATTTACGCTCATTGGATGTACCCGAATCTTGGACAGCTGAATGCCAAAGGAATCAGCGGAGAGAATGTGAAGAATGTAACGCTGCTGAAGTCGGGAGCTGAACTGCCCTATTCCAAAACCTGGTGGGGAAATACAGAAACCGGTAATCTTTTCATAACAGCAAGCAGTACAACCGATAAACCGGCAAAGTACGATGCCGTTGTGAAAATTGAGTTGAAGAAATAAAGCGCAGCTCAAAAACACAAAAAATTAACGCAAAGAACCGCGAAGTAAAAGCGCAGAGAATCGCCGAGAGTTTAAATTAAAGTTATTAACTCTGCGGCTCTTTGCGCCTTCTTTGCGAATCTCTGCGTTAAACGGCTTTTGACATTGCCCCTTTATATCAGTTCTCAACAACAGTCAAAAGCTTCACGCAGGAATTCTACTTTACTTGGTCGAGACTACGGTAAAACAACGCTTTGGCCTCTATTTTCATTCCGGGATTATGACCCTGAATTGCAAAATGACCGGTCTTGTATTCGCTGTCATCATAGGTCATCACGGGCTTATCGTTGATCCAGAATTCAATATGACTACCAACTACCTTAATCCGGTATTCGAACCATTCGTTGTCTTTGGTTAACAGTTCGGTTGCTTTTCCCGTAGGTGTTCCCGGTTTCCATAACCAGCCTGTGTAGGCATCCTGACTATTACAGATCTGCGCTTCGTAACCTCGTGGAAAACCATCAGGATTGTCAACAGGCGGATTGGCACGAAAATAGAATCCACTATTCCCATTAACTGAAACCCGGAACATACCTTTTGCTTCAAAATCGGTACAGGTCGCATCGGTATAAATATGCCCCATTCCACCTTCGCCAACCAGAACGCCGTCCTGCACTGTCCAGGTTGCTTTACCGCGGACGAACCATCCTTTCAGATCTTTCCCGTTAAAGAGGGAAATCCATTTTGCATTTGCCTCGGTAATTTCATTAAACCCGATTAGCAAAACAATGACTGCTAAAATTGTTTTCTTCATAATTCACTGTATTTAATTAACTTAACCAGATATATAAGAATAAAGTAATTGAAGCGAGAACACCCCAGATTAACCGCCAGTCGGTGATTCCTTCGAATTTGGGAATGCCTTTGGAATAATTAATTGTCGTCTTGACCAGCTTTTCGGGCGCTGTTTTTTCGGTGAAAGCAGAAACCGCAAATAAAACGCCTGTTATAAATATCTCGGCCCAGAGTCCGCGGTATCCAAAATTCAAGGTGAGTGGATGATGAAGAAATGGGAACAGCGCTTTTCCTGCAGCAGGGCCTAACAATTGGTCAATCACAAAGATTGTTGCAAATATAATTCCTACAACGACTGAAACAGCTGCCCCTTTTAATGTCACCTTCTTGCTCACAATGCCGAAGAAAATTGCCGGGAAAACAGGTAATATCAGATAGGCTGTAATCGTTTGTAAATATTTATAAAGACCTTCTTCGTTTTTGTAAACAAGATAGGCGGCTCCAATTCCTAAAAAACTAACAATCAAAATAATAAAACGACCCAACCGCACCTGTTTCTTTTCCGGAATGTTGGGATGAAACTCAACAATAAAATCTCGGACGACGAGCGTAGATACGGAATTCAGGACTGCAATCAGCGAAGTAACTAGCGCTGCCATTAATGAAGCCAAAAGCAGACCCCTCAATCCTGTAGGCAAGAGTTTATTTAATAGCAATACGAATGTTTGTTTGGTCTCTTCTCCCTGTAATTCACCGGGAAACAACGCATAGGCAATAACACCAGGCAATGCGAATATAAAGATGGGCAGAAGCTTGAGTAAAGTGGCAAACATGGCTCCCCATCTGGCATTTTTCAGATCGGGTGCAGCAAGTACACGCTGTACATTCACCTGATCGATACCCCAATAGAAGATGCCGGCATAAAAGGCGGTGGCCAAAATTCCCCAGAATGGATAAACCGGATCATCATAAGGCTTGGCAATCGTCATCATCTCGGGCACTTTGGTCATTAATCCGTCCCATCCTCCAACCTTGTCCAGACCGATAAACAGCATGATTGCTGAACCTCCAATCATAATAATCACCTGAATGGCATCGGTATAGGCGACTGCAGTAAATCCTCCGATCATCGTAAAAACGGCGACCGCCATGCCAATGTAGAAAACGGTTGTCATTACATTCCATCCAAGGATGCTGTTCATGACAAGGGCACCCGCAAACAACGTGAAAGCCAGTTTTGTCATGATACTGATGATCAGCATCAATCCTGAAAAGAAGGTCCGGGCTCGCCGGCTATAACGCAATTCAAGAAATTCAGGAATTGTATAGATCTTATTCTTCATGTAATATGGGAATAGTATCGCACACGCAAAACCCAATGTGATGGCACAAGTCAATTCGACGGAACCTGCTGAAAGTCCGTAACGATAAGAGTCGCCTGATAAACCAACCAAATGCTCTGCCCCAATGTTTGTTGCAAACATGGATGCACCTACAATCGGCCATTTAATCGACCGCCCCCCCAGGAAAAAATTGGTGCTGTTTTGTCCGGCTTTTTTGAGATAAGCCATGTACAGACCAAAAGAGAGGCTCCCGCCCATTATAACCGTCAGAACAATCCAATCGAGAAAAGTTAGTGATAGTGTCATTGTAGAATAGTTAGTTTAATTTAGCCTCTATAATATCCAATCTCCGGATGCTTTGAATCATAGCCCTGACCGTATGATAATTGATTTTCCAGGAATGGCCCATGTGTGTCCATATTGGATCACCTTTACGCGAAAGCAGCGGATACCACTCCCCAACACCTTTGTTGACCACTTTGTCAAGCACAAAACGATGGACGTTTTTGTAAGCCTTCCAATACTTTTCATCCTCAAACAGGATGACGGCATCGAGTAGTCCAATCAGTACTTCTGCCTGTTGCCAGAACTCTTTTTCCTTATCATAGACACCACCGGAGTGGGGACCTTCAACAAAAACGCCCCCAAATTCTTCATCAATTCCGTTATCGATGGTGTGATCGAAAATAATACGGAATAAGTCAGCATAGGATTTCGGGTCAATTTTCAGGATTTTAAGCGCATGGATCAGCAAGTGGGCAAATTCCGCATTGTGCCCGTAACAGGTGTTATCGGTGGCATTCCCTTTCTGTCCTTCTTCAGAGAACCGGTCCCATCCCCAGATGATATCGAATTTGATTTGCGGTGCAACAGTCCAGTCTTTAAAAAATTGGGGGATTCCGGTTTTGAAAACAGGATGAATAATCCGGTTGATCAGCAGATCAATGTCTTCGAGCAATTTTCTGCGGTGGACATCCTGTCCCGTACATTCGTAAAGTGTTGTATAAGCCTCCATCAAATGCATATGGACATCCAGTGTTTTACGGTCTCCGCCCTGGCTTCCGGGCCCGCAGAGTGTCCAGTCGCGGTGAAACATCTCCCAGTAACCGCCATACATCGTATCGGCACAATATTTCTGGAGAAGATCGAATACCTTTTCGGCGTATTCAATTCCACGCCGGTCACCTGTTGCAAGTGTATATTCACTAAGGGAATAGATCGCAAAGCTATGGCCGTAGATAATCTTCTGATCGATCTTTACGTTTCCTTTGCGGTCCATCATCCAATAGAAGCCGCCAAATTCCTTGTCCCACATTTTGTCGATCAGAAAATCGACACCATGACTGGCCATTGCAGCATATGTACCACCTCCATAACCTGCACGATGGGCAGATGAGATCGTATAAAGGCAACGGGTCTGGGCAATCAGTGACTTTTCATCCTCACCTGTGTCGTTTCCGTCTTTGTCAAAATGGGTCAGGTATCCTCCATTTGTTTTGTCAATCATCCGGGTAGTCCAGAAGGGCAAAAGTTCGTTGACAAGATGGTTTTCTGCTTCCTGCTTTAATGTTAGTACTTCATTTTTGTTCATGGTAACAATGTATTAGTTTGAAATATCCTGTTGCGGCGCATAGAGGGGTATAGTTTCATTTTGCCTTTCCAGATGCGCCTTTTTTCTGTTGTTTAGTTTTTTCCCCGGGTTACGCTCGCTTCGTTCGCTCACCCGGGGTCATTAATATTTGACCCTTTCAGGGTCATTCATCTTTAAAAATTAGTCTTTCAATATAAACCACATATTCTCGTTTTCTCTCACTCACTTAGTCTCAATTTTTCTCCGTCAGTTTCTGATAGATCGCCAGCAAAAAATCGCGGTTATCGGCAGTCAGGTAATCCATTTCGCCACCCATTCGCTGGAAAGTCTTACAATAACGCAGGTAATACGCCGGATTATCCATTGGTGGTTCCCCTTTTGCCTGCCAGTCCCAGTCCGATTTGGCAAGGTCGACAATCAGCATATAATGGTGATCGATATGACCATTGTGCTGTATAATCAGGTTCTGTGACATCGAAAGCGCTTTTTCGAAGATCATGGGTGACATTACTGCTGATCCGATCGACATATAAACACCATAATCAAGATTGCTGACGCTCTTTGCAAAACTTAGGAAATCGTTCTGTGCAACCCTGCCAATAGCCGCCCCGTGATTCATCGGATGGTTATAGATAATATCGTGACCAAACATGGGATGACCTGTAAACGGGATTCCCAATTCAAAAGCTTTTGCTTGTACCGAATATCTTTTAAACGGATGGGGAATAGACATAAATCCGGGCTTCAGATTGAATTTCTGAATAACCCCGCAGAGATCGGCAGCAGCGGCTGCAAGGTCAGCCTTGGTTTTGATGTTATTGACGACCTCATCTTGCAGGAATGAAATTTCTGGGATCGTTAACCCTTCAAGAGAGATCATCTTGCCTACCGATTCGCCGTATCCCAAGCCTTCGTAGGCGCCAACAATAAGGGCCAGGTTGATATTGAAACCGGTGTGGTCCCAGATTCCAAACTGTCCAAGTTCAACATTCTCACGAACATCTTCGCTCGACTTTCCCTGGAAGGCAAACTCCCAGTCGTGAATGATGCCGGCGCCATTTGTCGAAAGATGGGTGGCCCAGCCTTCTTCCATCAGGGCGATCAAGGTGGGAGCCATCCCGTTTTTAATGGTATGCGCGCCAAAAGTGAGCATTACAGATCGCTGCTGTTGACGGGCCTGCCTGATGCGACCTGCCGTTTTTTCGATGATCTTTTGCCCCAATTCCGAAAGATGTGCAGGCTTTTGTGTAACAGGAACATGGTCATTTTCGATATAAACCTTGTTTTTCCTGTCACTCAGTTTCTTGATGGCAAGCTGATCCCTGTCTAATTTTGGGTAGGACATTTTCTAAAGATTAATATTTAACAAGCTCAGCAATTGTGGAATTTGCGAAAAATCGGGAACAATGATATCTGCACCCGCTTTAATCAACCGCGTACGTTTATTTTCGTTGAGGCCATAGCGTCGCAGTTCGTTGCTCGCAATCCCGATGGCAATTCCATCCCTTTTCTTCGTCTCGCGCATTTCGACAGGACCATCACCAAAGGTTGCAATGGTTCCAAAAGCCGATTCACCGATAGAATCGAGGATTCGGTCAAGGACAATTTTTTTGGCTTCCTTCGTGATATCTCCAACCGCTCCATAGATTCTCCCTTCGAACAAGTGATCGTAACCTAAAACACGGGCTTCGCTTTTAACATCCGTCTCATCGGTGCCGCTGGCCAGGTACAGTTTGACGCCGGCATCATGTAATTTCTGAAGAAACGGAACCGCATTTTTCAAGGTAAAGTCTTCCAGTGAAAGCTCGCCCTTTAAGAACTTTTCTTCACGGACTTTGACCATGATCAGCAACTCGTCGTTGTAGATTTGCTTGTAGCCAAATTCGTCGAGTATTTTATCTTCGGGAACACAGCCAAACTCCCGGATCAGTTCAATGAGTCCTTTCATCTGAACAAGCGTCTGAATGCCGGTTGTCTTGTCGATAAATTCATCTGATCTCGCTTTAACCTTCTGATATAATGATTCGTCCGCCTCAAGGAATTTATCACCTAAAATTGCTTTGATCATCATAGGACCCATGATCAGTTCCCAGCCTTCGCGCAGGGTTGAAATGGTTCCGTCATGATCAAAAATGGCATGTTTGATCTGTGGCTTTACTTCCCATTTATTGACAATCTCGATTTCAGTATTTGGCAGATAGATGGCATGTCTTTTATCTTCAGCTAATTCCGAAGCAAAAATAAAATCGGGATCTGTCCCTATTCTGAGGATTTCTTCAGGAGAAGCAGTACCTGTCTGAAATAGCTTCTGAACTGTAACACCGGCCACAAAAGATCCGATTTGCGCAGCAGTCTCCATATCGTAACCAGCTGCCAGTGAAGACGCAGCTCCGGCAAGATAACTATCGCCGGCTCCGACTGTATCCACTTTCGACAGGATCATTAGTCCTGGTATTTCTGAAATGCAGGTCTCGTCAATTGTGAGTGAACCCATGCTTCCCCGCGTGATAAAAAGTGGTTTCTGGTAGCGTTTATACAACTCTTTGGCCGATGACACAACTTCGGAATAGAGAACCACATCATCCGGTTTTTTGGTATGACCGCACAGCCTGGCAGCCTCCGTATCATTCATTTTGCGGATGGCACCCGTGTAATAATCGTTGAAGTTGCGGCTGTCGACGATAAAGGTTTTTTCAGGAAATTGTTGTATGACTTCCACCAATCGCTTTTTAAAGTAATCGGTATGAATTCCTGAAGGAACCTGTTGGTTGATGATGACGAGATCCACTTCAGGAATTTCCCGGATCAGTATCTCAATTAAACGATCGGCTGTCTCTTTTGATAAATGATTGTAATTTCCAAAGTCAACGCGGTTCAACTCTGTATCATTGATATAAGGTTTTGCATAGGCATGCGTGTACCAGTTCTCCTCCTGAATGAGCAGATTTTCGGGTTGAATGCCTGTCTCTTTCATGATCCGCACCATCTCGGCTCCGAAAGGATCTGTCCCGATCACACCAAAAGCGCGGATATCTTTGATCTTCATTGCCGCGAGGTTGTTGGTAACATTGCCTGCCCCTCCAAGCGAATAACGTTGCTGTGCGACAGGCCGCGTAGCCTGATTGGTCTCAACCGAGATTTCACTCATCGCCTCGTCAATAAACCAATAGGCATCAAGGCAGAAATCGCCTAATACCGCAATCTTTACAGCAACTATATCATTCAGGATCTTTTGCAATTTCTCTTTTTTCATTTTTCAATCTTGTTTTGATTTGGAAACATAAATATGCTGACATCTCCAGGATCAAGCTCCATGGAGTTTTCGTAAACACTTGCAGGAACAACTGTTCCATCTTTGAGCACTTTTTTCACCGTTTCATCTCCGTAAACCGTCAGGTTGATGCTATTTTGAAAATCCTTGTTCACAATGACCAGAAAGGAGTTTTCACCCTTTTCCAAAACGGAAACCAGCGCAGGTGCACCATTCGTATCCAAAACGTTAATGGCTTTCGGAAGCGTCGTTAACCGAATGGTTCCAAGGGGAATCGCCCCTTTCCCAGTATGCCTCACCGACACCATTTTCGAGTCCAGAAAAACACCCGACAGGTTTTTAATTTCTTCACTCATTAATTTTACCCGGTCGTAAACAATGCTTCTTTTCCCTGCTGCGCTAATGGGTGCTCCCCGCTGATCTTCGCCTGAAGGCGCATTCACTGAAGTGGCAGACCAATAGGTAAAATATTGAATTCCCTGGGCGCCATAGGCTAAATCACTGTACACCTGAAGTCGCATGGCGGCAAGTGTTTGTGGTGTAAGATGATTTTCGTCGTAGTTTGTTGTGAGTGCAAAAGCCCAGAAGGGGAGTGCTGCCTTCTTCGCCTCTCCGGAGATCTGTTCGAGGTTCTGATACCAGGTTTTGGATAGATGATCTTTCATAACCGGGTAGTAGTCAAAAGATATAAACCGGATTGGAATCTGCTTAATATACGCTTGAACATACTCCAGGTAATCTTTGGTTCCAAGTTGTGACGAATCTGCAAAATTGGGAAACAGGTTGACATAACAAAAGTGTTTTTTGTCGATTGTCTGAATCTGTCTTCCCCACTCGCCAAGCCCTTTAAGCTGACTAATAGAAGGTTCGTCCTGAAGGTGATAACCTGCGACAGCCGGATGGTTCATAAAACGACGGACTGTTTTCTCGGGATCCGATTTTAGTTCCGGACACGAAACCACCATTTTGACGCCGACTTTTTCTGCAGCATCCAGCGCTTTTTGCATGGCATTAACATTCGGAAATCCCCCAAATGAATAAGTTATTCCGGCATCTTTCAATTCCTGGTAACGCGAAACAGAGGTTTCACTTGCAGGAATGCTGTACCAGGCAAGAATCGGAATCTGCCCATTGGATGCTAATCTCTCTTGAGAATTTGCAATTCCTGCCATTAAACCGAATAACACATTCAGAATCAGTAACCTTTTCATGCCTGTATTTTTAAAGTTAAACTGCAGCCTGACTTCTTCTTACAAAAAAGGATACCCAAAGGATATAAAGCATACATGCGCCAATTACAGTGATACTTGCAATTGGTCCGAATGTGGTGCTTACAAATCCCATCACAAGCGGAATAAAAGCACCACCTGATACCGCCATAATAATCAACCCGGATACCTCGTTGGCACGTTCAGGCAATCTATCAAGTGCAAGCGAGAAAATGATTGGAAACATATTCCCAATTCCCAATCCGATGATGAATATTGAAACAAATGCGGACGTATTTCCCGGCGCAAAGAATACGCCTAAAACTCCTGCAAGTGAAAGCAGTGTCGTTAATGTCAGGAATATGCGCGGTTTTATCCAGTTTAAAATAATAGCCCCAAGTAAACGCGAAATGGTTTCACCGGCAAAAAAAAGGCTGATCCCAATGGCCGCTTTCTCGAGCGTTATCCCATATTTTGCAATAAGAATATTGGAAATATTGGTATTAATCGAAACTTCTGCTCCGACGATCAGGAAGATCGACAGTGCCATAAATGCTACAAAACGGTTTTTAAGCAATCCCAGGCAAGATGCGAATGAAGCAGGTTTACGATCTGGCTTCGATTCGGTAATTGGTGTCATCGAAAGCCATAAAGCTGCTAATAATGAGGTGACACCATAAACTGCAAATACAAGTTTCCAGTCACCAAAGTTGGTAAAGAAAAAGGTTGCAATAAGCGGCCCCGAAAATGAGATGATGGCTTTCACAAACTGAGATGTACTCATGTAACTTGCCAATTTATCCGAAGGCGAAACATCCTGCAATAAAGGGTTTGCCGAAACCTGGATGATTGTATTTCCTATTCCAAGGAGGATAAAAGAGGCATACATCATCGTGCGGGAGTATAGAATAAATGGCAGTCCAAGACCGATGGCCTGTATGACCATACCGATATTCAGCATATTGCGCTTGCCGAACTTATCCTGCAAAACACCAACCGGAACAGCAAGAACAAAGAACCACAGCAGCACCATCATTGGTAAAAACTGCGCTGCAAAATCAGTCAGTTCAAAATCTTTCTTTACATACCCTGTGGCTACTCCGATAATATCTACAAACCCCATAACGATGAAAGACAAGAATACTGGCAGTATTTTTCTAAGTTCAACTTTTGAATTACTCACAATTTTAAGTTTTAATTGGTTAATTAAAAGATAATAGTATAATACCTTAGGCTACTCTTCGAGGAGATTGACTTCTTTGATTGTACCCTTATTTTGATTGATGCGGAGGGTCTTTATTTCGCATGGACGGAAATTACCTGTCCATTTACGTTTGGCAAATTTCAAATCAAGTGTTGCTGAAGTTTGTAATCCAAATGTTTCAACGCACCGGACTACAATGTCTTCCCCGTTTTCGGACTGTTTGATTGCCGATACGATCACGTTTTGCGCATCAACTGCGAGGAAAGAACCCGATTTTGGCAACGATCCTCCATGTATTCCCTGGTAAATAATTTGGGCAGGGGTCATGAATTCTTCGGCAATCCTTACGATATTGCTTTTCTGCCAGTTCTCTTTGTGAGGTACAACTAACAGGCGCATGGTTTGAATTCCTTGGTCCATCCAAATATATTCATTTTTCATATCGAGCACCTTCGGGTTATGATGGGCGAAGACAGCCGAACGTGCAACCGAGATCCGCAGATCGTTGCCCTTAACGCTGTAACCATATTTGGCATCGTTAATAACCGTCATTCCGAAAGGAGATCCTGCGCGTGTTCCACTCACATCAAGCCACCGCTGACCCGGTTCTTCTTCACCGTTGGTCGCCCTGACGATATGACCATAAGGGGTTTCATAGGTTGCAACCGGTGCCTCGGCATTTACGGGAAAAGAGAACTTCAGCATTTTGAGGTGTTCGTGCCAGTCGAGGGTAACCTTCGCCTCAAGATTCCGGGAACCGGCATACAACGTCCAGTCGATCGTAAGAACTGAGAGATTAAAAAATGTGATTACCCGCATTGTAGCGCGTAAAGGTCCATTCTCCAGTATTTTGATAGTGGCGTTTCCAAAAGCACCAATCTCATCGGCAAATGTTTTAATATCGTGACTCCATGTGTCACTTGTGTCATTCATTACCAGAGCTTTGCAGCCACTATCGCCGCCGGTAAACATTTCACTACCGCTTTCCTTGTCGATTATTCCAAATGAACCGTTAGGTGAGAAACGAACTTTGACCAGGTCATTCTCGAGCATGTTATCCTTGGCGCTTGATGTATTTTTAGGATCGTAATCTCCACCATCCCAAAGCCTTAATTGCCGGTATCCCATTGGTGGAATCACAGCATTGATTATCAGTTTTCGGCGCGAGCCTGTCTGTGAAGAACCAAGGGTCCACTGATGAGGAAGTGAATTCCCCAGTTCGTCATCAACACGTGAAGTTTTGTGCATCGTTCCCCAGTTCAAATCGTATTCTATGTTTTGACGCACCTCCCAGGCATGGGGATTGACAGCAATTATATACTGAGATTCAGGATCTTCGGTAGGTACCTGCAATTCAAGTTTCTGAATAGACATATAAGTAGCCTGGTGGGCGATATCCATTGCATAACCGTACCCTTCGGCGGCTGTTTGTGAATGATCGTAGAGCGAACTTCCTGCAAGGCTGTCGTGGAACTGCAGGAACAAAACTCTTTTCCATGCCGATGAAAATTCCATCTTAGGATATTTGGAACCCCAGGCCACTGAACCTACGGCTGCAATCTTTTCTGCGGCGACCAGGGCAGCCTCTGAGTGACGGTTTCCTTTTTTAATTGCTGATTCAGCAGTATAACAACCCCTTGCGTGATGCTGAAGATCATCTTTTACGACGGGAATTTCCAGCTTTTTATCATCACGCATCTCTTTAAAGTAAGCATCATGGGTACTGAAAAGTACTGTCGGACCATCTTTTTCTCCTTGAATCTCTAAAATTGAACGGATATTCTCTTTTGTAGCGCCACCTCCGTGATCACCTGCACCGTAATAAGACACAAAGCTCTTTGCAGGCTGATCCTTAAATCGGGCCATTGTCTGTATCAGCCTGTTTCTTACCGAACCTCCATCTCCATAACTGAACGGGATCCGGTAGGTAAGAACGCGGGTTCCATCAACACCTTCCCACCAGAACAGATCAGCAGGAAGTGTCTTCTCTTGCGGGCCGGGACGCATAAAGACGTAATTGTCCATGCCCTGCAATTTGATGATCTGGGGCAAGGTGCTTGTATGTCCAAACGAATCAGGATTATATGCGGTTGTAGCACGGTGACCCAGAAGACGTTGCAGTGTTAACTGTCCGTATAAACCCTGCCTGACCATCGCCTCACCGCTTGGAATATTCACATCGGGTTCGACCCACCATCCTCCAACAACACTCCAGTGACCTTCATCAACACGTTTGCGGATCTGGGCAAGCATTTTGGGATCGTTTTCAGCCACCCACTCGTAAAATTGGGCGGAACTGGAGGTAAATTTAAATCCGGGAGTTTCGTTCATCCGGTCTAAGTTTGAACGGAAAGTGCTGTAAACGATCGAAATACCTTCCGACATCGGCCATAACCAGACGGGATCGATATGACCATGCCCGATCATGTGAGCCCTGTATTTTGTGGCGTCAGCGGGCCATGGCACTGCCTGTTGCAGTTCACTTGCAGTGAGTTTTACTGCGGGTGCAAAGGCAAGAATCGCCGCCCCTGCAGAAGTGCGGCTAATAAAAGTTCTGCGGGAAATCTGGTTGTTCACCTTTGAATTATTTTTTTTCATTGTAGTCCTACATTTTTATAAGTTGAATAGCTAATTAGCATTTATTCAGGTTGGGTTCCAAAGAAATGATTTTCCACCATAAGGCAGATGGTATGGTAGATAGGTAAATGGAATTCCTGGATGAAGGCAGTACGCTGACCTGAAACATTTATTAGAATGTCGCAGATTGACTTCATTTTACCTCCGGTTTCCCCGGTTAATCCTATAACGATCATCCTTTTTGCTTTTGCTGTGATAATCGCATCCACAATGTTTTGAGAATTTCCTGAGCTGCTGATTGCAATCAAAACATCTCCGGCATTTCCGTAACCTACAACCTGCTGGGCAAAAATAAGGTTGGCGTCGGTGTCGTTTGCAACGGCGGTTATCAAGGCACTGTGTGTGGTCAACGAAATGGCAGGCAACGCACTCTGAAGTTTTTCTGCAAGATAGTTTCCACGCTCTCCGCCAAAAGCAGCCAACTCTTCTTTCAAAGGATTTCCTATCGGACGTTTATTTTCGAATCCCTTCATTAATTCACCAACGATGTGATCCGAATCGGAACAGCTTCCGCCATTACCGCAAACCAATAACTTTCCGCCTTGCTGGTAGCAGGAGATGATGCTTTCTGCCGCTTTCCGTATTTCGCCTTCAACTGGTAAAAGTTGAGGATACCTGCTTATTAATTCCTCTAAAAAGATATTATTCCCCATTTTCAAACGATTTAGAATTTATCCTCGTAAATAGCCACGCATAAAGCCGCGTAGTCGCCGATCGCATCACCCAGTTCAGCTGGTTTTATCTGACATACTTCTATTGCTGAAGGAATTGCTTCCATTTGCAATACCTTGTCAATAATTGGTTTAAAGAGCATTTCATTACGAGAATAAATGCTGCCAATTACAATGCATTCAGGATTTAGGATATCAATTAATATTGCCAACCCCTGACCAAGATATTCTGCTGAAATCCGTATAATTTCTAATGCAACCGGGTCACCATCCTGTGCCGCAAGTGCTACCATTTTTGTGTCAATCTCGCTGACCATTTCCCTGGAAGGACAGAAATCAACTACCTGGTTATTATCAAGTCTTGCTGAAACAATCGATTTTGCCAGTTGAGCAATTCCGCCGCCGCTGCAATATCCTTCGAATGAACCGGCTTTTCCAAACCCGATTGGACCTGTCTTTGCTAAACGAACATGACCTACTTCACCTCCCAGATCATTGGTGCCGCTATACAATCTTCCGTTTAGAATGAGTCCGGAACCCATTCCTGTGCCAAAAGTCAGAAAAATCATATTGGAGGTGCCTTTGCCTGCTCCCATTAGCCATTCTGCCAGGGCACATGCGTTTGCATCGTTTTGTACTGCTACTTCAACCCCGAATTCATCACTGAATATTTTGGTAATCGGAACATTATCCCAACCTGGTAAGTTCGGGGGCGAATAAATGGTGCCGGTCTTTGAATCGAGCGGACCACCGCAACTGATACCAATTCGCCTTAAGTTGTAACCCGGAAATTCGGCTAACAATGATCTGATATGTTGTTTGAACTCGGATATAATGGCCATGTAACCACGTTCGGTCCGGGTCTCGAATGCAACCTTCCGCTTAATTTCAAATGAAGCATCTCCAACAACCACAGCACATTTGGTTCCGCCAATGTCCAGACCCAAATAGATATCGCCTTGATCCTTAATGTTATCTGTCATGTTAATTTGTTTTGAAAAAAACTAAATCGATTTAGCTAAAATATAAAAAAATTAGGAACCGCAAGATTTTCGGATAATAAATTCGGTTTTGAGTATAATCTTCTGATTTTTAGCAATCGGATGTTTAATTTTATTAAGTAACACCTGAACTGCTATTTTTCCGATTTCTTTAAGCGGCTGATTAATAACTGTCACAGGACTAACACAAATTCTATAGGCATCAGGATCATCGAAACTTACAATGGCAAGGTCGTCAGGGATTTTCAGTCCCAAAGCTGAAATGCATTCGATTCCCATGATTCCAAGTTTACTGGTTGAAAACAGTATCGCGTCAGCCTTTTTGTTATTCCGCTTCCCGACCAAATCTTTAATTGTACGGTCAATATCCTTGTTATCATGTGTAAAAGGTAAAACTTTCACCAGGTTTTCATCAACTTCTACACCTGCATCCCGAAGCGCCTGTTTGTATCCTTCCGTCCGCTCCTTCATAATCACCAGATCCAGGTTCACTGTAAGATTGGCAATTCTTTTTCGCCCCAGTTTCAGCAGATGGCTTGTCGCCCGATAAGCAGCATCGAAGTTGTCAATGACGATGTAATTGGATTCTATTTCAGGGAAGTACCTGTCGATTAATACATAAGGAATATTGCTTTTCGAAAGCGACCTGATTTGTTCCTCGCTATTCATTGGTGGTGAAATAATAAAACCATCCACCTGACTCTGTTGTAACATCGCGATTTGTTGCCCCGATTTCTCAGGATTTTCATCCGAACTGCAAAAAATAACACGGTAGCCATGTTTGGCCGCCTCCTGTTCAATTTCACGGCCCAATTTCCCGAAAAACTGATTGGCAATGTCAGCGATAATCAAGCCGATCGTGTTGGTTTTTCCTGTCCGTAAACCCTGGGCAATCCGGTTGGGCTGGTAATTTAATTCTTTGGCCAAATCGATTACTTTTTTACAAATCTCATCACTAATCCGAAATTCCTTGCCCTTCCCGTTTAAAACGAAAGAAACCAAGGTCTTGGATACTCCCAATTGTAGCGCGATATCGTTTAGTGATGTTTTCTTCATAAAATGCAACTTCAGGCTTAACTGTGAAGACTATAAAAATGCAATTTGCATCTGTCGAATAAGACGTTTATATTTAGGGTGTTAAAATATCAAATAAACATTTGCCTCCCAGATACCGGACAAAAATAATAAGTCTGATGAACTTAGAACCGAAATGCTGCTATATATTTTCAAAAGGCACAATTTACAAGAGAGCTATTGCCGGTAATTTTTGAATTTATATTCAATGGCAGATGTTAATGATACTGAATTGCAAGACCAGAATTGAGCAGGTCCTTAATAAGAATCTTAACCTTTTTTGCGGTGTTGTATTTTAAATACACGATATTGGGTTAAGATTAAATGTAAAATGAATAAAAAACTGGTAGTTAATCTTATCTCAATAATTTTCCTTTGTTGGTATTAAGAGTAATCCATGTCATATGGGTTCATCGGTCAATCCAAAAGTATATTTATGAAACAACAAATATTAATAAACGGCATGAACTCAATTATGAATAACTATTTGATAGTTCTATGCAAATTAGAAAGGTCAGTTTATTTTCGAATGAAAAAACGCTTTAACCACTCAGTTGTTATTCTGTTATTGATTATTCCCTTAATATCCATGGCTACTCAAAAAAAGACAGATACCGGGATTGCTTCAAGAGTTGAAGTGCTATCTTCCAACTGGAAGATGCAACCGGTCGATAAGCTAGCCGGTACCGACGAAAAGTCGATATCGCAAAATACTTTTGATACTAAATCGTGGTATAAAGCGATCGTGCCAGGAACCGTTTTAGGCAGTTGGGCAACTACTGGTGTTATTAAGGATCCCTATTTTGGGATCAATATGCAGGATGTGGATTATGACCAGTTTAAACAACCATGGTGGTTTAGAACTACGTTTCACCTGGAAGCTAACGATCTAAAAAAGAGCGTATCTCTCCGTTTTAACGGCATTAATTACCGGGCTGATCTGTGGATAAACGGAAAATTGGTGGCTGGAAAAGATAGTTTTGCAGGTACGTACCGGATGTTCACCTTTAATATCAACGATTACATCGTTCAAGGTAAAAACACAATCGCTTTAAAAATGTGGCAACATGCCGACGGTGAATACTCGATTGGTTTCGTCGACTGGAATCCGCTTCCTCGCGACCGCAACATGGGAATTTTCAGGGAAGTTTTCCTTGAAATTAATGAAGGAGTAAAGATCCGGAGCCCGTTTGTTTATTCGATAGTCAACAAGGAGACTTGCAAAGACGCTGACCTTTTTATTCAAACAGAACTGATTAACAGCCTTTCTGAACCTGTTGAAGGTATTCTTCGTGTGAATTTTGAAGTGGGTGTTGTTGAGAAAAAAGTGAGTCTGAAAGCGGGTGAGACATTGTCATGCAGCTTTTCACCCGATGAGTTCCCAAAATTATCAGTTAAAAATGTAAAACTCTGGTGGCCCAACGGCATGGGAAAGCCAAACCTATACAAACTTAAAGCCGAGTTTATTGTCGGGAATAAGATTATCGATCAGGTTGAAAAACGATATGGTATCCGTGAAGTCACGAGTAAACTGGATGAAAGGAAAAACCGCGCTTTTGAGGTCAACGGAAAATTTACCTTAATCAAAGGCGGTGGCTGGGCCGATGATTTATTGCTTCAGGACACGAAGGAATCGGTTGAAGCCCAATTGAAATATGTGCAGCACATGAATATGAACAGCATCCGATGCGAAGGTTTCTGGGGGAAAGATGAAATATTATATGATCTGTGCGATGAATACGGCGTTTTGGTAATGGTTGGCTGGAATTGCCACTGGGAGCATGAAGAATACTTGCTGAAACCCACACATATAAAATACGGCGGTGCTGTAAACGAAGAAGATATGAATCTTTTGGCGGCTTCGTGGAAGGACCAGATGTTATGGTTGCGAAACCATCCAAGTATTTATGTGTGGATGCTCGGCAGCGATAAATTGCCTGCTCCGGATCTGGAAAAGAGATATATTGAATTGTTTAAGAAATACGATCCTTCCCGTTCATATGCAACCTCTGCCGGTGGAGCCGGTACCGAGTCGAACCTTGTTGTTGCAGCGGTTCCACTTATCAGCGATATCAGTGGTCCGACTGGAATGAAAATGATGGGACCATATGCAGTCACTCCACCGAATTATTGGTTTACCGATACAACTCTTGGAGGTGCGTGGGGCTTTAATACCGAAACCTGTCCGGGTGAAGCGATTCCACCAATTGCTTCGCTTCGCAGAATGTTTCCCAAAGAGCGTCTGTGGCCAATCGATAAAAAATATTGGGAATATCATACCGGAAGAAATGAGTTCACAACCCTGGACCGATTTCTCGCTTCATTGTCAAACAGATATGGGGAATCTTCGAATATTGAGGAGTTTGCATTCAAATCGCAGGTGAGTAATTATGAGTTGATGCGTCCGATGTTTGAGGCTTTTATTGCGAATAAACCGATAAGTACAGGATTAATTCAGTGGAAATTGAATTCTTCGTGGCCTGAGTTGATCTGGCAATTATACGATACCTATCTTCAGCCTAATGGATCTTTCTATGCAGTCCGAAAAGCCTGTACGCCGCTTCATGCCATTTACAGGTATGGTTTTGACGATATTTATATTGCGAACGAAGATTTATCGGATGCAGCAGGTCTGACTGTCAAAATCAGGGCTTTTGATATCAATTCGAAGGAAATATTCGCCGATCAATGGGCTGGTGATGTTAAAACAAATACGTCAAAGCTGATTTATAAGTTGCCGGAGATTAAAAATCTTACGGCTGTATGGTTTTTAGATTTAAGGGTTTACAATCAGAAAAATCAGGAAGTCGACAATAGTATTTACTGGCTGTCAACTAAACCTGATATTCTGGATTACGATGCTGCAAAAAAATTGTCGTGGCCATTTTACACACCGACAAAGCAATATGCCGACTATACAGCCCTTGATAAATTACCCAAGGTTAAGATGACTTATAATTATAGTTTTTCAAAGGATAATAAGAATGGAATTATTCATCTCAAAGTCAAAAATCCATCTAATACTATTGCGTTTTTTATCTTCTTTGATGTCCTGAATCCTGTTACACAAAAACCTATACTGCCGGTTTATTGGAAGGATAACTATGTTACCCTTTTACCCGGTGAAGAGCGCACTTACGAGGCGAAATATTTCCTGCGGGATTCCGATGGGAATAAACCTGTAATTAAGGTGAATGCATGGAATGTTGATATGGTAACTTTGAAATAGTTAAAAATGGTGATACACGATAAAATGAGATATGCAGCCGGAATTGATGTTGGCGGTACATTTGTGAAACTTGCCCTCGTTTCGGAAGATGGGAATATTCTTTTCGAAGACAAACTTGATATTTCAAAAGCAACCCGAAAAGAAATCCTGAATACTATTGATTTAGCGATTATTAAAATTAATAAAGAAGCAAATCTGTTTGATGTTCAGATTTCGGGTATTGGGATAGGATCTCCCGGGATTGTTTTTGAGGGTGTTGTCCTTGGTGGGGCTGACAATTTAAATGGATGGGCGAATGTGCCTCTACTTGAGATCTTTACTGAAAAGTTTGGACTGCCTGTTTTTGTGGACAATGATGCCAATGTAATGGGTATCGGAGAAGTCATTTACGGTGCTGCAAAAAATTGTACCGATGTTATTTTTATTACTATCGGAACAGGTATTGGTGGAGCTATCGTAATGAATGGACAACTTTATGGCGGGTACAAAAACAGGGGTACTGAGCTGGGTCATATTGTGATTGATCATAAAGGGATTGATTGCAATTGCGGCGGTCGTGGCTGCCTCGAAGCATATGCTTCTACTTCTGCTTTAATCCGGCAATATGCCGAACTTTCAGGAAAAGATGAGGAAACAATCGACGGGCGCTATATCGTTGACAGATTCAAAGAAGGTGAACCCTCTGCAGTGAAGTGCATGCAGGAACATACTGATTATTTGGGACATGGAATAGCTTCGTTTGTAAACACTTTTGCACCGCAAAAAGTGGTCATCGGCGGAGGAATTTCTGAAGCCGGTCAATTTTATATCGACATGATAAGTGCGTCGACCTTCAGGTATGCAATGCCTGATTGTGCATCGAATACAGAAGTTGTCGGAGCAATATTAGGGAATAAAGCGGGTTGCCTCGGAGCAGCATCTTTGGTTTTTAAAAATTTAATTAACTGATCTAACCATGAAGAAAAACTATTTCATTGTAGTCCTTATCTTTTTTATCTTTTTTGTGATCTCCTTCCTTACCAATATCATAGGACCTTTAATTCCGGAAGTTATTAAGGGTTTCAGTGTAAGCAAAGGTATGGCCGGACTTCTTAATTTCTCTTTTTTTATCGCTTATGGAGTAATGTCAATTCCCGCAGGAATATTAACCGAAAGATACAAGGAAAAGAAAGTGATTACCGGTGCCTTCATGTTAGCAACAATGGGAGCTCTTTTGTTTTCGTTTTTTCCAACTTTCGGAGTTTACCTGGTATCACTTTTTCTGATTGGAGTGGGAATGGCAATTCTGCAAGTAGCTATTAATCCGTTGCTCAGGGTTTCCGGAGGTGAGGAAAATTTTGCATTCACTTCGGTTCTTGCCCAATTGTTTTTTGGGGGAGCCTCCTATCTTAGCCCTCTTCTTTATTCTTACCTGGTAACAAACCTGAATGCAGGTAATACTTCAAATGTGCTCCTTTCAACCTTAGACAAACTGGTTCCTGCTAATCTTAAATGGGTGTCAATCTATTGGATATTCGCCATTATAGCCATTGCCATGGTGGTCGTTATCATGTTCTCAAGGTTTCCCAGAGTCGAATTAAATGAAGACGAAAAAGTTGGTAGTATCGATACCATACGGGAATTACTCAAAAACAAATACGTTGTTCTGTTTTTCTTTGGCATTTTTGCCTATGTAGGAACAGAACAAGGTGTTGCAAGCTGGATATCAAAATTTCTTGAAGATTATCATGGAATGAATGCCGCAGTGGAAGGCGCAAGTGCCACGTCATGGTTTTGGGGATTGCTGACAATTGGTTGTTTATTGGGACTTGGTTTATTAAAGTTAATAGACAGTAAAATTATACTAAGGATTTTTTCTGTTGCGGCTATGATTTGTCTTGCAACTGCATTAACAACAGGTAACGGAATGATCGCCTATTATGGATTTATCGGGGTCGGTTTTTTTGCTTCCGTGATGTGGTCGATTGTATTTTCTTTAGCACTTAACTCACTGAAAGATAATCATGGCGCCTTTTCAGGAATACTATGTTCCGGTATACTTGGCGGGGCCGTAATTCCACTGATTGTTGGTATTCTTGGCGATGCCTTTGGTTTAAGGGTCGGAATTTCGTTTGTATTTCTTACCCTTGGTTACATCTTCAGTATTAGCTTCTGGGCAAATCCCTTAATTAAAAATAAAACGGTCAACTTGATAAAAACTACATAGCAAACTTTTAAAACTATAATTCAATGAGCAAATTAGCAATTTTAGGTGGGGACCCAATCCGAAACACAAAAACAAATCCCTGGCCAAAATGGCCGGTTTGGGATGAAAAGGAAGAAAAAGCCTTGCTCGAGGTATTAAACAGCGGCATTTGGTCGTATAACGGACCAAAAGAGACAGCGTTTAATAAAAGCTTCGCCGAATATACAGGTGTAAAGTATGCCATTTCTGCAGCAAATGGAACCGTCACATTGCAAATGGCTTTGGAAGCCTGTGGCATTGGTATTGGTGACGAGGTTATTCTCCCTGGTTTAACCTGGCAGGCTACTGCCGCTACAATTTTAGATGTGAATGCAACTCCGGTGATGGTTGATGTATGCGAAGATACCTGGTGTATTGATCCAAAAGAAGTTGAAAAAGCAATAACTCCGCGGACAAAAGCGATCATGCCGGTTCATTTGTATGGCAGTTTTGCCGATATGGATGAGATACTGAGGATTGCTAAAAAGCATAACCTATACGTCATCGAAGACTGTGCTCACAAACTTGGCGGCGAATGGAATGGCAAAAAAGCGGGCAGCATCGGCGATATTGGCAGCTTCAGTTATCAATTATCAAAACATTTAACAGCCGGCGAAGGTGGGTCTGTTATTACAAATAATTTTGAATTGTACGAAAAACTCGATGCACTTCGGAATTGCGGCAGAAGGCCTGAACCAGAATCGTCTGCGAAAGCGGACAAGGGTGAAGGGGTTTATTTTGATGCCGGAAATTTCTTTCAGTCGGGTAATTACCGGATTACTGAATTTCAGGCTGCTATTTTAATTGAAGGGCTGAAAAGACTGCCCGAACAGAATCGCGTCAGGGATGAAAACGGGATCTACCTAAACTCGCTTTTGGTTAATATTCCGGGAGTAATGCCTATGAAACGCGACAAGAGGGAAACGAAAGAGGCTTACTTTAACTTTGCATTCAGGTATAATAAAGATGAATTTAAAGGTCTGCCGGTTCAGAAGTTCAGGTCTGCCCTGACTGCAGAACTTGGAATTGAAGTTGCAGCCAGTTACACTCCTCTGAATAACTGTTCATTATATGTACCATTAACAAAACCTGCACGCTACAAACTGAATGCCGCATATTGGGCAGCAATTGATCCAGCCAGGTTTGAATTGCCTGTCTGTGACCGGATTCACTTTGAAGAATCGGCTTGTATTCACCACAAAATTCTGATGGGTTCGAAGGCTGATATGGATCTGGTTGCCGCTGCAATTAAGAAGGTTTATGACAATTCTGAAAGCCTTTAAATATGAAGAAAATAAGAATTGCATTGATAGGTTGTGGCTATATTGCCAATTACCATGCCCGCGGTCTCCAGGCATTGCCTGATGTTGAAATTGCTGTGGTGGTTGGACTTCCCATTGAAGCTGCCATGGCATTTGCCGAAAAGTACAACATCAAAGAGGCAACTGACGATGTTTCTACGCTTTTTGATCGCGATGACATTGATGCCGCTGTTATCGGAACACCCAATAAATTCCATGCCCCTTTTGCAATCGGATTTCTGAACAAAGGGAAAGATGTCTTTCTTGAAAAGCCGATGGCAATAAATGCCGAAGAAGGACTTCTCATCAAAAAAGCGGCAGATGCCAACAACCAATTAGTCATGGTAGGTCATATGTGGCGGTTCGATAACGATGTGAATTTTGTAAAAAATACTGTTGACTCCAGGCAATTGGGTAAGATCGTCAAAACTAAAGGTTACGGAATCCATGAGAACTGGGGGCCTGCAGGATGGTTTTCGCAAAAAGAACTGGCTGGTGGCGGTGCCCTGGCCGATATGGGTGTGCACGCAATAGATACAGTTCGGTATATTTTGGGTGATCCCAAACCGGTAAAAGTATATGCCAAGATCGGAACCCATTACGGGAATTACAATGTGGATGATTCCGGTATCGTAATGATTTCGTGGGACAATGGCACTGAATCAATCATCGAAAGTGGTTGGTGGCAACCCCATATGGATGGCCCCGAAGCTGCTACTGGTGTATATGGAACCAAAGGATATGCGAATGTATTTCCTACCTATCTAAAATACAAAGTGGGCGGTATTAACGGGAAATTCGATGCCAAACTCCCTGAGAAGAAAGAGCATTGCGATCAGTCGATGTATAGCCGTCAGATGGAACACTTTATCGAATGCATTCGATCACGCAAACAACCAGTTCCAGGACTTGCTGAAGGTCAGATTATTCTGGAAATTGTGGATGCCGCTTGTAAATCCTCTGAAACAGGTGAAGTTGTAAATCTTAACCTATAATTGGGATTTTTCAGTTATAAAGTGAAGATGTTTAAAGCATTGACATTCGATGGAAAGAATATTCAAACAATGATATAAATTAAATGTTGTTTTAAAGAGTAACGCTGGAGACAAACTCAAAATTCCGATGGAATGATCATATAAAATTAGCAGCTGCAAAATATCAAAGCAGCTTAATTTTATATATTTTTGAGTTGTTGTGTTTTCCTGACCTTTACCATTGAATTAATACATATAAGACCTTACATGGATACCTCTTCCAAACCTGTATTTTACTCATCCAGTCCTTCGCGTTGGAAACGCTTTATGTGGGCTGTAAAAATCGTTGCAATTGTTTTATTGATAGGCATTGCCTCCATTTTAATCTCACTATTTCATAAACAGGTTTTTAAACTGCCATCATTACGTGAGCACCTTGTGCTTTCGCAAAAAGAAAATGCGAAATACAAAAGTGGTGATATTCAATTGGCTGAAACGAAACGGTTTGTTGATTTGGCAAAAGAAGCCCGTTTGCACGAGGGACATGACTTCTACAAAATGGACAAAGTGCTTCCGGGAGAAGTACGAAAGTATAAACCTGTTAAAGCCGGGTTTTACGTCAACTGGGATATCAAATCAAAATATTCGCTCAAACAGAATGCCTCAAAAATAAATATGGTACTTCCGGAGTGGTTGTTTGTAAAAGACACACTCGGAAATATTTCAGTCGATATCGATACTTCTGCGAATAATATCATGCGGAAGAACCATATTGCCATCGTTCCCATGTTATCCAACTATTATAACAATGCCTGGAACGGAAACAATGTCCATCAGATAATAACATCACCCGCAAAACGCAGAGTGCTGATCAACAATGTTTTTGCAATCCTTGAGCAATATAAATTCAATGGAATCAACATCGATTTTGAAGAGTTAAAGGAGACGACCGATGAGTATATGATTGCCTTTCAGAAGGAACTGTACCAAAAACTGAGTCCGAAAGGATACCTTGTAACACAGGATATTGCAGCGTTCAACGAGGATTATAACGTTGTTGAACTTGCAAAGTACAACGATTTTCTCTTCCTGATGGCATACGATATGCACAACGCCTCATCCGACCCGGGACCGATCGCACCTCAATATTGGGTAGAATCAGCTTTGGATCAACTTTGCAAGAAAGTTCCTTCCGACAAGGTGGTTCTTTGTATTGCTGCCTTTGGTTACGACTGGACAGAGGGATATGAAGGTGAGGATATTACTTATCAGGAAGCGATCTCAACCGCTTTTGAAAGTGAAGGTCAGGTGAAGTTCGACAACAACACCTATGGCCTGAGTTACGACTATAGCGATGAAAATGATAAAACGCATCAGGTCCACTTTACTGATGCTGCTTCTGCTTTCAACGCGATGCGTGCAGCGGCTGATTTCGAAACTTCGGGTGTTGCCATCTGGTTTCTGGGATCTGAGGATCAAAGATTGTGGGAATTCTTCAACCTCGATCTCTCTGAAAAAGCGCTGACAGACAGTATATTCAACAGTAATCTGCTGGCGAATGCTCAGACGGCTTACACAGTTGACTATGTAGGTGCAGGAGAAGTACTTAATATTCTTTCAACACCGCATCCCGGATCAATTAGCATTCAACTCGATAAAAAGGAGAAGCTAATCGCCGAAGAAGACTACGAAAGTCTTCCATCAAGCTTCGTTATCAATAAGGCAGGTGAATCGCCCAAAAAGATAGTGCTGACCTTTGATGATGGTCCCAATGAAAGTTACACCCCGCGCATCCTCGATATCCTTGGCAAATATAAGGTACCGGCCGTTTTCTTCATTACAGGTATCAATGCCGAACAAAACCTCCCGCTCGTTAAACGAATTTATAACGAAGGTCACGAAATTGGGAATCACACGTTCCTGCATCCCAATCTCGAACTGGTTTCTGACGACCGGTTAAAACTCGAACTGCGATCAACGGGTTATATCATCGAGAGTATTACAGGACATGCCACGATACTTTTCAGGCCACCTTATAATACCGATTCCGAACCAACAGTCGCTTCGCAGATCCAACCGATTTATACCGCTAAAAACGAAGGGTACCTGACGATAGGGTCATCTATCGATCCAAATGATTGGCAGATTGGTGTTTCGGCAGATACAATTGTTGAACGGGCAATCAAACAACAAGGGTTGGGAAATATTATGCTTCTGCACGATGCCGGAGGTAACCGCGAAGAAACGATCAAGGCATTGCCGCGCATCATCGAATATTACCGGTCGCAGGGTTACCAGTTTATCAGTCTGGCGACCCTGATCAATAAAAAGCGTGACGATATAATGCCGCCACCGAAAGATGTTTATAACAGGTATCTTCAAACGGCCGATGGAACGGTTTTCAAAATCGGGTACTATTTCAACAGGGCATTTTCTGCCATTTTTTTTCTGGCGTTATTCCTTTCGCTGATCAAAATTGTAAGTCTCGCTATACTGGCAATCCGGCAGAAGATCGTTTCTAAAAAACAGTTACCAGTTATATTGCAAGGTGTTGCGCATAAGGTAAGTATTATAGTTCCTGGCTACAACGAAGAACTGACCGGTCCAAAAACGGTGGAGAACCTGTTATTAACAGACTATCCCGACATCGAAATTATCTTTATTGACGATGGATCGAAGGATAATACTTATAAAAATATCCTGGCACAATATGAACATCATCCCAAAGTGAAGGTACTTACCAAACCAAACGGAGGAAAAGCTTCAGCCCTGAATTATGGAATCGGTTATGCAACGGGAGATATCCTGGTTTGTATTGATGCCGATACCGTATTGAAATCTGATGCGGTTTCGCGATTGGTGACGTATTTTTCGGATCCATCAGTTGCTGCTGTGGCAGGCAACGTAAAAGTCGGGAATCGCATTAACCTTTTAACCCGCTGGCAGTCTATCGAATACATCACAAGTCAGAATTTCGACCGTCGTGCATTCGACCGTCTGAATGCTATTATGGTCGTGCCGGGTGCTATCGGTGCCTTCAGGCGTGAAGCTGTAAGGAAAGTTGGAATGTTTACAACCGACACACTTGCTGAAGATTGCGATCTTACAATCAGGTTGCTGCGCGCTGGTTACAAAATCCGTACCTGCAACGAAGCGCTCGCATTCACCGAGGTGCCCGAAACGATGGAAATGCTTATAAAACAACGTTTCCGCTGGACTTTCGGAATTATGCAGACTTTCTGGAAACACCGCGATATGCTGTTCAATACAAAAAAAGCCAACCTGGGTTTGGTAGTATTACCTAACATGTTGATATTCCAGTTGATCTTGCCTGTATTATCTCCAATTGTAGATATCGCATTGTTGCTTTCATTTTTTATGCCGAAACCAGAGGTGATCGTGATTCTCTATTTTGCCTATTTTCTGCTTGATGTCGTGATATCATACATGGCCTTTCGCTTCGATGGAGAAAAATTCACTTTCCGCGATGCTTATAACCTCTTTCTGCAACGTATCCTTTACAGACAGTTATTGTGGTATGTTTTAATCAAGGGTTACCTGAGGGCAATCAAAGGTGAACTTGCTTTATGGGGTATTTTAAAACGGACCGGAAATGTGACGAGCGCTTAGAAACGTTGCCAAGTCATTTTTTTCAATAAATAATACAGCCTGCCAGGTTTTGAGTCACAAACTTAAAATCTGGCAGGTACTTTTTCCCATGGATCATATTAGAATTCTTCTGTTCAGAAAATCGTGGGTGCTTTACATTGTCATTTACCTTCAATAATAGCAAGATTTAATGCGATTTGTCGAATATTAGAGAAGTATTTGGTCAATGACAAATGTATTTTTGACTATAAATTACAATCAAACTGAATTGGGGCGACATTAAAGCATTTTCTGGCCAATAACCAGGAGACCAACAGAAGCATTTACAGTGAAGTTATTAGCCAGCGCTCTTTTCGTGAAATATACCTCTGCGGGTTTGAAATTGCCTTCAAGGAAGGTATTCAAAGGCAATAATGACTTCCTACAATAAGGTAAACGGTTTCTGTATTGCCGAAACGCCTGAATTAATGAATGATAATGTCCGTCATGAGTGCGGCTATGACCGATTTTGATGGATATGGAAGTGCCGTTGCGAAGGTTCGGGCAGGGAACAATATGCTGATGGGTGACAATATGGACGAGGTTAATGAACTGACCACCGCACTCAATGACAAAACCCTTGATGAAAGCAGGTTTGCACAAAATAATAGTGAAGTACTTTCAATGTGGAGGTGGTAAAGCTTTAGTTGTGAGCTGGTCCGGGCCAGAAATGGAAAAGCATGAGATTCAGTATGATGAATTATTTAACACAATTCTACTGTAAATTACGATGGTGAAATTCCTCAAATATTTTAAATATTCTTACAAACACAGCATGATCACGCTTGAAAGAAGGAAAACCGATTCAACCATACGGATTTACCTGTATCTCCTTTCCTGACAGGTCAGTGGAAGGAAATTACTGAAAAAATTGAAAATCAGACGACCATGAATAAACTATTTTTGACAATTTTATCATTCTGCCTGTTTTGTTGTGTGTTACTGACCAATGGTCAGACCACGCAAGATATTCCGTCAAAAAATGCTGAAATTCATCATTGGATTGACCAGCACTTTGCAAAAGGCAAGGTTCCTCCGTTTTCGTTTGTGTATGGGGGTAAAAGTTCCGATAACTTTATAAAAGACTGGCGGTTTCGCTCAGAAAAACTGAAAATAACGGAGACCGGTTCAGACGAAACTTTATACACTTACTCCGATCAGAGGAGCGGCCTCGTCGTAAAATGTACAGTCACCTGCTTTAATGATTTCCAGGCAATTGAATGGGTGCTGAAATTTTCGAACACCTCTTCAACCAATACTCCCCTGGTTGAAAAAGTGGCTGCTATTGATTATTCCTTTAATTCCGGGAATAAGGGATCTTTCGTACTTCACCATGCGAAAGGAAGTAATGCCGAACGAACAGATTTTCAGCCTATCGACGAAAAATTGGAGATTGCTAAAAGTATTTACATGACCCCGGCAGGAGGGCGTTCTTCCGACAACACTGCATTCCCTTTTTTCAATATTGAAATGCCAGGACAGCAGGGCGTTATGGTGGCCATTGGCTGGACAGGGAAGTGGTATGCAGATGTTTTGCAGTCTGACGAAAAATCAATTTCATTGAAATCAGGCATGGAAAACATGCAGTTGTTTCTTTATCCGAAAGAAGAGATTCGTACGCCCAAAATCTGCCTGCTTTTCTGGAAGGGCAGCGACCGGATGGTTGGTCATAATCAGTTCAGGCAGTTCATCCTGGCCCATCATTCACGCAAAATAGACGGAAAGTTTGCCGAATACCCGTTATCGGGAAGTTTCGACTATGGCGATCCTCCGCCTTGCGGAGAATACAATTGCCTTACAGCGGAATTTGCCATCGCATTGGTCGATCGCTACAAGCGCTTTAAGATTTTACCTGAAGTATTCTGGCTCGATGCCGGATGGTACACGGGTTGTGGCTGGGACAAAAAGAACGGAGAATGGTGGCAAAATGTGGGTAACTGGACGGTTGATAAAGAACGATTTCCAGATGGATTGAAGCCTGTTGCAGATGCAGTGCACAAGACGGACGCCAAATTCATGGTCTGGTTTGAACCCGAACGTGTCATGGAAGGAACCCAGCTTTATACTGAACATCCGGAATGGCTAATCAAAATTCCCAAGAGCAAAAACGCTCTCTTCGACCTTGGGAATGAAAAAGCACGGATTTGGTTAACCGTCTATATTTCAAGCTTCCTGAAAAATGAAGGCATCGATTACTACCGTCAGGATTTCAATTCTGACCCAAAACCCTATTGGGAAGCCAATGATAAACCGGGAAGAAAAGGGATCTCTGAAATAAGGCACATCGAAGGTCTATATGCCTTTTGGGACAGTTTACTCGTACGTTTCCCCAAACTGCTGATCGACAATTGTGCCAGCGGTGGCAGGCGCATCGATCTGGAAACCACCTCACGCAGTGCTCCGCTTTGGCGTACTGATTACCAATATGGTGAACCAAACGGGTATCAATGTCATACTTTCGGATTAAACTTCTACCTGCCTATTCACGGAACAGCTATTTATAAAACAGATGGGTACACTTTCAGATCCGGATTAGGAGGAACTGCCGTAATGAATTGGGAAGTTACCGGAAGAAACTCCGAACCAATCTCCGCGATTCAAAAACGGATACAGGATTATAAAAACCTGCGTCCATATTTTTATGCCGATTATTTTCCGCTCACTGATAGTCAAAACAATACTGGTGATGATCGCTGGTTGGCCTACCAATTGAACAGGCCAGTGGAAAAAGATGGCATAATTTTGGCTTTCCGACGGATTAATTGTTCGGATGAATCGATTACCGTAAAGCTTCGTGGTCTGGATAAAAATTCAGATTATGAATTAGTTGATGAAGACACGGGCAATAAAATAATTCAAAAGGGAGAGAAACTTGGCAATGGGATGACCCTTTCAATACCGGGTAAAGAAAAATCTTTGCTGATCAGTTATCACCTTGTGAAAGATTAGTTTGGAAAAAAAATTAATTTTAGATAACCCGAATGTAACTTTAAGCTGCGTAGTTAATTAATATATTAATAAGATACCAATGAAATTGATTTTAAGATATTTATTAAATACAATTCTACTCGCACTGGGAATCTTATTGATTGTAACATTAGGTATTGGTATAAGCTATCAGCTAACTGTTCATATAAAACCGAATCAAATGAAAGTCCCGGTTAAGCCGGGAGAGATGGGGCATTGGGTCAATCCATTTATCGGTACAAGTGGTTTCCCTACTTATACAAGCGCTGACGACATTCCGGGGGTAACGGTGCCTTTTGGGATGGTCCGGTTAAGTCCTGATACTGAATTCTTTCTTGGTTCGTTATTTGGTGAGGAAAAGACAGTAAGCACCGCTGGTTATTATTACGCCGATCATAAAATAATGGGATTCAGTCATACCCGTATGATTGGTACCGGAGCATACGAAGGCGGACACTTTAGGGTGATCCCAACAATAGGTGAAATCGGACAGAAGAATTACCGGTCAGGCCAATACATTGAGTTTTCGCATTCGAATGAAACGGCCTTTCCGGGTTATTATGCAGTATATATCCCTAAAATGGGAATATTTGCTGAACTGACAGCAACTGAACATATAGGCGTTCACCGGTATACCTTTTCAAAGGAAGTGAAACCACATATTCTGATTGATGTTTCAAGCGCATTGGGGAAAAGTAAAACAACTGAAGGACAGGTGCAGGTCTTTCCTGAAAAACAGGAGGTTGCGGGTGCAATCCGGACATTCGGATCATTCGCCAGCCGGTATGGGGGCGTAAAGATCTATTTTGCGGCACGGTTTAGCCAGCCTTTTTCTGATTTTGCTGTCTGGTCGAACACTAATTATTTCAAAAAGCAAACCACCATTCAAGGTGATAATATTGGGGTTGATTTAAGTTTTAACAAAGTTGATTCAATGCAGGTAGTCGAGCTGAAACTTGGTATCTCGTATGTTAGCATCAAAAATGCACGTGAAAACCTGGAGAGCGAAACAGGCACTTACCATTTTGACCAAATGGTTGACAAAGCGAAACAAGCGTGGGAAGAGAAACTATCCCTGATCAAAATTGAAGGAGGCAGTGACGACCAAAAAAAGATCTTTTACACAGCTCTTTACCATTCGCTCCAGATGCCAACCCTCTTCAACGATGTGAATGGCGACTACATGGGTTTTGACAAAAAGGTGCATCAGACGACTGACTTCAGGTATTTTACTGACTTATCTTTATGGGATACCTTCAGGACGATACATCCGCTTTATACGCTTATTGTTCCAAAAGATCAGCGCGATATGATGGTTTCGCTCGTAAAGATGTGCGAACAGGGTGGTGTTCTTCCTCGATGGCCTTCCGGATATGGTTACACGGGTTCGATGCTTGGCGCTTCAGCTGACATTGTGCTCACAGAATCTTACCTCAAAGGTATTCATGATTTTGATGTGGAGACAGCATATCGAGCCATGCGCAAAGCAGCGCTGGCAATTGACATCCCCAAAGAAGGATTTAAGCCAAGGGAAGGAATGGCGAATTGTCTGCTGTATCAATATTGTCCGGCTGATCTGATAGATAGATCTGTCAGTAAAACACTGGAATACGCCTATGCCGATGATGCCGTTTCTAAACTGGCAAAGGCGCTTGGTCATGAAGAAGATGCGAAATTATTTGCTGGTCATTCTAAATTCTACCGAAATGTCTGGAATCCCGAAAGTCAATACTTCCAGGCCCGAAATGCTTCGGGCAAGTTTGAGAAGAAATTCAAACCTCTAAAATTAACCTACCTCGATTTTGATCGTGAATATACGAATGCCTATGTTGAAGGAAGTGCATTGCAATGGAGGTGGGCTGTGTTTTTTGATCCGGAAGGTTTGATTTCACTCTTTAAGGACAAAGCCTATTTTGTGAAGGAACTTAATGATTTCTTCGCGCTTTCCGATTCGGCAAGAGGAACCTGGAGCCCCGGATCTTATTACTGGCATGGTAATGAACCTGATCTTCACGCTGCATACCTGTTCAACTCTGCCGGCCGGCCCGATCTGACCCAGAAATGGGTACGATGGATTCTCGACAATAAATACGGCGCCGGATACGACGGCATCGACGGTGATGATGATGCCGGAACGTTGTCTTCATGGTTTGTCTTCAGTTCGTTGGGTTTTTACCCGGTTGCAGGCTCAGATATCTACCAGATTGGAGCGCCGCTTTTCAAAAAAGCTGAAATAAGAATGGGCGACAAACTGCTTACAATTGTTGCAGATAATTATGCGCCTGGAAATAAATACGTTCGAAAGGTGTGGTTAAATAATGTTCCGTTAGATCGGTTCTGGTTTAGCCATTTAGAGATTGCCCGGGGAGGCACCTTACGTTTTGAAATGTGTGATAAGCCTGTTATAAAATGAAATCCATCAATTATCTACTGACGAAAAACATTGCCTTATGCAAAAAAGTACACTTTTAGTAACACTTGGTCTGTTCCTCATCTTATCAGCCCATGCTAACTTCAAGAGTGAAAATCGAAATGTTGTTGTTAAAAAAACGGACATTAAAACGGCTAAAATACCTGATAATGGCCCCGATTACAACAATCTGAAAAATTGGGCTGCCTCTCCGTTTAAAGTTGATGCAAGCGATAAGATTCCTGATTTTCTCAAAGATGAGATCAGGAGCCAGTGTGCCGATGTGTTTTTTATTCATCCGACCTCTTATTTTGGGGAGGAAGAAACCTCGCCATGGAATGCCGATCTGAACGATATAACAGTCAACAAAGAGACTGATTCAAAGTCGATATTATTTCAGGCATCGGTTTTTAACGGCAGCTGCCGGGTTTTTGCACCGCGCTACCGTCAGGCAAATATGAAAGCCTTTTATGTATTCGGGACACCGGTTGCAAATAAGGCTTTTGACCTGGCATACAGTGATGTAAAGAAAGCTTTCCTTTATTTTCTAAAGCATTACAATAAAAACCGTCCGATCATTATCGCTTCCCACAGCCAGGGAAGCCTTCATGCGATCAGGTTATTACAGGAATTCTTCGATGGGAAACCGTTACAAAATCGACTGGTTTGCGCTTACATTATTGGATATCAAATAAAGAAAGATGCATTTAAAATGCTTCCAATCGGAGAGCGGCCCGATCAAACCGGATGTTTTGTCGGATGGCGTAGCTATGCAAAAGGTGAGATTCCTAAAGGTGTTGCAGCCGAAAACGGAAATTCAGTTTGCGTCAATCCATTGACATGGACTTTGGACAAACAGTGGGTGTCTTCGGAACTCCACCAGGGTATCATGAATAGCTTTGAAACGATCGTACCACATACGGTTGAAGCGGGGATTGAGCCATCTTCCAAAATACTCTGGATTGATACACAGGTGATTCTTGATAAAGGAAAGAAAACAATTAAAAATTATCATGTTTGGGACTATAACCTGTTCTGGTTGAATATCAGGCAAAATGTGAAACAACGCATTGATGCTTTTAACAGTGATTTCCGCAAACCAAGACATGGGAATACCTATGTAATTGCTCACAGGGGCGCCCATGTTGGAATTCCAGAGAACTCATTGGCGGCCATCCAAAAAGCGATTGAACTGGGTTGCGACTTTGTGGAAATTGATACCCGGATGACGAAAGACGGAAGAATTGTGAGTGTACACAATGCTTCAGTTGATGAATACGTAATTGGGAAAACCGGGAAGGTGAAAGATTTCACACTGGAAGAGATTAAAAAACTGGATATAGGAGAAAAGACCGGACCCGACTGGAAGAATACCCGCATCCCGACGGTTGAGGAAATTTTGCAGCTATGCCATGGAAAGATAGGTATTTACCTCGATTTGAAGGAGCCATTGGTTCCGGAATTGCTCCGGATCATTGATAAATACGATATGGAACGTGATATCATCTGGTACATTCCGGCATCGCGCATGGAAATCATTAAACAACTTAAAACTCTTTGCCCTGATTGCATTCCAATGCCAGATCCGGGACCTGAAAAGAATATTAAGGAAGTGGTTGACCAGGTTCATCCGCGGGTGTTGGCAAGTGATATGGGGCAATTGAGTGAAAGTTTTGTTAAGACAGCTCATGCCGGTAATTCAAAGGTTTTTGTGGATGAGAAAAAGGGAACGCCGGAGGAATGGCAACAGATCATTAATTGGGGAACGTATGGAATTCAGACGGATAATCCCGCTGCCTTAATTGAATATTTAAAAACCAGTAAATGAATTTGTAGTGACACATTCCGTGCTTCTATATAGATGTTATTGATTTATGCACCGCAATTGAAATATCGGGAATACATATTGGAAATAACAGAAAAGAAAGAACTTTAGATAATGGCTCCTTGAATACAAATATTTGTTTTAATTTTGAAATTTAGCGAACTGAATCTAATCCGAAATCTGCTATGATATTAAAACAAAAACAAGGAGGAAAACGCAAGGAGTTTGAACTTATAAACAATACTGAATTAAGAATAAAGGAAAAACAATCGGGCGAATTAAAGGAGTGGACTGTTAAGCTCGATATGATAGGCCATAACCTGGTTTATCAGGAGGCAACACGAAAGCGCTTCTACATCATGTCCTCATTTTTAGTTGCCTTTCTCATATTTATTACAATTGCTCTCTATATGAGCGATGACTTTACGGGTAATCTTCCCGTCGTTATCGGATCCTATGTAATCATTGGTTTAATCATCGCGTTGTCGTTACTGTCGCCCTTAAAGAAGGAAATACATTTGGTGGGTGGCAATGTCAATTTGACTTTTTTCAAAGAGAATCCGTCTGCCGAAGAGGTAAAAACCTTCATTACCGAGATCATAAGGTTATCGAAGCAGCAATTATTGAATAAGTATGCCAAAATTGATCCGGAACTTCCTGAAGAAACAGTGTTCACACAGCTAAACTGGTTAAAGAACAGGGATCTTCTAACTGAAGAAGAATACCAGGACTTGAAGAACGAATACAAAACTCAACGGTTAATTAAAGACTATTGAATTCCTTGTCAATTGATTTTAAAAAATAACCGTAAACCTGCCAAATAACTATTCCCAATCAAAATGAATGCGCTTAAATTGATTCAAAAGCAAGGTTTTACACGCTATGAGTTTCTTTTGTTGGATGATACTTTAATTGTCAAACATGCTACAATTACTGAGAATAAAGAGTGGGTGGTAAAGCTGGACAACGTTGGTTACAAGACGCAGATTGAAAAGGATACAAGTTATATGAAAACAGGACTTTTCATTTCAATGGGCTTGTTTGCTTTTCTGTTTGTAATCGGAAATGTAGCTGATCATTCAAGTCATCTTAAAACCGGGTGGTGGATTACAATCAGTATCATTTATGCATGGTTTGCAATGACTGTCTTTTTGTCTCCGCTGAATAACAAATTGATGCTCGTAAACGGATCTGAAGATTTAGTATTCCTGACAGACAAACCTTCAGAAAAAGAAGTGCGTGAATTTGTGGATGAGATCATTCTGCGATCGAAGAAAGTTCTGCTACGGAAATACGGCACCGATCCTGATTTACCTGAACAATTAATGATCTCTCAACTGAACTGGTTGCTTGATATGGGCGTTATCGACAATGAAGCGTTTGATGTCCTGAAAGCCAATTATTATTCCTGAGAAGCCTGAATTTGGAAGGTTCGTTTTTGCATTTAGGTGCAATATTTTTCCATCTATTAATCCATTTTTATGTTTATACAAAGAGCTGTTAAGGCCATCCGGCTTCGAACAATTATTTCGTTTTATTTGATTTTTTATTTACGTCTGTACTTGTGATTTTGCAAATACGGAAGTCCGGAATCGAGCGTCTGTATGTTCGCGTTTCTACGTCTGCATGTTCGCGCGTCGAACACCGCACTTTCGAACGCCAAACACCGCATGTTCGAACGTCTAAATACGGACGCAGAAACAGAAAGATGTGTTACTTGGCTCAATAATATATAAATCAGCATATTACTTATTGCAAAAACAAAAAACAGAACACTTCAATTTAAAGTCACGGAAAGGCTAAATTCTCAAACCGGGGAAAAGAAATTGTATGGTTCAAACTGACGAAATGGCAACCTCGATTTAAGAAATAAGCGAAAAATAATCTTTAACGTAGTAATAGTTATATGTGCGCAGTATCTTGTAGAAATTAAATTTAGCCATGCCAAACGTCAAAGCATCCGATTTATAAACAATGTTGATGCATTCGGCTTGAGAACGTTGTGAATCGGGCTTTTCAGGTTAATATTTAATGTGCTTTATCTAATATTAAAGAGGTATTTGGCAGATGACAAATGTATTTTTGAATCTGATTTACAGACCAATCTATTCAAGCGATGCGTTATACTGTGTTGGCTTTTATTTTTAGTTCCTTCATTTTATTTTCCTGCCGCTCCATTCAACAGGCATTTAATCAGGTAAAAATTGGAATGTGTGCTGATGCACATCTTCCAAACATACACGAATGCTGAAGTTTAAAACGAAATAATATGCACTATAAAATGCTGATAGGTTTGTTGATATTGGGTTCATGTGCAACCTCTGAACAATATTTGAAAGAGATCCAGGTTACAAACGATCATGCGAAGAACCACGACCTCGACAACAACGATAACTTTTCACCCGATGGAAAATGGCTCGTTTATGATACGCGGACCGGTGCTGGCGGAATAGGCGGAAGTCCTTCAGTCGAAAGGGTAAACATCGAAACCAAAGCGACAGATGTACTCTTCGAAATCCCCGACAATACTGAATTTGGTCCCGGAGCCGGGGCTGCAAGTTATCATCCGACCGAAAACAAGGTGATCTTCATTCATGGATTACCCGTCTGCACCGAAAAGAACCCCTACCAGCAATGGCGTCGTTCAGGTGTGATTGTGAATGACAATCAACCAAATATCGCGGTTAATATGGATGCAAGGGATGTCACATTTCCATTTACACCGGGCGCATTACGCGGAGGGACACACCGGCACGAATGGAGCCGCGATGGCAAATGGGTGGGCTATACCTACAACGATGCCATCATGAAGAACCTCGAAGATTCAACCGGCATTAAATGGAACCTGCGCACCGTTGCGGTTTCCAATCAGCAACATCCGGTAATCGTTGACAAAGATGAAGCGGGTGAGAATGTGGGAGGAACATGGTACAGTGCTGTTGTTGTGCGGGTCGTTCCTGATCCGAAGCCGGGAAGTGACGAAATAAGCAATGCCGCTTCCGACAGCTGGATCGGAACAAATGGTTATCCGAAACCGGATGGGTCAAAGCAAATGGCGAGGGCATTTATTGGAAAGGTGAATGATAACAACGGGAAACCTGTTGATGAGCTTTTTGTCGTGGATATTCCGGACGCTATCAATGTTCCGGGTGAATATGGTCCGCTCGAAGGGACTCCAACTACCTTTCCTATGCCTCCCAAAGGAACCATTCAACGCCGGCTGACGCACACCGCAAACAGTCAATTCCAGGGCTGTGGGGGCGTTGTCCGCTCTTCGTTTGACGGGAAGCAAATCTCCTATTTAGCAAGGGATGCTAATGGGGTTCAACAGATCTTTCTGATTTCCCCGTTGGGTGGAGAACCAGTCCAGGTTACGGAGCACAATTCAGATGTTCAAAGTGGTGCAAGATGGAGTCCGGACAATCAATCAATTGCTTATATTTGGGACAACAGTATTGTTCTTTGTGAGATTTCGGACCAACCGTTTGAGAAACGGGCTAAAAGACTAACTGCCAAAACAACAGATACTCCTTCAAATCTGGTCTGGTCAAACAATGGAAGAACAATGGCCTTTAACCGTATAGTTTCCGGGGATGGTAAAAGTGATCAAAAGAAACAGATTTTTGTTATTAATCTGGCAACTAATAAATAGACAATGAAAATAATGACGCGCCTGGCGATTATTCTGCTTTTTGTAACAACCTTTCAAATTGGGTTTTCACAGAATAAGATTGATGTTCTGACAGCTCCGGCGGGAGATAAGTTCACTCAGATAAAGGTGGATGGTACCACGATATTACCAAGTGGCCGGTTGTTAACCCCTGCCGGCAAGGTGGTGCAAATTACGAATGATCCGTTCGGAATGGCGGTTGCCCCCGATGGCAAAAAAGCGGTAACACTTCACAATGGGGTGTTTACGATTATTGACCTGCAATCGTTGGGAGCTACAAGGGTTCCGAGCTATGATAAGAAAATCAAATCGCCTTTATCCAAAGGATCTTTTTTAGGCGTTGCTTTTGCGGGTGATTCAAAAACAGTTTATTTGAGTGGCGGCGATAATGGAGCGGTCATCAAATACGACATCGAAAGTTTGACGCGTCTCGACTCCATTTCATTAAACGGGAATATAAACGGCGTTGATTTCAATGACAGTTTTACCTCCGATCTGGTGCTCAATGAGGCAAACAACGAGCTGCTTGTTTTGGACAGGGGTAATTTCAGAATGGTCCGTATTGACTTAGCCACGCGCAAGATTACTGCTTCAATTAAAGTAGGTCGTCAGCCTTTTGGCCTGACATTGAGCCCGGATAAAAAAACCGCTTTCGTGGCAAACGTAGGAATGTATGAATATCCTTTAATTAAAGGGATTACGCCTGAAAATTACGACTCTAAAATGATTTCGCATCATCCATATGGCGATAATACGAAAGAATCGATCAAAGGAACCAGGGTTGAAGGACACAAAGTTCCGGGCGTTGGAAGTCCGTTAAGTCCTGATGCGATGAGCGTTTTTACGATTGATCTTGCTACTAATAAAGTGATGGATAAATTCAAAACAGGCCATCAGATCGGGCATATGATCGAAGATGCTGAAGTCGTAGGCGGCGCGAGTCCGAATTCGATTGCTGTTGGCGAACAGTTTGCTTACGTGTCGAATGCGACAAATGACAATATCTCCATCATCGATTATAAGAATCACAAATTGATTGGCGATATTCCAATCCTGGCTGATCCCCGTATTGACAAATACCGCGGGTTATTACCATTTGGATTGACGTTGAGTAAAGATCAAAAAACACTCTATGTTGCTTTATTGGGATTCAATGCAGTTGCAGTGATGGACCTGGAAGCCAAAACAACCAAAGGAATCATTCCTTCATGCTGGGGACCAACACGCGTTCAGTTATCCAAAGATGAGAAAGAGATATACATCATTACCTGCCGCGGATTTGGTGCCGGCCCCAATGGTGGGAAGGGATTTGTCGCACCGCCGCAGGGCTATTACATTGGCGATATTCAGCTGGGTACTTTTCAGAAAGTCGATATGCCTGACGCGGGTCAGTTGGCAACCTATACAAAACAATCGGTCGACAATACTTTTAAAAGTATCAGCGTGCCAGATGATGCTGATAATCCATTACCTGCTTTACCCGGGTTGCATGAATCGCCGATCAAATACATTGTGTATATCACGAAAGAGAACCGGACTTATGATGAGATTTTTGGTCAGTTGAAAAATGCGACCGGCGATAGTACCCTTGCACGTTTTGGGGTGAACAATGAATATACATTGCCGGACTCACTGAAAGGGAAATTTCCAGGGCTGAAGATAAGCCCAAACCATCACAAAGCTGCCAAACAGTTCTCTTTCTCGGATAATTATTACTGCGACAGCGATGCTTCAATCCATGGTCATCACTGGATGATGGGTGTGATCCCCAATGAATGGGTGGAAGCCAACTCCAGCGTTTCAAAAACTGCCAAAATCTTTTCCAAGGCTTCCGGCCGGCGTTATCCCGGCAGTACGGGAAGTATGGATCCTGAAGATTATGCCGAGATTGGCGGACTTTGGGAAGCGCTCGACCGAAAGAAGGTCGATTTTTACAATTTCGGCGAAGCCAATGAGACAGCCCATGTGCGCGAGGAATGGTACGATACAAATACGGGTGCTGCTCATGGTGTAATGGTTCCGATGCAAAAGGCCGTGTTCTATAAAACAAGCCATAATTATGCGGGATTTAACACGAATATCCCCGATCAATACCGCATGGATCAGTTCGAGAAAGAGTTTACGGATAAGTGGATCAAAGGGAAAGCAAAACTACCTTCGTTAATTGCAATGCAGGTTCCCAATGATCATGGAGCGGATATCCGTCGCGAGGATGGTTATCTTTACCCATCTTCATTTATGGTTGATAATGACCTGGCGGTTGGCCGGATTCTGCATTTCCTGTCGCGGACGAAATACTGGAAGAATATGCTCGTGATTATCACCGAGGATGATCCGCAGGGAGGAGTTGATCACATCGATGCACATCGTTCTGTATTGATGATGGCTGGCCCTTACGTGAAAAGAGGATATGTTTCGCATACGCACGCCAATTTTGGATCGATCCTGAAAACGATCTATAACATTCTGAATGTCCCTTACGTTAATCAGTTCGACGTTACGGCCTCGTTGTTGCAGGATTTCTTCACCCCAACTGCTGATTATACCCCTTATACGTTGGAGTTGCACGATTCGCGCGTGTTTGATGCAGAATTGGCAATGAGAAAATACAATCGCACGATCGACTGGCGCAAGATTGAGCAGGGTCCTCCGTTGGATAATGAGGAAGTTGAACGTGAAGTGATCTATCGGAACAAGTATGATAATGACGCCGTACAACGCAAAGCACTTTACAAGAATAAATAGATCCTGATTCACTCAAAAGCAACTATAAAAACTATCAATTCATGAAGACCTTTTTTAAAATCCTTGGACTCGTCTTACTTGTTCTGATCATCGGGTTATTGTTTTGGTTTCATACCAATCTGAAGGACCGTCATCCGGGCTATAAAGCAGATTTGTCAATTTTAGATGCCAAACCGAATCCCTTAAATGTTGGGTTTGCCGCTTTCCCGATTACTCCTGAAGTTCCTGACCGGTGGGTCGATAAGAACAAGGATGCAGAATACCATCCAGAAGATGGTGATACATTTACCGATGGCAACGGGAATGGTGTTTTTGATGGCGTCTGGATTGCCGGATTCGGAAACAGTAGGGCGGCCAATGGAGTGCATGATGATACCTGGGCCAGAACAATTGTCATTGATGATGGTAATACACGCCTCGCAATCGTCGTTCTCGACGCAATCGGGTTTATGAATGATGATGTGATTGATATCAGGGGGCGTATCCCAAAAGACGCGGGAGTAACCTACGCAATTATTTCATCTACCCATACCCATGAAGGCCCTGACTTATTAGGACTTTGGGGTGATTCACATTTTAAAAGCGGTATCAATAAGAGTTACATGGAGTATGTGAAAACACAAACCGTAAAGTCGATTCTGGCGGCGGTAAAAAATATCCGTCCTGCCCGGTTGGAAGTTTCACAAGATCTTATGGGGGCTCTTCCATTGGCAATTGATACACGAATGCCGGAAGTATTTGATTCCGGACTCCGGTTAATTAAAGCTATCGATAAAGAAAACGGAGCAACCCTGGGATCATTGATTGCCTGGGCCGATCATCCTGAAACCTTATGGAGTGATAATTTGCTGGTAACCTCCGATTTTTGTCATTATGTGCGTGAAGGAGTTGAGAAGGGAGTTTTCAACGGAGATAGTCTTGCAAAACCGGGTATAGGTGGCGTGGCTGTTTATATCAATGGCGCTGTTGGAGGGTTGATGACCACCCATCCACGACTGGTGGTGAAAGATCCTTTTACAGGACAGGAGTTTAAAGAACCGACTTTCGAAAAGGCCGCCGCGCAAGGAAAAACATTGGCATTGTTGTCTTTGAATGCAATGGATAATCCCGTAGAAAGAATTGATTCTGCCGGAATTTCCCTGGTTGTAAAAACAGTTTTTATTCCTATTAAGAATGTGATGTTTGAGCTTGGTACAACACTTGGTGTCCTCAATCGCGGGACAACTGGCTGGATGAAAATGCGATCTGAAGTTTCAGTTTTCAACATCGGTCCGCTCTCGTTTGCAACACTTCCGGGTGAAGTTTACCCTGAAATTTTGAATGGTGGGATAGAGGCTCCCGAAGGGCAGGACTTTAAAATTGCGCCTGTTGAGGTGCCGGCAGTCCGCGATATGATGCAGGGAAAATACAAGTTTGTATTTGGTCTTGCCAACGACGAAATTGGCTATATTGTTCCTAAAAGTCAATGGGACGAAAAGGCCCCGTTTACCTATAAAAAAGACGGAGCTCCTTATGGCGAAGGAAATTCAACCGGACCCGATACGGCTCCCATATTGCATAAAAACCTGAAGGAGATGCTGACCATTTTGAATGGAAAATAAATTCGGCTATTAGACAATTCGGCAATTAACTTCGTCGAACTTCGTTTCGGCAATTTGAAATGACAATTTTATATTAGCAATATCCAGACACTGAAAGGGTCAAATATTAATAACCCCGGGTAAGGAGGAACGATGCAACCCGGGGTAAGACATGAAACGTGTGATGAAGGCGCATCTGGAAAGGTAAATTGAAACAAATCAGCTATATGCGCCGCATAAAAGCGGAAAAGAAGTACAGTAAACTGACCCTGAAAGGGTCAAATTTCAATAACCCCGGGTAAGCGACCAAAGGGAGTACAACCCAGGGTAAGAAATACGATATTCGGAAAAGGCGCATCTGGAAAGGTAAATTGAAACTATACCACTCCATGCGCCGCATAAAAGAGGAAAAGAACTAGCGTAAACCGACCCTGAAAGGGTCAAATATTAATAACCCCGGGTGAGTGAACAAAGTGAGCGTTACCCGGGGTCAGAAGAGCGTCACATGAAAAGGCGTATCTGGAAAAGTAAATTGGAATAATAAGTCTGTATGAGCAGCAAAATAAATGGAGATTATTAGTGAAGATTAAGAACCGACCCTGAAAGGTTTAGAATAGGCAGGGATATACGACAGCAGCACAGATACATACAACATTATAGGGAACATTGTAGGGAACGTTTAATGCGATTTTTAATGTAGCTTCTATCATAAAAATCGGCACCAAAATAAAAAAAGAACAGTTAAAAGCGCGCACAATTTAGAATTGCAACACCCCAACAACGCTTAAGAACTTTTCCAAGGTGACAAAATTAGGTAAGAAATCTGAACTTCCAAATCCACAAAAAAATCCCCGACGCATTCCGCCGGGGATTTACCTAAATCAAGAACCAAACTTATCAAGAACCAAACAAAAACCTACAATTTATCACGAATCGAGAACTGACCACCCTTGTTTGATTTGTCCGGAACAAACCAAGTCAACAGTTTGTAAAGGTTTCCAAGGATAGAAACACTCTTCGACGTGGGCATTTTCAACGCCAGAAATTCGTACACCAATAATAAAATACCTGATGCCATACCCAGGAGATTCTCGTCCACCCATTTTATCGGTGCCAGAGTATCCAGAGTAGGAAACGCTGTTTCGTCAGCAGCATAGATGACATCAGCTTGTACCTGGCCTACCGCCTTCACAAATCCGGTTTCCGCAATTTTACTGACATTGTCTGGTGGGGGAGTGCTCCAACCAATCGCAAACAAGCCGATTAAAAAAATAAACATCAAGATCCTTTTCATAATTGAACATTAAGAGTAAATAAATATTTCAGGTCAAATCTCGATAATCTCATTTTGATGGTAAAGGACACTTTTTAAAGAGACTCACTCTGTCTTTCCAAACGTCTTTCGGCTCTTTTGGCAATTCTGTTTGCTTTACGCTCGTCCCGTATCTCTTTCCGTGTTTTGATATTGACCGAATCATCTGCAATATGTTTTGGATCTATGGTGACGTTTGCATCATTCCCTTGACCGCGCTGTTTCATTTTCCCGATTTGGGTATTGTCATTGATTACCTGATCCGGGTCCTTGAGCTTCAGAAATATCAGCAACCCTGCAATCACCCCGGCAAATAAGGTGAAGATATAAGACCAAAATCTTTCCATGTGAATATTGTTAAAAATTAAACTTTACTTTTCCAGTGGTAAACAACCACGCTTCTGCCTTTCTTCGTCTTATAAGTCCGGGTAACTCAGTTTTTACCCCGTCAACTTTTGCGAAACGATACAACAAAAATGCTTTATTGATGTCCATGCCATTCTTGTAAGATGTCAGCATGTTTTTAAGAGCTCCTGCGCCCAGATTGTAAGTGAAGGATACCAGGGACGAAAACTTGTCATCGTCGAATTTCATTCCAAGCATATTGACTACGCGAAGTGCTTTGTCCGAATACCTGATCAGGTTCTTTTCGAGTTGTGCGGAAGCACTGGCTTCATTGTAAATATCGGATAGGAACGAAGCACGGCCTTTATTCTTACTGCCTGTCAGAAACTTCCCGGATAAAGGATCGATAATTGCATTGCCATACCCTTCAGTCCAGATACCTGCCGGGCACATTTTCGGCTGGAGTCCGATAATAGTCAGATCTCCATCGTGCAGCGATTCGAAGTGCTTTGTCAGATCGGTACACTTGCTGTTAATCAGATTCATTGGGCGTCTTCCTTGTTAAGGTTAATTTTATCCTTCAGTGGATTGGTCTGATTGAAAATGGTTAACTGGATGATCAGTTTTGTATTCTCCTCTTCCATTGCCCGCATCTTTTTAAGCAGCGCCTCATTTTCCGCTTCCACAACCTTTACCTTTGTCTCCAGATCGTAATTGTCTTTTCGAAGCTGCGCAACTTCATCTTTAAACCGGAGTTCCATACCTGTGGACAACTCCCTCCACATGGTGATAATTTTGGCCGTATTGCTTAGCTCTACCGAAGCGGCTTCTGCTGCTGTTTTTCGCATCGCAAAAAACCATGTCGCAAAAGCGGCGATTATTGGTCCTGTTATGAACATTAAAGTTTCATTCATATTTTTTTTCCTCAAACATACCCAGTGCCCAGGGATGGCCAAAGGACAAAAAATCCTGATCAGCCAACTGCCTGATCAGGTTTTCATCTTCCTAATTCACGATTCCTGCGAACATCATAACCCTGTCAATACCGATACCTCCAATCCTTTTAGCATGTGCGAAGTCGATACCAAGCATTTTTTTAATATGTCCTGAAGGAACAACAGCAGGTGGACCAATCTCACCCCCCATTGTGGTTCCTGCAACAAAAGGTTGACCTAAATACGCGAAGTCTAAAGTACTTAAGTCAAGAGATAAAGATGTTTTACCATTTATGAATGGCTGCCCTAAAAAAGCTACGTCTAATGTTTTTAAATCCGCCATTTATTAGATTATTGAAATATCATCAACCCAAATACTTTTATCTGCCAAGTTAGCAACCCAATATGCCCAGAATTCAAGTTCAATAACTTCTGTTTTGGTTGGTGTGAAACTCATAGAAATCTGCTGCCAATCAGTGACATTGACTGCTTCAACAAAAACATCTTCAAGAGGAGTTCCAACGCCTTCAAATTGTCCACCTCTAATAATTAATCTTCCGCCTACGTCTGTTGCATGGGATTTTTTACACCAGATGGCTACTGTTTTGCGTACGCCGGCTTCGCATAATATTTTGGCAATTGGTAAATCTAAAGGATAGAAAACGTCGCGGTAGTATGAAGTATAATAACTCTTAGGACATAATTTCCAACTTGTTCCTGAAATAGAATGCCTCTCCACCGCCTCGCTGTAAATGTTTCCCAAATCGCCATATATGCGATGATCACCTACAGCTCCCATATTGTGACAATAAATTTTAGGGTTTGTGAATAACATAAGACCCGCATAAAAATTGGTATCTATAAATGTTCCTGCCCAGTTTATTAAATACAAGGATCTACAACCGTTGCCGTTTAGATAAGAATTTCCTACAGCTCCAGTAAAATTCGCATTGTAAACAAATATTTCAGCGCAATTGCCATTACAGTAAACTAACGTTTTGTTGTCTAAGCCTGAAACCTTTAATACTTTTGCTAAAAATATGTTTGAAAAACTGAGAGCATTCCCCGTACAGTAACTAAGCTCTTGAATTTCTTTTACCATGGCATTGCTGCCTGAGAAAGCTATGCCACAACCACAGTAATTTAATTTTCTTACCAAACCTACATTGCCATTGACTCCTACTATTGTTATTCCTGTAATACAGTAACTAGCGTCGACGATTTCATCCACTCTGGCTAGTGGAGTACCGCTATTAATATAAATACCAGAACTTGAGAATGTTGCAGATGTTACTTTGTACGCTCCAAGACAACTATTAACGAAAACTACGCCCCTGTAATTGTTGTCTACTATACAGTCCGGTATTTTACCGTAATATAAAAATATGCCATCAGAATTATTACATTTGGCTATCACATGTGCTCCAAGCCCGGAGTAATTCTGAAAATTCAGACCTGTTGTGTTATACATTGAAAATATATAGTCAAGATTATACATTTGACTTGTACAGCTCATGCCTTCGCTTGAGTTATTTGTAAAAATCAAATTAAAACCGCTGCTATAGTAGGGTTCAGTCCAGCCACGAGTCCAACGAAGGCAATGAAAATTACTAACTATTACATAGGTGCCTGTAGATAATCCATAACTCCAACCACAGAGTCCATCATACACAGTTAAGCCGTCTATAAGATTTGTAATCTTGTTCCATCCTCCAGAATAAGGAAATGCACGCGTTAAATCGCCACTGCGCCCTAAAACAAAATCCCCTGACATACCACCATTTGTGGCGATCGCTTTTATTTTTGTGGTTTCTCTTTTAAATAGCGTGACCGTTTCTGTAATGCCATGATACCCACGACCAGCTGTGGGTAATGTTACTGTTGTGTTGTCTATAAATATTAAATTGTCTTTAATGCACTGAATACCAATAAACACATCATCGCCTCTTTGATTGGGAATATTTTTACTTATTAGTGATTGTAATGTTATACTGTCCGGCAGGCCAGAGTCTTTGCAAGCTATCATATTATCAAAAGAGAATGTCTTGCCTGGTAAAGCTATTGTTGTATAAATCGCCACACCTCTTACTGTAGAACTTAAATTGCTATGATTATCGCAAGTTATAGGAAGCCACCTGGTTGTAGAACCGACTGCTTGAATACTAAAAGAATTTACTTCTGTGGTGCAGGCGCTGTCACTATATAATTTGACTAGTAAATCGCCAGCATTAATTATAGATGTTGAATTTTTAAACCAAAAACTGATTTGTTGGTATTCGCTCAAATCTAAAACTGTAGGAAGAGCATATTTTGCAATAATTTGATTGGCTCCGCAAGAAGCGCCAGTAATAATTTTAATGCTTCCTACATTAAACTTCCAATCGTATTTATCTAAAAGCGCAGAAGTAACATTAACACCAGGTGTCCAATCAAAATTAAACATCCCTATGTTCTTAGTCACTGCGGTTGTTAGTGCTACAGTTTTGGAAGTTACATTAAAAAATTGTCCAGTTCCTCCCCCTACGCCGTTGCCAATAGAATTGTTTAAACTAAAAGTAGAAGTAGATAACTCCGTAACCGTCCATATGCCATTTGCTGCCGTATTTATTGTATGATTACAAATAAGTATAATCTCGCCAGTATGAAAGCCGTGCAAGGCTTTTGTAATAACTATAGGACTTGTATTAGAGCTTGCCGTAGCTGTTATGGCTGTCGGAATACCGCCGCCAGTAACCCAACAAGAAGTCCACTTCGCTAGTTGTCCTGTGGATACAGGATCCGGCGATTTTGCTACATTAATAGAATCTCGTAGACCAACACGAGCTAGGGTGGCTCCTGTAGTAGTGGTTCTCCAAGCAGAGTTTACTAAGTCCTGTGATATAATAAAACTACTACCGCCTGATAAATTAACTGTCTCAGCTTGAAAAGTGCCTACCTTCCCGTAAAAGAATAATGTTCCTGCGCCTAAATTCCAATCGTACCGGTCAATGCGCCCCATTAATTTTGCTGTAGCTCCGCTTTTGCTTCCAGTTACCACTTCGCCGTCTGCAGGGAGCGCGCCCACAGCGCCAGTATATAAAGTTTTCCACCAACCGAAAGCTGAAGGAACAGTATCATCTCCATTATCGATATCAACGCAAAATGCTCCACCTAACATGTTAATACCTGGACAAGTCCCAGACAAGGTACAATTGTTGCGAAGATTCCAAATAGAGGATCCTGTAAAACTTGTGTTAGTAACGTATACGTAAAACAAATCGTGAGTACTACCGTCTTTGTAAATCGTCCCGCCTGTAATCCAACAATTAATATTGGCTTGTACAGCAGCGGTTTGATGAATAGCAAAATCACCTGTGATAGTGAGTGTTTTATTCGTTGTTATTGATAAAGAAACAACACTTGTAGGAATTAGATAAAGGTTCCGTATTGAAATGTTCGAAGCTATGGCGATAGTACCTCCATTGCCGTAATAAGCAAAATCAAAAGCTCCCCAAGAATTTGTTGTTAAATTAGTTATTGTAAGTGTTGGTGTTCCGTAATAATTGATTAATGCTCCTTCCATATTAAAAACGGAATTTGCTGAAACATTTAATGCCGGATAACTGTAGGATGCGTAATATAAATAATTAATGACGCACGCCTGTAATAAAATTGTGTTGTACACACCATTAAGAACGATTCCGCTAATTGTGTTAAGAGTGTGACCATCAAAATTGAAAATTAGTGGTGTGGCTTGATACTGACCGTTGAAAGTAAATTGAAATGCAGAAATATCATTTAGCATTTTGAAGCTTCCGCTTACTGCAGAAAAGCTCATTAACTTCATGACGTCAGGACTTATTAGATATATTGTTGTCTCTACGGGGGTTAAGTTGTAAAAAGTAAACCGCATTGTGACCATCTTTATGCCTGCAGGAACGTAAGCGGCAACATTATCAGAACGACGAGTAAGTGTTTGATAACCGATAACTAAGTCAGATCCGTTACTGGTAATTGTTCCGTTATAACCTGTTAAATCAATACTTCTGCAGTAACTTCCGCTTTGGATAGTAACGTTACCACTTGTAGCAGAAGCATAGACGTCGTCTTCAACGCTTGCGATGATTCCGCCAACCCAGCAGGCTGCGGTTGTCCAGTTTCCGCCTGCGTCACTTATAATTCTGATTGCCATAATTATGCTTTATAAACTGTTTGAATTAAAGAAGGATTAAAAAAGATGCGTGTCGCGTGAGTTGCAAAACCCAGTATTTGACTTACCTGGTCCTCTGCTGAAACGACGGTTTGCACGAGCGTATTACCCGATACTCCTGAGATTGAAAGAAAAAGTATTCCCGCACTACCTCCAACCGTCCAGTTCCAGGTATCTTTCCGTGCAATGCCATAAAGCAGAAAAACACCTTCAGTATTTGCAGCAAGAGTTGGTTCAACACACAAAACGACTCCTGTAGCCGTTGCCTCAATTGCCGCTGAAGCCAATGCTGCTTTGCCACTGAGATTGATATAACAAACATCACCAAACGCCAGATTAACAGCAGATGTTAACCGAATAATTGTACCGTCGTAACCAAGTGTCGTGGCCGGAATTTCAATGGAATTATCAATTGCCGGAATATCCGACAGTAAAGCTACGGTTCCGTCTTTATCCGGCATTGTCCACGTCCGGGCAATTGTTGCCGCCGTTGTGAAGAAATTAGTAACGGTTCCAAGTGCATTTTTCAGATTAAGTTTAAACAACGTTAACCCGGCATATCCACCAGATGTATTTTTATTACTTACATTTTCAGGCGTATAGCCAAGATCGCGTAACTCAGTACTCCAGTTTGCAGGGGTTTGCCCTGGATTGTCGATGAGTGATCTAATTGTAGATCCAATCCCGTAATTTAACAATACACCTGAAGTGGCTATAACGCTTATAGTCCATATGTCACCTTTCAAAATCAACCCGGATAAACCCGAACCACCAGCAATCGGATAGCTATTTATGGAGGCATTGAACCCACCTCTATCATCCCATAATCCAACCACTAACGCATCCGCATAACTTTTCGCGGTTGACAGAATCGTTTCATCTAAAGCTGAAGCAACTCCGGCGTTTTCTTTTCCCGCCAATTCATCAAAAAGTAATTTGGCTCCCGGATATTGTTCATTGGTAGATTCGGATGAAAGAGCAGTCACTTTCCGTGTGTTGAACTCAAAGGTTCCACCATCAGCGAGCTTCGAAGTTGATATAGCCGCGTCTTCTGCAATATTGTCATTACCGACCTCTTTAACAGCCATCACGCCCGTAATCGGATCAAGTGCTAATCCTGCTCCGATTGATATTTCCTCTGCAGATCCTAAATCTGCCGAAAATCTGCCCCATAACCGACCACTGGTGACACTTTCTAAATACTTTCTTTTAATAAGCCGCATCTTTTAATTCTTTAGAGTTTCATAGTCACATATCAAACCGGCGTCCGTATCGGGTGCTTCAGCAAATATTATTTTCCCGTCATGTTCAATATAATCTTCATCATCACCGGGGAACAATCTTATGCAGCCATCCAGTGTTATTTTCGTAGTACCGGGAATATATGGAAGCGACGTTGTAAACTTAGTCCGGATGCCGTCAGGAGTTTCCACGAAATGATAATCCGTTTTCGGGATGCTATCTATCGTAGCCTCGGCAACGATTATATCGCTATGCTGGAATCGCACGTCATCAATGCTCAGCTCAAGATTATTTGTCCAGGCTCCGACGAGCGAAATTCTGAAGTTGTCGAGTGTGCCTTTAATCGGTGCAAACTGATACATCTGCAAAACAATCAATTGCCAGCTATCATCACCCGCTTTGTAATTAAAAAGGTTAGTTGTCGCAGACATTGCTACGGATCCCGTTTTTATATCGCCCAAATACGACTCAAACAACAACATCGAGTTAAATTGCCAATCAATCGAACTCTTAATATTCAATGATAAGATTCCGTTACTGACGCTCACAGGTGTTGGAGTGGCAAACTTCATTATAGCGGTCGTTGGTGTATATGTTGGCACAGGGACATTGATTGGAAGTATTGCATCATTAAATGCGCGGATTGCCCGCACTTCCATGCGTCTGTTCTTATCCCAGTTATCGGCCACGCCATTTGCAAAACTTACTGCAATGCCGTCCTGATAGTTAGCCTCAGTACTTGTCCAGTATGTTTTATTTGCAAGTCCACCGATTTCAAAACGCCGAAAATACATTTCTAAAGTCTCATCCTGCGATGGCATGAAAAAGTCGCTATATCCATCAATAACAAGCTGATCACAATACCTAACTGCGTGATCTTTTGTTTTGCCCTGTAAAAGCATTGCTGCTGTATTTGCCTGACCGGTTCCGATTGCTGTACCGCGTCCACCGGTGCTTTGACCACCACCGGAAAGGCTTGCAAACCATACACCCGTAGCGGTATCTTCTGCCGCGCATATTAACCCCTGTTTCCCATCCGCAGACAGCCAAAATATTATTCCACCCTGGTATTTTTCACCAATGTAATGTTTCGGTGCATTGGTAGCCGAATCCGGAACAGCTATTTTAATATAAATACATTTAGTGCCGGTGAGAGGTGTTTCTTCGCAGTTGTAATCAATATCAACGTACTGATCTACAACTTCAGGGAGTGACGTCGCCCATTCGGTGAGAGGATCATTTTCTTTATAGACCACCGAAACATCGATATTGGATGGCTCAAGAGCGCCGGGACCAACGAGTACCGTCATCACTTCCAACTGTGTAGATAATAATATCGGTTTGGATGGGTTTGTCGACGCAATTCCGGAAACAAAATTGAGATTGGCAAACATGTCAACAAAAAATGTAAAAAATATCGAAAAATTAGGATCTGAATAAAGAGTAAACTCCTTAGAGTTTGCCTGATATTTTACGCCGAAAATTTTATAATTAGTGATGGTTGAAATGTAGGTGAGTCCAATTTTCCACAATACGGCACCTGAAATCAATTCCGTGCGCATATCATTGAAATTATTTGTGATTGATTCAATATAATCGCGTAACTCCTGCAGTGTAGTTGCGTCGAATCCTCCACCTCCAACACCCGTTGCGCATAGCTGGCCGTTTCGTAATTTTATTGTCCAACCGTCAACCATCGAGGATAACGCTGAAAAAAACAATTGAGAGAGGGATAGTTTTTGCCAGCCCTGAGCAAATGGATTCTGGACAGCCATAACCAGCTTGCCATCGTAAAGAGCTTCAGTCAGTCCCGACAGAAGCTCAGAAAGAAAAAAATCGTTCAGTCCCTCCGGGGCTGACAGGGGTGTAAGTGAGCGCTCCAGGTTCAGCAGGTTATTATCTGTGCCTAATCGGTATGTGAATGTGTAATCATATTCATCATCCTGACTGCTGCTTATAATCTCTGATTCTGTGATGGCAACCCGCTGTAATATTCCATCAGGCCGGATCACATATTTTTTGATCGAATAAAAGAAATCGGTCAGCCACCAGCGCTCCTCAGGGTTTAAATATCCCGTGTGTTGCGTGATAGCCCGGTAATTCTCTATCTTATACTCGCTTATTGTATCATCGGCAAAAATTGCGTTTTTGTGTTCAAGTTTCTTGTCCTCTTCACTTGATCCCTGAAAATATACCGTATCAATTGATCCCAGTGAATTAAACCATAAAAACCCATTGTCCTCTTCGGCGCCGTTTCGAAGTTGGTAGCGTTGTATTGGTGTTTTTCTTACGGCGCCAACTTCATACCACACATCCCACGCGATTACCTGTCCACTATGCGATTGAGAAATTAACCATGCAGATACAACACTCCAACTTGTATTAATACTGTATAATACATCGGGTGCCAGTTCTGAATATGTATAACTAAAAGTGGTGTCATCACCGTAATAAGCCTTTAACTTCACTTGACCGGCTGCAATAGGATAAATTCCGAGCCATTCCGGAGACGCCTGCGGTATCATTTTCGATTGTGGTTGCCACGTAAGAAAGTGACCATCCAGCCAGGTAGATGCCGTTTCTTGTAATTCAGACACACCACCCTTGATAACGCGAAGGTATATCGCGACTTCGTCGACCCTGACAAAGTAATCCCCTACAGCTAAAGATTGGGTGTTCTGAATATTAAGATTACCCGGAACTACAACTTCCAACAATTGTTCAATTATACCACCAATATAAATTGTCACCAAACTATCAGTTCCCGGCTTATACACCTGGCTAAGTATCGTTATTAGCCCCTCTGGTGTTATTTTTTTCAACTCGAATATTACATCCACCGTTGATGAAATAACAAACTTCTGCATGTTCCCTGAAAAAGAAAGTTGATCCGGCTGTTTTAGAATAGTACTCATTCGCTATTTTTCCCCAAAGCTATTCCGGAAGTAATGGACGGTAAAGGACAATTCTATAACCCTCCGTTTAAAGGTTGGAAGTAAGGATAGAAGGAGGATTTTGCATAATCGATGTATGAAAATCAAGGATCTACCTTCTGAATAGTTTGAGCGTTCCTCAACTACAAAAGCCGGGATTATGTCGATGAATTTTCTGCAAAGCGCTGCCTTTCAACTTACTAATTACCTATTAACAAAGCATGAAAAACCCAGCTAGCGGTTCGTTTGCAATTGGGCAAAGTTAACTTTTCACCTCTGTCAATTTGTTAAATATTTTTTTCCAGGCTTCTAATAGATACTCAGGTACAGCTTCCATAACTTTGTCAAATCTATTTTGAGCAACACGAGCAACTTCTACTTTCCAACCATCCTCAAGTTGAATAGAGTTTTTGTCAGCCCATGATTCTATTTGATCAACTATTGGTATGTCTTTAGTATAGAAGTCTTCAAAATATTGTTCTGACCTATAACGTCTGTCAACAATAGTAATTAAGCTTTCTGGAGGGATTAAATCTTCAATCTCATAATTGCCATCTTTTAAAAAATCTGAAACTCCTAATACCTTCTCCTTTTCATCACGATAACGTCCTTTTTTCAATTGATTTTGATAGTCTTTGCCTATGTTGTCCGAATCTAAAAGAACAAAAGGTAGTGAATCATCTCTTGAAGCAACTAACTTAGTAACTGGTGCCATTCCGCGGACACCACCTGTCGGGATGAATACAATTTCCTTGGAATGCTTCAAATCGCCTCGGCCGCTTAAAAATCTCTTTATTAAACTAAGATAAATCTGGTCACTTGGTCCTTCCACAAGAATAGGAAGACAGCCAAGTAATAGAGTATCTGAAACAGTTAAGCCAAGTGCTGCGTGTACTGGGAAAATGGACTTCTCTGCATCTACTTCATTATATCTTAAGTTCGAAGATACTTTTGTTCTTCCAGTTTCTGAATCTATAAATACGGCTTTAACGTTCCCTAAATTTTCCATATCTACTAGGAATGGAGAATGCGAAGTATAAATGAGTTGGTTGTCTTCAGATAGTTTTCTGAAAAACTTTGCAAGGTCATATTGAGCTATTGGATGTAAAGACAACCCCGGTTCATCAAGAAGCAAAATAGTATTCGAATGGCCTTCTTTAGTTTCAACAAGAAAAACTAAAAAGAAACTAAAAAACCATTGAAGCCCGCGGCTTCTTCCTTCAAGTTCAATAGGTTCTGGTCTTAACTTATCTGATACATTAATTCTAAAATGACGACCATCAGCCTCAAAACCAAAAATGTAATCGCCTTGAAGCCACCATTTCTTAAAACTTTGAGTAAGTTGAGTCGCAGCCGAGCGTAGCAAGATTCCTCTCTCTCTCTTTTTGTCTGCCCAATCTCTTATTTCTTCTTCAGTTAATTGTTCTTCTACTGTACTTATAACTCGATTATTATAATCAAGTTGTTGAACAATCGTTTTAGTATCATTTCCAAGTTCAAAAATTTCAGTAGGAGATAATTTCACATATTTAAAGAGGACATCCAGTGTCCTTGCTTTAGCTCTTGCCGATTCAGTTAAATCATCTCTTCCAAAATCCTCGATTACCCTTGGTAAAAATATTTCACTATCAAGATTACCATAATCTGAATAATATACAAACTTAGGAATTTTATCAAGTACTTTTTGATCAACCTCTTGAGTACTACTTATTGGTTTTCCATCGAATGCATCAATCATTTTCTGAATTTTTCTCAAAATGTTGGTTTGAAATAATTCTGGAAGATTTTTCCTTTTTCCGAATGATTCCTTAATATACGTTTCAATTGATTTTTTTAAATTTTTAGAGAATTCCTTTGAATATGAGTCCTTAGGGAAATTTTTCTTTTCTTGATCTATAAAATCTTTAATTGACTTCTGCAGTTTAGGGGATTCTTTGATATATGTTTCTGAGATGTACAATGTATCTTCAAAACCTTCAATTAATTCTTTCACTGTTTCCACAGGATAAAATTCAACTTTTGAATATGGAAAAGTAATGTGATACTTCCCATCATAACTTCTTTGGACAAAAACTCGCTTAATCTGTTCTGTGTCACATTTTAAATCCTTTGACAATTCACTTTGAAAAGTTTCATCAAGAATGAAATCAGCTGCAATAAAAACGTCTTTACAATGATTGTTTGCTTTATAATTGCTATAAATATGTCTGGGAAAATCATTTAAGGGGACTATCGGCTCTTTATTCGCTGGGTTAAGTTTCCATAATGCAAGAAGAAGATTCGTTTTCCCCGCTTCATTTGTTCCAATTAAACATGAATTCTCAGATACTTCAATCCAATCGCTTTCTTCAATTGATCTGAAGTTATAAACTTTAAATCTGTCAAGTATTGTCGCCATATGTCAGTAGTTTTGAGTTTTTATAATTGTGCAGTTCTTTTATTTATTCGGAAAATCCGTATCCTTTCTTCCATTTTAGGCAGCTTTTTACTGAAATTGCCATTTAATATTATGAACAAATATACTGATTGTTTTTATATTGTAAATTATCAAAAAAATTATTTTGTGTTTTAATTTTCATGAAAACTTTCCTTATCTCCACATAACAAATCAAAAAATAAAAATAGCATTAAACTCCAACAGCACAATCATCTTTCAATGTACAACAGGTTCCTAATGGATTTCCGCAATTGGCAGTCGCAAAACTTCGGCTTGCAATTGACAATTTGAAAATTACTAAGCCGTAAATCCACTTACCTCCACGGTCCCAGTATAAGGCAGATCGTAATTAATCGTATCAAGGATTACAACTGCGCCATTAATCATATACCGTTTACCCCATTGCAAAGCAAGCAGCTGTAACAGACTTAACTGAATATATTTTGTAAATCCCCGCGCCCGGTAGGTTTGCCAGTTTATAAATTCCAGATATACTTTATCGTATAAGTAAGCTGGTTTCAGCGACATGCCTGTATCTATTGTCCCATCCCGCGAATACCTATCAAACGAAGCATATGGGATGCCGATAGTGGTAAATGTTTTCCTGCCATGGTATAGTGTTACATACAACGCTTCAACAAAAGTGACCGCGGGTTTATTTAAAACATTTACTCCATAACCAGCGAAAGACGGGACCGATGGATTTTTCGAAATACTCAAAATTGACGGGCACTCAAAATTGAGGCCGTTGCATAAATAGGTAGTTTGCTTTGGTACATTAACATTTAGTTCCACTTCAAATTCACCTTCGCCTGTCTTAACCTCCTTTAGTCGTCCAACTTCTTTCCACACAAGCGTATCTGCATCGTTTTTTTCTGTAATAAAACTACGATCATAATTACTTTGAAAAATCTCTCCCTCTACTGTGGGGGCCGGTAACGTAAGCTTTACAATGTTGATTTCGGGCCATTCCGTGAAAGTATCTAACTCATCATCCTGATCTTTATAACGAAGAGTAAACCCCTTAAACGCTTTCTCCTCCATGTGCGACCAGCCAGCCATCTCGACTATTTTCATTCCATCAAGATTTTCAGGAAGGAAAATATTTTTTTTAAATCTGATTTGGACCTCTTTTTTCAACTCATCAATCTCATACATGATACAGAACATATCCTGAATCATTTTGAGAAAATCAAGTATTTCAATTTTTGGCATTAATGTTTTATATTCAAGCGAAGCCAACGATGGGATAACTGCGACTGGCTCACTATTTTTCACACTCATTGCAATGTGTATTATATTGCCATAGAATATAGCTTTGTTGAACTCTGAATCTAAAAAATCATCCACCCCGATGGTGTATCCTGCATTTTCAAAAATCTTCCGAAGTAAAAACGATACATAAAACTGAAGACTGTAACTCGCCTCTTTATACCCGTACCCAGAGGTTTGTCCAATATTCGACCAGGGACTGAAAAACGACACCCTTCCCATCGGGTAATAAACATCATACGTCTGCGCGTTAACCTCTTCAACAAATCCCCATGCAGGGGCATCGGATCTGGTAATAAAAAATGGGCATACTACATATTTCCCGTTATTCGTGGTGTTTGCGGCATCCCATTCGAGTAATTTATTACTAATACCATTAGTTATCGGCGTCAACGCTTCAGTTGTCCACGGAACCTGCGGTGTGTTTATGGGCCATGTCTCACCTCCATATTCAATATCACCCAGTTTTTTCCCCTCCATTCTTTTGGTAAATTCCGTGAACCCGCTTTTAAGAATTACCCCAATTTCATTAACGGTAATTTCATCATAATCCACTTCTCCAAGCAAAATCTGCAAACCTGAGTCCTCCAAAACAAAAGTCTGATCAGGGATATCGCCAGTACGCTCCAGATTACCTGGCCACCCAAGTACCCGTTGGTTAGGAAGAGTTGGCACCGGGAATGGAAACGAAAAGGACCCCGTATCATCGTTCAAAAAAGGAGTCGATCTTTCAATGCTGATCACTGTCCCCTCTGTTAATGCGATTTGATTTCCTGCGATGGTTAATTTCATTTCCTGTAAATTTTTGTATTGAAATTCTTAATATCATTCATCGCATCCGACAGACTATTGGTGCCATACTTGTTAATACTCGTTTTGAGCCCCTTGTCAAGGTGGTCACTCAATCTGCGAAGCTGAAATACCAGCTCGTTATCATTTGTATCCGACGCTCTTCCAGTTTTACCACCTGGTCCGTTTTGTGACGATTCAAAGGAGGATGGATAACTACCGGATGCCTTTTGTCTGGTACGGGCCGGACCCTTTCCCGCGTAAGCGTAAATATCCCGTAGTATCTCAGGGGCATTTAGCTGTATCCGCCTGAAAGTATCCCCGTCAACCACCAGTTCTGGTGCCTTTTCTCCGACCAGGCTACGACCGTCACTCATATTGAGCAGTGTTGGCCGGCTATATACGCCTGTTGCCGGACGTCCGCCATCAACAGCATGATACAACATCCCGTCATCTGCGCCAATAACCGGGTAACTACCTTTCGCCTTTTGCGATGTGGCAGGGCCGGAAAACTCTTTGAATACCTGACCCAAAACAGTTGCGATACCCACTGCTGCGGATACGCCATTCAGAACAAGCCATGGTGTAGCAAGCGGTCCCGGATACGCTGCCAATACCGCTGAGTTTGCAATAGCCGTATTAAATAAGATTCGCCCTATTGCGCTTGCCTGCTGGAAAAGGAAGAACGCCCGACCTAAAGCAGTTTCTCTTCCCACAAGCTCAGCCATATTCCCAAATATCTGATCTGCCGCGCCAAATATCTCTTCGCCAATCGCTGTCCTTTTATCCCGCTCTTCCTGTTTTATACGAATATTGGTGTCGGCGTATCTTTTTTCGGCAGTTGCCATCTTAACCCCGTTGCCTTTAGCCCTGGCAAGATCCTGCTTGTGCTGCAACTCATTCTGTACCCGTTCCGCTGCAAATCGTTCCTTATTTCCTTTAATGGCCATCACGGAACTCATTACCTTCTGGAGCGCATCGGCATCAATCAGGTCTGCAAGCTTTTTATCATGCGCCTTCTGTTTTGCCTCAATGGTTGCATTAATCGCCTCGTTAAATGCAATTTCATCTTTAGATAACAACTCCTTCACTATCAGCTTTTCTTTCAGCAGTGCCATCTCTTCTTTCCAGCGCTGTTCTTCGATTGCCCTTTCCTTATCGATACCCTCCTCTAAATTTGCAATTTTGGCATCGGTCAGACTATTCTGGGCCTCCAGAAGCAGATCTCTCATTTGCTTTTCGGCAGCCACCCGTTTCAGTAAATATTGAGTATTGGCCTCCTCGTATTCATCGCTTCCTTCTTTGAAAATGAAAATCTTTGTTTTCAGGTAGGAGAGTTCCTGGTCAAGCAATTCTGCATTATATTGCCTGTCAGTTGTCACGCCATCAATCCGGCGCTGTGTTATCCTTGCTACCTCTTTATTGTTCTGTGCTTCCGCTTCCTGGGCCAGCGTTTTGGCCTCTTTTTTATCCTCTTTTTTGCCGTCCAGCTGTTTGTCCCGTTGTAACGCGATCAGTTCACTTTTTGCTGCAATATATGCCGCTTCCTCACCTTCTTCTGTTCGCCAGGCTTTTTCCCGGTCACTGATCGATAGTTTCAGATACCTGATCTTCGCCTGCCTTAAATCTTCATCCTCTGCCTGTTTCGTTTTATTCATCCGTAATGCACGTACATGAATATCATACTCTTCCCTGGCTAAAGCTGATTTCATATCATCCTGCCTCTTTTTGAAAGTCTCAAAAACCTCGTCCTTTAATTCCATCCCAACAGGCGCAACCCTGATTTTTTCCGGCGCTCCCGATGCCGCGATGTCACTCTTTAGTTTGGCGTATTCGTCCGTATAGACGAACCGAAGTCTTATTAATGACTGCATCCTTTTGATATAGTCTGTTTTTAATTCGGCGTCGAGCTGCTTATTTCTGGTCACTCCAAGAGCCGCTGCCGCATCAGTGGCATCCTGGTGTTTCTTCATCACAATCTCCATTCGCCTAATTTCTGCATCGTTGGCATTGTAAGCTGTCCTGTTCACTGCCCCGGCTGCGGTTGCCTTATCGAAAATGACTTTTTTTCCCATGGCCTCCACGATCTTATCATACGAACCGGCCACCTCATCTGCGGTAACACCCTCTTTCATGAGTAAGGGAAGATAATCCCCATATTGCTCTTTTAAGGTTTGTATGATCTTGCTGCGCTCACTCTGGCTGGTATTCACATCTTTAAGCCGGTCAATCATTACATCCAAGCCGCCCTTCTCTTTGCCGTATTCTGACTGAATCTCAGTTTGTAATGCCCGATGCCTCTTCTCTTCTTCTGTAAGCGCCTTCCGCCGGTACACGAGCAAATAGAAAGCACCAGCCAATGCTGCGACCGCCACTGTAGCCGCAACAATTGGGAAAGCCATTGCGATACTTGCTGTTCTTAAAGCCTTTATTTCAACGTATGCAGCTCTAAATCCCTGAGTCAATGCAATATTGGCAATTCTTAAAAAGTTTGATTGAGTTGCTAAAAGTACCTGGGCCGCACTCAGGTTACGTGTCCATAAAATGGAGGCTTTCATCCAGAAGACTTTCAGCGCTTCGGCAGCATAGGTTTTTCTGAGCCATAGATCTTCCAGTATCAGGTTTGCGACACGCCACATCGCTGGCCCCTTAAACAGGATATATGCAAACGTCAGATATTTCATCATCTGCCAGTTCCTTCCAATCCAGTCTGTAGCTGACTTAACACCCACCACGAAATTCGACCATGCTGTTACCAGGCCAAGCACTGCCGGTTCCGCATCTTTATTCATCTGATCAGTAGTCGCCTTAATGATCTTTTGCTGTTTCAGTACATTGGCCGTGAAGTTGTTGTTCATTATAATATACTCTTCCAGCACCGAAGCCCCGGCGATCTTATTTTCCCATTCTTTTCTTGCTATTTCCTGCTGTGCTACCAGTACATCAAGGTTTTGCGCCAGTGATCCGATAACGGCAGTCATGTATTGCCCCTTTGCACCAAAATCCTTCATCCCGCCGGTCAGTTCGACCAACCCATCTTTGGTGGAGACAAACCGGCGAAGCAAGGCGATCATCGCTTTATTGGGATCGTCTTTTAGCATTTTTCTGTACCCTTCAGCGGATAAGCCAAGTGCATCAGCAAAGTCATTGATCTTTTTTGGGTTCGCGAGGGCAAGCATGATTTTCTGAACCGCTGTCGCACCCCGCTCAGACGGTACGTTCATCGCGTCAAGCGCCGATCCAAGTCCGCCAATCTGAGCGATTGTAAATCCCGCCAGCTCACCCACAGAACTTAACCGGGTCATATAATTCAATATCGTACCCGCAGAAGCTGCACTACTCTTCGCCAACTGATTCAAAACACCACCGGTTCTGAGCATCGCCTCATTAATAGGCATCTCCTTATCCACCCTAAAGGCATTCATCAGTTTTCCCAGGCTATTTACGGTATCTTCCACCGATCCTTCAAGGTCATCGCCAAGTGCTATCTGAATCATGTTGGCCGACTCCACGAACTGCATAATAGAATCTTTGCCCTCTATACCAAGCTTACCGGCTACAATAGCCAGCTTCAGTAAATCATCTGTTTTGGTACGTGTATCCCATGCATCGAAAGCATCTTTCATTTCCCATACTTCGCCAACAGCCAAACCTGTATTTTTCCGGACCGTTCCCAACAGATCCTCCAGCTCCTTCATACGGGTAATAACGCCAGTAACCAACCGTACCAAGGTATAAATGACCATTGTAAACATCCCAATCACAGAGCCAGCCCTGCTTGCTGTTCGCTCTATGCGCTCCCAAGCCTGAGACAATCTGCCAGCACCGGTTGTAAGTGTTCTTATTCTTGCATTGGTTGCATTGAGATCATTCAGAAGTCGCTGTCGAAGAGCAGGATTGCCCGTCATATTATTCAATTGTATCTGAAGCGCCTTGGCATGATTCTTCAGCTGCTGAACAGTCATCCCAGCTAGTCCTACCTGCTGTCGTAGTTTTTCAATGGCTACAGACTGGGCACGTATTGCAGTGGTGGTGTCGTTATAGGCTTTTCTGGCTGTCACCAATGCACCGGCATTGCCAATCTCATCCTTTTCGAGCAGTTTGATTTCGGCAGCCAGCGACTTTGCCGTTTGTTCCAGCCGTATCATTTTTAGCTCCATCTTCCCAAGTTCAGCCACCATTTGTTTGCTGCCCTGATTTAATCCCTGTCCGTTTAGAATCAGGTTCAGCCTCAAATCTTCATCATATATTTTTCGTCCCATTTATCTCAGTTATCAATTTACAATGTTCGATTTTTAATGGTATTTCAATTGTATATCAATGCATTTCAATTAAATCCTGATTGTTAATTTGCGTTTGGCTATCTTACTGCTTCTTACAAACCTGATCACTTCACCCCGCAGATCATTCATGCAGCGGAAGGCAATTGTATTCATGCGGCCCCAGATCATACGGTTGTGTATTCCTTTACCTTTTGTTTGTGAGACTTTTGGCGTGTGCAGCTTCGAATTGGTGCGTCCGTGTTTTATCTTTCGCATATCCTGGTAACGCAAGTAGTCCGGATGCACAAGACTGGCAACGATTTCGTATTTATTCGTGGTGATTGAATAACGCCGACCAGCTCCGCCTGAATGGATCAACCCAGTTTGCTTTTGCAGCTTCGCATCAATGGACATATCCTGTGACTTCTTGAAGTTTTGCCACTCTTCGTAGGCAATACGACGACAAAGCGTTACATCAATAGGGTTTGTATTTTGCATTCAACAAGAATACTATCCCGAATTGTGTTTCTAAAGGACAAAAAAAGGTGCGCCAAATGTTGAGACACCCACTTAAATATGAATGTTATATGGGATCGATTTATGGGGATACATAATTGCCTGTTAATGGAAACAATCATTATTTTCTCTATTATTTGCACAAAAATTATCATCCAAGTGACGACATACGGTATTTACAGCAGCCGGTCGAAGGCATTGAAGATGAAGACTAATCCTAAAATGGTTATAAATCAAAGGAAGGAGAAACAGTTTAGCAACGTATACAACGACTTACCAGCTTCGACGTTTATCAATGTCTGTTCTGCAAACAAGGCTTTATGCATACTCCGTTTTAAATCTGCACTTTGCGCGGACAGGGTTCGTGTTGCCCAAAGAGAACGGGTATTGCTTCTGAAGATATCCTTGGTTAAAAGCGAGGTGTTTTGTGAAAGAAATAAATAAAACTAATTCAATGACGATCAGATCAACTGCCCATTACCCACCGATTATCTTCTTTCCCAAATCCGGCTAAAAAGGAGAAACCTTCGTTAAGTGCATACTGCCAGAATCCGGGATATCGTTCAACCGGGACTTCAAGTTGGTTCTTGCAGACCACATGAAGTCCTAATTATTACCTGCCGTTTTTTTACATTTCTCTTGTTTTTATATCACTATCAAAATTAATCTCATTTTTTATTTTATCAGATATCACATTGTTTTCCAAAAGCAATCTGACAATGTCATTTCTATGGATTCCACAGTTCATTTTATTGTATAAAGCTTCAAGAGGTTCTCTACATTCTTTTGTCTTATTCGCTTCAAATATGTCAACGTAGCTTCTAGCCAAATTTTCAATTATATGTTCGCTTTTAGATTTTTGAACGATGTCCATTAGTATTTTATAATCTGCAGTACGATAATTTGATGTTAAAATTTCAACGAATTGATATTTTTTTTTTGACTTATCTATTTTATCTAAAGCAAATTGACGTATTTTATCACTCTCTAAAAACTTTAAAGATGAGATTGCAAATTCATTTATACGAGACTTATAATCAGGTTTTTTCTGAGCAAGATTTAATATAAAATCAGAATCAAGCGGAAATTTGTAATACGTAAAGACAAATAATAGCTTTTCTTGTGCTTTCTTGTCTTTTTCCTTTACTAATCGTTGTGCTATTATTTTGATTTCAGATTCTGTCAAGTCATGTCTGCGCTTAAATGATAGATAAGATTTGCTATTAAGCACTTCGTCAATTATGTCTTTATAAATTATCGGTTTTGTTTTATGTTTTTCTTGATTTTCTTTTGTACGCTTAATATTGTCAAGATAAATGCGTATATGTTTGTTTTCTTTAGCAAGATTATCAAGAACCTTGGTCACTTCCAAATCTGGGTTTTCTTCTTGAAAGTATCTTAAAATCCAATCGTCCTGCCAATCATCAGGGTTTTGTTCAATAAATTTCCCAAATTTCTCAGCAATATAAATAAGTCCTTGAAGACCGTCCAGTTCCAGAATTTCAGAGTAACCAACCCAATCAGAGCCTTCAATCGGTTTGTTACAAAACCTGTCATAAATAGCATTTTTCATTTCTTGGTCACCTTGTTGGGCAAAAAGCTTTGCAAGGTCAAATAAATGAGTCAAACTCCAAGTGTCTTCTTGTTCATTTGCTAAACCCTTAAGTATTGCCTTTCTGATTCTATCCTTTTTATCCGAAAGCGAATACAAGTCAAAAATATACTGCGCTCTACTTGATTCTGATTGTCCGTCAAAAGCATAATTTTTCAATGCACCTTTTACAACATAATTTGAAAAATCAATTGTCGGATTTTCCTTAGCTATCAAAAATGCTTCTCCTGTCCCACGTTTCAATGAGTCAAAAAATCTTTTCTTTATGTCTGTCTTTGTCGTCATTTTTAAATGGCAAGTAATGTTTCGCGGCTTTGCGTTCGGGCGGGCTTTTTAGCACTGCACATGATATGAAAAACCGAACTCAAATATAACAATAACCAGAAAGCGTCTTACGAAGCAAATAACCCCGCCTGGTGCAAAACCGCTGTAGGCTGGCGTTCTTGTCTGTCTTGGGTTATTTGATTTTTCCATTACTGAATTATACATTTTCTTTTTTACTACCGAATGAAGGAAAATACTTTTCCATTAATTTAAAGATTGGCGGACTGTCGTCATGTGATTTATTGTCCAATGTATTACTTGGATTTTGAGCAGTAATAACAACAAGTTGTGCAACCAATGCTGATAACATTTCTTTATCTGCTCCGCTATCTTTCATAAGTCGTTCTATTTGTTCTTTGTGTCCATGGAAAGATTTTGCATTTGTTTCTTTAAAAGCATATTCCTGTTGCAGACGTTTGTATTGACTTTGTTGCTTGCTTGCAAAAGCCGCTAACCAAATTGTAGGAATGAAGAAAGGTAAATCTTTGAGCAATGAAATCAAAGCATTGTTCAATGTAGTTTCTCCTGTTGTTTGAAGATACGTGTAAATAATATAACTACCTAATCCAGTCATTGCTAAGATTGTTACAAAAAATACTGCTGTCCAAATGAGTATTGGGTTATTATAACTTTCTTTTTGTTTTTGATATGCTGCTGCAAGCCCTGCACTTGTTGCATCAGGCAATAGACTTTTTATTTCACCGAATTGGGCTGTGAATTTTTTTTCTTGCTCTTCAAGAAAATCAGCCATCTGTATTTTCAAATCTTCTGTTTCCTGCTGGTATCCCTTTATCTGTTTTCCTTCTTCGTCCTTTTTACCAAATATTTTTTCATGTGTAATTTCAATTTCTTTTTGAACTTCTTTCGATTTTAGGTTGAGTTTATCAAACTCCTCAACTTTTGTTTCCAAATTTTCTTTTGCGGCTTTTATATCGTTTTGCCATTGAGTTGTATTGTCTTTTATTCCTTCAACTGCGATTTTGTTTTGTTCAATCGTGCCTAAAAAAGTTGTGATTTTGTTTTCGTTTTCAATTGCAATGCGTTGCTTCTCCTGAAAATCGGCAACGATAGTTGCCGATGTGTTTTTAAACCCTTCTACTTCATTTTTCAGTGTTGAAACTTCGTCACGTAGCGTTGTTGCCTCTGTTTTTATAGCAGTCGCATTTTGAGTTGTTAAATCTTTGAGAGAAAGTATTTCTGCGTTTATCTGTTTGAGGGCTTCAATATTTGAAGTCAGTAAATTCAATTCTTCATTTGCTTTAAGCACTTGTGCCTCGGTTCTAATTATTGAGTCGCTTGCTACTGAAACAAAAGTTTCTTTTGTCAGCAATTTTATATTAGCAACATGCTTTATAAAAGAATTGAATTTTTCAGGTTTAATTTTTTCAAACTTGTCTTCAAGTTCGGTATTGATTTTTTCAAAAATTTCTGCTAATTCTCTTTTAAGAATTATGGTTTCATAAGCGTTGTCAAATTGTAGAAGGGATGTCATTAGTGCATCGCTGTCGGTAAGAATGGAAATAATGAGTTGCTTAGAAATTCCCTGAAACCCTTTCAAGTCGCTTTCATCTGGGAATGTTTCATTGATTGTTGCAATCAAATGTCCTAATTTTTGTTTCGTCTGTTCCATTTTTATTACTCGTTTAAGGTTGTCTTGTCTGTTTAATGATTGCTGTGTCGTCTGTTACGCTTGCCTATAACAATTGTGAATACGCCATAGTGGCGTATATTTCAGCTTTAGATGTGACATATAAAGATCAAATTAACCAGACAGCCAGCTAATTAAATATTTATTAATGCTATTCAGTCTGTTAGATTTAATAATTAGTAAATATAATATTTCAGGATTTAACTGTCAGGTAATTATTGATTTTATTTCCTGTTATTCAACATGTTTTCTTCTACCACCACATTTAACAAAAGGAAGTACGCTCCCTTTTCTTTAAATGCCGATTTGCTCTCCAACCCTCAGGCTCTTTTTATCAAGATTCAGCCTTCGTGGCTATGATACCTTTGCCAAACGTTCATACTTACAATTAATAACCCGGTTCATATCCTTCAATTGTCATTTCATTTTCATGCACTATATTGAACCGGATACTCCAGCCCATACAGCCCCACATGCCATATTCCGGATCAATCTGAATAGAATCCGGTGTAACATCGTAAAGTTCTCTCCAGTGCGGATAATTGCGATACCATTTTAGCGCCTTCTGAATCCCTTTTATCCCGTCAAGCGTCTTTTCCCAGGTGCTCACGAGTTCCTCATCGGTTCGGTTTCGAATTACATCTAAAGAATAAAAAAATAACGGCGATTCATATCCCAGTTCATCCATATTACGACCGGTACCCATTATCGTTGGCAGAATACCAACCAAAACCGGATATTGATCACTTTCCAATACCTGAATTTTTGCTATTAAATCTTCATCGGCAGCTCCATAAATAAAAGTTTGCAGAGGAGGAAACCCTGCAAGCAGATTTCCCAATTTCACATATCTCCGTACATCTATCATTATTTTATCTGTTAGTAATTTGATTTTTAAAGGTCAGAAAGAATAGCCATGATTTTATTCTCATCTTCGGTTTGAGACTTTCATTCATGGCTATTTCATCTTTTTAATCTGATTATGAATCTGTAACAGCCGTAAAAAAACATCCCACATACTCACTTTGCTTGTCTGTTCCATGTTCCCAAACACACCGCTTTCGGCCATTTGAAACAAGATACCAGCCATGCCGGTGTCATTCTCCTGGCCTGCATCCCCTTCTGTTTTATCACGCGATTTAGGAAACAAACATCCAAATCGTATCTCATTGCCATCAATCTCAACGGCCTCTTCCCGAAGCCAGTTCATGCAACCAATAAAAAACAAATAGATCATAAACTTCAATCCAATTGGTACTTGAATCGCTGCCCTGAGTGCCTGATCATATTTGACCTGAGTAAAACCACCATCCGGACGAACCTTTTTTCGGCTTGTTAGTGATATTCCCCGGTAGAGCACCGCAAAAATCTCGTTCAAATACTGATCATCCCTGGTCTCTGAGTATTTACCTATTCGCCAGGAAGCTTCTTTAAATTCGAAAATAGTCAGGTCCGACAGCAGATCCTTTGGACCGATATACCATCGCAATCCAACCTTTACATAAGGAACCAGCTGAGTGCAGAATTTAGGATTGATACTTACATTCTCATCGCCATCTTTCGACTCTTCGCGGTTAAACAAAAAGTCAACTGAATCAGCCAGTAATGATTCAGTGCTCCAAAAGTCTATTGATTCTTCATCGAGCGCCGGTTTATTGTCGCTATTTACGCGGTTCAAAAATTCGTCTGCCGCAAGTTTGCGCGCCATATCGTAATCAATTTTCCCCATGTAACAATCGTGCATGATCTCTCCGATCCGGCAAACATTCTCCTCTTTGATCTCGTCCCAGGATGAAGGATAGTTTACTTTAATCTTCTTTTCAGGTATTAGTAGCTCGTTCATATGGAGAAATATTTATTGGTGGAAAGGTTTCTGTCAGAGAGCATACTCACGGGGGCAACAACTGATTTATCCTCTTTCGCAGTGATGATGCGGAGCTGGTTTTCGAGCATAGTCGTAGCTTCCTGTGCATCGCCAATAAGCGAGCTCACAATTAAATCTTTCTCTTTTCCGGCCACCGAAAATGAAGAGTCGCGTGATTGGACTGAGCTCTTGAATTGCTGAACCAAACCTTCAGGCAACAACTTAACTGATAATCGTTTTATCCCTGTAGCCATTGTCCAGAGTGCAAGTGCCGGAGCTGCATATTCAATCAGCAGATGAAGTTTTTCATCGCCTCCCGATCCGCTTGCATTCATATCCAGGGCTATCATTTGCTGTAATAAATCTTCACCCAAAACAGGTGCGATATATTTACGCTGCATCTCCAGCTGAAATGGAAGCAACTGGCAAAACAGTTCCAGGCTGTTTTCAATAGGGTAGAAGCGGCTGAACAGATCAATATCTGAAAGCAATACGCGATGCCGCACTTTATAGACATTAGATCCGGTCCACTCTGTAACTTTTTCTCGGTCCAGGTAATCGATTAGCCGGTTCAGCGCTTTTTGTATGCGAAAGTTTAAACCTGCATTATCACGCTCGATAAAAAATTCCCAAGCCTGTTTTTCATTGGCCGGATTGATGGATGCCTTACGACCGGTAAGCGAATGTCGCAAATCGTTCGTTGTTGTGTAATCCCGGAAAGCAGTATTGGCAATTGCACCCTGGACAAGCAAAACAAGGGGAGTATTATCCGCATCCATGACAGTATCTTTGTACTCGTTTTCTGCCTTTTCGTAAACGGCAGAACCACAAATCTTTCGAAGCTCATATTCTGCATTGTCGATATCGGGCATTAACAATTCAAATTCGGTATTCTTGTCAAGTTTGGGAACATGTACCCGAAATTCATTTAATGCAACTTTTAAATCTTTCGATTTGTTGAAAATCATATCATGAGTATTTTTTGGTTGTTTATTAAGGCACCTTATTGACTATTCTGTCCGATGGCGTTACATCCTGCTCTTTCATCACCGATTCGCTGTAAAACCCCAATTGCACCTTTTTTTCGGGCCAATTGTAACTGATTACATCGTTAAGTATCCCAAAAATGGCATATTCAATCCTGTAAACGCTTGATGTTCTGAATAATTTATAGCTGTATAGTGATTCACTTCCTGATCCTTGTCTGCCGTCTGCGACAATATTCGATAGGGAAGGAGCCAAGCCAATACCACTCGCGATGGCAACGTCGGCTCTCTTCGAAATTTCAATCTGGGAAGCAATAAACTTATCCATCTTCATGTCGAGCGGGATAAATTCCCACTTGTCAATATCGCTTTTACCCAGATCAAGATCAATCCTGGATGATTGCGTATGAATAAACTTACCCACATTCTTTTTTCCTGCCAGTACTGTAGCGAGTGATTGAAGAAACGCCTCTTTGTAGGATTCGAGTATATCTTGTTTCCACAGTTTCCCTTCACCTTCCACCTTTGCTTTTAGGTGAACTTCCACAGCGTCCCAATAGGAGGAAGGAGAAATGATATGCCATTTTACGCCCAGCGTATTTTCGCTCAGGTTATTCAGGATGTCCGGAACATCGGTGCTTCGCGCCATCCAGCTCCGAACTCCCCAGTAAGCAGGTAGTATTGGCTGATTCAGACCCCTGCCAAATCGGTACATATTTCGGTATGCCATCATGGTAGGCCGAAGTGTTTTGGTAAGTTTGCTCCATACGGGGTAAACCAGCTTTTCGGTACTCGTACTGTCCCAGTCACCTACAAACAGACGGTTAATCACACCTTTATTATCCGGCCATTCACGCCTGCACTCCGAAGCACAAACATGCTGCAGCTCGTTAATCTTCCCGGTGCCACCGCCACCCAAACGTCCGCCAACGTTGCGAAGCAATTTCGAATAATAGGCGCCGCCTTTAACAAGATCCTCCAGCGAGTTGATAATATAAGTTTTGTGATCCCACAATCTCAACCACTCTGTAACCTGTGCATCTTCTGCCCATTGCCGCGTGATCTGATTGTCAATAATCTTTTCGGTGTATTGTGCAACACCTTGAGCAAGAATCAGCCCGATAACTTTATCAAGTACACTTCCTCCAAGATGGTTGCCATCCAGAAGGTCACGCAGATAGGAGGGGATATTGTTACTAATACCTTCCGGGATAACTTTGTATTCACCAACACTTAAAGGATCGGGTGTTGTGGCAGATAATAAAGTTGATGTTGATGTGTCGGTACCGGAAGATGCAGCATATGACTCATCTTTTACCGAAAAATAAAATGCCTCATGAGCCACTTCAATTAATGTTCCCCCTGGTAATGCAATTTGCTTCATAGTGTAATCCTCATTCCGTTATAGTACATTAATAAAATCTGGTAAAACTGTCCGGGAATGTTCGTCTCAACATTGAGATAGTTAATGATGTATTGACTGTTCTTAAAAGCATCATCCGGCACCGAACTTCTCAGTTTTACCTTTGTCAGTTCCACCATTCCTGAACTTTTTTCCCTGCTGGTATCACACGACATAAACGCGATTGAAAAAGTTTCTCCTGCCTTCGACAGTTCCCTCATCTGAGAAATCGCGTCATAGATATTAATCGATCGGTTTTGTTCCATGGTTCAATATTACATCATGGAGTTTTCCTGATAAAGGACACATTTCCAGTTGGGGAGACAGGCTAAAATACCAGGTGAGATAAAATCAACTGCCATGTTTGGCTATATGATTTAAAAAATGCACTCTGTAAACCGCACATATCCAGATTTTAACCACAAATTTCAAATTGAAAATTTTTATTTTCTTATAGTGATGGCCGAGCCGCCCGGATAGGCTTATGTAATTACATTAACATAAAACAATAAGGATATATGATCCGCGGGCGCGTATCTATTCGTTGCTGTCTGGTTGTTGCTGTCTTATTTGTTGCTGTCTTATTCGTTGCTGTCTTATTTGTTGCTGTCTGGTTGTTGCTGTCTGGTTCGTTGCTGTCTGGTAGTTGCTGTCTGGTAGTTGCTGTCTGGTAGTTGCTGTCTGGTTGGTTGCTGTCTGTTTGATTATATACCAGGTATTAAACTGATTTATATATTTGATTATCAATTTGTTATACATTTATAATACTTGTATCAACTTGATATACAGCTATTTATAATATAATAAATAAACGCGTTTTAATATTCATTTATATTAACATATTATTATAATTATGTTCTTTAGGCTATAATATTACATAATAATTGCATATATCTGGCTATTTTATGGCATTTGTATATATTTGTTATATAGATAGATGCAATATAATTACATTTTAATTGCATTATTCTGGCATTTTATAGTTATGTAATAGTTTTGGCCTGTTTTGCGTCGTTACTTTGCAATGTCAAAACGAAACAACCGTGTTTCAATCCATTTAACATTTAACAATTCACAATTTAATCTTTAAAATTATTTACTATGAAAAACGCAAACGTTACCACAACAGAAACAACAGAAAAACAATTAACAGCTCAACAAATTAAATCTAAAGCAAATTTTGAGTATAAAAATTTTACCGGCTCAATTTTTAAAGTTCTAAACTATATTTTAGAGTCTAAAGAGTCCTTTCATGTAGATTATTGTAAGCTCAAAAAAATTGATCTTAAAATTCTGACAGTTGATTATATTTTCGATCGTATGACAGTAAGAGAGCAATTTAAACTTAATAAATCGGGTGAAATTATTGAAAAACGAATGATACATTCATATCATAATGTTATGAATGCTATTGTAAGAGAAAAAAAATAATCCTGATAGGTCCCGATTAATTCGGGATTAAAGGACTGCAAAAGAAACGTTTTTTGCAAATAGTCTAAAGTCTATTAAATATAATGTAGTGTCCATAAGGAGAACAGAAAAAAACGCGCGACTGTGCGTTCTGGGATACCTACGCCCGATTGGGTCGTTTGATATGGATGTTTGATCTTTGACATTTTGAAAACTTTTATCTATTCGCGCTTAGCGGTGGTTTGCGGTGACTTTTGGGAGAGCTATAACTTTGTAAAAAAGCTATAAACTTGCAACAAGATAGCGGGCGATCGTTGGAAATTCGGGAGTTTGAATTCTATACTCAAAAGGAACGGGTTTGCGTTTGTGGAATAAGTAATCGGGAGCGGGTTTATTGCAGTTTTATGCAATAAATACTAAAGGTTTGTGCTGAGCAGATCGGGATCCGAAACAAGTATGGTTTAAGAGTTGTCCATACACGAATAAGGCTGGCACCTACCGGCAGACTTCGACAAATGGCAAATATGCCATCAAATCACCAGTCACAATTGAAAATCAATACCTAATGGCCATTCTGAGCCCAATAACATCAGGCAACGAATGGCCATTATTCAATCCCCTTGAACAGGAATGCCACTGCGTTCGACTCGCAGCATCGGGACAAAACGCCAATCCCTTTTGCGTTAAGAATAAGGGAAAACTATAAAATCAAAAATCATGTTAGAATTTACTATTTCATCGGAATTTATTAGCCCATTGGCACTTATTGTATGTTTGGCTGGCTTTCTTGTGTTATGTATTGCGTTTGCTTTGGTAGCCGAAAAAAAGAAATAGCCATTCCGGTAAAGGCCGACATATAGGGTTCAATGCCCCTTTAACTACAACTCCAATCGACACGGGACAAAGCGGTCGAAAAACATCAAAACCCCAATCGGTACGGGACAATGCGACCGAAAAACATTAAAACTCCAATCGACGTGGGACAATGCGCCGAAAAACATCAAAACGCCCAATCGACACGGGACAAAGCGGCCGAAAAACAATCTTGGCAATAGATAATCCGGTAAAGGCCGGCATAAGGGGTTCAATGCCCCATTATCTATAATCCCAATCGGCACGGGACAATGCAACCGAAAAACATCACGACCCCAATCGGTACGGGACAATGCGACCGAAAAACATCAAAACGCCCAATCGGTACGGGACAATGCAACCGAAAAACATTAAAACCCCAATCGACACGGGACAAAGCGGCCGAAAAACAATCAGTAAAGGATAATCCGGTAAAGGCCGGCATAAGGGGTTCAATGCCCCTTTATCTACAACCCTAATCGGAACGGGGATAATACGTCCGAAAAACAATCAAATATCTAATTATTATGGATCGCAAAAGAATCAAAAAACAGCCGCTGTTGGTATACAGCGTGAAAGTGAATGACACGGAAGGGAAGCTTCAGGAGAAGACCAATGTGTCTCAATCCCAAAAGATACGGGAAAAGCTGGAGGCAATGTTCGCACCCAGAATGGCAATGGTTTAATTCTACTGGAAGCTACAATGCCCATAAATGAATTTCTAAAACGCAATGCGGGCAATCGCATAGCCGGAATTAAAAAAAAATACGGTAAACGATTTATCCATCCTTTCTATGGAATATCGTTCATCTCAAGCAACTACCAAAAGTTGCCCAATGGCTATTATGCCATATACGACAATCCCAACCAATTGGGGTTTACAATTGGAAAACCAATACAATAATTACCAAATGACAGACACACGGGAAAAACTTCGGCAATACCTTGCTGATGAGAATTTGATTTCAGACAAACAGGTTGAGTTAATATACTCCCTGCTGTCAATGAATGGAATGCCCTCTAAAACGGATATCCTGAAAATTGCAGGATACGACGTTTCAAAAACCTACGACACGGCCTATCCAAGTCCTTATGCCGAAAGAATACGGGAAATATACCCTGACTTCAACAATGGGTGTCATATCTATGACTACTCTGAAAATCATTTCGGGCAAATGGTGAACATCAACAACCTGTTTGCCAAACACGTACTCAAAACCCTTTCAATCCATTATTAATCATTTAATCAAACAATCCCGACGCCATCCGGAAAATGATGGCCAAACAGTTATGAGTCTAAAATCCAAGATTATTGCCGCTAAAGAAAGTGGCGTTACACCCATCACCTACAAACAAGGTGGCCTGATGTTCCAGTTGACAAAGTTGAAATGGTGGCAACCTGAGACAATGCCTCCTCCGACAGTTGCCCAGGCATCCTTATTGATTGAAGCCTGCCTCAATTTCATCAAAACAGGCGAAGGTGGCAATGAGTTGATTGAAGGGATCCAGATATGGTTTCCCGACTTCGAAAGTCTCTCGGATATCCGTATCCGGTACGCATCGAAAGGGAAAAGGAAAGATGATCAGGCGCCGGAACCAACGCCGGAACCACAACCTGAGCCAACACCGGAACCTAAGCCAAAGTCGGGTTATACAGGTGGAAAAGGAGGTAAAAAAACAAATACCCCAAAGGATCTGCCAATGCCGGAACCGGAATCAACACCGAAACCAACGCCGGAACCAGAACCAATTCCGGAACCAAAAGCAAAACCGAAAAAAGAGACAAAGCCCGTAAAAGGTACGGCTGAACTTGAATCGCTGATTGGTGCAGGAATTAAGAATATCTGGATGGTAGGTCCTGCCGGATGCGGCAAGACAACCATCTGTATGGAAGTTGGTGAACTGGCCGGAATACCCGTAACAATTATTCCATGCGGTGCAGGAACCAGCGCCACAACCTTCCTGGGATACAAATATCCGGAAAGAGAGGGAACGCCCTTTGTTCATGCTTTCGCACAGGAAGGGATCATCGTACTGGATGAGTTTACGAGCCTTGAAGCGCAGGTAGCGCAAATCGTGAATGGTGCCCTGGCCAATGACGAACTAACCAGCACAATCGGAACGTTTCGCAGACACGAAAAATGTGTCATTATCGCAACAAGTAACACATTTGGCAATGGTGCCGATCGTATGTATGTGAGCAATAATCAACTCGATGCTTCCACCATTGACAGGTTTGCCGGTGGCATTGTGGAGATTGACTACTCGAAAGAGTATGAACGCCAGTACGATAGTGAAGTGGTGCAATACGTGTGGAAGATGCGTGATGCCATTAAGGCGAATGGCCTTCGAAAACTAGCCAGTACCCGGTCCATCATCTCAGGATGCAAATTAAAATCAGGCGGACTAAACTGGAAATCAGCACTTATACAAAACTGGACAAAAGATGAGAAAGCACTATTATAACTCGCTCGGTGAATTCTATGCCAACATCAGCAATTCACTGAGCAATCCGATTTATAAGGACACGGAAGATAAAGACAAACCCGAGTTCAGGGGTTTGTCTTTGGCAGAAATTAAGAACAGTAAATACAGCTATCCTGTCGGAGTCGAAAAGCTATCCCATTTCAAGGATTTCACGGTCGAAAAGGATATAACCGTCAAGTATTACAATCAGTTCGACGGTTACGATATCGACATTGACAGAATGATGGATGGCCTCGATTTTCTGGTCGATACCCACAAAAAAAGGTTATTACCAAAAACAGCCGACGTTTACATCAATATCGGCGAAGGTGGCAATGTTGACTACGAAATGCTGTTGTGTAAGACCTATGCAGCCATTACGGTAATCGACAAACTTGAAACCCTTGGAGTCCGGTGTGCGGTATATGCCTGTGCTGCATACGATACGAAGACCTATCGCGACAAATTAAATGAGAATGGTTATCTGGAGATCTGTGTAAAGAAACATGCTGACACACTCAACCTGGGTGCACTCTGTACTGCCATATCCCCGTGGATCCTGCGCTATTGGATATTCATGTTTATTATTGGGAAATACCCCGGCATTGTGGATGGCATCGCCTATTCAATGAAAATGCCCTCCGATATCACAGGAATCATCATCGAAACCACCAAATGCCTCACCAAAGAATCATCAAATCAATTTATTGACTCAATTAAATTATAAAATATGGAAGAACAAGAATGGCCTATCATCAGCATTTACTCCCGCAAGGAAGCCGTAGCCGACGGCGTTCAGGTCCTGGCCGACCCAAAAATCACGAAAGAGGCCGGATTTAAGTTCCCGGTTTACATGACGCAAAGTGTCTGGAACAAGTATGTCGAAGTGCCCGAAGAATACGAAGGTATTCAGGATATTGAAGGCCGATTGTGGGATATCCTCACGATGCTCCGCTACTCTGCGAGCCGGTGTGATTCCAATATTGTGGAATTCAAAGTAAGCGTTACGCTACCTGATAAAGGCGACTGGACGAAATACGAAAAAATGTGTGGCGAAAGTCGCACACAACGGTTGGTCACGCTATCAAGTGAAATCGGACCAAACGAATACGACGATCCGTCTCCGGTAATCACAGTTTCGTTACCCAACGAAGATTAATAATGGCAGGGGCAGTCCTATGTGACCGCCGACTGTCCCTTTTCATATTCATAAACAATCAATCAATTAATAAGAATAATGGCAAAACTAAAGGGGTTAACCCAACTATCGAATGCGCTCGACAAACTAAAAACAGTGTCAGAGCAGACCCGTGAAAATCTCGACGAAAAGCGAGGGTGGTGGGAAGAGAAAACAGAAAAATGGCAGGAGAGCGACACCGGCCAGGAGTGGGAAGAACACCTGGCAGATGTCGAAAACATCCTGGATGAAATCGACGCAATTGAAATGCCGGAAAGCGAATAAATACGCTCGTAAGGTCGGTCCTGTGTGACTGCCCTGTCGTGACAGTCCTGTAAGGGCAGTCCTATGTGACTGCCCTCTATTTCAATATCTTAATAACTTAATAAAATGATCAGAAAAGACAGAGCCGTTAAAGTATCCCAAATACTCAAAGTCAGGGCATTTATCACCCAACGCACCAAAAAAGGCTGGAACCAAACCTACTACATGGAGACAGTAATTATTGCCAATCCCGAACATGCTTACCATGTCTATATGCATGAGCTGAATAAGATGAAACCCGACCTGTTTTATAACAGCGATACCAAAAAAGCAGATTGTTCGCTTTTCGTCCCCCACATTCATGGAGATGGCTCTTTGGCCTACTGGCCTGAAAACGGCAAATACATACAACGATTTAAACATAACATAGAATAGCCATGCCAAACGCCAGTCAATCCGCAATGCGGGAAATCGGAAAAGCTATCAAAGCAATTGATAGCTTTTCCTTTATGAATTTCGATGCAGTGGGCACAATTGAAAATGTTGAGAGAATAAATATTGCCCGCAAAAATCTAATCAATACGCTTTTCTCATGCGGTTATGAATTAGAGGAGTTTACATCGCGGGTAAGAAAATTAAAACACAAGAGAGCACTAATTTAAATTTTTACTATCCCGACGCCATCCGGACAATGATGGTCATTCATTATGGACAAACAAGAAATACTTCAGTCATGTACGGTCGAAGGTCTAATTGTCAAACTTCCTGACGAACAGTTTGATCGTAAAGTTTATCAGGAAGTCGCAAAAGCGCTCGAACTTATCGGGGGTAAATGGAAAGGTGGTAAAATCGCAGGCTTCGTATTTAACGAAGATCCCACCGACCTGCTCGCTCAAATCGCAGGAGGCGAAAGTCGTAACCTGAACAAAGAATACCAATTCTATGCTACACCGCCAGCGATTGCCGATTGGCTGGTGGAATTGGCCGGTATTAAACCCGGCCACAAAATCCTTGAACCATCAGCCGGTCAGGGTGCCATTATCAATGCGATTAATCGGGTATTGCCCGGACAAATGGTTTACTGGTGTGAGTTAATGCCATTGAATCAAACCTTTCTTAAAAAAATATCGCACACTTGTTACGTTGAAGATGACTTCATTAATTCGTGCGGTTTAAGTGATTTCGACCGCATCATTGCGAATCCTCCATTTTCTAAAAATCAGGATATCGACCACATTCGCAAGATGTATGATTGTCTTAAACCCGGAGGTCGTTTAGTATCCATTGCCTCAAACCATTGGAATACATGCAACAACCGAAAAGAACATGATTTCCAAATGTGGCTGAAAGAAGTCAATGCAAGTGTATGCTCTGAAACTATTAAACCAGGTGACTTCCGCGAATCCGGCACAATGATCGGAATGAATATCATTACAATAAACAAACCTGCCGAATTGCCAAAGCCCAATAGAGCAATAACACGGAGCATCAATAGCGCAACTGTTAATCATTTATCTTTCAAGGATCGTATGATTGCCGATATCAACACGATCATATCAGAAGCAACCAAAAAACCATTCAATTCAGGCGATAGAAAGGTTACAATCTCTCAGTTTCTTGAAGAAGCGGGTGCAAAAACACCAAAACAAATAGCTGAAAAAACTGCTGACTTTATTCGATATGCAGAAACGCAAAAAACCGGCGTTAATAGTACGGGTTGCATAGAATTCAGGGACTCTCTCACGAATGCCTCTTATAAAGTTCCCGACGCTGCCAGTTTACCGGGTTTTTTATTAAGTCTTAAACGACAATGGGGTGATGGAGTATCCCACGATCCCAGCACCGGAATTCCTGACAACTACGGTCGGGACTTCCGACATAAATTACAAGACAACGTTTTGGCCAAACGTCGTCTTGTACAGTCGAAACCAGATGATGCGTGTATGAAAAAAGATCGTGAGGATTTTATTACACGGCTTATTTTATGCCAGGACACAAACGATATCTATTATCAATGCCGAAACTTCATTCTTGGATCGTTGGCTCCAAAAGCTGAACCAATACCAGAGACGGCACCCGCAAAGGTGAAAGCATTACCGACACCGGCACCGATCCCAATTCCGGCAAAAGTGAAAGAGCCGGAGCCAAAGCGACCTGCACCGGTAAAGCAGCAAATCATTGTTGAATTTGTCGTTGTTGAGTATTCCGAACGATCCGTTGCACTCTTTGGCAACACCAAAACCATTAAGGATAAATTAATGGAGCTGCACGGCGTATTCAACCGGCACCTCAAATACAACGATCAACCGGCATCCGGATGGGTATTCTCCAAAAAACGCGAAGCCGCAATCCGGCAATTAATCGCATCCTAATTTCTTCTTGCCCTTCGAGTGGTTGTAAACCCTCGAAGCGGCTTTAATATTAATACAATCAATCAAATCATTAAAAACAAATTATCATGCACATAGATGTAAAAGTATCAGTCTGGAAACGTATCGAATTACCCGAAAGCGCAACCAAAGAAGAAATTATCAAAGTGCTCGAATTCGGCGAATTAGGTATTGACGACCTTTTCGAAACTTACGCCGATCTTGATTATAACGAAGTCGAAAACAGCGAAGAGACACTCACGCCCGAGGATAATGGTGGTCAGGAAACTATTGAACTCTATTGCATCGACGAAAAAGGCGATGGTCCTGTCTGGACCAATAAACCTACCGAATCCGAACCCGAATCCACCTATGTCCTATTTGGTGCCGAAGCGGTAAATTCCTATGATGAAGGCGGTGTCGATGGTCTGAGTCAGGATATTGAAGATAACGAAGTTTGCACTTATGAACTTACTGTATTCCCGGCCAATACAAGCGTAGCCGAAATTCTTTGTGCCGGTGACGGCTGGGAAAAATATGCAATTATTACTAAAGACGAATACGACCAACTCAATTGACAAGTTGGATGTAGTCGAATGGCGCAACCACTATCCGAATACCGAAATACCTGACAATGTTGATCTAACCGATTTTGGCGACTGGAACATTGACGGAGTATACACGGAACCATCACACATAAGGCGTGATATAAGCGAAGGCAAATAATTATAAATAGCTCTTACTTATAAACTTTATTATGGACACAAATAAAACTTTTATCTCCGCACAAAAAGAAGACTATACCAGCGTAACAATTACCATCCCGAATGTGAATCTTCACCTGTTCGAAAAACAACGCAGGGCATTTCTCGAATATACAGCCGGTATTGATTCTTTTCAGGATGAGCGCGACGGTTTGGAAAACTTTCTAAATGCTATTGGTGATGCATTTTATGATCAAACAAACGGACACAGCTCACTCCTGCCGGAACTGAAAGACGCCGATGATGTGAAACATTGGTTTGAATTTTTGATCGAAGATTTAGATATATCAATACATCCCGACAATCCTTTCGAAGATTACATTAACAATGAAGAACCCTGCGAACCCACCTTTGATGCTGAAACAGCTGCGCTGCTCAATCAAAAAATGGAACAGGCATTTTTGATCTGCACATTCTCCGGAAGGGATATCTACGAAATTGGAATGGACATAACACGCAAAGCATTAAATCTTTCCATCGACGAATAATAGTACGGGCAGTCCTGTGTGACTGCCCTTTTTATAATCAATCATTAATATTCAAACAACATGAACTATTTAGAACAAATTGTGGCACTCGATTGGCCATATAAATGCGACAATTCCGAAGAATCTTTAAACCTGATCGACTTTCTCGAAGCCGCAAAAGGTAACTTTCAGTATGCAATATCCTTGAGAGAGCGTGTAAACGGTCAACATCCCACAACCATTGTGGAAGGCGATTTGGTAGAAGACAAAATAATCGAAGTCAATGGGCAATACATTATGACCGGAGGAAATAAAGATTTGCTTAAATCTTCCTGCGATCTTGAAGAGCTGGCAACAATCGCCGCAATAATGGGAGATCACATTTGCAAAAAACTCTATAAATACATACAAAAGAATTGCAATTCAGGGTATTTTACAACAGTTGAGTTAATTGGCAACTGGGCAATCGAATTCTATATGAAATTCGAAGCCGTCACTGAATGGTGTGACGAAGTGTTCGACAACCCAGACCAATGGGATCTATCACCCGATGTGTGTTGCTGGGATGATTGTGTGCTGGAATTTGCCGGTCAGAAATTTGAAGAGTATATAAACCTAAATTCTAAATAATGGAAAATCCCGATCATCATAACATTTCCGAAGAAAGAATAATGAAACTTTTTGGCGAAAAAAATACACTGCAAATCAAAACCAGCACAGCTTTGATTTGCAAAATACATCTTAATGGTAAGCAATACTATATCGGCTACAATGACTATAAAAAGCGTTTCTACACTGCAAGTATTCTACCCGACGAAATCTAATTATCACATAAAATAATCATCATGTTCTCACCCGATTTCTACCCAACACCAAGTGCCGTAATAGCTCAAATGTGTTACGGCTTAGAGCTCAATGGCCGTATTATTCTCGAACCATCAGCAGGTAAAGGAAATATTGTCGATTACCTTCAGCTCTATGGCGCAAACGTTCTGGCCTGCGAAAAAGATCCTGACCTGGCCACGATTGTAGCAAATAAGTGTCGGTTGCTTCATACCGATTTTCTTGAAGTAACACCCGAAGAAATCAGTCATGTTGACTGTATAATAATGAATCCCCCTTTCAGCGCCGACGAAAAGCACATCCTCCACGCCTGGACCATTGCACCCGAAGGATGCGAAATCATTGCACTGTGTAATTATCAAACACTCGAAAACCGTTGGAACCGGTCCCGCGAGCAGCTTTCCGATATAGTCAAAAACTTTGGTAATAGCGAAAATATAGGCGAAGTGTTCACCACCGCTGAGCGTAAAACCGACGTTACAATTGGTCTTGTTCATCTTTTCAAACCGCGTGTTTCTACCGAAACCGAATTTGAAGGATACTTCGATATGTTCGAAGAATACCAGCGTCAGGAAAATGGCCTAATGCCCTACAACGACATCGTTGATATTGTCAATAGGTATATTGGAGCCATTAAGATGTTCAACGAAGTTATTGCGGCTTCCGATAAGATGAATAAAGTTATTGCTCCCATCAGCACGGGTTTAGATATTGCTTTCGGTGCCCATCGTACCGGGCGTAACAATAGTTATAATGCGATCGACCGCGATACGTTTAAAAAAGAACTTCAAAAATCATCGTGGCAATGTGTCTTCAATAAAATGAAGATGGCAAAATTTATCACCCAAAAACTAATTGGTGAGCTGAATGCATTTGTCGAAAAACAATCGAACGTTCCGTTTTCTGTACCAAACGTTTATAAGATGTTGCAAATGATTCAGGGCACACACAAAGAGCGAATGAATCGGGTATTGGTTGAAGCCTTTGACGAAATATGTAGCTTTTCAAGTGAAAACAGTACAGCTGGCGAAAAATGGAAAACCAATAGCGATTATAAAATCAATCGCCGGTTTATCAAACCACATATTTGCAGGTATGATACCAAATGGCCCAAAGATCACGTCGATGTTGGCTACGGATCTAATTATTCTGTTGACGATATAGTTAAAGCGCTATGTTATCTGACGGGAACCGATTACGCTACAACCACGAATCTTGGTTCTTTTATTGACAGCATGAAATGCCAATGGGGCCAATGGTACTACTGGGGATTCTTTCGAATTCGCGGATATAAGAAAGGCACCATGCACTTCGAGTTTACCAACGATAAGGTTTGGGAACGGTTCAATTACCGTGTAGCCGAAATCAAAGGATGGGCGCTTCCACGCAAAACGGATGCGAAACGAAAAGGAACTGAACATGTTAAGGAAACCGGAATGATGGTATATTAAAACTTGAAAATCAATATTGAATATTGCAATCACTTTGTAATTATTTCGCATACATTTGTAGAACATTAAATTTGCAACTATGAAAAACGTTAGTATTAGAATTGAAGACGACTTAATGTCCATGCTTTCAGAAATCAGCGTGCGACCGACCGTGTCTGTTCAGACGGCAATCGAAGTGTTACTGTATCTTCGACGTGCCACACTTCACGAATTAAAAGGTAAGTTTTGCCGCGAGGAGATTAGCGCACTAGTAGACAGCTTCGAGGGCTTAGTTCCTACCTGGCGAATTATGTGCAATCCATTAGTTTTGGCTACACAGACAGAAGATGCCGAAAAATACCGACATTCAGCATCCAGCAACGGTGCAGATCCTTTAGCGCTGATCGAAAAAATCAAACAATTAACATCCGCACAAGCATCCATCCTTCAACTCGAATTGTGGGCCTTCTGGAATCGCGACGACGCCACCCCACCCGACATGGAATTATTAATCAAATCCTTATCCTAAATAAAAGGGCAGTCCTGCGTGACTGCCCTTTTATTTATTCCCCATTTAATATTCACATCATCATGGTTTTAAAATTATCTTATCTGCTTGCACCATTGCAGAAACATCACCCCGAAATTGTATCCGACTTCATTGTCGATTATTGCCGACTTGCAGATCAGCCTGGTGACGAAACCTACCATTATGGATATGGCTCGATCAAATGGGCATTATCCTTTATCGCAGAGAACGACCCGAAAAATGCAGGCCTTATCTTTTTCAATATTCTTTGCGAAGGAGTAGCCAAAAAATTTGAACCAAATACGTATGAGTACGGTATCTTAAAGTTTCACTCTATCACCAGATACCGGACGGACCTTAAAGCAATTGATCCGATTGATATTGGAGCGTTGCCGGTTAAAATAATTGGCACTACCAAAATCATAATTAACACCACTGGTCGCCAGTTGTCTTCAATGATCTTCCGAACGATTCCCGATGTAGGAATGATCGTATCCGTTTGTACAGGAACACATCCATCCATTAAAATGCGTATAAACAAGCAATTAATTGCATCTATTCCAAATCAGATTCTCAACCTGTTAGGATCAATCGACGGTGGCTGGGTTATGCTGTCAAACGGATCAGGAGTCACAATAATCAACCACGAGCACATCTCGATATCAGTGGATCAAATACTCGAAACGATTACCCCCGCATTAATCTGATCTCCATCAGTATGGGCAATCCTGTGTGATTATCTCTTCATTTACTAATCCCCTCATTATGAAAGATCGTATAAATAATCTCCGCGCAACAATCGATCATCACAACCAGCAATACTACGCACTGGCTGATCCTGAAATATCCGATGCAGTGTTCGATAAGATGTTCCTGAAGCTGACCGAACTTGAAAATGAATACCCCGAGTTTTACAATCCTGACTCACCAACCTCACGGGTAGGATCCGATCTTGCCAATTCCTTCGGGACGATCAGCCACCTCTCACCAATGCTTTCTGTCAATTCAGTACAAACATTAACCCAAATTGAAGAATTCATAACAGGCTTTGATACAGTTGTGCAACTCAAATACGATGGGGTAGGAGTGAACCTGATTTACAAAGACGGGAAGCTGTTCAAAGCAGTCACAAGGGGCGATGGATACAAAGGTATTGACGTTACTGCCAATATCCGGACATTCAGTAAAATTCCCTACAACGTCAATACACTCGATACTATTGAGATCCGTGGTGAAGTATATTGTCCCTATTCTGAATTGAAACGCTTGCATTCATTGGGCGAGAATGTAAAGTCACCGGTTGCCGTGGCAATCAATACAATCAAGATCAAACAAAGCGCGAGATGTGCAAATCGTAACATTTCGTTTGTGGCCTACCATCTCACCGATGGCATTGCCGGAACCACTCATTCTGATAATATTGAATGGCTTAAAAACAATCACTTCGAAACACCTGTTACTTTCGATGTTGCAATCATTAAAAAGATCATTGCCACTGATCCCAACTGGTCATCCGACAAAGTATCGTCAATGAAAGACATCCCCGCAGATGGGATTATTTTCAAACACAACGATCTCCTTACATGTCAGGCAGAGGGTCACACGTCCAGAAATGTTAATTGGGCCATCTCGTGGAAATTTGACAAAGAAATACATCAAGGCACTATTGCTGGTATAGGAGGTAAAGTGGCTGCAAATGGATGTGTTGATCACACATTATTCATTAATCCGATTGTGATCAACAACGAAGTGATCAGTAAAATTCCATTCCCCGCATTCTTCCCAAATATGGACATTGCCATCGGACAAGCTGTAGACATCCGTCGTGTAGGAACCCGTGTAGCCCGGATTGTAGGATTTACCTATGGTGAAACTAAAAGTGATCTTCTTACCCATTGCCCACAGTGCTCCTCCGAGTTGGTTCGTAGCGGTAATCAGTTTTATTGTTCTGCAAATTGCCAAAATACTTCCATGCCACCTGACAGCGAAAATCTCACACAATCAGTCAATATCAGCGTTGCCAGTTACTCCATCGACCCGGCCATGTTTCAATATATCGTTAACAAAAATAACTGCAGAATATTCCGTCTTACTCCAAAAGCGGATAGCTACACTTTGTACTACAATAACACAAAACAACTTGCCGACATTGGACATCAGGTTGGCGCCTACGTTAAACAATTCTAATACTATCAGAATATGACAGATACACCAAAAGTTTTCCAATTCAACCGGGCAGACTACAACGCCAGTTTGCCCAGGATTCAGCAACACCATGCATATTTCACCGGAAATGTAATGCGGATGGGTGGAGATAATACCGCGATTGAATACGATAATGATCAGCAAATAATCAACCTGTTCTTTATGATGCAGATCAATAAAATTCAGCCGGAAATTATTCTGCCACCGCCACCTCGCTCACGCACCAATAAAATTTACGACTACACCTTGGCGGTGATTTTATTAACAGGGGGAATATGGGGTGCAATCTATTTATTATGGCCAATGGTTTTTGATGTCATCATTTTTTAGTAATTATATTTCTGTCTATAAATATTACATATAAAAAGCATACGACTCTTTAGGTTGCTCATTTTCACCAAGATATTTCATTATCTCACCAACTTTTCTAGCACAACCAATTGTTATCGGATATTTATTGTCGAACTGAGTGCTGTTCCAATTCATTTTTGTTAAACCTAATATTTCTTTACAAATTGTCTTCACAGAAGATACCGAACTAACAATTCTAATTTCAATTGGAGACGGAATATACATTCCGGGATAGGTTTGATATTGGTGAACAGAACCTCTTGTATACAATATGTGTCGAGTATCTGTCAATGAAAACAAAGAACCCCTTACTGGTGGGTATAAATTATTTCTAAAAAAGCGAATGTCTGTTTCCATTACTGTCACAATATCATACTCAGTAATTCCTAAATCTTGCATAACTTGCTCAAAACCTTCTAACTCATCCTGAAAGTATTTTGATGTTTTGTGCAAAACAATTCTGCCGGGCATTGTCCCAGTTGCAAATTTGTATTTAGTCAAAGCATCAGACAAAAGAGACTGTGATTGCTCATAAGTCAGGTGTGGCCTTTTATCGTCTTTGTCTTCCCGTACTGGTGTTCCTCTCAGAATGACCCCTTTCCCGTTTTCATTGAATATTTGAGCTAAGCTTGTTTGAATAGTCTTTTTATCTCTACTTCTGTAAAAGCCAATACCAACATAACATACTTTTGGGCGATTTTCGTCAACTTCTAATTTCCATGGTATTGTTTGGAGTCCCTTGTAGTACAACGCCGTACAAAAATTCCAAGCCTTTGTCGCTGCATCTTGAGATTTGTTGTCATCGTGTAATACATATTCTCTTACTAGTTGAATTGGAGTATTACTTCTCATCGCTTTTGCCTTCAATGCTCTTCTGAAATTCATTTCCAATTCTGGACCTTCATTGTCTTCTGCATCAGACTCAACAGGTTCATCGACCTTATTCTCCTTAACAATTTTACCTTCAAAACTCTTTGGAATAATGCAGATAATCACATCACAATTCTTAATATCTGAAAGAAAATTTATGTTTTCAGCAAATAGCTCTACTGCATCCAAAATTTTCTTTTCTCGATTTTTCTCACCAAGAACTCTTTTAATACCATTTGGAGATAGAATTCGTTCATGATTTGAGCTGTAAATGAATTTGGCACAAAAGCCTTGGTCTTGATTAAAGCCAGGGAAAGATTTAAAAAGTCCCTTTTGCTTTCCCTTTGGGCTAGCAGGAATATAACTCTCAAATCTTTTAAGCAAGTTTTTAAGCCGCTCAACATCCTCCTCAATCCCGATTATCCCTATCAATAGCTGATTTTTTCTTGCATCCTGCACAGTGTCATAAACGTTTAAGCCAGCAATACCTTCACGAGGACAGAGACTTTTTCCTCTTCCAAAAAGCAAATAGGGTTCTTGTATATATTCTGCTTTCATATTCCAAAAAGGTCAACGTTACCATTATCATCTCTAAGTTTTTTCTGTGCTCCAATATCTTCAAGATGATTCCAATTGTTATCTGGAATTATCGGTGCAAAATCAAACTTTTCAATGTTCCCAATTTTCATAAATGGATAATCCTTGTATTCGTTAAACATTGATTCAGATACCGAAGGTTGCAAATATCTAAGTATGAAATTAAAATGGTTGAAAACATGCATGTTTCGTTCATTTTTTTTCAACCATTGAATATCTTTAAAAGCCAAATTACAAACTTGTAAATTACTCCACAGGAAAATCCATTCAGGTTTAATTGACATATACCATGAATCCTCAAACACTTCAAAACCTGTTTTAAAAGCAAGGCATCTCAGATTAAAAACTTCTTCTTTATTTTTTAGATTCATTTTTATATCAACTACTTTACGTGTAGCCTTTTTTGCGGTCTTTGTCCACTCAATTGAACGAGGTTGCCACCTTTCTAAATCATCTTTTTTGATTGGCAAAAAAGCGAAAAGCTTTTCATCCTTTATCCATTTAATTTTTAGTTTGTGCAATTTTGCTTCTAAACATTTTTTAAGCAAATATTTGAATTGAGACATATGGTCTTGAGACGTTTCGAATAATTCATCACTGGCAAACATTTCTGTTGTACCTTGGTCAATAATCCTTGACAATGGTAATGTTGGGTCTTGAAGATTGTGAAAGGTTATTAGTTTTCCATTCCAAACAATCCAGTCATGTGGAAAAGATATTTCTTTCATGAACAATGCAGAAACTGCATAGTCATGCAGACTTGGTTTTTTAATGTATCTTTTTCGTTCCTTATTAAAGCGATTAATTTCTTTTTTGTCAATATCTAAATCCGCGATGTATACATGTTTTGGGAACTCGATTTTTACAAGATTGGAATAAACCAACTCGGTATTTCTGAAATACTCATTTTGCTTCTTATCTATTTCTGACTTTAATGCCTTCTCCAGTTCATCCTGAAGTTCAAATGCGTCTTGAACAGTCTTTCTGAAAAATTTAGTTTCAACCTTAGTTTCAAATTCCTTCTGTAGTTGTTCTTTTGGATATGTTGTGTTTATTACAAGAATAGGAATATTATTATTTAACGCCGTCTGATATTCAAGTTCCGTTATAGATTCTTTGTTTTTAGGTTGCCATCCATATCGACTGCCTAAAATCAAGACATAAATATCTGACTCCATTACCTTACTCAAACAAGTTGTTACAGAATCAGTACTTTGTGCCTCAATGGTGTACTCGGACATAATGGGGAAACCGCCTACTTTCTCCACAGCTTTAAGTGCGGCTTTCCTCTCATTAGGCAAATCCAGAATGGTGCTGCTTATAAATATTTTAGGCTGTGTAATGAACATATGAGATAACTTAGCAATTTTATATTTTATGTTGTCGTTTCGATAGTCCTAATACCTTTGGCCATAAGTTTTGCCAAACGCCTGTTAGCACCAGTACTTCTTATGCTTTCTATCATTTGTTGTATTATAAATTGTCTATGTAACATTCGAAAAATGGTCTTTCTCGATAAACTACTGCATCCTTATATTCCTCGGGTCTTGTCTGCGGACCTTCGCGATGTGAACGCAATTCTCCATTTTTCATAACGTAACTATGGTTAATAATTTCTTCAATGTCGTCAACTATATAACCGTCTGGCATTTGAAAAAACTCCCAATGAAATGTTGTCCCAAAGCCAAAGTGTTTTCCGTCTTTCATTCTTCCTGCAAATCCCGTCCAGCCCATTGTTGTCTCTCCGTGAATTTGTCTTTGTATGTCTAATGGAAACGCAAACTTGCTTTTTTCAACTCTGTCAATGTCATAGTCGTTAATACAATTTCCGCTTGTAACAAATGTTTTTACTATGTTATAATAACCAAGTCCCGATGAACGATTAAAAATTCCTTTCCCAGACTGCTCTTCCTTAAATCGTCTGATTGCCAAATTCACAACAGTCTTTGAATTTCGAAATATTACACAAGGTAAAAATGTCCCGTCTGTCAGATAAACAGAAGCTCTATATCCAAGTCCATAAGCATTGTCTTCTAATGGCTTAACATTGTCCTTTAAAAATTTGATAATATCTTCTGTCTGTTGTCGTCTCATAGTATTGGTGCTAACATGGATATTGGCTCATTGCCTATATATTTCCAATATCCTCCAAGGCACTGCGAATGTACATTTTTATTAAACACAAACATTTTTAATTTTATCCAAAAACTTTTGCCTCATAGCTGGAGATGGAAGATTTAACACCACGAATTGCGGCAAGCCACTCCCTACGGCAAAGAAGGTATTTAACCGCATCACTCATGTTCGTGCTCTCCATGGGCAGTCTCAGAACTGCTATTTTTTCGGATGTTTTCTTTTTCTTCAGTCTTCCGGTCACATAAGTAACCTGGGCCAGCTCCATAGAGCTCTTTATTTCTCTGCAATTATACTGGTCAATCAATAATCGTGGCAACTTCGGGTTATTCCCGCTCATCAGTTGAATCATAAAATCATATTCGGTTGCATGTTCGATATTTCCCTGCCCAACATTCATTAACTCCACCTTCCACCCGGTTTTAATTCCACCCTTATCAAATTCGATTGCTTTTTTAAGCGCCGAAGCCTGATCCTTTTTTACTTTGCTATACTGATTCGTAGCCCTGTCGTGGTAAAGATAAAGAACCTTCTTTTTGTGCGGACTGAAAAAATCAACAAACGCGGCGCCCAGCTCGTCAATATGCTCAGGAGGCAAGGTGTAAAGGTTCTTTAATATCCTGTAATCCTTACCCTTCATTTGTCCGATTGCCAGCGAACACATATTCCCCGCGTCAAATCCGGCATCAAGCGTTTCCTCCGGATTGATATGACGCAACAACTTACTGATATTGTGTATTCCACCCAGCAGGCCATGTTTGTCCACTTCCTCAAAATCGGTTCCGTCGCTATAAAAATGGCGGTCTTTAATGGCCGGATAAAACAATTTCCCGCGCTCCATAAAAGTTGGGATTCCCAGGACAGCCGTATTGAATTCCTCCTTTGTGAGTGTCGCGGCCATATTGATAAAATATTCCATGGTCAGAATATCCACATTACAAAACGAGGATGCTGAATAATAAAATGTCGAGCCATGACGTATTTTGGAATGTCGTTCCTTCCACCGTTTTAGCTTATTCTGAATATTTTCAATTTCCTTCACATTGTACGCTAATTGAGCGTCAATAAGCTCTGTCAGTATCTCATTTACAACAATCCCCGCCTGTAATGCTTTTAGAATTTGATCTTTGTCCATATTACTTGCCATATCGCTCATCCATGGATCTTCGCCAATCATCGGGTTGGCCATATCCGATGTAAATGTTTTTCCCAGGAAATAGGGTGAGTGTCCGAATACTTTCGGATCTCCACGGAGTGTCGGGAAAAGTTTATTCAGCTTTGCAATTTTCAGGTATTTAGCCTCATCCCCGAATACATGCACAACACTAAGCCCTGCATTTGAGCTGGGCCTGTCAAGCGAGGTCAGGTAAAAGAAACATCCGTTACTGGTTGTGATGGTATGTTTGTAGTCGAACACCCTGGGATAAAACGGCGGAATCCATCCTTTTTTCCCTTGCTGATCCACCACAAAATGACTGTCTTCATAAAACCCGTACCTGTCAGTCAATCCCTTCACTATTCCGGGAACAATATTGGTCATCAGGTCCATGTAGGTATTACTGGTTAATACCATTGGCGCCCTGGGCATTTCATAAATACAATCATACACGCGGCTGGCCAGGATGTCGGTCGTTTTACTGATTCCACGGCCACCGTAGAAATAGAGATCCCGTGGTTTCATCAGGTCGATGGCAGCCTTTATCCAGCTGGCTTTCTCCACTTTGTGTACGTTGGTATCAATTTTCATTTCGATCAGTTAACCGGTTCAACATCTTCAACTTCTGCATTTTCAAATAATCGCCGTGGCAAACTTCCGGCCTCTCTTTTTACCTTCACTTTCATTGACTCTTTGATATCATACGTGTCAATCAATTTTGCCAGTTCATTCCGGTCAACTTCAGGGACTCCCAAATCCTTACCCGAAACGACATACACAAAGGTTCTCCGGTCGAGTAACTTTGGATCTACCCCTTCATCATCCTTCTCATTGAGTCGCATGACACGTTCAACCGCTTCCAGGCATTTACGGTTCCCTTCGTAATCACTATTGTCAAAGCACAATTGGGCAGAAATCAAATACTTTTCGGCGAGCATATTTCGCCAGCTGTCTTTTCGGATGGTGCGGTCCGCGTAATAGTAATTCATCGCGTTGTCGTATATCTGACGTGCCAGGTAATCGCTCAGCTCCTCCTCGTTTTTCGCATAATACTCCGTTTGCAGGTGACGAACGACATACAGGCGGCTTTTCATCTTGTAATGCCAGTCCCTTGCTTTCTCCATGTATCCCAGGTATTCAACCATCTCTGTTGGCAACGACTTACAATCCATGGTTGTCACCATCTCCTTAATCTGGTCTGCTGTAATATTCAATACCTCCATTTTCAACCGTGCCATCACCTCTAATTATTTTATTCTTCGCCGTTTAATACCTGCTCCTTATACACTTCAGCGCGGATTTTATTTTCGAGCTCCCCAATCTTATCCAATAGTTTTATCTTGTCTGTATCCTCAATCTGAGATGAATCATACAGATCATTGGTTTTCACCAGTAACGCCCGAAGCTCCACCAAACAATTGCTCTCCACTCTTTCATAACTACTTAGCATTTCGCGCGATTTATTAAATTATAATGCCGGTGCACTGATTATCACGTCAGCACACCGGAACATTAAGAAAATCGTTTTTATCCTTTTAACCCGGCTTTCTCCTTTTGAAGAAATTCTGCATATCCTTCCGGATATCGCCACTCTTTTTGGTAACACCTGTAATTCAGTAAAACATCCGGAAGATTGGCAATCATACCACCGGATTTTAGTATTTCACACCAAAGGTGGTAATCCTCTGCAAACCCGGTTTTTGTTTTACCGTACCCGCCAACGTTGAGCAAGACCGACTTTCTGATCGCCACTCCGGGATGATTAATAAACCAGGTGCCGGGCATGTCAAATGCACTTTGCCTGGTTACAATCGGTGGGTGAGTGGTCACCAATTCTTTCGTCCCGAAAAACTGAACCTGCACTCCGCACACGTCAACATCATTGTTAGCCTCCAAAAACTCAACCAGCTTACTTACCAGATTAGGTTCTGCAATATCGTCACAATCCATCCTGACGATAATATCCCCGCTACAACTCTCAGAACCCAAATCAAGTACTTCCGAGAATTCCAGGCTGGCATCTCTTATCTTTATTACCTTAACTTCAGCTCCTGGTGCATTTCCTTTTATAACACTCATGCGCACATCATCCTCAATGCGATCAATGACCTGGGTGAGGCTCAACCTGCAATCGTGATTAATGATTACCAGTTCAATCTCCCCGATATAATCCTGGAATACGATACTTGCCACCGCTTTTTCAATCCACATTTCATTGCCATCCCTGATCGGCATCAATATGCTGACCTTTGGTAAATCAGGTACTGGTGCGATTAATTGTGGTTCTTTCAGCACAGACGCGATTAATCGCGTCTCTACAGTTGATTCTTCAATTGTTTGATCAATCAGCTCAATGGCTGCATCCGAAGCGCCACCTTTCACATTGGCCTTCACCGCTATCTTATTAATCCCGACATCTGTTTTTTTTGCCATATCTAAAAAATTTAAAAAAAGTTTCTCCTGAAATTTCAAACTCCGGAATTCGCTCACATACTGTGCAGCATCATTTCCCATCCGCTCCCTGTCCACAGGATGGTGGTGTAAATGGTTAATCGCCTGTACAAACAACTCAATCTCTGTCGGTGAATAACACGGTTCGGCTAATATTTCTGTGATCTCCAAACGCTGCCTTAACGGAACTACGATTCCCCTACCGGTCAGAACATCCGGGATATCCCCAATACCTGGCATGACGCACGGGATCCCTGCACCCATCATCTCCAGGAGTGCAATTGGAAGCCCTTCCGAGGGTGAACAATTCAATCCGATATCAAAAGCCTGCATGGTCCGGTAAACATCTTCAGTTGCTAAATTTCCGGTAACAATAACTCTGTTGCGAAATCGCCCGGCTTGTATCGTTTGTACTAATTGGTTCACACGCATAAGATAACCCTCACTTGCCGGTGTTGCGGCAGCTCCGCCAATGATTAGCAACCTGGCACAGATCGATTCAGGCAGTTTTGATAATATTTTCACAGCATCAAGGATATTCTTGTCTGCAGCTACACGCGTGATCATTCCGATCACAAAATCCCCTTCTTTAAATCCGAACTCACTCCGTACGGTAGTATGGTAGTGAGACTTTCCTGAAATAAGGTCAAAATCCACACAATTAGGTATAACGACAAATTTTCGTTTGTCCATAACTCCATAACTGATAAACGAATCCATAATTTTTTTATGAATTGCATAGTATCCGTCAGTACCCTTTTCAAACTTCACTACCTGATTATACACCCAGTTAATATCGCTGTGCAGAATCGTTAAATACCTGAAACCGATTTTCTGCTTTAATTGAATCACCAATGGCATAATTGCAAAGAAATTACAATTGAAAACAACATCGCAGCCCTTAAGTAACCCTGAAACAATCTCCGATTCCGGATTCATGCTAACAATTTCAATCTTTATCCCGGCAATTTTGATCAGATCATAAAACTTTCCGGTCGTTCCACTTAAAACAACCACATCCATGTTATTTCGATAAGCCATCATTACGTGGTGATAGGAAACAAATTCAGCCCCACCCACATCATTTACCCCAATCAAAAAAGCTATTTTCATATTTCTCCTCTTTCAATCAGTATTTTTTTAATCAGCGATAATTCATCTTCGGCATCAGCCATTTTTGCCCTAATCTCATCTTTGTTTTTTGTCGCCTTGTCGTTTAGCTGTTTTTTATAGTACGACATTTTACGCGGAATATTATTGCCGGTGATTTTACTCAGGTTAACAGTGCTCATTGATCCGTATTTTTCTCTTATCCCACGAGCTTTAAATTCAGGTAACTTTCCCAAAATTGTCCGGTGAATCTTATAGTAGTTTAGCTCCTCCCAAATTTCCCGGTTAAGAATGTAGGCATCCAAAACGCCTCTGGCTCCCTGGTAACATTCATTCAGGTTATTTTTATCCAGTTCATACAGTTTATCCCGGCCACTTCGATAATCATCATAGGCAGTTAACATTTTATTGACCAGAATCGCAAACTCTTCAGGGCAATCCTTCTTTCCTAGAAACGGGAACTCTTCCCTGAGCTTTATAGTTTTTTTCTTCTGAACATTTTCTTTTTCTCTCGCTTTCTGCTGTGGAGAATCAACCGATGTAATTACAATATCGTTAGCCAATTGGCGGGCTTCAATCAGTGTGAATATCTCTTTTGAAGATACTTTAATCTTATTCGCAAACTCGCACACCAATGTTGCCAAGCCTTTTTCAACTCCCTTTGCTTCAATATTCCTGACATAGAAGGAATTTCTATTAAATGTTAGAAACAACGATAACCCAGCGCTAAAATCACCCCCGGATCGTGCCCATTGTTCCACCCTTTCTTTTATCCCAATTTCCATATTACAAATATGTAATTACAAAATCACGCGCTAAAGGACAACAGGCTCCATCTATTGCGCTTTCATTCAGACGGGGCTTGTACAGACGGGTTTGAAACCCGTCTCTAGCGATTTCTCAAACCTGCATTTGTCGGGATACATTCCCTGTATATATTTTTTCAGACCATCATCCAGGCCATCATCATTGTGATTCAAATAATATTTCTCTTTGCTGGCGCGATTCAATTGCGTCTCTCCAGTCCCATAAGAAAAATCATTCTCATATCCGTAAAATAGCACTCGCTCCACCTTTCGGTCTTTCAACATCCTTTCGTATGGGAAAACATTGAAATAAAGAGTTGAAGTCAATAGCCGGTTTTCCAACGGATCAAACATTTCAATAATCTTCCGCATTTTTTCTTTCTCAAAAACCTCCGGGCAATGCGTTTCTGTCATATATCCGGGGTATCCCAATCTTACCACTGCATCTGTACTTCTAAACACCTGGTCGCGCCAGATAATTCCTCCCGAGGCAAACTCCCCGCTGTTTAATTCATCGTTGGTGAATAAGTATCGCGTGATCTGCATTTGCTTCACTGTCCTGGGACCGGTCAGGTAAACATCATCATACATCCTGAGAAATTGATCCGGACTATTGTTACTGTCGATATATAGCTTCAGCTTTGACACGGCATCATAAGTAGCTCCGGCATATGTCATCACTGCTTTTTGGTGTGGAATATGTTTTACATTACGGATCCATTTGGGTAGATCCCCTACAATCCAAACCTCATAATCTTCATTGAAAAACTTGTCAAGGCTACGAAGCGAATAACGCAATTCCTTCCAGGCACTTGCACTTGCCAAATAAGGATAATATACACCAATCATATCATAACAGATTGTAAGGGTAGTCCTACGTGACTGCCCTTTATTTCACAAGGGCACAATCCTGCATATGCAGAGCTGTACCCTTGAGCGTTTTTAGTAAATAACTAAGACTAAGCGCCACTTCCTTCAACTGATGGAAGGGCTCCTGTGTAGTGAATAATCTTATCGCCTGCAAAAAGAGATTCGAGTTTCACTGAATTCGAATCTTCCTTTTCATCATCTTTTTGTTCGTGATTAAGCTGCAATGGATTGCCGGGCCATCCGACTAATTTGTTGAATCCTAAATCGGGATACACAACAATGGCGATCAGATTCGTATTTACATTGTCGTTGACGAATTGAGAATAATTCAAACTCGATCCGGGATGTTCAAATTCTACGGTGTGGATAAACCCCTTTTTATCGGCGTCACCACTCGTTTTGTCTCCCACCTTGATGGAATTTGGAATGGCGTAGATCTCAATAGCTGTTGTCCCTGCTTTTAAAGCCAGTGGGCCAACAACAGATACACCATCAGCTCCCTTGACTGGTTTGCTCACCAAATCATCAGTCCTGATCAAAATGATATAGGGACTTTTAGGATTCGGTCGACCAGGATTTCCGTTTTTTAGAGTCGATTTCTTTACACTAATAAATGCCATGGCATCAAATATTTTTAAAAGTGAATTATTAAAACGGCGCCACCTCTCATTGGGGTAACGCCGTTATCTTAATACTAAGCCCCGCTTCCTTCAGCAGGTGCAATAGCTGCAAAAACCCACTCAGCCACAGCAAAACCAACTGCAAGCCAGAACTCTCCGAAAACCCTGACTTCGTAATTTTGAAGTTGCAGGAACAGCTTTGTAGCTCCGCTTGCCTCGTTGATATGATGAAGCTCGATAAAATTTTCCTTCGGCGTCGAAAACAAAACTCCCGATCCCCTCATATTTTCCAGTGGTACAATCGTCAGGTTACTGAAGTCAATCTTCACCCTGTTCATATCAGAGTCTTTCGTCATCGGGAACATCTCCCTGTATTTCTTCCTGCGGACTTCGTCCATGTCGGGATCACAGAAGACGTTCAGACCAACTTTTGCCAAAGTCGGGTTTTGTTTTTTAATCCATTTCGCATACTCCTCAAAGTAATTGACCGAATTATCTTCGCTCCAGGCTATCGTCGGTGTCCAAAAATTCATAGCCGAACCAACTGTTGCATATTCTTCTTTCAGAATAGTCAAGAAGCCGTCCATACTCTTTTCCGGAACCTGCCCTGCACCACCTTCGGTAATTGTCGATGGGTCAAGTTCTACGAATTTTCCCGTAGCAATCATTTTGTACTCAATATCGTCCGAAACACGCGGACGAAGTAATTCGTCGACAACATACTTTGTAACCGGCATCTGGTCCGGAGTCAACTCTTCATTATACAGGTAGGTCAGGTATCCGCCGGTAATATCATCGGGAACAATCGGTAAGTTGATTTTATGCCTTCTATTCACAATTTTCAGAGGGGTCACCTTAACCTTGCCAAGTGGTGTCCACTTCGCAATAAACTGCTGAACTACAGAATCAATACGCGCTTTAGCATCCCGCCACTCATTAATAGCAAGTACCTTGGTCATGTACACCCTGCTCTCGGTTGGCTTCAAAATATCCTTGTAGACCTTCATCCTCCGGGCCGGATCACTCAGGTAAGTGCCAAACTCGTCGTTAATCTCCGACACATCAATCGTGTCAGCTGGTCCGCCACCCATGGTCTTATTTCCAAAGGTGCCATTCGTCATCGCAACAATAGCAGCGCTCGAATTGCCGTTAATGTAATCCGTGGCCATGCGATTGTGAAAATGCTTTTGATTTACTTTAAAACCGACAGCAGCCACTTTTTCAACTGCGGTATTAGCATATGCTTCGGGCTGATCAGCCTCACTCCTGGCTGCCAGGATTCCATTCTCTTTCTCAAGTCGGGCTTTTTCAGCTTCCAAACCGGCAAATTTCAGATCAGTTGCAGCCTTCTCCTTTAAGACACCATCAAGCCTGACTTTAAACTCTTTTTCGAGCTCTCCTTTAATCGCCTCTTTGTTGGCATTCAACTCAGCAAAAACATCCTGGCGAATTGCACCGACCAACGCATTGGCAATCAAATCCTGTTGTGCCATCTCGCCACCGGCATTTGCATCAGCCAGTTCATCAAACGAATGTTTGAACCGGTCGGCGAATTCCCCACCGGCATACTTCATTTTGGCATTCAGATTTTCGCCCTCTTCGGCACTTAAAACCAAGTGCCCTTCCTTGTCTGTGCTGAACTCCTTTTTCCCAAGAATCCCCAGCACAATTAACCCCAACGTTTTAAATGGATCCATTTTCTATAAATTAATTAATAAAACATTTTTTGATTTTCTCTTCCATTAAATAGGGCAGGAGAGGTTATTATCTACCCCGCATCATTGCCATTCCAGAAGCAACCTCAAGCGCCTCATATAATGTCCCAAAGCCATCAGCCAATCCCTCCTTCACAATATCCTCACCCTCATAAAGCTTACCCCGGTAAACATCCGAATCTTCACTGATCTTTCCCTTTCTGTTTTGCTTCACTGTATTAATGAACCTCGTTGCAGATGGAATCAGAATATTATTGATCAGTGGCTCCGAGTTGTTGTTGTCCACAAGCTCACGGTATTCGTGATTCTTCAAATCACTTTGAGGAGCATAAATTGTCTTTTGTTTGATCCCTTTCTTATCGAGCTGTTCCTTATAATCCATGTACGAAACGTACACTCCAATACTGCCAAAAGCAGAACTGATCAGATTATCTGCCATGAGGTAATCACAAAACGAACCAATATAATAGGCAGCGCTGGCAACCATATCACCATGCAACACCACCGGTTTTCCCATTGACTGCACATATTTTATTGCTTCAATAAAGGGAGGCACTGCGCCTTCGGAGCCGCCACCGGAATCGACATCCAGAACCAGGGCTACTATGTTTTTCAGTTCGCCCGCCTTATAAATGGCGGGTACAATCTCGTTTGCACCATATGTACATTGTGAACCATATTTCAAGAACTCTCCAATAATCGGAATAACAGCCACTGAACCTGCCGATGCTCCATCCATCGCAATTGCTGCCGACCGGCCACCAATTGCAAAAGCCTCCTTCGTAAAAGAGTAAGCAGTTGGTGAGAGGTCCTTCTTTTGATTTCTGAGCGCCCCAGGCTTCATATCACCATTCATAACTGACATCAGCCAGGGGAGATAAACATTCTCCACCAATCCCCGGTCAACCATCATCCGATCCCGCATTACCTCTAATAATAGATTCGCCATTTAATTTGAATTCATTTTAACGATACAATTTTAATCACCCTATTACTAATGGCATAGGACGATATCAATTGATAAGCACATGTAAACCTTTGTGAATGCCCAATAATCCTTCATCAAAGCCTTTGTATTTCTTATGATTGCCATTATCCTCTGGGAAGACTCCGAATCCCCCAAAAACAACGAGAGCAGGAAATCTTTCGATCCCTGCTCCCGATTAAATACCAGTCAGATATTATCAACACATTACACCCGATTTCAAATTGTCTTTGAGGTCTTAATGATCACTCTTATTCAGCAAAATCTCAACCACTGATTTTAACTAACTATCCTGATGTTGTTTTAACATATATTAACAATAACCCAATTTGTTTTTACAAACATGGTTTATCACCTCTCGACAGTCTCTCCTTTTTTCTTCACGATAAACCGCCTGTTGATCTCCTTCTTTTTATAACGGGTAAACAGCTTGTACAACCGGTCGAACGAATCACGGTCATCCGAATCAAATCCAAACTCATCAATTATCACAATAGTGCATTGCTGCCGGTCCAATATTATCATGTTACCATCCTCGCTTTTCTCAGTTCGCTTCATTAATTTCCCGATGCGCTCCTGGATGATCCAGTCATAATATTCTTTGATCTTCGCCTTAAATACCGTCTCTTTTACTTTCGAGAGATATCTGAAATTAGCCGGGTTCTTATATTCAAAATTCGGAAGCGCTATCTTAAATACTCCAACGTTCCCTTCAGGATCAATATAACCATGAGGCTTGGTACTTACAAAATGTTCAAGCATGGTGTTAAACCGATGTCTGGCCGGAAACTCAAAAATTTCCGACTCACACGTAAAATGACTCCTCAAAAACCTTTGGTAGTGAGGATCAAGTTTAATAACGATATAATATTGTGATGCCATCTTGTGTATTTTTTATTGATTCAACCACATAAAATCCTTCATACTCTTGTACTCAAATCCAACCACATTACCTTTCTGTGTATTGAGTGTCGCCGAAGCAAGCAACCTTAATTTACGATTCTTTCCACCGCAAATGATAGCATTTCCACTCTCAAAAGTCAACTTCAACACAATCGACCGGCCACAAATACGATTTAGATCAGTAATCATATCGGCTGAACCTCCTGGTATCTTCATCTCAAATTTGCTTTCAATTAGCCTTCCGGAAGAAGGCATACTTTCCTGGATTGTCAACAAGGCACTTCCTGGCGTAAAATAAACAGGATGCCACATTTTATCAGTAACAAGCGTTACCGATATTTTATTCGAACCAATCCGCATCTCCGATTCAATATCGTCCGGAAACACATACTCACACCCAACAATAGGATCGTTGGGATATTGTTTTTCATTAATAATCATTGATTAAAGGTTTTAGATATTACTAAAAAAATCTAAAACCCCACAGGCGGTAGGAAGGCCCAAATATAACAATTTTAAGGATGATGAAGTGTCAATATTCCGCAGTAAATTCGATCAATTCTTGAAATCGATGTATTTATTAAGCCTTTGAAAACAATAGATTGATCGTTTGGAACCAATAAAAAAGAGCTTCTCCACGAGCCACAAATTTCAAACGCGTGTTCAAAAAATTAAATTCAGGTTTAGTTATCAGATAATCAGACAGCGGAATTGATGGGTTAAATCTTTCCAGATCTCCTTTGTAATCAGAAAGAATTATTACAGCCAGGTAAGCTGCTTTTGCACTTGCTACCTGGGCTTCCAAAATTCCAAACTTCCCAATATAAACGAAGTGCCCAAATTGATTAATACCTAATTTGATTTCATTGAATTTTGCTATGTCGTCAGCATTTTTCAACACATCCTTTTTGGCAATCAAAAGTGCAGTATCAATAATGTCATTCAATACTTGTTCAGAAGAATCGATCTTTCTCTCAGACCTATATTCAATTTCTCCCTTGACATATTTCAAAAATGATTTTTTAAAAATCTCCAGATCTGTCAGTAAATCAAACAGACAACCAACATCAAACAACTGTTTCAGAATTTCCTTTTCCTTTTCGAGGCCATAGAGAATACCTGTAGTATTGGGTGCAAAAGCAGTGAGTTTATCGCCGGTTATCGAATTAATGTCTGGTGTAGTAACGAATATGGGTTCATCCTTTTGAATCAACCATTTCGTTTGAATCGGTCTGTCAACCAAAGTTGCATAATGATTGTCCGCAAAAAGTATATCTAGTAAAATTTCTCTCTCAGGGTTTGATACTAAGTAATGTGAATGAAATAATGTCGTATATATATTTGTTTACTTTTCTTGACTCACCCCACGTCCGCTAGCGGACGTGGGGTGAGTGGTAATAAAAAAACACGACAATAAATTGTTCTTATTACTTATAAGTACCCTGAGAAACATTGTTCCAAATAAATGAGTATGGATAAGAATTGGCGATACCGATAAGTGTAGAATCGGAATAGAATTCTACTTTGCTGATGTTGCCGAATGCGTTCGCAGCAATTGATATGTTTGCAGGAGAGGAAAAGGTCGCTCCATTACCTGGACTTGTAATTGAAACCGTTGGCATCTTCCCACTCAGATTGATCTTTACGTGTAATGCCGTATCAGCTGAATTGGTGGGAGTTGTTAATGTTTTAATTCCGCCCCTATGACTGAAAATCTTTTTAGGTTTCTCCACAATCCAGCTTGCCCATAACACTCCAGCCACTGCTTCTTTGGCATTCACTTTCTGAGGATAATTTATATAAACATCGTAAGAAGTTTGCACGCATACTCCATCACAGGCATTTACAATATCAATTAAACCATCTTTGGAATTTATTACCGCTTTGGTACGAATACCTTTGTAGGCATTTTCTACAACCTTTTTAAATTGCTTCGGATTTATGATTCCCAACTCGCCAGCTTTTTTTATGGCATATAGAAACATGGCACTTCCTGATGTGTCATTCCAGTTGTCTGCCCGATCACCTTTGTCGACTACCTGAAACCATAATCCTGTTTTTGGGTCTTGAACCTTTTTAAGATCGTTCATCAAGTCCCGGCATATCTGTTCCAATTCGGCACGAAGCGGCTGATTTTTCGGAAATATTTCCAATGTTTCGACCATAATTAGTGCATACCAGCCCAGGCCTTCGCTCCAAACTTCGGGCGAAAGCCCGGTTTTGGGGTCTGCCCATATGGCATCTTTATCTTCATCCCAGGCATGGTACAGCAAACCGCTATTGCCTTTCAATAGTTTGTGGTGAATACCGATTAACTGTCGGGCTGCTTCATTAAAACAATACTCGCTGTCACCAATATATTTTCCATAATTGGCTAAGAACATTTGTCCCATAAATACTCCATCGACCCAAACTTCGCCTTTTAAATCACTTTTATGCAAAAATAAACTATCGGATGTACGCGGATAATTTGTATATTTTTCCCTGATACTATTTGCAGCTATGCGATATTTTTCGAGCCCTGTGTGCTGGTAAGCCCAAACAATCACAGCGCCGGGCATCATATCGTCCATGCTATATCCCTTAAATCGACTCAGATTGCCAAATGAGTCAACCTGAGAATCAGCAAATTTCATAATGTAATAATAGTAAATGGAGTCTTGCGTGGTTTCAAACAATTTTGCCATACCCATCAACATATAACCCTGTGGATAGCTCCACGAACACCACGGAAATGTACTTGGGTCTGGGTAGCGCTGCATAATAGTACTTGACAAATCGATAGACAGATTATCGGTTTTTTGAGCAAAGCCGTTCATAAATACACACGCTATGAACATGCTACAAATGATTATTTTTTTCATACTAAACCTGAATAATTCATAAAAAGAAAGAAAAGCTCAGGAATATTTAAGATATTTCACTATCTTAAAGGTGCTTAAACCAAGATAAACCTTGAGCTTTTCAGAAAATAAGCTTACAGAACAAAAATGACTTAACCAAAATGGTATTTGATTTATTTACACAACATAATTCCAAAGGAAAGTATTGCTGTAAGGAAAATGAATGATTGCATATATGGCTGCATATCATCCTTCCAAATCAATAACGCAACGGAATCCAATTGTGGCACAGCGATCGAGACCGGGCCACATTAACAGGAATTTGGTTGCGAAATTGGCAGGGCGAGGGCCTCCATCTACATACCATGCTGAACCTTTAGGCAAAAAATATGATCCACCTCTGATAATGCAGAAACGCGTGCGACCGTCGCTACGTTCGCTTTCGGTCCATTGCCAGACGTTTCCGCACATATCGTAGCAGCCGCAGGGTGAACGTCCTTCCTGGTAAGTTTTCACAGGAGTTGTACTGCCTGTTTCACCTAGGTTGCATACACCGGCACGAATGCCATTTCCCCACGGATATTCCCGGACATCGTTACCATGTGCTGCGTATTGCCACTCCTCTTCCGTTGGCAGTCGCTTGCCAGCCCATTTGGCATACTCGCGGGCATCGTCGAGCCCTACCCACACCACGGGATGGTCTGATAGTCCTTCGGCAGGTTGGCCGCTAATCCAATGTTTCAGGAAATTGTCGGTGACCTTCGGCTGGTAATTTGTCGCTTTAAGGAATTCAGCAAACTGAGCGTTTGTTACCGGTGTTTCGTCAATCGCGTAGTGATTAAACCGAACCTGGCGCTTAAATTCATTGGTTTGAAACTGGTACGAAGAATAGAAGCCAATTTTATCCTCAGTCATCGAGTTATAAAAGCCACACTCTCTTGCGCGCATCAGGGTTGTGAGCACTTCGGTTGAACGAGGGCGCACAATCACCATTCCTTCGGGCGGATTTTTTATATTGGCCTTTAACGCAACTGATGTCAGAAGCGTTTCACGACGTGGATGCCCGAAGTTGTTGTCGAAGTTGGCCTGAATAGCAGATTGAGCGGCAAGAAATTTCCCGAAGTCTGCACCTTGTTCCTTAGTTGAAGCTGCAAGGAAGCAGGCCAGGCCACGTGCCGGAATCTTCGCATCAAGCATAACCTGCTGTTTGTGTTGTGTCGGATATAGTTCGTGTCCGGCTATGAGGTCGAAATATTGTTGGCCGGGTGCTCCGGCTATTTTCAGCAAAGTACCATTAATTTCCTTGTCGGTTCGATTGACAAGCGTCCACAATCTTAACTTACCATCAGTCCAGAGCGAGGCATATATGCCCGGTTTTTCAACAGGCACCAAGGGCATCCAGCCTTCACCACTAAACAAAGCGGTGAAGCGGCGCTGAATAGGCAGCATAGCGTGCAGCAACGAACGATCGCGATTGTTCCATGGGACCCACGAGCCAAAAACGTTTTCCCACACCATCATCCCGCTTCCATTCATCCAGGCAGTATGGAGCTCTTCGGTATGGTCGAAATTCCAGCGGCGAGTCTGGTGCTGCATATGTCTGCGCTCGAACCATTTGAGGCGCAACACACCGGGCACTTCGCTATCGGTGAACCATTGCCCCCACGATGTATGGTGATCTTTGACCCTCTCAATTGGGGGAGTTCCTTCGCCTTCAAGCACTACTCCGGGACGCACGGCATCGAGTTTTGATCTAAACTCGGCGCTGCCTTCGCCCATCGTGTCGAGAAAAATACCGTCCACATCAAGTGCACTAACCATTTCGGCAAGCATGTCCAAATCGGATTTGTCTTCACGGTGCGTACCTTTATCCCATGGATTGTAATTGATATAAACCCTTACACCTCGCTTTTGGCAGGAATGAACAACGTCACGTACACCAGCCAATCCGCCCGGCATGTCGCGATAAAAGTCGAACTGGTTGCGCTGATCAACGCCAATACGGGGATAGGCATGCCAGAGTACAAGGCTATCGTAGCCTCCGAACTCCTTGATTCCATCGTCCAGCAGCGATTCAACGTTATATCGTCCGGACTTGTGGTCATAGAAAGCTTCGTCGTACATCATCAGGAAGTAACATGAGTAGGAAGCAGCAGCCCAGGCAAATTCAGGTTTGCGATAGAGCGCGTCATTATAGTTCAGACCTTTGCAGGTATCCTTACGCCATTGCGTAAGTTGTTCGCGGAACGCCGGCCACAATGCCGGGTCTTTCGGTGCCGGAATGATGTCTTTCGTCGGATCAATGGCGAATAGAGGTACCCCGTAGGCCAAGCCTCGTTTGGACACTGCATAGGCAGCCCGGAGATGTGTGGGGATTATAGCTGTTGCAACCAGTGCTGCCGTACTTTTTACCAGGAAATTTCTTCTTTTCATTTTACTCGTGTTTTAAATATATCTTGCCAGAATTAAACAAAGTACCCCAATAGCAAATAATACCATCATAAGGGTCAGATAAATACCTGAAATCTTAGGTGCATTTTTAAATTCTCTCCAAATAAAGATGCCCCATAATGCAGCAATAATAGTAGCGCCCTGCCCCAACCCATACGAAATGGCAAAACCTGCTTTCACGCCTCCCAAAATATTGAACATCATGCCCATGCACCATATAATCCCGCCAATAATACCAGCAAGATGGTTTTTGATATTTCCACTGAAATAATCGCTATATTTTACCGGAGCACCTTCAATGGGTTTGCGCATGATAAGGGTATTGAGCACCACATTGCTCAACAAAACACCCACAATAAAAATAAATACGGCAGTATAAGGAGATAGTTGACCGGGTTGAATTTGTGTATAATCTTCGGGCATGGTGCGGGCCACAAAGCGATAAAAAAGGCTCATCAGCAATCCACTGGAAATGGCCAGCAACAGGCCTTTGGAGGTTTTATTATTTGATGTTTCGGCCTTGGCTTTGTAGGCCATGGCATTAAAAAGAATGGAAATAACCACAAAAAATACGCCTACAAAAATCCAAATCGGATTACCAGATGGCGCACCAAAATAGTTAATTATTACGCCCAACACTAGTGCAATCCCTACTGTTACTGGAACTGCTACCGCCATTCCGGCCACAGCAACGGCCATCACCATCAGTATATTGGAAATATTAAAAATAAGCCCGCCCAGCAAACAATAACCAATATTGGTCAATGAAGCATTGGCAAGGTTTTGGGGAAAACTGCCGATTGAACCGGATAAGTTTCCGAGCGTTAATGCAAAAGCAGTTGCGGCAAGCAGAAGCCCCAGGTTATAGTCCCAATAGAACAATTCAAAACGCCAGCTTTTTGCTGCTATCTTCTGTGAGTTTACCCATGAACCCCAGCAAAGCATTGATAAAATGCTGAAAATAATTGCGATGGTATTTGATTCGACCAGATACATAGTTTGTTGAGTTTAAAGTTTAAGATATAAAGTTTTAAGGATCATAGATTTGAATTCAGAGATAGAAATTTATCGACTTCGTTTCTGTAGTGATAAGATGGAATGGTATCGGATTTTGTACATGCCAGGCCGGCAGCGGCATTGGCAAACATACAGGCTTCAGCAAGTCGTTTCCCTTCCAAAAGGGCGACCCCAAGCGCAGCATTAAATGAATCGCCGGCCCCACAGGAATCAACAATTTCAGGTAACTTGAATGCCGGGATATTTTCGTACCCATCTTTGTTCAGCAGCAGGCAACCTTTTTCGCCTTGAGTAACAACCACATTTTTACAACCCAAAGCTAGGAGCCTTTGTGCTGCTTCTAAGTCAGAAATAAGACTGTGATCCAATCCGCAACAAATCCGGGCTTCGGTTTCATTGGGTGTAATAAAATCGATAAAAGAAAGATCGCGATTTGATAAATCAGCGGCAGGCGCAGGATTCAAAATTACCGTAGCGCCCTTTTCTTTAGCTGATCGCGCCGCATACAGGGCCGATTCAATAGGAACCTCGAACTGTATCAAAACCACATCACCCGGACAAATACATTGGCTCAGTTCGTCAATTGTTGCAGGAACCAGGTCGCGGTTGGCTCCAATGTCAATGGTAATTATATTGTGTCCGTCAACCGAAGAAATGATGAAACCCGCACCGGTAGGTAAGGTGGCTGATTGCCTGACATTTGAACTATCGATATACTCGTTCTGGCAAAGTTCGAGAAATGAGCTTCCGTAACTGTCGTTCCCCACGAAACCCATAAAACTGACAGGCGCTCCCAGTCGGGCAGCTTGAACTGCCTGATTCGACCCCTTTCCGCCGTGGACCTGCCTGAAATTGCGGGCGAGCAAGGTTTCACCTTTCAGTGGTATCCGGTCGGAATCCATCACCAGGGCCACCAGATAACTTCCAATGACTACAATGCGAGAGTTTTCCATAAGCGTTGATTTATTTGGTTTAAGTTGATTTTCAGAAAGGTCAATAACCGCTGGCTCCGCCTTCAGAGCGGTTCAAAATATCAATACCGCTGCTTGTCCCCACCAATACGGCACCAGCATCAAAAAGAGCCGCCATCTTTTCAAATGAATTGATTTTGCCCGATGCTTTTACTTTGCAATTGCTACTCACCGTGCGGTACAAAATGGCAATGTCTTGGGGAGTTGCCGGTATTCCGAACGGGCCTCCCCCACTCGAATTTTTGATCCAGGGCAATCCGGCTTCGTCAATCAATTGTGCTATCCTGATTTTTTCAGCTTCGGTTTTCAACATTCCGAATTCCAGCATCGGCTTAATGGGCATAGCTTCGGCAACTTCCTTAAGCAAAATGGCTTCGTTTCGGAATTCATCGTACATTTCAGACATGAACCAGCCCATATTGGGCTCATAATCCACCTCATCGGCGCCAAGTGCCAAACATTCCCGCATCAAAGCCAACTTACCGTTCAAACTTTCGTGCCCCATGCCAAAACCAAAGAAGGTAGCTACTTTTACTCCGGTTCCTGATAAAATTTCTTTTACCAGCGGAACCCAGCACATGGGCACCATTGCTGCATTAAACCCGTGTACAGCACATAATTCGGCATGCTTCACCATGTCGTTGCGGGTGGCTGCCGGACTGGTACTCGTGAATTGGATGTATTTGGCCAACTCGTTGTTATTTAAATTTCTTATATCAATCATTATTTATAATGTTTATTAATTTTTTATAATGTAGGATTTTCCCTGACCGTTTTGGCCATTGCAATTACATTTTCGATTGGCACATTCGGCATCAGCGCTTCATGGCTGGGGCCGATAATTAAACCGGGTGCCAGCAATCTGATGATACGGCTTGTATCATTCCGAATGTCATCAGGCGTTCCTTCAGACAGCAAATGTTGCGTATCAACACCACCCATGAATACAATCCTCCCTTTGAAATTTTCAGCCAGGTATTCTGCATTCATGTTTGTTGCCAACGCCTGAATAGGATGAATACAATCTATCCCTGCCTCAATCAATTGATTGACAATCCTATAAATTGAACCGCAACAATGTAACACACTGTGATAACCATAATGATGGGCTTGATCGGCAAATTTTTTCAGCCATGGGAGATAAAATTCCTCAAACAGTTCAGGGCTCATCAGCAAATCGTCCTGCGAACCAAAGTCATTGCCCATAAAATGAGCATCGATAAGATTGCCCGCTTGTTGATAAAACAATGCGTTTGCCTCCAGATAAAACCCGCATAACCTGTTCAATATGGCATGTATCACATCAGGATGGGTATACATTTTCATTAAAAGATCTTCAGTACCAAGCATATATGTCAGATCGTGAAAAAAGGGTGACCAAAAGCCGCTTAACCTGTAATAATCGCCCAGGTTCTGCAATTGATTTATGGTTTCCGTAAAATCAAGATATTTGATTTGAGGCCAATCATATGCCTCAACCTCTTCAACTGTTTCAATATGCGACATTGGACCGTTAGCAAGCCCCATCGGATTAGCCTCTTTCCATGGTCGCATAACTTTTCGTCCCGGATGTTTGTAGGTCGATTTAATGTACTGAGGTGTTATCCAGCGTATATCATCACCGAGGAAATGCTGAATCTCTTCAAGACTGGAGGTACCAAGCTTTTGATTATAAACCTGTATAGTCTCAGGAAGAGGGCTTCCCAGCCAGAAGCCGCATCTTTCGGCAGGCTCCCCGTTCATTATTTTTCTGATCAATTGACGTTGTGACATACTAATTATTGTTAAATGATTGCATTGAAGGTATTTTTCTTCTTTCAGCTGTAAAACTCACATTTCCTGTTTTCAAGGCTAATTTAGTGTTTTGATACAAATTAAACTGCTTGAAAACTACTTCCTCGAAATCGGGCAGTTGCGCCGTTAGCACAACCCAATTATGTTCAAAATTAAATATTAATCTAGTACTTACAAAGCACAAGATGAGACATTTATGTTCTGTGGTGAAAAAACACACGATTTTTGGGTTAAAACGATGCAGGCTAACCACTATAATGATCAATCGAAAATACCTAAAGCGATTAAAGAATCCACCCTCTTAGAAGGTGGACTTGATAAGCCCCTAAAAGGGGCCTGAGCCAAAGTCGATATTTTGTTGCTCTTCCATTCGTTCTTGCTTTTCCTGGTACATTACATACTTCTTGATTTTATCTTCGTCAATTACACTGATAAATGACATGACTTAATTTTTTATAATTGCTCACGTCAGGAATTTAATAATTTTCAGGCAAAGCCGTTTATCCATTACCACCACCGAAGGAGGTGGTTTTAAAGTTTACAATAAATTTTCATTTCAGCATGTGATTTCCTAAATTTCAGGGCCGAGAAAATCACCATATTTGCTTTTTTTGCAGTTTATGAATTATTCAGGTTAAATATCTAATAATTTTAGGTTGGTAGTGTCATCTTCAAAACAATAAGTCATTGCATATCATTGAACTAATTTATAGCTTAATGATATGCAATAAGAATTTTGATGTATTATTTTCTGCTAAACCGAATAGCCCCAGTGCTAATAACCGTCATTCTGTGAGCTAAGCGGATTAACTGAAATTTCTTGTTCTGGAATAGGAAGTAAGATGTTCTTGGCTTTGAACCCGGCATCATCTATTTTCAAAAAATTTTCCTGAGTACCAGTGAAGGTGCCTTTAGGTATTTCTTTGCCTTGATCTGCAAGTAATGTTTGTGCATCGCCCCAGCGAATAAGATCCTGGAAGCGAACTCCTTCGAACGAAAGCTCAAGTCGCCTTTCATTCTTAATATCGGCAAAAAGCTGGTCTCCAGCCGATTTGAGCCCTAGCAGATTCACGCGGGTTCTGACCTGGTTGATCAGTGGAAGCGCTTTGCCATCATTACCGCTACGATTGTAAGCTTCAGCAGCCATCAGCAAGACATCGGCATAGCGCATCAATCGCAAGTTTGTACCATAGTTCAACTCTTTTATACTTGTTTCACTGGCATTCGATTCATCGACCCAAGCTGCATATTTGAGACGTACGATTCCTACACATCCCCATGGATAGGAATCGTCAAATTTTCTAATCTTTCCACCCTGTGAGATGAGTTCAACTTCGCTCATTAGTGTGGCTTTTCTGCGCACTGAATCGTTGGCTGCCCCATAAGCATCCCAAATTGAAGTTTTTGGATAAGCAAATCCCCAACCAGCAATCAATCCCGTTGAACCACCGTCGAAACAGCCATCGCCGCGCGGACTACAGAATTGCCAGACGAGATTGTTTTCGTTATTCCGTCCGTTATTACCCCACTGGAAATTATTCCAGTCATAGTTCTTAGCTGAAGAATACGAAATTTCAAACAATGATTCCATCCCAAATTCCTGATTTTTTTTTAAAATCTGAGAGTAATCTGAAATTAACGAGTATTCATGCGAATCAATAACTTTCTGTAATTCGACACCTGCATCAGCATATTTTTTTTGATATAACAAGGCTTTCCCTAGCATAGCCTGAGCCATTCCCTTTGAGACACGTACTTTATCAGCTGTAGATTGCTGGCTCTTCATGGGAAGATCAGGAATTGCTTCATTTAAGTCTATTTCAATTTGATGCCAGATATTAGCAACTTCTTCTCGTGGCTGATTATAATTGCCTGACTCAAGTGGTGTTAACACTAACGGAACTTTACCCCACAAGGTCACCAGATTAAAATAGATCATGGCACGCAGTGATTTTGCTTCAGCGATGGCTTGTTTTTTAGCTTCCGATTCGGGGCTAATCTTTTGAATAACAATATTGGCTCGATATATTCCAAAATATGACATTTGAAATAACATGCTTATAACCGTGTTACTTGAACTGAAACGAAATTCGTTCAGTTCTTCATAGGGAGGTGAATCTCCTCTACTACCACCGCCACAATATATTTCGTCCGAAAGTAATGTTTGCATCATCCACATACTACCCCAACCATAAGCATTCATCGATTGAAGAATATCATAAACACTGAGTATAGCACCTCTTGCATCGGCATCAGTTTTATAGAAGTTGTCCATTGTTATGCTTCCTTCGGGTTTAGTATTGAGAAATGATTTTGAACAACCAGACAGGATTAAAATGGCAATTAGAAAGACTACTTTGTATTTATTTATTTTTGTTTCCATCTTAATGGGTTATTTAAGTTATTAATTAGAATGAAATGGATGTTCCGAAAATGAACTTGCGGGATGTCGGATAAGTTCCTCTATCTATTCCAATGTTGTTGTTGTTATTGTTGTTCGATCCCGCTTCCGGATCCATTCCAATATAGTTAGTAAAGGTGAAGAAATCGTCAAGAGAAACATAGAATCGGGCAGATTGCATTTTTAAGACATGAATCAGTGCTTTGGGCAAATTGTATCCCAATTGTATCTGTTTTATTCGCATGTAGGAGCCACTGAATACGATTTGATCACTATTCCATGTTTTTGAGCCGGATCCAGCTCTCGGCTTGGTTCCGGTAGTATTAGTCGTAGTCCAACGATCAATAAAGAAATATTCCGGACGATTAACGGTTGGAACATCATTCCGGATCAGACCCAGCAGCACGTCGTTCCCTGATGTACCTTGAAAATTCATGCTAAAGTCGAAATTCTTATACGACATATCTAAGTTACCTCCATATATGAGGTTCGGTATAGCACTACCAATATATTGCTTATCTGCTTCCGTTACTGTCTTGGTTTCCTTTCCATTCTTGTCAACAAATATGGGATCACCTGTGCTTTGATCAATACCACGGGTTTTGTACCCGTAGAAGTACCAGAGTGGTTCATCTCTTTTTACAACCGTTGAGATCCCTGAACCAACATTGGCTCCATATAACATATTAACCGATGGATCGAGATAAGTAACTTTATTATTTAAAGTCGAAAGATTTAAATGGATTCCATAATTGAAATCATGAATTTTGTTTCGATATCCAAATTCAAATTCTAAGCCTTTATTTATCACATCACCTGCATTAATTGGTGATGCAGAATTTCCCACCTCAAGAGCAGGAGTATTCATTGTGATGAGATCAGTAGTTTTCTTGTTGTAGTAATCTATTGTAATAGATAACCTGTTCTGAAAAGCATACAGATCAAGACCTATATCGGTCTGAACGCTGGTTTCCCAACGTAGATTAGGATTCTCTGTCTGCGTTGGTTCGAAAACAGTACTGAATGATCCGTCGGCCATTGGGTAGGTAAGGGCATAACCATTACTAGTTGATGTAATCATCGAAGCATAGCTGTAGTTCCCGAGGTTTGACAGACTTCCGTTTTTACCCCAACTGGAACGAAGTTTAGCAGTGGTGATAAACGATTTGGGAAAGAAATCTTCATTTGATAGAACCCAACCAGCTGAAATAGCAGGGAAATATCCCCAGCGACCACTTTCAGGAAGTTGTGAGAGGCCGCCTCCATCGCGACGAAGACTTCCCTCCAGCAAGTACTTGTTATTGAAATTGTAGGTGAGCCTTCCGAAATAGGAAGTCTTCCGATTATCAAAGATACGTCCGTTTACTTGGTCGTTAGCCTGATCCGAGATATAATTAAGCTGGGCATAAGCCGAATTTTCCAAAATCATTGGGCCACCCTGTGCATTGGTAATCCGGTGAATATTTTTCTCTGCGGAAATCCCAAAGAGAAACGTCAAATCATGATTGCCAATTTTTTTGTTGTATGTTGCAAAATTTTCCCATAGCCAATCTTTATAATGATCGTTGTTGTCAGTTACCTTGGTTAAGGAGTTTTGCATAGTTTCTATATAGTAGAAGGTTGGGCTCCAGTAATGATAATTCTGATAGGTTATTCCCAAGCTAAACCGTGAAGTAATATTAAGACCTTTCAAAGGTGAGAGAACTGCATACAAATTACCTTGCAATCGATCAGTTTGGTCATTGCCATTACTTAAGGCTTGTGTAACAAATGGGTTGCGCATACTCTGGTAAGTAGAGATACCGTAATAATATCCATCTGGAGATTTGACTAAAGGTTTGCCTTCATCAATTAGCGTTTGAACACGGGCAGGTATTGCCCCATTATATTTTACCGGAGTGGCCGGATCCATCTGAAGGGCGCTACCAATCACACCACCATAATCACCGCTAGATTCATCAATAGCAGATCGATTGGTATATGAGTAGGTAAACGCATTTCCAACCTTTAACCAAGGCATAATTTGATGGTCGGAGTTGAGACGTACTGTGTATCGTTTATATTTATCTTTTGGGCCAGCAACAATTCCATCCTGATTAAGGTAAGATAGCGAAAGCATGTAGGTTGAGCCGTCTTTCCCGCCTGAAAATGAAATGTAGTGTTTTTGCATTGGAGCTGTTTCAAAAATTGAAGCAAGCCAATCGGTATTGTAGGTCTTATCAACATTTTGCAAGAGTCCCCCTTCGTTCATGTAGGTGTTATACTGAGTCGTATTCATCATCTTTGGCGTGAACCCAACGCTCTGAAATCCATACTGAAAATCATAATTTATTATGGGCTTACCTGTTTCCCCTTTTTTCGTTTTTATCATAACCACTCCATTGCCTCCTTCAGCTCCGTATATGGCAGTTGAAGCCGCATCTTTTAATACTTCCATGACACTTATGTCGTTGGGGTCAAGGTTTGTAATATCATTGGTCTTGATACCATCGACAATGTAAATGGGATCAGAATTATTATTTGAGGAATATCCACGAATTCTGACTTTGATGGGTGCACCGGGAGATCCAGATGTGTTGATGACTTGAACACCAGATATTTTTCCCTGAATAGCCTGTTGTGCTTGCGTGACAGAAGTATTTTCTATATCTGCTGAACTTACGCTGGATATAGCGCCGGTTACTAAGCTCTTCTTTTGAACCCCATAACCAACGGCAACAACCTCTTCAATTCCAATAGTTTCTTCCTCCATTACCACATCGAAAGATGTTTTTCCGGTAATGGCAAATTCCTGTGACTTCATTCCAATAAATGAAAACACAAGTGTTTTTGCATCTTTTGGTATTGACAACGCAAATTTGCCATTTGCATCTGTAACAATTCCGATTGAAGTACCTTTCACTACCACCGCAACTCCAGGCATAGTGAGCCCTTGGCTATCTTTTACCGTACCTGAGATTCCTTTTTTTTGCTCTGAGTCAGTTAAAGAGACAATTACTTCTGGCGATTCTTTCAATTCAGAAGCTAAAATCACAATCTGTCGGTCAATAATTTTATAACCCAAGTTCGTGCCTTTTAAGCTCTGATCCAAAATCTGATTGACCGTAGCATCAACCGCGTCTATGTTTGCGCGATGATTCAGATCAACCTGATTGTCCTTGTAAAAGATAATAAATTCACTTTTCTTCTGGATCTCATCAAAAACCTGCTGCACTGTTGCATTATTCAATTTAATTGAAAAAAAGGCATTTTGAGAATAAGTAGAATCTGCAAAAACGCTGCCAATTGCAACAAAAAAGAATAATAATGTTATCTTCATAACCATAAAAATTCGTGCGAAAAACTTCCTGTTATAGGAATAATTCTTACAACCATTAATTTTTTTCATACATTTGTATCTCATTTTAGTTTATAAATATCGCTGTCAGGCGATGTAAGTTAAAATCGGAAGCTTGTGGATGGTTCCAACATCTGCAAGCTTTTTACATTTTCATAAGCATTGGTTTTGCATAGGCATCTTATTTCGAGTTTATAACTATCTTTTCGTGATCGACCGAAAAGGAGAGTGGAGTTGTTTCGTTGATCACCGACAGCACCTCCTCGGGTGAATTTTTCAGATCGAGGTATCCCGAGAACGTTTCGTCTTTTAGCTGATTGTCGGTGATAACCATTTCCTTATTATAATACCGACCTAATTTTTTGATTATATTTTTCAGTTTTTCACTGTTAAATATTAGGTAACCTTCACGCCAGGATAAATATTTCTGGGGATTCACTTGTTGCTTTTCAAAGGTATTCTGATTAGGATCAAAAACGGCCATTGTTCCGGGTAAAATCATCAAGTGTTTATTCGACAAAACAGATGACCGCCGGTTAATCAATTCAATTTTACCCTGTTCCAGAACGACACTGGAATTTTGATCGTCGGAATAGGAACATGCATTAAAGACCGTTCCCAAAACCTTGATATCAAAATCCTTTGTACTTACAACGAATGACCTGTCATTCAGATGTACAACATCAAAAACAGCCTCACCATCAAGGTAAACCTCCCGCTTGTTTTTAGCAAAAACGGCCGGATATACCAGTTTCGAACCGGAATTTAGCCATACTTTTGTCCCTTCGGATAAGATTATTTGAGTACGTTTTCCGTCAGGTACAATGACCGTATTGAAAACAGTTTTTTCGTCGGCGATCTCCTGAGTAATTTTTTGATCTGAGTCGATCTCAATATTTTCCCCTTTGGCATCATACCTAATTTGCGATTGGGCTTTGTTGATTGAGATCTCTTCCCCATTCTGAAGGATAATGCGAGTGTTATTTTCAGCTTTGATTTTTGTCTGTGACTGCGCAAAACTGACGATATCATTTCTTGAGTTATTCCTTAAAAATCCGACTGATGTTATCAATGCTGCAAGTAAGATTGAGGCAGCTACCGACCATCTGATCATTTGCCTTTTAATGGAAAGCTTCCGGACAGAAGATCTGATTTGATTTTTGGTTTTCTCTTTATCCGACCAAGTCACACTACCAGTTAATGCATTGAGAAAGGAATAAATACTTCGGGCAATCCTGATTTCTTTTTCATCAATGACGTCATCTTTCGCCTTTTGCGCAATAAGTTCTTCTGAAAAATTTTCTTCGGCTAATATTTCTTCAGCCATTATTTTTGACTTGTCAGGCATAAATGTCACTGTTTACTAATATAAAGGATTAAAGAGGCATAACATAGACAAAAAATTACAACTATTTAGAAAATAATTTTTAATTAAACACCATTTATCTAGTGAACAGGTGGTTATGCTCTATTCTGATGGGAAAGAAAAAAAACAGATGAATCGAATGACCGTGGCTCTCAATGTGCATTCTAAGATCCTTTAGTGCCCTATAAATCATTGTTCTTGATGACTCTATAGAAATCCCCATGATTTCTGCTATTTCAGCATAAGTATGGTTATGCTCGAATTTGAGGGAAAGAGCTTCGCGTTGGCGGTTCGAAAGTGTTATCATGGCATCAGATAATGCCTTATGATCTTCAACCTCTGTTTCCATTGAAATAAGATAATCTTCATGAGAGAAACCAACAATATCGTTTTGATTTATAATCATTTCATTATAAATAAGCGGGATTCCCTTAACCTGTTCTTTATAAATTATCCGCCGAAGAGACCGGAATAAATAGAACTGAGCATTATCCGTTTCAGAAAGTTTTTTCCTGTATTTGTACAAGTCTAGAAAAAGATCATGAATACAATCTTTAATAAAGTCTTTGTCCTTTGAAAAATGGCTCCCGTATTTATACAAGTTATCTGCATACTGATCATAAAGACGGTAAAATGCTTGATCATTACCCTCCCTAAATCGTTGCCAAAGATTATCATGTTCTTTTAACGCTTTCGGTATAGACAGCCTTTGTTTCAAAAAGTTTGGTTTTAGTACAAAATTGCGTTGCAAACCTAATAAAAATTGGCTTGTCAATATTAAAAACTATTTAAATTAAATGCTTATCCGCAAACCTTCCTAATCCAGGAGAGGGAAAATGCGGATAAGCATTTTTTTTATTTCAGAATGTCTACCTTGCCACCAGATGATGGGTTTGGAAATACACGCAATTAAAAAAGGTTGAAAATCTCTTATCTAGTCAATAATCCCAATCTCTTTCTGCAAGCGTATATCCTGTGACGAACTTCCAATCAGAACTTTAAACTTACCCGGTTCAGTAATCCAGCCACCTTTTTCTTTGTGGTAGTAACTAAATGCTGATGGGTCCAATTTTATCGTGACTTCAGCTTCCTGACCTTTTTTCAGATACGTTTTAGCAAAGCCTTTTAATTCTTTTACAGGATGGGGTAATGATGATTTTTCATCGTTAATATACAATTGAGACACCTCGGCGCCATCGTAAATGCCAGTATTTTTCAGGGTAAAACTCACTTCAAGTCCTTCACCAGATTTAATCGATTCTTTGCTGACTTTCAGATTTGAATAGCTAAAATCAGTGTATGACAAGCCAAACCCGAAGGGAAACAATGGTTTAACATTACTTTGATCGAAATATCGATAACCCAAAAAGATGCCTTCCGAAAATTTCACATGAAGGTCATTGTCGGTGTCATAGTAACTATTTCGGGTTGGATTTTCATTCCATTCTTTTTCAAAAGAAACCGGCAGTTTTCCTGAAGTATTCAGTTTTCCGAATACGGCTTCAGCAACGGCAATATTTCCCAACTCACCGGGATACCAGGCATATATTAATCCATAAATCTCATTAATCCAGGGCATTGCAATATTCCCACCGGCATTCACAACTAAAATGCAATTTTTATTTGCTTTCGAAATCGCTTCGATTAACTGATCCTGTCCTTCGGGCAATTGAAAGGTTCGATCCATACCTTCCATTTCAGTTTCACTGTTAAAACCAACAGATAAAATAACCGCATCACTTTGAGCAGCTAGTTCGACTCCCTTTTTCAATATTTCTCCTGACTTTTTAGCTTCATCAATTTTATTATTAAAACCACTTCGGATACATCGTGGGGTTCCTTTCTGAAAATATTCTAAAACGACTTTGTTTTCAGTAGCCTCATCGAAATGAAGAATTGAAGTCCGGATAGTGTTTGGTTGGTTTCCCCAACGGTTTAATGTAAGTTTTTCATTCACAAACAACCGGTAACTATCGTCGCCTGCAACTGCAAATTTGTAGTCTCCTGCCGAGGCACAATTGACGAAATAAGTAAATCGAATCGCCAGGTTTGATTTGGGGAGATTTTTAAAAACTGAATCTGGAAATGTGAAATCAATTTTATCGACCACCTGTTGATGGATGGAATTTCCTGAGCATGCTGTATTATCAAATATTTCAGCTAAAACCCCTTTCGTTTTTTTATTATTCAGCAAGGTCGTAAACCTTTGTCTGACAAAATAATCATTAGGAAGGTCCGACTCATCGTACAACCCACGAGCATACCTGATTTCCGAATTCTTTCCGGCTTCATTCTGAAAGGCATTCAACAGTGAAACCGGGTTTGTAGCTTGCACATACGAACTGCCTCCACCACCTATAACAGCAGGCGTTGCATTAGGGCCAATAATTGCAATTTTTAGTTTTCGCAAAGTGTCAAACGGCAGTACATTGTTTCTGTTTTTCAGCAAAACTATTCCAGCACGGGCGGCATTCAGCGCTGCTTGTTTTACTTCCTTTTCATTTAACGAAAATCCTTTGCTAATATCGGGGGTTTCAAAAAAGTGGAAACGCTCATATAAATTCAGGATTCGGCGAACTTTATCATTTATTAGTTCTTCTGAAATTTCGCCCCTGGTAACGGCAGGTATCAGAGTGTCAACATTCATAAATTGTCCCGAAGGCATTTCCAAATCAATACCCCCTTTTGCAGCCGCAATCCCATTATAAGTCGATCCCCAGTCGGAAATGATCATTCCTTTGAAACCCCAGTCATTTTTCAGGATATCGTTATTAAGGTGACTGTTTTGTGAGCAATGTTCACCATTCACCAGGTTATAGGCGGTCATCACTGCACCAACATGTCCTTTCTCCACACAAGTTTTAAATGCAGGCAGATAAATTTCCTGCAAAGTCCTCTCATCCAAATCAGAAGAAACTTTGTGCTTGTTGTATTCCATGAAGTTGGCCGCATAATGCTTTGCTGTTGCGACCACACCCTGGTTTTGCATTCCAATGATATACGATGAAGCAATTTGTCCTGCCAGAAAAGGGTCTTCGCCCATGTATTCAAAGTTGCGCCCATTAAACGGAGCGCGGCATATATTCATTCCTGGTCCGAAAACAATGTGGATGTTTTTCGATTTAGCTTCCATTGCAATTGCCCGACCAACATTTTGGGCAACTGCGGTATCCCATGCAGCAGCCAGGGCAATTGAAGCAGGGAAAGCTGTCGATAGTCCGTTATTTCTTATGCCAGCAGGTCCATCGGCCATGTGAATTTCAGGAATTCCATACTTTTCCATTGGCCTGATGTTGAAATCCTTGTATCCGCCAATAAATTCGATTTTTTCCCGAAGTGACATTTTTTTAATAATGCTCTCGACCCTTTTACTGGTTCCATTCTCGTTATTACAGGAGAAAATAGTCAAGAGAACAATCGATAGAACTATTAATTTCTTCATTCAGTAACTGATCTGTTTTTATTTGATTTTATTTTTCAAGTGAGAAAATTGCTTCTTTACAATCTCTTGAGTTGGTCCCGATAAAGATTTTGAAATCTCCGGGCTCAGCTATAAAATTCATGTTTGCATCGTAATACCGCAGTTCATCAGGTTTGATGGTAAAAACGACCTGCTTGGTTTCTCCTGCCGACAAACGGATTTTTTTAAAATCCTTTAATTCCTTCACCGGACGGGTCGTTTGGGCAACCATATCGTGAATATAAAACTGTACAACATCTTCGCCATCAATACTTCCGGAGTTGGTAACATCAACCGATGCTATAATTTCACCATTGGGTTGAAGTTTCGAATCTGAGAGTTTGATGTCGCTATAGGTAAAAGAGGTGTAGCTTAATCCAAAACCAAACGGGAACAATGCGTCATTGGGGCAATCGATGTATTTGGTTACCCACTGCTCGTTAGGAACATACGGACGACCCGTGCTTTTGTAATTGTAATAAACGGGTACCTGGCCTGTTACTACCGGAAAGGAAACCGGTAGTTTTCCGGAAGGATTAATATTTCCGACAAGTACATCGGCCAGTGCATTTCCGGCTTCGGTGCCTAAAATCCATCCTTCAATGATTGCTCCGGCATGACTATTAAGCCAGCTAATGGACAGAGGTCTTCCGTTGGTGAGTATTACCACAACCGGTTTTCCGGTTTTGATAATTGCTTTGGCCAAATCCAATTGCACACCCGGCAATTCAAGATTGGACCGGCTGGTATTCTCACCGCTCATCATTTTCCCTTCACCAAGCGCCAAAATTACCAGATCGGCATTTTTTGCCGTTTGGATCGCTTCGTCAAAAAGCGATTCATTCTCATCATCAATCTGGCAGCCTTTGGCATAAACCAGTTTTGTATTCTCGGGAAGATGTGATTTCAATCCGGCAAACAATGTGACCGCTTTGTCTTCTTCTCCTTTACCCGGCCATTGACCGATCATTTCAGGCTTTGCATCGGCCAAAGGACCAATCAGTGCAATAGATTTCAGATTCTTATCCAGCGGAAGAATATGATTTTCATTCTTTAATAAAACAATACTCTTGCGGGCGATTTCGAGAGAAGCCTGCCTGTTTTGAGGTGTAAAAATCAGATTCTTTTCTCTTTCAGTGTCGCAATATTTATATGGATCATCAAACAAACCCAGCTTAAACTTCATTCGCAGAATCCTCCTGCAGGCATTACTAATCAATTCTTCTTTCACCAGTCCTTCCCTGACGAGTTGGGCAAGTTCATCAACATAAGTAAGCGAACACATTTCCATGTCAACGCCGGAATTCAAACCCATTTTTGCAGCCTCTTTCCTGTCTTTTGCCACACCATGATTAATTAACTCGCCAACCGATCCCCAGTCGGAAACTACAAAACCCTTAAAATTCCAGTCGTGTTTTAAAATCTTGCGAAGCGTAAATTCGTTTCCTGATGCAGGAATTCCGTTTAAATCCTGAAATGCGCTCATGATGGTTGCTGCTCCAGCATCGACCGCTGCTTTGAATGGAGGAAGATAAGTTTCGTATAAAGTCCTTTCAGAAATGTCGGTGCTATTGTAATCTCTTCCGCCAATGGCAGCGCCATATGCGACAAAATGCTTAGCGCAAGCCAGTATATCAGTATTGTTATTCAATTGTTCCTGAAATCCCCGAACTCGTGCAGCAGCTACCAATGAACCCAGGTATGGATCCTCTCCGGCACCTTCCATGATTCGTCCCCAGCGTGCATCACGGGAAATATCAACCATTGGAGCGAAAGTCCAGTGAACGCCTGATGCTGATGTTTCGATGGCGGCTATCCGTGCGCTTTTCTCAATCAGGTTCATATCCCAGCTTGCTGTTTCGGCCAATGGAACCGGGAAAATGGTCTTAAATCCGTGAATGACATCGTACCCGAATAAAAGTGGGATGTGAAGCCGGGATTCATTAACTGCTATCTCCTGAGCTTTTCGGGTCATTTCAGCGCCGACAACATTGAGCATTGAACCACACAATCCTTTACGAACGTAATCCATGTTATTGCTTTTCGACAATTCCGGACCGGTTTTTTCTGATGATGAAAGCTGATTCAGCTGACCGATTTTTTCTTCCAGCGTCATCAATCGCATCACTGAATCAACGCGTTGTTCGATACGTTTTTTTTCTAAAGTAGCTTTTGAATTATTTTCTGCTTTGGTCAGCACCGAACAGAATAAAATCAGTGACAGTATCGCGCCAATTTTCGATTTATGATTCATTTCTGATTAATTAGACTATTTCACTTTTACGAAATATGGAATCGTATTGATTCCGACCGGTATTTCAAGATTTTTCGGACCATTACAATTTTTCCCTTCCTGTGTTTTCCATTTGCCTTTGGGTAATTTTATCTTTCTCAGGGTACAATTCTTTTCTAAAACAGGCGCGACGAGCAATGAATCACCGATCATGAACTGGTCGTTTAATTGTTCAAAACCTTCATGTGGAAATTCGTATTCCATCGATCGAAGTATTGGTTCTCCTGTTGAAGCCGATTCTTTCGTGACTCGCAAAATGTATTGAGCGAATTTTTCACGAAGTTTTACGGCGCTTAAAACTGCATCCAGATGTGGTTGATCTAAAATCCGCCATGGTGCCACTGAGAATTGCATCATGGGCATTAAAGCGTGACATTGGGCAGAGCGCACAATCAAATCCTGATCAATGGTTGCAGCATTGAGAAATGATTTAAACTCGCCACCACCAATCATATCAGGGCAGCAAAACGTGTAGCCCATTAAACCTTCCGATATCATATTAGGTACCAGTTTCTGCAAATCTTCCCAATTGTGATTTTTATCGCAAAGACGGTTGACGATGGGTTGCCCACCCATCTTCCACATGGCCCTGTATTCGTTTAATGGATAATCCAACCCAATTTTAGCATACAATTCAGCATGTTCACTTGGTGTAGCTTTCTTAAATGAAACAACATCTTTATAAAAGTTGAAATCGCCTGCATCAAACTTAAACCCATCAACATGGTATTCATCGATTAACTTGTTTAGCTGTGCTTTATACCACTTCACTGCATCAGGGTTGGTGAAATCCAATAACCCACTTGCGCCATTCCACCACCTGATGATTGCTGAATTTCCAGTGCTATCTTTCAATAATAGATTGTTCTTCGACAAATATCTGAACACATCGCAATCGGGACTGATGAATGGACAAACCCAAAGCATTACTTTAAAACCTTTTGCATGAAGTGAATCAATCATCAGTTTTGGAGTTGGGAATCTTCCGGGATGGAAATTTAACCTGCCATAATCTTCCTGCCAGTTATCATCAATCATTAGAACACCGGACGGCATTCCATTTGAAATAATGGCATTCGCATATTTCAGTATATCTTTTTGATTTTGATCGTACATCAGTTCAATCCAGGTATTGTACTGGGGATTACAGAATAATAATTTGTCAGGAGATTTACCCGAGGGCGGAAAATAAGTTTTGCTGGCAAACTGATAAGCTTGCTTTAAGTTTTCACCTGCTTTGGTATAACGGATATCCCCGGATCTGCTTTCAACAATAAGACTATCGCTGGTATACTGTACCGCAAATGGTTGATCGCACCAGATCACCTCTCCATTGTTCGAAAGCAGTAATGGTTGTATCTGGTTATTGTAATTATTATTTTCTGTTTCAGCCTTATAACCTGACTTTAAGGGCATCAGGTGACCATTGTCAATAATACCAGTCCACCAAAATGATCGATCATAGCATTTCAATGCCAGCCGCTTAACAGCTGACTTAGGTTTTTGCAAATCCGATGGTTGTGATATGCAACCTAAACTGGATATAAACAACACCAATAGTAAACTCAGGTAATTTCCGTACATGATTTTATAAGTTTCAAGTAATATACTCTATTTTATTTTTATTTGCCGCAAGGCGGGTTTGCGAGTATCTGCTCTGGTTTTAGTGTACACATATTGAATGTTTGCCATTCGGTGCTTACCCATTTTCCCCTTCCACCACCAATACCGCTATTGGCCGACCAGTCAGGTAACCAACCTACAGTTTCATTTAACCACCAGTCTGCACCCATATTAAGAATGTTTTTGCATGATGCGCGATCATCGGGTTTGCCGGGGTCGTCCAAAATAAGACGGGCTTCGCAGGATGTATATACGCCAACAATATTGCTGGTATCAACAAATGCCCTGCCAGAAGGATAGAAGTGGTAGTTATAACCAGACCAGGGGCCTATGCCAACAACAACAGATAATCCACCTCCGTTGGCTGATTCGTCACGGGCGCCGGCATCAATATTTTTGTTATCTGCAAAGTTTTCCAGATAGGCAGCGCCACCGAAAGCCCCCGACTGCACTGTGTACCATTTCCCATCCTTCTTTAAAAATTTTGTAGTGACGTTTCGGATTTGGCACCTGGTATTTGTGGCGGAACTTCCTTCGCACGGAATATAAACCTGTCCCAAACTGGTCATGGCATGCCACCACTCTCCCTTGAAGTTTTTTGCAGGGACAGTTACCCCGGAGAAACCAGGGTTACCGCGGCATTTACCTCCCCAACTCAATCCCTCTGTTCCATGAGCACAAGCGTCGCAGGGCAGGGTCATATCATTTATAATTGCCTGTGCGCAATTTTGAGCACATAAATGTCCATTCTTGGTACATGATAGCATCAATGCAGTCAATAGTATTAATGCCAGTTTTTCTATTGTCTTCATTTTTCAGTTTAAATAATTTGTAATCAGTCTATTTCATTATAAGAAAATCAATCACAGGTGCTCTTGCTGAACCTAAACTGTTCGCTCCGTTTACCGGGACTTGATTCTCCGATATTTACGATATATGTTCCCGGAATCAGGACGCTTGTACTTCCGGAGTCCAGAATGCCCATGGCGTCAATTTGAATTTCATTTGATCGAAAAATTCGATGGATTGAAGGATAAGCTGGTTAATTTCAATTCGTTTCATATTTGATTAGTTTAATGAATTTAAAAATCAGTTTAGTTTATTTATCCCAAGTGTTACAATTTCGTGTGGTTTTAGTTCTACACGGATTGATTTTCCCTTTATCTCTGGCTTTGCGACATTTTCTATCGGAAATTCAATCAGGTTAAGACGACGTACCGATTGAATCATAACCGGCAAATTGATCGTCGCAGATGTTTCTTTTCCTTCAATCTCAACCAACCTGATGATGAGTTCGTTTGCTTCTTCCGACTGTTTCAGACCAGTCATAGCGACATTTAAAGGCGAAACAGAAAAGAAAGATTCTTCTTCAGGACGTGTTGCATGATTTTTAACAAGAGCCAATGAAGGCGGTTCTGCTGCATAAACCGGTACATTAAAATCATCTCCTTCGGCCCAGATCTGGCTGTTGGAATCTCCGGAATGAGGAAACAAGGCATAGCTGATGTTGAATTTTCCCAGATTGGGATAAATATCCGGATCGCCAGCCGACCGCATTAGTGTCAGCCTTAACTCTCCATTATGAACCGAATGACCGTATTTGGTTTTATTCAGTAATGCGATTCCCGATTTGCCATCGGTTACATCAACCCACTTTTGGGCCGGAACTTCCTGTCCATCGCTTTTTTCCGAGGTGACTCCATAGATGTCAGATTGTGATTTCAGATATGAAGGAACATCTTTCCCATTTATTTTTCTATCAACCGGCCGTTCAATCACATCGAAAGGAACCTGACAGAATAATCTTGGATCTTTCATTGCCAGCGGGAAAATTGCCCGTAACATGGGCGAATCGGTCGAATCGCTCCCGGTTTCGAGCCAATGGACTTCCATGTCATAGGCAATTCGCGGATAAGACCGATAAATATAGGCGCGTTCGATAAATCTCGATTTGCCCCATGTTTTCACGGTTTCAATACATGCCCTTACCGGTCCGTCTTCCACCACTTTTACGCTTTTGACTTCAGTAACATCTTCGATTTTAACGTTTTTATTCAACGCCCACGACTTCATTACGCCTTTTTTATCTTCCATGAAAATTCGTAACGAATTGAGATGTCCGCCATCTTTAACGTATTCCGTATTGCTTCGTTTGTCAATCAGGCTGACAATTCCGCCGGTTTTCATGTCGATTTTAATCCTGAAAAAATCGGTTTCAAAAGTGTTGTTAATGAATGGAATCGGTTCATTATACTCGCCCGGTTTGGTCACATCAACATAGAAGGTTTTGTAACCTCCAGCAGGAAATTGATCGACTATAAACTGAACTTTGGAGGTATACCCTGGAGGGGTCAATTTGGCCCAGACAATCTGAGCCGGATAAGTTTTTCCGAAGCCATCGCGAACCAGAACTGTTGGCACTTTTCCCTGGCCTTTATCAACCGGACTGATGTTTTTCGATCCATAAAAGTTTCCCCAACTGTTTGCTTGGATGGATATAGGTTCTGTATGAGAATAAACGTTTGCTTCAACGATGACTTTACGGCTGTTCGGCTGCAGGTTGTAGGCGACGACAGGTTGTCCCATACCGGTTTTGAAATTCACTTCATCGGCCATTTTTCGAAATGCATTATCGCGCAGTTCGGTCGATTTGCGGAGAACTTCAGAATAGCGAGCTACAGCTTCTTTGTTGGCTTCATTAATTGCTGAGCCCGGCAGAATGTCGTGAAACTGGTTAAAAGCAACGGTTGTCCAAAGATCGCGAAGTTCGTCTGTCGGATATGTGTCGCCGTTCAGCCAGCGAAGTGTATTGAAAAATTCACTGCTGTAAAGCGAATTCTCGCAATTCCGGTTTCCTTCCTTGATTTCAGAAACGTTGGAATAGCATCCTTCGAAAATAAACTGCATCTCTCCAAGATGGGTGGGTCGGCCATCCATTTCTTTCGAAATTTTGTTGAAGAAATCTCCGGCCGTGGTAAATTTAACAGCCGGATAGCCCGGAGTTTTGTCCAGTTGATGCACCATGTCGATGTTTGCCCGGGTTGGGCCGCCACCGTGGTCGCCAATACCTGTAATTTGTAACAGGCGATGTTTGTCCGGAGTAATATTTTTGAATTCGTCTTTCAGTTTTGGAGTGATTTCTCCACTATAGGTATCATTCGCATAACACAATACTTTTGAAGAATCGCTTCCGACCCACCAGAACGAACCCTTGTAAGGTTTGCAGCGATGAAAATAAAAATAATCGCAGTCTGCCAGTTTCAGAATTTGTGGCATTTGCGAAATATGACCGAAGTTGTCGGGTAACCATCCAATGCTGGCCATTTTGCCAAACCTGCTCTGAAAATAGCGCTGTCCCAGCAGAAAAGAACGGCTGATAGCTTCTCCTGACGAGAGGTTCATGTCTCCTTCAGTCCACATTCCGCCAACAGGTTCCAAACGGCCTTCCTTCACAAATTTCTGAACCAGCCCGAACAAAGGCGGATCGACCTTTTCGACAAAGGTATAAACCGATGCCTGACTTTGCAGCATGGTGAAATCAGGAAATTCCTGCATGAAAGCAATAGTTTGCCGCAGGTTGTCGTTGGCCATTTTCATGGTTTCCGAATAGGTCCAAAGCCAGTTCATATCCATGTGGGCATGACCAATCACGTGAATGGTATCTTTTGCAATTTCCTTTTCAGGTTTATTTTTTGCTGAAATAAAGGAACACATAAAAAAAAGAATCAACCATAAAAAAGCGAATGCGGTAGTGTTCTTTAATGCTTTCATTTTGAATTATTTATGAGTTATAATTATCAAAGTTTCCCACGTCGGAAAGCGTTGATATATGTAGGAATTATATGCATTTCAAAGAGATATCCCAAATTTATAAATAGCAGTATGATGGTAAATTTTCCCGGGCTCCAGACGGATTGAAGGAAAATTATTATGGTTAGGGGCATCCGGGTATTGCTGGGTTTCCAGAACTAATCCGGCACTTTCATTATAGTGAATATTGCCTTTCCCTATATCCTTGCCATTGAACAACCATCCATTATAGAACTGAAGGCTGGGTTGATCTGTTTTGACCTCCATAGTTATTCCAGAAAGGGTATCTTCAAGCATGGCGACCGATGTCAGAGGTTTTGAACTATCCAGGTTATTTACGTAAGCCACGGCAAATCCTTTTCCTTTAAAGACCTGATTGTAATCTGAATCAATATTCTTACCAACATTTATTGGTTTTCTAAAATCAAGGGGGGTACCTTCAACGCCTAAAATCCTACCCGTCGGAATGAGATAATGGTTGCACTCTACGAAGCTGTCAGCTTTCAGGGTCAGTCTATGTGAAAGAATATTGTTTTTTGGATTCCCCGACAAATTGAAAAATGCATGATTTGTAAGATTCACAACGGTTGGTTTGTTGGATGTTGCCTCATATTCGATCTTGATAGAATTGTCGGAGGTTAATGTGTAGGTTACCTTAGCGTTCAGGTCACCAGGAAATCCTTCTTCTCCATCTTTTGAAAAATAAGTGAATTCAACGTATTCTTCATTATAGCAGTTTTTTTCCATTTTTCCGTTCCATACCACAGCATGAAAGCCTTTTACACCTCCATGCAGGTTATTTCGAACAGGTTCCCCAAACCCGTCATTATTAGCAAGCTTAAATGTATCGCCATCCATGTAAAAAACACCCCTATCTATCCTTCCGCATATTCTGCCTACTGTTGCACCATGATATTTTTCAGTTGCATTGCGATATCCATCGAGCTTTTCAAAACCAAGAACAACATCTTTGAAATTACCTCTTTTATCAGGTACCCACATGGATAACCAACGTGCACCAAAATTTGTAAATTGAGCGCAGCTCCCTTTCTCATTTTTCAGTGTGTATAAAACAGTTTGTTTACCATCTATGGTCAAAGAAAAATAGGTGGAACTGAGCAAATGCAAGTTATTGTTTTGTTTGTCGCAGGAGTTCAAAAGAATTAATGCTGCTGTGATGATATATACTAGCGCCTTGTTTGTATTTGCCATAACTCAAATGATTAAGTTTAGTTATCTATTGAATTTTATTATGTTTTCCGTCTATATGAAATTCGCTCACCGGTGCCATTGCTGAACCTAACTGTTCGCTCCGTTTACCTGGACTTGATTCTCCGATATTTACTATATATGTTCCCGGAATCAGGACACTTTCACCTGCATTGTTTACTGATTCCAGCAATTTGGTATCGAGTCTGAATTTCATTGTCTGTTTTTCACCGGCGGCCAGCGTAACCCTCCTAAAACCTTTTAAGGAATATAAAGGAAGTTCCAAACCCGGACTTGCAGGCGCAGTGACGTACAACTGGACCACCTCATCGGATTTTACATTTCCGGTATTAGTCACATCGACACTTATTTCTACCTCTCCAATATTATTCCTGATCGTATTTGAAATAGTTTGTTTTCCAAAGGAGAATCTGGTGTAACTCATTCCAAAACCAAAGGGAAACATAGGTTCTTGTTTCATGTAGCGATAGGTGCGGCCAACCATACTGTAATCATCATAAGGAGGCAACTGATCCAAAGATTTTGGAAAAGTTATGGGCAGCTTTCCCGATGGTGAAACATCACCAAACAGAACGTTCGCTACCGCTTTTCCACCTTCTTCCCCGGGGTACCAGACCAATAAAACCGCATCGGCCAATTCATTAATTTCAGCCAGATTCATTGGACTTCCACCGGTAATTACAGCAATTATAGGCTTTGAATTATCTTTCCGTATTTTCTTAAGAAACTCAATTTGATTTGGAGGTATGTTATAATCCAGCCTGTCTCCAAAATGTTCAGAGGCAATGGCTTCGCCTTCTTCACCTTCAATAAGTCCTGATATTCCCATTACCACAATAACTGCATCGGTGGCTTTTGCATCACCGCTTGTCCAGTCTATCGGGTTGGTATTAGTTCTGTCTAATAAAAAACCAGGCTTGTATTGTACTTGGCAACCTGCTTCAACTTTACCCACAATCCCTTCAAGTATAGTGGTCATATTATTGTTTACCCCATAGTAGTTTCCCATCAAAACATCAATATTCGAAGCATTTGGACCAGTCACAAAAAGTGATTTTGTGTTCTTTTTTAGTGGAAGCACATGATTGGAATTTTTCAAAAGCACCAGCGATTTCTCAGCAGCCTCCAAGGCAATCCTCCTGTGTTTTTCGCAATTAATGACCGATGCAGGAATTTTATTGTACGGATTTGCATCGTCCGGATCGAACATGCCCAATTTAAACCGGGTTGTAAATACCGTTGAAACTGCTTTGTTTATTTCATCTTCCGTCACCAGTCCTTGTTTTAATGCATCTATTAGGAAAGGGTTGTAGGTATCGCCACAATTGAGATCGACGGTATTATGCAACGCCAAAGCGGCCGACTCAGCCCGTGTTTTGGTAATTTTATGGCCAGCATCAATATCTCTTAATGCCCCGCAATCAGAAACGAGATAACCCTTAAAATTCCATTTATCCCTTAATATTTCCTTTAGTAAAAAATCGCTGCCACAGCAGGCTTTGTCGTTAGTTCGATTGTAGGCGCACATTACCGATGCAACTCCTGCATCAACAAGCGCTTTAAATGCCGGCAGATAAGTTTCATACAAATCTTTGTTATCGGTAATTGCATTGAATTCGTGACGCAAGCGCTCAGGTCCACTGTGAACTGCAAAATGCTTGGCACATGCGGCAACTTTTAGATATTTCGGATTATCACCCTGTAAAGATTTTACCAGAGCAACACCCATAACTGAAGTGAGATATGGATCTTCGCCATAAGTTTCCTGACCACGGCCCCATCGTGGATCACGGAAAATATTCACATTGGGTGTCCAAAAAGTTAAGCCGCCATATTGCCCACGGAATCCTTGTTTCAGGTTGGCACTATACATTGCACGCGCCTCATCCGAAATTGCAGTGCCAATTCGGGAAACCAGATTATCGTCGAAAGTGGCGGCAAGTCCAATAGGTTCAGGAAAGACACTCGCATTCCCCGATCGGGCAACTCCGTGTAAACACTCATTCCACCAGTTATATTCCGGAATTTGTAACCTGTCGATTGCCGGACTGTTATACATCATCTGGCTAACTTTTTCTTCAACAGTCATCTGCGAAACCAAATTGGCAACTCTAATCTCCATAGGTATAGTGTTATCCATATATAGAGCTTGTGATTTTTCTTTTGTCCTTGCCGACAATCCAATGGCTACTGCTAAAAAAATAACCTGAAGAATAAACTTTCTTATCATATTAGTTTGTTGATTATGATAATTAATATGTTTATTTGATTATGATTTTTCTCCGGCAAAGCGTTTTATCTCCGTTTTCCTGAATTGCAAAAGTTTTAAGCAAGTAATCTCCTTTCAAAGCAGGAAACTGGAATTGCAATTTATAAGTTTGTTGCCCCAATGCATCAATCTTAAATGGGCATGATGATTCTGAGACCACTTTTTCTTCTGAGTTAATCAATTGCATATTAATATTCCCAGTTAAAGTTTGATATTCGTCATTAACAAGCATGGTTGAAATTTGAACTTTTGCTGAAGGAAGTACCTCTTTAGGGAAATAATTTACATAAACCCCCAGAGGTTTAAATACTTCAGAAAAATAATCATCGTAAACTTTCCAGGGTTCCAATGTCTCCACATTCTTAAACAGGTCGCCGGTTAAAGACCCATAAAAATCGCTGGTAAGATAAACGAAATGCAAAACTCCGGCGTAATTCCGATGTGCTCGGAAAAATTCTGTTTCAGCGCCAAGAATATAAGCATATAAATCCTGAAATTGACCAGCAGTAAAGCCTTTAGCAATTGAATCGTAAATACCACGAGTAAGAGGCGTGGGTTTACCCTTCCTGTCAAGCCACAAGAATCCATATTCATTCAGGACACTGGCATGAGCAGATGGATGAGGAGTATAGGTGCTTTCTTTTCCGCCCGTGCTTGTTTCAAATTTTTGCAGACTCCACAACTCAGTCATTCCCGGGAAAGGTGCATACCATTTATAATTATGGTCTTCTTCAGGGTCATTACTTCCTTCCGGCAGGTTAAATCCATTGTCCCAGGCCCTATTCGAAAGGTCTAATGAGCGAACATTTTTGATGACACCATTCAATAAATCAGAATGTGTTTCGTTACATATATCCCACCAAGCCGTAGATGGATGGTTCCAACTATCACGCATCCAGCTTTTAACATGCTCTTCCATGATTTTAAAATCCCATTTTGGTGTGTAGCTCCAAACCCAAATCGGATATTCATTTTGAATGAGAAGTCCTGTTTCATCGGCTATATCGAACCATTTGTCTGGTAAGGGTCCGATGCTATTTCTGAAGCAGTTCCAATTATATTTTTTAGGCAAATCAGTTAATAATTTACGAACCCATTGTTCTTCCCAAGGATGACTTTTACAAAGACTATCGTCAAAAAAGCGATGCAGTCCAATGTTAGAACCACGCAGGAAAATGATAGAATCGTTCAGGTAGGCTCTTTTGGTGGGAGTATCAAACCTGAACTCGCGCATACCAAAACGGGTATTGGTATTATCTCCACCTGTTGAGACAGAAACTGTGTATAAAAATGGCGATTTTGGTGACCATAGTTTCATGCTGGGGACCGGCACATTTTGAGTTATTATCGTTGAATTTGATGAACTTACAGGGGTTGAATAATTCATAGTACTTACAGCCTTCCCTGATTTCCATTCCTTTAAATCGTATTTTAAATCAAGCTTTTCCTGGCCTGGCTTCGAAATAATTGTAGTTTGCACCATTATTTCTTTTTTATGAATGTCGGGAGCTACCTGAACTGTTTCTATATATGGGTAATTACAGGCAATCAGCGTAACATCATCATACATGCCTGAGGTCCATTTTTTCTTTTCATAGTCGTTGCCCGAGCTTATATATTCAGGTATAACACCGGGATGAGCTCCCACCCGAATAACGATTGTATTTTTCCCGGGAATTTGTAAAAATTTGGAAACGTCATATAGCTGTGCTGCAAAACAATCGAACGATTCACCTATCTTCTTACCATTCACCCAAACCACTGTTCCGAATTGTGCTTTATTTATTTTGAGTATATAAACTTCTTTTTTTTCGTCAATTTGAAGTGAGCGCCGATACCAAAAATAATTTCGTTTCTGAAAATTATATCCAACCTTCATACTGTCAATCGAAATCGGTACTTTTTTCATTCCCGGACGAACGATTGGATTGTTACAATACTCCTTGCTGTAAAAATCATCAATATCATCGAATGCAGGTTTCGACTGGTTGATCATTCCGGGAACTTCAGCCTGGTGCGAAAATTTCTTTGGCATTTTGGTCGCTTCAATACTTTCTTCAACATCCCATATACCATTGAGCGAAATAATGTTTCGTTGAGCCAAACTGGTTATGGTCAGCAATATGCAAAATAAAAGTACAATTGATGTTTTCATTATACGATCGGATTACTTGTAAGTAAATAATTTGGCTGTTTTTACTGTAAGTTGTTCATCTTGTAGCTTTAACAGATCGCCGTGATCAGTTTCATCCCCATTCAATCTTCTTTGTTCCTTCCAGACGCCATCTGCAAAAACCAGTTCGTACGCGGTTAAAATTTCGGTTCTCGCCGAAGACGTTTTCGTGGATGTAAAGCTGACATTAAAACCTTTACCAGCAAACAAATATTCATCATCAGACAAACAAAATACGATTCCAAAGCCCGGAAATTCAGGATTTGTACTTCCTTCAAAATTGATGATTAATTTGTAATTGCCCATTTCAATTTCTTTCCTTTCGCCTTTTTTACCAAGCAAACCAAACATTTTTCCTGTTCCCTGATATTTTAGTAAATAGGGCATCAGCCTTGAAAGAAGCTGATAGGTTTTACCCAGCGGGTCATCCTGAGGAAACCACTTCTGGTTATCTATGCCAAAGGGGGAGAAGCAGATAGCGCTTTGGCCGATGGCATAAAAGACATTGGCTGAAGATATTGTACTTGGATGTGTTTCTGGAATGAATAATGGGTTACCCATGCGCTGAAAATTTTCGCAAACCCTGGCAAAATCGTTTCGATAAATATCAGGTGCGAGTATGTCAATATCAGGTGCTGCAGCCTGCCAAACAGGTACGGCTTTTGCAATTGGACCACCACTTGGGTAATCGCCTGGTTTATTGTCATCACCCCATTCAAGCCAGGCATTGGCATACATGGGTAATGGGTAAACGGCTTTTCCGGCAGCAGCGACTTTATCAATATAACTTGCAGTAAACCATGTCATAAACATCAAATTGGCATCACTGCCAAATATTTCCTCCCAGGTTCCTTCGGTTCTGAACTTTGAGTGGTTCCATATCGCCATCATTTCGGGAATAAGAATGTCCTTGTTTTTATTAAGAAAATCTATAAGTCTGGAAGGTACTTTTTGTTTAAAGGCTTCATTTGCCGCAGGACATCTGTCGCGCGAATCGCCCCTTATACCAGGTTCATTTTCGACCTGGATCGCCAGAACCGTATTGATTTTTCCATCAAACTCTTTGATATGCTTCATCAAAGCGGCAAATGCTTTTGCATCAGCCTTGCATGCTTCAGCGCTTAAGCTTGAAATGTTATTGAGCTTTATACCATCAGCAGATTCGCAACGAAAAAACCTTTTGGTGTCCTGCCTTACCCAACCCGGTGTATACGAAGAACAAGCATTTTTCCAGGTTCCAAACCAAAGGAAAACCAATTTCAAATTATTCGCGCGCGCTTTCGTAATTAGTCCATCCACGTTCGAAAAATCGAACTTACCTTCCTCCGCTTCAATCATTTCCCAGGTTACAGAAGCTAGTACAGTATTGAGGTTGAACGCGGTTAATCTGCTCCAGACTGTTTCCATATAATCAAGACTCGATGAGCTGGAATTATTTAATTCACCGGCCAGCATAATAAATGGTTTACCATTTACAATTAATTGTTTGGAGCTGCCAATTGCGGTAAGGTGAGGAATTTTATCAATTAACGGTTGAGCAAAAATATTTTGCAAAGAAAGGTTTATGATAATACATAAAACAATGATTTTTAAGATTCTGGTACACATAAGAATATCAATTAAGTGTTAAAGATGATAGTCGTTAAAAGTTTTTTTTATTTAATATATTTGGCATTGTTCCGTTTACTTGTCTTTTCCGGTAATCTGTTTAATAAACTCAACTTCGGACTGGCTATAAGGGGTCCCATCTTTCCTGAAAATATCATGAAACCAAACAGTTGGTTCATGATCGTATGGTTTATCCCAACTATCCCATGGATAAGCAGTTTGTATTTTACCTTCCATAAATCCCCAGTTATAAGCAGCAACATTATTTTGTTTGGCAATGGGTAAAATATTTTGAAATGTACTACCGGTTGGCCTTGCCAGATATTCAGTACAAAGCAATGGCCGGTTGTATCGCTTCAAATAACCAACTTGTTTGGAAAATTCTTCCGGCCCAGTATAAAGATGAAAATTAATCACATCAGAGTTTTCTAAAATAAAGCGATCAATTTCTTTCATATTGGCGTGGCTGCTCCAGTCGCCAGACCATATAGAAGCGCAAATGGGTTGCGAGGGATGTACCGCTCTTGCCCATAAAAATGTTTTCTTTAAGAGTGCAAAACTCAAAACTGATTTTTCTTTAGCTTCCAATTTACCATATGTCTTGAAACTATCATTATCGGGTTCATTAAACAAATCCCATAACAATACTCTTTCATCCTTTGCAAAAGTAGTAATAATATCTTTTATGTATTGTTCTAAATATGGAAAAGCGTCCATGTTTTCTAAAATGTACCTTCCCGGACTTTGTACCCAACCAGGATTATGCACTCCTTTTAAAGGTTCTTTTTGTTTACCCAGCTTAGGAAGAGGATCCCAGCATGAATCAAATAACACCAGCACTATTTTAATATGATGCTGTTTTGATATAGACAGAAATTTATCAATTCGCTTTTTAAATCCTGCCGCATCCTGCAACCATAGCAAATCATGTAAAAAAACTCTTAAAGTATTCATACCTATTGATTCTGCAAGTGCCAACTCCTTATCAATTGCCAATGTATCAAAAGTTTCAGACTGCCACATTTCCAGTTGATTAATAGCATAAGCCGGAATATAATTACAACCCACCAACCAGCCTTGTTTAATATACCATTCATTCGCTTTTTCAGGTGTCCAAAGTTCTTGTTTAGCTGCTTTTTCAATTGATGACTCTTTACTTTTTCCATGCCGGGCAAAAGTGACAGAAAAAAGAACCAATATTAGATTGGTTAAAACAAATAATCTTTTCATATTTTTTTTATTACTGACCGGAGAAAGAAAGGATCATTTCTATCCATACCATTCCCGGGTTCGGTTGGTGGTTTTCAAACAATCGATGGCAACATTGACATTGCTGACCACTTGGAAGTCGAACATTCCCACGCAAATAAAATCGGCGCCGTTATTGTAAGCCCATTGAAATCCATCCTTCGGTTCGATTGAACCGGCAGCCAGCACTTTAAAACCCATTACCGGCACAGTAGCTTTGCTTACAAATTCGACTGTCTTTTCAGGAAACAAACAGAACATGTTGTTGTGGAAACGGTTGTGATCGAGGTATTCCTTTCCGTCAACCTCAAAAGGGAAACGGTTTTCGCGCGGGTGGGCTGACCAATACTGATCGTGGTGCATGGTTTTCATGTAATAATCAGGGATGATTCCTTGATCGGCACAAGCAATCAGCGATTCGACCGAATGAGCTGCCAAACCTGCCGTGTACCCTTGCTGCCGTATGTGTTCCATCATTTCGTGAATCACTTCAATCTTATTGTTGCGAACCAGCCAGTCGCACCAGTTGCCCTGAATCTGAATAATGTCAACACCATAATCGATCGCTTTATCAATGAACTCAAAATAGAGTTTTTTGTCAGTTTGTGGTCCCACCTTTGAAAGGTCATTATTGTCAAGATTGGGCGCTACCTGCGAGATGACTTTGATTTTACTTCCTGTCAACTTTTTGTATTTGGCCAGAAGCGGGTTTGAAGGATACCCAAGATTGATGGTGTTTATTCCGGCCTGTTCGGCAAGCATCAGGGTTTCGTATACTTTTTGTTCGGTATTGTATGCCCTGAAAAGTTCAGGAACATAAATCAGGTCGCGTGAATGTGCCCAACCACCTATCAGATTTCCGCCAGCAATAAGCCTGCTGATTTTGTGTTTCCCGATTTTGCCTTTGGGCAGTTCACCTTTCAGGTCTTTAATTGCAGTTTGCTTAATTTGAATGGTTGCCCCTGTCATCACATCAACATCATATTTTTTACTGTTGTTGAAAGCTCCCCAGCCCATTGCTCCTAAAACGGGCAATGTTGCCAGATTTTTCAGGGCTTCGCGTCGTGATGAACTGCTTTCTGATTTAGGAATCGGATTTTTCTTTTGGCTTCTGTACCACTTAATGAACGAGTCCATGCTGTATCCTTTTTCAGGATAAAAGAAAAGGAATAGTAAAACAGCCGTTTCGATAAATAACTTGTCGACAATGAAGAGATGGCCTTCGGAAGCATTCAGCATAGGGTTGCCAAATGGCGGATAAGCGAAATAATAAAGAGTGAGGAGCAAAGCCCCGCAAAGAGTAGCAATCCGGCTGAATAATCCGATGAAAAGCGCAAGACCGATGAACAAAAGTCCCCACATATTCAGGAGATCTGTGGTTTTCAAAATGGCTGGAGAACTAGCAATCCAATGGTAAAATCCGGAGAAAAATCCTGAACTATTTAGTAAAAATCCTGAAGCAGTCCAGTTTCCTTGAAGAATTTTTGAGGCTCCTTCGTACAGGAAGTGCCAACCAATTGCTACCCGGATGATCGTTATAAATAAACGGTTGTAGTTTTTGGAATTGTCGGTTTTCATAGATTAAAGTTTGTCAGGTTTGAAATGCATTGTTTATTAATTAAATTTTTGTTCTTCCACATTATACAACCCTTTTCTGTGGATAAAGTATTGTTTGCAGTCTTCATGGCAGGCCAGGCCGCAATATGCTTCCAAAGTTCGGGATCTGACAGAATGGTCAGGCGCATGGAAGTAGGCCAGGCTGTCAACCAGCATTGGCCTGCCCCGCGAGGCTTCAGCCGATCCATCCCCTGAGCAGCAAAATCATAACCCCAATCCGTATAATTGACAGTTTCATCCTGGCTGCCGGCGGGCCGTGGCGAGGAGATTCCCTGCACAATAAGACTGCCTTCTGAAATCCCTTGTGACGCGTTGTTCCAGATCGCGATGGCCCGTTGTTCCCATAACGGGTACCCTGATAAGTCTGCCAGTCTTATCAGCCATGGAACACAGCGGAGAGCATAGGGATCGGCACACATGTGCACAGTGGCTACCGAGGTACCGCCAAAAGTATCATATCCAACAGCGTCCATGAGCGAACCCGGCACGTTTGGAATGGACTGGACAAACTGCCATGCAGCCAGGTAATAAGCGGCATCTTCGGCTATTTTCAGATATTCCCGATCCCTGGTGAGCATCAATAACCTGACCGCTCCTTCCAGCATCGGTGCGATCGTCTCCTTGTCGATGCTTTTTGTATCGAGAGCGCCGCCCCAAAGAAACCCGTTCCGGTAGAAAATGTCCATATAGTACGACAGCGCCAGCCTGGCACCTTTGAGATATTTCGGCTCCTTAGTCATTTCATAGGCCGACAGCAATGGTGAAATAAAAGAAGCTCCTATCGACCCTCGTTTGCATTCCGGTCCTGAAAACTGACCATCCGACTTTTGGATCGCTAAGGCCCCATCGCATATCCCAAGTCCAATTTCGCGGTAACAGGGGCGTAGGACCTTACATCTTTCAATCAATGAAGATGCAGCCAAAAACGCAGTAGAGGCATCTCCGAGGATATTGGCATTATCGGAAAGACCATGGAAACGTGCCAGGGAATCCGTTTTTGGCAAATTAGTATTTACCAATGAGGCAAAGGCATCCAAACAATCAAGACCCATGGTGAGCATTTTGTGGTTCCCCGATTTCAAATAGTCAGTGAGCAATGCATTGGCCAGCTCGCCGTTACGTCCTGCCCATCCAATGCTGAAATCACCTGCTCTATGCCAGCCTTTGCTTTCATCAAACATTACAGCCGTTTGGAATTTTTTTACATTGTCATCCCAAAGTGATTCTGTGGCGAAGCGAAGACCAAGGTTCCAGAGTTCTTCAGGTGTATGCTTCGGGAATGTTGGATGGTAAGCATGCTGCCACGCAACATCGAGCAGATGCCGATAGCCTAACATTGGCCTTTCGACAGGATTGATAACCAGCCATGCTGTCACACTCCGCTGATCTCCGGGAGCCATTTCCAGGACATTTCTGCGCCCCGGGCTAAGACCTCTCTCACGTTGAAGCACACGTTCGGGCATTTCTTCCTCCGGTATGATAAGGCGGTGAATGGTTGTCTTTGAGGGAATCAGGGAACACGACAAACCGATATTCGCATCATCCACCCGGGCGAAAAGACCAACACTGTGATGGTCACTTTCAGAGTAGGTACCACCCGGAATCAAGGTGCGATGGAAAGCGAACGACCAAGGCTCTAAACCGAGACCGAATCCATGATAAACATTGCCAGGGTCTTCTGCATTTCCATTCCATGATATCCCTGGTATGACTGAAAACCTGCTCGTATAGTTAGCCTGGAAATCCATGATCAGGCGTACTGCCTGTTTAGTTTGCCCTTCCCTTAACCTGAAGGTCCGGCGCCAGCAGAATACTCCATTGCCGGCATTTTCGACCTGATCGACCGTCTGAATAGCATCTGTTGTGAAAGGCAAAATATTACCAACCAGGTTCCCTTCCTGATCCAGGATTTTAAAAGAATGATCCTTTTCGACCAATCGGTATCTAAAACGAGGCATTATCCCTGCGGCAGCGGGATAAGCGGAAACGTAGCTTCCACATTTGATTTCTGCAGTACCTGCCTCAGAGTTGGTTACAGCAACATTCGAATTTTTTGATTTATCTGTCGCACATATTGTGATAAAAAAGGTGGCCGCCAAACAGATCAATAATGAAAATGTGTTCTTCATATGGATATAACTTAGTTTTTATTCACTATAAGCACCCAGTGTTATAGTGCGCCTTTCTGATTTGGTGCAGGTGATCCAAGATTTAATTCAAAGGTTGCATTCCTGTTACATGATATAGCCCGATTTTTAAATATTAATCTGGCAACCTGGGCAACGCTCTGTCTGCCATTGGTATCCCTGTCATCCGTATTGAAGTAAAAGATATACGCATTACTGCCTGATACAACTACATCACCATGTGCTGCGGTATTTGTATCATGTGGCCTTAATCCGCCTTTCCCCATTATAGTTCCGGTATTTATCCAGTTATTTGAACCATCACTTGAACGCCATATGGTAAATCCGGGATGTCCGCTCATTAAAGTGTCAAGAATTAGCCAATAGTAACCGTTCCATACGAATACATTCGAACCTTCTCCACCATAGTTAACAGTGGTTTGTTGACCCTGAGATGTCCAATTATTAAGACCGCTGCTGTCCCATGCGTATGTATTTGTATTTTCAGTGGTCCACATTCTCCATGTTCCGTCTGGAAGTTTTGCCAAACATGGATCATATCCTGAAGGCATGTTTCCCGAAGTGACCAAAGTCCAGTTCTTAAGGTCAGTGCTTGTATAGTGCCTGTTGCCAGCACCCTTTGCATGTGTCGAAGCCATAAGGAATACGAACATATGATAGGTGCCATTGTCATAAATTATTTCTGGCGCCCAGTGTGTATTAAGAGAGGTATCTAATGAAGCGTTTAAGCCTTGCACTGTTCCCACGTAGGTCCACGAAGCACCTCCGTTTGCTGTCTTTGCGATTCCTATATCGCAATTCCACAACCACGACCAGGGAATATTCAGATCGTATAAGGGATTGGCAGGTCTGCCCTGCGTATAGAACATCCACCATTCTCCGGTCCCATAATTGTAAACTACCGTTGGATCTCTTACCGCGTGATAAACAGGGTCTTCAAAAAGCGGAGCCGGCGCCTGACCAGACACAATGTTAAATTGTCCCGTAAAAACGTACATAAAACTGAAAACCAGAAAATATGTTAGCCGCGATACTGATTTCCTGAAACCTAATTTCATCTTAATTTTATCCATTTCGTTTTTACATTTTCAATATCTCTACTATTGTGAAGTTAATTCTTGTTTTATTTTCCTGGATGGTACCATAGCGAACCCGTCTAATTTGCAGACTCGACTAAGAAATTGTTCTTCTGTGCTTAAGGTGGCGTGGAGAAAATGGTTAAGACCTTCCATGGCAATGACCGGTCCGATGAATTGAGCACCCAAATCAAAGCATATTGTCATTATGGTGCTTCATGCACAGGTGGGTTGGGAAAATATCATGTTATGCAGCTTCCCTGTTACCCTGAATTTTATAACAGGCGATAGCTGCTCCGGCAGCTGCTCCACAGTCCCTTATCCTTCATTCAGAATGACCATTAAGTTCATTGGCCGAAAGCAATTGTTAGAAACAGATTGCACCAGCATGCTATACTGGTGCAATTTGTTTGTTTAGTAATTAATACCCTGGGTTTTCCACTAAATTAGGATCGTTATTTATACGACCCTCTGATATAGGGAAATAGTAATGTTGAGGGAAAAATGCTCTGGTAAAATCCTCCGGATTTTTTAAATCGTAATAATAGCTCTTAGTATTAGCATCATATATGGGCTGGGCCGCTGTGACTGGTTTGCTCAATACGGTAACTGCCTGTCTCCATCGAACCAAGTCAAAAAACCGAAAATTTTCAAAAGCGAGCTCTACCCGTCTTTCGTTACGTATCTTATCAAGTGTAATAGAAATGAGTGTTGCGATCCCAGCCCTTGCCCGAATTAAGTTGATGGCATCTAATGCCGGTGCAGTATTACCTAATTCATACGAAGCTTCAGCATAGTTCAATAATGTTTCAGCATATCTGAAAATTGGCCAATCCTGATCTGATGTGTACGGTAATGCCCTTATAAGGGCTGGATTCAGAAATTTTTTCATCAAAAACCCAGTCTTCGTACAATCAGGTGTATTTGAATCTTTTCCCTGCGCACTCTTACCCATATAGGCGCCCGAAGTTATTACCAGGCCATCAGGGGTTTTAATTCCATAATAAATCACAATAGAATCACCTTGCCACGGGCTGCCATTATAAAATATTGAAGCATGAAAACGAGGGTCTTTATTTTTCAAAATTACGCTGGGAATTCCCTTCACATTTGCCCAATCAATAACACCGGAGCTACCATCTTTCATTTCATATGCATTCACCAATTCTGCAGTCGGCTGTACATGATTCCCCCATCCTCCTTTAAAACTTTCGGGAGCACAAAATGCATCTGTACTGTGTGCAAAAATATTTGCTATATATTTCTTTGGCATAATAATTTCTTCATTGTCCTTATCCAAAAATATTCTTTGATAATTTACAACTTTATCGGGGTATTTGTTAAATAAACTGAAAGCATTTGCATCCATTATTTTTTTGGAGGCGTCAGCAGCTGCCTGCCAATAAGAATTAGCGTCAGAAGCAGGTATTCCAGCTATTCCATCTAGTTTAACCTCGCCATATTTTGCTCTGCTTGCAGCAAATAACATAGCCCTGGATTTTAGAGCCATAGCCGCATATTTAGTGGCTTTACCAATTTCGTTATCTGGTTGTTTTGCAGGCAGCAAGGTCCACAGGTCATCGCATTCCTTCGCAATAAAATCATATACCTTTTTTTCAGTATCTCGTTTGACATACAAAGAATCTCCAAGTTGTTGAGCTTTCAAGATTAATGGTACGCCGCCATATCGTTTTACCATTTCAAAGTAAACAAAGGCACGAATGAATCTTGTATGAGCTATCGCTTGTTGCTTAACCTCTTCACTAACGGTCGCCGTTACAATTTTTTCAAGCATAACGTTACAAGACCGAATTTGTCCATATTCCCAATATTCCATATATCCGCCTTTACCATCTAATATGCCTTTATTCCAGTTTGATTCCGGTGCCCAATTAAACATAGTAGGTGCCTCATCCGAATGGCAGATCTGTTCATAAGGTTCTCTGAATCTTGAACTCCAATCCCAATCTGGCCAGTAAAGACCGTCCATAGTGGTATGGTGAGCATATAAATCTAATACATAGGCATTTATAAGAATTGGATCTTTCCAGACTGCTGCGTCAGTAAGAATGTCCAAAGGTTGTTTTTGAAGAAGATCTTTTTGGCAGGATGATAGGGCGTTTGCCATAAAGAATCCAATGACTACGAGTTTAAAATATTTTTTCATTGTAATAAGTTTAAAAATTACTATTTATTCTGAGATGCATTTCTTTTATTGATTCTGGCACAGAGGTCATTTTTTGTGTCATTAAAAAGAAATATTTAAACCTACGCTTACCGTTTTTTGTTGAGGATAGTACCATCCTCTATTTGAGTAGCTATCGCCTCCTGTTTCTGGATCATATGGATATGCCTTATCGAATGAAAGTATATTAAAAGCTGATACATATAATCGTAAAGAGCTTATCTCTAGCTTTTTGATTAATCTTTCCGGAACTGTATAACCCAACTGAATATTTTTTAGTCTTAAATAAGTACCATCCTGAAGCCAGTAAGTTGATTGATAATAATTATTAACATTATAAACTAAATTGGGATATTTTGCATTAGGATTTGTAGGTGTCCAGTAATCAGCCAGTATAGCTAATGGCGTTATGCCTGGAACTCCTGGTTCGACTGCTTCATTAGCAAAGTAATTATTAAAATTTGTTGCACCTTGCCACAACATTAACAAGTCAAAACCTTTAAACGCGGCAGTTATATTAAGGCCAAACATGATTTCCGGTACAGGACCTCTACCGATTACATGATTGTCCAGATAGTCTAATTTCCCATCATGATTATAGTCGGCATATTTAACATCTCCTGGTTTTAAACTTTTATTTCCATTATGGTCTTGTATTACTTTCCAATCATCAATTTCCTTTTGCGATTGAAATAACCCTAAAGCTTCATAACCAAACCATCTGTTTTTCCATTGACCTGATAGTTGAAGGCGCTCACGAGTTGCATCATCGGGATATATAGCCTCGTCATAACTTATCCATTTTGACCTTGTCCAGGAAATATTACCAGTTAAAGAATAACTGAACTCTCTGATTGAGTTTTTATGCCCTAATACGAGTTCAAATCCGCGATTATCATAACTATTCAGATTTTCTAAAGGTAACTGAGAAGCACCAAATGTATATGGTATTGACAAATTCTTTCTGCCCGGCTCGCCTGTAACTTTTCTATAGAATGCATCAAATGTTACGCTCACCAATCCTTTTAGAAAAGAAGCATCAAGGCCAATATTTTGGGTCGCCATGCGCTTCCATGAATAATTATTGGTAGTCATTCCCTTATCCCTGATTCCAAGCTCATTTACAGGATTTGTGCCCAATACATAAGAATCATATCGGTTCCATCCCCCTGGATCAACACCAATAACATAGCCCGACATCCAATCATAATATCCCTGTGAATCATCGCCGGAAGTACCATAAGAAGCTCTTAACTTCAAATTATCTACCCAAGAAACATCTTTTAAAAAATTCTCTTTTGATGCGACCCATCCTAACGATACGCTTGGGAAAAACCCCCATTGTTTTGAGGGAATAAACTTTGATGATGCATCATAACGGGTTGATCCTTCGAAAAGGTATTTCCCATTATAGGAATAATTAAAACGGCTGATATACCCAACCCTGCCATCACTATATGCACCACTGGCAGCCTTATAAGAATTAGCTGCTGCTACAAAAAAATGTGGTATTGAATTGGTCAATAGATCCTGTCCATAAGCATTAAAACTATTGCCTTCAGAACTTAGGTATTCGGCTACAAACATGGCACCTATATCATGCAACCCAAATTTTCTGTTAAAATTTAAGAATAATTGAGAAGTCCATTCAGTGCTATTATTAGAATACTTTTGCAAAGAGTTTCGCCCAAACTGGCTAGCGATATTGTAAACATCATTGGCCGAGTCGTATCCATACATAGTTATCTGTTTAGTAAATCTTGTTCTGCTGCCAGTACTTGTATTATAATTGAATAAACCCCTTGCCGATAAGCCTTTCAAAAAAGGAAACTCATACTTTAAACCCAAGGATCCAACAATCACTTTGTTTTCAGAATTATCGTAGCCACTGACATCTGCTGTCGAAAGTGCAATAGGGGAGGCACCTGTCTGGGCATCGCCGCTAAATGATAATTTTGTAGGGTCAGGAAGATGAGATGGGTAAATCGGTTTGGATCTTTGAATGCCAGATACAATTTCTGAAGTCCCAATTGCCGGATTTTCAGGTTTTTCCATCCTTCCACTCAAATCAAACGATACCGAAAACGATTTGGTAATTTTTGCATCAATATTAGATCTGAAATTATATCGGCTGAATTTGATGTCACCTGATTTTAACAAACCATCTTGCTTCAAATATCCTAAAGAAGTGAAATATTTAACTGATTCATTGCCCCCGGAGCTATTCAAATTATACTGAGTCATGGGTGCAGAGGCATTGTATGTTTCATTATACCAATTAGTGTTGGGATAGTTAGGATCGCTACCGTTTTTAAATTTTTCAATTTCTGCTTCAGAATATCTGGCTGGACGTCCTGCAAAAATTTCTGCATCATTATACATTTTTGCATACAAAGCTGCATCTGCATATTTAGGAGGACGAGTAGGTTGTTGTGTACCATAACGGGCTTCAAAGGTAAACTTTGGTTTACCCAAAGTCCCTCTTTTAGTAGTAATCAGTAACACGCCGTTACCTCCCCTTGCTCCATAAATAGCAGCTGATGCATCTTTTAAAACAGATATACTTTCAATCTCATTTGGATCCAAATTTTCATAGGCTTGTTCAATACCATCCACAATAATGAGTGCATTTTCAAAACCCCTGATACTAATTTGAGATTTATCATTACCGGGCTGGCCTCCTCTTTGTACAGCAACCAATCCGGGAAGGTTTCCGGCCAATGCATTGCTAATATTACTTACGGCAGCCTTTTGGATTAATTTCCCTTCTACGGAAGCAACAGATCCGGTAACATTAATTTTTTTCTGAGTAGCATATCCTACGGCAACAACCTCTTCAAGTCCAATAGTTTCTTCCTCCATTACCACATCGAAAGATGTTTTTTCGGTAATGGCAAATTCCTGTGACTTCATTCCAATAAATGAAAACACAAGTGTTTTTGCATCTTTTGGTATTGACAACGCAAATTTGCCATTTGCATCTGTAACGATTCCCATCGTAGTGCCTTTTACCACCACCGAAACTCCGGGTAAGGTAAGCCCTTTGCTATCTTTTACCGTTCCTGAAATTGCTTTTTTCTGAGGTTGCTGTATCTCTTCTTTTATAAGCTTTTCATTTTTATTCGAAGGGATTTCGCGATTAGGCGTAATGATAATCTGTTTGTTATTTATTTCGAATTTGACGTCGGAATTGTTAAGGACTTTTTCAAGTATTTTATCAACTGTAGCTCCTTCAATTTTAACATCCACTTTTTTGTCAAGATTTATTGTTTCATTCTTGTAAATAAAAACAAATTCACTTTGAGCCTCAATTTGTTTAAAAACATCAATTAAGGTAGCATTCTCAATATTCAAAGAAATCTTTGTATTTTGAGAGTAAGTTGAAGCAGCTGAAAGACTCATCAATCCCATAAAGAAGGCTGCGATGGTAAATTTCATAACAAACAACATTTTTTTAATGCGACAATCTAAGCCGCATAATTCATAACGGTTTTTTTTCATACATTTGTACTGATTAAAGTAATTAAAGTAATTTGTGAATTTTAATCTATGAAGTCATGACCGATGAATGTTGCTGCATTCATCGGTCTTCGTTTTTTGGGGTGTCATCTCATAAGCAATTCATTTAAATTTAGTTACTAATAGTCTATTGTTAATTATCCTAGTTTTTTATTACTAAAACACCGTTCTCATTTTTCTCGGATCTTGCTTCCATCGTTTTAGCCAGGTACTGTATTACTTCATCTATATTATCAGATAATACAAGTTTACCTGAAATTAATGTATTGGGTAATACGCTCCCTTCTATGAGTATTTTCTTATGATAATATTTCTCCAAACGACTTACAATATTGATTAAAGCTTTGTCTTTGAATAGAAAGATACCGTCTTTCCATGAAATATAGTCGTATAGGTTTACATTTCTGATGTCTGAAGTTTTTGTTGCTAACGAATAGAAGCAGCCTTGTCCTGGACTCAAATTTTTCTGAGTCGATCCAAACAATTTATTTTTTTGCGACACAACCACCTTACCTTCCACTAAAACAGTAGAAGCAATTTGCTCATCTTCGTAAGCCGAAATGTTGAAAACCGTACCCAAAACCTTAATGTCAACAAAATCAGTCTTTACTATAAATGGTTTATTGGGATTTTTAAAAACTTCGAAATATCCTTCCCCTTTCAAATAGACCTCTCTGTTTTTATCGGAGAACTCAGCCGGGAATACCAAACGGCTACCTGAATTTAATTGCACGCGTGTTCCGTCACTTAAAATAATACTATGCCGGTGTCCGAAAGAAACAATTATTTGATTCATAGTCGCAGTTTTTGAATTATTTTGATTCACAAGTCTTTCTTCCTGTTTATCATTTTTAACAACGACCTCTCCTCCATTTGTACTATATTCAATCAGCGAATCTTTAGCACTCAATTTATGAGTTGACCCATCTGAAAGGATAATCATAGCCTCTTCATCATTTACATCTGTTTTTGATGCTGCAATTTCTTTCAGTGCATCTTCTGTAAGAAACTGATATGTAAAAATTGAACTGGCAAGAACGAAGATAAGAACAGCAGCGACCTTCAAAAAATCGTGATAAATAAACTGCTGAAAAGTAAATCTCCTGTTTCGACTCGAATATTCTTTAATATTGTTCCAAATCGCAGAGACATCATTCGATTGCATAGTTTTCTGATCTGAAATACTAGCAGTTACAAATTCAATTGCATAAACAATTGCATCTCGTTGACCCGGGAATTTTTTTTCAAGAATTTCTAACTGGTTAACTGAACCATTAGTGTCCATAACCAAATTAATAAATGTTTCATTTTGAAGAAGCGAAACAAAATCGATGTCATTTTCTTTTCTCATAACATTAATAAATGATTGAAGACTGATTTTATAGACAAATATTTAGTCATTTTTTCACATTTAAATGTTAATAAATTTGCACAATAACTATATCTAAATATATATCAGCACATTAAAAATAAATAAAAAATCTAAAATATTTTGGCACTTTAAGATTTGGTATTGAGAATACCAAAGAATCGTATAATTGTCAAAGTAAAGAGCGGAAAAAGAAAAAGAGAATCTGTATTTTGCCATTGATTGATTCCTTGACCAATTTTAGTGACCGATAAATTAGTGTTCTTGCAGATGCGATATCAATTTCAAGTATTTCTGCAATTTTTTTATAATCAAAGCCTTGAGAATACTTTAAAAAAATGGCTTCTTTCTGGTAATCAGACAGTGAATTAAGTGCTTTTTCGATTATTTTGGCGCGTAAATGTTCTTCTTCTGAAGAAACGATAGACTGTTCTGCACTCATTTCATTCCTATCATCACCAAAGGAAATTGACTTGGAAATATCTGTTCTCCGGTTTTTTGACCTTAATTCTTCGAGTAATTTATTACGGAGCGATTTAAACAAATAGCTAGACGTTGAATCAGAGAGTTTCAGCGTTTTTCTTTTGTCAATAAGCTGTATAAAGACATCTTGAATACAATCTTTTACGAGATATTCATCGCCATTAATTTTAAGTCCATAGGAGAATAGCTTATGAACATACAGGTTGTAAAGCTTCGATAATGCATCATCATCGCCGCTATTAAGCCTATGCCACAATTCGTTTATTCCCTGATTTTCCATTAATGTTAGTAAAACTTATTTCTGGAGGACAAAAATAGTTTAATTTAGGAGGTTCTAATAATTCGTTTTTTTTTAATCTCTTTTGGGTTAATTCCCCGGCCGCTTGCGGCGTATTTTGTTTTTGCTTTTTGGGGTTGATACTCCGTCCGCTTGCGGTGGGGTAGTTCATTTTTTTTGGCTCTATAACGGATACTGTGGGTAATTAAATTTGAGTTTAGAAGTCAATATTACTATTCTGCAAGTTTAAAATAATCAATTATTAAATCCCAATTGTTCAAATACATAGAAAAATCCCACTTTGTATTTTCACCCATTCTCGTTCCAACAAAATACCATTCTCACTCAGCTGAGATATCTGTTGCATCAAGAATTAAATTGTCAGAAAGCGCATAAATCTTCATATTGTAACTTCCATTGTGTCTACCAGAAATCTGCCTTTATCCCGAGCTATATTAATATTTGCATTAAAATGAATGCCTTTCTTTCGTTGTCAGCTCGCAAAAATATAATTTGCCTTCACTAAAAAAATAACCACCTACTATTAATCCAATTCCGGAAATTCTAAATTTATTTTTTTTCTTCACACAACGTGCGGTGTATTTCTCGCAACACCTGCTCCTTTCACAACCGTAACTACTGCTTACTACTTTTTACTACCCTTAATATATAACAATAATGATATAAAATATTGATATATAATAAAGTAGTGAGAGTTGCTAAAGTTGTGAGCAAAATGCTTGTGCAAGTGAAATCACGTATATTTTTAAAATGGAAGATTATCTTTAGCCTTTGCCTGATCATTTGCTTCATCATTTTTTACTTTTATCTCATCAATGTCAGCATTTGTTGTATTGGGTGTCATATCTGAATTATTAAACTCAATATCAAGGCTCTTGATAAGGTTGACATTCATCTTGTCATAGTCAAAGCAATACGCCTGATTAACCCATGTTTGCCCTGTTAGCTTATCCCTGAATTTTTTTCCCTTAATCTTCCCCTGGTAGTATTTAGTTTTTTCAAGGTAAAATTGAATTGTTTTTTCTCCAAGTGCCACCATATTGCTACGGCGTGAATATTCAGCGTACATTGGATACAAACCATCCCATCGCAAAAACATACACATCATACCCCTATGGTATTGAACTTTCTTTTCATCACCAACGTAACGAATTTCACAAACGTCATGCAAAATATAATTCCTTCCCTCCTTTATCCTGTCCTGCTCCAGAAGCGTTGCGAAGATGCTCCAGAAGTTTTTCAGGTCATCACTGCTCTCAATAAATTTCTGCTGCTCTGTAATTACTTTGATACCAAATGTCAAAACGGTCTCGAATGTGAACGGAAATACGAACTTATCCTTTAGTATATAGAAGCTGGTTAATATTGTAGTCAGATTCTTCTGAAGCCTCACCGATACATCATGGCACGCTTCAGAGACTATTTTCTGCACCAGGTTGTTATTTTCGGCAAATTTCTCAATCACCAGTTCCCTATATTTCAAAAAATCATCAGTGAGGTGTGCAAACCCATTCTCCTCTATATCCTTCAATTCCTTATAACGGTCAACCTCTTCGTTGGTATAGTCGTTTTTATAGGCTGTAAGGCAGATGCAGCGCTCCAGCAATGCAACATCAAGTGTTGGCAGGTCCTGACCGCAAACTATGGCCATTTGGTTAATAGGGATGTGCTCTGTCTTGGTTCCCTGTTGCGCAAAATTGCCTTGTATCTTCCCCTGCCTGTTATAGATTGATTTCAAAAATTCAATGAACTTCATATCAATCGAATTTTTGTATTCATCAATCAGACAGAATGCGTTGTGAAACGATTTCAAGGTTTGAGAAAGTCCGTATATCGTTACTTTCGATAAGTTATTGATCGGCTGTTTTTCACCAAAAAAAGCCAAAAGTGAGTCGGCTTGTTGGGTTTTCCCCGTTCCCTTGGGTCCAAAGAAATTTATCAATGGCAATTCTCCATGCACCAGTTTAAATATGGCATCTGAATAGAAGCAGGTTACCAGGGTGCAGATGCCTAGCATAGCGTTATCTCCAAATACACTCACATACCGGCTGCTCCAATCTGCGAAAGTGACATCACAGGTTTTATGCAGAAATTTCTTTTCATTCAGATAGGCTGTTTTGTCACTGGCATAAAGGTTCGAGAAAGGCTTAATCAGGTAATTTTTCTCAGCAAACGTTATTAAACCGTTGGTGTCTGTTTTGGTGAATTTCCCGTCAAGCGTAGTCAAACCGTCCGCCCAGGCCCAGAACCCTTCACTTTGCCATCCCAATTGTTCAATTTCGTTCGAATAGGTTGTGTTTGAATATAGCCGCTCCTTAATATTATCAAGTTCCACCTGGGTACCTTTGAATACAAAATTTCCTTTCTCTTCAATCGCGCATTTAAACCGCCTGACATCATTCAAATCTTTGGTGTCCAGCGAGAGATTAACCTTGAAGCCAAATTCATTCGTCATCTCAAACAGTTTGAAATGCCCCGTTGATGTATTGGAGTGAATAATCGGAACAATCACAAAATTAGAGACCTTCGCAATTTGCCCTGTTTTGGAAATATGATGGATCGAATTCTTTTCAAAATAATGTTGATACCGGTTCAGGTCATTGAACTGCTCCTTGTTCAAGTTCATCGGATTGTCTCCGGTAATTTCAACCGGTTCATTATCCGGCTCAAAGGCTTTGGCGTTCTTTTTCAGAAAGGTTCCAAGTATCTTTTTGAAATCGCCGACATTCAACTTTACACCCTTGTTTTTGAATGCTGCCTGTGCATTATTGATCTTGATCATGCGTGAACTTTCAGGGAGGAAGGAAAGCAATTCTGCAATATGCTCAATCGCTGAACTTGTGAACAAATCATCTGCCGGTGATAACTCCCTCGTTACACTGCTCAGGTACCAGTCTGTGAAATTGATATATGAAACATCACTGATTTCACCCGTCTCCTCGTCAATTTCAACCTCATTATCTTCTTTCATCCGGACATCAATTCCAAAACTGATCAACCTTTTCAGATTCTTTACTGTCGACGATTCATCCTTGGATTGTTTATCGAAGATGTTCGTAACAAGTTCATCAAAAATTGCAGTTTTGGTTAATTTCTTCAACTTCAATATTTCATTCTTTTGAAGTGGAGCACAATTCATACCAATGTAATTCCTGTTGTCATTCAAATGGTAATCAATTACATCGTCAAAATTAGAAAGAATATTGACCTGTTTTTTCTCCTTAATATCAGGTGCAGCTTCATCAAACGCGAAGAAAACGCCATCCGCCGTTTTCAGCTTCATTTTTTCACGCAACTGGCGGATATCCTTAATCAGTTCATTTTCCTTAATACCGAATATCGCCGAACACCTCTGAATATAAACCAGCCGAACATTTTTATCATGCACGATACTAATATCGTTGGTGATTTCAGTAATGAGTTCACCTTTCTTAGTGGGATCGGTCTCAATCTCTTTTTTAAATTGCTGAGCTTTGAATTCAATAAAATCAATTTCTTCATTGTTGACGTATTGAGTGGCTTTCCCGGGTTCCGTTTTACGGATGAAACTGTCAGGATCTTCCCCTTCAGGTAAAACTATAATGCGAAGATTAACCTGCTCCGTCAGAAGAGGAGAAATGTTTTTGATGGCCGCCTTAATCCCGGGAGCGTCAGCATCCAGTAACAGCACAATGTTTTTAGTAAATCGTTTGATCAGCCGAATTTGCTTTACCGTTAGTGCAGTGCCACTGGGTGCAACCGTATTACCATACCCCAACTGGTCCATCTGCAGTACATCGGTTTGCCCTTCCACGATATAACACCTGTTCATCCTTGTAATTTGATTTTTGGCATGGTATAAGCCAAACAACAGTTCCGATTTTTTGAAATAATCGTCTTCCGGACTATTCTTATATTTTGGTTGCAGATCCTTCTCCATCGTTCTTCCGGTAAAGCCGCACACTTCGCCGGATACATTCTGAATAGGAAAAGTAATTCTGCCTGTGAAGAACCCATTTGTAGCCCAACCCAGATTCCATTTTTCAATAGTGGCCTGTGTAATTCCTCTGCCGGTTAAATAGCCCAGAGCAGCATCCTGTTTCAACAATGCATTGTGAAACGAAGTATTTTGATTCGAGAGAGAAAGAATAGCGTTTTCACGATGTTTATAGGCGCTTAGTTCTTCAGATGAAAGTTCCCTTTCAGGTACTTCAATATTGTACCGCTTTGCCACTATTTTAAGAGCCTGTGGAAACGAAACATTTTCAAATTCCTGGACAAAATGAACCGCATCGCCACCTTTGCCACATCCAAAGCATTTGTAAATACCCTTTGCCGGCGAAACGACGAAACTACTCGTATTCTCGTCGTGAAACGGACAATTGGCCTTGTAGTTTACCCCAAAGCGTTTAAGTCCGATATAATCCCCGATTATTTTTTCAATTTGAGCTGCATCCTTTATTCGCTGGACAAGCTCATTTGCTATCATAGCCATATGTAGTTAATCTTTTTCCTTGATTAATATTAGTCTTGCCCAGGAATCCTTAAACTCAGGATCACAGAGGAGCAAGGCTTCTCTGAGCAGTTTTGGTTCCACTCCATAAATTCCGAACAAAAAGCCACGAGGCGCTTCATCCCAATCAAAAGTCCAGAAGAATTCTGAAACTGTCCCGTTCGTGACCTGATTTGTATTTGGATTAACGCATCGCACCTCCTGGTTAATTGAAAACTCTATCCCTGGCATCGGCTGAATGATATAAAAATATGCTGATCGCGCTCGTCCTTGTTTTATAGTGAGAATCTCTTTCTTATCACTCATTTGAATAATGGATTAATGATTTGTATTCCATAGTTATGCTTCGTTGCAAGCTCTGTGATATGCTTACTATTCCGCACTTTTTCAACCTGTTCGGGTGAAATCTCAATCGTCTTTTCACACCTGTATAGCTCAATATTTATCCCTAAGTCTTTTGTCCGTTTATGCAGATAATATTTTCGGTCGTAAGTATTTGCGAGAAAAATCCTTTGTCCCTCAAACGGGAATCCGTGCGTTTTTCTGAACCATGCTTCCATCTTGCACCACGAACTAAATCCCTCACATTCAGCAACTTTTTGAACTTCAATATCATTAAGCTGGTATCCATCAACTATGAAGGCAATTACTCCAGGTGCAACATCTTTAATTTCGATTTCCTCAGTTTTCCGACAGATGACTTTGCCTAATTTTTGAAAATATGGTGTCCGCTGTCCTGCAAATAAATAAAGAGTATCTCCCTTCCGAAATGGTCTTTTCCGCTTCGAACCGATGGTGGTGGTCTTTGGTTTAATACGCGTTCGCCTGGCGTAATTCTTGTCAAGCATTGCCAGGATTCCCGGCATAAACTGTTTTTGAAAATTAAGGGATGGCATACTTAAGTTTTATCGTATAATTAGTGTTTTATCAGTTTTGCCATCATCACACCGGTCAATCCTCCCAGCATAGCGCCGGTCGAATAGATGATCTGTTTTAGTTCCGATTGTCACGCGTCTTACATTGATTGTCCATAGATACGAAATTCCGAATCCGCAAACTGCAATCCCCAACCATGTTGTGCGACTGATAAAGTAGGTGTTCGCTGAAACTAAGAATACCTGTGCGTACCCCGTTGTGAAAATGATCAAATGTTTCTTCATTTCCTTTCAGCATATTCCGGAAACGGACGAAATTATCCATCACGCTCAATAAAACACTCTTTGTTCAGTAATTGAGCGTGGGTAATATCCCTTTTCGCATCAAGGTGGTTATGCCAGTCATGACATATTGCAATCCGATGAGCACTTCCGATGTCAGTAAAGCGTGACTCAAGCATCCTTTTCCATCCACCTGTTTTGTGTCTCGATAAATCAAAAACTTCCTCTTCTGGATTTAAAATTTGCACTCTTTGCACCATATCTTTATACGTCGGCGATTCATAATCACCAATAACAGCTATTTTCATTGAAATAAAATTTAAAGGTTAAGTAATAGAATGATGGTTATCATCCCCAGAAATACCGGTCTTAAGGCGTCAATCTCATTCTGCGTCGGCTTTACCAGATCAAATGATTTTATTCGTTTACTGTTCACGCAACATTCGCCATGCTGATTCCAGGTTGCGACAATTTTACTTTCTTGTACAGGATCAATCCATCCCAGTGCTTTTGTAGGGAAATGACGTTCATTGTCATCAAAAAACATGGCTGTGATTTTAAATTCGAATCCACATTTGGTGTGGCCGTTTTCAATTTCATCGATAGAGAAACGAGGATTTATAATCTCTTTAATGGTTTTTTTAATGTTCATATTCAATCTTTAATAATGTGATATTCAATTTAGCCATGGACGAGAGATTTTACACTCCCGCCCTTAATGGCTTTTTTTCCCACCGCCATGGGGTTAAAAAAAAGATAAGAACTACGGCCTTACCCCGCCGTGGGGTTTGTAGTTTATTCGCTTTTGTTTTTTGAAAGGAATTCTTTGCACATCAGCAATAGAAAAGCAAAAGCAGCATCTGTTACAACTAAGTCTGGCCAGGGATCAAGTATTTTCATAGCTTGTGGTTTTTAAGTTGCCGTCTAAGTTCCCTAAAGTCGAATTCCAGCACATCTCCAAGTTTGAATTTATACTCTTCTTTTTCATTTCTGTCTTGATGAATCAAGTCACCAGATTTGGCATATGCTCGTACAGTGTGTGGGTGCACTCCATGAATCTTTGCCACTGTTTCTACATCTATAAGCTTATCATTAAATTTTGCTCTCAGTTCTGCTCTGGCCTCATTCCGTATTGGTTCGAGTAGCAATACTCGAAGTTCCTTTGCTGATGCTTTATAAATTACTTCCTGTTCCATCGTTTAAATATTTTAAATTCATTTTTAAATTTTGACCTGGCCTATCATCCAACTACCCCGGTTATCACTAACAACCATCACTCAATTTTCCTTTTTCAACCCTCAGTGGTACTTCTGCAATTATTCCCGGAGTCATGCAAACTGCCGTCTGTAACATCTTTCGGATGTTGATATCGAGAATGTTTTCCGCATACCAGTTGTAAAGCTCAATCTCATTCTGAATACTAAGCTTCTCATACACATTCTGAAAATGCCTTTGTATCGTACCGGTTGAACGAAACGTGAGTGCGGCAATCTCCTTCCGGCTGAATCCTTGAAGTTTAAGCCGAATTACCTGATCTTCTGTTTTGGTAAGGATATGTGGATGCATTGCTGGAGTATTAAACAGTTACTAATTCATTGCCGGTCCATGCATCGATCCCGAATGCCCGGAATGTCGTTTCGACTACTGAAATTTCATCCACCTTCTTTTGGTTCCATGCTTGCAAAGTTCGGTCTCCCCGCATTTTCATATAGAACAGTTGGAAGGAGCCCCACCCACATCTGCGTGTAATCGTTTCTTTTACAATTGAAGCATCTTTCTTTCGCAGGTTTTCAAATGCTTTTCTGAAATTCTCTTTTTGTACCATTTATAGTATTGTTTATAGGTGTAAACTTGTTTACTTTTGAAACATCGGTAACCTGTTGAGAACACATAATGTCCGTTACCCGAAATTTGTCATATTCAAAGAATTGTCCGATTCTTCGTTGGTGAACCAACCATTTCGGCAGTTTTCAGGATTGCAGTCTTTTTCAGCTGTGTCCGAAATGGGAGTTTTGGCAGATTTTGGGAGTGATTGTATGTGAAAATTCAACATGGTGCACGATGCGTTCAAAACTTTTTTTGTTTGTATTTGTTCGCAAATATCAACAAACTATTTGTGAATATACAAACAAATAGAAGTTATTTCTCGCAATACATTTGTGATTAATTTCAATTAGGTGATAGACTGTATTATGTGACTGATAAAAAATTTGTTGTAACCGGGTTTGAAGTTGCAATAAAGAAATTACCACTTTATGGAGGATTAATAGGCGTTTGATACCTTGATAATCTTAATTATAAGATAAGTTGAGAGAGGCTTACTTTACTCAATGAAGGTCGAAAATATATCCGCTTTGGATTAAAGCGGAATTTACTTTTTATAATAATTGACCCATTTCAGGGTAAAGCATACAGATTCGAATACACAAACATTAGATGACAGAAAAACAAACAATAAGTGAACGATTGGAGATTTTAATTAGAGAACTTGGACTGAATCCGAATTCGTTTAGTAAGGCACTTGGTTACCCGAACAATAATGTAACAATAGGGAGAATTATCAATGACAAGGAAAAAGCTCCAAGTTATGAGACCCTTCAAAAAATATTGTCATCGTTCCCTCAGGTTAATCCTTCCTGGCTTCTTACAGGTGAAACTCCAATGTTTAGGGATGGAATAAAAGAAGAATCGCAGACACCATCCAAAGACATAGTTTTAATTCCATTACTTCCTATTTCTGCCCAGGGAGGAAGTCTTAACGATTTTTTTGTATCAGTTAAAAGAGATGACTGTGAGCACATTCTTTCTCCGATTAAAGGAGCTGAATTTGGGATAAACGTGGCAGGTGACAGCATGGCACCTGAATATCCTAACGGTTCTCAGGTATTAATTAAAAAGATAAACGAGAAAGCATTCATAGAGTGGGGCAAGGTATTCGTTCTGGATACCTGCAATGGAACTGTAATTAAGAAAATTGTGCCCTCCGAAACTGAAGGTTGCCTGCGTTGCATTTCAATAAACCCTGATCCGAACTATGTACCCTTCGACATTAGCAAGGAGGATATATTTGGCATTTACAGGGTTTTACTTTGCATGTCAGTCAAATAAGATGGCGTTCTGATAAAAGAATCATCCACTCAGAAAATTTTAGGTGACTAATTATTTTAAATGGCTTTCTTGAAAAATGAATGCAGTGACAACATCTGGGCATTTTCCTCCTGAGTAATTTTGATGTATTTAAGGAATGACTTTTCGGTATGATGTCCGGTAATTTTCATTATTGATATTGAAGGGATACCGGCTTTATACATGTTAGTTGCCCCTGATCGTCTGGCAGTATGAGTGGTGACCCAATCACATTTGTCTTTTACGATATCGGTTCTTTTACCAATTTCAAATTTGGCAAGTACAACAGGTTCGACTATTTCGGCACAACGGCATAGCACCTTAATCTTTTTGTTAATTATCTGGTCACTTATTTTTTCAGTCAGATTAAATCCCTGATCAAGAATTTCCCTTACTACCCAATGAACAGGGATCACAACAGGATAATCATTTTTATCAGTCCGTATCCGGATGATATTATCCTTGATGTTCAATTCCTCGATCCTTGTGAAATCTGACACCCTGAGTGCAGTAAATGCACCAATCAAAAAACGGCCACGGGTAAGCTCAAGCAATTTAACCTCTGCCTTTACCTTTTCCATTTTTATCAATGGGCAATTGCTTGTCACGAGCTCTTCGGTAATATTGAGCCGGTGTATTTTAATGAGTTCATCAACTGTGAGGTAAATATTGTCTACATCGATGTCCAATTTTTTAAAAGAGGATGAATTGTGACTATTGACATCATGAAGTCCCTCTTCTCTGGCTACGTTCATAAATACTTTAATATTCTTAATCAAAGTGCCGAAAAAATTGGGAGAATTCACTTTTCCTGAAGCGAAAACAAATAAATAGAACTGGTTGTAAAACTCATTGTTCATATCAGTGAAGAGTAATTTTTTGCCACTCTGTTCTTCATATGATTCAAGCCACTTTATTGCCGATTGGTACACTATTTTAGTACCAGGTGATTTAGTACAAGTTTCCTTGTGCTTTTTGGCGAAATCGACAAAACTGATGACGGATTCATCTTCCGTTGCCCCGAAAGCGGCCATCTTCAATGCTTCTTTAAACTCTTCCTGTGTGGGAATCTTAAATTTAAAAGCGAATTTGCCCAGAACTGTCCTGGTGTGATTTTCCCAGATATCCAGCCGTAGGTTGATCGATGCACCTTCAGGATATTGACGAACCTCTTTACATCTTGACTTAACAGGATTCCAATGTGTCGAACATATCTTTTCTCCCGTTGAAAATTTAAACCTTTGTCCCTTGTACCTAACGATTGCTTCAATCGTTGTGTTATCTTTGTTCTTGTCTTTAAGGAAAAACATTTTTTTTACAAAGATAATAAAGGGAACGTTACGGGGAACGAATAATTATCAATAACATGTATTTTGGTTATATTTAAATTCGTAACACCATGTATAACAGTGTGATTTATTAAAGAATGCATTTTTTAGTGATTTTTAATCTAGTCCTGAAAGGGTCAAATATCAATAACCCCGGGTGAGCGAACAAAGTGAACATAACCCGGGGACAGAAGAACCGTACAAGAAAAGGCGCATCTGCAAAGGCAAATTGAAACAACCCGGCCCTATGCGCCGCAAAACGAAACTTGAATAGAGTAAAATTGTTTTAACTACTAACTTATGAAATCCAGACTCTTTAAACGCCTTCTTTCCGGTTTGTTGATTATCTTCCTGTTGTGCTGTCTGCTGATGGTCACGCCAAGGATCTGGTCGGCCATCAATTCCGATAAACCACCTGTTGGCTACCGCTATTTGGCGCCCACTTACCTGGCAATAAAGATAGGGTTGGAAGAGATGATCAATAAAACACCTGCGATTCCTGCAGATATCGAAGAAATTAAAAACATTGAATACAAGAATATTAACGGAAAATCGTTGCAACTAGATCTTTACAAACCCCGAAATCTGACTAAACCGGCCCCTTTACTGGTATTCATTCATGGCGGCGGATGGAGTGGCGGCGAACGGGCTGATTACCTTGTTTACCTGGTTGCTTTTGCTAAAAAAGGATATGTCACTGCAACCGTTTCATACCGGTTACTGAAAAATGGTCCATATCCTGCCTGTGTTGAAGATATTACGGATGCAGTCCAGTGGTTTTATAAAAATGGCAATAGCTATGGTTATGATCCGGACCGGATTGCCCTGATTGGAGGTTCTGCCGGAGCACATCTTGCGCTTCTTGCTGCCTATGGTTGGAAGAAATCCGGAACGAATTCTGATTCGGTGGTTGCCGATTCAATTCATCACCGGATCAAAGCGGTAGTAGATATCTATGGACCGACAGATCTTACGACGGATTTTTCAAGGAACAATTCAACGGTAACTTCATTTCTTGCACATACCTACAAGGAAGCTCCTGAACTCTTTACAGAGGCATCTCCCATTCATTATCTGAATAAAGACAATCCTCCGACGATGATTCTTCACGGAACATCCGATCAGACCGTTCCGATCAGTCAGTCCGATCTGTTAAAATCAAAACTTGACAGTCTGGGAGTTCCAAATGTCTATTACAAGGTCCCTTTATGGCCCCATACAATGGACATTATTCAACGTGTGAATCGTTTTTCGGAGGATAAAATGACCGGATTCTTTGAGAAATACCTGAACTAAACTTCAATTGTTCTAATTTATTTTCACGCATTTACAGTCAAATTTAAATACAGGTTTCTATGAAAATTCTAAAACGGCTGCTCTTTAGTATTCTGATTGTCTTCGTTGTTGGTTGTCTTCTGTTGATTACACCGCGGATATGGTCTGCCATGAATCCGGGAAAACCTCCTGTTGGTTATCATTTTACGATTCCTGGTTACGTGGCTGTTGGTATTGGACTGGAAAAGCTGATCAATATGACTCCTGAAATTCCTGCAGATATTGAGGAGATTAAAGATATTGAATACAAGAATATCAATGGAAAATCTCTCCAGCTTGATATTTACCGACCCAGGAATATCGTTAAACCTTTGCCTTTGCTTGTCTTTATTCATGGCGGCGGATGGAGGAGCGGAAAGCGTTCAGATTACCTGGTTTACCTGACTGCTTTTGCAAAAAAAGGCTATATGACGGCCACTGTTTCTTACCGCTTGCTGAAAGAAGGTCCTTATCCTGCATGTGCAGAAGATATTACAGATGCAGTTCAATGGTTTTACAGGAACGGTGAAAAATATGGTTACGATCCTGACAAGATTGCATTGATCGGAGGTTCAGCGGGTGCTCACCTGGCGCTGCTGGCTGCTTATGAGTGGAAAAAACCGAATGACACGATTGATAGTATTTCTAAAGTTGAACCCCGGCATCGGATAAAGGCGGTTGTTGACATCTATGGTCCGATTGATCTGACCACCGATTATGCCCAACATCAGTCTCTTGTTACATCTTTCATAGCTCATTCTTATAAAGAGGCACCGGAGCTTTACAGAGAAGCGTCACCGATCAATTATCTCGATAAAAGCGATCCTCCGACAATGATCCTTCATGGAACTTCTGATGACCTTGTTCCAATCAGTCAGTCTGATATTCTAAAAGCTAAACTTGACTCTTTAGGCGTTCCTAACGTCTATTATAAAGTTCCATTATGGCCTCATGCGATGGATGTTGTACAGCGGGTAAATGACTTTTCGCAGCTAGAGATGAACGATTTCTTCACCAAATACCTGAAATAAACACAAGTATATGCAACAAAAAAAGATATATCCCTGGATCGTAGTTGGATTACTGTGGGTCGTTGCACTGCTCAATTATATTGACCGGCAGATGCTTTCCACGATGAAACCATCTATGATGATCGATATTGTGGAACTGGAAACTGCAGCCAATTTTGGCAGGCTAATGGCCGTATTTCTTTGGATTTATGCTTTGATGAGCCCAGTTTCAGGTATTATTGCGGATCGTCTCAACCGGAAATGGCTCATTGTGGGTAGTTTATTCATATGGTCTGCTGTTACATTGCTGATGGGTTATGCAAAAACATTTGACCAGCTTTATGCGCTGCGCGCGATTATGGGTGTAAGCGAAGCATTTTATATGCCGGCCGGTTTGGCACTAATAGCCGACTATCATCAGGGGAAAAACCGTTCGCTGGCGGTGGGAATTCACATGACCGGTATCTATCTTGGGCAGGCACTGGGAGGTTTTGGGGCAACAATAGCTTTCAATTTTTCCTGGCAAACTACATTTCACGTTTTCGGCTTGGTTGGCGTTCTTTACAGCGTGATTCTCATCCTTTTTTTAAGGGAGAAAAAAGCATACACTATCGCACCCGAAGATTCCCATTCTATTGTTAAGGGATTTACCGAAGCTTTTAAAGGGGTAGGAGTGCTATTGGGGAACCTTTCCTTTTGGGTCATATTGTTCTATTTCTCCGCACCAAGCTTGCCCGGTTGGGCAACAAAGAACTGGCTTCCTACACTTTTTTCAACAAATCTCCATATCAATATGGAGCAGGCAGGACCATTATCTACCATCACCATCGCGATGTCGGCCCTGATTGGGGTTCTTGTCGGCGGAATAATATCTGACCGATGGATGCAGCGAAACCTTCGCGGACGGATTTATACAGGTGCTGTCGGTTTGGCGATGACAATTCCTGCTGTTATGCTGCTGGGATTTGGTGGCAGTAGTTTTGCAGCTATTTGGTGCGGTGCCTCGCTCTTCGGTTTGGGCTTTGGAATTTTCGATGTCAATAACATGCCCATCTTGTGCCAGTTTGTCTCTCCGCGTTTTCGTGCAACAGGATATGGATTGATGAACATGGCAGGCATTTCAGCCGGCGCTTTGATCACTACTATTCTGGGTAAGTCTGCAGATTCAGGAAATCTAAGCCGGGATATCGCGATGCTGGCAGGTTTTGTGGTTCTCGCCATTGTATTTCAATTGTGGCTTCTACACCCAAAAACTGCGAATAAAACGGATGAGTTTTAAATCCATTTGCGGGAATTTACGATGATATTCAAATTCTGACAGCAATAGTTTTTGTAAAGTCGAATTATTGGTTTAGGGATTTGATACTAAAATTTGTATTTTTGATAAACGTAAAATTTAAGAAAATGAAAAAAGTACTATTCTTGACCGGAGATTTTACAGAAGATTATGAAACCATGGTTCCATTTCAGATGCTCGAAATGGTGGGTTATGAAGTTCATGCCGTTTGTCCTGACAAAAAAAAGGGAGATACGATCAAAACAGCCATTCACGATTTTGAAGGCGATCAAACATATTCCGAAAAACCAGGTCATAATTTTGCATTGAATTTTAGTTTTAGCGATGTCAAAGTTGAGGATTACAGCGGATTAGTCATTGCTGGTGGCAGGGCTCCTGAATATTTAAGACTAAACCCGAAAGTAATTGAGATTGTGAAATATTTCTTTTCAAAAAACAAACCCGTAGCTGCAATTTGTCATGGTATTCAGATTTTAACCGCAGCCGGTGTTGTAAAAGGTAGAAAGTTAACCGCATATCCTGCTGTCGGACCTGAAGTTACTTTGGCGGGGGGCGAATTCCAGAACATTCCTGTAGATAGTGCTTATGTTGATGGTAATCTTGTTACGTCGCCGGCATGGCCTGCCCACCCAAGTTTTATAAGAGAGTTTTTAAAAGTTATGGGTGCCAAAATTGAGATTTAAAAGTTCAATATCTACAAGAAAAAGCCTTTGCAATTGAAAAATTGTCAAAGGCTTTTTCTTTATTGGTTTTAGTCAGTAATTACATCATTAGAAACGGAATATGTACTAAATCAGTCAGATTCAATCTATCAGGAAAACAATACAAACACAACTGCCGCAAGTGCTGCACCAAGCATTGGCCCTAAAATCGGAACCCAGCAGTATTTCCAGTCGCTGTCGCGTTTGAATGGAAATGGTAGCAGGAAATGCATGATACGGGGACCAAGATCGCGTGCCGGATTAATTGCATAACCCGTAGGACCACCTAATGATAAGCCCAGACCAAGCACAACAAGGGCTACTGGTAATGCATTGATCGAACCAAGTCCAACTTCTGGTTCAGCCATGTAAAGTACTGCGAATGAAAGGACAAATGTTCCGATTGCCTCAGTGATAACATTATAAAAGTAACTTCTGATATTGGGTGATGTGCAGAAGATGGCCAGTTTTGAATCCCCATCTTCGGTTACATCAAAATGCTTCTTATAAGCCAACCAAACGAGGAACGCACCAAACATTGCACCGAGCGTCTGGGCAAGAATGTACATAGGCATCAGTTCAGGAGAAAACTTATGCGCCATTACAAGTGCAAGTGTGATAGCAGGGTTTAAATGGGCGCCGCTATAAGGTGCTGCAATAGATACTCCAGTAAATACACCGACCGCCCACCCAAATGTTATCACGATCCATCCGCTGCTATTTCCTTTGGTCTTATTTAGAAGGACATTTGCTACCACTCCGCCCCCAAAAACAAGTATCATGGCGGTTCCAAAAAATTCAGCAAAAAATGCATTCATAGTTTAAATGTTTATTCGTTTAGTTAAAATAGATCGTGATTCTCTGCATTTAAGAATGATAATAGCCATTGGCGATTGGCTGCTTGCAACTGGCTTCCGAGGCTACCGGATGTTCATCTTTATCTCCTATCCGGCATCATCCGCCCAGGCTTTGGCTGCATTTACTGCCCGGTGCCAGCCTTTTATTAGTGAATGATTCTCATCGGGTTCAATGTTCGGCGAAAAAGTGCGATCTATCTGCCATTGTTGCTTTAACTCGTTAATATCACTCCAGTAATTAACAGCGAGTCCGGCAAGATATGCAGCACCCAAAGCGGTAATTTCGGTGATTTTGGGTCGCACCACATTTACCTGCAACAAATCGGACTGGATTTGCATCAACTGGTTATTTACTGTTGCCCCGCCATCCACGCGTAATTCCCGGATGTCAATACCAGAGTCGTTTTGCATGGCAAGTAAGACTTCCAATGTCTGATAAGCGATACTATCGAGGGCAGCCCGGGCAATATGTGCTGATGTAGTACCTCTTGTGATCCCTACGAGCGTTCCGCGTGCATGCTGGTTCCAATGCGGTGCACCAAGTCCGGCGAAAGCAGGAACGAAATAAACGCCATCGCTGTCTTTTACCTTAGCTGCCAGTTTCTCGATATCCTCCGATTTCTTGATAATTCCAAGTCCATCTCTTAGCCATTGAACTACAGCTCCTGCAATAAAGATGGACCCTTCGAGTGCATATTGGGTATCATTGCCTATTTGCCAGGCAATCGTTGTGAGCAATTGATTTTTAGATGTTATTGGCTTATTTCCAATGTTCATTATCATAAAGCAACCGGTTCCATATGTGTTTTTTACCATCCCCGGTTCAATGCACATCTGCCCGAACAACGATGCCTGTTGGTCTCCGGCAATACCTGCAATTGGGATGCCATAGCCAAGCTGTCCCGACGTTTTCCCATATATTTCGCTGGATGACCTGACCTCAGGTAGCATGCTCGCAGGAATGCTGAACATTTCGAGTAGTTCCTGATCCCATTTCAATGTGTGGATATTAAAAAGCATAGTCCTGGATGCATTCGTCACATCCGTGATATGTAATTTACCACGTGTCAGGTTCCAAACGAGCCATGAATCAATTGTTCCGAATGCCAGGTGTCCATCTTCTGCAAGTTTCCGGGTACCTTTCACATTATCCAAAATCCACCGGATCTTTGTTGCCGAAAAGTAGGCATCAATGATCAGACCTGTTTTTTCGAGGACCACAGGGCTTTGTCCATCATTCTTTAACTGATCACAAAAGTCTGCAGTACGCCTGTCCTGCCAGACAATCGCGTTGTAGACTGGTTTTCCGGTCCTTCTGTTCCAGACAACTGTTGTTTCGCGTTGATTTGTGATTCCAATTGCGGCTATATTTGCCGATTCGAGTCCGGCTTTGGTGATGGCTTCAACGGCCACACCCGCCTGGGTTGACCAGATTTCATCAGGATCGTGCTCGACCCATCCCGGTTTGGGGTAATACTGCGTAAATTCCTTCTGAGCTACTGATACCGGAAGTCCGTTTCTGTCGAAAATAATTGCCCGCGAACTCGTGGTTCCCTGATCGAATGCTAAAATAAATTCTGCCATACCTTCCTAAATATAGTTTTTAACAAATTGATTGTATGATTCTATTTGCTCCTTCTGCCATTTGGTATTGAGTCCTAACTCCTTGGCCATTAATGCTGCAATCTCAACAGCAATTTCGGAGCTGGCACGCGCATTCTGAAATAAAGCCCGCGTTCTTCTTGCAAGCATATCCTCTATAGTGAGCGGCATTTCATTCCTGCATATCCAGATGATCTCCGCCCTTGTATATGGAAATCTTGGATCGATTGGGATTCCAAGTTTCGGATGATCATATATCAGTTTTTCAATTTCAAAGAACTTGTCACCGTAAATATTTAACCGATTGGCAGAATAGCCAGCTGTTAGTGTTGATAGCTTAAGCTCAGAAGTAATACAATTCTGCTTTTCGAGGAACCCTTCTTTTATTGCCTTATCAATCGTCTCCTCTGCCATCCGGCGATAGGTGGTCCATTTTCCGCCAATAATGGATAGAAGTCCCGAAGTTGATAGTGTGATTTTATGTCTGCGCGAAACTTCCTTTGTAGAAACAGGGTTATTAGGGTTGGCTGCAAGCGGGCGCAACCCGGCAAAAACGCAAAGGATATCTTCGCGCCGTGGAGGTTTTGAAAGGTATTTTTCAGCATTTTGCAGGATAAAATCAATTTCACTTTCTTGCGGAACCGGTTCCAGGCAAATTGTGTCAAGTGGTCGGTCTGTTGTACCCACTACGACTACATCATGCCACGGAATGGCAAACAACACCCTGCCATCATCTGTTTTGGGGATCAAAAGGGCCGTTTCACTTTGAAGAAAAGATTTATCAAGCACGATGTGCACGCCCCGGCTTGGTTTTATTGTTGGCAGTGCTCCAGGATTGTCCATCCTTGCAATATCATCCGCAAACACCCCTGTAGCATTTATAACGAGATTTGCCTTAAAATTGAACTCTTCGCCGGAAACAATTTCTATTGCCTTGACACCGTTGATCTTGCCACCTTCAGTTTTTGATAACGCAATAACTTTGAAATAATTCAGTACTACACCGCCATTATCGGCACATGTTTGAGCCAGTGAAACAGCCATTCGTGAATCATCAAACTGTCCATCGTGATACACAACACCGCCAATCAACCCTTTTGAATTTAGCATTGGCAAACGGATCAGGGTTTTTTCACGGTTAATGAAAAACGATTTTCCCATACTTAATGGCCCGGCAAGAATATCGTAGAATTTAAGTCCGGCGGTATAAACAAAAGCATCCCATGAATTATATATCGGTATGACGAATTCCTGATTATAAGTCAGATGAGGGGCGTTTTTAAGCATTAATCCCCGTTCGTGCAAAGCCTCGACAACCAGAGCAAGATCGCCTTGTGCGAGGTAGCGGACGCCTCCGTGAACCAGTTTCGTACTGCGTGAGGAGGTACCTTTCGCAAAATCAGATTGTTCGAGTAATAGTGTTTTATAACCACGCGATGCGCCATCAAGTGCGACTCCAAGTCCGGTTGCGCCTCCACCAATGACTACAATATCCCATGTAATCTCCGATTGCGTTCGTAATTCATCAATAAATACCTGGCGTTTCATCGATAGATATTTTAGGTAATTTGGTTTCCGCATGTGCGGGAGAATACCCAAACAGCTTCATTTTCTTTGCTAGAAAAAGTTTTTCGGGTGCTTCATCAGTTGTTTGATTCAATTAATAATGGTACGAAGAAGTTTCTGAAAATGCAAACAAATCCTCCGGCAAATTAACAATATTTTTTAATGTCATACATGGAAAGAATTTTAGGTGTATTCAGGAAATCTTATGACAGAAAAGCTAAAAATAAATCCAAACTCATATGAAAATAACTGATTATTAAAAAATCAGGATCGTTTATTGTTAATTGAGAAAAACTATGTAAATTTACAAATCCAATAATATGAAAAAGCACATTGTATAGCCTTAGATTCCAGCTGGCAACCAGGAAGCTCAGGCTCTTGTATGATCAAGTTAATTCTTCGGTTTGTATTAAAATCCTAACTTCTATGAAACGAAACCTCTTCCTGATTTGCTTGTTTTCTCTGGTTAATTCAATTCCGGCTTTCACTCAGACATCCGGTTTCCTGGATGGTAAGGTTATCAATTCTGCCACTGAGGAACCCGTACCATTTGCAGTTCCAACTATCGAAAAATACCTGACCTCTCAGCAAAAGTCTAAAGGCAGCGATCAGTTATTCGTTCAGCTTGACCGTAACATTTACAAACCTGGTGATACTATTTATTTCAAAGCCTATGTAAGGGACCGGTTTACAAGCATTTTCGAGACCAAAAGTGTTTCGATGTATGCACTTCTTTTCAATGAAAGCAAAGCAATGGCTGACAGTTCACGGTTTAAAATAAGTAATTCTTCCACGTCCGGTTGGATGGTTATCCCTGAAAAGGCAGAATTTGGTAAATATCACTTTGTTGCGTTCACAAGCGCTATGCAGAATTACGATCCTGCCGATGCGTTTCAACTTGATCTTTATGTGAAAAAACGAAGTAGTAATCCGGATAAGATTGAAATAACCTTTAATAAAGAGAAATACTATCCCGGTGATACGCTTGAAGCAACGATAAAAATAACCGATCCGATCGGAAGTCCCGTCAATCAGCAAAAATTTACAGGCATTCTTTCTTCGGGTCAGTATGTCAGAGAGTCGGATGAAACCCATACGAACAAAAATGGTGAATCGGTGATCCGGTTTACAATCCCTGACACTATTACTTCTCCACCCAAGTTTAAAGTTGCGACCAAACAGAACACGGGTAAAGAATCACTCACTAAGGATGTTACGATTCCTTATGAGGACCCGTATTTTGAATTGAAGTTTTTACCTGAAGGAGGACCCTTGATTGAAGGACTCGTACAACGAATCGGATTTAATGCCACAAACTTTAAAGGCGAACCTGTTTTTATCGAAGGATTGTTAAAAGATAGTTCCGGATTAGTGCTTGACACTATCAAATCAGGAACTTATGGTCCGGGGTCTTTTTTGTGTACGTCTCAACCAGGATTGTATGTGGAACTAACCAAAGGAGGCGGATCAGAAAAGAAATGGCCACTTCCTGTTCCGGCAGCAAAAGGGATATCGCTTTGTGTAACGCCTATTGACAACCGTTCGTTTGCCATTGAAATTCAGTCAAATAATTACAACGGTGAACCGGTAATGGTTTCCGGTACAATGAACATGACCCAGGTCTTTTCACGGGAAATCATACTCAGCAAAAAGCAACGCATTGTGATCGATACAGATCAGCTGCCTGCTGGAGTTGCCAACATCACGCTGTTTGATAAAGAATTAAGGCCGATAGCAGAACGATTATTTTACGTGAATAGTGATAAGCACCTCAGGTTTAATATCAAAGCGGATAAGGTTTATGAACCCGGAAAGGAAACGGAGCTTGCAGTTTCGGTAACCGATGGACAGGGAAATCCGGCAGAAGGATTCTTCTCAGTTTCTGTTACAGATGCTGTTAAAGGGATTGATCCCGGATTGTTTACCCCTGGAATTGATTATTCATTCAATTATCATCCTCATTTTCAGCGTAACCTGCCTCCAAAGGTATTGGTTAAAGGGCTTGAGAATATGACAGATGCAGAACGCGATCTGCTTTTAATGGTTTATGGCTGGAGCAAATTTAACTGGGACTTTACCCAGGGAAAGTCTACAGAAAAACAACTATCAAATTACGACTTGTTGGATATGCGTGTTATTTACGCATTGATTAACCGCCGGACCAGCAGGAGCCTTGATCTGATATCTTTGGAAGGACCATCAATCAAACATATTACAACCAATAACTTAGGAGAGATTTCGTTGCCTCTGGATTCCCTTCCGGATATCACGCGATCCGTAACCTTAATGCCGGATGTAAAAAACACCAAAAGAGTATCAGAAGCTATGCTAAGTATTCCATACAATGAACAATACTTCAAAAGCAACAAAATCTTTATTCCGCAACCTGTAATCCTATCCGATGAATACAACATCAATCTTCCTAATCAATACGTTCCGCTGGGAGAAAAAACAATACAGCTTCCGGAAATTACGATTGAAGGACATGCAAGAGAGAAGAAAGTTTATCATGATAAATATGAAGAGCAATACCAGTATACCAGTATCTATAGTCTTGATTATGATGTTCTATGGTCATCTTTTTCATTGGAGTCTGCCGTACGCAGATTGGTTAATCCGCGCCGGATAACTACTGATGCAATCTACCTTTTCGACTCAAGATCATTTTTAGGTGGAGCAATTCCAGCACTCATTGTTCTTGATGGGACACCATTATACTCAGGCGGCTGGCAAATAGTTAACACGATTCCTACAAGTGAAATAACCTCTCTTACAATACTTTCCAGTACAAAAGGATTTACCATATATGGTGAGGCTGCTCAGGGAGGAGTAATTTTTGTGAATACAAGAAGCAGGGATCCAAACCTGGCGAAGATTCGTACGAAATGGATTTCACAAAATAGAAAAGACAAAATGCTCGTGCCCATTGATATCTATCGTAAAACGATTGAATATTACAACCCGACCAAATTTGATCTTGAGACTGATCCAATACTTCAAAGTCGGGCTACCATTTTATGGGAATCGGAAGTTTATTTTGATGGTAAAGAGCCGGTTAAGATTAAATATACCAATCTGAATCACAATGGTCCGGTCGTAATTACCATTAATGGAGCATCCGTCAATAATTTGGTTGGGACAGGAAGTGCGAGTTACATGGTGGAGTAATTGGTCACTTATATGTTGAATAACTGAGTTCAATAAATAAATTACGATTACAACGAATTCACCAGTTCCTCTTTCAGTTGATTGATCAATGTTTTTACAGGTACAATTTCGGTGCACCGGTAGGCATTCGATCCGGCAAATACAAATGCATTATTCAACCTGCCTTTTGACGCATCTGTCAATACTTTGGCAATGCAGTAGGGGGCAGTGCGCGGATTGCAGGATCTAAGACAGTGATAAGGACACCTGAATGGTATGGTTACACCTTTAGTGACCCGTTTTGTAAATTCATTCATGATAACCCTGCCGGGTAATCCTACCGGACTGTGGATTATCGTGATATCCTCCTTTTTAGCAGTGATATAGGCTTGCTTGAAATCTTCGTGAACATCACATTCGTTCGTGCACACAAACCGGGTTGCCATCTGAACACCCGAGGCGCCTAAAGATAAAAATTTAGCAATATCGTGTCCGTCAAATATACCCCCGGCTGCGATAACCGGAATGGATTCTTCGAGTGCATCAACATAGTCAACAAGTTCAATCACCAACTGCTCAAGTTTTGGAGTGGTATCGTTCACTACATCATCGAAACCGAACCCAAGGTGTCCGCCTGCCATCGGCCCCTCAAGGATTACAGCATCAGGAACTTTGTTATAGTTTTGTTTCCATTTGCGGTAAATGATGTTGAAAGCTCTGGCAGAGGAAACGATCGGAACCAGTTTTATATTTGAACCTGCTGTCAGCTTCGGCAGATCTAACGGAAGTCCTGCACCGCTGATGATCATATCTACTTTTTCTTCAACGCAGATTTTCACAAGTTCTTCGTAGTTCGAAAGGACCACCATTACATTCACTCCGATGATGCCTTTGGAAAGCGATCGTGCTTTTCGTATTTCTGCCCGTAAAGCGTTGTTATTCAATTCAACAAATTCGGACATTGCAGCATCCTCAAACGCACCCAGTCCGACACTTGCAATAATACCTGCACACCCTTCATTTGCAACTGCTGAGGCAAGGCCTGAACCTGAAACTCTAACTCCCATTCCTCCCTGAATGATGGGAGGATTTATTTCCAGATCACCGATTTTAAGTGCCGGAATTATTTTCGTTGCCATGATATTTCGTTTTAAATCCCTTTTTTAACTTTGATGATATCATATGGAATTCTCCCGAATTTAATTTAAACACAATTCGCCCTTTTTTTGTTCGAACTATTTTTAGCTGTTTTCTGATGTAACCTACTTCAAAGGAGCAGGACTTTCATTAATAAATTTTATAGCCTCATCTTCATAAATGCTGCCGGTCATTTCACCAAGTGAAGTGCGGCTTACGTAGTTATATCGCTCAAAACCACCAAAATCCTCCTTCGTAAGCATATAACCAAATGCATCGTTTGTGAGACCGAAAAGAAATGGCTGGTCGCTCTTCATCTTTCTTTTAAGATAGAACCCTATGTTAGGCAGCGCCTCCCCCGGAATTGTTATCACCTGTGCCTTCCCGAGGTTCAGAAGGTTCAGTCGGGTTGAAACAGTTGAAAAATCACTGTTTTTAGCTGCCTGTGCGGCAAGCGGAGAATGTTTGATTACGAACCGCATCGCTTCAGAATCGATTGGGAAAGTGATGACTTTCGAAGCACAATAAATATCGGGATTTTCCTGAACAGTAGCGGGTTCAACAATCCGCAGAGCCTCATCAGCCATCAGGTTTCCAATTCTGATACATTCATCCCAGTCATTGGCTTCTTTGCCATTTTCGCGCCTTGTGTCAGCAGTAACCATTCCTCCTTGCGCACTGTTCATGAAAATTGCCATTCCCCCGATTTTAGATTCAATCCGGTCATAAAGCGGACCGCATAAATCGGAACTGATTAATTTGCGCTCAGTGCCAAGGATTTCGGGATGTGTAGCATAATTGACGAGGGTTACAATTGGCTTACCTTTGTTTGTGCCCGAAGTTGCAATTGCCTGAATAACACCCATGCGCGGATCGTAAAGTTTCTCTGCATAGTAATTGTAGGCAATCTTTCCCTTTGCCTCACCTACGGCAGTTTTGAGACTGGCCGGTTGGAGTTTCGAAACGGCTTCGTTCACGGCGTCGGCTATTTGGGTGACACACCAGTCGAGGTATTTAAGGTCGGCACCCGTATTCCCTTTTTCATCGGTAAAACCGTAAGCATCCGGACAGCTATGGGCATGAGTAGCCCCAATCAGCACATTTTCAGGTGCAATACCTTTGATCAGTTTGCGGGAACGGTCGCCCAGGTAAGCGGGCCAACCGATGTTGTCGACACTCACAATGGCAAATCGCGTTGCCCCTTTTTCGAGCACAAAAGCACGGACAGTGAGTTCGCCTTTAAATCCGGTAGGTATTTCAGGAGTTCCCATACCACCCGAGATGGGGATCAGGGTCTTTGGGGTTATGTTCCTCATTGCTGCGCCAGCTTTGAATGTCTGTGCATCGACATTTAAGCAGAAGATGACAATAATAGAAAGGAGTGTGAAAAATTTGATTTTCATAATTATATTGTTTTAATTGACTGTTTAATAGATATAGATTGGATTTGAATAAAGCCACGGCACTAATTTCCCGTTCATTTTAATATGAATCTCGATCCGGTAACCTCCTTTTTCAATCGGATCAGACCATGCGTATTGATAACTTTCGCCGGCTGAAATATTGACTGTCTTGCCATTATGAATCAGCCTGAATTGTCCCGGAAACGGAGAAACTGCATTTAACGATGTTACCTGGTTTACTTTTACAGAATCGCCAATGATTCCGGTCAGACTGTCTTTTTGGTTTTTTGAATAATACATGAATCCTTTGGCATCACCAAGACTTTTAAAAGCGGTATAGAGATGTCCTTTTTTCAGGTGATTAGCCAATGAAGGTACAGTAAGTGAATCAGCAAGGACATAGTTTGTAATATAATTGAAACCTTCTTTGTAGGTGTCGATCATCCATTTAAAAACCCAACCGTCTTTATCCGGTTGATTGAACAGCCATTTGTTCCAGAATTTAACCTCCATCGTATCGATGGCTTTTGCATTGGGTCCTATCCACTGAATCCGGCCATCTTTTAAATATTTTGCCCTGATGTTCTGGTTTTCATGTGTGTCAACTGCCGAAAAACCAACAATCTTTCTTTTCTGATTCAATGAATCCCAAAGTGCCAGAATAGCAGTCTGTTCATCGAACATTTCGCGTAAAGCCCATGGGCGGTATTTATTCCCGTTCACTATAAAATTGATGATTTGAGGGGGTAACGATTCATCTTTCGTATCCGTATGAAAATTATATATTTCCATGCCCTGGTAATCGGGATTTGCCCAATTGTGTGGTTCTTCAGTATGTGCATAGAAGATGATTCCGCCCTTTGCAACGATGTTTTTGGCGATGGTATCTTTGTCAACTCTCCAATCGATGATCGTTGAGTCGAGCGGCCAGCAATCAAATCCCTGTTTTTCGCTGCCCGGTTCGATTAGAACTCCATCATAAAATCCTTTATATCCTTTTGGAATGGTGTCAATATTGCCGCGCGGATGATCCGTCAGGAATATAAAATCAATGCCATCACTTTTGGCCGCGGGGATGATGTCATTTAAAGTCCCTTTGCTGTCGTGCGAAAGGTAGCTATGCACATGCAGGACACCACGGTAAGTGTTCAGTTTTGTGAAGACAACTGGTTCCTTTCTGAGTTTCTGAAAGGCATTTACCTCTTTTTCAAGCCGGGGATAGGTAACCCAATGACGCCATATTGCCGGGGTAAAAAGTACTAAAAACACGATCAGTATTAAACCCAAAATTGTAAGAAGCAGGTATTTAATGATTCGAAATACCATAGACGTTATATTTTGGCGGGTTGAATAACTATTTCCGTCATGCGGTGGATTAAATCAACCGTGTATTCGCCCATATTCGGGCCAAACCAACCCATCAATTTCGATTCATACTCATCCATATAGAAATACCTTCCCGGAATAATATAGCCAACGTAGCTGCCGTTGAAACTTGAGACGTTTGCATTAAATCCTTTTGCTGCAAGCGCATTTTTGATCTGAAGCGCGTATTCGCCGCTGAAATCACAAGGAGTTGTAATCCATACCAGGTTTCCTATTCTTAATGTCTGCAGATAAGCATTTTCCGGAAGAGGCATTAATTTTTTACTTAGCCAGGTTGAAAGGTTGATTTTCGTGGTGGCCCTCATATGGTATTCAGGCAATTGCAACTTTAGAGACAATGTTGAGAACGTAACTGTATTATTTAGAATCGCTAGTGGTAGATGCACATTCAGACTGTCGGCCAATGCCTCGCCAATCAGTTTTGGTTTCTCAAATCCATTGCCTTCACCTGTCGGACTCTGACTTCCCACGGAACCCGCAAAAAAGATGGCTACGTTGGCCGACGTTTTTTCCATTTTCCGCTCCCAATAACCCGGATAATCGGCGCTTACTTCCATGTTTCCGGATCCCATTGTTGTTGAATGTGCAGAAAATGAACCTATTATTGCCTTCCTGCCTCCGGTTTGTTCAACGGTTATAAAACTGAAATCATCGTTCTTCGTACCTGATTCACCAATAAGGCGATTTCTGGTATAAGAAGCAGCGTTGAAACTTCCGGAACCTATCCTTGCCGGATGCAGGTCCGCAATTGCAGAAGTGACTGCTGTTGAGACTTGAACGATTAACCATCTTTCGAGGTTCTTATTCTCTTTTCCTGCAAATTGTTCTCCAACAAATCCCGGACCCCAACCTCCCAGGCTTGAATGGGTGTGAGTTGCTGAAAAGTAAACCTGATCACGCCGGATTCCTTTTTTTGACAGAACCAAGGTTACAGAATCGATAATATTTGGTGGCATTATCAGTAAGTCAGCGCCCACAAGCACAACGGTTTGCAGATTGACTTTCAGCGCAACTGCTTTGATAAAAATACTGTCGTGAACGCCCGTTGCCGCTTTGCCTTTGCGTGCCCCAAATCCTGCCAACGGAACCTGGCTGAATTTGCCTTCCGTTACGTTATCCACTGTTGTATTCAGGTTTGGAGTGATGCTTACCCTTGCAAAACCTGCCAGCAAGGAGTCATTTACAATCACTGTCGTTTTTCTTAAACTATCAAGACGAGCGCAAGTGTTTTTATAATAGGCACTTTCATAATACGGGGTATGGTCAACTGAACCTGTGAGTATAAAAAATAAAACAGTCAGAAGGATAAGTGTTATTCCAATAAAGATGCCGGTTTTTTTTATCATTTTTTTGGTTTTAGTAATCCGGAAAAGTATAAAAGTCTGTTTTGTAGAATGAATTGGAATTTAATCCGGTTTATTTCTGAAATGAAAAATTAAAGTTATCACTGATTTTACTGGCAGTTTTATAGACAACGGCCTCAGAAATATACACATTGGCACCTTCTGCTTCAGGCCGTTTTTCACCTTTGACAACGACCCGGACGGTGTGCTTTCCTTCCGGAAGGTTCGTAATCAGGTATAAATTTGTATTGCCTGGTGACTGATTTGAATAGTTAAAATAGCAATCAATGGTTCTTTTCAGTTGCCCATCGACGTAAATATCGGCTTTACCACAGTTCCTGTCCCAGTTTCCTGCGATTGATGCACCGGTTCCTTCAAAAGTAAAAATCGCCTCATCGCCTGCCCTGGCGCTAAACCTGGATTGTGGAATGTTATGATCCTTGGTTTTAGTTTTCCATTTCCCTTTGAACTCCCATCCTTTATTTTCGAATGGTGTTACCCGGCGATCGAAAACAAGATTTGGAAATGATACCTCCAGGGCACCTGGCTTCGGAGTTTGCACTTTAATTCTCAATTCCTTATCCGTGACTTCTCCACCGTTCTTCACGGCAAGTTCTTTTGCATACTTCAAGGTGTTTTCAACCGTCTTGTTAAAAGAATAGGTTGTATTGATAAACAGTGAATCCTGAATCGCTAAAATATGATCACTATATTCTTTTGGAAGTGCGTTGAAACCTTTAACTACACCTAAAACACCCATTGCATTTGCCGGATTACAATCTGAATCCTGACCACAACGAGTAGCGATTTCCAATGTTTTTAAAGGATCTCCTTCTCCATACAGTAATCCCATTACGATATAGGCGCCATTAAGTTTAGCATCAATATTATAAGAAGATCCTGCCCCGCACATATCCTCTGCGGCCCATTTCGCTTCAAGCTCTTTCCATGCAGCACGCCAGTCAGAAGGATAATGTTTGTGAAGAAGAATGACATCATTGACAATTTTGGAATAATCGCTTTCGGCAGGAAGTGAAAGCAGTGCTTTTTGGATGATTTTCAATATATCATTTTCAAAATAGGCTTCTGAATAAAGAGCAGCAAGAAAAGCCCCTCCATATACTCCATCTCCGTAGTTCATTATATGGCCGATCTTATCCGCGATCTGATTGGCTATTTGTGGCATTCCGGGACAAATTAATCCAATGTAGTCTGCTTCTATCTGAAAATCGATATCATCAGCATGGGAATTAAACTCCGGGCTTCCCGACTGTGGCGGGAAAATACTATCGAAATAGTTTTTCCTCGACTGGACATTGGCATGCCAAAGCTTGTAACCTGATTTTGCAAAGAGTTCCTGGAATTTTTTGGCCGGGGCATCTATTCCGTATTGGTCCATTGTCATCATAAATGTAAGCTGTACATAGATATCATCTTCGGTAAGTGAAAAATTGACATCCGACGGCTTCCATTTAATCGTATCTTCCAAAGTGAATCCATGCGCTACAAATTCGGTCGGACCTCCATAGCTAACGCCAATCATCTTACCAGCCCATCCTCCGGCAATTTTGTCTTTTAAAACTTCAAGAGAGATTGAACGTTCGGTCGTATTTTTTTTAGTTTGGCATGATGTAACAACCAGTGCAACAAGTAATGCCGGAAATAAGAAAATGGTAAATTTCATGCTGCATTATTTAAAGATAAAGGGGACCTTAGATCTTTCACGTTGAAAACAAACCAAAAAAGGCAGCCACTGAATAGACAATGGCTGCTTTTTGTAGTGTGAATTTTATTTCTTCATCAATGATAATTTTTTATCCGTAGTCACAAACATGCGCGTGCTCTGCGTAAATTCGTCCCCACCTAAAGGGGCTTTGTATTTCACGTCGACATAAAAAGCTTTAAATCCGGATGAAGGATACTTTACTTCAACTGTTATCTCCGGTTTATTGGCAGCATTCAGGCTTTTATCGTACCATTTCTCATCCCTGAAATCCTGGTCTTTTGAGTCGGCACTCCATAAAACAGCATCAACCAAAAGTCCCGGTGTCGTTTTGATTTTCAATGTAATAACTCCGTTATTTTCCGAAACTGTATAATCACAGATCGGGTATTTCCCGTTTGTAACGGTGGTTCCAAGAAATGCACTCAAGGTTGCAAATGCCTTTTTCTTGTCGCCAAGGTCGTGAGCGGCATTGGGGGTGTAGCAAATATGGTTATTGCCCGGAATGCTGTCGATGTAATTTTTCACTGCATCGGCCGGCCAGTAAGGGTCATTGGTTCCCATGAAAAGCATTTTTGGCATTGTCAATGTCTTCCGGTAGGAGTAAGGGTCGATCATCTTGGTAAGATCGTTTCCGCCAGGTGTGCCAAGTTGTTGTGCAATACCAAGTTTCACATAGTCCTCAATTTCGATGCTGTAATCTCCCCAAACAACTTTTTGATAGTCAATATTTACGGGCATATTCAACACGTCGATAACCATCGGGCCGATTGCTTTTACACGTTTGTCATTTGCGCCGGTTAACCAGGTTGTCCATCCACGTTTTGATGCACCCGAAACAATAAAATGGCTCACTTTTCGCTTAATCTCCTTTTTGGCAAATTGCTGCACCGCATCCATTGCCCTGATCGCACTCTTAGTCATCGGAAATAATAAGGGCCATGTGAAATCGTGATCACCAAGGTATTGGTGAAGCGTATATGATATCAACGCATCTTCTGTCAGATCGCCATACAATGGCTGATTCGGGACCTGCCAGAGCAACGCAACGATGGTCATGTTCGTCTTTGCGACTTTGCTTAATGAGGTGGCCAGATCCTCATCCCACTTATGCATGCTTGGTTCTCCGTTTTCAACATGACCACCCGTGATAAACAACAAGGCGTCGTTATATTTCAATAAATCAGGTACAATAACGAACATCTCATGTTTCCAGGTGATCGTTCTCCATTGCTGTGATGTCAATAAAACACGATACATTGTAACGCCACTGTCCATGTGTTTCTTATCCTGAACTTCCCATTTAAATGATTTGTCAGAATTATTCAGATACGACTGCAGTGCAGTTTCAGGTGTAACCGGTTTTCGGGGAGATGCAATTCCAATTGCAGCAGCGCAAAACAAAAATAAAACAAGAGATAATACTTTCTTCATTTCTAATTGATTAATGATATTTATATGCAATTAAGCAGGGATATTGCGAAAATATCTCCTGCTTAATTGTGTTATTTGAAAATGTCTGCAAAACTTCTGATAATTACTGAATCAGCCACATTTTAGAATATTCGGTATCGCCTTTGTCAAGCTTTCCAATTGCACTATTGTAGTTTGTGGAATTGTTGGCCATTTCTGTTTCAGGATACCTGAAACGCAACGGGAATGCATGAAGACCATTAATTAATTCACCGTTCAACTCTATGGCAGGAAGTCTTGTTCTTCGGTGGTCGGCATAGGCTTCAACACCCATCAGAAAATGTCCCAGCCACTTTTGCAATGCAATCTTCGCCAGTTTCTGATTGTCGGTTCCGGTTGCCGGGAATTTGGCAATATTGTTATTGAAATAGGTGCCCGGGATTGTTACACCCCATCTGCTTGTTGCCAATGTAACACCACTCTTGTAATATGCCTCTGCTGTAGCTGCAGGTATATAGCCTTTTACAGCCGCTTCTGCCAGCAAAAACTGAACTTCATCCGACTGCAGCATACACGCTTTTAAAAGCGGATTGGACTTTTCATTGAGAAGTTTAGAGAACTTGGAGATTTTGTAATTGAATATTGTTGTTGGAAAGTCCCAGCTTCCATTGGCAGCCAATACATTCTCATACATACCTGCTGTATAGCCGGCATAAAGCGTCAGTGAGTCAACAATAAAGCTTGAAGCGGCTTTTATACCTGACTTACTTCTGTCAATATACTCCCATGTTGAACTATACGTGAAACCATTCGGATCGGTTGTATTTACAGAAACCCCATTCTGAGCCGGAACATTCGTCCAGGGTTTTTCAAGAGGAGCTACCCAAACTTTCAGCCGGTCGTCGTTAAGTGCCTTCAAACTATCCACCAATGTTTTACTAGGGCGGTAAATCATGAAATTGTCGCTGTATCCGTCGTATGACATTGGCCAGTTATAGGTTCTGTCGCCCGGAAGGTATGCAATTGAAGCATTATCCGCATTTGTACTCATCAGTGGAAGCGCTGCAACAGCAGTAATTTCAGCTGCAGCTCCAGGATAATTTTTACCTGCCCGCATCAATAACCGAAGGCGAAGTGAATTGGCAAATTTGATCCATTTAGCTTTATCACCTGCATAAAGAATATCGTAGGTTTTATCAAGGTCTTCTGTACCTGTCGTTAACAGCAGGGTAGCATCTTTCAGATTCTGAATCAAAGCGGGATAAATGTCCTTCTGATCATCAAATTTTGGGAAAAGAATTCCATCCTGACCCCGCAATCCTTCGGTATAGTAGATATCACCATATAAGTCGGTTGCAGTTGACCACAGCAAAGATTTAAAAATCAGGAAGACACCTTCGTAGCTTTTTAATCCAAGATTGTGAACACTTGTAATAGATGCCTGAACCAACTTGATCGGCCCTGTTATTCCATATAAATCGCTGTTTGGTTTCGTGAAACTCTTGTAAATATTATCGTCGGAGCTCCGGTTTCCCTGCATATATTGCACGGTAGCAGAAAGCGTCCTGTTTCCAACGCCCCCTTCGTACTGATAGGCGAAAGCTGATTGCTGTATGATAGAAGATAGTAGCAGGTTGGGAGTTGCAGACTCTACTGCATCACGTTTTTGTAAGAGCTCATCTTTTCTAAGCAGCTGTTTTTCGCAGGCTGTTAAAACGAAGAGTGTCAGAAGTAATATTGATATCTGTTTTTTCATAATTGCAATAATTTAAGCATTAAAAATCAAACGATACTTTGAAACCATACGATGCGATGGAAGGCAATGCCTTTCCAACGATTCCCTGATTTTGACCGATACCTTCAAAGGCAGATTCCGGATCAACGTTTTTATCGGCTTTATTCCACTGGAATATATTTCTGCCGACAAATCCAACCACTACATTATCAACCTTAAATCTTGAAGTAATACTTTTTGGTAACGTGTAGTCAAAAGTGATCTCTTTCACTTTAAAGTTGGTTGCGTCGCGGATCAGTGATTGAGGGAAACTCCAGTATTGGGCTCCTAATATCAATCCCGGTAAACCGTAGAAAGTTTCAAGGGGGTTTGCACCGTTAACAATGTAATCTGCATCGTTTGAGGGATTTCCGCCCGGTTTTAACCATACACCCTGAAAGTAGGAAGCATCGTTAATTGGTACAGGTGTTCCGTAACTGGCGTAAGTGGCAACTAAACCTGCCTGTTGCGGGTAAGTCATCTTAGTTGCATCGGGCCAGGGCAAACCACCTGTTGCACCATCACGTCCACCAACGGTCCATGGATTTGGTCCGTTGACCTTATCTCCGATTGTCAGTAATGAGTGACCATCGGTTACGGCGCGTCGTTCGATGTCGGAAATGTATTTACCACCCTGACGAAGACTACCGACAATGCCTAATCTAAAGTTTTTCCATTTTACAGAAGAGTGTACACCCAGAATAAAATCGGGGTTGTAATTGCCAATGGCTTTACGGTCTGCTTCAGCGTTTGAATATTTCCACTCGCCGTTATCATCCAATACAATCATTCCGGCATATTTACTGGTGGCGGGCATTGTTGTGAATACCTGGTGTGCCCACATTGTTCCGATTTTTTCTCCAACGGCTAACCGAAGGTCAATATTCGGACCATTACCGTAAAATGTTGATCCTGTGGGAACATATGCCGGAGAGAGTGCGGTAATTTTTGAATCAACTTTACTGAAGTTAAAACCAAAATCCCAGTTCCAGTCTTTGGAACGTACCGGTACAAAATCGAGCGAGACTTCATATCCATTGGCCTCTACAGTACCAACATTGGTCAACATACCTCCGTAACCAATACCCGGTGATGTAGGGATCTGTCCAAGTTGATTTTCGTGTATTTTCTTATAGACCGTAAATTCTGCCGATATACGACGATCCATTAAGGTAACGTCAAAACCACTTTCGTAAGAGGTTGTAACTTCTGCTTTAATATTTGGATCAACCAGTGTACCACCTATATTGACGATTTTGGTTGTTCCATAATCAATTGGACTGAAGCTGAAAGTATTGTTGCTTCTTGGTGTTCCGAGTCCATGACCAACCTGGGCAACACCAGCTCTGATTTTAAGCAGGTTAATCACTTCAGGAAGTTTGAATGTAGTTGAAGGAAGCCAGCTTAATGAGGCGGATGGATAGAAATGGTGGTTCTTATCTTCCTCCAAAATCCCACTCATGTCATACCGTCCTGATATATCCATGAAGAGCTGATTCGCAAATCCAACTTGTCCTGTACCATAAATACTCTGAGATTTTCCAATACCCCATGCACTGCTCGTAGACAAAGTCCCGGCAACGGCATTCCCGAGTGAATAATCGTTTACCCTTACGAGTTTTTCTGCATTCGCGTAATAATTGTATGAATTACTGTAGGCATAGTTATAACCGGCGGTTGCAGAGGTGGAAAATTTTCCAAACTCCTTGTTCCAAACCAGCATTAAATCGTTTTGCACATTGAGTCCGTTACCTTGGTTAACCGAATATTTACCATCCCTCTGATTGCTGTCCTCAAAATCCTTTGCTCTTTTATATTCGTAATTGTCACCTGTATAATCAATACCTGAACGGACCATTAATTTGAGAGGTTTGATGATTTCGAAATCCAGTTGCACTTTCCCAAAGAAATTGTCTTTCCGGTAGGTGTTGATCTCGGAATAGGCATACATGTAAGGGTTGTTCAGCATCGGTGTACCGTCTGGTTTATAATACGGTGCATTTTGGAGCTGTCCTTCAAAACCTTTTTTCCAGACAGTTTGCATCTCTTTAATTGGCTGAAGTGAGGCGAGGAATTTCATCGTCAGATCTTCGATCACCTGGCTGTTGGAAGAGGTCTTATTGGGAGTAAATTGTCCCATATAATTACTGTTCACCGAGATTTTTAATTTCCTGGTGATGTTGTACTCTGCACTGAAGTTCGCATTGATACGATCTGTCTGGTTATTTGGCATCACACCAATATTTGACATTTTACCAATCGAGAAACGAAATGCCCCTTCATTGTAATTACCGGCAACACTCACGTTATAATTGCGGGTTGCACCGGTTTGCATAAACTGCTGCAGCCTGTTCTCATGGGTTGCTGCAAAAAGTTTGGTCTCGATACGTTGGGTATCCGTATTATAGGCATCGATGGTAGCTGTTGTGAAATCGGAGAATTTGGCGCCCCAGTCATATCCCGATGTATAGATAGAGGATGCGCGGATCCCATCACCATAAAGTTGCTGGTTAGCAAAGAAATTGTAAGGTTTATCCCAAATAAGTGAAGTATTCACCGATACCCCGATTCCTTTCTTTCCGCCTTTACCAGATTTGGTCGTGATCATGATGACCCCATTACCAGCTGCCGATCCATACAGTGCACCTGCACTGGCACCTTTTAAAATGGAGATACTCGCGATGTCTTCCGGATTTAATTGTGAAAGGAGGTTTCCAAAGTCTGCTCCATTCTGATTTTCAACGGAAGTTGTTCCCAAAGGAATACCATCGATTACATAAAGTGGCTGACTTAATGCGGTTGATTGAGATATGTTAAGACTGGTTGCGCCGCGGATTGTAACAAATACTGATCCGGAAGGGTCGGAACTGGACTGGGTAAAGTTTATCCCGCTCACACGACCATCCAATGACTTAAGTACATTCGATCCGGCTCCCTTGGTTAAATCATTTCCTTTTACTTCGGAGACAGAATAGGCCAGTGATTTCTTTTCCCTTGAGATTCCAAGCGCTGTTACGACTACTTCATCAACGCCAATTACAGTAGGAACGAGGGAAATATCAAATCTTCGCTGATTGCCGACTACGACCTCTTTGGTAGACATCCCGACAAACGAAAATACCAATGTAGCATTGCCAGACACCGAGAATGAAAACTTTCCATCGTTATCGGTGATGGTACCGGTTGTAGTCCCTTTCACGACTACACTTACACCTGGTAAAGACTGACCCGAGTCATCCTTTACTGTTCCCGTTACAACGTTCTGGGCGAAAAGGTTGTGAGTCATCACAACGAAGAAGCACAGCAACATTGCTTTAAGCAATTTTCTTTTCATCATAAATAATTTTTGTTAGTTCTTGATTGCTAATACTTGATATTTATTTAATTTTTAGGTCTTCTTTTAACCGGGAAGGGCAGCACCCTTCCCGATAAGATGAATTTATGGCACCACTTCAAAAATCACTTTCAAAGCAAAATTTGGTTTACCAACCTGTCCCGGAGGAGGAATTGCAGAAACAAAGAGGTGGGCTACAATTTGGGTGTCTGTTATCTGATCGATAATACATTCACTTGTGGAATCCAGGATACCCAGAAAGCCTCCGTTTGTAAAACTCAGCGTCATTACATTTGAGTAAGTGACGTCAGATGCAGTTGCTCCGTCAGGTGAAGTTGTAATCGTGAAGTTCTTACCTTCATTAATTTTGAAAGTAGCACCTGCCGGTGAAGTGAAAGGTTTGGCATACGTCAATCCTGAACCTCCTGCATTGCCAATATTCGGAATTCCGTGTAACGCGCAATAAACATAGCCTGCGAAGATTCCGCCGCCATTCGGATGTATGATCATTGTGCCATCGCTCTTAAACTCAAATGTATCGCCATACACGGCACTTAATCCTACAGCTGCAAGAATACCACCCGGATAGGTTTTATAGTTAGGTGAGAAAGTAGCAGTCGCAAAATCGATAATAAAAGCCGGGGCGTTAACACTTATCCGCCACTTTCTGGAGCTTGGGGCAGAAGCTTTACCACCTGTCAGGTATTCCAATTTCGTCTTGGCCGGAATGGTGATCGTATTTTTGACTGTGACCTCACCACCTGGTCCTTTGATCGTCAGGGAGACTACAATGTCAACAGGAACAGCCACCTGAACGTAGGTGTGAACCGGTGCCTGAAGTGTATTTATATAACTGCCATCACCAAAATCCCATTCATATTTAGTGGCGTCTGTCACTGTCGCAGCGAATGTAACAACACCACCATCTATCTTCGTAGTAAAAGATGCAGTCGGCGCAGAGGTTTCTTTTTTGCATGAATGAAAGAATATCATTCCCAGACAAAACAGAATGCACACGAAATGAATTTGTTTTTTCATAGTTAATTAATTTAGATTTTTAATAAAGTCGAGTGTCCGAAGTCAACATTTGCTCGAAATGCTATATAAACAACATTTCTTCCATCAAAGTTTAGAAATATAAGAAGTTAATACATGTTAAATTTTGTCTTAATTGCATCAAATATTAACACCAATATCGCTGAAAAACACCGATTGCTAAAATTTCTGTTAATATTTAATTACAATCATGTTAAAGATCTATTACATTTAGCTTGACTTCTATAACAGGTGAAGAGTTCGGATGGTATTTGTAAGGGAAATCTTTGCTATTTGATGATTAAAACACAAACAACTGATAAACATTTGATAATAAACAGCCGGGAAACAATGATCCAAATATTATCGTTCACTATAGTTAAAAAAGTATCAGAAAAAGATGCTATAAATTAGACTTTCCTCTTTAGGTATTCCTAATATTGAGCAATAAACGTCCATCTAAATTATAATGAATACTGCAACCTTCAAAAGCGCGTTAAAAACCGGGAATGTGTTAACCCGCGAATTGATCAGAAGTGGTTTCTGGACCGCTTTCCTGACGGTACTGTTCCTCCTTTTTAACGTATCGGACGGTTTAATGCCCGATGTTTGGAAGGCTCTTCCTTTTTTTATTGTGTTGTACTGGTTGTTTTTTTCAATCGGGAAGGAAGTGGTATCATCCGGCATCAAAAGCTGGATTGGTACAACGATAGGGCGAATGCTGGTTTTCCCGGTCGTGCTTTTGCTGTTTTATTTCTTTTATGTGCTGCTGAATCATCAAAACCCACTCCAGGGTACACTTGCATTGGTTCCCTACCTGGTTATTTTCCCGGTGATGTTGTTTTTAATCCGCCGAAACCCTGTTCTAAAGATCGGCTGGCCCGACTTTACCGCTTTTGTGATCTTCCTGGTTCTTACAATGTTTATAAAGGTTGACCCGTCGGGTAACCTCCCTTTCACCGGAAAAGATTTTGGTTCAGTTTATAAGATGGCCCTTATTTTGATTGCCGTCTATGCTTTTGGAACCCTCAGGGGCCTGGATGATATTGGTTTTGTACCTGTTCTGAACTTTAAATACCTGTGGACCGCCCTTTGGGTCTGGTTTGTATTCTACCTGTTTGTGGTGGTACTCGGATACTCCATCGGTTTTATAAAATACATTGGCCATGAGTCGGGTACAAATGAACTGTTGTATAAAATCGGACTGACCCTTGTTGTTACTTTCTTAAATACAGCGATTTTCGAGGAGCTGTTCTTCAGGGGAATCCTTCAAAATATGCTTACAAAGCGGATCGGACAAGCGAAAACCTGGAAAATATTCTGGCTGTGCGGTATCATCATCCTGATTCCACTGGCCTTTCTTGTCGGATACACGCTAAAAGGGGGCATGCAATGGTTCCCTGCTTTAATGGTCCTACTGATTTTTATTGCTGCCTTCCTGATTGAGCGGGCCGGCAAAAACAGTTCAGGCGTTTATACGGCCCTCGCCATCACAAGTGCCTTGTTCGGATTGGTACATTACCATTCAGGGGCAATTATTTACATTGGTTTTGCCTGTGTTGCCGGATGGGCGTACGGTTATACCTATCTCAAGACAAAAAATGTCTTTTACAGTGCCATTGTGCACACGCTGGTGAACAGTTCTGTACTTATTTTCGGATTGGAATTTGTAAAATAACAGGTGACATTAGTGATTATGAAAAAGCCTCGCATCTCAGGTAAAATGCTGAAATATAGCTTTGCAATTGGAATGGTTTTAGCGCTGATCTATTATTTCGGTTTTGCATTTCCCTTTCGCGGCGTCCCGTTTAATGCGCAGCGACATGGAAATCCCCCGTTGACCCCGGCATGGGCGCTCGAATGCTGGCTGTGGGAAGATGATGTTAATACAGCAGAGCGGGTTGATACGCTTCTTGAAGGCTTTGCAAAATATGATATCCCTGTTCGAACTGTTATTCTAGACAGTCCCTGGAGTTTGCGTTACAACGACTTTGAGGTCGATACCATTTTATATCCGAAACCAAAGGAATGGTTTAAAAAAATGCAGGACAACGGCTACCGGGTAGTGCTCTGGATGACCACGATGGTGGATAGTTACAGTAAAGATACCCGGATTGCCAAATCTGATTCATGGTTCAACGAAGCTAAAGTAAAAGGCTACCTGGCAGGAAAAGGTGATCAGATTAAATGGTGGAAAGGGAAGGGGGGTTTTATCGATTATACCAACCCGGAGGCTATGAAGTGGTGGCGAGGGTTGCAAAAACAGGTATTTGATTTGGGGATCGACGGATGGAAACTCGACGGTACGGCAACACTTTTTTATACCTTGCTTGGACCGGTTCCCCTTTTTTATAAAACGACCCATGATGGCATCATGACCACCCGTACTTACATGGATCATTATTACCGCGATGAATACCGGCATGGTCTTACCCAAAATCCCGAATTTGTCACGATGTCGCGCGCGATTGACAGCTGGCCTCATCCCGAAGGGTTTGCCCCGATCGATGCTTCGCCTGTTAACTGGGTGGGCGATCAGAAACATACCTGGGAATCAACAGGTAAAATATCAGACGAAGACAAGAAGAATACCGACCTTGCGATGAAAGGGATCGATGGGATTGAACTGGCGATGCAGAATATAATGGCAAGTGCGAAACTGGGTTATAACATCATCGGTTCTGATGTGGCTGGTTTCTCGGGGAACATGATACCGCCAAGACTTTACATTCGCTGGACACAATTTTCGACCTTCTGCGGTTTGTTTCTGAATGGCGGTCATGGCGAAAGGGCTTTGCGGAAGCGTTCGCAGCAGGAACTCGAAATCATTCGGAAATTCTCGTGGCTGCATACCGAACTGGTTCCCTATATGTACACTTATGTGGTGAATGCCCACAATGGGGGCAAAGTGCTGCAGCGTCCGGTGGACGGAAAATACCATTACCTCTTTGGTGATCAGTTTTTGGTGGCTCCCATTTATAAAGATCAGTTAAAAAATAAGGTTACTTTGCCGGAAGGGAAGTGGCGCTATTTCTTCAATGACCAGGAAGTCGTTCAGGGACCGGTTACCTTCGAAAAAGAGTTTCCATTGGATGAATTTCCGGTGTATATCCGCGAAGGGGCGATCGTTCCGATGAATGTAACGCGCGGCTATACCGGAATCGGGGATAAAAGCTCGGATGGATTACTGACCTTGCTCATTTATCCGGAAGGGAACAGTGAATTTACGGTTCATCATCCCGATAAAAGCGGAAGTACATCCGTAAAAGTGGAAGATCATCCCGGACAAATGACAGTTTCGCTGGAAGGTATTCACAAACCGCATATGCTGAATATTAAACTGTCAGCAAAACCAAAGAAGGTGGAACTGGATAATGCCGTTTTAGCGGATTCGGTCAGTTATAATTTCGATGAAAAGCGAAGAAAGCTAGTCATTAGAACTAAAAGCTATCTTATAGGAAAATATACGATTTATAAATAGCTCCATTCTAATTGATCGTTTTTACAATAAACCTTCATAAAGCAACTTCAATCTTTTTAGATCAAATTATTTAGAAAGAGTATATATTGCTGTGATTAGTGATTTCCAATGTCGAAACATCAAAATATGTGCATAATTTTACATTAGTAGTGAACTAATTAAAATCGACCGCTTTATGGAAAACAAGCAAGCCTCATTTTATGAGGAAGTCAGGGGTAGTGGAACTTCCCGCAGAGATTTTCTTAAGTTTTGCACAACAATGGCAGCTTTTCTTGGATTAGAATCCAGCGGCGTTGCCCAAATCGTAAAAGCACTTGAGACAAAACCCCGTCTTCCAGTCATTTGGTTCCATTTTCAGGAATGTACATGCTGCAGCGAATCATTTATCCGGGCTTCACATCCCATTGTAGCCAATATTGTTTTGGATAAGATCTCGCTCGACTATCAGGAGACACTGATGGCCGCTTCCGGTTTTCAGGCTGAAGATGCTTACAAAACCGTAATGGCAAAATATCCCGGTGAATACATCGTAATGGTTGAAGGTTCTATTCCGACAAAGGACGAAGCCTACTGTTGCATCGGAGGAAGAAGTGCAAAACAGATTCTGGAGGAAGCTGTTAAAAACTGTAAGGCAGTTGTAGCCTGGGGTAATTGTGCTTCAGCCGGATGTGTTCAGGCAGCAAGCCCTAATCCGACAGGTGCTAAACCGGTTCACAAAGTGATCAGCGGCAAGCCGGTAATTAATGTTCAAGGCTGCCCGCCAATTGCTGATGTGATGGCAGGTGTAGTTGTTCATTTACTGACGTTCGACCGCATTCCGCAATTGGATGAACTTGGCCGGCCAAAAGCTTTCTATTCCCGCCGTGTTCATGACACTTGTTACCGTCGCGCGAATTTCGATGCCGGGTTGTTTGTCGAATCATTCGACGATGAAGGGGCAAAACGTGGGTATTGTCTTTACAAGATGGGATGTAAAGGTCCTGTCACCTATAATTCTTGTGGCATTATAAAGTGGAATGACGGAATCAGTTATCCGATACAATCAGGTCATCCATGTATCGGATGTGCCGAGGCAGGTTTCTGGGACAATGGTCCGTTCTATCAGCATTTACCAAGCATTGCAGGATTTGGTATTGAAACCACGGCCGATAAAATCGGTCTTGGACTTGGAATTGCTACTGCTGTGGGTATTGCAGGACATGCCATTGTTACGAATATCCGGAAACACAAGGAGATCACCAATGCTCCCGAAATTAAGCTTAAATCAAAAACCCCTAAAGAATAATCGCCATGGCTGAAAGAATCGTAATAGATCCCATCACCCGAATCGAAGGTCACCTGCGGGTTGAGATTGAAGTTAATAACGGAATAATAACCGATGCCTTCAGTGCCGGAACAATGGTGCGTGGCATTGAAACAATATTGAAAGGTCGCGATCCGCGTGATGCATGGGCTTTTGTGGGACGTGTCTGTGGCGTTTGTACTTCTACACATTCGCTGACCTCTGTCCGGACAGTTGAAAATGCATTGGGTATTTCAGCGCCACCCAATGCTGAATTGATTCGCAACCTGATGGCAAATGCGTTGTTTATCCAGGATCATGTCGTTCACTTTTATGTGCTTCATGCCCTTGACTGGGTGGATGTGGTATCCGCGCTGAAAGCTGATCCCGCCGAAGCATCACGGATTGCACAAAGCATATCTCCATGGCCAAAAAGTTCCGTAGGTTATTTTACCGACATTCAGAAACGGTTTAAAAACTTTGTCGAAAGTGGTCAGCTGGGCATTTTCGCTAACGGATACTGGGGACATTCAGCTTATAAACTGCCACCTGCTGTGAACCTAATCGCTGTTGCTCACTATTTGGAAGCACTTGAATGGCAGAAAGAACTTGTTAAGGTACATACGATCTTTGGAGGTAAGAATCCTCATCCGAATTACCTTGTCGGAGGCGTTCCCTGTTCAATTAACATCGAAGAAGCAAATGCAGTAAATGCAGAACGGCTGGCAATGGTTGGAAAGCTGTTTGAAGATGCGAAGACCTTTGTTAACCAGGTTTATATCCCCGATTTATTGGCGATAGCTTCTTATTATAAGAGTGATTGGGGTGCTATTGGCGGAGGTTTGACAAATTACATGTCCTTTGGCGATTTCCCGATGAACGGTTATAACAGTCCTGAAAGCTTTAAAATGCCTCGTGGTGTGATCTTAAACCGTGATCTCAGTAAGATACACGAGATCAAAGCCGATGATCCGGAACAAATACAGGAGTACGTCAATAATAGCTGGTACGATTATTCAAAAGGAGATAAAGTCGGTTTGCACCCGTGGGATGGAGAAACCAGCCTGAATTATACAGGTCCGAAACCTCCTTATGAACATCTTGATGTTTCGAAAAAATACAGCTGGGTGAAGACTCCGCGATGGAAAGGTTACCCGATGGAAGTTGGTCCGTTATCAAGAATGCTTGTTGGTTATGCTTCGGGAAGAGCAGAATACAAGGAAGTAATCGACAGTACATTGAAGGCACTGAATGTACCGGTTACAGCATTGTTCTCCACGCTTGGAAGAACTGCTGCACGGGGACTTGAAACCAAACTCGTCTGCGACTGGGCGCTTGAATTTTATCAGCAGCTTTTGTCAAACATTAAGAATGGCGATACACGCACACAGAATAATGCAAAATGGGAACCCGGCACCTGGCCAAAGCTCGCGAAGGGTATTGGAATGGTGGAAGCTCCACGTGGTGCATTATCTCACTTTATTGTGATTGAAGACAAGAAAATTGCCAATTACCAGTTGGTTGTACCTACAACATGGAATGCTTCGCCACGCGATTTACAGGGCAAACGGTCGGCTTTTGAAGAATCACTGATAGGAACGCCTGTTGCTGACCCTAAAATTCCGTTGGAAGTACTTCGGACCATTCATTCCTTCGATCCATGTCTGGCTTGCGCCGTGCATGTGTACGATGAACGTGGAACCAGTATTCATGAACTTAAAACTTATTAAGCCATGAAAAGCAGAACACTCCCCATGCGTGAAGTGTATGTGTGGGAATTTCCTGTTAGGTTGTATCACTGGGTCAATGCGCTTTGTGTGACTGCATTGTGCATTACCGGTTTTCTGATCGGCAATCCGCTTTCTTTTATGAAAGGAACAGAAGCCTATTTCAACTATTGGTTTGGAACGGTACGATTCATCCATTTTGTATTCGCTTTTACTTTTTTCTTCAATTTTTTATTCCGGACCTACTGGGGATTCGTTGGAAATGAATTTTCGCGGTGGTATAATTTTATTCCGCTTAAACGCTGCCAGTGGAAGGAGATCGTCGATGTCATAAAAGTGGATATATTGCAGGTTACCCATAAACAGGTCGATTCAATCGGGCATAATGCATTAGCCAGCCTTATTTATTTCATCACATTCCTGATCTTCCTGTTACAATGTCTTACAGGTTTCGGAATGTATTCGGCCATGAGCAAATCATTTCTGCCAAAACTCTTTGCCTGGATTGTTCCATTCCTGGGTGGTGATATGCATGTGAGACAACTGCATCATATTTTAATGTGGGGGTTTATCCTGTTTGCAATTGTTCATGTTTACCTGGTTTTCTACCACGATTATATCGAACGCCGCGGGGTTACTTCCTCGATGATCGGCGGATGGAAATTTATTGAAGAAGATGTGATCGAGCGTCATGATTCAAAATCTGAAGAATGTCCGAAATCTTAGTAATTACAACTAAACTTTAATTTTGACATTACCACAACACAAGACCCTCGTACTCGGGATAGGAAATATATTGCTCAAAGATGAAGGTGTGGGAATCCATGTAGTCAGCAGTCTCGAAAAAGAGGGTTATACGGAAGCCGACCTGATGGATGGCGGTACAGGTGGGTTTCATTTGCTCGGATTTATCCAGTCATACAAAACAGTTATCCTGATAGATGCATCACTTGATGAGTTTCCGGCGGGACATATCAGGGTAGTACACCCGAAATATGCGAAAGACTTTCCATCTCAATTAAGTGCCCACGAGATTGGCCTCAAAGACCTGCTCGATGCCGCATTTTTACTGGGGAATATGCCTGAAATCCGCCTTGTAGCCATTTCAATCAAAGATTTTCAGGAATTGGGAATGGAGCTTTCATCCGAAGTTGAGGCCGTAATTCCTGAAGCAATAAAACAAGTTAAAGAATTGGTTGAGGCGCTTAAAAATTAAGTTCAAAACCAAAAGTTGATGACCAGTCAATCGGGAGTGTGCCATCTTTTCTTTTGAAAGGCATTGTCAATCCTGACCGCTTCCTTTAAAAGCTTCCTGATTGGTTTGTCATCTATTTCTTCAGGTGTCAGGTATATTTTGTAGAATATCTGCTTGTTTGTTCCATGCGTCAGGAAGTTGTCAAAGTCATTCAATCGATTGCCATACCAAAAGCCAAAGAGAACCCCTTTTTTGATCCCTCCCCGTGGTATTGCAGATGGCCAGATAATACAGATTCCCTTGTTGCCATAGAAGAAGGGGACATTGTATGATATCTTCTCCCTGCAATTGGGCGGCAGTGCCTCCCGGACGATTTCCCTTAACACATCCACCATGATCCTTTCATCTTCGGGGAGAATCGCAAATAAATCAAGATAACTTTCGATTTTCATTGAGTGTAATTTTCCTAATAGGATATCATATAAATAACCGCTGGTAGAAACCAGCGGAGAACAATAAAATAAGAAACGGAACCCTGGAAGGGTTCAATTGTAGTTTGTTATATAATATTCAACCCACTCCGGGGTTGCTGGTTTATTTTGTTCCCAACCCCCAGTTCCGCAAGCTACACTGGGGGTTATTGGCTTCGCCGATCTTCGATTCATATTAAACTCCTCACGGAGTTTATCAGGCGACTAAATTTAGATGACGCTGACGCTAAAATATTAATTGATCATTGATTGATGTCTTTTTCACAAGGAAATTCAATTGTATTACCCTTGTTTCCCCAACCATTCATACCAAAGATCCATCCCTTCGCCCGTTTTTGCTGACACCGTAATAAACTCCAGTTTTGGGTTAATCGAAAGGGCATATTTGATTGTCTTTTCGGTATCGAAATCCACATAAGGGAGCAGATCCGATTTGTTGATCAGGCAAAGGTGCGAGGTCTGGAACATATACGGGTATTTGAGCGGTTTATCGTCCCCTTCGGTCACACTGATCACGACCACTCTTTTAAATTCACCAAGGTCAAACAGTGCGGGGCAAACAAGGTTGCCCACATTTTCGATAAAAAGAATAGAATTGAATTCCGGTTCGAGCTTTTTCAGTGCAGATTCCACCATACGCGCATCCAAATGGCATCCCGAACCTGTGTTAATCTGAATAGCAGGTGCCCCTGATTTTTCTATCCGGTCTGCATCCAATACTGTTTGCTGATCACCCTCAATTACCGCAATTTTTTTGGTAGGGATCAATGCCTGAATTGTTTTTTCGAGGATGCTTGTCTTACCCGAACCCGGGGAACTTACCATGTTTAGGCAAAGCACCTTTCTTCCTTCAAAAAACCGCCGGTTAAGCTGTGCCAGTTTGTTATTTTCCGAAAGGATATCGATGTCGAGGTTGATCACCTTGTTCGGAGCAGGTTCATGAGAATGGGTATAGGTTACACCATCATGCTCATGCGTATGAGTATGGCCATGTTCATGATCGTGAGGGTGTTCATGACCATCGTGATGTTCATCATCGCGATGATGATCCGGTTCATTGTTCTGGTGCCGGTCATGTATTTTAAAATCATCTGATTCGCCGCACCCGCAGGTTTCACACATCGCTTTATTTTTTTAAGTTTACAAAAAACTAAGTTGAACCCACTTCGGGGTTCCTGTTTACAGGGGTTTCACAACCTCCGGTTTTACCGGAGGTTATTAATATTCATCCCGTTTCACGGGATGGGCTCGTTGAAAACCCTGCAAGGGTTTAATTTAAATAACCGGGGGTATTAACCCACGGGAAATAAGCAGAATAAAGTTGCAGCCCCGAAGGGGTTGAACAACTCAACAAATGAATAATCTTAAATTTAAATCTGTTTTTCTTCTTATTCCACCATCATCGACACAACCCTGAATTCCTGGCCACCGCTGATCTCCGAAGGGAAGCATTCACATTTGGGACAAGTCGCCATCCGGTGGTTCATCTCAAAATCATACGCACAGGTATTGCATCTTCCTATTCCATGTGTTCTTAATATATTTATGGAGGCATTCTCAAGTATAGAATCGTTCACCAATAACCCCAATGCTGACTCAAAAGCATCGGCTTCGACGCCGCTCAGATCACCCACTTCGATGGTGATCTCCTGTATCGCATTTGCATTGTTTTTCTCTGCCTCCCTTTGAGCAAGATTGATCACTTCGAGCGCCATTGAAAACTCATGCATACAATTTCGTTTAGCAAATTCGTGGTAACTGGTCGCCCGACAACGTATCGATGATCCGACGTCCGCCAGTTTCATTCTTCAGTACTACTTTACCTGGATAATCACTGACTATCCGGCCAATAATGGCGCTGTTCTTTCCCAGTTCGTGGGTTTTTAATCGTTCCAGTATTTTTAAACCCTCGGTTTCACTCGCTACAATCAGCACTTTCCCTTCATTCGCAATGTGCAGCGGATCAAAACCCAGCACTTCGCACATGGCTTTCACACCTCTGTCGATTGGTAAGGCCGCTTCGTCAATTTCGATGCCCAGTTTTATCTTTTGAACGAGTTCATTCAGTACTGACGCCACACCTCCGCGTGTAGGGTCGCGCATAAATTTAGCAGTCGAATTGTCGAGAAGGTTTTGGATCAGGTGATTCAGCGAAGCGCAATCTGATTCGACGGTTGTCTTGAAGTTAAAGGATTCCCTGGCATTCATGACTGCCATTCCATGATCACCTATCGTGCCATTGATGATGATCACATCACCGGGCATCAGATTCAGCGCTTTACTGATGAGCAGATCTTCCTTTTTGATGCGTCCGATCCCGGCAGTATTGATAAACAGTTTGTCACACTTCCCTTTGTTCACCACTTTCGTATCGCCCGTTACAATCAGCACGCCTGCCTTTTTAGCTTCGGCGGCAAGTGAGGCGACGATTGTTTCAAGATCCTTCATTGGGAAACCCTCCTCAATGATCATCGAAACACTTAGATAAAGTGGTTCCGCACCTGAAACGGCAAGGTCATTCACTGTGCCACAAACAGCCAGTTTCCCGATATCTCCTCCCGGAAAAAACAACGGATCGATCACAAATGAGTCAGTTGTAAACGCAATCTGCTCCGTACCGGTCGTTAAGATCGCGGCATCGGTTTGTTCCTTCAGGATGGGGTTGTCAAAGTGACGGATAAACACCTCTTCAATCAGCTTGTGCATCAGCTGACCGCCGCTTCCGTGACCCAACATTATTTTATCTTCGCTGTTCTTCATACACGGTATTTATAGTAGGTGGCACACGTCCCTTCTCCCGAAACCATGCAGGCGCCTACCGGATCGGAAGGTGTGCATTTTTTTCCAAATAGCGGACAATCGACCGGTGTTTTTAGTCCTCTCAGAATTTGTCCGCAAATGCATCCTTTTGGTTCTGAAGATGCCGGAACTTCAACGTTGAATTGTACTTCTGCATCAAATGCTTTCAGTTCTTCGCGGATCTTTAAGCCACTTTTGGGAATCATTCCAAGACCTCTCCATTGATCATCCCTCAGTTTAAAAACTTCCTCCAGCATCCGTTGGGCTGTTTTATTCCCTTCTGTATGAACCACACGCTGATATTGTACTTCCACGCGTTGTTTGCCCGATTCTATCTGGATAACCAGCATCAGAATAGCCTGCATCATATCGACCGGTTCAAATCCCGAGACAACAACACCCAATCCGCACACAGATGCGAGTTCATCAAAGATCGCTGTTCCCGTAATGGCGCTTACATGTCCCGGAGCAATAAAACCATCGATCTTTACCCCCTCCTTAACGAGCGCTTTCATCACGGGAGGCATTACTTTATGAGCGCTTAACACAAAGAAGTTCAAGATGTTTTCTTGTTTTGCCTGAAGGATCGCTGCAGCAGTTGCCGGAGCGGTTGTTTCGAATCCAATTCCCAGGAATACAACCTTCTTTTCAGGATTATTTTTTGCAATTTCCAATGATTCGAGTACCGAATAGACAATCCGGATATCACTTCCGTTGGCACGCTCTTTTTCAAGCGAAGTAAATGAACCAGGCACCCGGATCAGATCGCCGTAAGTGGTGATGATCACTCCCGGCAGCTTGCTGTAGGCCATCGCTGTGTCGATAAAATGCTGACCCGAGACACAAACCGGGCAACCCGGACCGGAAATCAGGTGAATATTCGAAGGAAGCAGCGAATGCAATCCAAAGCGGTGAATGGCCATCGTATGTCCGCCACAAACTTCCATGAGTACAATCTCTTTCGTTGAGATGGCTTTCAATTTTTCAGCAATTGAGAGGATCAGCTCCTTTTTTCGGTATTCATCAACGTATTTCATTGTTTAGGCTTTAGACTTTTAGACTGAGTTCAATATTAGTATTCGTTTAATATTCTAAAAATAAGGTAATAAGGTTGCTTTTTGTTGCTAATCTATTTTCTACTAAGGTCGAAAATCAGGAGAAGTTTTTTAAACCTTAATTTCTAAACCATCCTTTAGTAATGCGAATCAAGAGTTGAAAAACAATTAAGGTGATAATGGCGAAGGCATGATAGGATTATAGCTAAGTCGGATGAGAAAGTATTTAAATGCCGAAGGCATGACAGATTTAAGTCACCACTTTGTGGTTTAAAGCAGCATTCTCCAATATTTTCTACAATCATTACTACACTTCGGGTTTAAAAATCCAATCCTTGATTTGCATTAGTAGTTATTTTTAAACCAGAACCATTAAAACCTTATCATCTTATTGGATTTCAAACGTTTTATGTTTTGTCATCTATCGAACTCAGACTATAGTCTAAAAGCCTACAGTCTAATCCCCTACAGCCTAAAATCCTTGTTCCTGTCCATTTCATTCAACAGTTGTAATGTGAACGCCGCCTCTTCTGCATCCACTTTTTCGATCGCAAAACCGGCGTGAAGCATGATAAAATCATCCGGATGCACATCCTCCAACAGCAGTAAACTTGCCGTATATTCAACATCCTCGATCGAAACAAGGGCGCTTGTTCCGTGAACACTGATCACTTTTGCAGGTATCGCTAAACACATTTTATTTCCCTCCTTTTTGATGCAACAGCCAGCTGACCGAGTGCAATTCCTCCGTCATTTGTGGGCACTATTGCGTGTGAATATACTTTAAAATTATTTTTTTCAAGAATGGCTGTTGTCTGTTCCAGCAGGTATTTGTTTTGAAAGACGCCACCCGAAAGGACAACTTTTGTTATTCCTTCAGAACGGCGGATGGCATTGACAGTTTCAAAGATAGCCATTATTATCGTGTTATGGAATTTTGCTGAGATCGTGGCTGCGTCAATATTCAGCCCGATATCTTCAACAATTCCCCTTATGGTTTCATCGAAACAGATTGTTTCACCAAGGGTAAATAAATAAATGTCCCATATGTCTTTACGGATTATTGATTCTAATCGTATGGGCCCTTCAGCCTGGAAGGATGCTACCCGGACAAGGTCCAGCAATGCGGCAACACAATCAAACAATCGTCCGGCTCCCGAAGTAAGCGGGCAATTGATGTGCTTAACAATCATTTTCACGATCACTCTTATCTTTTCGGGATCGATTTGTTCCAGGAACGGGATTTCAAGTCCGGTAAATCTTTTCCCAAATACTTTATAGAGGTATGAAACCGCGATCCTCCATGGTTCTTCTGTTGCGAGATCGCCGCCGGGCAGCGGTATGTATTCAAAATGGGTCACTCTTTTGAAATCATTCAGGTCACAAACCAGAAATTCTGATCCCCAGGTATGACCATCCTGACCATAACCGGTTCCGTCGAGTGCAACGCCAATCACTATTTCGTCGAGATGGTGCTCTGCCATGCAGGAAGCGATGTGTGCATGGTGATGTTGTACCTGAATGACCGGAAAGTCACCGAAATTCATTCCTGTTTGGGTCGAAATATAGGCAGGATGCAGATCAACTGCCAGTAAGGTCGGTTTGATCCGGAACAGTCTGATAAATTGTGTGACGGTTTCTTCGTAAAACAGTGTTGTTTCAAGTCCTTGCAGGTCACCGATGTGCTGACTTAGAAAAGCCTTTTGCCCTTTTCCGGCACAAAAGCAATTGGTCAGCTCGGCTCCGAAAGCAACAATTCCTTCTGTATTCAGATCCGTTCGGATAGGGGCAGGAACATAGCCGCGTGAGCGCCTGAAAACACGTTCTATGCCGTCCATGATCCGCACAACAGAATCATCTGTGCGGTTGTAAATGTCGCGGTTGTGAAGAAGGATCATATCTGCCAAAGTAGAAAATGCTTCAAGCGACAGTTGGTTATCTACCAGGATGGGTTCGTTACTGAAATTTCCGCTTGTGAGTACAATCGCAGTGGTTTCCAACTTCCTGAACAACAAATAGTGAAAAGGCATGTAAGGAAGCATCACACCCAGCAGGTTTAATCCCGCGTTCAGGCTTTTTGCAAGCAATGGCTGACCGGAATCGTTTTTCTTTTCGAGCAACACAATCGGTCTTCGCCACGAAGTGAGCGATTGTACTTCAGTTGCGCTTGTTTCTGCGTAAAGTTTCACGGTTTGGAGGTTGCGAAACATCACCGCAAATGGTTTTCCCTCCCTGTTTTTCAGGTTGCGCAGTCTTTCAACGCTTGTTTCGTTGAAGGCATCACAGGCAAGGTGCATCCCTCCGAGACCTTTGATCAACACTATTCCGCCATTTTCAATACATTGCGAAACATGGTTCAGAATCATATCGATATCGGTACTGATGCGGTTGTTTTTCATATACAATTCGTATGATGGACCGCAATCCAGGCAGGCTGTGGGCTGTGCATGGAACCTTCGGTCGAGAACCGTTTCGTATTCTTTCCGGCAATCAGGGCACATTGCAAATGATTTCATCGTTGTTTTCGGCCTGTCATAGGGCAGGTCCTGAATAATCGTGAAACGGGGTCCGCAATTGGTGCAATTCACAAACGCATAATCTTTGCGGTTTCCGGGTTGATCGATGTCGCAAAGACAAGCATCACAGACGGCAATATCGGGACTTATTTCGGTAATCTCTTCCGAACCATTATGACTTTCAATAATACTAAATTCTGCAAAAGATTGATAGTTAGTCGCAATAGAGGTTATGGCTTCAATCATGGCTGCAGCAGGCGCCTGTTCCTCCAGGTTGCGAAGGAAAAGGTCAATATTTCGGGGCGTGCCGGTCACCAGTATCTTTACATTTTCGTTCGTATTCTGTACCCATCCTGTGAGTTCAGATTGTTTCGCCATCCTGAAAACGAAAGGCCGGAAACCGACGCCCTGAACCAGACCAGTTACAATTATTTGCAGTGATTGAGTGTTCAAGGTATTGTTCTTATTTTCAGAGGTAAATGTATGTATATTTCTTTTTAGATTTGTTTCCTATACAAAACCCATTTTCATGCCATAATCAAATCATTCTTATCCGCGGCTTCAATTACCCGGCGCATAGAATATTTCCTTCTTTGCCGATCCTTTGCAGATGCGCCGGTTTCACACTTTATCTCTAACCCCGGGTGACGCTCCCGATGGTCGCTTACCCAAGGCTACCAATCTATTGCCCCTACAGGGCGAATTCGCTACACTATATTGTCCGAAGATGCCTAGCCCTGAAGGGGCTCAATATCAATAACCCCGGGTGAGCGAATGCAATGAGCGTTACCCGGGGTAAGAAATGCGGGATGGAACCGGCGCAACTGGTTATTAATAAGATGATGGAACTTTCTATGCGCCGAAAGATTCAAAAAATGGATAATGTGACTGAGCAAAACCCATTTTCATGCCATTTTCAAATTATTCTTATCCGTGGCTTCAATTACCCGGCGCATAGCATGTTTTTTTCTTTGCCGATTCTTTGCAGATGCGCCGGTTCCACCGTTTATCTGTAACCCCGGGTGACGCTCCCGATGGTCGCTTACCCGGGGCTACCAATCTGTTGCCCCTTATGGGCGAATTCTCTACATTATTTTGTCCGAAGATGCCCAGCCCTGAAGGGGCTCAATATCAATAACCCCGGGTGAGCGAATGCAATGAGCGTAACCCGGGGTAAGAAATGCGGGATGGAACCGGCGCAACTGGTTATTAATAAGATGATGAAACTTTCTATGCGCCGAAAGATTCAAAAAATGGATAATGTGACTGAGCAAAACCCATTTTCATGCCATTTTCAAATCATTCTTATCCGTGGCTTCAATTATCCGGCGCATAGCATGTTTTCTTCTTTGCCGATCCTTTGCAGATGCGCCGGTTCCACCGTTTATCTCTAACCCCGGGTGACGCTCCCGATGGTCGCTTACCCGGGGCTACCAATCTATTGCCCCTACAGGGCGAATTCGCTACACTATATTGTCCGAAGATGCCTAGCCCTGAAGGGGCTCAATATCAATAACCCCGGGTGAGCGAATGCAATGAGCGTTACCCGGGGTAAGAAATGCGGGATGGAACCGGCGCAACTGGTTATTAATAAGATGATGGAACTTTCTATGCGCCGAAAGATTCAAAAAATGGATAATGTGACTGAGCAAAACCCATTTTCATGCCATTTTCAAATTATTCTTATCCGTGGCTTCAATTACCCGGCGCATAGCATGTTTTTTTCTTTGCCGATTCTTTGCAGATGCGCCGGTTCCACCGTTTATCTGTAACCCCGGGTGACGCTCCCGATGGTCGCTTACCCGGGGCTACCAATCTGTTGCCCCTTATGGGCGAATTCTCTACATTATTTTGTCCGAAGATGCCCAGCCCTGAAGGGGCTCAATATCAATAACCCCGGGTGAGCGAATGCAATGAGCGTAACCCGGGGTAAGAAATGCGGGATGGAACCGGCGCAACTGGTTATTAATAAGATGATGAAACTTTCTATGCGCCGAAAGATTCAAAAAATGGATAATGTGACTGAGCAAAACCCATTTTCATGCCATTTTCAAATCATTCTTATCCGTGGCTTCAATTATCCGGCGCATAGCATGTTTTCTTCTTTGCCGATCCTTTGCAGATGCGCCGGTTTCACACTTTATCTCTAACCCCGGGTGACGCTCCCGATGGTCGCTTACCCGGGGCTACCAAGCTATTGCCCCTACAGGGCGAAATCACCACATTGTTTTGTCCGAAGATGCCCCATTGAAAATCGACATACTCAAGGGCCTGCCTACTTTTTGCCCCTTCAGGGCACATTCTTTAAAATCCCCAGCTTTTTATCGCCATAGCGATCAGTGCTGCGACGTTTTTCACATCGGATTTCCGGATCAGGTTGCTCCGGTGTTTCCTGATCGTTTCAATACTGACCTTCAGCTTGACGGCAATCTCTTTTGAATTCATCCCATTTACAATAAACGGAAGAACTTCTTTTTCACGTTTCGTAAAGGTGGAAAAAATGCGCCCGTTCTTCAACCGGATCAGTTCTTCGGGTGTTGGAACAAACTGATGTCCGGGTAATGGGATGTTGGTAATATCGGAAGCGCCGACCAGCATTTTTTTTACCGAACCGTCGCTGAATGTTTCCATTACCGTTTTTGAACAGTTGAACCGCCTATAATTGGTTTGTCCATATGGCCTTAAGCGCATCGTGGTGCTTAAAGTCATGTCAGATCCGGCAGGATAAATTGTTTTTAAGCTAAGCCACAGAGCAGCGAGGTCATCCGGATGAACTATCTGCCTGAAAATATTAATTCCCATCCCTCTCAGCTGCGACTGTGATCTGCAAATAAAATCGAGCGCATACTGATTTACTGACGTTGTATGACAGGAGCGCATATCACCCGGAATTGTGAGTTCGTTAATATAATATACAATTGGAAGCGAATAGGCGAGGCCTTTGAGGATCACTAATTTCGGCAGTTTTTCTTCTTCCAGGTAGAATTTATTTTTCATTCTGCTATTTATGATTATTTAGTTAGGTTCTTCAGGCGTAACCCTTTAGGGTTATATATTTTGGATTTTACCGTTGTATATTAGAGTAGGATTTACGAAGATGATGGAATACTGTACGAATGTACATTTAAATTATGATTATTTCACTAAAACCGTGTTGAAAATTTAAAATTCATAATTGCACAAATTCAACAGATCGCGTTCATTGACAGAAACTGTAAGCATTGTTTTTTATTTTGGAGGGAAACGGATGCATGTTTTAAGTTATCGGAGTAAAAACATGCGGCATTTGGCAAATGCAGCCATGTATTTCCCTTTTGCAACGATGTATTTTGCTAATACATCCCTGTATTTTCCTTTTGCAGCATTACATTGGACAAATACATCCCTGTAATTTCCTTTTGCAGCATTGCATTGGACAAATACATCCATGTAATTCCTTTTTGCAGCATTACATTGGACAAATACATGGCTGCATTTCTCTTTTGCAGCATTGCATTGGACAAATACATAGCTGCATTTCCCTTTTGCAGCATTGCAATTGCCAAATTACGGGGTGAAACAGACAGAATGCCCTGTTTATGAGCCGAAAGAGTGCCGGAGAGGAAGTTTGAACGCAATGATATCCGCAAAAGGCAGCTCCAGCCTGTAAAAAGGAAGACCGTGTTCCGGTTAAAACCGGGAAATAACAGGCATCGGCAGAAAGAAGTAAACCCAATCATTGGATTATTAATAGAATAGACGAAAAGAAAAAAAATTGTAAAATTTTAAAATGAAAAAATTATGAAAAAATTTAGTGTAATTTTTGATTTTATTCGGATTCCGATTCTCAGTAAAGTGGGGAGAGGAAAAGGTGTGATCGATGGTATGAGGGGAAACCCCAGGTTTCCAACGCCTGATGTCGCATTGGCTGATCTGGAAGAGGCTACCGGACAGTTGGAACGCACCCATGTGGCCGCTTCGGGTGGAGGTAAGACAAACAAAGCGCTGATGCACCAGGCAGAAAAGGCATGGGACAAAATGATGCGCGAACAGGCTATGTATGTGGACAGGATTGCACAGGGAGACAATGCAGTTATTCTGAGTTCCGGTTTTAGTATTTCGAAAACACCGGCTCCCGCAAAACGGCCTGAATTTAGTGTTGTGTTAGGCGAAAAACCGGGGTCGGTTATTTTACACTGCAAAGCGATCAAGGGAGCATATGCCTATGTTTGGCAGAAGTGTAAGGTTACATTGGCCGAAACAGAGGCAGACTGGACCTATGCCAAAGCAACAGGTAGAGCAACTGCAGTGCTTGAAGACCTGACACCTGTCACAAAGTATTGGTTTCGTGTGGCGGCAGTATTGGCAGAAGGTACTGCAGCCTATTGCGAACCGATTTCGATCGTTATTGGGTGAGCAATAAAGAAAATCCGGTGATTGGGTAAAATAGTACCGTTGAATGATTAGGGCATTCGAACGGCGGGTTTGATGGATGATGAGGGTTGCAGGGACAGGGCGGTGCTTTGTCCCTGCTTTTTTGGGGGGAAGGGGCTTTTCCCAGTCAATAAAGCACCGAAACTCTATTTGTTGGATAGCTTGCTTTTAGAGGTTCTGTTTTTATTAATATATCCTCGAATAATTTAGTTTAAAGGTAATTTTATCCAATAACAATTCATAAACTTCACAATCAATATTATTTGTTTTCACAAAGTCAATTATCTTATTTTTCTCTGTCAAAGGTAGTTTAACTCCAAGGAAAATTTCTTTAATCATTTCCTTTGGGTAAGTAATTGTTTGTCTCGCAGCATTGATTTTTACTATACGGTATTCGTCTTCATAACTCCAAACCTCTGATTTTGTCCCAAGTTGCTTTATGAGAAAATCAGCGGCATCTCCAAAAAGTTTTAATTTTGGGACAACTGAGTCATATTGAACAGGTCCGAAAACTCCATCCACCGTTTCTAGAAGAATTGTCCTGTCAAATCCTAAGCAAAACCCATTATGACTATTTCCATAATGTGACCACATCAGATAATTGAATGGATGAATTGTTAATGAAAAAACGCCAAAAATATTATCGATTTCTTTTCTATTCTGCTCATTAAATGTTTCGATATGAGCATCATAATTTAGTAATCCTTTCTTCTCATTTTCAAAGCAATGTTGTTGGATCTCTGCTTCTTTCCATTCCGGATGTTCAATAATTGCGAGTTGTCTCCTCTTTAAAAACATATTTTCTGGAGTCAATTCAACTGAATCATAGGCAAATGGTATTGAGCCTTCATAAGGATCATTAAACATAGACGTTGATGCTAGAAACAGCTCAAATTCAAAGAGTGTCCTACGATTATATTCATTAGAATAATCTCTATACTTGTAAAGAATTTCTTGAATCCCATCTTCTTTTCTCATATCGATACCAAATTAAACTGAACACTATCCTTCTTCAGATACATGCAGACGTTGATTATGGATGATTTCCTGTCAAGCCGAAAAGCTGCCTAAGCGGAAAGATACCCACCGAAAACCACTGCTGTCGAATTTGCAAGTAGCTGATGTTAGGGACTGGACTTCATTTATCAAAATCATTAAAATCAACACTAGCTCTGATTTCTGGACAAATTTTTATGAAATTATCAACAAAGCATTTTTCAATAAAAAGCATTTTTTCTTTTATGTGTATTGATGGAACTTGAAATAATACTGCATCGTGCATTGGTATTAAAAACTCAATCTCTTTATCTTGTATAGAATCAAGTATTGCGTTTTTTAAGATATATGAAGCTGTTCCTTGAATTAATTGACTTAAAACAAATCTTTTCTCTGATTGCTTGCCTTTTCCTTTATTTGTTTTTCTAACATATCTAATTAGAGTTGTTTCTGACTTGATAAATCCGTTTTTAATCATCTTATCATTTTCTTTAGTTTTAAAAACTTCTAATTCCTTAAATTTTGAGAAGAATCCACTTGCAGATATCTCATTATTTAGTCCTTTATTTCTTATAATTTTTTCAACTGAAGCGACTACGTTATTATCTGACATACCATATAAATACGATAAGAATATTGTTTTTGCTTCTTTTCTTAAAATCCTTGTGCCAAAAATGTAATCGCTAAAATTTTCGTATATATCTTCTGAATTATAAAGATCTATCATTTCCTTATCTTTAGAAAAGGATGCTAATATTCCTGGTTCAAATTGGTTATAATCACAATACAAAAAGGTGTAATTCTCTTTAGGGATGAAAATCTTTCTGTTTTCCTTTTTAAGTTGTTGGATATGAGGATTAACAATTAGTATTCTTGATGTTACTGTGCCAATACAGTCAAAAACTGGATATATTAAATTATCTTTTTCTGAAATATATTGACTTAAACTTTCAAAATCCGCTTTTGCTCTCAGTGCACTGTATAAATCATCACAAAGTTGAGAATTAATCTTCGCAGATTTTAGAAAGCTTATAAGATTGAAATAGCTATAATCTTTACTTGAAATATGATATTCCCTTTCAATTAATTGAAGTCGAAGAGATTTATAATTCAAATCGGTAATTTTATGCGTGTATCTAAGCTTATTGATTAGATGATCTTTGCTAGATTCTAGTTTTTTTATCAATTCATTTAATTGATCCAAATCCAAGCAAATACCTTCAATCTGACGTTTATTTAATATTTGCTGAATTTTATTCTCTAAATCAAAAAAACGAAAAGATTGATTAGATTCCTGTAGAATCTTTGTTGAATTGTAATAAATACGTTTTAATATCTTTCCAAGCACTTTAAGTGTGCTGTAAATTTCACTTTCATCATTAGAATATCGTAAAATTTTGAAGATTGAATTCGCCTTTTCTTCTCCAATTTCACTTTTTAATCTAATCCAAAAGTTCCAAGGAAATTGGTTTTTAGGAAATGACTTTTTTGCTCTTCCAGTATTGATTTTAATTATTTGTGAAATGTCAATTAAGTTCGGAAGTTCTCCTTTATAAAAAAGTCTCAACTGGTCTAAAACCGAAGAAAGTTCATATGTTATTATTTCTCCTTTATATGTTAGAATCTCGTCAACGGTAAGCGGGAATTGTTCTCCTTCATCTTTTAATCCTAAAAATAATGGATCTTTAAATCCAAAATGATCAATCCTATGTGTGATAAATAATATCATAACTAAGAAATAAAATCTGGTAACTCTTCGTAAAAATCTCTGAAGTTCAATTTACTTGGAACTTCACAAAACTGATTTTTAAAATTATCTCTCAATCTAGAATATGTTCCTTTTAGTGATGGATCAATATAGGGTTCAACAAATGGCTTAATAATAGAAGAATAATTCAAATTCTTAATGCCAATCAAAGCAGCTCTTTGCGAAAAGTAGCAATTAAGATTCTTAAAATTGTCTGCAATATTTTTTCTGTCATTGCCATCTCCAATAGCACATAAGTAAAGAACAGAGCCTGCAATAATAGCTGGTATTGTTGCTTTATGTGTTAGGTTCTCTCTTGCTTTTGCTAATAGTAATTCATTTTTATAGTTATGCGAAATCAATATTCGCCAGAGGTTATATTCTTGCCATTCATATATGTTTTTCTTATCATCTATAATTATTGACATCATTTCTTCAAACTGCTCACCATTTAGTTCTGAACTTATGAAAAACCTTGCAAAAGAATCTGTAGACCAGGGTTTATTAAGAAGCTCTTTTATTATGGCGTTTATTATTTCTTCAAGATCAAGTTTATCTCGTAATTCTGGAATACGAATTAGTCTTTCGAATCGATTAACACAAAATCTAAAATGACGATCTAGTGTGCCACCTCCTTCAATTAGTGATATAGTTTTTTTTCTTAACATAGGAACAGCAATCTGTACACCTCGTGCTGTCTTAGATTTTAGCAAATTCTCAATTTGATCAATTTGTTTATCACTTTTTTGTAATGCATTATTTGCTTCAGATTTTTGGTCTAAATTATTTAAATCAAGTATTTGTGTTTTTTTTGAATTTAGGCTAAGTCCTTTTTTGCGGAGTTCATTTGCTAGCAATTTCAGTGCTTTTCTTGCCTCGAATTTGTCTTTACATACAATCCGAATATCATCCATATACCTAAAATACTTATATCCTGAATTTAGCATTGCAGCATCTACTGAGTTGAGAAAAAGATTAGATAAGAAGGATGATGCATCTCTATTTTGTGGTATTCCTCTTCTTGTGTTTGGTTCACACCAAGTGGACAATAATTCCTTAAGCTGAAGTGAAACTTTCTTAAATTCATTTTCTTTTTCATCTGATAATCCAATATTTTCAATTTGGAAGTTCAACGTGTTTATTAAATCATTAATGCTTATTGATTCATAATAGTTTGATAAGTCTGTAACTAGGAGTACTTCATTCTCTTCTTTATCAAGTTCAATTTTAGTGTCAGTTAAAAATTTATTCCATTCATCTACAGCATATCTAAAAAAATATTTAGAGTTCCACTCAGTGTTAACTCTATGAGAATAAACAGATTCACTGTGAATTTTATCCAAATCTATGGCAATAACGTCTACGCATGCTTGATAAATTAAGCGGTCAATGATATTTGTTTCACTCGAATAACGAATTGCATAACCTGGTTTTGGTATATCAAAGTGCAAAGCAGGACTTGCTTTATAGATTATGTCTTTACCAATGTAAACACTCAGTTGTTCAAGAATATATTTATTGTCTTGAAAAACATCATTGTAATTTAAAAAGTCTGGAAACCAATCGTCTCTTAAATCCTTTTTTAATCTTTTAATGGACGTTTCCAGGTTGAATTTTATTCTAAAAATTACAACTTCTGAAATATCTATCTCCGTATTAAATTTTGTCCTTTTCAATGTATTTTATCTTTTTACAGTAAAGTTTTTGGTCTTGCCCCTACTCGAATATACGTCTGATTTAATTATGCCTATTCAGCTATTTTAGTCTAATAGATCTTCTTTTGGTATATTTTTTTAAAAACGTCCTATCATCACAAACGCAAATCTCCTTCGAATTTTAGATTGTTCCACTTGCTTGTTTCCGATTGCTATTTATTATGAAGTAAAGGTGAGCAATAAAAATGAATTAGCATGGAATAATTAATTTTATTTGTTGATAATTTTATAATAGTCGTGCGTTATGCCACAAGCGTAGTTGTTTTACGAACAGGTGTAAAATAAAATTATGAAAATTGGATGTTATTAGGGAGTTTTGAGGGTTACTGTGGTGGGAAGGTAGTCGCAAGGGCCATCGGCCCGACCAGATTTTGTAGCAAAGGATTTTAATCTGTTGTGAAGAAATCCGGTATTAAGAGGAAGTGCCATAGGTACGGACCATTTATTGATGATATGCACCGAACCTACGGCTCTACCTATCGGTTTGCGTTCATCTTCACCGGATTAAAATCCGGCGTTATACTATCATCCGGGGCTACGCCTCTTGAAGGATGCAACTCATTTTTTAATTCCTGTTACAATCGAATCGTCTTCTGATGCCACGATCTATTTGTCGTTACAAACGAGGTGGAGCACAGTTAAAAACCTTACTACGATTGTCTGTCAATTTTGCTTGTTGTTGTCTTCGTGCCTGATTGATATAATTAAGGCGGAAATTGTAAAAATCATTCCTATTATTACAAGATATGAACCCCTATTTTTGGACCATGTCAAATTGCTGTAATCTATAATTGTCAATTCTCCTATGATGACAATAGTTGCAACGATAATAAATCCAACGCTCAATTTCTTCATTCGTATATATTAGTATTAAGTTGCTGTATATCTTTTGGATCGAAGTACAGATTTCTGTAAATTCCAGGTACCCGTGACTGAGCGGAAAGATACACATCGAAAACCATTTTTGCCGCATTTGCGGGTAGCTGATATTATGCGCCAGGCGCTTTATTTTTCAAAGTCAAGATTAACAGGCTCCTTTTTAGAAACAGCGTATGTTGAAGATTTTGTTTCCATTTCTATTCCTGTTGTTAGAATATTGGGAGTCACAATTTCAAAGTTCAGGTTGTCAAACCAAATTTGTCCGGTTCCACCAAGCAATGCACCAAAAGCTATGTTTGAAGCATTGTAAGGAACATCCAGAACGATTTCATATTTTGTCCAGTCAGTTGTTCCTTTAACAGATCTATCTTTTTTCCCATCGTGCATGTTATCAAATACAACAGCTTTAATGGGAGTTTTTGTGTCTATTCTTAACCAGAGTCCGGCCCAGCTGGAAACATCTTTTGTTTTGAGCATACCTGTCAACCGAATTCTCTTGCCAATATATTTGTCGGGTGAAAAATTTTGCATTAATGTTCCAAAGCCTTCAATCGTGTTTTCATTTGATTTAATTGTACCTGAGTTCTTACTATTCTGTCCGGTACTCCTGTCAATCCCCATTTCATAGCTTTGGGGTTTGCTACCTGTACTGAACCATCCGGTCGGTAAGTCAAATGATAACAAAGCCAATGTTGTCCCAATGATTAAAATACTTTTCAAAAAATTGGTTGTCATGTTTTTAGATATAAATTGTCTGTAAATATTGAATTTATGCTTGTAATAAGTCCGATTAAATCTGTCCTATTCAGTTGTTTTTAGGCGTATAGGTCTGCTTTTGATCTAATTTTTAAATAAATAATCCATCATCGCAAACGCATATCACCTTCGAATTTAGGATCGTTGCACATACTTGTTCCCGATCGCTAAATATTATGAAGTAAAGGTGAGCAATAAAAATGAATTGGCATGGAATAATTAATTTTATTTGTTGATAATTTTATAATAGTCGTGCGTTATGCCACAAGCGTAGTTGTTTTACGAACAGGTGTAAAATAAAATGATGGAAATTGGATGTTGTTAGGGAGTTATTTCAAACACAAAGAACACCAGGGATGCACAAAGGACACTAAAACCAATTATACATTGCTTTATCTTTGTGATCTTTTTGAATTCCTTTGTGCTCTTTGTGGTTAAATTCAATCTCTTTAAACCAAAACAAATTTTAATCCATTGTGAAGAAATCCGGTATTAAGAGGAAGTGCCGCAGGTACGAACCATTTATTGATGGTATGCACCGAACCTACGGCTCTACCTATCGGTTTGAGTTCATCTTCACCGGATTAAAATCCGGCGTTATACTATCATCCGGGGCTACGCCTCTTGAAGGATGCAACTCATTTTTTAATTTCTGTTACAATCGAATCGTCTTCTGATGCCACGATCTATTTGTCGTTACAAACGAGGAGGAGCACAGTTAAAAACCTGACTACGATTGTCTGTCAATTTTGCTTGTTGTTGTATTCGTGCCTGATTGATATAATTAAGGCGGAAATTGTAAAAATCATTCCTATTATTACAAGATATGAACCCCTGTTTTTGGACCATGTCAAATTGCTGTAATCTATAATTGTCAATTCTCCTATGATGACAATAGTTGCAACGATAATAAATCCAACGCTCAATTTCTTCATTCGTATATATTAGTATTAAGTTGCTGTATATCTTTTGGATCGAAGTACAGATTTCTGTAAATTCCAGGTACCCGTGACTGAGCGGAAAGATACACATCGAAAACCATTTTTGCCGCATTTGCGGGTAGCTGATATTATGCGCCAGGCGCTTTATTTTTCAAAGTCAAGATTAACAGGCTCCTTTTTAGAAACAGCGTATGTTGAAGATTTTGTTTCCATTTCTATTCCTGTTGTTAGAATATTGGGAGTCACAATTTCAAAGTTCAGGTTGTCAAACCAAATTTGTCCGGTTCCACCAAGCAATGCACCAAAAGCTATGTTTGAAGCATTGTAAGGAACATCCAGAACGATTTCATATTTTGTCCAGTCAGTTGTTCCTTTAACAGATCTATCTTTTTTCCCATCGTGCATGTTATCAAATACAACAGCTTTAATGGGAGTTTTTGTGTCTATTCTTAACCAGAGTCCGGCCCAGCTGGAAACATCTTTTGTTTTGAGCATACCTGTCAACCGAATTCTCTTGCCAATATATTTGTCGGGTGAAAAATTTTGCATTAATGTTCCAAAGCCTTCAATCGTGTTTTCATTTGATTTAATTGTACCTGAGTTCTTACTATTCTGTCCGGTACTCCTGTCAATCCCCATTTCATAGCTTTGGGGTTTGCTACCTGTACTGAACCATCCGGTCGGTAAGTCAAATGATAACAAAGCCAATGTTGTCCCAATGATTAAAATACTTTTCAAAAAATTGGTTGTCATGTTTTTAGATATAAATTGTCTGTAAATATTGAATTTATGCTTGTAATAAGTCCGATTAAATCTGTCCTATTCAGTTGTTTTTAGGCGTATAGGTCTGCTTTTGATCTAATTTTTAAATAAATAATCCATCATCGCAAACGCATATCACCTTCGAATTTAGGATCGTTGCACATACTTGTTCCCGATCGCTAAATATTATGAAGTAAAGGTGAACAATAAAAATGAATTAGCATGGAATAATTAATTTTATTTGTTGATAATTTTATAATAGTCGTGCGTTATGCCACAAGCGTAGTTGTTTTACGAACAGGTGTAAAATAAAATTATGAAAATTCGAGTTTGTTAGGGAGTTATTTTAAACACAAAAAACACCAGGGATGCACAAAGGACACTAAAACCAATTATACATTGCTTTATCATTGAGGTCTTAGTGAATTCCTTTGTATCCTTTGTGGTTAAGTTCTTGTTTTGAGTTTGTAACTCCTCTTTAAATATCTATTACAATCATATTTTCTTTTGATGACAGGATGTATTTATCGTTACAAACGATTGATAACTAAAGTGCTGTGATTGCGAATCCCGTATCTGATTGGTGCGGATTACAAATCCGCACCAGCCGGTTTTGTTGTTGTTTTCATATTACTCATTTTAGCTTTCTCCCTTATTGCTTTTTCTATTATCAGAATATACTAAAGCAGCCGAAACAGCAATAATGACTGGAATATGTTGCTTTAATTTTATGTATGCGAATATCTCGTTAAAATTCAAATTATCTCCAAATAGTAATCTTTTTATTGGAACATATAAATCTAAAAGGACAAAACATCCCATCATTATTAGAATTGTAGTTAATAGTCCCATTAGCAATTCTGATTTATTTCTGTTTGTCTTCGACATGGTAATATATTAAGTGTTTTAAATCTATTTACTGCCGTATCGTGTTCAGTACTTATTCCGCACTCTCCCTTGTTTGCAACTGCCTGCCCCTGCCTGCCCCGATTTTTCGGGGAGGGGTTTGTGGTTTTGAGTTTATAACTCATCTTTATATTTCTGTTATAATCGCATCGTCTTCTGATAACAAGATGTATTTATCGTTACAAACGATTGATAACTAAAGTGCTGTGATTGCAAATCCCTTATCTGATTGGTGCGGATTACAAATCCGCACCAGCCATAGGGCACAGTTAAAAACCTATCTGTTATTGTCTGTCAATTTTGTTTGTTGTTTTTTGTCCTCTCTGATCTGTATTATCATACTGGCAATTAAACAAACCATCGCGATGATTCCCAGATATGGCGACATATTCTTAGACCAGGTCAAATTATCATAATCTATTAATGTCAAATGTATAATGGTGAAGACACTTGCAACGATAATCAGTCCAATACTAATTCTTTTATTCATTTCATTTTCTGTTTAGTTTTCAATTTATCGAATCATTTATCACAAATATAATCACTGGATGATGCCTGCTGTTTTTTTATTTATAATAGAGCTCAGGTGTTGTTTTATCAAAATACACTTTCTTTCTGTGTGCGTTCTCAAAATATTCCGGCTGGTTTGAATCCACTTTTTTATAAACTCCGTCTGCAATTACATTACCTCCAAATCCACAATCATAACCATTTTCCAATGTTGAAACCGTCAAAATACTATCTTTAAAAACAAACTCCAATTTACATGGACTTTCGCAATAGTCCAACTTTTTATTAAATACACATTTATCAGAACCTACTGTTAATCTATTATACAACGAACCCATATTATAAGAAGGTGCGCCCCGGGAAACATCTAAATAGAATAAAACTGAATCATCAGATAAAGCATAAATAATCACTTGTCCCCCGGGTCCGGTTTGGGTTGGATCTCCATACGAACCAAATCGATATGTACCGGCGTATTTCGAGGATTTCACTTTATCTGCACTTGTCAGTCTTTTATTAGTTTTAGATTGGCAATTGAATCCTGCAAATGCGATTGATAATGTCAATGTAATCAATAAAAGATTTTTCATAATATCATGTTTATCTTTCTAAACCAGGTTCTCCACTGAAGTTTTGTCCTCAAACTTAAAAACTTTGTCCGCGAAGACGTTTCCGATTGCAGTCTCTGTCAAGTTGAAAATGAACGTTCTGTTCGAAATGCTTGTTTCTCTCAAAAAGCGAAACCCTGTCAGACCCGCAGGAAAGTGGGCAAAAGGTCTGATTTGTCAGACAGGTAAAACTCCCGCCTGCCATATACAATTTGTTGTGTTCAGCTTATTGAACACCAATTGGTTTGCTCATTTTTGTTATTATTAGCCCTATTATTGGAGTGAACACCATTGACCAAAAAACTGATTTTCCATATCCAATTTCTCGCTTTTCTCCAATGTGTTTTGCAATTAAATGAGTCAGTACAATGTAAACTACAATTATAGCAATCCAAATGTATTCCATAATTTTAAATTTTAACTGGTTTCAAACTAAGCGAATATTTCATTTTTTATACCATTTTATTTTGTGTCAGGGGAAATAAGGGTTTTGTAATCAATCTTTTAATATTTATTATTAATCGGTTCGATCAAATTGCACATAAATGAACGCTCACGTTCCGCAGCTACTCGCAGAGCGGGATTTTACCCGATCAACTTCCTTCGAAGAACTGCTATTCGAAAACTAATTTCCTTTCAACGAAGCAGCGAAACCCTACTTGCCGGGTAGCTTGCTGCCAGCGGTTCGGTTTTCGGTCACTTGAAACATTAGTATCCTTTTATGTTTGTAAATTACACGCAAATGTTGTCACTCAATAAATATTGAGTCAAACTGCAAAACTTTCTCAACCAGATTCTCCGCTAACTTGTCCCGGATCGCTAAATATTATGAAGTAAAGTTGAACAATTAAAACGAATTATTACGGTGTAATTTATTTTGTTATTTAATTATTTTGAAATTAACATGCTTTATTGCACAGATGTAGCTGTTTCACGAACAGGTGTAAAATAAAATTATGAAAATTCGAGTTTGTTAGGGAGTTATTTTAAACACAAAGAACACCAGGGATGCACAAAGGACACTAAAACCAATTATACATTGCTTTATCTTTGTGATCTTTGTGAATTCCTTTGTATCCTTTGTGGTTAAGTTCTTGTTTTGAGTTTGTAACTCCTCTTTAAATATCTATTACAATCATATTGTCTTCTGATGATTGAATGTGTTTGTCGTTACAAACGAGCGGGAACCTACATTAAATTAGATTGCTTTTGGTTCGAAGGCTTTCCAGGTAAAAATAATCGGAAGTGCTTTCACCGTTATTGAAAAAACATTTATTAAATATATTTGTGGGTAAACACCGAAATAGATGCATGCAGCACTATCGATAATAACCCAAAAACCGAAAGCAGTAATGATTGCATTCCGCGCCCATGGTTGTTTATCTTTAAATGGATGGCGGGCAATGAAAGCAAGTAAGATATAACAGCAAGCAATTGTTCCTCCTAACGGCGCGTAGATGAAGGCACGAAAAGAGTCAGCCTGAGGTGGAAATGCAGAACTTTGCCAGAATACTTCTGCCAGCATTTTATTATAAGGTTGAAATAAAATATTATTTCCGACGAAAGCAAAGGCAATTCCTGCAATCGCAAATAGGATGCTTGTATAATATAACCACCGCTGCCAAAAAAGGAAACCGGGTAATTTAAAATTGTTTGCCATATATTTTTAATAAACTATTTTCGGGTTTATTGAAGTTTTCAATGGGTTGCGCATTACCTTGCACAACTAAAGGCAGGGGTTTTAACAACAGTACCCCACACCGAAAAGCTGCACTTCAAATATAGGGTTTTCTGTTAACATTGCACTCACCCTCGTTTACAACAGACTGCTCCGTTTTTTGAGAAAGAGGAAATTGTTTCGAATTTTGAACACGTCTTCAAATTTCAGTTCCAATAGTATCATCTTGTGATGATATGATATATTCCCGTTATAAATGACTCACAATGAATTCCTCACAAAGGAAGGGAAGATTGCAGAGAAATAAAACACCCATTTTCTAAAACAAAAAAAACCGCAGCTTCTTAAATTCTGCGGTTTTTATGATTGATCGAAGCTTACTATTTTACTGGAGTTGCTTCTTTAGCTTCAGCTTTAGCTTTTGCTACAGCTTTATTCTTTTTAACGACCGCTTCATTTGCGTCGGAATTGGCTTCTGCTTTTGCTTTATCTTCTTTCTTATTGGCTGTAGTTACTGCTGCGTCTTTTTTAGCTGCTGCTTTTCCTACAACTTCATTCTTTTTGCTAGTAGCTTCTTTTGCGTCAGCTTTAGCTTCTACTTTTGCTTTAACCTCTTTTTTATTGGCATTAGCTACTGCTGCGTCTTTTTTGGCTGCTGCTTTAGCTACAACTTCTTTCTTTTTGGCGGTAGCTTCTTTTGCGTCGGCATTAGCTTCTGCTTTTGCTTTAACTTCTTTCGCTTCTGCTTTTTCCGTTGCTTTAGATTCGATTGCCGCTGCTTTTGCAGGGACTTTTTTAATGTCCTGCGCATTGACAGAGACCAAACCTAATGCAAATAACAAACTCAATGCGATTACTAACTTTTTCATATCTGATAATATTAAAATACTGTTTACGGATCAAAGATACTCCCAAAATGATGAAGTTATCGTGAGGTTCTAATTATTAAAGGTTTAATTAACAATTAATAAGGAATTTTAATTATAGCCTGGCACAGCTATCCGGGTTAACTTTCAGAAAAAATTGCTATGATTTTAATGTTTTAATTCAGATCACGGAGCTGGTTTAAGTCCTTCGCAACGAACAGTCCATTGTCCATTGTTGGGGAAGCCGGGTGCATTGCCTTTGGGCGCTCCATCCCAACCCCCTGCCATCATTGCTGTAACGTACAACAACCCTCCATTGCCGGGAAGATATAACGGCAATGTTTCTCCCATCTGTGAATTGTGTCCGTTTGGCAGATAGGTATTCTTGGGTTTGTCCATCAGCAGCGCGTTGATCGCTGTTTCGCCTTCTCCCAACCTTGCTGCAGTCATCGCCATCATCGGAAAGTCCCAGCCCCATGTGTTGCTCCAATCCCAGTTTCCCATCATCTTGTGTAAGGTACGGCGCATTGTCTCACGGTCAACCATACTTCCATCCAACATTCCCAACGGTGCGAGTATGCAGGGGTGTGAGGTGTTTCTGCCTGGCTCGGTGAAGGTACCTGTTGCTGTTTCGGCGTCAACATATAATCCATCTTTTGTTGTAAGAGGCGGAAGATGAGCAATTACATCGTCCCATTTTGATTCTCTGGGAAGACCCATCCGTTCCCTCCATCGTTGTGCTGTTTCCAATCCCCAATGCCAGTAGGCAATTTCAAAGGTTGGATTCCATTGGTGATCATGATCGCCAAAATAGATCTCTGCAGCATCGGCAAACGGAGGCCCAATTATGTATAGTCCACGGTTTTTATCCCAAAATGCAAATGATGCCATGAACCGGGCAGTTTCAAAGACTAAATCACTGTATTTTTCCAATGTTTGCCGGTCAGGATGCGACCGGTAGGAAAGCTCCGCATAAAAAATAGGGTGCGGTTGTTGCCATATCAGGTAACTTTCCAGATAAGTAGGTGCAGGATCTCCTGAAGGACCAACACATTTAGGCCATCGGGCACCATCATACCCCTGGCTTTTGGCTGTAGCCTGGGCTTTCGGTAAAATACGTTTGTAAAACGGAAGACTTTTTTCCAGAAGTTCACTTCTGCCCCAGAGTGCAAAATGTGCAGCATGCCACCAATGCATTTCAAGGTGAAACTTTCCAAACCAGCTATTGCAGGTTAGCCCTGTTTCTTGTGGTGGCAATGAACCACTACATTGTATTTTTGTAAGGTATTGGGATAAAACAATACGTCTCTCCAACTCCTTCCAGCGGGAGTCTTTACTTTCCGACAGGTCGATGGCACCTCCCGTACTCCAGAATTTCTTCCATCCGACGACAGACGCATCTGCTGTCTCTGAAGCGCCAGGTAAAACTACCGGCAATTCTTTCGGCGAAAAAGCAGCTACAAATTCAATCGTTTTGCTATGTTGATTGGCAGAAAGTTTCCAGCTATGGGGCGCAGTTTCATTTAAAGTACTGCCTTCGGACCATTGCAACGCTGCATTGTAATGATCGGTATCGAGCGTGCGGGCAAAATCAGCCCGATTGCCTTTTCGTGTCATTATCGTTTGATGAGCCTCCGAATGATTCCAGTCGGCACCATTGCCGCTAAAGGAAGTAGCACCGTAAGGAAAGTCCAGCATTACGGAGAGCTGACCCTTCGCAATTAATGCAGATTCGATGTGCACAGCTACCTGATCATTCTCAGGATGGCAACTTGTTATCACTTCAACAGTCTCTCCATCGAATGTAAAATGACTGCTGATCTGACCTGTCCACAGGTTCAGTTCCTGGTGGATTGCTTTCAGATCTGTTAGTTTTGCAGGTTGTCCGTCGGAAGTCTTTAAAGCCATTGAGATACGACCAAGATGCAGCCTCGATGGATTTGAATAAAGATAATTGGTGGCTTCTTCCCATTCTGCAGGCGATTTACCCTTTTCAAAATAGAGGTAAGGTACTTTACGACCGTGGCTTTCACTCATCGTAAGTGGAAATTTCTCAAGCGTAAAACCTTTTGGATTTGGCGAAGTATGAAATCCCCACTGAGACATTGTTGAAAGTGGAATTCCACGGTTATATGCATCTTCAAAAGTCTGTAATCCCGTAACATCAACTGTAAATGCAAACTCGCCGTTGCCAACCGAAAGCGGAGAATTAACATTTACGGCATTGAGCACCACGTTGTGCCGGGTGACCAATGCATGTCTGTCTATTGGTTTACTAAAAACAGTAACCGTCTGCATCAATAAAAGAATGACGGTCAAATAATTAATTAGTACATAGTTTCTTTTCATTACGTTTAAGGTTTATTTTTTACTTCACAATGGACTGGTAAACCAGTTCCCTGAATTCTTTGCAAACAGGGTAATATAAGTTGGGCACAAACTGTGTCATAAAGATTACGATTAAGTCTTCTTTGGGATCGATGTAAAAATAGGTATTGGCAGCACCTGCCCACCAATATGATCCTTTTGACCCGGGTCTAATTGATGGCAACTGATCTTTCAATACCGCAAAGCCAAAACCAAATCCCATTCCTGCGAGCATAGGTCCAAAGAAATCATCGTCAGGCATTATCTCGTTTGTGATTTGATTGGATGTCATCAGGTCAACGGTTTTGCTCCCTAGTATCCGGACTCCGTTATATTCCCCTTTATTCAGTAACATTTGCGAAAAAATCAGATAATCGGTAGCAGTCGAAAGAAGTCCTCCATTACCTGAATGAAATTTCACAGGTGTGGATACATTATTGATTTCCGGATCCGTCAGTACTTTAATTCCGGTATGCTCATCCAACCGATACACTGAAGTCACCCGTTTTAGCTTCTCTTTGCTAATATAATAACCGGTATCATTCATTTTCAGCGGAATAAATATCCGTTCTTTAAAGAACTGATCCAAAGGTTTGCCCGAAATAACTTCCACTAAATATCCCAATACGTCCGATGACCGCCCATATTTCCATCTTGTTCCGGGTTGGTACAGAAGCGGAATTTTGGCTAATTTTTGAATCATCTCTTTTAACGTTCCTCCAGAAAGATCAGCTGCGCGGTACATCGAATCGATGGGTGTATTTTCAACGCCGCTGCCTAATCCGGAGGTAAAGGTCAGCAGATTACGAATCGTCATCGGTTTTATTTGATCTTCAAGGTGTATTCCATTCTTATCTGAAGAAGAAAATACTTTCAGTTCTTTAAATTCGGGTATATACTTTGCAACAGCGTCATCCAATTGAAAACGACCTTCCTGATACAACAGCATTACAGCTACACTCGTGACAGGCTTTGTCATTGAGGCAATTCTAAAGATAGCATCTGACTGCATGGGTTTGTCAATTCCCATCAATCCATACTTTTCAAAACTGACAACCTTCCCATGCCGGGCGACCACGGTGATCATCCCTGGTAGTTTATTTTCGTCAACATACCGCTGCATAAGTGGCTTTATCAGGTTTAAACGATCGGATGACAAACCCACCTTTTCTGGTTGCACGGTGGGTAATTTAACTTGCTGAGCATAACTAATCCGGAAGGCCAGTACAAGGCCCAGTAAAACTATTTTATACATAGCTTAAACATCTTTTTTTATATCAACTTAACAGGCAGACCTCCTACTGTGTCAGGAGGATACCTGAAGTTCCGCAACAAAACGCGGGCAAGTATTTTTAACCACTGAACCGCCAACGAAGAGCTGCATTTCAAAGATAAACAATACCGTCAAAAAAGTACCAAAACCATTGGTTGCTAATTCCTGATTTGCTGACTTAACTTCACAATTTCCTTTTTTCGCTGCATCAAAGCGTAGATGTAATCCTGGCAAATTAACTGATGTTCCTTATTATTTTGCTTCATCATTGACGAAGAGCGGACCAACCAATCGATAGCGACATCAAATTTACCTTCCATTTCACAGGCAATGGCCATGTTGAAACTGGCTTTTGCAGCAATCATTGATTTTTTACTTTTTGTTTGTGTATTCCAGATCTTAGCGGCTTTAAGCCAATCGCTGTTTAAGGCAAGCTTCTCGGCCTGAAGCATATTCGAATTACTCGATGTGTAGTAAACGCGGTCGACCGGAATCCAGGTAGGGATAATTTTTGAACAAAAGGATTTTCCCAGGAAGATAGATGAATTGTTGACAACCATTTTCAATTTCATATTGTCAGTTAATCCTGGGGTGAAATCAGCTGCGACGAAAGTAAGGGTATCCTTTTGTTTATAAGTATAGGATAAGGAGTCTTTTTTATAGACGATTGTCCACGAAAGAGTTGCATGGTTAGTCACAGTTTTAAAATCTTTAAATTTTTCAATCCCGAAACTGAAATGATCCAGAAAAATACAAAGGTCGGATTTCGTTTCCTGAAACAATCTTTCCGGATCAAACAGGTTTTTATTTGACGGATTGACAATGGTTAAACTATCGTGATAATTAATCACGTTGCTAAAATATCCCTCTTTTTTTAATACCCAGGCAAGAGCATCCAGACATGTATTCGACAAATCATGGTATTTAATTGTTGTATCACCTGCATTAACTTTTGTTTCATAAGCATCGAAAATATCATTTGAACGTTTAGTGTGAGCAGTATTTTCAGTAGATGGATCGAGTGGATTGTCCGAAGCATTTGATTCAGGATGACCAAAATTATTGGTTGAACTTCCAAAGTGATTTATATAAATAAAAGTTGGACTAAACGGATCGTTCGAAACACTACTGATCAAGGCAACCGTACTTATATTTTCAGGAAAACTAACGATCGCCGGTTTCATTATTTCGATCCGGGTCGTCCGCGCATCCTGGGTAACGATGCAGGATGACATACTAAAGTAAACAAGCATTAAAAACAGCAGAATGGTGCCTTTAATGCCGGCAACAAAATTTGCCTTGATGGATATAAATCCGAAAATTAAATTTCTCATAGGAAAGGTTCAATTCTTATGCTCAACAAAATTAGTAATAGTATGCTCATTAACAATTTTTTCGGCATATATTTATATTAAATAAATCAGAGAGGAAATAGTTAAATAGGGTCTGCTGAAAATCTGATATATTTTTAATATACAGCAATATATTCCAAGTTTTACAATGAAAAATGCAAGCTTTTTGAAAGTATATTTCAATATCCTTTGTACTTCATTTTCTTCTTTCAACCAAAAAATCCTGAAGGGATTTAATTTGAATAACCCCCAATGAAATTGGGGGAAAAGAATCCGATCACAATCTGAACCCTGAAAGGGTTCAACATCTTTACCTTAAAAATATTCAACCCGCTTCGGGGTTGATGTCGCGTTATGTCCATTTCCCCCCAGTTCCGCAAGCTGCACTGGGGGTTATTCAAATTTAACCACTTTGTGGTAAAAAAATAGTTTTTCAACAAACCCTAAATAATCTTGTTTGCAGAGCGCAAAAAGGGAATAAGTAAAAGTTAGGATAAACACAAAGAACACAAGGGATTTTCACAAAGTACACGAAGATCAACAATCCATTGTCTTATATTTGTGGGCATTGTGCATTTATTTGTGTCTGTTTGTGGTTATAATTAATTGCTTTCGGATAAAATCCATCAAAACTCCGTGAGGAGTTTAATATAAGCGACCCCCGGTGTAGCTTGCGGAACCGGGGGTCATGAACAATCTAAATCACCAACCCCAAAGTGGGTTGAATATTGAAATAATATACTGTAATTGAACCCCTTCAGGATTCTGTTTCTCCTTTTATTCTGCTCCTCCGGTTTTACCGGAGGTTATTCAAATTTAACCGCTTCGTGGTATTCACATCCTTGAAATTATCCCTTGTCTTTTTGAGTTTTTTTCAGGTAAAGTATTCATATTATTCGAAACGTTTCTGCGGTATTACACCTTAATAAACGTCCCTTTTTTATACAAGAAATACAAAAGACCGTATTCGATTCCTAACCGGACGATAGATTTGAGTACCGGGTAATAACTTTGGAAAAACTGTTCGAATCCAAAAACAAGGTTCTGTGCAATGTTGCTGAAATCAATCAGGTGGACAGCCATATAAATCGCAATGCTGTTCATACCGATCACCTTTAACCAGAAGGCCCAGCGCTGGTAACCTTTCACATCGATGATATAATAAAACAGCGCCATCAACAGGAAGCTGAGTCCCGAAGAGAACAAAACAAAGCTTGGATTCCAGATGTGTTTGATGATCGGGAACCAGACATTTGCCAATTGTCCGGCAATCACCAAAGCCAAACCGACAGCAACCAGTGCATATGTTTTCTGCATCAGCTTGTTGGGAGAGGTGATCCATTTGAGTTTTATATTCTCAGACCGGATAATGGTGCTTGCAAATACACCGGTCATAACAGTTGCCACAAACCCCAATGATCCAAGAAACCAGGTATAGGCAGAAGGCGCATCATCAAATTGTCCGAATACGGCGTGCTCAACATATTTGGCAATATTGATTTCAGGTGTCATAAATCCGGCTGCATATCCCGGAACTGCCACAAACTGCAGAATGGCCCAATAGACAACAAGTAAACCGGAAGTAAGAATCAGCTGATACTTCAGGTTGAGGCGCGTATAAATGATCACACTGAACAGATACCCGATCGCAATGGACTGTAACGTGTCGTGTATCACAAAGAGTTTGGAAGGATCGAGGGACAGCAGGTTACACTGGCAAACCATACCAAGTAAGAACAGGATCACCACCCGTTTTATCGTATGAAGGTAAATCTGCTTGTGCGATTCGCCTGAAGCCATTCGTTTGCTCAGTGAAAAGGGGATTGACATACCAACCATAAACAGGAACAGTGGCATGATCAGGTCGTAAAAGTGAAAGCCTTCCCAAGGTACATGATCCAACTGTTCCGCAAGTGCGTTTGTGAATCCGTTGTTGCTGGCTTTTGAAAGTGCCATGAAGACATTCTCGCCTCCGATAATCCAAAACATGTCGAATCCCCGAAGGGCATCAAGCGACATTAAGCGTCCAGGTTTTTCCATTGTATGTTAATTTAGAATTTGTTTATCCAGTTTTAGCAGTTGTATTGCATTGTCGTGAAGGATCATCTGTGCTATTCTCAATGCTTCATCTTCGGTAAAATAACCATCTCTTACCTTGGCAATTAAAACATTTGAAACGATTTGCCTGGCAAACAAAAGATGACCATAAACACCTTCCACATTTAAAAAGTCACCTCCGAAAGCCATGATCTTATTTGCAGGAACAGTCTCGAGCCATTCGTGCAAATACCGTTCGCTGTACGAAGGTGAAATGATATACAGCCAGCACATATCGATGTAAACATTCCGGAAGTTCTTGGCTAGTGTGGCCAGTTCCCCACCATACGGGTATCCTCCGTGAAACAGGACAAACTTTACAGTATGGTATTTCAGAAACAGGTTGGAAAGCAAGGCCGGATTCGCGTTTTCGATCGTATTTCCATCGCCGGACTGAAGTCCTGTGTGAAATTCAACGGGCATGTTTGTAGCTCTTGCCAGGTCTAAAAGCCGGTGCATCATGTAATCCTGCAAAGGTTTGATATCGCTGCCATTGTATTGAAGGGTTTCATTTTTGGGCAAAGCCAGTATTTTATTAAAAACCTCCGTTGCCTTCTCTTTGGAGACATCTTCAAAAAACAAACTTCGTTCGTAGGCAATCCCGACCTTTACAGCCACGAAATCTTTGTCCATTGCCTTGTGAAAGGCGATGGATAAGGCACTTTCAAAATCATCAAGTGTCTTAATTTCATAGTTTTGTTGCTTTGCGATTGCTTCTATTTTTTTGTGCGACGTTGCAAAGAAGAACTCGCCAAAACGTTTCACATAACGGTACATCTTTGGATCGCCAAAACTTCGGTCTTCGCCATCGACCACAACATATTCGATGTTGCATTTTTCTTTTAGCACTTCATTGTACCAGTCTGTTTGATAAGCCTTCCTGATTCTGTCTGACAATTCCACAACTGTTGTTTCATCAATGTTTTTAATCCCGAACAGCTTATCAGCCGTAAGAAGTACCGCGCGGTTGTAGGCAGTATTCGAGGAAGCTTCCCAATAAGGTTTTATTGCCTGCCATTTTTCGATGACCGTCAGTGAATCAGTTAGTAGTGTTTCGAAATATTTCTTTGACATTCCGGCTGATTTGATGTCATCATCCGCATAATGAAACAACAACATCATAAAATCGAGCTGACCGCTTTTTTTATATCTCTCAGGACTTGAAAGGTGCTCATGCGTATCGACAACCTTCATGTTATTGATGAAATTTCTGATTCGCACCTCATAACCTGTCTTGGGTAAAGGCCTGACCTGAACCTGTGACTTTGCAGAAAACAAAAAAGCGAATGCCAATATGAAGAAAGTCGTTTTTTTCATAGCTGGATGATTTAGTTTTTCCCCTGGTTTAGCTGGTATACCTTGCTTCTGATCTCCGGAATTGTTCCGATCAGGATGTAGTATTCATATTCGTAGACATAGTTTTTATAAAGCGTTTCCTTTCTGACAGGTGCAATATACGAAGTTGAACCATCTGCAGCTTCTTTCCCCGGCGAACCGGACATTCCTGCCAGAAATTTATCACATTTAGGATTATAAACACCCATTCCCCAGCCATTTTCGTCTGTAAAGGCCATCCAGTGTTCCGGAACATCCGGATAGATACCCCAAAATCCGCCTGATAGTTTGATTACTGCCGGATTGTCCAGCGGAGCATTTGTGAAAGGTGCTTTTCCGGTATAAATATAAAGATTTTTTAATGCAGAGATGGGATAAACTGCCGGTAACTCCTGGTCGTTAAGAATACTGTCGCCATATAGCTGATCTGTACGGTGGCAGGTCAGTCGGTTGCGTACTTTTAAGACAGAACCTTCCAAAGTTGTCCACTGCTCCATCTCCGCTTCAGCCGGATGGTTATTCATGTCCCACTGCATCGGGATACACTTCACATAGAGCTCATTTTCTTTCTTTTGAAAGGATAAAATCTGTGCCCTGTTTCGGAAAGCATCACCCACCTGTATCGGGTTCCATGTCCATGGTGACCAGTTGGGTGACTGACCTTCTGCTTTGCGGTCGAGGCTCTTGCCAGCATAGTACGATTGCTGGATGTACCGGCCTTCATCGGCGATATTAACGATGCTTCTTGCAGAACCCGACAAGGAGAGGTACGAAATGGCACCGCCTCTGGTCAGATCCAGTTTCAATGTCAGGATGCCATTGTCAATAACCGGATCAACATGCTGAATAACATCAGATTTTGTTTGACAATTGGCATATTGATAAAGCAATATTAACAGGAATGAAAGGATGATGAATTTCCACATGGGAATGAATGGGTTTCTTTAGTTTCTATTGTTAATTAGTTCGCAGTCAGCTTTAGTCAGTTTGCCGTCAGATTAATCTGACGGAATAATAGATGAATTTTGTATTGACTTTAGTCTCAATTGTTAGGGCTAAATCCCATCAACTTTCTTTCTCTTTTTTATCCGTTGACTGAAGTCAACGGCAATACTGTTTATTTTGCACCTTCAACCCACTTGTGGAAGGCAACACGATGCGGTTCACCGGCTTCGGCATAGTAAGTCACTCCTTCGCGTTTGGCTATCTCACAGAATTTTGCATAAGTGCCATCATATTTGGCAAGTACAGGTGTCCGTTTGCATTTAAGGTACAAAACAGGCAAAGATGCCATTTCAACCCGGTGTAAGATCTCATCATTATCAGCAACTTTTGCCGCTTCTTCAAAGATTTGGCAGGCTTCATTTACAAAATCGTCTGAGAAAATCGGATCATCGGGAGATAATCCAAGGTGAATGTGAGTTTCAGGCGTAATCCTGCCATGCAGCAAATCAAAGTACTCCCTGACCTGTTTCCCTGCTCTTCCATAGTACCCAACCATAAAATCGTTGATCACTTTTTCCACATCACATTCCGGATTCCAGAGCAATCGGGAGATCAGGTAAGAACGAAGTTCCGAAAATTCGCCGCCCCGGCTTTGATAAGCAGCCTGTTCCATAATGCCGATAGAATTGTTTTCCCCCAGGGTTTGGATATTGGACTGCAGTACTTTAAAGTTTGGATAAGGCATCACGTAATGGCTGAAATTCACCACGTAATCCCAGATGTAAAGATGTGGAGCAAGGGCCGACCAGCTTTTCAGATCTGCCATAAAGGATTGGTTTTCGGGACAGGTTTTGAAGTCGTGTGCAAAGCAACATTCAATGCTGCAAAGCCTCACAACGACATTGTTTCTGGGATGAATTGATTTTGGAGGAGTGCGTGTATATTGGTAAGCCAATGTGCCAATAAACTTATCGGGGAATTCCTTCTCCACGGCTTCGGCCACCTGGTTCACAAACCAGATAATGATACCCGATTCGCTGCCTTCCTTCTTTACAATCGCCTGGCATTTATCGCACTGGCATGGATTGCGCCAATCGTTTTGTGAAACATCATAAATCAAATATTCAGGACTTTCGCGCATCCGTTTTTTAATCCGTTCAATAACGATTTTCAATACATCGGGATTTGTAAGACACAATTGTGCCCGTTCATAAATCCGGTTTCCATCAATCAGACTGTAGTATTCGGGATGTTTTCCGTAGAATTCTTCGGGTGGCACTAACGGGAAAAATGTGTGTACTGCCCAGTAACTCTCCATTCCTCCGGGTTGTTGCCGCGATTCATTGAATCCCAGCGTACCATTCATCCTGTTCCGGGCCGCCCATATCGGATCGAATGCTTCAAAATAGAAATCATTCCTCACCCTGATGCCGGGTTTTTCGGAATGATCCAACCAACTAAAACTAAAATTTGTTTTCTTCGGAATAACACTTACAGATGGTGTGTACCACCTGCAGCCCAATTCATTTTCAAGAAAAGACATCACGCCATACATGGTTCCGCGCATATTTCCACCCCAGATCAGAATGTCAGCTCCCGAATTGCAATAACGGAACGATTCATCCAGATCGGCCGGTGCTTTTGCACCTGTCTTTTCATGTATGAAATCATTATACCCTATGATCAAACGAGGTCCTTTATGTGGTTGATCCATATTCTGAACGGGCAATTCAACACCACTGCCTTCTTTGATCCAATGCTGAAGTTCCTTTGCGGCCCATTGTTCCGATTCGGAAGTTTTCGGACCAAGGGCAATAGCGTATTCTGATTTTTGGTTCGAAAACAATGCATAGTTGATCCGTTTCCCGGCAAAAAAGGAAGCTTTCATTTGGATTGTTTCTCCGCTTTTTAAATGAATATCCAATATCGCATTGTATGATTGATAATCACATGATTTTAAATTTAGCTTACCGCAGAAACTGGCGGTTCGTTGCTCTTTAAAAACCGGTTGATTCTGGTTGTTTAAGATCTCAATATTCACATTCTGAATTAATTGCTCCAAAACTGGAGGGGTGAATTTTGAAGTGATGGCTGACTCACCAACTTCATTGGTCGAAATAGTGAATAGCTCGCCTCTTTCGGCAAGATTTGCTGTTGAAAATGGGAGGAAGCGGGCACAAAATCCCCATTGATTTCCACGCTGTTCTATTTTGAAAAGCAATGTATTCTTTCCTTTTTTGAGCAGAACCGGAATTATATCATCATCGGTCACTAATCCGCGGGCTTGCTGGTTATCCCATACCTTCACTCCATTAACTAAAAGTTTGCCTCCGTCATTTGAACCTAAGCTGATGAACCATACTTTGTTTTCGTCGGAAAGAACTTCAGTATAAGCATAAGCAAATACCGGTGAAGCTTTTGATACAACTTTGGCAAGGTCAATAATGGAATCGGTTGAATTATACAATTTCCATTTGGCTGAACCTTTGGTGAATTTGATGACATCTCCTGCTTTGACGATTGGGTGCAACTCACTACCCGCTTTTGTCAGGTAATCCGTATTAAATCCCACCAAATGATCCCAGGAATCAGCAGCATCTTTGGATTCCTTTATTGGAATAGGTCCGCAGAGTAACCATGATTTTAGCCATTGTCCCTGAATAATGGGTTGAGTCGTGATTTGCTGCGCGGTTAGCATTCCGGTAAAAACCCACGCAAAGATCATGATGAAGAAGATTTTTAGGCCCATTTTGGTTTGTTTTTATATTGGTTATGAACTCATTTGATGTGTATAACATTGATTCATTTTTTGATCAGCCAGATTTCAGCAACCTGCGAACCCCGTTCACCTTCACCACCATCATCCGTTCCGCAAGTCCAGGTGAACCTGACTTTGCCATCTTTTGTAACTTCTTTTGGAAGTGAAAACTCAAATAAGGGTTTGGTTCCCATCCGTATAAAATCATGGATCATTACTCCATTGGCAGCCAGTTTCATATTCGAACGGAAACGACCTGTATAGGCAATTTTCAACGTATATTCAGCCTTTGGATCGAGGTTGTTGTATTCCATTTCAAGCGGAGTATCATACAATGTATTGATCTGGTTCATCCATGCCAAAGGTGTTGTTTGTCCTTCAAAACCTTTTGCTACAATTTCATGTACCCAGTCAACACCCGTCAATCCAACGCCGAAACTAACGCGGGGCGATTCAAGACTTCCTGGATCTTCTGCCCATGTCTTTTTGGCTTTTACCCGTTTCCAGGCAGAAGGACTCCCGAAATTGTCGTAAAATCCGCCGGGACCAGGATCAGTCCGGTGAAGCATTTTGTCAATGGCAGTCAGCCGTTCATTTTCGTCCGGAAGCTTTTCGATGGTGTTCAGATGATCTAATATCCATAGGGCGTCGTTCAGTGGGATATCGATGTTATCGATGAAGTTTCCCCTTCCACTCATTGCATGGTGTTTTTCAATCGTAAGTTGGGCGCCAAAACTGCGAAACAAGGAGTCGGCGAGCGCATAACAGCGATGTTTTAGTTCCGGAGAAACCGGTTTCTCATTAGCAAGTGCCAATGTATTCCTGGCGTTTGTGATTGCCGGGTATGAAACTGAAATTTTTGCACTTTCAAGAATATTACGTGCCTGGCGTTCAAGGTGGGTTTCATAAATTAATCGACGCTGGATGTAAGCATCGAAATAGGCCCTGATCAATCCGCTCTGGAAACGGGGGTTACTTAAGACACTCACGGGAGCATTTTTTTCCATATCCAGCCATTGCTGAAAAGTCCTTTGCACCTGGTCGTTTGACAAAAGAGGTCCCCTGAAATTCTGTTCCAGCGACATCAATCCCTGGGCAACTCCTTCCGTATAATCGGGTCCGATAAAGTACCGCGCATAATCACGCAACGTTTCAAGTACCGGAGTTGAGGGATTCCAGTCCTGGTCGCTCCACACCATTTTATTCACATCATCATTGGTCCCTTCCGAATAACTGATACTTCCCTGTGCCAATGGGGCATACAGGTTGTGAATGTATTTCTCGTCTTCAGGACGCGGATTGATACATTCACGGCCCAATGTCATTGCAAATGCAATATCCCAGTCGGGAACCGGATACTGGCAGCTGTAACTATGTGTGATATCGGGATAAAGCCTGATCTGAACCGATGGATTGATCAGTTTTTTAACCTCGGGAAGAGGTGTTTTTATCCATGGACCGTAAACAATACCTCCAAACCAATCGTATTGCCGGTTGACATGCTGATAAAATTTCCGGTACCATTCGGCGGAGGGTTTAAATACCTGCGGAGAAACCCATATTTTGGCATTCGGGTGATATTTGTGCAGCACAACTGCCTCTTTGTCCAACCAGCTAAACAATTCATCCGGTTCGAGTTCACCGGGATCTCCTGCCGGGACAAAGAGTGCATCCAGTTTCGGCAGTACACTGAAAACCTTTTCGCGTTCATCAAGTTCTTTCCGGATTGAATCAACTGAATTGTAGTCTTTTCCCATATTGGGGTACCACATCCATACATCCAGTCCATATTCTTTACAGATTCTTGATTGTTCTGCAATCATCTTAATGGCAGGCAATTTCATGTTTACGCTCGTTGGGTCATCATCCGTACGTGGAGGCATGATCTCAATGCTGTTTGCTCCGAAAATGGCAAGGTCCCTGATATAGCTGTCGAATTGTGCGACACTCCAGGCATCATACGCATTTGTTTTGGGACGATATCCCAACTGATGACCGCGAATGGGGTAAGCCGGAGTTGAAGAAATGTTTAAATCGCTGGGAACAAGTATCTGGCCGGTACGCATCTCCATTATTCTTAATAAACGGCCAACACCATAAAGTGCACCACGTTCATCATGCCCGGCTATGATGATTGAATGATCATCCGTAAATGCAATTTTATACCCGTCTTTACCTGTTGCCGGCAGTTTATTTATTGCAGCTTTGTATGTCTCTTGGAATCTATCTGGCTGTCCTTCAATGCAAATTGCAATAATTTGTTTGTTTTTTGAAGTTAATTTCTCCGTTAACGGAAGAAGAATATCCGTTCGTTTCTGAATCTCTTCCTGCATAACCTGAACTGCCTTTTGTAACTGAATATTCTTCTTTATCGGGAGGAAAATAGATGTCTTTGAGAAATCAGTCGATTGTGCCAAACAGGCAGAAGATAAAAACAGGCCTAAGATGAAAGTAATTGTGATTGGTTTTAGATTCATTGTTATGGTTGTTTATTCAAAAATAGCAACAGCAAAGGCTATATTCCAAAAGAATAATAGACAATTCTAATGATAAAATCGCAAAAATTGTCTGACATTTTTCTTAAAGATTTTAACTCAGTGCCGTATAAAACAATGCAAATTAGTTTGGTGGTTAATATATGATGTGATTCTTACAATATACTGGGAGCAATTAGAGAACTGATGGTATAATTTTGGTTAGCACAGGATACTTAATAATTGTCGGTTCCGAAGAATTGATTTTATAAACGCCGACAAGGAGTATAAACCACAAACAGCATCTCACCTATGAAAAAACAATGGATTAGCATCTTAATTGTGGGTATGGCCTTTGGCACTGCATGGGCCATCCGTGGTCAGTTTGGTCATGAGCCGGGAGCCGCCTAGGCTGCAGGTATTGGTGCATTGGCTTTGGTATTGGTAGCACAAAGGAAGGATTGGTACGCAAAGATGTTGCTGATTGCGTTTAGTTCAGCCATTGGATGGGGTGCCGGAGGAATGATCAGTTATGGCAAGGTGGTTGGGTATGGAAGAAGTGATGATTTTCTGAATGCATCCTATGGATTATTAATGCTTTTTGTAATTGGCGGGTTGTTCGGACTGCTGGGAGGTGGCTTTGTGGGATTGACATTGGGTTCTTCCAAACAAAAACAGGTTAACTGGGGAAGCCTGGTTACCGAGATGGCTGCCGGAGGTTTGATTGGTTATTACTTTCTGATTGAACAGCTTGAATGGCTGATGACCCCTCCGCGGTCGGAAGCCTGGGCCATTTGTTTCGGCGCAGGACTGGCAATGATCTGGCATATGGCGAAATATGGCCACAATTCGCCGTTAAGGGTTGCCTGCTATTCTGCAATGGGAGCCGGATTCGGATTTGCTTTTGGCAATTTTCTGCAAATACTCGGAAACGTTTTGGCGATTGATTTTAACATGTGGAATGTGATGGAATACAGCATCGGATTTTTCGGCGGCAGTTCAATGGCCTATGGTGTATTTAGTTCCGAATGGCCGGAAGAATCTTTAGCTCCGAAGCGATGGGAAAACAACATCGCATTTTTAATCGTTTTTGTTTTTATACCTTACCTTGTTTTGACCAATGGACCACTTCTAGAGCCAATTTTTGGAAGTTCGGAAGCTATTCCAAAACCAGATAGTATTTCGTTGTGGGGTAGTATCACCGCAATAGCAGTCGTCCTGGCAGTACCAATAACAGGATGGATTAAAACGATCGGATCTGGTAATCACTTCGGGCGGAAGGATACACGATTGCTTTTCGTTATTTATTTTGCCGCCTATATTATTGCCAGTTATTGCGTTACTGGAGCATTCAAAGGCGTATTCCTGTTAAATCATCACTTATATATCGTTAATTATATTCTGGTTCTGATCTTACTTGGGAAACACTTCCCGGCATTTCTGGAGAATGCGGGTTTAGGTTTGGATCCTAAAAAATGGTTGCTAACTGTTGTAGTTATAATATCAGTAGTCATTCTGCTTGCTTTAATCGCTATAAATATTCACGGAGAAATGGGCAGTGCGAATGAGCGTTTCCCTGCAATTTGATCAATTATTTTAACTAAGGTGTTAAATTAATTGGAAAATTACAGAATTGTAATCGGTTTGTAATTGAATATTAATCGAAATGTAATTAAATATTAACATATTTTCGGCGTTTATCAGACTATCCAAGGTTTTTAAAGTTAAGATTAGATGTAATTTGAATAAAATTCTATAAGTGTGTATCTTTTTTGTTTTTAATCTTTGTTGCATTAGTAGCTGTTGTTTTTAACATCTATTAAAGTTGACTGTTAATTGAATCATGTCTCTTTTATTAATACTTAATTTTTTCATCTATGAAAAGAAAAATCTCGCAAATGCTCCTTTTGGGTATGCTTGTACTTTTTGCAAGTAATACATTTGCCCAAATTAAGGTGAAAGGGGTAGTAAAAAGCGCCTCTGGAGAAGTACTTCCGGGGGTATCTATCGTGGTAAAGGGTACAACGAATGGTGTAGTTTCCGATTTCGATGGAAAATACAACATAACAGTTCCTGGTACACAGTCTGTACTTGTTTACTCTTTCGTCGGAATGCAGAATCAGGAAATTACTGTGAATGGTAAATCAGTAATCGACATCACATTGACCGAAATAACCATTGGGGTTGATGAAGTGGTTATAACTGCTATGGGTATTACAAAAGCGAAGAAGTCATTGGCTTATTCGGTAAGTGAAGTAAAATCGGATGAGCTGATCAAAGGTGGAAACACGAACGTGATGAAATCGCTCGACGGTAAAGTAAGTGGTGTGAACCTGACCAGTTTAAGTAGTGATCCTACTTCATCGGTTTTGGTGAATATTCGTGGTACGACTGTAATGCCTTCCGCAAACGATGCCAACGTTTCAACCAAAGGGCAGCCCTTGTATGTAATTGATGGAATTCCTGTAGGAAATCAAACATTTACATCTAAGAATGGGGTTGACTTCGGTAACATCCTTTCGCAGTTAAACCCGGAAGATATTGAAAGTGTTACCGTTCTTAAAGGTGGTAGCGCCGGTGCCTTGTATGGTTCTGAAGGAGGAAACGGGGTAATCATGATCACAACCAAATCGGGTAAAAGTGGTAAAAAAGGGATTGGGGTCTCAGTTTCTACCTCTGCAACAATGGATTCTCCTTATCAGATGATGGATGGACAGCATCAGTTTGGTCAGGGAGAACGTGCTTTTGAATGGCAGTATGACAATACCGATACCTGGGGTCCTGCACTTGACGGTAGCTATACCAGTGATTTCTGGAATACGAAGACTCAGAAATGGGATAATGGTCCGCAATATTCAGCAAACGAAAACAGGTTGAAAGCATACCTGCAGACAGGGAGCACCGTTACTACCAATGTGAATGTTACCGGTAATTACGATAAAGGTTCTTTCCGTTTGTCGCTCACCAATATGGGCAACGAAGGCGTAATGCCAAATACGAAGACCAACCAGAAGTCAATCACAATCGCCTCGGAATATAAGCTGACAGATAAGATAAAGATTTCTACCAACGCAAGTTATGTGCGTACTTATTCTCCGAATAAAGCCAACGTTGCCGGATCGGGGAGTGTTATTAATGAGCTTTTATTCGACTTCCCGAATAACCTTCAACCGCTTGCCGACATGAAGCAATATTGGATGAAGGGTTTTGAAGGCACACTTCAGAACGGAGCCATGATGAAGGATAATGGGATTGATGTTGCCACTCCTAACCCCTGGTGGGTTACATATGAAAAGATCAACCGCTTCACGCGCGATAATTTCTTTGGCAAATTGCAGTTGGATTGGCAATTAAATAAAGATTTCGCCTTTGTGCTACGTTCCGGGATGGAAAATGTGGTTGAAAACTATGAATATCGTCAGTCATTTGGCGCCAAATCGTTATCAAGCAGGGGTGGTTCTGGTGATGGCATGTTCCAGACCAATCTTGATAAAAGTTTGAACATCAATTCAGACGCTATTATATCCTTTAACAAATCAGTTGGTAAGTTTGATATCACGGCTGTTGGTGGTGTAAACTACGCCTACAACAACACCAATTCTTACGCAGTTACAGCCGGAGCACTTTCGGTTCCTGGTTTATTCACAATGGCTAATGTCTTTCCCGGAAGATTAACAGCTGATTATGCTTGGGGTGTTGGTCCTTCTTATAGTGTTTACGGAACAGCTGATGTAGCCTGGAATAAACAGCTCTTTCTTGGTGTCACCGGACGTAATGACTGGAAAGGTAATTTGCCTGAAGAAAAAATCAATTATTTCTACCCTTCCGTATCACTTTCCTGGGTAGCATCAGAAACATTCAAATTGCCTGAAGCGATCAACCTTTTAAAAATACGTTTGGGTCTGGCCAATGTTGGAAATGGACTTACAAAACAAAGACCAGTTGATACATATACGTTTAATTCACCTGACTGGTCCGGTTCTGTAAAAACGGCGAATATCAATGCAACATTGGTTGATCCTAATATCAAACCAATGCAATCAATTACCAAAGAGGCAGGTATAGATCTTTGGGTTTTAAACAAATTGGTTCAGTTTGATTTCACCTATTTTCAAAAAGATCAAAACAACCAACTTGGGAATATTCCGGTAGTTCAGGGAACCGGATTTACAGGGATGACCACCAATGTCGGAGATGTCAGGAGCGAAGGTTTTGAGTGGGGACTGACTTTAAATCCTATCAGATCAAAGGACTGGAACTGGGATTTTACAGCAACTTATACCCATTATATCGCCCATATCCGGCGTTTATCTCCTCAGTTTGCACCTAACGGTTATATATTTGCTCCTTACGACGGTAAGACAGTTGTGAAACTTGCTGTTGGTGAAGAGATTGGTAATATTTATGAACAAAACCCCATCTTACGGGTGAAAACCGGCAAATATGCCGGTATGCCTCTTCTGGACGGTAGTGGTGGCGAATTTCAAAATTCACCCGACCAGAATGACAGGGCGCAACTGGGTAATTATAATCCTAAATTTATAATGGGTTTTAATACTACTTTGAGATATAAAAGATTTTCGTTGAATTTGGTTGGTGCTCTGCGTGCAGGCGGTAAATATGTGTCTGTCAACCAGCAATATATGGAATCTAATGGCAAGGCACCTACAACCCTGGGTTCCGGGCCGAACAATCCATGGTGGATGGGTGGACGTACGGCTGAATTAGGCGGTATGGCATGGCCTGCTGAAGGTTCAAGTGCATACGATGCAATTAACTCAAACAACGATGGCCAGCGTTCTGATTTTCATGATGCCAGCTATGCGAAGGGTGTTTTTGTAAATCCTAATTTTGAAGGGACTACTCCAACAGATGCTGATTACATCGTAAATGGCGCAGATCTCAATAATACCTTTTATCAGTTCCCTTACAATAGTTATGGCGACGTTATATGGAATTTCACATCCACCAGAACTTACGATGCTACCAACTTCAAATTAAGGGAAGTTTCGCTCACTTACTCATTACCCAATTCAGTGACCAAAAGGCTAAGGGTAAATAATGTGAATATAGCGTTGATTGCCAGAAACGTATACCAATGGAATGCTTCGGGTCGCAACGAAGATCCCGAATCGGCTTTCACAGGAGTAGGAACGAATCAGGGTATTCTAAGGGCAACATTGCCAAGTGTACGTTCTATCGGATTCAAACTTGGATTTGATTTTTAATACTTGACTTTCATTATAAAAATAGAATAATATGAAATCATATCTCACAAAAACATTCGCCATAATTTTACTAATAGGAGTAGTTTCCTGTAGTAAAGACGATTTAAGGCAGTACGATGCGCTTCAGCAGAAAAATGCGGTGGAGAATTTGAATGACCCCTATCTTTTGTCGTCAATCATTACGAAAACCACTCTTTTTTACCAGAACATTGGTTGGGGAACTACCATGCTTCCAGGTGCTGCACAGTATACTGAACGGAATTTTCAGGGTGGTGATAATACTTACCAGGGATTTAAAGGTCTTCCTGTTGATATGTACACCGCGATGGATATGTTGAAATTCATCGATGCTGCCATTAAATTGGCAGACACCAGGGGTTCAAAAACTCACGTCGGCATCTTCACCACTTTCAGGGTGCTGTTATTTTCATACATGACAGATTTCTACGGTGATGTTTACTATAGTCAGGCACTTAAAGGCCGTGAAGGGATTTTATATCCTGTCTATGACAAGCAGGCTGATATTTATACTGGTCTTTTAACTGAACTGGACGGTGCCAGCGCAAATATTTCGGGCGGAACAGAAACAATCAACGCCACTTATGATTTGATGTTTGCAGGTGATAAAGATCAATGGCTAAAATTCTGTAATTCGCTAAGATTGCGTTTATTAATGCACGAGTCGGCAAAATTGGCTGATGCAGGAACAAAAATAGCGGCTGCTGCTGCATTAAAGATCCTTTCGGCTGATGCCGATTTGAATGCCTCTATCGCATACGCTGGGACACACGGTGATGTTGGACCAACTCCAAGCAATTCATGGATAGGTGGTTCTAACGGCTGGGGTGTTCCAAGTGATGAGTTCAATAAAAGAAGGCCCAGCAAAACGTTGGTAGACATGTTGCTTTCTTATAATGATCCCCGTGCTGCAGTTTGGTTTGCTCCGGTTGAAAAACCCTGGACTTCGGATAAGACAAAAAATGGAGTAAGTTTTGATACAACAGATCCAAACGGATACAAGTATAGTTCAACATGGGAATTCATTGATTTAAGTAACCCTGATATTGCTTCCCAGGCTGTGAATATTCTTGATAAAGACAAAGTCTTTGTTGGATTTGTTGCTGGTATGCCTGGTGACTGGAAGAATGGGAATGGTCATTATGATACGGATAAAGGTGGTGTAGTTGGGAACTTCAAAGTTTCGAAATACTCCAAATTGTTTCAGGAAAATGCTCATCCTTTGCTTAGAGCTCAGATCATGAATAAAGACGAAATCCAGTTTGACCTTGCCGAAGCAGCTGTTAAAGGATATGTTACAGGCAGTGCCGACGGTTATTACAGAACAGGAATCAAGTATTCAATGAAACGTTGGGGTGTAAGTGATGCGGCGATTACATCTTATTTGGCACAGACAAGTATTGCCCTTCCAGGAGACAACCCAGGCAAGCTGGCAAAAATTGCTGAACAGAAATGGATTGCACTCTTCTCTGTTGCTGCTGAAGCTTATCTCGATTTACGCAGAACCAAATTACCGAATATTTTCAACAATGGTTATTTGGCAAACTATCCTTTCCCGCTTCGGTACCGGTACCCGGGGAATGAGCCAGGACAAAATGTAGACGCTTATAATAAAGGCGTTGCTACATTGGTTCCAGCTGTTGATGATCAGTTTTCTAAAATTTGGTTATTGCAATAGCGATTCTTAAAATACAAACTTAATGATGAAAAGGGTGCTGTTGATTTATCCGACAGTACCCTTTTTTTTAAGTACCTTAGTGGACAGGTTAAAGAAATTTCCTTTAACCATCAACCTTTTTACTTTTTTCAATCATGATAAAAAATATTGTTTCATCGATTTCATTTATTTATCTCCTGTCATTCAGTCTTTTAATGACGCTTGAGGTAAAAGCCCAACGGCCGGTTTTCAAAGATGTTCCTTTTTCGCAGGATTTTAGCATTAAATACTATACGCCCGACGAAGTGAAGAATTTAAAGAAAGTATTTTCAGACAGGAACGGCGTTATTCAGATATTATCCGCTGATGGCTTATTTAAACCGAATGCCGGAGCCTTTCTTTATCCTGGCACTATTATCGCAGACCGGTCCTACCGGCCACTGGCGGATAAGAAATTAGCAGATATCGGAGTGTACGATCATCAGTTTGTTTACCTCGATAGTACCGCGGTACTGAGCAACGCCTGGGCTGGCAGCCTGTTTTCGAAACACGGAATGCCGAATTCCAACCTTTTTGCCGGAGGATCTGATTTTACTTTTTTGATTTCGGATGGAGCATCTTTAAAATGCATCAAAGATTCGAAGCAAATATGGTCAGGTAAAATGACCAATACAATCACTGAAATCAGGTATTCCATTGAAAATAAAAACTTTTGGATATTAACTGGTAAATCACTGACGAGCTTTTCATTGAAAGATAAAAAATTAGTGCCCGTTTTTGAGGGAACCGGTTTTACCTCATTCGACCTGATTGAAAAGGGATCAAAAACAATTCTTGGAACAAATAACGGGTATTTCGAAATCAATAACGTTACAAGGAATCAGATCGGAAACATTCACCAAAATCTTCCGTGCAACGTTATTACAAGTGTCGAAGAGATTAACGGGAAGGTTTGGTTTGGATCGACTTTAGGCGCATTTATGTTACGCGAAGATGGAAAGTTCAACTACTACAATGGTGAACGGTGGCTACCCGGTGATCAGGTTATCCAGGTCAGTGAAGGACCTGAAAATACTGTTCTGGTGTTGACCAATAAAGGATTGGGGCAAATCTGCTTCAAGAATATGACATTGGAAGACAAGGCAATGTATTACGAAAAGCAGGTTAGGCAACGACATATCAGGAATGGATTCAATGCTTCGCTCGAAGGGATGAATCATGGAGATCTTTCTATGGGTTACCTAAAGGACTCTGACAATGATGGTTTATGGACTTCGATGTATTTGGGGGCAGAAATATTCAGGTATGCTGCGACCAAATCAGACGAGGCATTACAAAATTGCCGTGAGTCTTTAGATGCGATGGAACAGCTCTATACCATAACTTCTGTTCCTGGTTTTCCTGCCAGATCGTTTGAGAGAAGGGGAAATAAGGACCGGTTATCCGATCCGGACCGGTGGCAACATGCAGGTGATCCGGAATGGGATTGGAAATCTACCACCAGCAGTGATGAAGCCATCGGGCATATTTTTGCTTTGGGTGCTATGGCTGAACTCATTGACAATCAGCCTATGAAAAACAGGGCGATCCATCTGATCGATATCTTAATGCAACACATTGTCGACCATAATTTATACCTTGTCGATTATGACGGCAAACCAACCACATGGGGCCGTTGGAACCCCGAATATGTAAATGCACTACCCAAAAATGTCGGTGACCGGAAAATCACCTCGTCCAACATTACTGCAATGCTTCAGACAGCCTACCATTTCACACACAAGGAGATTTATAAAGACAAGGCATTAGAACTCATGGAAAAGAATGGGTACCTCGATAACTTAATGCGGCCAATGAGTGAAATTGGCAATGCACCTGCCGATGCAAGTGATTTGAGCAAGGAGTTGTCGGATGGTTGGAACCATTCTGATGATGAAATGTATTTTGTGGGATATTGGGGCTTATTCCGCTATGCTTTTAGCAATGATTTGAAAGCCAAATATAAAGAAGCAATCATCGATCACTGGAAGATTGAACGGCCGGAAAAAGAAGGTGCCTGGAATATATTCACAGCAATGGTAACCGATGAATTTGACCTGAAAGAGGCCGTCTGGTATCTCCAGGAACACCCGATGGATCTGATTAACTGGGACATTATGAACAGCCAACGGAAAGACATTGAATTCATTGCTCCTAATTTCAGAAATCAGACACTCAAAGAAGTTCTGCCTCCTGACGAAAGACCGGTTCAACGGCACAATGGAAACATGTTTAATATTGACAAAAAAGGTGGTAATGGTACGGGGGAAGAAAGTGCCGGAGATATCTGGTTATTACCTTATTGGATGGGACGATATCTTGGTGTGATCAGTGCACCCTTAAGGGAAATAAAAAAGTAAAGAATGAAAAACATGTTCTCTAAGCTATTGATCAGTTCGGTTTTTCTCTTTGCGGCAATCGGATGCTTTTTCAATGACGCCCGTCAGGAAATGTCAGTGAAGGATGTCATGGACAAAACCATTTCAGGTTTGTATCAGAAAATGAGTGCAAAAGAATTATTTGAATTGGATAATGACAAGGTAATGAATTTATTCTCTGATCAGGAAAAACAGGTACTCTCAACCCGGCACTGGATGTTTAGCGTAAATGTTCCGGTTGTTGTCTCTGTGATGCGAAGTGCAAAACAAGAAATAGTCCCTTTTTGGCTACCCAAAAGTGGTTTTGTCAAAACAGAACTGACATTGAAAAACGAACAGACCACCTACGAAGTGTGGCAAAAATCTTTTGGTGTCGGTAAGGTTGGCCTTGGAGTTAATGGGTTTGAGGACTATCCGCTTCATTACTTTGTTTCAGTGGCGCCCCAAAACAAAAATGATAAACTCGAACTAAGTAATTTCTTTCCCGAAAATCAATTTGTCGGTGTACTGAAAGACAGCGCATTTACTTATCACGATTGGGATGAACTGGTTTTAACCAACGTCCCTGATGCATTGAAAGGACAAAAACTACTGACCACTATCCGGGGTCGCGGAGTTGAAACGCACCTGATAGGTGCTTTCAGAACTACTGATTATCCTTCTTCTAAAACACCCGATCAGGTGATGTTAACCTGGAGTTCAACCCCTTCAACCGGGATCGATATTCAGTGGCGTACCGATACCACAGTTGCCAACGGAACAGTGAAATACCGTGTGAAAGGTAGTTCGGAAGAATTATCGGCATCGGCCTCAAAAATCCGAATGGAAGATCGCGTTTTGGTGAACGACCGGTATATCAATCATTTTACAGCTGAACTTCGTAACCTTAAACCAGGAACCACTTATGAATACCGGGTTGCTCCAAATACGGATTGGTCCGGGAATTCTACTTTTTCGACTGCCGCTGTTGATGATCAGTTTTCATTTATCTGGTTTGGCGATACCCATTATTCCCCAAAATTCGGAGAGCTCTTTAACGCTGCTGAGAAAGCGCATTCCGATGCTGCCTTTTATTCCATCGCAGGCGATTTGGTGAGCGATGGATTGTACCGGAATCAGTGGGACGATTTGCTGGCTTATTCTAAGGATGTTATATGCCGGAAACCGCTGATGTCTGTCCCTGGAAACCACGACAACCGGCTGGGACTTGGAGCAAAGACTTACCGTGAAGAGTTTAGCTATCCAAAGAATGGTCCCGACGGCGTTGAAAAGGAACAAACTTATGCCTTTACCTATAAAAACGCGTTGTTCCTGATGATCGACGCCACCTCTCCGATGGACATTCAAACGCCATGGATTGAAGAGCAGCTTGCCAAAACAACCGCCACCTGGAAATTTGCGATGTTTCATTTTCCTCCGTACAACTGGGAAGAACCCTATTTCAACATTCAAAAAGCATGGGTGCCCATCTTCGATAAGTATCACGTTGATATGGTGATGAGCGGCCACATCCATTATTACATGCGGTCAAAGCCAATGAAAGGTGGGCAGGTTGTGCCAAATTACAATGATGGAACAGCCTATGTGATTTCTGTTGGTATTCCAACAAATCCTCATCCAATTTCAGACGAACCTTATGCTGCAGTCCGGAATACCGATGGCCATCTTTACCAGTACATGACCATCAAAGGCAATGAATTGAAGTACCAATCGGTGAACTTTGAAGGTAAATTGATTGATTCATTTAGTGTGAAAAAATGGATTACGAAGAACTGAAAACTTCCATGCTTTCTATTAAATTGGTAAAACTAACATTATGAGATACATTATCGCGCGGCTACTTGTCCTCATTTTTATTAATGTAATTCAAAATCCGGTCCGGGCTCAGATTGACGAACCGATTGATCATGTAAATCCATTCCTCGGAACAGATTTCTTTGGCCATACTTTCCCGGGTGCTTCGCGTCCGTTTGCAATGGTTCATTTAAGTCCTGATATGAATACGCAGGGCTGGACCTATTGTGCCGGATACATCTATTCCGAAAACTCCATCATGGGTTTTAGTCACACACATTGGAGTGGTGTAGGAATGGTAAACGGGGGAGAGGTGATGTTGATGCCAACTGTAAGCGCTAAACTTCAGACGGTTCCCGGATCACCCGAAAATCCGGGTGAAGGATATCGTTCCAGATTTGACCATGAAGACGAAGTTGCAACTCCCGGGTATTATTCAGTTGTTTTGAAAGACTATAATGTAAGAGCTGAATTGACGTCCACCCAAAGAGCCGGATTTCATCGCTATACTTTCCCAAAGTCTGAAAATTCACGGATTATCCTGGATTTGGGACATCAGATCGGAAGTAATTCATCCAATGATTTATCGGAATTAACAATATTGGATAACAGCCGGATCGAAGGGGTGAAAAGTGCCGGTCTTGGTAAAGTCTACTTTGTAGCCGAATTCAGTAAACCTTTCCGGTATTACGGAACGTTCGACAACGATTTGAAAACGCCCGAATCGGGAGGAAGTATCTGGCCTTATAAAAATGGTGAGACCGGAAAAAATATCGGTGCATTTGTCACGTTTCGCACTTCTGAAAAGGAACAGATATTGGTGAAAGTTGGGATTTCGTACACAAGTGTTGAGGGTGCAAGAAGGAACCTCAATGCCGAGATTCCTTCTTGGGATTTTGACAGGATCAGGAATGAGTCGCGCCAGATATGGGAAAAAGAGCTGGCTAGGATTAAAATCGAAGGTGCTACCGATGATCAGAAAGAGATTTTTTATACGGCGATGTACCATTCCTTTCTGGCCCAGTATATCTCGCAGGATGTGGATGGAAAATACATGGGATCCGACAAAAAAGTGCACGAAGCAAAAGGATTCGATTTTTACGGATCATTCTCCTGCTGGGATACTTACCGTTCGCAGCATCCGCTGCTGACCATCACCGCGCCGGAACATGTAAATGATTTTATCAGGTCAATAGTTGCAAAGACGAAGGATTATGGCTGGCTTCCCGCGCAACATTTTTTGAATGTATATGGTGAAACAATGGTTGGCGATCACCTGATCCCGGTTATTGTGGACGCTTATTTGAAAGGTTACAGGGATTTTGATGTGAATTTCCTGTATGATGCGATGCGTAAAAAAGCGTTGGAAGCGCCGAAACTTCCTGTTCCGCCTACTGCCGGAAGATCAGGTCTTAAGTTTTATATAGAATTGGGATATACGCCGGTCGACAAAGTAACCGAGTCGGTTCCAAATACTTTGGAGCTGGCGTACGACGATTGGTGCATTGCCCAGCTTGCCAAAGAATTGGGAAAGAAAGACGATTACCAGCTGTTTATGAAAAGGGCGCACAATTACCGGAATTTGTGGGACCCCATTACCCGGTTTATGCGTCCCAAAATGACAGATGGTTCGTGGCTGGAGGCTCTGAACGGGCGTGAACAGGATATCGTAAAGGTGGGTGAGCATTCGTATTACAAATATTTTGATCCGCTGTTGGTCGGGAAACGCCCGAACCGACACTATACCGAATCGAATGCCTGGCAATACATCTGGTCGGTTCAGCACGACGTTATGGGATTGATCAATTTATTTGGCGGGAATAAGGCATTTACCGCAAAACTGGATACTTTTTTTGAGATGAGCCCCAATATCACGCCTCCGAAATATGTGGGCGTGGTGGGTACGATCGGGCAATATGTGCATGGCAATCAACCCTCGCACCATGTGGCTTACCTGTATGATTTTGCGGGTGAACCCTGGAAAACCCAGCTCAGAGTCCGGCAGGTAACCGAAGAACTCTACCGGAGTGGCCCTGGAGGATTGTGCGGCAACGAAGATATGGGATCACTTTCGTCATGGTATGTGCTGAGTGCAATGGGCTTTTACCCTGTTACGCCCGGAAGTCCGAATTATGCAATCGGAAGTCCCCTGTTCGGAAAAGTAACGATTGATGCAGGCAAAGGCAAAACATTTACGATTCAGGCCAATAATAACTCTCATCAAAATAAATACATCCAATCAGCAAGCCTGAACGGAAAACCAATCAACAGAACCTGGATTTCGCAAAAGGAAATTACAGATGGTGGAAATCTTCTTTTCGAAATGGGACCGGAACCAAACAAAAAGTGGGGAAGTAAACCGGAAGATGCGCCGCCGTCGATGAGCCAAAAATAATTACAAGCGTATTTTCTCCTTTTTCAAAGCATTTCAGAACTATTTTCGTTTACTTTATTGAATATTTATGTCCAAAATTTAGGGTAAACCAATTAACCATCCGAATGAAAAATCTATTGATCCTTTTGAGTGCCACCCTGGTATTCTCTTGTTCTCCTGCAACGAAGAATGACGGTGAATCTACCATCGAATATAAAAACATAGAAAAACACATCGTTGAACTTTCTTCCGATCGCTACATGGGACGGATGCCGCTAACCCCCGGCGAAGGTATTACCGTTGATTACATTGCTGGACAAATGAAGGAGATAGGTCTGGAGCCGGCTAATAACGGAAGTTATTTTCAGGAGGTTCCATTGTTGGCCGTCAGCTCTAAAATATCGAACACGCTTGATTTTGATACACCGAAAGGTAAGTTGAAATTTGATAAATTGGTTGATTATGTGACTTTTTCGCGCCGGATGGACGCCGAACAAACACTCGATCAATCTGAACTTGTATTTGCCGGATTTGGAATTACAGCACCTGAATATGCACGTAATGATTTTCAGGGAATTGATCTGAAAGGGAAGACGATTCTTGTATTTGTGAACGATCCTGGCTATGGAACATCGGATGCCTATTTCAAAGGGAATACAATGACTTATTATGGTCGCTGGACTTATAAATTTGAAGAGGCTGCCAGGCGTGGTGCGAAAGGCTGTTTGATCATTCATGAAACCGGACCGGCCGGATATCCATGGCAGGTGGTAAGCAACAATGGCGAATCAACCAAACTGTATCTGAATCCTGACAATGGCTATAAAGATCGGTGTGCTTTTGAAGGATGGATCTCGCAAACTGCAGCTGAACAACTGTTCTCGGCATGTGGAATGAGCTTCGATCAGGCAAAAAAGATGGCAATTCAGAAAGATTTTAAACCTGTCACTTTACCCGTAAAAGTTTCAGGCTGGATGAAAAGCACGTTCGAAACGAAAGCTTCCCGGAATGTTTGCGGATTGATCCGAGGCAGTAATCATCCGGATGAAGTGGTCGTTTATACTGCCCACTGGGATCATCTGGGGGTTGGTAAAAAGGTGAAAAACGATAGTATTTACAATGGTGCAACCGACAATGCAAGTGCAGTTTCATGGATGCTCGAAATTGCAAGAGGTTTTAAAGCGGGACCGCCACCTGAACGTTCAGTTTTGTTTCTTTCGGTAACAAGCGAAGAGTCCGGCTTGTTGGGTTCCTCCTATTATGCAGAACATCCGTTCTTTCCGATGGCAAAAACAGTTGCTTGCATCAATACCGATGTGATGATGTTCCTTGGAAAATTTAAAGATGTGATGCTGACAGGAAGCGGACAGTCGGAACTGGACGAATGGGTAAAAAAAGAGGCGGAAAAGCAGGGGCGATATATTGCACCTGATCCAAATCCCGAGAATGGGATGTATTTCAGGTCCGATCAGTTTCCTTTGGTGAAAAAAGGGGTCCCTGCCATTTATGCTAAAGGCTACACCGATGCGGAAAAATACGGGAAAGCGGAGACTATGAAGATCGTTGACCGCTATTGGAAGGAGACTTATCACAGTCCGTTCGATGAATACCATCCTGCCACCGATGACCTAAGCGGAATTGTTGAGGACGCCAAATTACTCTTTCAAGTGGGAACAAATCTGGCCAACTCCGAAGCCTGGCCAGCCTGGAATTCTGATTCTGAATTTAAAACTGTGCGTGAAATGTCGAGGAAATAGCTTGTTTACAATGTTGTGATATTCAGTTCAAATTTTTTCATCAATAAATCTTTTAAGAAGAGTTCAAATATTTTATCTATAGTGTTCTTCATCAGTCAGCCTCCTTATTTCCTCATTTTGAATTTCTTTTTTAAGTTCGGTAAGTAGTTGGCTTTCGGAAGGTAAGTATAGTTGATATTGACTAGCCATAATGGATCGATTATCCTGCGGGAGAGAAAGTTTAACCATCTCATTATTTTTACTGGCACATAACAAAATTCCGATGGAAGGATTCTCTTCCGGCAGCTTTTCGTGGCGATTATAATAGTTGACATACATCTGCAATTGACCAAGATCCTTATGAGTAATCTTTTTTGTTTTAATATCGATTATCACAAAGCATCTTAATAAACGATTGTAAAATATCAGGTCAGCAAAATACTCGTCATCTTCAATTAAAAAGCGTTTTTGGCGGGCAACAAAGCAGTATCCGTTCCCCAATTCAAGCATGAACTGTTGTAAATGGTTAATTAAGGCCTTTTCCAAATCCTTTTCATAGTACTGTGGTTTGCGTTCAAGACCTAAAAATTCCAATATCATCGGGTCTTTAACAATCTCCTGTGGCAGTTCAGGCAATCTTTCGTTGCGCGCATCTGCCATAACTGATTCTTTGTCATTACTTAATAACAACCGTTCAAACAAGCCCGAACTAATTTGTCTTTCCAATTCACGGCCTGTCCAGCTATTCTTCACTGCTTCAAGCTCGTAATACTCTCTTTTGCTTTTATCATCAATGAAAATTAGCATTCTGTATTGTGACCAGTTCAATTGTGAACGCAGTGCGTTCACAATTGGGAAAGTGCGATAAAACTGACGGCACCAGTTTAATTGACGATACGAAAATCCACTTCCAAATTCAGGTTCGATCTCTTTTGCCAGATTTCTGATTAAATAAGTCCCATAGTCCGCCCGATCTTTTCCTAGTTGCTCTTCGTTGAAAATGCGCTCGCCTACTTTCCAATACATTTGCACCCGATAGAACTCGACACTTCGAACAGCTTGCGTCCGGGCTAGTCCTATGATCGTTTTTATATCCTGAACAAATGAAACCGAAATGATTTGATTTTTGCTCATGTTTCATTCCTCCTATTTGATTTATATTTTCTTCCTTCAGAGCGTTCTATATAACAAAAATCAAGGTTCCGATTGACGCCTTTAATTTTCACCTTAAATGAGCCTATATAGTAACTACATATTCAATTTTTGCCTCGAAATACTGCACATTACTGAATGCATAGTTGTAATATGCGTAAGATTGTTGACCTTCGGAACAGGTAGATTTATTCCTTATAAATATACGAATTAATGTATATTTGTGCATACCACTAATTTAAAGATCACTCATATGACAGAAAGTATTTTAGGCGTTGGCTCGCGTGTAAAACACCCGCAAATGGGTAAAGGTGTAATCGTTCAGGTGCGTTCGGATGCCTACGAAATTGGGTTTATAGATTTTGGCGTTCGGCAGATTAAACGCGATTATGAAGGCCTCGAGGTGATCGAAGCCATTGAAACTCCTTCAGATTTGCTAACCTACGAGAAGATGGAGAAAAGCCTGATCCGGGTACTTCACCGTTTCAGTGATATCCAGGAAACGGTACCGCTTGGCCAGAAATGGACCGGTGGGAAAATGATACTATTCCCGGGCGATAAATCGTTAAAAGAGAAAGAAGTTCCGATTGAAACCTTCTTCCATAAAATTGTAATGGTTCGCGACCGTGTGCGCGTGATGGAACAGCGCATCAATGCGAGCAACCTCACCGATGAGGAAAAGGTTGATCTCGAACAATACATCACAAGGATTTATGGCAGCCTCACCACTTTTAATGTATTATTCAAAAATAAGGATGACCAGTTCGTTGGCGACAGGGGGAAAGAATAGACAATTTGACAATTAGCCAACTCGGCAATTAGACTATTGACTTCGTCGAACTTCATTTCAACAATTTGAATCATACTGTCAATTGCCCCGGCATTTATGCCGGGGACAAATGGCAGTTTGAAATGGCTTTAGCCAAATAGTTGTTTTCAGCATCAACAATTCGAAGTACATTCATAATCTGACTTTAACCAGCGCTCCGATAAATGAAACAACAGAAAGCAAAGAAACCCCTCATCTCCTTACTGATCCTGTTTACCATCGTCTCAATATTCGCGTGTAAACAACCTATGCAGGAACGATTGACCGACTATGTGAACCCTTTTATCGGAACCGACGAGGATGGACATACATTTCCGGGTGCGCTTGTGCCGTTTGGAATGGTACAGCTAAGTCCTGACAATGGCGATCACGACTATAACTGGTGCAGCGGTTACCACTACACAAGCAGCCACATCCAAGGCTTTAGTCATACCCATTACAGCGGAACTGGCGCCGAAGATCTGTGTGATATTTCTGTGTTTCCAATGGTCAATATGGAACCATCACCCAAAACCATCCGGAGCGAATTCTCCCATGCCGATGAGACCGCCAAACCTGGTTATTATTCCGTTTTTCTCAAAACCTTTAATATGAAGGCGGAACTCACGGCCACGGTCCATTGCGGAATGCATCGTTATACTTTTCCGGAAAATAATTCAGCGGCCATCAAGCTCGATTTAGGGTGGGGAAACGGGGCTGAAGCGAGGGTTGGTCACAACGGCGATTTGCCGTTGGAGTGTTATTTCAAAAAAGTCAACGATACCACCATTGTAGGATTCCGGCGCTCGATTGGTTTTGTCGGCGAACGATGCGTTTACTTCGCAGCGCGAACAAGCAAACCGATGGACGATGTTGTGATTTTTGCAGATAGCACGCGTGTCAACTCAAAACAGGAAGCACGGGCCGTGAGGGTAAGCGCCTATCTTTCATTTCCGGAGACAAAAAAGGATGACCAACTATTGATGAAAGTTGCCATCAGTTCTGCAAATACCGATGGGGCACTGGCTGGATTAGAAGAGATAAAGGACTGGAATTTTGATGTTGTAAAAAAGAATGCCAGTGATGAGTGGGAAAAAGAACTCAGCAAAATAAAAGTAACCTCTTCGGATTCGGCATTCAAACAAACCTTTTATACAGCTGCTTACCACTGCTATTTTGCGCCATTCCGTTTCGACGATGCGTTGGGCAATTACATGGGAGCCGATAAAAAAATCTATAAAGGGAAAGATATCTATACGCTAAGTTCATTATGGGATACCTATCGTGCAGAAGCGCCTTTGTTCACATTGACGCAAACGGATCGGCTGCCGGCGATTATCAATTCATACCTTGAATTCTACAAGCAACATGGCCTGCTTCCATCGTGGGAGTTGTATTTCGACGAGGCCAATGTGATGCCTGGCTATCATGCGGTTCCGATCATTGCCGATGCGATTCTGAAGGACATTAAAGGATTTGATGCCGGTTTTGCCTATCAGGCAATGATCACAACTGCTAACGAAGATATCCGCGAATCTGATTTCTATCGTCAATACGGATATGTTCCCGACGACCTTGACCCGAAGCAGCGCGGGGTCACAAAAACGGTGGAATATGCTTTCGATGACTGGTGCATCGCACAGGTTGCCAAAAAGATGAACAAGCAATCGGACTACACCGAATTTATGAAACGAAGCGGTTACTGGAAAAATGTATTCGATACCGCGACCGGCTTTGTTCGCCCAAAGGATTCCAAAGGAAACTGGCTGCTCCCTTTCAATCCCAAAGAATCCATCGGGTTCCAGGAGGGAAACGCGTGGATATACACCTGGTATGTTCCGCAGGATTTGGATGGTTTGATTCAGGCAATGGGAGGAGCTGATCAGTTTGCCAGGAAATTGGATACATTATACAATTCACCTGAACCATTTCGGGAACGGAAGAACAATGGATTCTACGGTTTTTCGGAGTTTGCAAACGAGCCAAGTCACCATGTACCTTATTTGTACAGCTATGTGGGCAAACCCTGGCAAACGGCTGAAAAGGTGCATCATATTCTGACCAATTTTTACAGCAATCAGCCCAATGGCCTCTGCGGCAACGACGATTGCGGACAAATGAGCGCCTGGTATGTATTGAGTTCAATCGGATTTTATCCGGTGAATCCTGCAAACGGTGAATATGTTTTTGGAAGTCCATTGGCTGAACAAGCAGACTTAACGCTGGGTAATGGCAAACACTTTGTGGTGAAAGCCGAAAACCTGAATAAACAAAACATCTATATCCAAAAGGCGACGCTGAATGGTGTTGCCTATACCCATTCATTTATAAAGCATGCTGATATGATGAAAGGCGGGGAGTTGGTTTTCACAATGGGAAGCAAACCTTCCGAAACGTGGGGAACCAAAGCAGAAGATTTACCGGGGAAAGTACAAAATTGAAAAGTAACAAAATGAAAATAGCACTTCTGATTTTGACAATAATTTGCACCACTATGCTCAAAGCACAGGTGGTTCCTTTTTATTCGGCAACGAATGACAAGTATGGTTACAAAGACGAAAAGGGTCAAGCGGTCATCGCACCTAAATATGATCTTGCATACACGCTGGATGAAGGAATGGCGGCTGTCCGGTTAAATGGAAAGTACGGCTATGTTGACCAAAATGGGAAAGAGATCATTCACCCGAAATACGATCATACCTGGAAATTTATCGGCGGATACGCGGCCGTAAAGCTGGGCGATAAATACGGTTTCATCGATAAATCCGGCAGTGAAGTGATCCCGCTCATCTACGAAAACGCTTACAACTACCACGGAACCTGCTGCTACAAGGGCCAGGCGCACGTTAAGGAGAATGGGAAGTGGAAGATTATTCCAATTAACAAATAGGAGATTGAGGTTTTTAATACTCGATCATCAACAGGCTAAACAATTGTTAACTAGTTGTTATTGAGAACGCTTTGGCGTAAACAGTCTTTGACAACTGCCAAGTCCGATTTGTATTTACCTTCTTCAAACTTTTGAAGGAACCGATTGCAAGTGCGTTTGGTCTCTTCAAATTTATGAAGAAGCCAAATGCAAATGTATTTGAGCTTTTCAAAGTTTTGAAGAAACCAGTTGCAAATGTATTTGGGCTCTTCAAGGTTTTGAAGAAGCCGGTTGCAAATGTATTTGGGCTCTTCAAAGTTTTGAAGATGCCGGTTGCAAGTGTATTTGGGTTCTTCAAAGTTTTGAAGAAGCCAGTTGCAATTGTATTTGCACTCCTCAAACTTTTGAAGAAACCAAATGCAACCCGATTTTGGGGAGTTTCAGGTACTATTTTTACTTTTCAGAATGGAAAACCATCAAATCAAAAAATAAATTCAAAATTCAAATAAAAAAAGTCGTTATTATGAAACAATAGAATGGGATTGGAGTATAAATAAAACAATTACACCATCCTTTTTGATTCATTCATTTTTAATAACAACTAAAATAAATTTGTATGAAAACTTTGCCTTTTAGACTTTTGACTTCCAATGAACTTTATGCGATCGCGAATCGCATTGCAGAAGCCTGCAAACTTACCGTAAGCGACAATGAGTATCTTATGAAACTATGCGCGTTTATTCTTGAAGCGAACAATGACCTTCGGAAAGGACTCGGGAGAACTTTTAACAGTGAGTTTACCTCTTCTTTGCTGCTTGCAGATGAAAAACGCGACGGTTCCTTTATCGGTCTGCGCGATTACATTCACGCCTGTTGTAACAGTGGTGATGATTTAAAAGACGAAGCCGCCAGGAGCCTTTCCCTAATTGTCGAAGCTGTTGGTAATACAATCTACGCTTTGCCATTTGCTGCTGAAACAACAAAACTTGATGTGCTGTTTGAGAAATTCGATGGCCCCGCAGCTCGCGAGGCACTTGCAACCATTGCGGCCACCGATTGGCTCGAACGGGTGAAAGCAAGGCAGGCTGATTTCGAAAAAGTTTATCAGTCCAAAATTGAAACTGAAGCAGGTGTTGATATTCCATTGGTGAAAAGTTCAAAAGAAGCAATCACCAACTATCTGAAGGGATTGTTCGCCTACATCGCCACCAATGTCAATGATGACGCTACTCAAAATAGGGCGCTCGAAGAAAAAATCGACGGAATTATTACCGACGCTTTAACCATTGCTCGTAGTCGTGCGACACGGATTGAGAATGCTGAAAAAGATACGGCGAAAGCCACTGAATAGATCGGTTAATTTCCTTGCAATCTATATATGCGGATGTTGAAATTCCGACCGAGCAACAACGTCAGCCCCGGCTTTTACAGGTCGGGGCTGTTTATTTAAGCCGCAACAGTCTTAAATCAATGATTTTTAATTTATGAATATGATTTAAATGAAATTTTCTGACCTATAAACAAGTTAGCACTTAGAACACAGTAATCGGTAAATAGATTGTATTATTTATTTCTATTTTTGACGTTTAAAGCTAAGATTTTAGATTGCTGTTGATGAACGATCGCGATATAGAAGATAGGTTTAGCTATTGAAAAAGAACGAACAGGCAGGTTATGAGAAAAAAATACGCGATTGGTGCTGATACCGGTGGTAGTCATATCAGTGTAATCACAATGGATCTCGAAAAGGAGACGGTTCTTCGCAATGGTAAAGCATGTTGCGTGGTGGATAATAAGGCTTCTGCCGACGATATATTGGATTCCTGGAAATCAGCCATCGAAAAATCGATCTCAGGTATTGACAGAGATCAGTTATCAGGTATTGGCATTGCGATGCCTGGTCCTTTCGATTATACAAATGGTATTGCCCTGTTTACACACGAAGTAAATAAATTCGAAGAGCTGTATGGCATCAACATTGCCGACCGGTTAAGACAACTGTTGGATTTACCGGAAGATATGCCTATCCGTTTTATGAATGATGCGACCTCATTTGCTGTCGGCGATGCCTGGAAAGGTAAAAGCTGTAATTCCAAAAGAATGATCGCCATCACATTGGGAACTGGTTTGGGTGCCGCGTTTATTGAATCGGGCATTCCGGTTTTAGAACGAAATGACGTTCCCCGTGGCGGTTGTTTATGGAACACACCCTACAGTGAAAGTATCGCGAATGATTACTTTTGTACAGGTTGGTTTGTCCGGAAATATTTTGAAAAAACAGGCAAAACCTTACCCGGTGTAAAAGAGATCGCCAGGCAGACTGCCAATAATCCGGAAGTAAACGCGATTTTTGAAGAATTTGGCGCTTTACTGGGTGAATTTCTGGCTCCCTATCTTCAAAAATTCGATGCCGATTGCCTGGTGCTTGGCGGAAATATAACCAGGGCCTACAACCTGTTTGGACCTGCTTTTTCGGCAATGCTTGAAAGCAAGAATTTAAATATAAACGTCGAATTGTCGGTGCAGATGGAAACATCAGCGATGATCGGAAGCGCACGGCTGATGAATGAGGATTTCTGGAAACAGATCAAACCTTTATTGCCATTGATGTAATCGTTTTTAAGGATTTAAAAAGTTGAAAAAATGAATACTGACATTCAACATTTGAAGCCAACAGATAGAATCCTGTCGCTCAGGAAAAAGACGATGGGTGCTGCCAGGTATCTGTCGACAGAACAGGCGAAACTGATTACCACAGTTTACCAGCAAAACGAAAACCTTCCGGTGATCCTGAAACGTGCAAAAGCCCTCGCGAGATCACTTTCGGAAATAAGCATTTCAATTGATCCGGAGGAGCTGATTGTCGGGAACCGTACCCCCGGTATCCGTGCAGGGGTTGTATTTCCCGAAGCTGGATTATCATGGCTGGTAAATGAAATAGAAACGCTGCCCAAGCGGCCGCAGGACCCTTTCAAGGTGCATCAGGAAGATATCGCCTGTTTCAAAGAATACCTCGAACCATTCTGGAAGGGCAAAACCCTTGAAAATGATATTTATAAAACCTATGGGGAAGAATTAAAAGCAATTGAGAAAGTCGTAAAAATCAATCAGAAAGATCACGCACAGGGACATATCTGTCCAAAGGTGGAAGATTGGCTTACCCTTGGGCCTAACGGGTTATTAAAAAAGGCAAGACAAAAACTGGCAAATGCAAGCGACCAGAACAGGGATTTCTACGAGAGTGTTTGCATCACGCTGGAAGCTTCCTGCGGATTTATTCACCGGTATGGAGTACTCGCTTCCGAGATGGTAAATCATCAGCCCGATCATCAGTTAAAGGCGAATCTCGAAGAGGTGGCGGCTGAATGTATCCAGTTGTCCGAAAATCCGCCATCCACCTATCGGCAGGCAATTCAGTCTGTCTGGTTTCTTTTTGTAATCCTGCAGATGGAATCAAACGCATCCTCCTTTTCACCGGGACGAATCGATCAGTATTTATATCCCTACTTCGAAAATGATCTGAAGAACGGTTTGATTGATTTGAACTTCGCGATAGAATTGCTTGATGCACTGTTTTTAAAGTTCAATCAGATTGTTTACATGCGAAATGCGCACAGTGCAAAGTTTTTTGCGGGCTTTCCAATCGGGTTCAATTGTACCATTGGAGGTCAGACGATCAATGGGGAGGATGCCACCAATCAGCTTTCTTACCTTATACTCAAGGCACAGGATCATATGCGGTTGCCGCAGCCAAATATTACTGCCCGTGTTCACAAAAATTCCCCTTCGGAATATTTGAATGAATGCAGCAGGGTGATTGGTCTGGGCACGGGGATGCCGCAGATTGCGAATGACGAAAGCATTGTACCTTCCCTGATCAATGCAGGTATTAGCAGCAGCGACAGTAAAGATTACGTGCTTGTCGGCTGTGTGGAACTGAGTACGCAGGGAAATTACCTTGGCTGGAGCGATGCCGCCATGTTCAACCTTGTGAAAGTGTTGGAGCTCACCTTAAACGATGGGAAATGTTTGATCTCAGGAGAACAGATCGGGTTGAATACGGGCTATTTACACAACTATGCTGATTTTGATGAATTGGAAAGTGCATTTCAAAAGCAGATCGACTTTTTTATCGGAAAAATGATTCTTGCCTGCGAAGTTGTCGAAAAAAGCCATCAGGATCACCTTCCATCTCCTTTTTTGTCAGGTGTTATGGATGATTGCCTTGAAAGAGGGATCGATGTGACAGCCGGTGGCGCAACCTATAATTTTTCAGGAATACAGGCCATCCAGGTCGCAAATATTGCCGATTGCTTAGCGGTACTTAAAAAACTTGTGTTTGACGATCAACTGGTTGCAAAAGGAACGTTGCTGGATGCGCTGCAACATAACTTTAAAGGTAACGAACCGCTCCGGCAACGTTGCATCAACCAGGTTCCGAAATATGGGAATGATGTTGCCTGGGTGGATGAATTGGGCGCCAAGTGGGCAGAATACTTTGCGAAGAAAATCGGAACCTATCAGAATTTCAGGGGTGGCAAATACCACATGGGTTTGTATACCGTATCGGCACATGTGCCCATGGGATTTAATGTCGGAGCTTCAGCAGATGGCCGGCTTTCCAGGACACCTCTGGCCGATGGCGGAATGTCGCCAATGTATGGCCGCGATAAGATGGGTCCGACAGCGGTCTTGAATTCGGTTCTTCGCATGCCCTCATTGCTTGCAAGTAATGGCTCACTCCTGAACATGAAATTCCTTCCGTCTTTATTTACACAGGAAGAGGACAGGGGCAAATTTACTTCATTGCTGAAAACGTTCATCTCTTTACCGATTCACCATGTGCAATTTAATGTGGTAACCACCGCGGAACTGATCAAGGCAAAAGCTGATCCTGAATCGCATCGGGGTCTGACCATCAGGGTGGCAGGATATACAGCCTACTTTACGGAATTGGCTCCCGATTTGCAGGATGAAATAATTAACCGGACAACTCATGGTGAAGCGTAATTCAGGCGAAGGAGATGTATTCAAAATAAAACGCTTCTCCGTACATGATGGCCCGGGAATCCGTACTTCAGTGTTTCTGAAAGGATGTCCGCTGAAATGTGTGTGGTGCCATAGTCCGGAAGGTATAAGTTCCGCTAATTCCTTGTGGTATAACAAGAATTTTTGCATTGCCTGTGGCGAATGTGTTGAGGCCTGCCCGACAAAAGCCTTGCGATTAACCGATGATGCAACTCCTGAAATTGAAATTGACAGGAATGTTTGCCGTTTATCCGGGGAATGTGTAAAAACTTGCCCGACAAATGCGTTGCAATTCACGGGTTATAAAGCCACGGTTGCGGAGATAATCACCGAAATTGAGAAAGACCTTGCCTATTATCAAACCTCGGGCGGTGGTGTGACACTTACGGGTGGTGAAGCGCTGTATCAACCTGAATTTTCGGCTGAAATCCTGAAAGGTTGTAAGGAACGGAATATTCATACTGCCATCGAAACATGTCTGTATTGTGACAGGGAGGCGATCGATCTCATTTTGCCATATGTCGATCTGTTTTTTATCGATTTGAAACTATTTGATACAGTTCAGCATAAAAAATACACAGGGAGAAGCAATGAAAAAATAAAGGATAATTTCAAATACATAGCGGCTTCCGGGAAAAAAATCATCGTCCGGATTCCCCTGATTGAGAACATTACCGACACGATCGAAAACAGGAAAGCGATCTTGGATTTTGTTGCTGAAACAGATGATAACATCCCTGTGGAACTGATCAGCTATAACCCGCTTACGGAAAACAACTACAACCGGTTGGGAATCCCATTTCTTTTAAAAAAGCATGAATAAGATGGATTTGTAAGGTTTATAAACAAGTTATAGCCAATGTCAGAGAGTACTGACAAAGCTAAAATAACCTGTTAATAATTTGTGATTAGTTACCTAATTAGCTAACTTTGCCTCATGAATGAAAATTTTATTCGGGACATTTATTACTACAAAAGCTTTTATTTGGATTTCTTTGCGACACTTAGACCGGATGTTAAAAGAAAATTCAACTGGACTTTGAAATTAATAGCAACAATTGACAGAGTTCCTGTAAAGTATTTCAAACACATGGTGGATACAACTGGACTTTTCGAGGTTAGAGTTGAAATTGGAAGTGATATTTATAGAGTTTTTAGCTTCTTTGATGAAGGCCGACTTATAATATTGCTGAACGGATTTCAAAAAAAATCTCAGAAAACACCAAAAAATGAAATTGAATTAGCTGAAAAATTAAAAAAACAATATTTCGATGAAAAATCAGAAAAATAACACCTTAACATCCTTTACAGACCATTTAGATACACAGTATGGTAAAAGGGGAACCCCTGAGAGAGAGGAATTTGAAGAAGGTTTTGAATCTTTTAAAATTGGTGTCATGCTTCAAGAACTTCGAAAAGAACATGGAATGACTCAAGAGCAGCTTGCTGAAAAATGCGGTACAACCAAGACTTATATTTCCCGAATTGAAAATGACGCATCCGATATAAGGCTTACTACATTGATGAGAATTGTTCGTCAGGGTTTTGGAAAGCACTTAAAAATGAGCGTGGAGATTTAAAGGCTCATAGTCTGGAAACGTTAAAAACACCTCAAAAAGAATCACTGGTTTTGATGCCTCATCAGGCTCAAAATCAGTGATTCTATTTTAGCGAAATCGCTTCAGATACTTACTTCACAATCGGAGTTAACACGAGGTTTCTGTAAGCTACTTTGCCGTGGTCGCCCTGTAGGTAAATAGGCCCCGGTGTATTCACATCCGATTTCATGGCGCCTCCTGTTGGTCCGTAGACTGGTTGGTTGTCAATGATCTTTGTGCCATTCAGGATAACAGTTACGTGGCGGTCGCACAACGTAATATCCATCGACTGCCATGTTCCAGCAGGTTTTTCAGCAGCGACGGAAGGTGTAATACGGCTGTAAAGCGCACCCATGTTGTGAGGGTCAAGCGGTTTTTTGTATGAATCAAACACCTGAATTTCATACATTCCGCGCAGGTAAACGCCGCTGTTGCTGCCTTCGGGCACATTCACTTCGAGTTTCAGATTAAAATCTTCAAACTCCTGGTCGGTGCGAAGATTACCGTAACTGATATGTTCCTGTCCTTCAACCTGTGCAGGATCAGTTCCGAGTATGCCATCTTTCGCATAGAAACCATTTTTTTGTTTTGGGTCAATTAACTTCCATCCGGTAAGGTCTTTGCCATTAAATAAGTTGATCGGCGTACCAAACTTCAGGCTGGCCATATCCGGTGCAGGTGGAGGAGGAGCTAATTTTGTTCCTGTAAATGACGTTGAATCAATGCCATTTCCATTACGTTTGGGGCTGTAAAGGAACCCAACTAGCTTGTCTCCCTGTTTAGATGTTTTCAACCAGTTGGTTACCTGGTGTGAACGGATCGGTGTCCCTTTTTCATCCTTTGTGCGCACAACATTATCAACGCGCGTAACGATCAGATTGTGATCATTATCCAGGTAAACATTGGCAACTGGCAAAACACTTCCGCCAATCCATAAAAGGTCAGCATCGAGGTAATCTTTCTCCTGGCGTACTTCCAGCCAGCTGACGCCACCACCATGAACATCAATGGTCCATTGACCCAGATATTCAGTTAGTTCAGTTTTTTGAACAGGTGCTACAGGTTCAGTTTTTGGTTTTTCTTTACACGATGTGACCGACAAGGAAATCAACGCGACTGCAAATAGAAATTTAATAGCTCTCATTGGTTTGATTATTTATTAGTTTAAAAAGATTTGTGTCTAAAATTAGGTAATCTCAAAAAATAATCACCAGTTTTTCCGAAAAAAGTTTCACTTTTAATTTGAAATCTATGATAGAGTCCATCTAAAAGGAGTGTAAAACTTAAGCTCTATCGTTTAGGTTTGAGCCGTTGATTCTGATGTCCTGTTCCTTTTGAAAATCTGGTTAAGTATAATGCAACTGGTTTAAGTTGCTTTTGCAAGCAGCCAGTCGCTAATTGCCAGTGGCTAGTTTACATACTTCGCAATGAAAATCAGGGCCTTCGTTATAGCATCGGTGTTATTTGCCTGCGAAAATCCGTGCCCTTCATTTGGATAAAAAACAAGTTGATTTGATACTCCCACAGAATTCAGTTTGGCAATCAGGATGTTGGTTTGAGCCGGGGTTACAATATAATCCATTCCGCCTTGCAGTGCGATCGTCGGGGGGCTTTGGGCAGTGATAAAATTCACCGGACTTGATTGTGTATAGATGGCCGGATCCTGATCATAGGTTTTGCCGGTTACCGCCATTAATGCGAGTTGCGGAAGGAGGCCTTCATTCCACTCTGCGACAAGATCCGTTGGACCAAAAAGGTCAACCACCACTTTCACATGTTTTTCCGGATCGTTTTTATAGCTGTGAAGCATCGCCAAATGAGCTCCGGCGCTGGCTCCCAGAACGATTATATCTTTCGAAATTTCATAAGTAGAGGATTTGCCAAGGTAAAATTCAATGGCCGTTTTTACATCATTTTCCTGCGCCGGGAAAACATTGATGGCATTGTTGACTGCAAGGCGGTAATTCAGGTTGATAAACGCATAATTGGGTAGTCGTTTTTTCAACGAATCAACAACCTCGGTCATTTCAGATTTATCGCCGCTTGTCCATGAGCCTCCGTGAATGACGACTATGGTTTTTGTAGCATTAATAGTTCTCCCTGCCGGCAGGAAGATATCCATCTTTTGCTGGGAATCGCCACCAAATTCAACATTGGAATAAGCGACTGATTCATTTGAATTTGGTGTAAGCACCTCAGTACTGCACGATGCGAGTAACAGAACTATGGAACAAATAATTGCCAGGTTGCGCATAAAATATCATCTTAAGTGCTTCAAAGTAAAGCATTTTAAACTAAGGAATTTGAGATATTAAAATTAACAGGTTAATTCATGAACGGAACCGGTTAATTAAGGAGGATTGAATATTGACATCCAACCAAAATCGACAGCACATTTTGACTTCTAAATGTAACAAGTTGTCAGTTAGTTTTGTCCTTATGGTAGGAGGTTTTAGATGACAAACTGTAATGTAAGCCAAACGAGAAATGGGAGATTGAAGAATTTGAAAAAACCATCATTGGCTCAAGCGAAAAGGATTTATTTATTGGCAGATAAGCAGATAAATAAGTCCCTCCATTTTCATCAAGAATACCGCCTATCCGTAGATATAATCCATTTTTTGAACCAAATCCTGATCCTATTCCTATTTGTTGAGAAAGGCCAGGAAAAGGAGAAGGAAATTGATCCGCAAAATGATAATCTGCAAAAAGGATTCTTTGAGGACCGACCCGAAAATTAACTTGCGGATAGATCGATGTTTTTGTAAGTCCTGTTGTCAAATCAATTTGATCATGATTAGAATTTTTGGGAATGATCAGGTTGCCTGCATGAAATCCGGCACCAATCCCGATCCATTTACCATCAATCCGGAAAAATGGATTTACACCAAAGATGGGAGTATTTGTTTCTAAACTATCTGACCCGACTATTTCTTTATTTTGTCCGAAATACATATTAATGCCATAATTTGTAATGAATTTCTTTTCGGGGTATTCATTTTTTACAGAGAATGCAACACCTCCAATTGTATATTTTTGTTTAAAGTATTCTGAATTATATGTATCACATCCATCACTTGTTGTTCCTGTTTTTTGGTGAATAGAATTTTCAAATGTGCCATTGGCCACTCCAAAACTGATTTTTCGTGTTTTTATAACTAAAGTTGAATCACGTTCTGTCTGCGGAATGGTTTGACTTGTAATTAATAGTGGAAGTAAGAGTAAAACTGCGTAAATCAACTTTTTCTCAGATGACGCAATTTCTTTAAGTATCCAAAATAAAATGATAAGGCTTGAAATAAAGAATGTTAGTAAGATAGCAATTAGCTCAGAAGGTGAAAACCAATCTTGTAGCGTCCAAATCATAACCGACTCTGAAATGAAAATGAGCATGGAGTATTTTATCCCGATTGCAGCTGATTGCTGAAGCGTTTGCATGTGTAGCGCAATTTTCTTTTCGCGATATAGAAGGATAAAAGAGAAAACGATAATGACAATCAGCATTGTCCATTGGATTTGATTGAAAACGCCTATCATTTTGCCTCCGACAGTGTGTGCCAGATTGTCCCTGAAAAATTCAGTCAGGAATCGAACGGAGCAGTATAATATGAGCGAAAAGGTAAACAAACTTCCATTCGCTTTCCATGATTTTCGGGATTTAAATACAATTAAAGCAACAAGTAAGGCACCCGCCATTTCATATAGTTGAACCGGATGAATATGCAATGAAAGCAAATCACTGTTCCCGATTAGTCCCGATTCGTATTGATAATAATGAGGTACAGTATTTACGGGATATTGTACGCCCCAAGACACTGTGGTGGGCGTTCCAAAGCAACAACCGTTTAAAAAACATCCGATTCGTTGAATGCCGATACTTAATGGGAGTATGATTGCAAATGCATCTATGATGTTTTGTTTAATCCTCAATGCATATTTCCCGATAAAAAGAGCGATGAGTCCAAGTATCATTCCACCAAAAAGAATTTTCCCGGAAGTCGGGATAAAAGTTGCATGTTTGATCATCAACAACCAATCATCCTGGCTGTAAGTGAAAATTTTAGTACCGACAATAAAGGAAACTTTGGAAAAAATTAACAGGAGCACCCACGATATCATCGGGATTTTTCTTTTATAACCTTCCCACAAAAGCACGATAAAAGCCGAGAAGAATGCTAGTGTGTAGAATATTGTAAAATATGTGGTATTGTTAGCAGGATTGATAAGCATGACAGTCTAAATATTACATTGTTAATATTCAATTTTAACTATCTTTGATCACAGATGTAACTTAATATTGGTCTGATGTGTAATGGCGTTACGTGAATTAAATGCAATTGTTCCAGTTTTGAATAAAAAGTTTATAACTAAATTCCCAGGTCTTCTCTAATAAGTACGTCCTTGTCAAAAACCAAAGTAAATGATCAAATTTTTCAACCCTTTATCTCCATTGAAAATGAAAAATAGTCCTTTTCTGATCCTGATGTTCTTCTTGCTGTTTGCAGTAAATCAGTCGTTTTCGCAGTCAAAAAAGACATTACAAGAACAGCGTAAATATCTCACTTCTTATGAGAGCAATACCCTCGCAGGGAATGTCCTTCCAGTTTTAATGCCTTATAACAAATGGGTTGATCCGGCAGGCGAACAGCTCTATTTTGGAGATAAGGAGCTTGAAAACCACGCCCTTGACTGTTCCCTTTCTCCAGATGGGAAATGGATCGCTGTTGAAGGGCGCTATTCAGTTGTCATTATCGATCCGGTGACGAGAAAAGTGGTAACCCGTTTTACGTTGAAAAGTCATTTTCCCAAAGATGGTTTAATGAATACCTATTCCGGTATCTCCTGGCGCAAAACAGCCGATGGAGATGAACTTTACTGGAGTGCATTGGGGAAAACCAAATCGGTTGTTGTACAGGCAGCATGGAATGGAAAGAAAATCAGTGTTTTAAATACTTTTTCGTTTGAGACTGTTAAGCCCGCTGATACAGCCTTGCCCAATGAAGTGCTCGTGTCAGAGGATGCTGGTCTACCGGTACTTTATGTCGTACTAAACGGAAACAATACTGTTGAAAAGCTGGATATTAATACTGGAAAAACAATTTGGTCCTCACCGGCCGGTGTTGCTCCTTTTGGGATTGCAGCTGCAAACGGGAAGCTGTATGTTACCAACTGGGCAGGATCTGTACCTGACAAAGGTGATACCGATGTGGCTGGCGTTCCATGGGGATTGGCCAAAGTTGATCCGCTGACCGGTGCAACCCGTGAGGGTACCGTGTTGGTTTTAGATCCGCGAACGGGCAAATCTTTAAAAGAGATTAAGGTCGGACTACATCCCAACGATATTGTAGCCGGCAAGGATCAGAAATTCATTTTTGTAGCCAATGCCAACAGCGATATGGTTTCTGTGATCAATACAGGGACGGATGAGGTGAGTGAACAGATCTCTGTAAGGTTATCACCCGATAAAAATGACTATTTCGGTGATTCACCCAATGGTCTGGCCATTAACGGTGACGGTGGAACGCTCTTCGTAGCAAATGGTATGGATAATGCGCTGGCAGTTGTGAAACTTGGTAAACTATCATCAACAACCGGAACTGAAAATAAGAGTAAAGTCTCCGGATTTATACCCACTGGTACCTATCCTGGAGGAGTCGCCATTTATCGGGATACACTTTTGTTTGTTGCCAATATTGAGGCGGAAGGCTCGAGGATTCCTACTGTTTCTGAAAAAACCGGGAAGTCGAGTTATAATTCTCACCGGCTGATGGCATCGGTTTCGGTGATCCCTGTACCGCAAAAATCAACTTTACAGCAATATACAACCAAGGTTGAAAAGAGCAACCAGCTTTTCAGGCTGGCACTCACCGACAAGCTGCCAAGGAAAAATGTAGCGCCTGCTCCTGTTCCTGTCCGGATTGGAGAACCATCGGTATTTAAACACGTAGTTTACATCATCAAAGAGAACAGGACCTATGATCAGGTACTTGGGGATGTTAAAGCGGGAGACGGAGATTCAACGCTGTGCACTTTTGGAAAGAAAGTCACCCCGAATACGCATAAAATCGTCGATGAATTTCAGTTACTGGACAATTATTACGCATCGGGGAAATGCTCTGCTGAAGGTCATCAATGGACCGATATGGGAATTGTTACCGATTATGTGGAGAAAAATGTCCGGGCATGGATCAGAAGTTATCCGCATGTTCAGACAGATGCCCTCGTCTATGCGCCAACCGGTTTTATCTGGGACAATGCGATGAGGGCAGGGAAAAGTGTGCGTATTTATGGGGAAGCCTGTGATGTTGAAATTGATAAAAGTCTGAACTGGACCTCCATCTATGGTGGATTCCTAAAAGGCGATAAGTTCGATTTTAAAAATAAGACGACCATTAAGCCCGTTGAAAATATTCTGAGTCAGAATTTTCCCAGCTCCGATAATCATGCGATTCCGGATGTACTCAGAGCAAAGGCATTTATCGACGAACTCGATGCTTATGATAAAATGGAGGGTGACCAGTTGCCGGAGCTTATGGTGATGGCCCTTTCAAATGACCATACAACTGGTACGCGTCCCGGATTACCCACCCCACGTGCTTTTGTTGCTGACAATGATCTTGCGTTGGGTCAGATCATCGAAGCCTTCTCAAAAAGCCGTTTCTGGAAAAACACCGCAATTTTCATAACGGAAGATGATTCGCAGGATGGTTGGGATCACGTATCGGCTTACCGGACAGTCGGTGCAGTTGTAAGTCCGTATTCGAGATTAAAGCAGACTATCCGAACAAATTATAACCAGGTATCCTTGTTACGAACCATCGAACAGATACTGGGAATCCCGCCTATGAACATCAGCGATGCAACGGCCATGCCGATGTTTAACTGTTTTTCATCGACTCCTGATTTCTCCCCCTTCAATTCGGTTCCCAATGAAATCCCCCTCAATGAAATGAATAAGAGTCTGGCTGAATTAAAAGGGTCAGCTCTCTACTATGCCCGTAAAAGTATGGAACCACAATTTGATCATATCGATCAGGGAGATGACGATCTGTTTAACCGGATCATCTGGTTTGCAATGAAAGGAAAGGAATTGTACCCAAGAAAATTCAGGGGAAAAGAGGAGAAAGAAGATTAACTATAACTAAAAATAATATGAAGTCATCACTTGTAATTGCTTGTATTGCTTTTGTTTTCTTCCTTTCAGGATGCGCTGCAGAGGGAAACCTAAAAGTATTTGATTTGAAGTGTGAAAATCTCCAAAATCCTTTGGGGATTGATAAAACGGCGCCACGTTTTAGCTGGAAAACCTTGAGTGACAAGAACGGGACTGAACAAAAAGCATTCCAGGTAATGGTTGCAAGCGATCCTTCATTGCTTGATAAGGATCAGGCAGATCTCTGGGACTCCGGAAAGTCTGAATCTTCAGCCAGTATTCTGGTTCCTTACCATGGGAAAGTGCTCGGCTCTGGTCTTGCTGCTTGTTGGAAAGTCAGGATTTGGGATGAAACCGGGAATGTTTCGGCATGGAGTCCGGTTGCCAATTTCAGCATCGGGTTATTGAATAAAGAAGACTGGCATTCATCCTACATCGGGTTCCCGACAGAAGCGGGTTACCTCGAATGTCCACAGTTGAAAAAAACTTTCGAGGTGAACGATACGAACGGGAAAATGCTCTTGTATGTAAATTCACTGGGTTACCACGAAGTATATTTGAATGGACAAAAAGTGGGTGATGGAGTTCTTTCCCCGGCTGTTTCACAATTCGACAAACGTTCGTGGGCGATCACTTACGATGTTTCGAAGTTGGCGAAGAAGGGGCAAAATGACCTTATATTGTGGCTGGCAAGTGGCTGGTATACGCAAGGTTTGCCTGGGGTCGTTAATAATGGTCCTCTGGTAAAAGCCCAGCTGGAAAAACTTTCTGATAATAAGAGGGATATCATCCTTTCAACAGATGCATCATGGGTTGGACGCAAGAGCAGTTACACGCGCCATGGCAGTTGGCAGCCTCACCAATTTGGCGGTGAAATTGTGGACGGCAAATTGGCAAAAAACGATTTGTCAGCAGATGGAATGAAGGATAAAAGCTGGAGCGCTGTTTCGGTAATTTCGGTTCCCGAACATGAAGTAAGTCCTCAAATGGTGGAGATGAACCGGATTGCAGAAACGATCAAACCTGTCGAAATCCGGTCTCTGTCAAAAGATACATTTCTGATCGATATGGGGAAGACCCTCACCGGGTGGATCGAAATTAATTTTGCAAAACTGCAAAAGTCACAGGAAATCGTCCTCGAGTATTCCGACCATCTGGATGATAAAGGAAAGTTTGCCGATCAAAAACAGACTGACCGTTATATCGCTTCCGGTGAAGGGACGGAGGTCTTCAAAAACAAATTCAATTATCATGGATTCAGGTATATCCGGATTTCTAAACTCACAGAAGCCCCTTCTGTCGAATCAATTAAAGCTTACCTGGTTCATACAGGCTTTGAGCTGGCTTCCGGATTTCAGTGTTCCGATCCGGAAATGAATAAGATCCATGACATGATTTTTTACACGCTGCAATGCCTGAGTATTGGCGGCGATCTGGTCGATTGTCCGACAATCGAACGGCTGGGTTACGGCGGCGATGGGAATGCCTCCACAGAAACGGCACAAACGATGTTTAACCTGGACCCTTTGTATGCAAATTGGTTACAGGCATGGGCCGACTGTGTCCGCGATGACGGTGGAATGCCCCATACAGCCCCCAATCCGTATAAGGCAGGTGGAGGCCCCTACTGGTGTGGATTTATCATTACAGCTTCGTGGAAAACCTATCTGAACTACGGTGATGTTGCTGTCCTTGAAAAATATTACCCGGTTATGCAAAAATGGCTGAAATATGTGGATAAATATACGGTTGATGGTTTGCTGAAACCATGGCCCGATACCGAATACAGGGGATGGTACCTTGGTGATTGGGCCACTCCGACAGGAATTGATCAACAGGCTGAAACTTCTGTTGGATTGGTAAACAATTGTTTCGTTGCGGTTTGCTACGATAACATGCAGAAAATAGCCACTGTGCTTGGAAAAACCAACGATGCCGGATTGTATTCACAGAAAAAGGATCAGCTTCAGAAACAGATCCATAAAAGCTATTTCGATTCATCCAAAAACACTTATGCCACAGCCACACAGATCGATCTGGCTTACCCGATGTTGGCGGGAGTTGTTCCGGAAGAACTGAAAGCCTCGGTTACACAAAGTCTGATCAGCGAAACTACAACCAAACGTAGCGGCCATTTTGCCTGTGGACTCGTTGGGATTCCCGTCCTGACGGAGTGGTCGGTTAAAACCGAGTCAGCCGACCTGATGTATTCGATGCTGAAAAAGAAAGATTATCCAGGGTATTTGTATATGATTGAAAATGGCGCCACGACTACCTGGGAACATTGGAATGGGGACCGGAGCCGGATTCATAATTGCTATAACGGCGTGGGTTCGTGGTTTTACCAGGCAGTGGGAGGAATCCGTTCGGCCTTTGATGTTCCAGCCTACGGCGAGGTGCTCATTCAGCCCCAGGTTCCAAAAGGACTTACCTGGGCTAAAACATTTAAGGAAACTCCTTACGGGAAGCTTGTCGTCAACTGGGAATTAAAGGGAAAAGCGATGGAACTTAATGTCGAAATCCCTGTTGGTAGTGAGGCCGGAGTTGTAATTCCTTCGGGTATCAAAAAATACAGTTTGGACGGGAAGGAATATGAGATGTCAGGAGAAAAAAGTGCTGTCGTTACCGTGAAAAGTGGGAAATATAAGATCAACTATACACTTTAAATCACATCAGATAAAAAAGTTAATAACCGTGCGATTGTCCAGCGTTTGGACAATCACACGGCTATTTTTCAAATTTTACCAAGTCTTTTTAATTCCCAGAAACATCTGGCAGTTGCGTTGATATCCACCGATGCGTTGTGCGCCTCTTCGAAACCTGAGTTGAAAAGTTTGTAATGCAGCTCTGAAAGTTTCGGCCATTTGTAGCCATAAGGCCCTTGAATTGCACAGAAATTTGTGGTGCTTTGCATCGTACAAATCTTTCTTTTGGATGCCAGACTATCTTGCATCTTATTCCTTAAAAATTCAGCGCCCACTATTTTTTCGTCAAAGCTCATATTGTGTGCAACAAGATAGTCTACCTGTTCAATTAATGACTGAAATTCTTGTAAGACGATGAGTATAGATTTTCCTTCCTGAATTGCTCTCTCGGTTGAAATGCCGTGAATCCGTGATGCTTCAATCGGAATAGTAAAGCCTTCCGGTTTAATGATATGGTCACCCTCCGAAATCTTATTCCCGTCATTGTCATAAAGATGATATGCTAATTGTACCAGACGCGGCCAGTTGTTCAGATCCGAGGCAGGTGCTTTATAGTTTTTGGGTAATCCAGTTGTTTCGGTATCAAAAAATAGGTACATGTTTTATGTTTTAATTAGATTAAAGCGTTATAGGTGAGGTATATTACGTAGTTGATTTTTTTAAAATCAGCTTCGATTTCATATTCCGATAACAAGGCGAAAAGTACACACAATTGACAATTATCTATCATTAAATTGTTTCAAATCTTATCACGAACCAACGCTGCAGCCGCAAGATCCAAAAGCAAAACCGCATTAACGTGCGTCCGCAAAATGGTTGCCGGACATTCCGGAGAAATTTCGTTCAGTATGGTATCGCGAACTGCAGTTGCCTTTCGTTCGTCAGGAACTGTGCAGATAATGGCTTTTGATTTCATGATTTGCCTGATGGACATACTGATCGCTTTTTCAGGAACATCATTAAATGTGGGAAACCAGCCTTCGCCCAGTTGCTGACGGCGGCAGGCGTCGTTCAGTTTTACAACAAGATAAGGCGCTTCTGTCTCGAAATCTGCCGGAGGATCGTTAAACGCAAGGTGGCCATTCTCTCCAATACCTATAAAAGCCACATCGATTGGATGTTCGCTGATTAATTTCCCCAGCCGGACGCATTCACCAGATGGATCTGTTTCTCCATTTACATAGTTAAACTCCTTTAGTGAAATAAGATCCACAAATCTTTCCTTGAGATATTTGCGGAAAGACGCCGGGTGATTTTCGGAGATTCCGATGTATTCATCCAGGTGAAAAGCGGTGACCACCGACCAGTCGACATCCTCTTTTACAAGCTCGTTCAGCATTTCAAACTGGGACGCTCCCGTTGCAACGATGATATTTGCTTTGCCTTTGTGGCGAATTGCCTTGCGAATGAGTTCGGCGCCTCTGTTGGCGGCCTTTAACCCAAGCAATTGTTTGGTTTCTGATAATACTATTTCCATCTTATGTTGTTGTTAAGTGATTGGTTTAATGAGTATGTAATTCAACTTATCATCGAGGGGAGTCATCTTTGGCATCAGCAAATGGACAAAAACGAGGATAACCAGGTAAGACGAACCTGCAATAACAAAAGCCCAGAAATAACCAGAGTTATTGGCTGTATCCAAAACCGCTCCCAATGCTATATCAGCGATTATTGCGACAGCCACTCCAATCATTTTTCCGATTCCAATCACTGAGGCGATTGCCTTTTTAGGGAAAACGTCAGGAACCAGCGTATAACTGTTAATCGACCACGACTGATGTCCTGCAGCGCCAAGTCCGATTAAAAAGACAGCAAGCCATTTGCTGGCAATTACCGGAACAAACGAAACCGGCAAAATAATGATCGCACAAACCAGCATCGTTATTTTTCGGGCTTTATTGATTGACCACCCTTTTTTTATGAGTGCGCCGGAAGTATATCCGCCGATGAGGCTTCCCGCATCAGCCATCACAAAAATGATCAGGAAGGGAAGTCCGATGTTCTTAATATCAACACCAAACTGCTCGGCAAGAAATTTTGCACCCCAGAAAAGGTAAAACCACCAGACACCATCGGTTATTGTTGTTAACGAGAAAGCCCAGGTCTCCCGCTTTGGCAGTAATTTGATCCAGGGGATCTTTTCTAATGTCTCTTCCTCGGAATCGCTGTTTATATATGCCAACTCTGATTTTGATAGTTTTGGATGCACCTCAGGTTTCTGATAGGTTTTCAGCCAAAGGAACACCCAGAGTGCACTTAGTATACCTGTAAAAAGAAATGGTATTTGCCAATTTTCGCCTTGCACAGAAACGATTGCGCCAACAACGAACGGGGCTAGGATTGCCCCAACGCTTGTTGATGCATCAAAGATTCCAGTGGCAAAAGCCCTGTCCTTTTTAGGAAACCATTCAGCGACTGTTTTTATTGCTGCCGGAAAATTTCCCGATTCACCAATTCCGAGTCCGAAACGCGCCACAATAAACCCGATTAAACTAAAAGCCGGCCTGATGGCGGCATGTAACATTCCGAATATACTCCATATTACAATCGAAATCGTATATCCTATTTTTGTACCAAGTTTGTCAATGATACTACCCATGAACAGTAATCCTATTCCATAAGCAATTTTAAAGGAAACCATGATGGCGGCATAGTCTTTATTCGTCCAGTCGAATAGTTTTTGCAGTGTTGGAGCCATTACGCCGACGATACTCCTGTCGAAGTAATTAATAGAAGTGGCCATAAACACCAATGCCAGAATTCGGTAGCGATAATTGCCGATGGTTTCGTTTACTTCATTCATTTTGGTAATTCTTTATTTTGAACTGTCATAAACCAAATTTCCGGCAACCCAGGTTTTCCTGATCGTTAATTCAGAATCTCCTAATTCAAAAAGAATCAGATCAGCACGCTTTCCCGGTTCAATGCTGCCACGATCGGTTAATCCGTAAAGTTTGGCTGGGTTTGTACTTGCCATTTGAATGGCTTCACCTAAAGAACAACCGGTCACCTTCATGATATGTGTCACGCCTCTCGAGATAGGCGATGCTGAACCGTACAGCACATTTTGTGCCGGGTAGCGGAGCATTCCTTCTTTTGTCAATTCGATTGTTTCACCCTCTTCGTTTTTATAATTGCCCGGAGGTAATCCTGCAAAACCAGTAACGTCAGAGGTGATGATTGTTTTTTCTGGACCTTTTACTTTATAAAATACGGCGATCTCTTCATCGCGCAGGTGGAAACCGTCACAGATGATGCTGGCCAATAGTTGGTTGTTTGCCAATTGAGGCCAAAGTGGATTGTTATGCCTGTTAATCATATTTGCACAACCGTTTCCCAGGTGGGTGGAAATTTTGGCGCCTTTTGTAACTGCTTCATCAACTATAATTTTGGTTGCATTGTGATGGCCAATTGCAACTGTGATACCCATTGCTGTGCATTTTTGGATGAATTCCATTGCACCTTCAAGTTCGGGTGCAACTGTGATTGTCAGAATGTTCCGGCCAGAAGCTTCGTAGAATTCCATGAATTCCTGCCAGTCAGGTTTATGAACATACTTAAGCGGATGGGCGCCGCGGTAGCCGTCTTCAGGTGAAACGTATGGACCTTCAAGATGATATCCGGGTATGGAACCATGCAATGCTTCATCATTTTTTGTATTGGCAAGAAGTGTAAAATTCCGGAGCAAAACTTCCTTCGAGTTCGTAGTAAGTGTTGGCAGGTAAGTGGTTACCCCTTTCCCCCATAATTCATGGGTTGCCTTCAGGATACCTTCCTTGTTTAATTCGCCTCCGCCAAAGCAGAACGAAACACCAGCAAAGCCGTTTACCTGGTTGTCGATCAGGCCTGGTGCAATGAAAAGGGGATGGCTCTCATCGGATAATTTGTCAATCGGCTGAACACTAACAATCTCCCCGTCCTTTATCTCAATGGAAACAGGTTTATTATCAAGGTATAGGAACCCTTCAATTCTGGTTTGGGCAACTGAAATGTTCATGGTGAGCGCCAAAATAAAAATTATTAATTTTTGAAACAGAAGTTCTAAAGAGCACTTCATACTGATGTTTTAAGGTTTACATTTTTACCTCTTCCCAATTTTCATTTGTCCCGGACCTTTCAAGCGCTTCAAGAACGGCAATGCATTTCAGGATGCTTTCATGAGCAAGGGGTTCTTTGCCCGTCCTGAACATCTCAACCATGTCGGTATAGTTTTTCCCGGGATCACTGTCTGCTTTGCGTGATTTCAGTTCGACAGTTCCTTCTTTAGTCTCTGCAAACGTCCGCCAACCGTACGAGAGCGTTTTAAAGATAAGTGTTGCCAGCATTTCGTTTCCGAAGACGAGGGTTGCAGTGGTGTTTTTTCCGCTTCGGGTAACCCGGACTCTTCGGATGTCATCTCCGAAAATATACATAAGTGGTTGAACCATATGAATGCCGTAGAAGAAAACTCCGCCATATGGCGACTCAATATCGGCGGGTCCGCTGATTGTCACATGACTGATGGCGCTCATCGTTTCAACCTGTTTTTTGACATCAAATATTCCATCCTTATGGGCTTCGGAGCTATAGGATGAGACTGGCGTTCCAACCCGGCGGGCCATTTCGAGAAATTCCTTTCCTTCTGAAACCCTGTAGCAAAATGGTTTATCGATAAAGGTCGGAATCCCGGCTTTAACGAAGGGTTCCGCTGCTTTCAGGTGAAATTTGGCATGACGGTGATCGACAATTAAGGCATCGATCTTGCCCAGCATTTCTATCGGATCCTTCACCATATAGGGAATCTGACCTTTTTCCATCGCTGCCCTGGCAAATTCTTCTGTTTCACCCCAGACGTATTTTACTTCTACTCCGGGGAACTTTTTATCGATATTGAAAAGCTTTCCATAACCGATTGTATGTGAATTTTCTGCGCCGATGATCCCGATACGAATCGGTTTTTCCACAGGATAACCCTCATTAAGGAATAAGGCAGTGGTTTTTCCTGTTGCGGTTAATGCAAAAGCAGACAGGGTTGTACCAGCTCCAAGGGTTTTAATAAAAGATCTTCGCGTATTCATAAGTATCAGTTAAAGGTTTTATATGCTGTCGTTTGACCGATTGGTATTTAATCTTTCTCCTTTCACTTCACGGAGCCGATTCAGATCATCTTGCAATTTGTCTGCAAAAAGAAACATATCGGAACTGTGAAGAATAATAGTTGCGCCTGCTTTTGCCCATTCCTGTTGAAGGTCGAGGCTGCCTCTTGACCCGTTGTGACCTCCCGCCGCAACACCAAAATTCCTGGCTTTTTTAATGATTTCACAGCTTAGGTCAAGGAACTCCTGACTACGGTATTTTTCCGGCATTTCGTAGGTGGTGGAAAGATCATGAGGCCCAATAACGATACCGTCAACGCCAGGTCCATCAACGGATTGAACTGAAAAAAACTGTTCCATATTCTGCACGCCAGTCGGGCTTTCGATATTAAGTAGGAGCGAGTGGTTTTTATTGTGGCTTTTCAAATAGGCTTCGAGTTCTGCCGATGTTTTTTCTTCACCGTAAAGAATTTTCTTCAGCTTTTTCCCTTTCAACGGTCGATATTTGACTGCTCCGACCAGGTTGTAAACATCCTCAATATTCTCAACATAAGGGACAATTATGGCTCCGGCACCGGCATCCAAAGCCTGAGTTGCCAGGAATGGATCGGGCTCCAAAATGCGAACAACGGGATTGATTCCAGCAGCTTTGTAAGCCCTGCACATCCAGCTCAATGTTTCGGGATTGTATGCGACGTGCTCATCGCATAAGAAAACGAAGTCAAGCCCGAGATTGATCGTAACATCGAACATCTTGGGAGAAGACGATGTCATCAAAGTTCCATAAACTGTTTTCCCTGTGCGCAATGCGTCCCGGAATACTTGTCCTGTCATTGGTTATCCATCTTTGATTAATGATGCAACGTTTGCTGAAAAAGTGCTTTGCTAAAGTGTCATTTCCCAGCCCTTTTCATATTCACGGGTCCAGAGTTTTAAGGCTGCCGGGTCGTTCAATATATGTCCGTTCTTTGAATCAATATTCAAGGTCCGTCCTGTACGCTGGGAAATATTTCCAAGTTGCATCAGAAGGGTACTTTCGTGTCCTCCGGCAATACCTGAATGTAACTCTTCACCTTTCGTGATCCCGTCAAAAAAGTTTTGAAGATGCAATGCATCAAGTTTTTCTCCCGGATTCATAAGGTTCGAAGAATCTATTTCAACATCGCTTTTTACATTTTTAATCACTTTGTTGTCTAAGCCGACTATTGTATAATCGTTACCGCCTTGCATCACCATGGTTCCTTTTTCGCCATAGAAAACAATACCCACACTTGTTCCTTCAATGTCATGAGGATTACAGCTTCGGCCTTCCCATGTCAGCGCGGTATTGTTATCAAATTCCATGCTGATCACCTGCGTGTCGGGGGTTTCCCAGTCGTCTTTAAAACGATATCGTCCTCCGGCAGAATTTACTTTTGTGGGAAAATCCACCCCTAATCCCCAGCGCATCAGGTCGGCCATGTGGGTCCCATTATTGAGCGCCTCGCCGGTTCCCCAGTGCCAAAACCAATGCCAGTTATAGTGAACGTAGTTATCTTTAAAATCTTTGCGTTTTGCAGGACCTTGCCATAAATCCCAATCGAGCCATGCCGGAACAGGTGCCACTTTGCCAATACCGATCGAAGCCCTATTATTCGCATACCAACCTTTTGCAAAGTAAACGCGGCCAATCACTCCTTCTTTGAGCTCTTTAATCCCTTGAGCTACATTGGGCCACGATCGACGTTGGTTTCCCATCTGTATCACCTTTTTGTATTTGACCGCCCCCTGAACAAGCATTTCGCCTTCGGCTGGTGCATAACTGCAGGGTTTTTCGAGGTAAACGTGTTTGCCTGCTTTCATTGCGAGCATGGCTGCCGGGGCGTGCCAGTGATCGGGAGTCGCAATAGCTACTGCATCAACATCTTTGATTTCAAGTGATTTGCGGAAGTCCTTAAATCCGGTTGGTTTGTGCCCGGTTATTTTTTCAATATTTGCTGTGCATTTCTCAATGGCTCTCGAATCTACATCGCATATATGAATTACTTCACAAGCTTCGAGTTTAGAGAAATTTTGTGAAAGTGCAAAACCGCGCGAGTTTACGCCAATGACTGAAAGCCTGATCCGCTCGTTTGACCCCATAATCCGGTTATAACTATTGGCACTGAATCCCGGCAGGATGCCTCCGATTGAAAGCATTGCTGATCCTGCAATTGTTTTTTTGATACATTCTCGTCTGGTAGTCATCGTATCTAAAGATTAAAAGATTTACTTTTTTTCCTTTGTCATTTCTAAAGCTGTGGTTGTAATATAGTATTTTGCCAAAGTATTCGGGACTTCCCATTCTGGCATATTCATTATTTTTTTCCTTCAAATCTTTTCATAATCTCTTTCCAATTGGTGATGACAATGCCTTCATCTTTAAAGAATTGATGAACCACGGGATCAGCAAATAATTGGCTTTCCCAAACCCGTTGTTGCCATGTGCTGGTGATGGTTTTTAAATTTTCAGTTAGCGTGGCAGGATGAAAAATAATTTCAGTCAATCCTGGATTTAAAGCTTTTACCAGGTTGAAAAAATTTGCCCGTTTTACTTCATAGGTAGATCCTTCGGGAACGCTCGTGAAGTTATCCAGCTTTGGCAATCGGTATTCCCCCACATTTTTGATCACATCCATATTTATTGGGTAACCCTGTTGTTTAAATTTGCCAGCCACTTCCGGAACCGAAAGGTCGATTACATTTGCCGGGATATGATATTCCTCGGCAACTTTCAAAAATACTTTGACGTATTCTGCAGATCCATAAAGTGTTCCCATGTGTGTATCAATATGGGTTGGTCGGTGGCCCAAGGCGATCGCTTTTTCGATTTGCGCACGGATTTCTATTTCCACTTCCTTTGCCGAAGCATGCATAACAACCTCAGGAACTTCGTGGAAGAATTTCCCATCCGGATCTGTTAAACCTGGTACTTTGGCCGGGTCGGATACCGGCCCCCAACGATAGGTTTTCCATTCACTCGTTAAAGTCAGGTGAACGCCGATATCGGCTGCAGGATGAGCGTTCGCCCACTCAATCATTGACTTTGCATTTACACAAGGCATCATCACCGCTGCAGAAAGTAAATGACCGTTTTCGATGTAACTTTCTACTGCGGAATTGGCTTCGGGACACATTCCTGCATCATCCATATGGAGAAGTAACACCTTTTTCCCTTGAGGAAATCCAAGTTTATCAGCCCATGTTTTCTGGGCATTCAGGATGGCTGGAAATGCAAGTAATGTCATCATCATCGTTAGATAAATAAAATGTCGGTTGGGTTTAGTCTTGAAGTACAACAAATTGAAAAGCTTTTTAGCAGTTAATTTTTCTTTTAAGTGATTCATGTCGGTTTGTTTATTGGTTCTTTATTGCACTATTTTTTGAGGATCGATCACTACATGCTTGATCGTTTTCTTTCCTTCTCCCAGTGAATAGGAGTACGATATATTCAGGAGTCCATCACTTGTTTGAATCAAGCACGGATAAGAAAAACTACCTTTCCTTTCAGCATCATATTCAATTAATTCTTTCCATTTCCAGGTCGAACCTTCGTCATCCGATAGGTATAGCGACAGCTGATATCGTCCGTCATTGAGGTCATTCCCGAAAAACGCCCATTTCCCATCCTTCAGGACGCACACTTCCACGCTGGCCTCATTCGGGATATCTGTTTTTTGGGAAGCGCTCCACGATTCGCCGTTATCAGTTGAAATACTGGTATGTACACGGGCTGGTGCATCGCCGCTATCTCGCATATAGGCAACAATATTTCCATTCTTTTTTACTGCAAGAGAAGGTTGAATAGGACCGCGGCCCACAATCGGTAGACTTGGCCTCCACGATGTGCCGTCATCGTCCGAAATAGCGACTATCGAAAAGTTAAAACCATCTGAATAAAGTGGTAAAAGTATCCTTCCGCTTTCGAGTGTTATCGGATGAATTCGCGTCATCCAACCCAGACTTCTCTTTAGCAAATCTTTACTGGCATCTTTAATCATATTGTCGTATTGTGGAGCATATGCCGCCCATCCTGCCTGACTTTCGGGCATTTCTTTAAATCGCTTTTCTACCTCTTTTACAAAACTTTCATCGGGCTTTAAGAAGATGTTATCCTGCCATTCCCAAACAGGTGCCTCGTTGCCATCATAATTGGTTGTTGTCCTGTATCTTAAAATTGCATCTTCCCATTTATTGGCAACTACTGCCACCCAAAAAAGAAATAACTTGCCTTTCCGGTTCAGAAAAAGTACTGGATTGCAATCGGGTATTCCTTTGGTGTCCGCCATCAAAAATGGCACGTTCCATGTTTTCACCCCTTTTTTCAACCTTGACCCCATAACACGCACATCATCTGCAGAACGTTCACCACTACCCTGAAACCATACCGCTAACAGATCGCCGTTGGGTAGCATGACAATACTGCTGCCGTGCACATGCTCATTTTGGTAAGGGAAGATGATTTCTTCGCTTACAATGGCTTTTTTTGTATTCCTTGTTTGGGCGACAACGCTGAATGATGCAAACAGAAACAAAACTATAAACGGTTTAAACATGCTCATAATCAGATTTTATAACGATAAAGAAAATTTATTCTTCAGGCCAGATGCCGTTAACTATAGGTTTGTTTTTCAGGATTGAAGGATCAATAACAACATGTTTGATTAATTTTCGGTTCCAGGTGTAGGTAACGTGAATTAAACCATTTTTGGATTGAATAACAGCCGGGTAGGAGAATTCAGCATCCGGATCCTGGTCGTTTTCGAGCAAAACTGCCGCATTCCAGTTGATCCCGTCTTTTGAAACGGCTATTGCCAGTTCATTCCTTCCTTTAATGATGGGATTGAAAACAAGTATTTGTCTTCCATCAGTGAGCGTTACAGCATCAATCCCTGAATTATTGTTTGGCAGTTTGGTTGGCGCAAGTGGAGACCATGTCAGTCCATTGTCCTTTGACCATGACTCATTGATATTCTTATTTTTACTTCGGCAAAGTATTTGCATCGAGCCATCCTTATAGGTTAAAATAGTTGGCTGGATGGAATTTAATTGATTGTTGTTAATGTTGATCTTTCGCCAGTTTTTCAAATTCTGGTCGGAAGATTCAAGGTAGATATTCCATTCTTTTGATGACTCATAACTGGTCGGATAGAGTATTTTCCCGTTTGGCAATCTAATTGGCTTATTTTTAATAGGACCGAGCAGACTGTCCGGAATCATGGTGGCAGGTGACCAGGTTTTTCCGTTATCAATTGACGTTTTGAAAAGCCCCCACCAACTTTGCGGATTTGGTCCCACTTTGTAGTAAAGCACGATTTCCCCATTATCCTTTGTAAATAATACCGGATTCCAGCAAGGATATCTCTTGCCTTCCTGAACGCCATCGGCAACCATAATAGGTTTGCTCCATTTTCTATTAATATTGGAAGATAGATAGATACAAACATCCTGATTTCTTTCTTCGGTTCCACCAAACCAGGCTGCAATTAATCCTTCCCTGGTTTCGGTAATGGTTGAGGCATGACAACTTGGAAATAAAACATCATGTTGCTTGTAAATAAATTCAGAGATGATTATTGCAGTTGTTCCTTTAAATGGATTGCCTGCAAGAACAGCTTTTGTTAGAAACAATACCAGAAGGAGAATTTTAAGTTTTTTCATACCGTTCATTTCAGTTTAATAGAAATCAATTTTGTCAGTTTTGATGCGACAAGGTAGATATAAAAATTAAGAAACGACGATGATCAGTTCATAATTCCATTGAATTCCAGGATGTATTGTTCTATTTTTTGTTTGTCTTCACCTTCAAATCTGCGAAGAGGAAGAGCTACATAATCGTTACAAATACCCATCGCTGATAATGCACAATTAATGCCTTTTGTATACCGGGAACTCGTTTTGCCAACGCTGTATATTGTATTATATAGCATCATTACTTTATCCCTGAGAAAAGTTATCTTTTCAAAATCGCGTGCTACCGAAGCCTCATATAAATCCACAAATAGTCTGGGATACAAATTTGCTCCTCCGCCTATAGCACCGTGACCACCTTGCATAATTGTTTCGGGCATAAATAGTTCTGTACCTGTGATAATTGAAAACTCCGGAGAATTTTTAAATTCATCGATCAATGTGAACAGATAAAGCATATCTCCTGAACTGTCTTTGATTCCGATGGCTCCCAGCTCTTCCGCTGTTTTTACAGTTTTTAAGGACAGGTGCAGTTTTGTGTAGCTTGGAATGTTGTACAACAACATTGGCAAAGGTAGCCGGGGGATCAGAATTTCAAGGTAATCCATCATTTCAGCCTGTGAAATCGGTATATAGTATGGTGGGGCTACAACAACCGCGTCGGCACCTGAGGCATGCGAATATTCGGCAATCTCGAGGGATCCCTCAAACGATGTATCCGTAATTCCAACCATGATGGGAATCCGGTGATTCACCAAGTCGCAAGTCCTTCTTATAAACTCTTTACGAAGTTTACAACTAAGACTTGTGGCCTCGCCGGTTGTTCCCAATATAAATAAACCATGTACTCCACCGGTAACTAAATGTTCAATAAGATTTTCAAGTCCTTTTACATCAATTGTATTGTTGTCGATAAGAGGTGTAATCACAGGTGGAATAACTCCTTTTATTGGTAGTTTCATAGTTATCAGCTTTATTAAATTCTATAAAATCGCCTGGTTTCGCAAAAATGATGGTTTGATTTTCTGTTGTTTTAATTCCAGAGTCTAAAGTAACAGGTTCGGGTACTGTTTTACTCCAATAATCTTGTTCTGTTTGCATTGTTTTTTAACAAAAATGCAGGGTCAATTCAAGTCAAAGTATACGATAAAATATTAATAATCAGGAATCAAAGAGGCACAGATAAATGACAAGGCAATAGGATTGACAAGAAAAATCTTGGGGATTTTTCGGAAAACATCCCTTTGAGTCTGGCAAAGGTTGTTAGTTCAATGTTTACTTTTTATTGGATTGTGTGTTTTTCTATATAAACACACAATCCAACAAAAACTGGTTATTTTATAGCTCAAAAGTCTTTCATTTCTGCTATATACTGTTCAATTTTCTGTTTGTCTTCACCTTCAAATTTTCGAAGCGGGAAAGCAATATATTCATTGCAAATACCTAGCGCAGCCAAAGCACATTTGGTTCCTTTTAAATACCTGGAAGTTGACTTGCCAACGCTATAAATCGTATTGTAAAGCCGCATCACCTTATCGCGCAGTATGGCTATTTTATCAAAATCTTTGGCAACAGATGCATCGTACAAATCGACAAATAATCTTGGGAACATATTTGCACCTCCGGCAATAGCTCCATGCCCACCTTGCATAATTGTTTCCGGTATAAATAGTTCCGTACCTGTGATAATGGAAAATTCCGGAGAGTTTTTAAATTCTTCGATTAGAGAAAACAGGTAAAGCATATCGCCTGAACTGTCTTTAATCCCTATTGCCCCCAACTCTTTAGCCGCAATTACCGTTTTTATTGTCAAATGAAGTTTTGTATAACTCGGCATGTTATAAAGCATTAATGGCAAAGGTAATCTGGGGATCAGGTTTTCGAGGTAGTCCATCATTTCGGCTTGCGAAATCGGAATGTAATATGGTGGAGCAACTACAACTGCATCGGCACCAACTTTTTGAGAAAATTCCGCAATTTCTACAGAACTCTCAAATGATGTGTCCGTTATTCCCACCAATACGGGAATCCTGTGATTCACCAGGTCGCAAGTCCGTTTTATAAATTCTTCACGGAGTTTATGGCTTAGACTGGGTGCTTCGCCTGTAGTTCCTAAAATAAATATTCCATGCACTCCTCCCGTAACCAGATGCTCAATTAGATTTTCAAGTCCCTGAATATCAATTGTTGTGTTGTTAATAAGAGGTGTAATTACAGGAGGAATAATTCCTTTTACTGGTAATTTCATGATAAGTTAAGTATTTATACTTTGTTAAATATATCCAATGAAACATCTGATTAATCCATATTATATATGAATTAAAATAATTAGCACAAAGTAACACGATCAGGGGCTTGAATCCTTCTATAATATTGTTCTGTTTGCATTGTTTTTTAACCGTGATATAAGAATATTCCATTATATTTGTCCTTTAAGGTTAAAAAAGACTAACATGGAAATAATCTACGAAAAGATTTTTGTTCCCCATAAACATTCTTTTATTACGCGAAAATTAGAGATGTCGCAAAATTCTCACAAGATCCACTCTCATAAGAATTTTGAATTGAATTATATCACATCAGGTTCCGGGAAAAGGATCATCGGGAATAGTATTTCCAGCTATACAGAAGGAGATCTTGTGCTTTTAGGACCCAATATTCCACATTGCTGGGATGTTTTGGAGACAGGAGAGGACGATACTCCCGGATGTATTGTAACCCATTTTTATGAAAATATTATCAGTTCCGATTTTTTCAATATTCCTGAATTAGAGGAAGTTGTTACGCTGTTGAAAAATGCAGGCAACGGAATATGGTTCAAAGGTAAGAAAACAGAGAAAGTAGGTATCGCTCTTAAACGATTGGTTACTTTGAAAGGTCTTGAACGTTATATCGAATTGCTCAAAGTGTTTAACCTTTTACTTCAGATTGAAGAACGTGAGAATCTGGCATTACCATCAACAATGCCAAACTCTTACGATAAAGACCATGTCCAGATTCATAAAATATATGAATACGTTTTTAAAAATATTCAGACTGGTATAAAATTGAAGGAGGCTTCTTCGCTGGTTTTTATGGAACCAGGCTCTTTCTGCAGGTATTTTAAAAAGAAGACAAATCAAACTTTTATGGATTATGTGAAAATAGTCCGTATTGGCATAGCTGCCAAGTTATTGGCGGAGACTGACAAACAGATAACCCAGATTTGCTACGAATGCGGATATAATAACCTTGCTAATTTCAACCATTATTTCAAGGTCATCATGAAGAAGACCCCGTCAGAATACCGCAAGGATTTTGAATAGCTTTGCTCCGTTAATTTGTTATCTACCGGATTTTTTCTGTTTTCATCATCACTTAACCTTTATCTAAAAGCACTTTTCCCAGAGTTAATATTGCATAGGATTCAGACAACAATTGATACGGAAAATACATTTTTCTGATGTTTCTTTGATTGGACTATTTCTAAAATATTGAATATGAGAGCATATATCTTATCCAGAGCAAAATTGGCATTATTGAGTGTCATAATCGCATTTGGATGTTTCAATGTTTATTGTACCCCGGCAAATAGTCATTCTCTATATAAATTTGAAAAATTGCTCGTCGAATATGCTGAAAACCCAATTAATATCGACGAAATGCATCCAAGGTTCTCGTGGATCGTTTCATCTGATAAACGAAATCAAATTCAACTAGCTTATCGGATATTGGTCGCCTCTTCTCCGGCAAAACTGAAAGATACAAAGCCCGATTTGTGGGATTCTGGCAGGATCGAATCCTCCGAAACCATTCAGCATGAATACGAAAATGACAACCTCAAATCGAACTCAAGTTATTATTGGCGAGTCATATCCTGGGACGGCGATGGAAAAGTGCATGAAAGTCCGGCAGCAAAATTTGAGACTGCATTTTTATCCGGGGAAGAATGGATTGCTAACTGGATAGGAAAAGGTCCCAAATCGGAGTTATTACCACAACAGGGTTTTTATAAAAACATAAAGGAGCAATTTCCCGGAAAAGATACCATAGTTCATGATGGCAATTCATTGCTGTTGAGGCATGAAATTCAATTAGACAAGAAGGTTAAATCAGCCAAAGCATACATTACAGGTCTTGGATTCTATGAATATTTTATCAATGGAGAGCGGGTTGGCGATCATGTTCTAGCTCCGGCTAAAACTCCGTATCACAAAACGATTCTTTACGATACCTATGATGTTGCGAACTTGCTGAAGCTGGGTGTGAATGCACTCGGAATTCACCTTGGCAACGGATGGTACAACCCTTATAAAAAATGGTGGGACGATTACCGGATGCAATGGTTTGGAAGTAAAAAGGCGATTGCGCAAATTCATATAACCTATATGGACGGAACCACCAAAGTGATTACAACTGACAAAAATTGGAAATGGGCTTTGGGACCGGTAACTTACAATTGTGTTTACGACGGTGAAATCTATGATGCGAACCTCGATCATGAAGGTTGGACAGAACCTGGTTACAACGACTTAGAGTGGAAGCCGGTTACGATATTTGACAAGCCAAAAGCGCGACTCGTTTCTCATAGGATGCCAGCTGTCAAGGTTCATGAAGTATTTAAACCATTGGAAGTTAAAACTTCAATGAATGGGATGAAGGTTTACGACATGGGCCAGAATTTTTCGGGTTGGGTACGTATAAAAGCGAAAGGCAAAAAGAATACAATCCTGAAAATCAGGTTTGCAGAAGATCTTAATATTGACGGTACAATTGACGTGACAAGCAATGAACATGCAAATGCAACTGCCGAATACATCATGAAAGGTCAGGGAATTGAAACCTACGAGACTCATTTTTCTTATTTTGGATTTAAATATGTTGAAATATCGGCTCTGAAAGGACCGCTCAATATCATTGATATTGAAGGCCGTGCAGTCTATTCCGACAACAAGCAAGCTGGGAGTTTTGAATGTGACAATCAGCTAGTTAATAAAATTCACAAGGCGACCGTCTGGTCACAGAAAAGCAACATGTTGGGTTATCCGATGGATTGTCCGCAACGCGATGAGCGGCTTGGTTGGTTTGGCGATGCACAGGTGACGGCGGAGGAAGCCATGTTTAACTTCGATATGGCGCTGTTTTATGAGAACTGGTTTGAAGGAATCAAAGATAACCAGGATGAAAAAACGGGCGACATTCCGATTATCTCGCCACGTCCGTACATTAAAGATGAGGGCGTTGAGTGGAGCAGCACCTATCTGACAATGCTTTGGCAATTTTATACCAATTATGGCGATAAACGTATTTTGCAACGACATTATCCCACAATGAAACGTTATATGACGTTTCTGGATGGCATTTCAAAAGATTTAATCCTTCCAATGGGTTGGATTGGCGACTGGGGAAGCATGGTCAAGGGATGGAAAGAAGGTCAGCCCGAGTCGGTTCCGACTGCTTTTTATTTCCTGGATGCTAAAATAATGGCCGATGTTGCCAGAGTTTTGGGATACAATGCTGATCAGGAATATTATCTGCATTTGTCCGGTCAGATTAAAGAAAAGTATAACAAAACTTACCTGAATCCCAAAACCGGGAACTACCACGACGGCAGCCAGATGGCTAACGCATTTCCGCTTTACCTTGGAATTGTTCCGGACAAGTTGAAGCAAAAAGTTTTGGATAACCTGGTAAATGATATTGTAGTCAACAATTCCGCGCATCTGACAACCGGCGTGTTGGGTACTAAATACATGCCCGAAGCGCTTGCCAAATATGGCAAGGGGGATATTGCCTGGAAAATTATCAATCAAAAAACATCTCCTGGCTGGAATGATATGATGAACAAATACACCACGATGTGTGAATTCTGGACGTTGAAGCAATCGAAAAACCATGTTATGATGGGTAGTATCGATGCCTGGTTTTATAAATATATAGCTGGTATTCAGTTGGATGAAAAGAGCCCGGCGTATACTGAATTTCAAGTGAAACCATTATTGTTGGACAGTCTTGGTCAGGGGAAGGCACAAATTGAAACGATGCGTGGTAAGATATCTTCAGAATGGGAAAGAGAGAAGGAACTACTCACGCTAAAATTGGAAGTGCCATTTAATACGTCTGCAATGGTTTTCATTCCGGGAAGTGATAAATCAAAAGTATTAGAAAGTAAGGTCCCCATTGAAAAAATTGAGGGCATTGAATATCTGGGTTTTAAAAACGGAATTCATGTTCTGAAAGTGCATTCGGGTAAGTTTTTATTTACAACAATTACGGATTAACAAATGGTAAACTATGAAGAAATTAAATTCACGGCTTTTCCTCATCATTCAGGGCGTTTTTTTAGTTATTTTTCTTTCATGCCAACAGGGAGCAAAGAAAGCAGAAAACTATTCACAACCGGTAGTTTATCAGGATGTTCCGTTTGTTCAGGAATCTCACGATGCCTTTAAGATCAGCGACAACCCTGCCGATAACGAAGTCCGGAGTATTGCAGTGGATCATGAATCGAATATCTGGATTGCCACCGCTTCCGGGATTTTCTGTAAGCACACAGGATCAAGAGAATGGAAACCTGTCATTTCAGGAGAAGAAAGAGGACCTGCCTATTCGGTCGTTGTAAATATAAATGGTGATGTTTTAATGGGCGTTTGGAATGGCGTCTACAGATTTAGTAATCAAAAGCTTAAAAAAGAAGCGGGTGTAAAACCACCCATCTCGGTAATTTGCAATGACGGATCCGGTAATTATGCTTTGGGTCCATATGGAATCTGGCGTTTCACAAACAATAAATGGGAACAGCAGGATTATGCTATTGCACGCACTGTCCGCGATGCAATTACTGATGGTAAAGGCAGTTTACTGGTTGCGACCGATGCCGGACTTTATCGGTGTAAAGATGGTAAAACGATATTATATCAGGATGTCTCGGAATTAGTCAGTTGTTATGTCCGGGCAATTTCATTCGATCCTTCAGGAAATATATGGGCAGGAGTGATGGGTGGCGTTTCTATACGCGACAGTGAACATTTGATGAAAAATCTAACTCCCAAAGAGGGAATTCCTTCAGTATGGGTAAACTGTATTCGTCAGTCTCCCGACGGCCTGATGTGGGTTGGAACCGATGTCGGGGTGGTTAGGTATGCCAAAGATGGTTCACACTCGTTGCGTTTCAGTAAACGCTGGCTAACAGACAACAAAGTATGCGGAGTCGCTTTTGACGTTGAAGGAAATGCCTGGATAGCCACATCCAATGGAGTTAGTGAAATCGAACGGAAGATGAAGTCACTGGAGGACAAAGAGAAGAATTATTACAGTCAGCTGATGAGAAAGCACATGCGCGACCCCTGGACCTGTGGAATCCTACGGCTGGATATTCCCGGAGATACAACTACCTGGCGGAATTCTGATGACGATAATGACGGGGAATACACTGGTGGATATTTGGCGATGGAAAGTTTCAGGTATGCGGTCACAAAAGACGCTGATGCAAAGGTCAAAGCCAGAAAAGCTTTTGAGTTTCTGAAATATTTGCAGACAGTAACCGGAACAGAAGGCTTTTTCGCCCGGTCGATTGTCCCGGTTTCATGGCCAAAAGTTAATGATGCTAACAGAACATATACCGACAAACAAATTGCCGATGAGCTGGTTAAGGATCCGAGATATAAACCTGTCGAACAAAGGTGGCGTAAATCGAAAGATGGCAAATGGTTGTGGAAAGGGGACACAAGCAGTGATGAAATGGATGGTCACATGATGGGTTATTTCTTCTATTATGAGTTTGCCGCAGACGAGGAAGAGAAAATTCTTGTCCGCAACCATGTGCAGAAAATTGTAGATTACCTGATGAAAAACAACTATAATCTTATTGATATTGACGGAACTCATACCCATTGGGCTGTCTGGTCACCCGACCAGTTAAACCACGATCCGGACTGGTCTTCAGAAAGAAGTATCAATTCATTGGAACTTCTTGCTTACCTGAAATTTGCAGCTCATATTACCGGAGACGAAAAATATGAAAAAGCTTATCTCAACTTAATCGAAAAAGAAGGTTATCTGGAAAATATCTCACATTTGAATTCCAAAAATCCGGCCTGGCAGATCTATTTCGACCGGACCATGGAAGGTTATCTTTTCCCAATTCTGCTGAAATACGAAATTGACCCTAAACTCCATGCATTCTATTCTAAACTGATAGACGAATGGATGGCCAATCAGCCGGCTGGTGAAAACCTGATCAATAACCTGACTTATGCTATTGCAACCGGCAAAAAAGTCAATGTAAATCAGACCATTGAATTTTTGAAGGATGCTCCGCTCGACCTGGTCGACTGGCCGATTGATCACACTTTACGCGAAGATGTTCAAATCGTGAGAAGCCCGATTCTTGAAGAAATTCAGATTTCTGAACTTCCGCCTGCAAGCATTCGTTCAACAGTAAGGTGGGATAAAAATCCATGGGCTGCTGTGCAAGGTGATCCGCATCAGGTAAGGGAGCCTGTCTTTTGGCTTTGGCCTTACTGGATGGCTCGCTATCTCGATATTATACAAGCTCCTAAACATTAAATTCAAAAACTTACCGATATGAAAAAGATTCAGAATATTTTGATGATTGCTTTTCTTGTTTGTTTTGCAATCAATGGTTTTGCCCAGGACAACATGTTATGCCAGGATGCCTACTGGACAGAAGATCAGGCTAATATTATCATGAAAAAATGGGCCGGAGAATGGAAAACCAAAGCAGACTGGGAGAAACGCGCTGATGTGATCCGCCAGGGAATCATCAAAGGGATGAAACTGGACCAGATGCCTGTGGTTAACAATGATTTCAAACCGATCATCCGGAATACCCGGACGATGGATGGTTATATCGTTGAAAATATTGCGATTGAGAGTTTCCCGGGTTTTTATATCACCGGAAATCTTTACCGTCCGCTTAAAGCTGATAAAAAATGTCCGGCGATTTTAAGCCCTCATGGCCATTGGATCAACGGACGTATGAGTCCTGATGTACAAACAAGATGTGCCAGTTTTGCACGGATGGGCGCCGTTGTTTTCGCTTACGATATGGTAGGTTTTGGTGATTCAAAACAAGTGAACCATAAAATTCCAATTGCCCTTTTATTACAGACATTCAACAGCAAACGGGTACTCGATTACCTGGTTTCTCGTCCGGATGTAGACCCGGAAAGGATTGGCATCACCGGGGAATCGGGTGGTGGGACCCAGACGATCATGATTACGGCAATCGACAATCGTATCAAAGTTTCTGTGCCTGTTGTGATGGTGTCAGCCTATTTCTTTGGCGGCTGTACCTGCGAAAGTGGAATGCCGGTTCACCGAAGCAAGAACAATCAGACCAACAATGTTGAAATTGCGGCCATTTGTGCGCCCCGTCCCATGCTGTTGATCTCTGATGGCGGCGATTGGACCAAAAATACACCCCGGATCGAATTTCCATACATTCAGAAAGTATATGCCTTGTACGATGCTGAAAGTAAACTGGATAATGCACATTTCCCGGGTGAACGGCATGGCTATGAAGCAACAAAAAGGTATCCGGTTTATAATTTTTTTGATCATTACCTGGGCATGGATGCAGGGAAATTGCCCTATAAAAATGCGTTTGATGAGAGTTTTGTGACCATCCTACCCAAAGAAGAACTGATGATCTTTACTGACAAAAATCCGATTCCGGCAAATGCGTTGAAAGGTGATGAGGCAGTTATGAACTATTTAAAATTGCATTAATCAATAATAACACTTTAAATTTGGCAATCGTTTGAACATTCAGAACCCGAAATTAAAAACGGTTGATTCTTTTTATGGTTTTATTTAAGAAATAGAGAAGTATATGCTTAAGATTCTGATTTTAATTCTTTTGGGGCTGATCTCATTCAATTCTTCTTCCCAGAACTACTGGAAAATAGAAAATGAATACGGCGATGAGATATTACTCACCATTCATCTGAATAGTGAGAAAAAAACTTTTGAAGCTTTCACCAGAACGGATGCGCTAAAGGATCTTGCAGGTATCATCACTTATACATTGGCAAAGGCTGCCGGAAAATTAAAATACTCCGAAATCGTTTATATCGAAGGGAAAACCCAAAACAAAAATGACAGTCTGCAGTTAACCGGAACCTTTAATTACTTCGATAAGCAGTTCCTGTTTTCAGCTTCTATTTCGGGCTCACATTTTAATGGGAAATACGTCGACACTAAAAACAGGTCACACCAATTGGCAGGTGTTAAAGTGCCAACTGACAAGCCGATAAAAGATTATGCATCAATTATCAATTCTGCATTTTTGATCACAGAGAATAATCTTTTCAATAAGGCTCAGCTTTTGTCAAGTGATTGGGTGAGTTTTAGAAAAAAGGTGAATGAGTTGAAACCAAAGGTCGCTGACGATTATGAGCTTGCTGCAGTTTTCTTTTGGCTGGGAAAAGATCTTCCTTTTTCGCCGTTTGAAATTAGAAAAACAACACACCGGAATAATGTCTCAGAGAGAAATAATGAAGTAATTTTAAGGGAAGTTAAGAGCAATACTGCTGTTTTTGAAGCCAATAAGCTTCCATCAAATCAAAAGGAAATGGATAGTATTGCAGTCATTATTGCTAAAAAGGGATATAGTCACCTTGTAATTGATCTTCGCGGAAGAACAAATATAAACCCGTGTACTGCGAATGTTTTGGTCAATTATCTTTCGGATAAATCTTTTAATGCCGGCATTTACCTGACCAGGAAATGGTTTGAGAGCAATATTTCGATTCCTAACGTTCAGGATTATAAAAAATCGTTTAAAAGTTTTACTGAGACTGGATATCAGGCAGGCGAGTTATACAAAGAGTCTGGTCGGTACTTTGATATAGTTCCCGTTAAGAAACCCTATAATGGTAAAGTCTATATTTTAGCCGATTCAAGGACCTCAAAAACTTCTGAAGTCTTGATTTATATATTGAAGAATAAAAAGATAGCAACGATTATCGGGCAAAAAACAGCTGGAGCAGTGATGTTGGCAGAGCGTATAACGATCAATAGTGAATATGATATTTATTTACCTGTCTCTGAATATTATACCGCAGAGGGAAGGAGTCTGAATAAAATTGGCATTGAGCCAGATATCAAAGTACCCGGCCAAGATGCATTGAACTATGTTCTAAAAAACTTTTGAAAAGCTGCCTTTGGAACTAAGAAAAAAATGGGAAACGCAGTAATTTAATAATTTAAACGTATAATCCGGGTTGAACTTCTTCAACTGACTGCCTTATAACAGTTGGTTGAATTCTAACCGTTCTCCATCAGGGCCAAGTATATTGAAATATTTGCAACCATTTTCCCAAAAAGGAAGAAAAACAGGTTCTTGTTCAATGACATGCAACGATCCATTCTTCAATGCAGTAAAAGCTGAATCAATATCATCCACATCGAATGTAATATGATCGATATGTCCGTCTTTCCGTTCCCTTATTTCTTTAAGTTTATTTTCAGGCAATTGGTACAATTCAATGATGACCTCCCCATTTTTCATCATCACGCATGTTCCGGTTTCGCCATCATCCTGAAATGGAGATTGCATCGCCTTGATGAACCCAAGTTGTTCGTAAAATGCTTCAGAAACAATGACATTTGTGACAGGAATACCTACATGTTGTAGGCGTTTGGTCAGACTGGAAATTTTATTTTCCATATTGGATATATTTTATTTAATTGACAATCATTTATTTAATTCTCAATTGCAACACTGCGCTAAAAGTACACAAAAGAATGATGCATTTTATTACAAATCAACTGGTGCAAAGTTTTAAATCACTTTTTGTGTGCTGAGCTGGACTTCGAACATTTCCACTTTCGGGTTCTTTCCTTTTTTTCTGATCATTTGTGCAAGGGTTGTTTCAGCTTGGTAGAGAGCCTGCAGTTCCAGAGATTAAAGATCGATAAGTTATCAATATTAATTATTAATATCCAGATAGTTGGAGGTTGAATATTCCCTTTCTTGCATTCGACTAATTGCATCTAAGAGAAGCGTAATTGATGTGAGAAGAAGGTTTAGTCTAAAAAAATGATAATTTTAGATGTTTAAAATGAAGCAATGCAGTAGTTTATTGATCCGGACTAATTAGAAGGGACTTGATTTGAAAAAATTAAAAATTCTGAAATACAGGCTAGCCGCAATTCTTTTTCTCAATCTTGTATTTTCTCTGAATGTTTTGGCCGTAAAATTTTATAGCATCAATTCTTTGTATGGAATTTCGATGCGGGAGACAAATTCTGTTTGCCAGGATGATAATGGATTTGTTTGGGCTTCTTCAAAAACAGGTATTTTAAGACTATCAAAAGACAATTATCATATTTATCGGCTTCCATACGAAACGGCAGACGTATTTAGAGTAAGGCTCACCTATAAGAACTTCAAACTTTTTGCTTATACCAATAATGGACAAGTCTTTTACTATAATCAGGTATTCGACAAGTTTGAACTGATATTGAACCTTAATCTTATCATGTTGGATATGATAATTGATGATAATGGTATTTGTTGGATCTCAACGTCTTTAGGATTGTATAAATACCAGTCAGAAAAACTTACCCCGGCTTTTGAATTTTCATCGAACAGATATGCAATAAATTGGTATGATTCGAAAAATATAATTGTAGCAAAACAGGATGGAATTTGGCTTTTCGATATCATTTCTTTGGAAAAGAAGCAGATTTTTGAAAATAGAAATCTAAGCTCTTTAGATTTTTACTCGATTTATTTCGACAAGAATCAGGATAAACTTTGGCTTGGAAGTGTGTCTGAAGGATTGTTCCAGTACAATTTCAAAAATGGAACCTGTTCCAATCAATTAAAATCAGTTTTACCTAAACAGCCCATCCTGGCTATTAAAGAGAATACTGATTCGACATTTTTAATTGGATTTGATGGTCAAGGTATTTGGGAACTTGATCGAAGAAATCAAAAGGTACTGAATATTTATAAAGAAAGCTTAGATGTTCCATTGTCTTTAAGGGGAAATGGCGTTTATGATTTGTTTTGTGATAAAAACAGCAGGGTCTGGGTGTGCACTTATAGCGGGGGACTATCGTTTTTCGATCAGGCATCTCCATTGGTTAATCAAATAGTTCATCTTCCCAACAATCCTAATTCATTAACAAATAACGATGTTAATAGTATTATAGAAGATAGTTCGGGGAAACTTTGGTTTGCATCGAATAATGGAATCAGTTGCTGGAATTTAACCACGAATAAGTGGAGTAGTTTTTACAATGACAAAGAGACGCAGGCCCAGGTATTTCTCTCACTTTGTGAAGATAACCAGGGAAGAATATGGGCAGGTACATATTCTTCGGGAGTATATCTTCTTGATGGAAAAACCGGGAAAGAGCTGGCTCATTATAATAAAAACGGGAAAGGATCCCCTTTGCTTAATGATTTTATATTTAATATATATAAAGATAGTAGCGGAGATATTTGGTTAGGTGGAGGAAGTGGTTCGGTTGTTTGTTATTTCTCAGGGGAAAACAGATTCAGAACTTATCCGAATCAATTTATTGGGTGCTTTGCTGAATTGGCAGTTAACCAGATTCTTTTAGGGTGTAGTGATGGATTGTTCCAATTAAACAAACAAACTGGTGTAGTCAAAAAATTAATAGCAGGTTTGTTGGTTCGTGATGTTCTGGTAATGGGCGGAGAGGTTTGGATTTGTACATCCGGAGCCGGATTAATCAGATATAATTACACGACCGGGAAAAAAGAGACGTTTACAACACAGATGGGATTACCATCGAATTTTGTTAATAGCATTACCTATGCTAATGATTATTTGTGGATAGGAACGGAGAGTGGTTTATGCAGGTATAATCCAAAGAATAATAATGCACTTACTTATCCTTCAATATATTCACTTTCAACGGCTTCGTTTAATAATAGTTCGCATTCTAAATTGAAAAATGGCCAATTAGCATTGGGAACGAATAATGGAGTGGTAATTTTTGCTCCAAATCTGGTTAATGGGTCTTCAACAAAAGGGAAAATATTTTTTCAGGACTTGACTGTTGCTGGTCGTTCAATCAGGGATATACCCTCTTTTAATCTGAAAACTCCCATAGATAGTTTACACGAAATTAATCTCAGGTATTTTCAAAATACGATCAGCCTTGAATTGCTTTCACTTGGCCAGACACCCGGATCAAAATTTTCCTGGGAAATGGAAGGATTCGACCAGCAATGGAGTCAGCCTACCGAATACAATATTATTACATATACAAATATTCCAAGCGGCCACTTTGTATTAAGAATAAGACTATTTGACAGTTCATTGAGCAATATGTTAGCCGAGCGGTCAATAAAAATAAATTCAATTCCTCCATTTTGGAGAACAGGATGGTTCTGGATCCTTGTTATTATTGTGATGTCCGGGATTATCTTTCTTTACTTGTTGTACTACATTAACCGGCTGAAACAGGAACATACTGAAGAAAAGGTGCGGTTTTTTACCAATACGGCACACGATATCCGGACTTCGCTGACCCTAATCAAAGCACCGGTCGAGGAATTAAGCAAAGAAAAAAACTTAACCGAATCGGGAAAATACTATTTAAATCTGGCCATTGAACAGGCAAGACAACTTACCTCTGTTGTTACCCAATTGATGGATTTCCAGAAGGTTGATGTCGGCAAGGAGCACCTGCTGCTGTCAATGACAGATATTGTAATACTTGTTTCAAACCGCAGGATCATGCTGGCTTCTTTTGCAAAAAGCAAAAATATCGAACTCGTGTTTGTTCCTGATCGTGAGAGCTACACGACTGCTGTCGATGAATCGAAAATGGAGAAAATCATCGATAACCTGATTACTAATGCAATTAAATATTCGCACAACAATGGTCAAATCCAGATTGACCTCAAAAGCGATGATAAAAAATGGATGCTTCAGGTAAAAGACAATGGAATCGGCATAAGCAAAAAAGCCCAGCGGCAGCTGTTTAAAGAATTTTACAGAGGAGATAATGCAATCAATTCAAAAGTAGTTGGCTCAGGAATTGGGCTTTTATTGGTTAAAAATTATGTGGCAATCCATGGAGGAAACATAAGTTGCAGCAGCCAGGAAAATGTCGGATCTACTTTCCAGGTTAATATTCCGTTTAAATCGGTATCGGACAAACCTGTAGCAACAAATTCACCTTCTGATATACAAACAGTTTCCATTCCTGTTATTGATGTTTTTCAGAAATCAGAAACTGAAATTCAAACTTCGAAAGAACTGAAAGTTTTGATTGTTGAGGACAATGACGATCTTTTAAATTTCATGAAGGCTACTCTAAGTAATGAATTTAACGTGTTTACAGCTGCTGATGGAGAAAAAGCCTGGGATTTCATTTCAAAACAAATTCCCGATTTGGTTGTATCTGATATCATGATGCCAAATATGGATGGTTTTGAACTGTGCAAAATCATGAAATCGACCTATGAAACCTCACATATTCCCTTGGTTCTACTGACAGCCCTGTCTGAGACAACCAATCAGTTGCATGGTTTAGGACTGGGTGCAGACGATTATTTAACCAAGCCTTTCGACATGAATCTTTTGATTCAACGAATCAAGTCTATTATTCGCAATCGGCAGGCTGTCAGGGAAAAAGCATTAAAGCTAATAAAAGGCGATTCAAACGAACCTATTCTGGCTAACGAACTCAATGATAAATTTGTGAAGAAAATGTTAGAGGTTGCCAGGGTTAACATTCCCAATACAGAATTCGACAAGGAAGAATTTGCTTCGGCAATGAATGTCAGTTCGTCACTACTTTATAAAAAGATTAAGGCGCTTACCGATCAATCGCCAACCGATTTTATCAAAACCATCAGGCTCAATCATGCCGTGGAATTATTGCAGTCAGGAAAATACACAGTTACTGAGGTAAGCGAACTTTGTGGTTTTGCCAGTTTGGGATATTTCGGCACCGTATTCAGCAAACATTTTGGGAAATCGCCCTCCGAAATTTTAGAATAAACGAATAGTTACAGTTACATCACCTGCTCATATTATCAGTTCAAAAATCTGAAGGTTCCCTCCTTTTTCCCGGGTTTCCGCACTTCCTCAAAAAAGATTTTGTGATGATTGCTGCTGGCTATTGGAAACTGACTACTGGCAGACTCGCTTACTTAAAAGATCGGAAACTATCATACCATTTAGGATTAGGGTCAAATAGCTCGCACAATCTAGCTAGCTGCAAGTAGCCAAAGTCCAGGTATTTATTGCGTAAACAATTTAAAAGCAGTTTGCAAAATTATCCGCACCATTCGTCAAAGAACCAAATTTATCCAAAATCAACAATCAAATATCTATTATTGAAAGTCTACATCTGAGGCTCTTCATAATTTTACACCACTCAATAACTAATAAACCGGAATTTTTATGACAATACATTTCAATGGCTATTAAGCCAGGCAAAAACAGGTCAACCATAGATTAAATCGGAAAGTAAAGTCTGAGCCTCCGACAAATGGATTTTGTAGCAGAAGACCGACATGGTACGATTTTTCTGCAAGATTCATTTTCTCTTATTTATAGGTCAATGAGTGAGCTAAATAACAACTAAATCAAAACAAAATATGCAAAAAAAAAGAAATGCCTTTAGTAGATCTCGGTAACCAGAGACAGGTTATTACCGGTAAAAAACTACCGGTGATAAAATTAACTTATTTCCTTATCAATTAATTAATTAACAAAATTTAAACTAATGAAAAAAAACAGGTTAGTACGGGTTGCAATCATGATGCTACCTATGTTGCTATTGTCGTTTTGGACCTATGCCCAATCCGTTCGGGTCAAGGGTACTGTAACCGATGAGGGCGGAACCACGATTGTGGGAGTAAATGTTGTAGTCAAGGGAACAACTACTGGTATTACAACTGATGTAGATGGAAAATATCAGATTGATGCCGATTCTAAATCAACGCTATCTTTCTCATTTATTGGGTATAAAACCCAGGAAATTCGTGTAGCGAATCAAAAGGAGATCAACATCAAGCTCCTTTCGGACAATTTGCAGGTTGATGAAGTGGTTGTAGTAGGATATGGCGTGCAACGGAAAGAAGCTGTGACAGGTTCAGTTGCTTCAATGAAAGGAGACATTTTACGCGAAATGCCATCTTCGAATATCTCGCAAGCTTTACAAGGACGAGTGGCAGGTGTGGATATGCAGCAAACCTCAACTAAGCCGGGTGCCACAATGCAAATCCGTATTCGCGGTACGCGTTCGATAAATGCCAGCAACGACCCGCTGGTGGTGCTTGACGGTATCCCTTTTGCCGGGACAATCGCCGACATCAGTACCGACGACATCAAGAGCATTGATATATTGAAAGATGCCTCTGCAACTGCCATTTACGGCTCTCGCGGAGCCAACGGTGTTATTTTGATAACATCCAACAAAGGGAAAAAAGGACAAAAACCACAGTTTGCCTACAATGGGTATTATGGCGTGAAATCTGCTATTAAATACCCTATGATGCATACAGCCGAATATATTGCGCTACGGACATTAGCCGGTAAAAATTTAGTAAATGGTATAGATGAATCTAATGATGTAGATACCGATTGGCAAGATTTGTTTTATCGGAATGGTATTGTAACAAGCCACGATATAGGCGTTTCGGGTGGTACCGAAAAGGGAAGCTACAAGTTCGGCGTAGGCTACTATAAAGATGAAGCCGTAATACCTGGTTCCGACTATAGCCGTTTTTCGATGCGCGGTTCGCTTGATCAGGAAGTAGGCAAATTCTTCCGCTTCGGCTTTACTTCAAACAGTAACTTTAACGTTACTGACGGTGCTGGCTTAGGGATGTATGGTGTATTAAGTATGACGCCTATTGCCAATCCTTATAATGCTGATGGTACGTGGAAAAGAACAGTATCCATGCCGCAAGATGTTCAGTGGGTGTATTCAAGAGATATTATAAATAATTTGGGAGATAAATGGAAAGACCAAACCAAAGCTTTTGGTTCTTATAATTCTGCATATGGCGAAGTAAATATCCCCGGCATAGAAGGCTTAAAGGCTCGCGTCAATGTTGGCGCTAACTTCAGAATGAGCAATGGTGGAAGCTACACAGGAATGGGGATTTTCAACTCTTCACCTGATAACCCTTCACTTGCTAATATCAATAACTCGCTTACCACCAACTGGGCAGTTGAAAACCTGCTGACCTTCGACCGCACCTTTGCCGTGAAGCATCGGGTGAATGCAGTTGCGATGTACTCTGCAGAGGAAACCAGATACAACAGGTCATCAATTTCGAGAAAGAATATTGCTTCCGATACCTTCCAATTCTACAATCTGGGGCAGACTTCTACCGGTAGTAATGATGATATAACGATTGACGCTAATAACCAAAACTATCAGGTTAGTGGATTAATGTCGTACATGGGACGTGTAATGTACTCTTTCGACGACCGCTATATGTTGAGCGCTACCGTCCGTTCTGATGCCTCATCACGGCTGGCACCAGGTCACCAGTGGCATACCTATCCTGCTTTATCTGTTGGATGGAATATCATGAAAGAATCATTTATGAAGGGTATCCCAACGATAGATGCGTTGAAGTTGCGTGCCGGTTACGGACAAACTTCCAACCAATCTGTTGATCCATACGCTACTCTTGGCCTTTTAAGCACAAGACCTTACAACTTTGGGGCAACGAATTCCATTGGGTATTACGTATCCCAACTGCCTAACCCTAATTTAGGATGGGAGTTCTCTGTCACAAAGAACTTAGGTTTGGACTTCTCACTGTTTAAAAACCGTCTGTCAGGTACCGCAGAATACTATGTGACAGATACGAAGGATATTCTTTTGAGTGTTAATCTGCCAGTCACATCGGGTGTGAGCAGCATTACACAAAATGTAGGTGCAACCCAAAACCATGGATGGGAACTTTCGCTGAATGGCGTGATATTGGACAACCTTAACGGCTGGACATGGGACGCCGGAGTCAACGTATATGGCAACAAAAACAAATTGTTAGCCCTTGCTTCAGGACAGACAGAGGATAAGACGAACTGGTTTTTTGTAGGTCATTCCCTTAATGTAATCTACGATTATACAAAAGTTGGAATTTGGCAGGAAGCCGATAAGGATTTAGTAAAAAAATATGAAGGACCTGCAGGAGTACCTGGTATGATAAAGGTGCAATATACCGGCACCTATAATGCAGATGGTACACCGACAAGAATAATTGGATCCGATGACCGTCAGGTTCTTGAATGTGATCCTGATTTTCAGGGTGGCTTCAACACGCGAGTAGCTTATAAAGGATTTGACATGACCATCGTCGGTTCTTTTCAGTCCGGCGGTATCCTTAACAGCACCCTTTACGGATCAGCAGGCTATCTCAATATAAATGACGGACGCAGAGGACAAATAAAGGTGGACTACTGGACACCTACAAACACAGGTGCCAAATATCCATTACCCGGCGGCCCAACAGATAGTAACAATCCAAAGTATGGCTCTACCTCGGGTTACTTCGACGCATCGTATCTGAAAGTACGTACAATTACATTTGGGTATAACTTCAACCAAAAATGGATAAAAAATGCCGGTTTTGAAAAACTGCGGCTTTACGCCTCAGTGCAAGCCCCATTTGTGTTGTTCTCACCTTACCACAAAGAATCAGGTATGGATCCCGAAACCAACACATATGGTAATGATGGTGCAAATGCGGCAGTACCTTATGCTTACGCCCTTAGGCGTTTGCTGACTGTAGGATACAACACGCCTTCAACGCAGAACTACATAATGGGTATCAATTTAACATTCTAAAAAATTCAAGAATGAAACGTATAAATATTAATAAATACATAGGAATAACTCTATTGTCGTTGTTCCTGATAGGATGTTCTGACATTTTGGTAGAACAGCCACGCAGCATTTTTACACCCGGTTTTTTCCAAACCCAGGCAGGTGTAATGGGAGGATTAACATCAGGTTATGCCCACTTGCGCTGGTTGTACGGTAACGGTTACGTTTTAAACATCAGCCAAATCAGCACCGATGAATCAACATGGGGTCAGAATTCTGATGGAAATGTTAAAAACGCAGATTTTTCCGGCGTGGGGAAGCTCGATGCATCCAATAGCAATGCAAGCGTAATTTGGGGTAACACTTTCCCTAACATTAATACGATGAGTGGTGTCATTGAAAATGCTGCCATAGTTGGAACAATCTCTCCTGCACTGATTGCCGAAGCCAGATTCTTCCGTGCGTTAGACTACTTTTTGCTGGTACAAACATTCGGTGGCGTGCCTTTGGATTTGGGCGCAGGAGAACTGAAGTTTAACACGACTACTGCAAGAACCTCAGTGCGCAACACTGTACCACAGGTCTATACCAAAGGCATATTTCCAGACCTGCTCACTGCGATCAACGATTTGCCGGCAAAAGGAAGGGTAACCGGAGGTTTAACTAAAACGGCTGCCCGCTTATATTTGGCAAAAGCTTACCTGACCTATGCATGGTGGCTCGAAAATCCAAACAATATTCCTACGTATCCGGCGAGTGACCGAACCGACCCTGACGGAAAAACTGCCGCTCAGTATTTCCAGATGGCATACGATATTGCAACAGCTGCCATAGGCGATCCGGGACCTTTTGGCTTACAGAAATCATTCTATGATGTAAATGTGGCTACAAATGATCGTAATAATGAAATACTTTTATATGCCGACCACACGCAGACAAGTGCAACTTATAATGGTGGCGACCTTAGTTATAGCGGTGGGGGCTTCTCCTCTGATAACTTTGCTGGTTGGTTTGAGCAGTGGAACTATACAGTTATTAGGAGTTCTACAGATGGTACCTCATATGGTACAAGTTCTGTTCAGCGTGAAGCATCACAACCCCTGGGACGTCCATGGACTATGCTGGCTCCCCCTTTGGGTATATTTAAAAATACCTTTGCCGACAAAAAGAATGATTCACGCTACGACGGTACCTTTACAACTGTTTACCGTGGCAATTGGGCTAAAGGTGGTGTCACTAATGCGACTTTGTATAATGCAAATAAAATGATGGTTGCCAATGGCGCTCCAATACTATCATTCCTAAACAACGATACGACAGGTATTGATTACACTAATTCAGTATATAAAAGTGGTGTTGGGGCAGGTGTTTTACCTACAAGAGCCGATTTTGTGATAGAACCGAGCAATATAAGCAGGATTGCATATCCGGGAAACTGGAAGATTGGACCTTACCGCACCGACAATGGCACCGGATTGGGTCAACCAAATGGCAGCAGCACCCGTCCATGGAATATTGCAAAGTTCTCTGAGCTCTACTTTATATCTGCCGAAGCGGCTGTGAAGGGCGCAACGACACAGGCAGGTAAAAGCGCCATAGAATTGATTAATGTTATTCGTGCACGCGCCGGAAAATGGAGCTTTAGCAATAGTGGAAATGCTGCTAAAGTAGCGGACAATAGCGCTGCTATGATTGTTGCCACGCCTGCAGCTATAGATATTAACTATATATTGGCAGAACGTTCGCGTGAATATTTTGGCGAAGGTTATCGCTGGTACGATTTGGTACGTACTCAAAAATGGATGGAACTTTCAAGTTCTTTCACAATTTGCGGTGCTAAGAACCAGAATGACTGGAATGACCATACGCAGGGAACATTTACACGTACCATAACTACCGGTAACTACCTTCGTCCTGTTCCTACAAGTCAGCTTGATGGTATGGAAATGACAACCGAAGAAAAAGCCGCATATCAAAACCCCGGTTATTAATATCCAGATAGTTCTTCAATTACCTACTGAGATTAAGTAATTTATTTAGAAGGAAGATTAGTAGATTAGTAAATAACAGAGAGGGACATCGTCCGATTACCAATCGTTCGGGTCCCTTTCTTTTTCCCGGGAATAAAACTTTTAAATTGCACCTAAATAACAGCAAAATAAAAATGATCAACCAACCCAAAATAACCGTGATAACCAACCGACTTCAGGTTTTTATTAAATTGTTGATCGTATTTTTAGTGTTTACCACAATTGCATTAAATCCTAATGATTTGTTAGCAAATGATTTGGGCCGGAAACTGGGGTCCCAATTATCAACAACTCCTGACAAAGGTTCGTTTGCTCTTATAACAAATGGGAAACCCGCACCTCTGGCATATTCTTCGAACGATTTCAAAGGAGTTTCCATGGCGTTGAACTACTTCAAGTCAGATCTGAAAATGGTTTCGGGAAGCGAAACGCAACTTGCTGTTGACGCACTTCCTTCCGCATCACAACTGGTGATTGCAGGAACACTCGGACATAGCAAACTAATTGATCAGCTGGTAAGTGAAAGGAAAATTGATTTATGTGTATTGAAAGGGAAATGGGAGCAATTCATCATTCAGGTAGTTGAAAATCCGTTCCCGGGAATTGAAAAGGCTTTGGTAATCGCCGGAAGTGACAAGCGCGGAACAATATTCGGGATTTTTGAAGTGTCGAAACAAATGGGTGTTTCTCCCTGGTATTGGTGGGCCGATGTTCCTGTTGAACCGCAATCAAATATTTATGTGAAAGCGCAGAGGTTCACTTTGGGCGAGCCGGCGGTAAAATACCGTGGCATATTCCTGAACGATGAAGAACCAGCACTCGGGCGATGGGCTGTTGAGAAATTCGGAGGTTTTAACAGCCAATTCTACGAAAAACTGTTCGAACTGATGCTGCGAATGAAATCAAATTTTCTGTGGCCGGCCATGTGGTGGGGTGCTTTCAATAGTGACGACCCGAAAAATCCGCAACTAGCCGATGATATGGGGATTGTGATGAGTACATCTCATCACGAACCGATGATGCGTGCCCATGCAGAATGGAAAGCAAGTCCAGTGGGCGACTGGAACTACAATACCAATTCAACTGTTCTAAAGGAGTTTTGGCGAAAAGGGATTGAACGAATGGGCAAAAGGGAGAGCATTGTAACCCTTGCTATGCGTGGAAATGGCGATGAAGCCATGTCGGCAAGCACCAATGTGTCATTGCTTCAGCGAATTGTTGAAGACCAGCGAAAAATTATTACTGAAGTTACCGGAAAACCAATTACTGAAACGCCACAGGTTTGGGCGCTGTATAAAGAAGTACAGGATTACTACGACAACGGAATGCGCGTTCCCGATGATGTTACGTTACTGCTATGCGACGACAATTGGGGAAACATCCGAAAATTGCCCAAGCCGGGCGATCCCAAACGTATCGGAGGTTACGGAATCTACTATCATTTCGACTATGTGGGCGATCCGCGCAACTACAAATGGCTCAATACATCACCTATTCAACGCACCTGGGAACAGATGAACATGGCGTATCGTCATGGTGTCGACCGAATCTGGGTGGTAAATGTGGGTGACCTGAAACCAATGGAATTTTCCACTGAATTTTTCCTCGATTTTGCGTGGAACCCCGATCAGTGGCCTGCGGATAAGTTATTTGAATATACCCGACAATGGTCCGAGAATCAGTTTGGATCAAAATATTCAGCCGAAATTGCTTCGTTGATTGATGATTATACACGTTTCAACAGCCGGCGCAAACCCGAATTGATGGAACCAAACACCTATAGTTTGACCAATTACCAGGAAGCCGACCGCGTTGTAAATGAATACAATGCATTAGCCGAAAAGGCTCAATCGCTTTACGGAAAAATGCCGGACAATTATAAAGATGCTTTCTTTGAATTGGTCTTACACCCTATTACAGCCTGTGCAAATCTGAATGATTTGTATGTTACCGTTGGCAAAAACAGGTTATATGCCGCACAAGGGAGGGCTGCCACCAATGAATTATCGCAGGAAGCCGAAAAACTTTATAAAAACGATTCAATTATTTCAGATCGGTACAATCATAAAATTGCCGGTGGTAAGTGGAACCACATAATGGATCAAACCCATATCGGCTATACATACTGGCAGCAACCCGCTAAAAATTCTATGCCAAGTGTTGATACCATCGTGGTGAAACAGGGTGCAGAAATAGGAGTTGCCATTGAAGGTTCGGATAAATGGTGGCCGGTAAATAGGGAGAAAGCAGTACTTCCGCAGCTTGATCCAATTCAGAATCAACGTTTTTATATTGATATTTTCAACCGCGGATCTCAACCCTTCGATGTCATCATAAAACCTGCCTCAAAACTGGTGAAGATTTCGGCAACTAAAGTCATGATTGAAAAAGAGTTGCGCATTTGGGTGGAAGCGGACTGGCGGATAATGCCAAAAACAGTTACTGAAGTTCCAATCACCATTTCAGGTGCGGGGAAAACAATTGAGGTGGTTGCCGTATTAAATCCTTTGCTGAATATCAACCGGAAAGAACATGGTTTTGTTGAAAGTAACGGCTATGTGGCCATCGAGGCAGCACATTATTCCAACCTTAAGAGCAAAGGCGAAACCGGTTGGCAAAAAGTTCACGGACTTGGAAGAACACTTTCAGCAATGATGCCGATTCCGGTGAACTCTCCGTCAATTTCACTTGATCAAAATTCACCAGGAATGGAATACGATGTTCTTTTCAATACTTTCGGAGAAGTAACCGTTTCAACATTGATTTCACCTACCTTGAATATCTACAACAACGAAGGACTTTGTTTTGCCATTTCGATCGATAATGAACAACCTCAGATTGTGAATATTCACAAAGGGAAAACTTATCAGGATTGGATGGAATCGGCTCGTCGCAACATCGTGGAATTGAAAACGAAGCATACCATTGAAAAACCGGGAAAACACACCCTCAAAATCTGGATGATTGACCCCGGAATTGTGCTACAAAAGATACTCATCGATTGCGGCGGGTTAAAACCTTCTTATTTAGGTCCACAGGAATCAAAGAAATTATAAATCAATAAAATAAAATGAAAAGCTTATTTGTAAAAAGAATCAATCTGCTTGCCATTATTCTGTTGGGAGTTACAATTACGACAGTAATTGCTCAAACAAAACAGAAACCAGGATATTTGGTGAAAGATATTTACATTGCCGACCCTTCAGCCCATGTCTTCAACGGAAAAATATTCGTTTACCCATCACACGATATTGAAGCAGGAATTCCGGTGAATGATAACGGTGATCATTTTGCCATGCGCGATTACCACGTGTTTTCGATTGATAAAGTTGGAGGCTCGGTAACAGATCATGGTGTAGTACTTGATGTAAACCAAGTTCCATGGGCCGGACGCCAAATGTGGGCGCCTGATGCAGCCTACAAAAACGGAAAATATTACCTCTATTTTCCCGCAAAAGATAAAACCGATATTTTCAGAATTGGCGTTGCAGTAAGTGACAAACCTGAAGGTCCATTTAAACCGGAATCAAATCCTATCATCGGAAGTTTCAGTATCGACCCAGCCGTTTTTACCGATTCCGATGGAAAAAGCTATATGTATTTTGGAGGTATTTGGGGAGGACAGTTGCAGCGATACCGCAATGGGAAAGCGATTGAAAGTGGCGCTCAACCAGCTGCTGATAAACCTGCTTTGAGTCCACAGGTTGCCATGATGAGCAAAGACATGCTGCAATTTGCTGAAAGTGCCAAAAATATTGAGATTCTTGGGCCAGATGGCAAACAGTTCAAATCGGGCGATAATGAAAGACGCTTTTTTGAGGCTTCGTGGATGCACAAATACAATGGCAAATATTACTTCTCCTATTCAACCGGTGATACGCATAAGTTGTGTTACGCTACCGGTGATAATCCGTATGGACCGTTTACCTATCAGGGAGTTATCCTGACTCCAGTAGTTGGTTGGACTTCTCATCATTCCATATTGGAATTTAAAGGGAAATGGTACTTGTTCTATCACGACAGCAAACCTTCAGGTGGGAAAACATGGTTACGAAGTGTAAAAGTGGTAGAGATGGCATACAATGCTGACGGAAGTATTAAAACAATTGAAGGTATAGAATAATGAAACGGACAGTAATAGCTAAAAAGAAACAGGTCACAGAAAGTTCAAATCACATCTTTAAATTGCTTTTTGCTTTTCTTTTCCTCATTTCCATGACCTCTTTTGGCCAGTTAAAACTACCTCGGCTTATTCAGGATGGGATGATACTTCAGCGCGAAGCCCCAGTAAAAATCTGGGGATGGGCATCGGTTGGACAAAAGGTGACACTTCATTTTAATAACCAATCGTTTAATGCTGTTACCGGCAAAGACGAAAAGTGGCAAATCACGCTTCCTGCTCAAAAAGCAGGCGGTCCGTTCACGATGGAAGTCGTTGCAGACAATCGTATTTCGTTGAAAGACATTTGGTTTGGCGAAGTATGGCTATGCTCGGGACAGTCGAACATGGAATACCCCATGAACCGACTAACCGATAAGTATGCCGATGTCATTGCCAAATGCGAAAACCGCAACATCCGGCAGTTTAAGGTACCGCAGGTGTACGACTTCAATGCTCCGAAAGACGATTATTCTTCAGGAAATTGGGTTGCAGTCAGTCCTAAAACCATTCTCGATTATTCGGCAGTGGCATATTTTTTTGCGCGTGATTTGAACGAGAAATATCATGTACCCATCGGGATTATAAATGCCAGCGTGGGAGGTTCTCCTGCAGAAGCGTGGATGAGTGTTGAGGCATTGAAGGAATTTCCCGGCTATCTGGCTGAAGCCGAAAAGTTCAAAAATCAGATGTACATCGATCAAATCCAGACCAGCGAGCACAAGGCAAGTAACGATTGGTATGCAAAGTTAAACCAGACAGATAAAGGATTACAATCACGTCCAACCTGGAAAGACCCGGCTTTCAATGCTTCTTCGTGGCCAACCATGCCTATTCCATCCTATTGGGCCGATCATGGTTTGGGTGAAGTAAACGGAGTGGTGTGGTTCCGAAAGGAGATTGATGTGCCCGCTTCGATGATCGGGAAACCGGTCCGTTTGTTCATGGGGCGTATTGTTGATGCTGATTCAGTTTTCATCAATGGGAAATTGGTAGGAACCACTGGTTATCAATATCCTCAGCGTAATTACCATGTTCCCGCGGGTGTGCTTCAAGCCGGAAAAAACACTATTGTGGTCAGGATAATCAGTAATTCAGGCCTCGGAGGTTTTGTCAAAGAAAAGCCCTACCAGCTATTTAATGAGATAGATACAATTAACCTGGCTGGAAACTGGCAATATCAGTTGGGATGCAAGATGGCACCTGCTCCCGGACAAACCTTTGTGAATTGGAAACCTACCGGATTGTACAACGGCATGTTGGCTCCGGCAAATAATTATGCCATCAAAGGCACATTGTGGTATCAGGGCGAATCGAATGCTGAACGGTATCAGGAATATCAAAAACTGCTGACAGCCTTAATTACCGATTGGCGAATGAAGCACGATCAGGGAAATTTCCCTTTCATCATTGCGCAACTTCCCAACTTTATGGAAGCAAACGATCAGCCATCGGAAAGTGATTGGGCCTGGTTCAGAAATACTCAACTGAAAACATCCCTTTCAGTTGAAAACACGGCCCTCACTGTCAACATCGACCTGGGCGATTGGAACGATATTCATCCGCAGAATAAAGAAGAAGTTGGTAGACGATTGGTATTGGCGGCTGAACGGTTAGCCTATCATGATAAAAAAGTAGTCTCTTCTGGCCCAATCTATCAGTCCATGAAAGTGAAAGGAAATAAAGTTGAACTCACCTTTACTAATTGCGGAAGCGGATTAGTGACAAAAGATGGGAATGCACTCAAACAGTTTGCCATTGCCGGAATAGATGGTAAATTTGTTTGGGCACAAGCCAAAATCGAAGGCGATAAGGTGGTTGTTTGGAATAACACTATTTTGAATCCGGTTTCTGTGCGTTATGCCTGGGCCGACAATCCCAAAGGTGCCAATTTGTATAATGCTGAAAGGTTACCCGCTTCACCATTTAAAACCGATTAATAATTTTTAGTCAAACAAATGATCCAATGTAAAATTTGAACTGTTAAAAAATAAGTTGATCCATTCCTTTGATCCTGGTAATCCGTACAATCATTAATGAATTAATAAATGAAAAAAGCATTTGAAGTCAAGAATCCTGACTTTGCGTTAAGTCCTTATTCAGGAATGACAAAAAGACATTATATAGAATTGGCAAAGTATTTATTGGAGCGGGCTTTCGTTCATGTTGACTCCATTGAAACTCCGTTGACATTTCCTTCGGTTCCCGGTAAAACATATCCTGAGCCAAATGCTCCGGAATGGCGATATCGCTCTTTGGAGTTTGAAGCGCTGGAAAGGACATTTACTCTTTCCGGCCCGTTGATCCATATCGACCCTGAAACGACGATTAAAGGTATCAATCTTCGGGATTACTATTCCTTGCAAATCTACAATGCCCTTACTCCGGGACATCCCAATTCACTGCCATTACCGGAAGATTTGCCCGACTCCAATTATCAGTTTACCTGTGAGTTCGGGGGATTGTTTAAAACATTGCTATTGATGCCTGATACCATTTGGTTCCACTTTACACTGAGGCAAAGGGACGAGATGGTCGTAACCATTTCAAAATGGGCTCACCACAGAACGACGCAAAATAATTGGCGGATATTTAATATCATAACCCTTTCTTTCCTGAAAAAGTATGGATACGAAATTGATGATGGCCTATTGAAAAGTCATCTTTTGTGGGTGGCTTCCTATCATTCAGGTAATGGCTGGTATCTCGAGCAAACCTATAATTACTATTCGATCAGTCTTTTCATTGTTTATACAACCATTTGGAACAGGACTTTCGGCGATGAACATTACCCGGAGATCGCTGAAACTATTGAGAAGTCGGCACAGAAATTGATGGAATCGCTCACCAGCTTTTTTGGACGGGATGGTTCTATCAATATGTGGTCGAGAAGCATTTGCTATCGGACATGGGTTTCCGGGGCCTTCCCTGTATCTTTTATGTTGAAGGATAAAACCCTTGTGGATGCAGGTTGGGCCAGGCGGCTTTGTTCAGGGTCCCTGTTGCAATTTGTTACGCGTGAAGATTTCTATTGCAATGATATCCCCAGCCTTGGATTTTACGGACAGAAGGAATACATGGTGCAAAACTATAGCTGCGCAGGCAGTCCTTTTCTAATGTTTCTCCCCTTTATCTGCCTTGCACTCCCGGATGATTCACCCTTTTGGACCGCCAAAGAAAACGAGGGGATTTGGGAAACACTAGGAAACAATTCTCATAAAGTTGTTCTTGAAAATCCTGGACTTGTTCTTGTTAATCACGGGAAAACAGGCACATCTGAAATAATCCCGGGAAAAGTTTACTACGACGATCCAAATTATTCTAAACTTGTTTACAATACACATTTCCCGTGGGAAGACCACAATCCGCAGGGTGGCACATCGATGGAATACAGTTTCCGCAGTCAGGATCCAAGAGATTTAAGAGGTGACGATGTCAATTTTTACCTTACCGGTAAAAAGGTGGAAAACGATTCGGAAAGAAACCGATCGTTTACGATTTCGCAAAGCATGTTTTTTAACGGAGTACGAAAGGATGTTTTATACCGGCAGGCAATCATGCGAAGACCACCAAATAATGGGGTTGGGTATATTATTGATTTGGCGGAAATAACCATTCCCGGCGGTGTTATCCGGGTTGATCGTTCGCGACTAGCTTTTGAGTATGAATTAACGCTTGGGCATTTCGGGATGCCGCATATTGATGGTAAAGAGGCCGTAGTTAATCAATTTGAAGATGGAACCAAAAAGGTGATAACGGCATCTATTCCGGGAAGAAGAATAGCCTTGATCACCTATAATGGTTGGGATACACTGGAAAGTCTGGTTCATAAAAACCGAAATGCAGAAGCAGATGAGAGTACGGTCATCTATGCCTCTAAAAAAAGGATGGCAAAAAATCCTGCGATGGAATTAATGATCACGGTTATGTTGCATAAAATGGATGACAATGAGTGGACTGAAGAAGAATTATCGCCCATAAAGGATATCAAAATCACGGATATTACGCCCACTTATTCGGCTTTGGGAGCGACAATAACCCTGTACAATAACGAGAAATATGAAATTGATTTTAAAGACATTGATGGGGAAAGGACTTGTTAATATATTCATTGCCCTGATCGGATTGATTTTCAATGTTCAGCCATTGTTCGCTCAGCAGCAGCCAGGGAAAACTGAGCAGGGAAGTATTCTCAGACAGCGCATTTCCATTAACGAAAACTGGAGCTTCTTTAAATATGATTCGATTTCAAATGCCGACAACCTGATTTACGATGTTCGTCCTGAAGTAACCGATAATAAAGACAACAAGGTAGCCGATTCCAAACCAACCGAAGCTGTTGCATATAAAGCTACTCATGAAGTGCTCAAACCCTGGATTTTACCTTCTGGAAATAACTTTATAAAAGATCCTGAAAAACGACATGTTCGTCCCAAAGGCAATCCCGGTGGCGATTTCCCGTTTGTGCAAACAAATTTCGATGATAGTTCGTGGGAAAAAGTAAATCTCCCGTACGATTGGGCAATCAAAGGACCTTTCCAGAAAGGGTGGAATTCTGAAGTTGGTGGGGGAATGGGACGTCTCCCAATTAATGGTGTAGCATGGTATCGTAAAAAACTGGATATTCCGTCTTCGGATGCTGATAAATCCATTTTTCTCGATATCGACGGAGCCATGTCGTATGCCATAGTTTGGCTCAATGGAAAGCTTGTTGGTGGCTGGCCTTACGGCTACAATTCATGGAGATTGGATCTCACACCGTATATCGTTCCCGGTGGTGAAAATCAACTGGCCATCCGGGTCGACAATCCCAACAATTCGGCCCGTTGGTATTCCGGCGCTGGAATCTACCGTAATGTTTGGCTAACCAAGACCAATCCGGTTCATGTTGGTCAGTGGGGAACTTTTGTTACAACGAGCAATGTTTCGAAGTCTTCTGCTACAATCAATCTGGTAGTTACAATCGACAACGATAGCAAGACCGGCACAAAAGTTGAAGCTGCTACCATCATTTTTGCGTTGGATGCTAATGGCAATAAATCTGGCAATTCGGTTGCCGGTTTCTCACCATTGAGTTCAAATGTAGCTGCAGGAGAGAACTCAAAGTTGGAAGGTTCAGTTATTATCAAAAATCCAAAACTCTGGGGACCACCGCCAACTCAAAAACCGAACCGCTATGTTGCCGTTACAACTTTATCACAAAATGGCAAGCTCATCGACTCGTATGAAACCCGGTTTGGTATTCGCTCGCTGGAATTTAACCCCGACAAAGGAATATTCGTCAATGGAGAACATATTCAAATTAAGGGCGTCAACCAACACCACGATCTTGGCGCTTTGGGTGCGGCTTTCAATACTCGTGCTGCCGAACGACAGTTGGAGATATTGCGTGAGATGGGTTGCAACGCCATCCGTATGGCGCACAATCCACCGGCTCCAGAGTTGCTCGAACTGACCGACCGGATGGGTTTCCTCGTTATAGATGAGATATTTGATTCGTGGGAACGGAAAAAAACACCGCACGACTTTCACCTGATCTTTCCCGATTGGTCGGAACCCGATACGCGTGCTTTTATCCGCCGCGACCGGAATTGTCCTTCAGTAATTATGTGGAGTTTTGGCAATGAAATTGGAGAACAATATACTGCAGAAGAAGGCGCGGCAGTTGGGAAACGGTTATATGACATTATAAAGGAAGAGGATTCGATACGATCAACTACCTGTGCGATGAATTATGCAAAACCCGACATGGCACTACCCGCAGTTCCCGATATAATTGGTCTCAATTATCAGGGGGAAGGGATTCGACAGGATCCCGAGTTTGAAGGGACTGATCGTATACGCACTGCCCCACAATACGATGCTTTCCATGCAAAATTTCCCAATAAATTAATTATCAGCACCGAAACTGCCTCCGCCTTCAGCAGCCGCGGGATTTACCTCTTCCCTGTTTCAAAAGCGATCAGTGGGCCCGTGCGGGATGGTCGGGGCGGCGATTCAAAGATTTGCCAGGTAAGTTCCTACGAACTCCATGCCGTTGATTTTGGTTCCAGTGCAGACAAAGTTTTTGAATCGCTTGAACAACATCCGTTTGTTGCTGGCGAGTTTGTCTGGAACGGCTTTGACTATATTGGAGAACCAACGCCTTATTATGAAGCACGCAGTTCGTACTCAGGCATCATTGACCTTGCTGGGTTCAAAAAAGACCGGTTCTACCTTTACCAATCACATTGGCGCCCTAATCTGCCAATGGCACATATATTTCCGCATTGGAATTGGCCGGAACGTATTGGACAAGTTACCCCGGTGCATATTTTCACCTCGGGCGATGAAGCAGAATTATTCCTTAATGGAAAATCTTTAGGGATAAAGAAAAAAGGCGCATTTGAATACCGTTTGCATTGGGATAATGTGCTTTATGAACCTGGTGAGTTGAAGGTAGTCGCCTACAAAAACGGAAAGAAGTGGGCTGAAGAAGTCGTGAAAACAACCGGAGAAGCGACACAATTGCGGGCAACAGTTGACCGTCCCCAAATTCTAGGTGATGGAAAAGATCTGGCCTTCATTACGGTGCAGATAACAGATAAGAACGGACTTATGGTGCCTCGCTCAAATAATCCGATTGGGTTCAGCGTTGAGGGCCCCGGAGAAATTGTAGCAACCGATAACGGTGATTCATATAACATGGTTTCATTTGCGTCACATAAGCGTGAAGCGTTTAATGGATTGGCTTTGGTAATCGTCCGTTTCAAGGCGGGTAATTCGGGAACGATTACAGTGACAGCAAAATCTCCCGGGCTGAAGGACGCTCAAGTGAAAATCAAAAGCAAGTAAGTGGACTGAAAATGAGTAATTAAACCATCATTGAAAATTTCTATACATTTATTGTTCCTGCATATTACAATGTATTCCAATGTTCAGCAAACTAATAGCGACAATTGAAACGGAACTTACACCAACCCGAGATTATCTATGCCGATTTTCCCGACCCCGATGTGATTCGGATTGATTCGATTTCAGCAAATGCTATGATATTGATGGATGCAACCGGTATGCGAAGGGACAATGGGCGACTAATTTGAAAGATTAAAAATGGTCTATATTTATCGTTCAGCAATAATCATAAAAGAATAAATGTGTGTTATTTTAATCCTGTTTTTTAATATTATTTGCTTTTTCTGTTAAGTGACTTAGCGGACAATAGCAATTTTTCACTATAACATATAGAAGTAAATAAATGATATACTGATATATGTATCGATTTTGTATCCAATTTTGCAGGATGATTAAGTATATTAACTGAGCTATTAAGTAAAATTTGAAAAATCAGGCACCTGAAGTAAATAAAATAAAATTCTAACCAATTAAAAGTGATAAATTTATAGCGAAACTCTAACACTTAAAAACCATTCTAATTGTCATGAATTTAATCAATCAAAAACTAAAATTCTCCGAGAAAGTCGGTTATGCACTTGGTGATGGTGCTGCAAACATTGCATGGCGCGGTGTGGCCACATTTTTATTTATCTTTTATACCGATGTGTTTGGACTGAATCCTGCTGTAGTTGGTGTCCTTTTTCTAATTGCCCGATTTGGAGATGGAATTATCGATATTCTAATGGGTATCGTATGCGACAGAACCAACTCAAAATATGGAAAATTCCGTCCTTGGATATTATGGACAGCCATTCCTTTGGGAATAACTTTATCGTTGCTGTTTACAACACCAAACTTAGGTCCGACGGGGAAAGTCATTTATGCCTATGCTACTTACTTATTGTTTTTTCTGATTTACACAGCTAATAATATTCCCTATGGTGCCTTAATGGCTGTAATGTCTCCCGACGACAAAGAACGCACAAGCCTGGGTTCGTATCGAATGGTTGGCGCTTTTACAGGCGGAATGGTGGTCCAGGGTGCATTGTTGTTTTTAGTGGCACACTTTGGAAATATCGATCCAACCATTAATGTACAGAAACTGGAAGCGAAAAAATACGAAGTTACAGTATCGACCCATGAGGACATTAAAAATGTAAACATCAAAACCAAAGATGGAATAGCCCTTTTTACCTGGGCCGGGGCTGCATTTACCGATAGCATTAATGCACCGACCGTAGGCAAAAGTTTTTCGATGAAAGCAGATAAAGATTATTCTTTTATCATAACCGGAGAAGAAAAACTTGAAGCCAAAAACATCAGCATTATCGATCAGAAAAGAGGCTACAGTTCTGCCATTTACATCATGTCTTTTTTCTTATCACTTTTTCTAATGGTGACTTTTGCCACCACAAAAGAGCGTGTCCAACCTCCAAAAGATCAGGAAACAAATTTGCTTAAAGATTTGAAAGATCTGATCAGAAACCGGCCATGGATTATACTTCTATTCATCGGCATACTTTTCAATGTTTACAACTCTATAAAACAGGGCATTGTAGTTATCTACTTTAGCCATTATTTGCACAATCAGTTATTGGCCGCATCTTTTATGATAGGATTAATGTTGGCTTCAATCGCAGGCGCAATGATTACAGCTCCATTGGGGAAAAAATATGGGAAACGTAATTTGTTTATTGGCGCCTTGATTTTCTCGGGTGTTGTAAATTCATTATTTGTTTTTTGCGGCCCGGGAGATACAATTGGCATTTTCACGATCGGTATCATCTCCGAGTTTGGTGCCGCTGTATTCCCAACCTTGTTCTTCGCCATGCTTGGCGACGCTGCGGACTATTCAGAATTTAAAAATGGACGCAGGGCCACAGGACTCATATACTCGGCCGGTTCTTTTGCCACCAAATTTGGTGGGGGTATTGCAGGCGCTATTATTGGATTTGTACTTGCCGCATTTCATTACAACGGGCAAGATACAGTGTCAATTCAGGGTGCAGTTCCGGGGATCATTATGCTAATGAGCTGGATTCCAACAATTGTTGCAATAATTACTGCGGCAGTTATGGCACTTTATCCTTTAGATCAGGCGAAAATGGATAACATTACAATTGAATTGAACAACCGGAGAGCAAAAGAACTGGCTTAATTGAATCCTGGAAAGAATTGAAATATAAAACAAATTAATAATCAAAAATATGAAGTTTGGACATTTTGACGACAAGAATCGGGAGTATGTGATTACCAACCCACAAACGCCATGGCCATGGATCAATTATCTTGGCAACGAAGATTTCTTTTCATTAATTTCAAACACCGCAGGCGGATACTCCTTCTATAAGGATGCTAAATTTCGTCGCCTTACACGCTATCGTTACAACAACGTACCGATGGACAGCGGTGGTCGTTATTTCTACATCAAGGATGAAGAAACTACCTGGTCGCCGGGATGGAAACCTTGCAAAACCACGTTAGACAAATACGAATGCCGACATGGAATGAACTACACTTCGATTGAAGGAGTGAAAAATGGCGTTTCGGCTAAAGTACTCTTCTTTGTTCCACTGAAAACCTGGGCTGAAGTTCAGAAACTTACACTTAAAAACAATTCTTCGGAGGTAAAAAAACTGAAAATATTTTCGTTTACAGAATGGTGTTTGTGGAATGCAGCCGCCGATATGGAAAACTTTCAGCGTAATTTTTCGACCGGTGAAGTTGAAATTGAAGGTTCGGTAATTTACCACAAAACGGAATATAAGGAGCGTCGGGATCATTATGCCTATTATTCAGTAAACGTGCCCATTAAAGGATTTGATACCGATCGCGAAACATTCTTCGGACTTTACAACGGTTTCGATGAACCACAGGTTGTTGCCGAAGGAAATCCAACAAATACAGTAGCTCACGGTTGGTCGCCAATTGCATCGCATTGCATCGAGGTAAAGCTTCAACCCGGCGAATCCAAAGATTTTGTGTTCGTTTTGGGATATGTTGAAAATGCCGAAGACGAAAAGTGGGAATCAAAAGGCATCATCAATAAAACCAAAGCAAAGGAGACGATTGCCAGATTCGATACTGCCGAAAAAGTGGTTGCTGCTTTTGATGACCTGAAAAAATACTGGGATAATCTGCTCAGTATTTACAATGTAAACTCGGGCGACGATAAACTGGACCGCATGGTGAACATCTGGAATCAGTACCAGTGTATGATCACTTTCTGCTTCTCTCGTTCAGCTTCGTATTTCGAAAGTGGAATTGGCCGTGGAATGGGTTTCCGCGATTCGAACCAGGATTTAATAGGCTTCGTTCACCAGATACCCGAGCGCGCCCGCGAACGTATTATCGATATTGCTTCCACGCAGTTTCAGGATGGCGGTTGCTACCATCAATACCAACCTCTTACTAAAAAAGGGAATAACGATATTGGTGGTGGTTTTAATGATGACCCGATGTGGTTAATCCTTGGAACGATCAGTTACCTAAAAGAATCGGGCGATTTCACCGTTTTGGACGAAATGGTACCTTTCGATAATGATGTTACCGTTGCCCGTACTTTATTCGACCACCTTACCGTTTCATTTGATCATGTGGTTAATAATTTGGGGCCCCACGGATTGCCGTTGATTGGCCGCGCTGACTGGAACGATTGTCTGAACCTTAATTGCTTCTCGAATGATCCTAACGAATCGTTTCAAACCACCGAAAATAAATCTGAAGGCACCAAAGCTGAATCGTTGATGATTGCCGGATTATTTGTGATTTATGGCCGCGACTATATTGAACTGTGCAAAAAAATGGGCAAGTCCGACGAGGCCAACCGTGCACAAAAAGAGGTTGATAGCATGATCGTTGCCGTAAAACAATACGGTTGGGATGGCGAATGGTTTATCCGCGCTTATGATTATTATGGGCGAAAAATTGGAAGCGAAGAGAACGAAGAAGGCAAAATATTCATCGAATCGAACGGATGGTGCACCATGGCAGGTATTGGCAAAGAAGAAGGGTTGTGTGAAAAAGCACTTGACTCAGTCAAAGAACGCATGGATACCGAATTTGGTATTGTGCTGAATAACCCCGCTTTCACAAAATATTACATCGAATACGGCGAGATTTCGAGCTACCCTGCAGGTTACAAGGAAAATGCAGGAATTTTCTGCCACAACAATCCATGGATCATGATTGGTGAAACAGAAATTGGCCGTGGAGACCAGGCCTGGGAGTACTATAGAAAGATATGCCCTTCATACCTCGAAGACATCAGTGAATTGCATAAAACCGAGCCATATGTGTATGCCCAGATGGTAGCAGGGAAAGATTCCTTCAAACCTGGTGAGGCTAAAAACTCATGGTTAACCGGAACTGCATCGTGGAATTTTTATGCCATCAGCCAGTTCATTTTGGGTATTCAACCAGATTACGATGGGTTGAAAGTTGATCCTTGTATTCCTAAGAAATGGGATGGGTTTGAGATTACCCGTAAATTTCGTGGGGCTACTTACCAAATTAAGGTAGAGAACCCAAATCATGTCAGTAAAGGTGTGGCCAAAGTAACAATCGATGGAAACCTATATAAATCAAACGTTCTTCCCTTATTCAAAGAGGGAACAACCCACTCGATTGTTGTTGAATTGGGCTAATAATATAATCGTGCTGAAAGACGCCACATGGGTGATAATTATCAGTTTGTTGACGGATTTTGAAGATAATTGATAGGTTTTCTTTGGTTGAAGAAAAAATAAAAAAAGGCAGTAAATCAACGATTTACTGCCTTTTGATTCGATTTGAAATCCCGTTTTGTGGGCTGTACTGGATTCGAACCAGTGACCCCTACCCTGTCAAGGTAATGCTCTAAACCAACTGAGCTAACAGCCCTTCTAATGGGTGGCAAATGTAGAATATTTTTCTAAATTAAAAAACGCTCCATTTTGAAACGGAGCGTTTTTTAAACTTATTAATGACTATTCGGTTAAAAAGATGTAACGTGTCACAACCAATGCAAATAGAAGGTACATCATCCAATGTACCTGTTTGGCTTTACCCGATCCTACTTTCAATATAGTATAGAAGAAAATACCGCCGGCGATACCGTTGGCGATGCTATAGGTAAATGGCATCAGGACAAAGGTAATAAAGGCAGGAAAGCCTTCAGAAAAGTCGTTGAAATCGATGTCTAGTACAGAGGAAGCCATCAACACTCCAACTATAATCAGCGCCGGAGCTGTTGCAGCACTTGGAATCATCAGTGCCAAAGGTGCGATCAAAAGGGCAAGTAAGAAAAGAATTCCTGTTGTTACTGCTGTTAAACCAGTACGTCCGCCTTCTCCAATGCCTGCAGCACTTTCAACATAAGCTGTGACTGTGGAAGTTCCCATTAACGCGCCAAAAGAGACACCGATTGCATCCACCAACATGGCTTTCCCAATCTTAGGTGAATTCCCGTCTTTATCTATCAAACCCGCTTTGGTCGCAGTGCCTACCAATGTTCCAAAGGTATCGAATAGCTCAACAAAAGTGAAGGTGAAGACCACCGTCCAGATTCCCATGTTTAGGGCTCCTTTGATATCAAGTTCTCCAACAGCCAGGTTGTTAAAATCCGGGAGTGAAATAAAGGCGAAATTTTCAGGTATAATAGTCACACCCATTGGAATACCGATCAGTGTAGTAACGACGATCCCAATCAGCAAAGATCCTTTAATCTGACGAGCCATCAAAAGTGCCGTAATGGTTAGGCCAATAATACACAGCAACATGCTTGGATTGTGAAAGCTTCCCATTCCGATGTTCCATTCGAAAAACTTAAGGGTAGCCATTCCGCCTGATTTTGTAACTGCTTCAAGTGTTGGCGGAATCAACGATGTACCAACCACCATGATTTCAGAGAGCTTCAAACCGATGATCGTGATAAAAAGACCAATACCAACAGTTATGGCCCGTTTCAAAGAGTTGGGGACGGCTATCACAAGAATCTGACGTATTTTTGTGACTGTCAGAACGATGAAGATGAGACCCGAGATGAATACTGCCCCAAGAGCTACTCTCCATGGCATTCCGATTCCGGCCAATGCTACAGTTGCAAAAAGTGCATTCAACCCCATTCCCGGAGCCAATGCGATCGGGAAGTTGGCAACCAAGCCCATTGCAATAGTGACAAAACCAGCTGAAATGGCAGTGGCGAAGAAAACAGCATTCTTATCCATTCCTGTTCCGGAAAGGATATTCGGATTGAGGAAAAGGATATACGCCATCGTCATAAACGTGGTGATTCCCGCGATTATCTCGGTTTTAACCGAGGTTTTGTTCGCTGTTAATTTGAATAGTTTTTCAAGCATTTTGGCTATTTTAATTTTAGAATTTCCATTTTCCTGCCACTGTTGGATTAACCATAAATCCATCGTGACCTCCAAAATTTGAACTTAGTTCAACTTCACTACCCACCGAAAAATGTTCAGTGCAATTAAACCAAAACTGAGGTTCGCTCAGAAATACGAAATCGGTATGCTTTGGATTTTCGCGTGGGCCAACTATATTGTCCTCTCTCCAGAAATCAGCAAAACCTGATAAAGTGACCTTGTTTTTAAAAAACTGCAGATTCCATACCCCGGTTACCTGGAATGACATATCATTTTTACCTCTGATATTCTTATACATTGCCTCTAAGGTAAATACCTTTGAAAAATCCGCCGTATTCCAGGTATAATTTCCCCCAAATAACCAGGCATCATTGATTTGGTAGGCCTGATTGTAAGTAGGATCAGCTTTGAATTGGCCAAATCCGCCATTATATTCAACATGAATTTCGAAAGGTGATTTCCAGAATTTCAGGCCACGCGCAATTTCCCAATATGCCAAACTAACCCCTTGTGCACCACCTGATCCGTAATCCATGTCGATAAAAAAGAAGGTACTTCCCCATTTGTCGGGTTTAAACATTTCAACGGTAGAGGTAAGGTATTTCCGGTCCTTGCCCATATCGTAATGAAGTTGCACATTTTGTGCTTTTAATGCCGAAGCGGCAATAAAAAGGACGAACAGAATTAAAATTTTTTTCATGAAATTGTTTGAATTGGCCATACAATCTATCCTCACGACAGCTTTTGCAGGATCTGAGTTAATAATGTAGAAATATATTTAATAAGTCACAAAAATAGAATTTTTTTTATAAAAAGTTCAGCCTTAATTAATTCTTGATGAGCTGAATATTTTGATCTGATTTTGAGCGACATTCAGAAGTTGGGATAAATAATTATTTTACACAAAAAGAGTAAAAGAATCATTATTTCACATTATTAATGTATTTTTGTTACCATATTGACCGTGTGCGATGTTACTTGTATCAACTATTGCATAGGTTTGATGGCAAAAACTATTACTGCATAAACCGGGTAGATTCATGGAGAAAATTTTGATTATCGACGATAACAAGTTGATTCGTAAAACATTAAAAGAAACACTCAGTAAGGTTGGGTATGCAATTATTGAGGCAGAAGATGGTGAATCGGGGTTGGATCTTGTTCGTTCGGAACATCCTGACCTAGTTATTACTGACTTCCAGATGCCCGGAATTGATGGTCTGGAAGTACTCGCAGAAATACGTAAATTTAATATTGCGCTTCCTGTAATTTTACTTACCGCATTTGGAGATGTTGTATTGACCATCAAATCCATTCAACTAGGTGCTTTTGACTTCCTTGAAAAACCAATCGATCCACATCAGCTTAAAACCACGATCCAGCTTGCTTTAAATTCGGTAAAGGTTAGTAACAGCCTGAACGAAGTGCTCCACGAAGATGTTTCAAGCGAGAGTATGCTTGAGGACAATATCCTGGTTGGAAAGACGGTTCAGATGAAAGAGATCTTCAAGAATATTGGACGCATATCTCTGAACAAGGTCAATGTGTTGATTCAAGGAGAAACTGGCACAGGCAAGGAATTGATTGCCCGATTGGTGCATTATTCAGGAATCACTAGCAGCCAACCACTTGTTATTGTAAATTGCAGTGCACTTACAGAAACGCTTCTGGAGAGCGAACTTTTTGGTCATGTAAAAGGCTCTTTTACTGGTTCTATTCGCGATAAAAAAGGAAAATTTGAATTGGCGGGTGAAGGCTCCATCTTTCTGGACGAAATTTCAGAGATATCACTCAATACGCAGGTGAAATTGTTGCGCGTCATTCAGGAATTGGAATTTGAAAAAGTGGGCGGAGAGGAGACGATTCCCATGAAGGCTCGTATTATTGCAGCTACTAACCGCAATCTTGAAGAATTAATTAAAGAGGGAAAATTCAGGGAAGACCTGTATTACCGATTAAAGGTTTTTACAATTGACCTTCCACCATTACGCGATCGAAAAGATGACATTCGCGATCTTGTGATCCACTTTCTTCATAAATTGAATAAGAGGTTCAATAAAAATGTTGTAAAAATTGGAGATGGAGTGATCGAAATGCTAAAAGCACACGAATGGTATGGTAATGTCCGCGAATTGGAGAATACCATTTTACAGGCAATTGTAATGTCAAAAAGTGATGTACTCGAGAAGGAAAATATTACACTGAATAACAGACAGCACCAGGAAGTTGCTGTTAGAATTGAGATTCCGCAGTACCGTTCACTTGCAGAACTTGAGAAATTCCATATTAAGCGAATACTCGATGAAGTTAACTGGAATAAACTGGAAGCTTCACATATTCTTGATATTACGCGTCCAACATTAAATGCGAAAATAGAAAAGTATAATCTTTCAAGAGGCTGATATTAGTCACCGGAGAGTTTGCGGTCAATGATGATTTGAAATGTCACTGGCACCTGTCAAGTGACTAAATAATAGCAGAATACGATAGAGAAATCTGGAATATACCGGATAAAAAAATCCCTTCAACATTGAGTTGACGGGATTTTTTTTGAAGTTGAATATCCTCATAAAGCGGTTATAAACTGTTCAGGTAGGTATGGGATAAAAAATTGTAACTGTTTATCCTACCCTTTTTTGCTGGCTCGATTTGTCCGGCGGACCAAAGAATGCTTCATTTTAGTTATGTGGTACATCCCAATGGTTTTGATTCAAATGGCTTTGCTATTGCACCTTTCCCCCTTTTCAATTGGGATCATCAGGTTAGGTTTTTTTCAGACGCTCAGCCTGCTTTATGAATATTGAGCCCATTAATGGTTAGCCAGGTGTGTCAACAGATAATCTTTCAATTGCTCCCTGTTCAAATATCTCAAAATCAGACTCCCATTAAAAATGCTTTTTCGAAAAAGCCGCTTCAAGGGTTTTCAACCACTTGAAGGGCTTAGATTTTCTTCAGGGAAATCATCACTTTCGTTTTACACGCACCACATAAGCTTCTGAAAATCCTTTGTTTATTAGCTTAGGAAGGAATGCAATCGCTTCTACGCGACCAGGGAATCCGCTTATTCTAACCTTATAATAATCACCTTCAAATACTATTGCAATCGGAAGATCGGTTATTTTACGGAGTTTCCTTTCAGCATCGCTGGCATTTTCCTGACCGATAAATGCACCTACCTGAATTACAGCGCTGTATTTATTCTCATCAAACGAGTTGTCGCTGGTATAATAATTTTCAGGATTCAGAGATGCTTCAGGGAATCCGGCCTGAGCGAGTTTGTCAATAAGCACATCGGATTCCTCTTTCCCTGATAAGCCAGTTAAAAGAAGCTGATTAAGTCCATTTTCTTTTACCAGGGTTACGGACCTGCCGATCGCTCTGCTGATTCTTTCCTGGGTATCCCGTGCTTCAACGGAATCCTTGATGGACATGATCTGTATTACTGGACCATTTGCTTCATTTGATTTAACAGGAACTGGCACAGCAACCTCGGTTGAAGGCTTAACGGTATTGTCAATGATTGGCTTCGCCACTGCTTCATCCTTTTGTTTTTGCGGAACAACAGGTTTTTCAGTCGAAGGCGTTACCTTATTGTCAATGATTGGTTTCGCTACAACTTCTTCCTTTTGTTTCTGCGGAGCAACAGGTTTTTCATTTGAAGGTGTTACCTTGTTACCTTCTACTGGATTTACTGGTGCATCAACAATACGTTTCCGCGGAACCACAGGCTTTTCTGTTTCTAAATTGATTTTAAAATTATTTCTCTCCATTTCAACTGCAAACAGACGGGCACTTTCGCGTGACGTAAATCCAGGTATCCGTATTTGGTAAAGGCCTTTAGAATAGATTATTATTACCCGGTGGCCAGTACGTAACGCCAATTCTTTCTGAGCATTTAATGCATCTTCTTCGTTCGTATATTCACCTACCTGAATGGAAGCATTCGGCTTAATTATAGGAATATAAGATACCGGGAATCCGACTTGTCCCAATGTCAATGCAAACTGACGGGCAAGACTGCGATTCTCATAACCTGAGATCCTCACTTTGTGATAACCATCTTCGTAAACAATAATTGTAGGTTTCCCGGTAATTTCCTCAAGCCTCTTGCGCGCTGCAAATGCTTTCGACTTATCTCTGAATGCACCAATCTGAAGCACATCTCCTTCGTAGTCAAGAATCGAAGACTTAATTTGCACAGGAAGTTCTTTTTCTGCAATGTTTTCTTGTACCGCTTCTGCAATCAATGGTTTAACAGGAGGAGTAATTTTTATCATAGCAGGTGTCTTAACCGTTTCAATACTAGGTTCAACAGGTGCTAATACGTTTATGGTATCAGGTTCCACTACTTTAGCAAGACTCAATCTGAAATCTAAACCTTCAACGATATCTCCGTCGAAGGAATGGGAAATAGTAATAGGTATCTGTTCAGGTTCAGAAACCATGTTAATTTTCTTAAGCTGTTCCGCATCGACCCGAACAATGTATTTTCCTGGCTTCAGTCCAAGATAACTGTAATAGCCGTCTAATTCGGTGAGGACACGTGCGGCACGATTACCATCGGTTCCATAGACGCCAACCAAAATCCGAGCAAGGCCTCTTTCTCCACTATAAACCGTTCCCGTTGCTTCACCCATCACCGAAATGGGGACTTCAATGTTTTTAAACTGGTTAGGATCGATCATCACCTTCATGGTCAGGTTATGCATCTGCCATGAGATATTGTCGAAGCTATTTTTATCGAGTTCCAGTAAATAACTCGTGTAGGGTGTGAGATCAAGAATCCGAATGGTGGTGTCTTTATCGTTTCGAACAATTGTTCCGCCATTAATTCTGAATTGCAGTCCGTTTGCCCTGGGTTCTCCTTTATCGCGTTTGCCATTGCCATCAACATCGAGGAAGGGGAGAAGTGTGATCGCACCTTTGCCAACACTGGTGCGGTTATTGGCTCCGAGATAGCGTGTTTTCCTGTCGTACAGTAAACTGCCCCTGGCCGATTCAACCAAAGTAGTCAGGTCGTTGGAGTTCCGGACTGAAAAACCGGCTTGGGCAAATGAAAGATCGTAACGGAATCCGACTTCAACACTTCGCGTATTACTTCTGAAGTTTTGTTCGTACGACATATTCAGATACCCGTGTTTAAACAACGGTTTTTCGAGATTTGCTCTTGCAGAAATTAACTCACTCCTATTGTATTCGTATTGAACCTGCGGGGTAATCGTAATACGTGCTGGCAATCGGAAGGCAAGCGATAAATTGCTGTATACATATGGTTTGGTAACATCGGTGAAAAGCCCGTAGGTAGTAAAATTCGTACTTACGCCATAAACCGACCCTGACCAGAGCATTTCGGCAGTTGTATTTTTTAGACTGGGAAGTACAATCTGATTAAGTGTAAATCGTGAATAAGCGGCAAAATTCTTCCCTTTTATAGGAATTGAAAGAACCGCCTTTCGCTCTTCCAGATAGTTGTAAATGATCGCCTTTTGTCCTTTTTCATACTTCGTATAATTCAATTCAATTTGAAGATTTGATGGGAGCCTGTAACTAAGCAACCCTTTTGCGCGTACGCCGTAAGTGTATTCTGTTGATAAAAGTAAACCACTCATCAGTCTGAGTGAAGCGCTTAAATACGGCATTGTTGGTGCGGATATTACGGAAGACAGATACTCAATACCACCTCCAACAGTAATTCGCCGACTGACCCCGTAATTCAGGTTGGCACGTGTAAACCGGCTGCTCAGGCTGTCTTCGACAATACCGGCACTTACAGAATATTCAAGTTCTTTGGCAGGTAAGAAATTAAACGGAATACTAATGTTTTCTTCTTTGATCCGTTCTTCACCCCAGGGGCCAAAAAACCGGAGCTTTACGGCAGAATTTCCATATACCAATGGTACCTCAAATTTATAGAAGCCTGAAGCATCCGCTTTCATATAATCGACCAATACATTATTCACATATAGTTCAACTGTCCAGTTCGGTTCCGTGATATCACTGAGTGTGTAGGTTCCGAATGAACGACGATAGGTGGTAGGTGTGTTGGTGAACTGTACTCCTACAATCGGATCGTAAATCGACGAGGTAACCTGGGTAAAAATTTTACCAGCGGCCACCTGCCGTAAAATGGGACGATCGTTGTTCACAAATCGCCACAGGTACTGTTGTTGTTTTTCGGTAAATGGGGTGTTATTGTTGTAATTAAGTAAAACATTCGCCTCACCGCCGGCAATTACTGAGCCCAGGGCAAGGTTTAACCGGGTATCGGTTCTTCCAGTCAATTGTTGGGTTGATATCACCGACCAGTCGGCCATTCCAAAGTGAAAAGCCGGGTATTTCCGCCCAATCGTAGTATCCGTTTTAACTTCACCTTTAAGTTTGCTGATATTCGATCGCATCTGTTCCTGCCTTAATTCGCGTATAATAGGTAATTCTAAAGTTGTATTCAGTTGGACCGATAAACTTCGGAAACTAAATACACAATCAAGTCCAAATATTTGTCCGAAGAGAGGCGATCTCAGGTAAAGATTGGTTTCTGTTTTTATGATATCATCACCTTTAAGGTCATAGATTTTTCCCTGATAGGTAATCTTTTTATTAATCCTGTCAATTGTATAGGTCGCTTCCTGATTGATAAAGAATCCGATAACCGAATCAAGTTGTTCCGACGGATCATTTTTGATTTTCAGAAAAGAAAAGATATCGACGATGGGAAGATAAACAGTTTCGTCGCGGATGACTGCCGAAATTTCTGCCCCGCCTACCTTTTGAACATTTAAGAATACTGATAGCTCATCGTAGTCAGGTACGTTCTGAGCTGAACCAGGAAATGGGATTGTGATCAATAGCACAAAAAGATACGCAATAAACGTCAAAAAACCGGAAACGCGGGAGGGGCATTTCCGGTAATTGAGAATTAAAGACGTAACTATATGAGACATATTGGATTATATGGAATAAATTATTGTTGAATAAAGGTCACATCGAAAGTGCCGGTGTAGTTTCCTTCAGGATTAGATGTGATCGAATAAACGGTTAATTTTCCGCCAATAGATACAGAAGTGCTTGTTCCTGTTGTGATAAAAGGAGATCCGGTACTCGATTCGCCTATCGTAAGGATTAATTTTGCTCCAGGTCCATTTAGGTATACATCGGGACCATTAAAAATTGTGATTAATGTTCCGGGTTCTGCATCCACTGTGAAAAGTGCCGCAGAAACGGTCGAAGACATACTACCTGGCGCATAAAAATCAGGGGAGGAAAAGCTTCGCAATCCGGCGGAAGAAACATTCACATATCCAGAAGTGCCTGTCAGAATGAACGTACCAAAGTTAAGTTGCTGATCCGTACTTATACTTACCGCAACTTTAATTGGCCTTGGGGGGTTTTCCAGTGATACCCCTTTCCCCGGCGATAGAGGTTTAAACTGTGCATTAGCGGGATTGCAGATGATTAAAGAACAAATAAATACACAAAAAGGCAATAAAAGCTTTTTGAACGACGGGTAATGTACATAGCTATTCATAATCTTTTCGTATTAAAATTTTTTCTGACTCTCTTCTTTTACCAGAGATCACAGTGACAATATAAATGCCACTGCCAACGTTGGGGTCGATTTCAACGGCCTCCATTTCGAAAACACCCTTTTGGAGCAGTGTCTTTCCCTGCATATTTGTTACGAGAAGATCCCCTCTTGTATTAAATGGCAGATTCACTTTTGCAAATAAACGATCTCCCGAACGAGTTATTGTAAACATCTTTTCGACGATTTCTACTTGTTTTTCAATACCCGACAGCGAGAAAACAAGTGTAAAGCGTTGAAGATATATACCTTTTTTCAGGTAGAACCGGTAATCAGAATGTTGTTTCAAATTAGTTGTAATACCGTACTGGGCATCTATCAGATAAAGATGCATATCGGATGGTAATTTACTGATATCTTTTGCTTTAAAGTTGATCCAGCCATCACTTAATGTAGTTATTCCCAACGGAATTTTGGTGATGCTATCACCCGGGAATGGCATTCCATTGATTGACAGATGTTCAGGATCGGGTGTTAACGTATAAATATTAGGGACAAGTAGATCGGTATTCAACATTTTCAATGCATCCAACTCTTTTTCGAAACGTCTGTCGGCGTGGTCATCAAAATAAATAATAGCCACATCTTCTATCACATTTTTAGTTTCGAAATTTGCTGCAAAACGTAGAATTGTGCGGTTATCAATGATAGCGTCTTTAAAAAGTGGATTTAAGTTATTTATACGGATCGAATTGGTAACCAAAAGTTTGCCAGTTACTTCTTTGGCAGGGGCGACAGGCTTGGCAACGTGTATAAAAAATCCCTGCATTGATGCAATAATATTATCAGCATTACCGGTTTTCACCCCATTAACATAACTGCTATAAACGCCAGAATACTGGTCGGTTGTGCCCGCATTGAAAAAGTAAAGTGCATTATCAATATTTGTCTTTATCCAACCGCCGGATGCATTCCAGTCGATGGGTGAAGGATAAGGGTTTCCGATTAGATTAAACCCATCAGTATATTTTCGTTGGTGATTATATAGGGTTACTTCAGGCAAGTTGCCATTATTCACTTGGCCTGTCATTTCAAAAGTTGTAGTATGAAAAAAATCACCACCAAAATTTGCAGCGTATCCTTTTAAGGGGTTTAATAAATTAGAAGTAGTTGTATAATTGACCCATCCTGACTGATAGGCCCAAACGCCAGCTGAATCCCTGCGATTCTCTTCATCGTAAGCGTAAAAAGTGGGGATAGTCGCAGTTGTAGACAAGTGTATCGAGAATTCTGCCACCTTAGCATCTTGGAACGGTGAACTGAAATATTTATAGCCGTATGCCTTGGGAAGATAGCGTTGCATCGTAACACTACCCAACACCTGTCCGTTTCCAGTTCCATCAATAAGTGCCGTTTTTGTTGCTGTCGAAATAAGGGTCAGATTACCGTTTGATAGCAGATCTCCGTTCTGTTGAACTACCTTAACAATTTCTGAAACCATAAGCGGACCTTTTAAATTGACATTGGCAGCATTTTTATTGATAATTAAATTTTTTAATTTATCTCCTGCAAAAATACCAATGCCTCCTGCACCAATATCTTGAGGTAATGATCCTACCATCTCTATTGTTCCGGAAGAAGCTGTGAACGTTCCGCTATTAGAAATAATTCCTGCGATTTGAAGTGTATTGCCATCAACAGTAACTGAACCCCCATTTTCAATCGTCAAATTATTTGATTTATCGATTGCGCCAGTGGATAATGCTGGATAGCGAGGTTTTCCTCCGGGAATAGTAACGTTTGTTGTTATTAGTGGTACATATCCGCATGACCAGTTGCCGGCATTATTCCAGTCGTCATTTACTGCCCCGGTCCACAACTGATCTCCAATGACTATAAATGCCCCTGATATTGTACTTGTTAAATCTGCACCACACCCACTGTGAACAAGGCAGTAGTAATACAACGTCCCGGCGGAAGCAGCAGAAGGTGTGTAACTTGCACTCGTTGCTCCTGAAATTAAGCTGCCACCGCTATTTAATGCGCTGACATTGCTATACCATTGATAAGTTAGAGTTCCGGTTCCGGCTGCAGTTACAGTAATCGGCGCGAATGTTCCATTAATACACTGTGATTGAGTTGTTGTTGATTGTGCAGTTATAACAGTGGCCTGATTGACAGTTACTAATAATATTCTTGGAGTACTCATTCCACAAGCAATATTACCTGCTGTTACGGTAATGTTTCCCCCTTGTCCTGCGGCACCAGTGCTAACTGTTATTGAATTTGTTGTTGCTCCATTTGTAATAGTCCAACCAGTTGGAACTGTCCAGGCGTAAGTAGTTGCATTTGGAACTAAGGAAATACTGTAGGTTTGTCCTGTTAATCCGGGGCATTGAGCAGCTGTACCACTGATTATTCCCGGTTGATCAGGTGTTTTATTCCATTTGATGGTGCGGGTATCAAACACAGTACTACAGCCGTTGGTTCCGGTAAGTGTAAGTGTGGCCGTTATTGTACCTGAAGAGGTTGAAGGTGTGAAAGTCGCCAAAGACGGATCTGGATTTTGTGTCCAAATTCCTCCGGTTCCAGACCATGCTGGAGTGCCGGAATACGAACCACCTGCTGTTGCACCCGTCAGCTGGATTGGCAATGTACCTGTACAAATTCCTAATGCATCCGGGCCAGCATCGGCGACCGGTGCCTGAAATACAGTGACGGTTGTACCGGCAGTTCCTTTACACCCTTTTGAATCAGTTACGGTATAAGTGAGATCATAAGCACCACCTGTTGCGTTTATAAAAGTGGGATTGGTAATTCCTGTGTTTGAAAGGGATGCGGCCCCGGTTCCTGTCCATAGGTGATTTGTGTAGCCGCCATTCCCTCCTGACGGAGTGGCAGTGATTGTTAGCATTGTCCCTGAACAGGTTGATGGTGCAATTGGTACTATACTTGCGGTAGGTGGAGAATTAGCCGTAATAGGATAATTATCGGACAATGGACCATCGCCAGAAGGACAACCGCTAACCCCTCTAACCGTTAAATTACCTGATGTTGCACTTAAGGAAAAGTTCAAGATTATCGTATTCGAACCAGTTGTAAAGCCACTAGCAGAAACAGCTGACCCTGAGGTCTGTTCGGTAACCCCATTGCCACTGTAATACCATTTATAGCCTGTTGCATTTGTAATAACAGGTACTGTATAAGAATAGGATCCTGTTCCAAGACATACCGAAATTGGCCCAGTGCCAATATTTTGCTTTTGGCTTACTGCCGTACCACTTGAAACGTTTATGGATATAGTTGAGGGTGTCCCATTACCGCAACTGTTGATACCATATACTGACAATATACCAGAAGTAGCAGTACCTGAAAAATTTAGCGTAACGGAGGTATCACTACCAGTTATTGTTGTATTGGTGCCAGAATATGACCAGGAATAACTTGTCGCATTGGCGATTGCTGATATACTATATCCTCCTGTTACGCCTTTACATGTCGATGGTGAACCCCCAATTAGTCCGGCAGCGACAGGCAGTGGATTTACAGTAACAGTAATTGCACTACTGGTTGATGAGCAGGCACCGGCATTGGTTCCAATCACATCCACACTTTGTATCCCCGTTGCAAGCGTTGTGGTTGTAAAGGTATTACTGGCCCCGTTTTGAATTATTGTGCCGTTAATACGAAAGCGATAATTTAGCAGACCGGCTGTTGCTGTAAAGGTTATACTGTTACCCTGGCAAATGGTGTTGTCAGCATCATTACTTGATAGAACGACTGTTGGGATCGGACTGACATTAACCGTTACATAACTTGTTCCGTTAATTGTACCAACTTTGCCGTTAGCAGTTATTCCGGTAAGGGTATAAACCGTGGTGGCAGAAGGTGAAACAGAGATACTGTATGGACTGGTAGCAAGGGCCGGGGTTGTAATGGTCGTTGCTCCGGCTTTATAGGTTAATGCCCAGGGAGCAGTACCTGAGAAGGCTACCACCATTGTTGTTGAGCTACCATTGCAAAGATTCACCAATGAAGGACTCGTGAAGGAAGCTGAGCTGACTGATAATGGGGTAACTGAAGCAAGTGTAAAGTAAGAATAGCTACCAAAATTGACTGGAGAAGTGGTTGTTATAGTTCCATTTGTATTTATACCTGAAATAGTTGCACCGGTTCCAACAACTTCCCATTTAGCAGTTAAAGCATTCCACCCGACAATCCGAAGGTTGTCCAAATCGGGGATAGTACTGCCAACATCGCTTGAACCATCAAGTAGTATGCTGATATTTGATTGACCTCCTGTTGGTGCCTGAATTTGCCAGTATTCCGAATTACTTACCGTAGAAATTGGAATGGTTAAGTTTGCTGTAGGGCCTATCGCATCAGGGTTTGCGTAAAAATAGGTTGCATTCCAATCATTTAATCCTGTCGGACCATTTACATTCAGCAATGAAACAGGACCATGGGCTTTAGTAAAGGTTGCATTACCAATTGGAAAGGTAAAGCTGTTCCCTGTTATCATCTCTTTTGTAAGTGTCCCATTTACAAATGAGAGAGGCGAACCATTGGCTGGACTCACGGTGGCTCCGTAGTTGATTCTGAAAAGACTGCCGGCTGATGTATTTATTAATCCGTTGGAGAGTTTAAGTTCCCGGTCAATCTCTAAATCGTTAATTATAGTAACATCGTTTGTATTATTAACCTCCAAATTATTTAGCGCATTGCTGTTGGAAAAAGATCCGGTAATACTTTGCGGAAGCGTCCCAATAAGTGCAACAGTGGCACCCGGGCCATTCCCTGCATCGTAAGTTCCACCTGTCCGGTAGATGTTGCCTTTTACGCTCAGCTTTCGGTCGTAGTAATTGATTGCCAGAAGTCCGGCATCACCCGAAATATTAAGATCGCCATTGAGTATCAAGTTGTTATTTGGGAAACGACGTTCGCCATTACCTGATAGTTTTAAATGATTAACTTCTATTACGTTACCAAGGAATTCATAATTTGTGCCGATACCTCCAAATTCAAGAGTTCCCCCCGCAGAGGAGAAAAAATTGTCGTAAACAGCGGCTGGAAGATCTCCAATTTCCGAATAAATTGTACCATTCCCGTTTACGATTCCCAAGCGATGTCCGACGGTTGAATTAAGCTTTAACACACCATAAATCTCAGTCATATATCCGGCGAGGTAGTCTGTAGAAACAACAACAGTATGCGGTGCATTTATTTTTGCAATCGCACCGCGTGGTCCACCAGAAACATTTGGCGTCCAGATTGTACCAGTTGTCCAGTCTCCATTATTATTTGTTTCATACCTTGCAACCTTATTTGGTATAGCTCCGTTCAGGGAAGCGTCTCCAGCGCCGGCAGTATAGTCCGCACTAATACCAGTATCATCAGTTGAGGAAAAAGTGAAAATCATATTCTTATTAACCTCATCAAAATCTGTTTTCGGGAACTTTAACCAATTTCCAAGAGCATCAGCTAAAAGGTTAGCAGGAAAATAATCGGCAACGGTATAAGGAGAAGTTACCTTTACGTCTGTGTCGATATACTTCATCGTCGATGTACCGCTAAACCCAGTTATACCACTGGCCTTAAGCGTCCAATAGTATTGAAGTGCATTATCCTTATCAATAATTTGAACTCCTGTTTCTGAGTCCTCAATAATACTCGGATGAATCTCATTTGCCGGTTTCACTGTTATACTTCCAGTGTTGTTTCCATTTGCAGTAACAGAAAGTGTAACTGGTGTATACTTATTCGTAGATCCTAATGGGAAAATAAAACTGCTTGCGCCAACTGGAAATGTTTTACGTATCCCATTGTCTGTAAATGAGATATTTGTTGTTATCATGTTAGTGACCGAAAATGGCGATGGTTGTTCAATAATGGCGTTAACCCCAAAGTCCAAAAGATTTTTGCCAATGTTAAAAACACCAGTCTGCATTTTTAATGAATTGGTAATTTTAAACTGGTTAGCTACCGGGACCTCAATTCCGGCGGAATTATTAATTGTAAGCTTTCCAAAGGTGCCATTACCGGTTAAAGTCTGAGCCATAGTCCCATTAAGCAAAATCCCATCACCAACACCTCCAAAAATATGAACTGCATCGTTTAATATATCTCCCTTGACAGTTACCGTATTATTACTCGTTGTAAAAATGCCTGACCGTAGGAAGAACTCGTTTGAAATTAATAGTGGCGTGTTTGATCCATTCAGAATAACATTGTTCGTCTGTGTTTTGTCTAAGCTATAGAAGTTTAGTGACGATCCGTTTCCTGTTATTGTTTGGGTATTACTTCCCGATAAATAAGTTGTATTTCCGGCAGGAATAAAAGTTCCCGAACTGGTCATATCGCCATTAAGCAGGAGATCGATTCCATTGGCGTTAAATGAAGCATTTGCATCAATCTGAAGTAAGCTTGTAATCGTTGCAGGGACTACTTCAAGCTTCGCTATCGGATTGTTATTGCTTTGGTTATTTACCCTAAGTTTTGGTAGCGGTTTTCCTGCATAAATTCCAATTGTTTGGTTTGCAGGGGTTGAACTATGTCCGATGTGGATATTGGCTGTAGCTCCAATGTTGTAGGTTTCCGGATTGAAGTAAAATGCAGAAACTGTCGGGGTTGTCTGAGCTCTGACAATGTATAAATCTCCTGTCGTCATACTAAATGAGCTGCCGGGATTTAGTATCTCGAATACCCCGCGATTGTTAGCAGATGCTGCATTTTGCCCGACAACAACGCTTCCGCCTGACTGGTTATAGAGCAAGATACCCGCATCGGAAGTCAGGCTTCGTCGAATCTGTCCTCCTACATTGAGGTTTCCGCTTGTGATTGAAATAGTGGCATTTCCTGATGCAGAGTATTCAATCGGGTTTTCCGCTCCGCCAGTTACCATGTCAAGTGTACCTCCACCAATTGTCAACACACCATCAAGCGAAATACCCGAAGCACCGTTTGCACGTGCAGTTCCTTGTTTGATGTTTAGACCTGCGGTAGAAGGTATACCGAAATAGTCATTTCCGGATGTTAAAGTAAGTATGCGTGCAGCATTTGTATTGTTGTAAATAAACGTACCATTTTTAAGTTCCAGTGCTTTAGCTACTCCAGGTCCGGTAGTAGGTCCATTAAGGTTGAAGTCGGTATTGAATTGAGCAGTTGTAGATTGGTTATTCCCCTTATTCACAACCAAACGGTAAAGATCCGGAATCGTTCCATTCACAAGGTTGTAGGTCATACTGTTGCTTCCGTCAAGGTACAGGGTAATCCTGTCATTAATTGCATTACTCCAAAGATCAAGACCGGTTGAAGCAAATGCAGTAGTACCTTGAATAATATTTCCATATATATGCAATTCATGGGTAACCAATGGTGCTGTGGCATTGGGGCCATTCACATCTATGATGCTTCCAGCATTTGCCATTATTAAATCGCCCTTAACGGTTACAATTCTGGCTGTGCCACTATTTGCAAATCGAAGAGATGCACCACCACCACTATCATTCCCGCTTTTATCGAGATACCTGAACATTATCAAATTCCGACCTGAAGTGATATTTCCGGTAGCTCCATTGGGTAAAATTAAATTTACATTTCCAAGTAATTCAACGTTACCAGTTGTGGTAATATCTTTTGCAAAGGTGAAATCTCTGTCTTGTGCTCCCCAGCTATCATTGGAGATGTAGAGGTTTGGGAACAAAGTGGCGGTATTATTGATAATCCTTCCGTTTGTAGAGTTCTCATAAATTACATACGATGAGTCCTGTCGCGCAAAGTCGCCGATATCCATTTGGGTATAATCAGGGTCGGAATACCGATTCCAGAATAGACCTTCTCCTTTTACCAGTTTGGTTACCAACTGACCGGCAGGATTATTGATACAAAGAGTCGGTCGGAACTGGAAATTAGAACGATAATTCCTTGCTACCGGATTCCCTAACGCATCAGTCATTTTGGTAAAAACCAGTTCTGCGACTTGCTGAGAATTTCCGTCTATCCACATTCCGTGTGGTTGACCCAACAACGTTGGTCTATTCGTATCTGTCCATGGAACCCATCCAATGACAGCAACATCCCCGGCACCTGGAACTGTGGTGGCTGCCGGTTGGCGGCTATCGTGCGGTGCATACAGCGGATTCAAAATATCACTTCTGGTCCACGCATTCGCATCTGTCCACCTTGGTTCCTGCTGATAGTCCCTGGTGTAGTACATAAAAACACTGCCATTAAATCGTGCTAAAACACCAGCAGTATAGTTTGAGTTTTGGAGTATTGTACCTGTTGCGGCAGGGCTAAATAACCCATTAGCACTTGCCCCGTTTATGGTAATAATACGTGAATTTCCACCTGCACCAAAGGCTTTAATGAGATCGTTTTGTGCCAATGGCTCAAAACCACGGGTGTATGGACTTTCATCCAATACCATACCAGGAACATATGATGCCTCGTTAGCCGCACCAGCTACCAAATCAACATTGGCAACTCCTTTTTTGTTTCGGTAATAAAAGCGATAGGCAATAGTTGGCAGCGGCGTGGTTGTAAAACCGCTATTCGAAACACGCCAATAATGTTGCAGAACTTCACCACCTGCTTGGTTGGTCGTCTGCAACGAACCAAAAACAGGACGGATGGTGATATACCCGTCACTGCTAAAGTTCTTAACCACAACCTGAGCTGGACGGAAGTAGAGGGTCGTTCCGCCATCGGGTGTAAATCCTATTGGAAAAGTAGTTGGCCCAAAGTTATTTAGGATATTATACTGGTTCTCTGTCTGGGAATTGGCAATTACTTTTATCGATAGACCAGCATCACTCGCTTTCCCATCAGTAAAAATCATGGAGCTTGCAGAGAAACCGTTATCCAGCACTTTCAGATAACTATTTAATGTGTAGTCCTCAAATAAACCAGACTCAATATTCCATAAATAATCCACTTTCAGGTTGTAACCTTTCAGGTAAATCAATCCTTTTACATATTCCATACGCTCAATATATATGTCATTGGCGAAGGTGATTTTGGCCGTTGAGGTTACATTTACCTGAACGTTTCCAAAGACAGCAGTTTTACCTGCGGTTAATGTAAGTAATGGATTTTCAACAATCTGTATTTGTGCGTTGCTGGGAGTTACACCAGGATACCAGGTACCCATCCGATCGTTATTGACAATAGCTCCCCAAGTACGAATTGTATAGAGATTTTGATTCAGAATTCCGGATAGTACGGAAGCGTCTCCGTTTACATCTATCGCGACCGATTCGTTTACCCTTGCCGCACTGGAAGTAATCTTTACTTCGTATCCTGAAGTGCGGTCAATCACGAGTTTGCCGAGTTCGAGCGGTACGGCGGTTTCTCCGGTATAGAGCTCTTCTACAGCATCTGTACCAGCTGTTTTATTAAAATAAGTCGTGTTCCGACCTGTAGGTTGATTTGCAGTTGCATCATATGGAGCGGTTCCTCCGCTTACTGCTAAATATTGTGCTCCTTTTTCAACGAAAAGAGAGCCCCCAATATAAGTGTCGTTCAGTGCCGCATCAAAGGTGATGGTTGGATAAGTGCTTCCTCCCGATTCCTGCCCCCAGATCCGGAAATCGTTCAGAACCTGAAGAGGTTGCGCTGAAATATTAATGTTTAATGGACCAATATTGGAAGCAGCACTTAATGTAAACTGGCGGGCAACAGCAGTATTATTTTTAAATGATAAATTCCAGAATGGGGCTCGTGATGTGATAACAAAATTCTCCGTTGAGGCTGTTTCTGCAATTACCGATCCTCCGGTAACTTTAACATTTCCGGGATCGGAATTAATCAAAATTGCACCATTCCCGGCAGCAGTGTTAACCTTCAGGTTTCCACCCGACATATTGAAAACGCTGGCAGTACTGGGTAAACTGAATACATAGTAGTCATTATTCGTAGTTCCTCCCAGAACAATTACATCACCTCCGGTCTGGATGTAACCTCCATTGTTGGGTCCTGCACCTAAGTCGGATGTACGCAATTGGTTGATGTTTGAAATGCCTCCATCCGCGTTGAAGGTTCCGTTCTTGGCAAGGGTTATTCCGCTGGCGACTTTAGCTTCAAGTAATCCGGTAGTAATTCTGATTTTGCCATATACCGCGATGGTCTGACCACTGTTCTTTTGAACTGTTCCACCATTTATCCACAACTGGGCGTCTTCAGATATGTTGTAATTGTTTGCTGTCGAAAGAGTTGGAATTACAATGCTGTTTCCAATTCGCACTGTCCCGCTTACAAGACCAAGTGCATTATTGTTATTCATAAGTTGGGCAACAGGAAGGTGATCCTCGTTTGCATAGCCAAACAGGTTGAAGTTGGCAGGGTCAGTGGCATCGAGGTTGAGGGTATAGGTATTGTCAGTTCCTTTATTGATTTCGATGCGGTAGAAGTTGGTAATTCCACGGCAGAAGATATTCTGTGTGAGTTGGGTGTTTAAAAAATTGGCATCAACTATTCCATCAGTGGCTTCCACTGAATAGTTGGCAACTGCCCTGTTGGTGAAGCGTACTTCTCCGCTGTTAATAAAGTTCCCGTAGATGTTAAGTTGGTGACGGGCATTAGCTGTTCCGGTTGCGATTTTACCCAAAGCAGCTACAGTGATGTCTCCTCTAATAGTAAAATTAACTGGAACTATTGATGCATTGTTGTTTATTTGGAGTGTGCCATCGGTAACTGTCAGATTTCCGTTAAGCATATAATCAGTAACCAGACTTAGTACGTTGCCCGTGGTCATGTTTATTTCAACATTGAAAAAGGTATGTGCAGCTGTGAGGCTTCGGGTGGTTCCAAAGTATTCAACGATTCCTTCTCCTTGTCCGGCAGTAATAAAGTTAGAAGCATCGCCTGTTGGAAAATTATCACCTGATAAACGAATACGCCCTGTTCCATTAATGGTTGTGAAAGAATTTCCGGTAGTAGCGCCAAAGTTAAGTGTTCCTATAACCGTAAGATGATTGTTAACCTTATTGTTTGTAGGAACAGTGACTGTTCTTCCCGAAAGCACGACAACCTCGTCATAAGCAGAGGTAGCAGATGTTGTTGGCGTCAGGTTTCCGGGGTTTAGTGGTAAAGAACCCGATGGGTCAAGTGTCCAGACGGTAGGATCGTCCCAGCTTCCGCTCTTTAAGGAGTAGAATACACGATTGGCGCAATTGGTTGGGAGGATTGTTACCGACGTGGTTGCTGTTTGAGCAGCACATCCGCCTGTAGCGGCCATGGAATAAGTCACCGTGTAATTGCCTGCATTACTTGTATTTGCCGAAATTGACCCGGTAACAGGATCAATTGTCAGTCCGGCTGGCGAGGATGAATAGCCACCTCCTGCTGTACCCGTAAGTGTTACACTTGCTAATGGCGATGTTTTGCACAATGGATTTCCGCTATAAGAAATCGTAGCTGCAGGTAAATTGGTTACTGCAAAAACTGAGCTGTTCCCTGTTGTGGCATTGGTGGAACAGGTGCCTGATGCCACGCTATTAATTGTAATCGTTGTAGAACCCGAATTTGGTAATACAGAAGTGTTAAAAGTGCCTATATTTCCACCCACAACTGTCATCGTTGCATTTGTGGCTGCCTGAGAATTAGCTCCGCTTAAGGTATAATTTACGGTGTAGGTTCCAGCAGTTAATGTAGTTGCAGAAACGGTTACTTTTGAAGAGGTTCCGGTACAGGCGGCTGCGGCTGATGTATTTAGACCGGTTAAGTTTGTAAGGGTATTCACAGTTACATTAAAACTTGTTCCGGTACCAATACAGCCATTGGCATTCTTTACTGTAATCGTACCGGTATAGGTACCCCCTACTGTACTGGCAGGTACTGAAATTGTGATTGGACTTGCAGTTAGTGCTGCATCTGTAACCGTAACAAAACTGTTGGCAGGTGAAGGATTCCAAGCAATGCTATAAGTAGTCGGTGCATTAGTAGTTGCGCTGTAAGTCAATGATGTGGTTTGGATACTGCTATTGAAACATACATTTGTAGCACTTGCTGATGTCGTTATTGTTGGTAAAGGATTCACCGTTACCGTGAAATTTGTTCCGGTACTGATACAGTTATTGGCATTCTTTACTGTAATCGTTCCGGTATAAGTACCCGATGCCGTACTGGCTGGTACTGAAATTGTGATTGGAATTACCGGTAGTGCAGCATCTGTAACCGTAACAAAACTGTTGGCAGGTGAAGGATTCCAAGCAATGCTATAAGTAGTCGGTGCATTAGTAGTTGCGCTGTAAATCAATGGGGTGGTTTGGATGCTGTTGCCGAAACATACACTTGAAGCAGTTGCTGATGTTGTGATTGTGGGTAATGGATTTATTACAAAATCAGTTGCCGTTCGGCAGCCGGGTGTAGTTGAACATTCGGCATAAAAGGTATAAGTCCCCGGTGTATTTGTATTTGCCAATCCGGAACCAGCAATCCCAACCGGATTAAAAGGTGTGCCTGAACCAAGAAGTGTTCCTCCTGAAAATGCAGTGTACCAATTTAGAGTTCCAGACAATGTATAAGTTACCGTGATTTGCATATAATCAACATCCACCTGCCTGGTACTTCCTGAATTGCTGGTTCCAGAAAGTACTACGCCAAAGTTGGCTGCATTGATATCAGCTGCTGTCCAGGTAGTTCCCCACAAATTGGCCGCACCACCGTAAGTAGCAGTTCCAAATGTATTTGGCCAAGCATTACCGCTTTTTAAATTACTTCCGGTAACCACCCCTGCCTTTAGTAAACTAACAACATTGTCAAACATATTTGAGGTGCTTGCGACTTGACGATTAATCACAACAGTTATTCCATTAATAGTTGCACCAATAGGAATCGCAAAACCGTAATTTGTCGCTTTAAGATAATGCGTCGTTGAGTTTGAAGCAAGATTCTGGGTTGCATAAGGAGTACCGACTGTAGTAATATTTCCAGTATTTGTCCATGTGCCAGTGCCGACAGCATTATTATCAGCTCCCGTTCCGGCATTAGTTGGTCCAATTGATGTTGGGACACCAGAACTACATGCTGATGTAACGGTTAGCGAACCGCTTCCACCCTGACATATCTTTACGCCTGTTGTCGTTGGTGCTAAACTTGTTGTTACAGCAAGTGTTCTTGCGGTTCCATTAACACAAGTGTTTGAAGGCGTTACACTAATATTTCCCGAAACTGATCCTACTGTTACAATAACAGAATTGGTTGTTCCACCTCCGGTTTGTGTCCATCCCGAAGGAAATGTCCAGGTGTAGGTTACTCCGGCAACATTGGTAACACTATAATTTTCTGAAGTTTCAGGGCATGGTGTTGTATTTCCTGTAATTGCACTTGGTTGTGCCGGAATGGAAGCAACGGTGATGCTTGCTGTGTTATTCGTACTTATTGCACTATTGCAACCAGTACCATTACCAGATTGAAGATTTGTAATTGTTACTGTTGTGTTTCCACTATTAGCCAATAAATTGGTAGTGAAAGTCCCGGTACCAGCTGAAGTTACAGTCATCGAAGCAGTGTTTCCTGTCGCAGCATTTGGGGCACTTAAATTATAAGTTACAGTATAAGTCCCTACAGGAAGATTAGTTGTAGATGAGGCGAGTGTAACCGTTGATGAATTTCCTTGACAAACCGGAGTAGTTACTGAAGTGCCTGTCAAGCTATAGGTCGGGCAATTGTAGGTAACCTTTACCTGCCCATTAGCGCCACTACTACCCACAGGACTCCCATTTCCATTCCCTTTAGTAGCACCACCACCACCACCACCAGGAGCAGTCCCTGGTGTTCCGGAAGACGGGTTAGTCGTACCACCTCCGCCTCCATTACCTCCTCCGGCTGGAGCAATGCCACTCGTAGAGTTGTTCCCATTAGTTCCAATTGATCCAGTTCCTGCAGAAGAACCTCCGCCGCCTCCGTAACTAGAAGACACGCCAATTCCACCACTGCCACCACTAAATCCTGAATCTCCATCTGAAGCACTCCAACTTCCACCACTCCCTCCGGTCAAGGTATTTGTTACCACACCAAGACCACCGTGTCCAACAACTGTTGAAATATTGTTGAAATAAGAATCGCCACCATTCAAATTTGTATCATCAAATCCTCCTGCCCCAACATTTACAGAATAAGGGGTTCCAGCAGTAACGGAAACAACTTTTTTTGAATATGCACCTCCGCCTCCACCTCCTCCGGCTTCATTTTGGCCATTCTGTATTGCAGAACCACCACGTCCGCCGGCACCCCAGCACTCTACTGTAATACTGTTTATCCCGGACGGAACTGTAAATGTTCCACTTGCGGTGAAGGTTTGGGTGGTTTGGGCAATTGAATTTAAGCTCAAAAGCGAGAATACTGTAGAAAAAATGATCAGGAATAAATATAGTTTTTTTGAAAGAAGTATATTTCGCATCATAGCCCCTGAGTTTTTAAGTTTGAGATTCTTATATAACTCAAGTCTATGAAAGATGAATTCATATATACCAATGCGTAAAGAAAAAATTCAGGTACAATAAAAAAGCCTGCTGAAAAAAAATATTTTTGCACCTGCCCCCTCCCAAAATTATTAATCCCTGCCAGCAACAGAAATGCAGTCAGGAAAACCAGCGACAGGAAGAAAGTTTTTACCGGAATTAATCGGCACGAGGATATTTTCGCGATTTGCGAGTTCAGATGAAAGGGAAGTGTCATATATGGAAGTGGAGACCTTCCCATTTGAGTTTTAAGTTTTAGTTAACGTAAAGGTAAAACCGCTTCGGCGTACTTTTCGGTTTTGGTATCTGATTGTGATGTATAGGTTATTTTTAAGTTTCCGGAGCGAAAATCAACTTTGGCTTTTGCATCGAGTTCCATTTGAAATCTTCTTACGGAGTTCGGTGTATATACTGCTATTCCTCTTACTATACCTACCTGAGTAATGACTGTAGTAGAAGAAATATGTTCGACAAGGATATCACCATAAACCGACATATTACCCGTACGGTTAAAAGCGAATTGTAACCGTGGAATCGTATCGTTAATGATTTCCAATTTAAGATCAGTCAGATTTACCTTCATGGTTGATTCACCAACGCGGATAATAACCGGGATCGTGATCCCGAATATGGGAATCAGTTTAACACCAATAGAGGTCGAATCTTTTTTGACTTCTGCGGTTCCCAGTGCAGTTTGCTTGGGAACTGCCCTAAAGTAAACATGTGACCTGTATTCACCAGGGGTTAGCTGATCGGCTTTTGTAACCTGCATTTTTACCACTTGTGCTTCGTTGGGAGCCAAGGTAACGGAACGTGGGAAAAAACGCAGAAATTTATCGGCAAAATTTTGCCCGGCATCGGGTGTTGTAATCTCTTCGAAGGACCCATCTTCGCGCATACGATACTGAATGATAGATACATTGTATTTGGCAGTATCGATTCCTGTATTGGCGAGATTAAGATCTTGCGTGCGTTTTTGTCCCTCAAATACGACCCTTCGCGGGGTAATTAATAAGTTTCCTTGTGACATTGCCTTTGTGGCAGAGAGGAGGGTTATTAGGACGAATAATGAAATAAAAAAGATAAATTTATTAGTCTTCCCAACGGCAGTTTTTTCCTGCGTAAATCCTGATTTGCACATGTGTTTACATTTAAAATAAATTGCACCAAACATACAAAATAAATAAATAATTTAAGGATTTATTGTTAAGGCGGCGGCAACTAAAAAATGGGACTTTTTTATGATGAATAAAAGCCAGTAAGAACTTCCCCAAAGTGGTTCCTGAATAATAACTAAACCGGTTTTCTAATTAAAATCCGGAATGGATTTCTCAACTGCAATTTGCTATTGGCAGCGCAATTAATTGTAGGAAAATGTAATTGCATATGTTCCTGCATAGATTCCTACAGGATTGTCGTTCATTGTGCCAACATTGAGTACTGCACCAATCTGGACAGACATTGCTCCCCCGTTCAGTTTTCCTACGCCTATTCCTGGTGCAGGATACGACTGCCAGTCGCTTACCTTCATCGTCCTGGCATTAATTGTATTTGTCAAAACTGTAGGGCCGGATGGAAGTGTAATCGAAAAAGTAGCATCATATTCGCCTGTGATATAAAAACTGGCCGAATTGTGAGCTCCTCCTCCCAGAACTACCGTTCCTTGTGCCGTACGGATACCATCGGGTGTGAGTACAACTTTGCCTCCCTGTGTTTCGGGCGAGAATCGTCCGAAGTTTAACTGGGCTGTTTCGGTGGCGGTCAATGCTGCAATAATTTCTGCAAAGGCCTGGGCAGTAACACTTGCCTGGGCTTTCACTTCGGGTGCTTTCGAAAACAGGAGTAGGAAAATAATGCTGAACAATAGAAAAGTATTCTTCATTGAGTTTTTATTGGTTAGGTGAAAACTAATGAACTTAATTGTTGATGCGTTAATTCAGCTAAGCAATTTCCAAAAAAAGACGCTGCAAAGCGCAACGTCTTTTTTAAAGTATTTTAAAATTAGTTGTAATTAACTGTTACACTTAACCCAGCAGCATTTGTATAAAGTCCAGCTGCCTGACTTGGACCAACAGTTAATATAGCCCCTACACTTATATCCTGAGTTCCAGAACCATTTAGCAAGCCACCGCTCATTCCTGCTGCAGGATTACTTACAAAAGTACCAACAGACATAGTTGCACTTGCTGGACCAGTTAGCGTAATAGCTGAGGCTGGTAAAGTGATTCCATAAGTTGCATTAGCCAATCCTGTAACTGTGAAGATAGCAGCACCAACAGTTCCAGGTTGTGCTGTTGGAAGTGTCAATCCCGTTGCAGTTCTAGTTCCTGCAGGAACAACTGTCACAGTACCTCCTACTAAATCTGATATTATGTTGCCAAAATTCAAATCAGAGGTCGCATTTTTTTTAGCAATAGATATTGGTGAAATGATAGTTGCGTTAGTCACAGCAGTTGCAATTGCGTTTTGACCAAAAGAGACAGCTGAGAATCCGAGAACAACGACGAAGAGAGCGAGTAATTTTTTCATGTCTTTAACTTTGTTTTAATTGAGTGTAATAAATTATTAATTTTTTAAGAGTTTTTATTGTCTACGCTGGTAGTCTTGCAAACACCGTGCCAATTGATTTTACAATCGATATTTAGTTTGTTAACTAATTTTGATTGTAATTGTAAGGAGTTGAGAATAAGAGACTGGCGTATTTTAAATATAATCATTACAAATAATAATCAGTAGCCGATTGACTTCTCAACGGCTATGGCGATGGAAAGTAATTTCACACAACGTAAAAAAAATATTTGCAATTATTATTTAAAGAAAATTCTCCCGGCTGTCGCAACCGTTCGAGTAGTCTCAACCCTTCGGGTGGTCGCAGACCCTCGAAGCGGTTTGCTGGAAAGAAGGAGCGACGTGGAGACGGGGAGAGAAGGAAAACGGGGTGACGGGGTGAAGGAGTGAAGAGGTGACGGGGCGACGGGGAGAAAAAGTGTCTTGAGACGAGAAAGGGTGACATGGCGAAGGGGAGAAAAGACGAGGAGAGGGGGAGAAATGGCGAAAAGGTAGAATTGCTTTCTTCCTATAGATATTAATGGTAGTATCCGTTCAGTTTGCTGAATTCAGTTCAGCGTAACCGCAAAAGTAATAAATCCGTATATAGAATATACTTACAGTATGCTTTGAGTAGACTAAGTGTACACGAGGTATACAGAAACAGTAAGGTGAGGGCATAGGAACACCGAATATTGGATACTATTAATCTGCAAATCGGGAAAAATATGGCACGTGTAAATAATATCATCGGGAAAGCGTTGTCTGGTAGAATCGGCAACATTGTATTTGTTAATTTGGGTGGCAGTACTTATGCGCGTAGTCTGCCGCGTGAACGTAAGCCGTCGGAGTGGAGCACTGATCAAAAGAAACACAGAAAATGCTTTGCTGGGGTTGTGAAGTATGCTTCCCGAATGATGGTGCCTTTTATAAAACCAATCTGGAATATAGCTGAGCCGAATTCGAAAAGAGGGTTTAACCAGTTTGTAAAAGCAAATAAACCAGCTTTCGGTACGAATGGAAATGTGATTGATCCCGGCTTGCTACGATTTTCGGCTGGTTCACTTCCTTTGCCTGCTGGTCTGAATGCAATTTTATCGACATTGCAGTCGAAAATAATAGCTGTCAACTGGAAAAATCAGATTGCTGGTTCTGCAGTTAGCAACGATCGCCTGATGGTTGTATTTTATAATACACATGAATTACTAGTGCCGGTTGAGACTGGATTTACCCGGAAAGATGAACAGACACAAATACCGATACCTGAAAACCATGGGAAAGAGATTTACCTGTACCTGTTTTTTAAAAGTGAAGATGAGTCATTGTATTCAAATGAACAGGTGTTTAAAATCGAACTACCGTAACTAAAATTAGGGATAAATTTGAATTGAAAGGATAACGTGGAGTTTGAACAAATAAGAAATCAATTAAACAGAGCGGGGAAGAGTGGGAGGCTTAAAGGAAAATAAAAAGGCACATAACATGGTTACTCATCCCATTGCACATTTTTAGAAACTCACCCTCTTACCTTCCCACCTTCTCATCTTTTATTTTCCAATATTCAGATTGATGAATTTATAAATTGTCAGGTTTTTAATTATTGGGATAATAATATTTCAATTGTATGCAAAAACTACCGTGTAGGAGCCTTCATAATGTCCTCGCGCCTGATTGCTCGATATATTGGCTTTCCCGTCGAGTTGAATGGTTTGGGAACCATCGGCTTTTGCAGCCGAAGCATATGAATTGTTATTTACGGATGGCTCTAATGTAAAACCATGTCCGGTAGAATCAAAAAGCGAAGCTGTCTTAACAACAACATTGCAACTAATATTTTTTCCGGAATTCAGGGTTATCGCGCCAATGTGGACGTTTTCTGGAGACAGGTAGGATTGTTCCAATTCGCGGGCGTCGCTTTCAGCGATTGTTGCAAGTTCAAAGTTTGTAACCGCATTCGATGCCGCACTCACCGATTCAATTACTTCTGCGGTCACATGTCCGATCGCAATCGTTTGACTGTATACTTTCGGCTCTGCGAATGTCAGAGTTAGTATAGCTGCGAAAATTAATATAAGTATCGTTTTCATGGCAATTGATTTTTGATCTGTTAGTAATCTGATCATCAAAAAATCTTTTCTAATGCAAAGATAGATAAGATATTTTACTATTATGCCAAAACGTAAAATAAAAATTTACGAAAACGAAAAATAATATATTGACAGCTTTGCGACAATACAATATGATTGTAATCTGCAGGAAAATAGATATTTAAATTTTAAATTGAATATGTCTTCAAAGTAAAAATAGTTTACGCAGGATATGCCAAGGAGACATTGTTATATGCGAGAAATGAATTATGAATCAGAAAATCAATAAAATAAAATGGTGCTATTACTTTTGCATACGATCAGTCAATGTAAAATAAGTTTTCCATAAAGAACTTATACAGTATGGTAGCGATCCTCTTCCCAAATTTATTTTCCGGTTTTAACTTATTTCTGAATAGTAAATATACAAATATCTGGACCCGTTTCCAAGAAAGTAGCCGATTTTAAACCACTGTTTTATACTTATTTTTACTTTGAGATCATCATTTATTTTAACGTTTTATAAACCTGTTTACTAATCAATTGAAAGCGAAAACTACCGTGAAGGAATCTTTATAAATCCGGATTCCTGACCTGTTGTTCTATTTGCTTTCACACTGAGTCGAATGAATTGAGAACCATCTGTGTTTGCTGCTGAAGCAAATGAGCTATTTTTAACGGTTGGATCATTTGTAAAACCAATTTTCACTGAAATGAAAATTAAAGCTTTATTCGTTAAGACATTGCAAGCCAAATTCCTTCCGGATTGGAGGTTTAATTCTTCGGGTAATGGATTTTGGAAGTTAGACCTTAGGGTGCCGATTATCTGTTATAACTTGTTGTATAAGTCTTAAATTCAAAATAATTATAGTTTAACCATACGTGATCAATGGCCAAACTTTAATAAGCTCATTGATGGTGGTATTTTATTGGTTATGAATTTGAATTCGATACGCACACGAAGTTAATTATCCTGGACAATTGGTCGAAAAGAAATTTGTCTGGCAACCCGATATTATTTCAAATGTGTGAAATTTAGATAATTAAGAGTTTTCAGTTGGCACAGTATGGATATTTTAAGATGTTTTTCAGATTCCTACATTTTCATCTACTGCCTTATTCAAATACCTGTTTAGCGGGTAAATTATTTGAAAAATTTCGATTGCTTTTTCGAAGAAATCTGAGGCATACAATGCTCCTTCTTCAATATGGTGTCCAAAAGCATAGTTTCGGTTCTTAATAAGTTCGAGATACTCCCAGTCTTTCGGATATCCTTTTGGCGCGGTTTTTAGCTTATCAGAGTATTCTAAAGTGTATGTTGATTTAAATGTCTTGTTTTCAATTAAATCAATATAATTTTTAGGGTGGTAATAAATTTCCTGCCTGATTGCCTGAAGGTATTCAGGAGGAGGCATATAAATTCCACCTGAAAGGAAACATTCGCCAGGCTGAATATGAAGGTAGTAACCGGCAAACCCCGATTTCTTCCCTCCACGGGCGATAAAGCAGCCATAATTTGATTTATATGGCAGTTTGTCTTTTGAAAATCGAACATCACGAAAAATACGGAATACGCAATCTTTAGCATTCAATTCAGGAATTTCATCATCAAACTGCCTGATATCATGGATCAGTCGCTCCGCAACTACAAGAAATATTTTACGTGTCTTATCATACCTTTCACGGTTAAGGTCGAACCATTCACGCGAATTATTCGCTTCAAGATCTTTAAGGAAATCGAGTATCTCTTTCATCTTTAAAGTAATAATATTAGTTTGAACGCAAATTCAAAAATACCGGAAATCAATTAAAAACCGGCTATTGACTGATTAGATTAAACAAATTAAATTTAAAACAGTTTTTCGGAATGCTTCCTTATTTTTGTAAGAAAATTAGTTTTTACTCATGACCAATTATTGCATCATTGTTGCCGGTGGAAGCGGTTCACGCATGGGTACTGAACTCCCGAAACAGTTTCTACTAATAGGTGGAATTCCCGTGCTGATGCATACAATTCGTAATTTTTACGAATTTGATCCATTCCTTCAACTGATTCTCGTACTTCCGGAAACAGAAATTGCAACCTGGAAAATGATGTGTCGTCAATATCAATTTACAATACCGCATCAGACGATTGCCGGTGGAGAAACGCGTTTTCAATCGGTCAAAAACGGACTTTCGCTGGTCCCCGAATGTGATCTGATTGCGGTTCATGACGGGGTACGGCCTCTGGTGAGTCACGAAACGCTGACGCGATGCTTCGAAAGTGCGGAAAAGAGAGGATCGGCTATTCCCGTTTTGCCCTCCAACGAATCACTACGCGAAGGGGATATGAATGAATCAGTTCCCGTAGATCGGTCGCATTTTTATATCGTCCAGACACCCCAGGTATTTAAAGCTGAAATCCTTAAAAACGGTTATAAACAATTGTGGATTCCTGAATTTACGGATGATGCTTCGGTCGTAGAACATGCAGGAACTCCTGTGCGATTGGTGATGGGAAATCGCGAAAATATCAAGATTACCTTTCCGGAAGATCTGATAATAGCGGAATTGTTTTTGAAAAACAGAGGATGATTGTAAGAATATAGTTCTTTTTAAGCCGCTTGAAGGGTCTGCGACCACTTCAAGGGCTGGATATAGCTTCAATGGCTAAGTATCTTCATTTCCATTTTTATATCCTTCTTCGGCCGGTCATTGGCGCCTGTTGGCTGAGCCGCAATTGAATCAACTACAGATAAGCCTTCAATGACTTCGCCAAAAACAGTGTAATTTCCATCGAGATGCGGTGTGCCGCCTACAGTTGTATAAACCTGTTTTTGTTCTTCCGTCAATTTAAATGGTGTTTTCTTCGCTTTCTCTATTGCCTGGGATTGTAATTTTTCAATCAAAATTGCATACGCAATCTGATTTCCCGATTGCTGGTAAAATTTCAGTGAATCCTCATTGGCCATTGCGAGCTGACGCATGAAACTCTGCGCCAGTTTTTCAGTTCCTTTTTCTTCGAGGGCTGGAATGTTGTTGGCTGGAAATACTACACCCTGAACGATATAGAATTGAGAGCCTGATGATTTTTTCTGGGGATTTACCTGATCACCTTCCCGTGCCGCAGCTAATGCTCCTTTTTTATGAAGAAATTTAGGATTGATTTCATTATCAATTTCATATCCCGGACCGCCATTGCCAAGTTGTTGATCTGGTTTGGCATTACGCGTATCGGGATCTCCACCCTGAATCATAAAATCTTTTATGACCCGGTGAAAGAGGACGCCATCGTAAAAGCCCGCTTTCGCCAGCTTCAGAAAATTATCGCGATGTTTTGGTGTCTCGTTATAGAGTGCCACCTTTATATCGCCAAATTGTGTTTTAATCAATACGACCGGACGCTTGTCACTCTTATCCTGGGCATTACCGCATGAGAATAAAAACATTGCTGCCAGTATAATTCCACCTTTAAAAAATTTCTTCATAATATACGGTTCTTTGATGCCAAAGATAGTAAAAGTGCATTGTAACCGAAAGCAGGATAATTTGAGTTTTCTTCAACTGTGAAACTGGAGGTTGGCACCCATCTTTTGACTTCCACCTGTTGTCTGCCGACTTCTGTCCTATTAATTAGCCGTAATTTTTTTATTTTTGTCATTCAGTTTGAAAACAATAGAGGAATGAGCGATTTTATCATTTACAATACATTAAGCAGGAAAAAGGAAATTTTCAAACCCATCAATCCTGGTCATGTTGGACTTTATGTATGTGGACCGACCGTTTATGGCGAAGCTCACCTTGGGCATTCGCGCCCTGCAATCACGTTTGATGTGTTGTTCCGTTACCTGAAACACCTTGGTTACAAGGTTCGGTATGTCCGCAATATTACTGATGTCGGTCATCTGGTGAATGATGCCGATGAGGGTGAAGATAAGATTGCCCGTAAAGCAAAAGTCGAAGAGCTCGAACCTATGGAGATTGTTCAGATGTATACGAACAGTTATCGTCGAAATATGCTGCAACTGAATGTATTACCTCCGAGTATTGAACCAACGGCTTCAGGACATATCATCGAGCAGATCGTGGCAGTTCAGAAAATGATTGATTCGGGATTTGCTTACGAAATAAACGGATCGGTTTATTTTGATGTTGAGAAATATGCGGCAGTTCATTCTTACGGAAAACTTTCGGGACGGAAAATTGAAGATCTGTATACAAATACCCGTGATCTGGATGCCCAGAGTGAGAAAAAATCGGGACTTGATTTTGCAGTATGGAAAAAAGCAGCGCCTGAACATATTATGCACTGGCCATCTCCGTGGGGTGAAGGTTTTCCTGGCTGGCACACGGAATGTACAGCAATGAGTACGAAGTACCTGGGCGAACCATTTGATATTCACGGCGGCGGACTCGATTTGCTTTTCCCGCACCACGAAGCCGAGATTGCGCAGGGTGTAGCGTGCTTCGGACACGAGCCGGTTAACTACTGGATGCACAATAACCTGATCACGATCAACGGTCAGAAAATGGGTAAGTCACTTGGCAATTTTATCAAGCTGGATGAATTTTTCACCGGAAGTCATCCTCTGCTTGAGAAGGCATATTCTCCCATATGTATCCGTTTTTTCATTCTTCAGGCGCATTACCGTAGCCCGCTCGATTTCTCAAACGAAGCACTTCAGGCAGCAGAGAAAGGTCTCGAACGGCTGATTAACGCAACTTCGCTCATCGAAAAGCTCATTCCAGCCGAACAATCCTCTATTGATGTGGCCGGACTGAAAGAGAAATGCGATGCTGCAATGAATGACGATTTGAACACCCCGATTTTGATTGCCCATCTGTTCGACGGTGTTAAAATGATCAATTCTGTCAATGATGGTAACGCCTCTTTAAATAGTGCCGACCTCGAAATATTGAAAAAACTCTACAACGATTTCGTTTTCGAAATACTTGGATTCAAGTCAGAAGCGTTATCTGGCGAATCTGGTGGCAATGAAGTTTTGGGTGATGTTGTTGATTTACTGCTTAATCTCCGAATTGAGGCCAAACAGCATAAAGATTGGGCGACCTCTGATAAAATCCGCAACAGTCTTACCCAATTGGGATTTGATATTAAGGATACAAAAGAGGGATTTGAATGGGCATTCAAAAAATAAAAAGATTAGAAGTGCAATGGTGACCGGGTGACTTGTTCAAGTTCCGGACAAGTCACCCGGTCACTAACCTCTTGCGATTCAGAAGCAATAAAGATAAACTCATCATTAACCATAGCTTATCATCTTTATTTTTTGAAATTCTGATATGATAGATTGACGGTACAGGAGATCCACCGGGGCAAACCGGGATAAAAGTATCGTGAAGGCGATGAAGCAGTGCCAGGCGCATTTACCACAACCATTGAAGCATATTTCTCATTGTTTAAATTATTGATCTTCACTGTTGTATCTATCAATACCTTCTTTAGAATTTCGAAGCGATAACCGGCTTTCAGGTTGATGACCATCCATGCATTTGAGTAATGACGGTTAAGGTCATTCAGCGGAATTTTTCCCGAAGTATTCAATTCAACCTGGGAATAAAAACCAACCGGTGTCTTTAAATCGAGTCTCCCCGTAAAAGTTTGGTCAGGCATTCCCGGGAGCTTATTCCCTGCATAACTGATATTGTTCTCTGTAAAATCCTGGAAATTATATCGGTTGGTCGCGTAGGAGAGGTTTGCGATCAATGCAAAGTGCCTTTCTGAATCGATATTTTTGTGTCCTAATAACCATTGTTGTACAGCAATCTCCACTCCCCGGTGAAGCGAAGACCCGGCATTCATCCCAACGTAAACATCCTCTGCTACTCTTTTGGGAACAATCAGGTCGGTAACACGCATATAGTAGTATGCAAGGTCTATAAAAGTCGCATGATTGAACAGGTTTGCCCTGAATCCACCCTCAAAACCCCAGGCTTTTTCGGGCTTTATGTCGCGGTTAATCAGGCCAAGAGGACTTAAGGTCTCCGAAAGTGATGGCATCGAAAACCCTTTATTGACGGAGGTATACAGGTATAAGTCATTCAGCGGATTCCAGGAAATGGAGAGTCGTGGCGCCACGATAGGTTTGAAATTGTAGTTTCCCGATTGGTTTAAGGTATCTGTGGAAAACTGATCGGTGTATTGAAAGCCCGAGCGGTTCAGATTGACGCCTCCTGTAACTTTAAATTGTTCTGTTTTAACTTCAAGTTGCGTAAACAGATCAGCCTGATAAAGTGATTCTTTTCCCTGTTGTTGGAGTTTCCCTTTCGTCCCCTTCCCTCCAATGTTTTCAGACAGCGAACTATGTATGTTCTCAAAATAAAGATTAGAACCTGCCAGGAAATGAATGTCGGCGCTACCCAGTTTTTTAGTGTGTTGGCTCAAAATGCGCCCGCCATAGGCGAAACCGGATTCATTCAGAAAGTTAAACGGGCGGTTCTCCTCTGTTTTTCTTGAATTCAGGAAGACTGAAGTTGCGATTTCCCAGTCGCCGGGTGTTAGATAGCGGAGACTATAACCTGCAAAGATCCTGTCAGGATGTTCATAACCTTTGGTCTTTAGCCAGTTGGATGCTGCTTTTTGAGGGTTGTTTACAAAAGTGGATGAGTCAATTGAACTTGGAATCAGCGCACGGATCTTTGATCCCGACAGAATCAAATTGCCGGTAAGTTTCCGGCTGAAGGTTTGATTGTCGTTGACAAAAAAAGAGTAGCGGCTGTAATTACTATTTTCGCGGTAACCCGCAGATTGAATACCGGATAATGAAACCATTAAGTCATTTTTGATTGTTCCGATGGAGTAGTTTACACCGTTTTTGAAATATCCGTAGTTGCCGGCAGAGCTCGTAAGTGCAATTTCTTCCGTGTTTAACCGGGCTCTTGCCGGATAAAGAACAATTGTTCCGCCCAACGACGCACCATGAATACTTGACGCCGGACCTCTCAAAACCTCTATCCTGCTCAGGTATTCTGGATTTATATCGTCAAAGGTTGTTTCACCTTCAGCGCTGTACATCGGAATATCTCCAAAGAAGAGCTTGATCTTTTTTGTTCCATAAGGGTAACGTGAACCTATTCCTCTCAATGTTAATTTGATGGTTCCCAAAGACCCTTCCTGCATTACAATTCCCGGAACGGCTGACAGTGAGGATGCAATATTTGTAGCTGCGGTTTCGAGCTTGTCGGCAGTAATGACAGATACGGATCCGGCAGTTGATTTGAGCTGATATGGTGTGCGATAAGCGGATATCTGAATCTCTGACAGGTCGTAGTTTTGCTGCGATAACCGCTCATTGGCTATGGTGCTGGTGTCGGTTAAAGCAACTTTTAGCGCTCCATTTGTTTGTCCAAATAGTGAGCAGGAAGTATGAATCAGGAAGATGATCAGGAAAAGTCTCATTCCCAATTAACGGAAGATTGCTTCTTTTGTTTAACTGAATATTTTGAAGTTACACACTTTGATCGAATGCCTGCTCCATTTTGACCAAGCCTTCTTCGAGAATAGCTCTTGGACAACCGAAATTTAATCTGAAATATCCATCTCCTCCGGTTCCGAATTTAGTGCCATTGTTTAACGCTACTCCGCCGTTTATCAATATTTTACCCAGTTGGATTTCGGTAAGATTGTAAGCCGAAAAATCGAGCCAGACCAGAAATGTTGCTTCAGGTTTCATAATCTTTACTTTCGGCATCCTGGTAGTTAGAAACGTCTCCAGAAAGTTGTAGTTGTTTTCAAGATAAGTCATTAGCTGCGATACCCAGTCATAACCGTTTTTGAGAGCCGCTTCCGTAGCGATATTTCCAAAAATATTGCCGCCTTCGATATGGACCGTATGCAGAACCCTTTCGTATTTGACCCTCAACTTTTTATTGGGGATGATCACGAAGGCAGTCGAAAGTCCGGCAACATTGAAGGTTTTGCTGGCAGCCATTAGAACGGCACTGTTCATCGCGATTTCCTCTGAAACCTTCGGAATCGGGATATGTTTATTGCCACTAAAAACGAGATCAGCATGAATCTCATCCGAGACGATGACAATCCCTTTTTCGGTACAGATCCGGCTGAGCTCCTCAAGTTCTTCTCTTTTCCAAACCATTCCTCCCGGATTATGGGGACTGCACAATATCAAGAGTTTGGTTTGTGGATCAATGATCTGCTTAAGATTTTCAAAATTGAAGGTGTACCGTCCATCTTTCAGAATGAGCGGATTTTCCACCATTTTCCGTCCGGAGCCTTTAATACTTGCGAAGAAAGGAAAATAAACAGGAGGTTGAACAATCACCTTGTCGCCTGGCTCGGAAAGAGCCATGATCAGCATCGTAACCGCGGATACTACGCCGGGACTTGAAGTGATCATTTCTTTTTCGATTTTCCAGCCATGCTTGCGGTCCATCCAACTGATAATGGCTTCGAAGTAACTATCAGGACGATAGGAATAAGCCAGTATTTCGTGGTTCATCCGCCGTCGTAACGCGTCCATAATAAAGTCGGGAACGCGGAAATCGGTATCGGCCACCCAAAGCGGAAGTGCCTCGCCATTTCCGAAAATGGTTTCGAGCAGGTCGTATTTGACACAGTCGGTGCCCCGTCGTTCTATTATTTCATCAAAATTATAATGTTTCATTTCCATATTTTATTTAGAACAACCGCTTCGAGGGTCTGAAAAAGACCGCTCGAAGGGTTTAGACTTAAATCATTTTCAGCCAATTAAAATCCTCCCCTTTTTCAATTTTCAAAACGAAATTAAAACGATCGGGATCGAGGCAAAGTTCAAAATCGGATGCCGGTGACCATTCGTCGTTTGCCGGATCGAGCAGCCGGGCTCCGTCACCAGTACGCAGGATTTGCTTCATTTTTTCGAAATCTGATTCTTTATTCTGCAACCGGTCACGAACATATTCGGCAAAAAAAGTATCCTCTTGTGTTGGATAGCGACCTTCATAACCCATGCAGACGAGACTTAATTCGGCAGAATTTTTTAGACGGATATAGTTGATGATTGCCTCTGCATTTACAAAACTGCCCGTGATGATTTCGTCGGCATGGGTAGCATTGGCGATACCCCTGGTTCCGGAACTTGTCGTCATGATAATTGTTTTACCGCTAAAGTCCTGGTTCATAATGTGTGTTGGAGAGTTCCCAAAGTCGAAACCCGGAACCTTCCGCTCGCTCCGTTCACCCAGCATCACCACATTTTTCAGAATTTTCTTCAGTTCGAAAGCCTCTTCCACATGTTCTACAGGGATGATTTTCTCAGCTCCTGCCGCGAAAACATAACAAGCCGTCGAAAATGCCCTGAAGACATCGATGACGACAGTGAGACCTTTTGCCTTTTTTGCCCCATCGGTAAGCTGAAGAATTTCAATTTCCATATTTGATCATTTGATCGTCCCAACCGGAACTTTTGTAAATTGGCAGCGAATTTAACGTAAATGCTGCAAATAGAACTATGATATCTGTCGTTAAAAATAAGTTGCCAATTTTGCAATTCGAACATCTGAATAAGTTTCCTGAGTTGATTCATTTCTCGACTACACGTGTCGGCGGAAGCAGCACAGGCAATTATCATTCTTTAAATATGGGATTTAATTCGGGTGATTTAGCCGGAAATGTAATCACCAACCGGAATATACTTTGCGCGGCGCTCGAAATAAATCCGGATCGATTGATTTTCCCCAAACAGACGCATACTGCGTCTTGTAAGACAATCACCGCAGCGTTTTTTAATTTGGATAAAGAAGAAAAACAACCTTTTCTAAATGAAACGGATGCTGTTATCACGAACCTGAAAGGTGTTTGTGTCGCAATAAAAACGGCCGATTGTGTGCCGGTTCTTCTTTACGATACTAAACAAAAAGTTGTTTCAGCCGTTCATGCCGGCTGGCGTGGAACAGTGCAAGATATTGTAATAAAGACAATTCATAAGATGGTGGAGGAGTTTGGAACCGATCCATCGGATCTTTTTGCCGGAATAGGACCTTCAATCAGTCCGGAAGTTTACGAAGTCGGGGAGGAGGTGTGGAAACAATTCAGCCCTGAATTTTATCATGCTTCAAATCCTGACAAAGCGGACAAAAGATTACTCGATCTTTGGAGTGCCAACAATCAACAACTGATACAAGCTGGAGTTCCTGAAGAACAGATTGAAGTCGCGCGAACCTGCACTTTTTCAGATTCGGATCGGTTTTTCTCTGCGCGTCGCGACGGTATTAAAACCGGACGAATGGCGACTGGCATTATAATCAGATAATTGGAATTAAATGCAGTATGACTAATATTACGCGGCGCTCCATTCCTTATCGCCTAATTCAATTTTAAACTTAACGTTTGCCTTTAATGCATGAAAAATCTTTAGTACAGTGCTAATGGTCATGTTACGAGCATTTCTCTCGAGCTTCGATATTTCCGATTTTTTTACGCCAATCATATCGCCCAACTCTTCCTGAGTAAGATTTCTCTCTTTTCGTGTTTGTTTAATCATCTCCCCCAAAATGTCAAGTTTTAAATCAAACTCGTACTGTTCGCGTTTTTCTGTGCCTGGAACACCCAGGTATTTGTCCTTTAAGTCTTCAAAATCGTGAAATTTCATGTCCTTTGTTTCCATGATCATCTGTTTTTGTAATACATTTCCCTAATTGCCATCGCTTTTTCTATTTCAGATTTTGGGGTTTTCTGTGTCTTTTTAATAAATGCGTGGGTCGTTACAACCAATGTATTTTTATTATCTGTCTTGTCCCAAAAGGCAAAAAGCCGATATTGCTTTGATTGAAACCGAGTTCTAAATTCCCATATTTCAATAGTTAATTTTTTAAATAATTTTGGATCAAGTGTCTGCCTTGCCTTATCAATGTTATAGAATATTTTTTCACGAGTTTTCTCATCAAGTTCCTTTAGGAACTTATCAACCTCATCTGAAAGTAAAATTTTAAAATGTGCAAGCATAACTCTTCGATTGATCACGGCAAAAATAAATAATAGTTGCTATATATGGACACAATATAGCAACTATTTTTAAGATGGCAGAAAATTAGTTCTTCTTATTCGAAAATGAATAAGGGAAGCTTTCGGGCGAAGTACCACGCGTTTTATTCGGGGTCTTCGTCATGTCGAACTGTATTTTTCCACCCTTCATGATGTCGCTGTGTGTGATGTAATTTTTACCATACACCTTCCCATCGAGGGTAACCTTGTCGACATATACATTCTCCGTATTATTCTGCGGAGCATTGATTTCGAACTTCTTTCCGTTCTCGAGGGTGAGGGAGACTTTTTTAAACAGCGGCGATCCGAATGCATATTCCCCGGTTCCGGGTGCTACGGGATAGAAACCCATTGCCGAAAAGACATACCATGCGGATGTTTGACCGTTGTCTTCGTCACCGCAAAGGCCATCAGGATTTGGATTATAGAGACGGTCCATTACCTGGCGAACCCAGTATTGTCCTTTCCATGGCTGACCAATGTAGTCGTAGAGATAAATAGCATGTTGAACGGGTTGATTTCCGTGCGCATATTGGCCCATATTGGAGATCAGCATCTCTGTGATCTCATGAATCTGAGCGCCATAATAGGAGCAATCAAAAGTAGGTGCAGCAACGAACATTTCGTCAAGGCGCTGTGCCATCTTATCGCGACCACCCATCAAATTTGCCAATCCCTGTGGATCATGGAATACGCACCATGTCCAGTGCCAGCTCGAACCTTCCGTAAAGGCGTCACCCCATTTGTCAGGACGGAAAGGTGACTGGAAAGTGCCATCTGCATTTTTGCCGCGCATAAAATTGACGGAGGGATCAAAAACATTCTTGTAATTCAATGCACGTTTTTCGAAAAGCTTAATCTCCTCCTGCGGACGGCCTAAATCTTTTGCCAGTTTAGAAATGCACCAGTCAGCAAATGAATATTCCAAAGTTCTGGCAACATTTTCATTTACATCAACATTATAAGGAATATATCCAAGCTTGTTGTAATATTCTACACCATAACGACCAACAGAGTGCAATGGTCCGGCATTATTTGTGTTTTTCAGAATGGCTTCATACAGTTTCGCGATATCAAAGCCACGAATTCCTTTCAGGTAAGCATCTGCAATATTGACCGCGGAGTTCGATCCGACCATACAATCGCGGTGACCAGGGCTTGCCCATTCAGGAAGCCAGCCACTTTCGTTGTAAGTATTCGCCAAACCTTCCATAATCTGTGAACTGAGCGTAGGGTGCATCAACGTGAAATAGGGGAACACGGCACGGAAAGTATCCCAGAAACCATTGTCGGTGAACATGTATCCAGGTAAAACTTTTCCATTGTAAGGACTGTAGTGAACTACTTTATTATTTGCATTGAGTTCATAAAACTTACGAGGAAAGAGCATCGTGCGGTAAAGCGCTGTGTAAAAGGTACGGTTTTGATCAACGGTTCCACCTTCTACTTTTACACGGTCAAGTTCTTTGTTCCAGGCTGCTTCTGCTTTGTTTCTGGTCTGGTCGAAAGTGCTTTGACCTATTTCTCTTGTCAGGTTCAGTTCGGCCTGTTCAGGACTTATAAATGATGAGGCGACGCGTGCATTGACAATTTCCCCTTTTTTTGTTTTGAAAGTGATCGCTGCCATTACATGCTTCCCTTCGGCAAGGGTGCTGCCTTCTGTTAAAACACTATCTTTCCATGTTGAAACCTCGGTAAATGCTTTATCAAATACGATCACGAAATAGTTATGAAAGTTATCAGGTACACCGCCGCTGTTGTTCCGGCAATAGCCTGTGATTTTTCTTTCTGAAGCAGATATTTTTACCATTGATCCTTTGTTGAAAGCATCAATCAGAATATGAGAAGCGTCGGATTCAGGGAAAGTAAAACGGAACTGTGCAGCGCGTTCGGTGGGCGTTATTTCCGTAACGACATCATAGTTTGAGAGATATACCCGGTAATAGTGAGGCTTTGCAGTTTCGGCTTTGTGCGAAAACCACGAAGCGCGTTTATTTTCCTCGACGATCAATTTCCCAGTTTCGGGGAAAAGTGAAAAGGCGGCATAATCGTTGATCCAGGGACTTGGCTGGTGGGTCTGTTTGAAACCTCTTATTTTCACATCGTCATACATGTAACCCCAACCGTTTCCATTCTTGTTGGTCTGTGGGGTCCAGAAGTTCATACCCCATGGCAAGGCAATTGCAGGGTAGGTATTTCCGTTGGATAAAGCATAATCGGAATCTGTCCCCACCAACGGATTTACATACTCAACAAGTGAACCCTGTTTGTTTTCAACGGGCTGTGCATAAGTGGCATGAGTAAACAGCACCAGCAGTAAAATCAAAAATCGCATTTTCATTTTCATCTTTAATAATAGTTGTGTTTAAATTGTATCTATTTTTTTGCTTAATATATTGGTAATAATATCCGAAGTTTCTATCTGCGGCGCATACAACTTTATTATTAAAACTGGCCTTTGCAGATGCGCCTTTTTTGATGTTCCATTGCTGACCCCGGGTTACGCTCTCTTCGATCATTCACCCAGGGTTATTCAAATTCGACACCTTCAGTGTCGTGTATTTTTATTTTTCAATGACCAAAATTTTTACTCTCCTATTCACTCCATCTTCCAGTCTCTCCTTCTTTCCCCTATCCGTTTACCTGAACCTCCAGCCCGGTTTCTTTAATAACCAGCGCTGCAATTGTTTCCAGTTCTTCCGTCGAAACTTTCCGAAGATCGTTTGCAGGTGTATCGCGGGCAATTGTATAAATCATCACAAGCCGGGGGCGAATCTGTTGGAGAACCTCAATCCATGCCTTCAGTTCATTATCAGTCGTATTGTCAATTGTATGACCTTCAAACTGACCTCTGATAAACATGGTTTGAAGAATCAACTGACCATCAAATTGTTTTATGTTGTTGATGACCGATTGCAAATCAAATCTTCCGACAGGCTGATCGAGTATCCTGATAGTTTCTGCAAATCCTGAGTCAAGTTTCAGAATATTATCATCTATCTTTTTAAGCGCTGCAACTACTGCTGGTTTATGCAGCATCGTTGAATTTGAAAGTACCGCAATCCGTGCACCCGTGCATAATTCATTTCTAATGAATAATGTATCGTCGATTATTCCGGCAAAATCGGGGTGCATTGTTGGCTCACCGTTGCCGGCAAAAGTGATTACGTCGGGCAATTCTCCGCTGTTTTTCATCTCCGACAGTTTTTCCCGGAGCATCCTTTTTACTTCAATTCGGGTTGGAAGAATGGCCTTCACGGTTCCCTTTTCGGGATTCCACCCGCATTCACAATATATACAATCGAAAGAACACAATTTCGAGTCGTTTGGCAGCAAATTTATTCCCAGCGAGATACCTAATCTTCGGCTGTTAATGGGCCCGAATATTGTTTGATCAAAAAGAAAAGTCGACATAAGTAATCTCTAAAATTTGTAAAGTTAAATCTGAGCCGAAATGTAACAATTAAATCAGCCTTTTTATTTTTGATTGCGGCAACAATTGAAGATGTTGCAAGTCCATGCCTGATATCAGGTTGATTCCTGGTTTCTTCCCTTGCTCTATCGTTCCGGCCCAATCGTTCATTTCCAGGGCTTCTGCACCATTTCTTGTGGCCCACGTTACAATTTCAACCAGGGGAATTGCAGGGAAATGAGTTTGAATAGTTTTCATTTCTGCCAGCATCGAAAGCTGGCGGTTCGACGAAAGACTGTCGGTTCCGATACAGATCTGAAGCTTGTTTTTATGGAAAAGTTCAATGTCGGGAAGCCGGTCTTCGATGTAAAGATTTGAATCGGGACAAAGTACAAACCATGTTTTATTCAGTGACCTTGTTTTTGCAATCAGGTCTATATCTTTTTGACTGGTCCGGATATTATGGACGAGCAAGAGTTTATTTTCTTTTGGCAGCCAGTTGATTACACTTTCCAAAGCCGATTTCCCGGTAGGCTCGAAAGACGACAGATCAATGGCAAGATTTTCGGTCAGATGCCGCATGATTTCTCCTTCACAAGAACGGTATAAATCATCTTCTCCGGAACTTTCCTGGCTGTGCATTGATAAAATAGACCGCTGATTTACTGCAAATTCAGAAATTTTATCAAACAATTGCTTCGAGATGGAATAGGGGGCATGAGGAACAACCGAAACTGGTAATCCGAGCGACTGCGCCTCTTCGAAGCAATACTGTGCCCAGGCGAATGCCTTTTCAGCCCGTTGTGGTGAAAATCCAAGTGCTTCAATAAATGTGTGATACACGATCTTAGATTTCGATTTTAGCTGAAAAGTAGCGCATCCGTTCGAAATGTCGCCTACCGCGACAACGCCGTTTCTGTAAAGTTCGAAATCGGCTTTTTGCGCTGCATCAATCACCTTATCTTCTTCGGGATTGCGGCATTCAATCACATTTTTCAGGAAACCAGGTAATCCGGTCTTTTCGGGGAAAACATTGTGTAAATGCGATAACTCGAGGTGGCAATGTGCATTCACAAAGCCTGGGATCAACACTCCATTGTAAAACTCAACATTGGCCATCTCGTCAAGTTCCCCTTTTGTATCGATGATATCAATGATCGTTCCATCGTCGGACAGGATGATAATCCCTTTTACGAGAACGACACCGGTTCCGGTGAAGATATAATGAGCTGATAATTTGCGCATATCAACTATTTTATAACCTTTACCGAGTCTTTAATACTTCCTTTTGCAACTGGTTTTCGGTTCTTTAAGGCAATGTTGGTCCTGGCCTTAACATCTAATATTTTGATAGAGTCATTAATCTTCACGGTTACATCCGTTTTTTTGGTTCGAATTGTATCATTCACACGCACAGTGTCTTTCACGATGTCTTTTACAACTGGTTTTCTGGACTCAATAGAGTCTTTGGCCCTGGCCTTAACTTCCATTTCGTTTAGCCTATTAAGAATTTCATCGTAAATCGGTTTATATTTGTCGGGGTGCTTGCCATAGTATAAAACCGACGCTTCGAAAACCTTCCGATCGAGTTTGTATTTTTTTAGAATTGTGAGGTACAAGTCTTCCTGGTAATTTTCCCGCGTAATTTCCAGCGCATAGCGTTGGGTGTAAATTGCTTCTGCCAAATGAAGCTCTAATAATACAGGAATGATCTCCTTGTCGGTTAAAATCCCCTTTGGGACATTATTATTTGAGCAGGCAAAGGCCAGAATAGTCATTAAAATAATCAGAAAGTTTCTCATTCGTCATCCTCCATTTGTCGTATTTCTTTGAATTTTTTTGAAAAAGGTGAAGCGAAAACAAACGCATTCAGCTTCTTATTTCTTGTATTGAAAATTTGGGTATTATTTCCTTCCCAGCACTTCAGACCTTCGGAGATGAACAGGATTTTGTCTCCAATTTCCATCACAGAATTCATATCGTGGGTGTTAATTACCGTTGTAATATCATATTCAGCTGTAATCTCTTTGATAAGTGCGTCGATCAGAATGGAGGTAACAGGGTCGAGACCCGAATTGGGTTCGTCGCAAAACAGATATTTCGGATTGAGCGCAATGGCACGGGCAATTGCTACCCGTTTACGCATGCCTCCGGAAATCTCCGCCGGGTATAAGCGATTGGAATTTAAAATGTTTACTCTTTCGAGGCAGAAGTTGACCCTTGATGTTTTCTCTTTCATCGTCATCGAAGTAAACATATCCATCGGAAAACGGACATTCTGCTCTACTGTAAGTGAATCGAATAGTGCACCGTTCTGAAACACCATACCAATTTCCTGCCGCAGAAGTTTCTGTTCCTTAAAGTTCATCAGTCGTGTATCGCGTTCGTCGAAAAGAATTTCACCACATTCTATTTCAATCAGTCCAACAATAGACTTGAGTAGAACCGTCTTTCCAGAACCGCTCTGCCCGATAATAAGATTGGTCTTCCCTTTTTCGAAAATTGTGGAAATGTCCTTTAGTACTTCACGGCCTTCGAAAGACTTACAAATATTTCGGATTTCAATCATTTGAACAGTAATTGAGTAAGTACAAGGTCGAAGAACAGAATAAGAATGCTCGTATTCACTACCGCTTTGGTGCTTGCGCGCCCCACCTCGAGGGCACCTCCCTGAACAAAATAACCAAGGTAGGCAGGAACGGTGGCAATTAAGAACCCGAAAACGAAAGTTTTGATGATGGAAAAATAAACATAAAACGGGACGAACATTGTGGTAATACCTGTAATGTAAGTTGCAACAGTGACAACTCCCGAGAGCGGTCCGGTGATTAAACCGCCAAATATTCCGCAAGTTACGCTGATAATAAAAAGAAGGGGACTCATGAAAACTACTGCTATAATTTTGGGCAGAATCAGATACGATGCTGAATTAACGCCCATAATCTCCATCGAATCAATTTGCTCGGTAACCCTCATGCTTCCAAGTTCCGAGGCAATGTTAGAGCCTACTTTGCCGGCAAGCATCAGACTTAGTACAGTCGATGAAAATTCGAGTATCAGTGTGTCGCGGTTGCCAAGACCGATAATGTAATTTGGCATTAATGGGCTTACCATGTTATAGGTCAATTGAAGCGTAATGATTCCTCCCATGAAAACGGAGATGATAGCAACAATACCCACGGAATTTATTCCCAGTTTTTCGATTTCAAGGACCAATTGATGAAGGTATATTGAATTCTTTTCAGGCTTTTTAAAAACCCTGACCATCAACAAAAAGTATTGCCCAATATGATAAATGACACCCACGCTTTTAATAATTGATTAAATACTTATAATCACCTGATTGAAATTTTTAGACTGCTCTATTTTAAGTGAAGTTTAACCCGATTACTCCATTTAAATTTCCCGATAAAAATACAAATATTTTAATCAACGGATTACCACGATTTTTCCCGATGGTTGAAAAACACATCGGGTCTGTTGTTAGTTATTTCGAAAAATTGAATAATTTTGAGTAAAAATTACGTTATGGAAAATTCTGAGAATTATTGTGTTATTATGGCAGGTGGTATCGGAAGCCGTTTCTGGCCTTTGAGTACTTTAGAGAAGCCAAAACAGTTTTTAGATATTCTTGGTATTGGACGCTCACTTCTTCAACTTACCTACGACCGATTTTCCCGGATTATTCCTCCCGGGAATTTTCTTGTAGTTACGAGCGAGAATTATAAGGACCTTGTACTTAGTCAACTTCCTGAGTTGAACGAATCACAGGTTTTATCTGAACCATTACGCCGAAATACCGCTCCATGTATTTGTTATGCAACCTATAAGATTTTGAGCAAATCTCCGGATGCCAACGTGATTGTGGCGCCTTCCGATCATTTGATTTTGAAAGAGGATTACTTTCTTGAGGAAATTAAGAACGGTCTTCGCTACGTTTCGGGAAGAGATGTACTACTTACTTTAGGTTTACAACCTAATCGCCCTGAAACGGGTTATGGTTATATTCAGGTGGCAGAAAAGGCGGATTTTGACCATAAGGATAACCTTTTCAGGGTGAAAACTTTTACAGAGAAACCTGACCGTAAAATGGCTGAATTGTTTCTTGAAACCGGGGAGTTTTACTGGAATTCCGGAATTTTTATCTGGTCGGCCAAGGCAATATTAAATGCTTTTTCGAAACATCTTCCCGATGTAAATGCCCTGTTTGAATATGGGAAGAAACATATCAACACTACGGATGAAGTGCACTATATCAACAAAGTATATTCGGAGTGTCCAAATATTTCGATAGACTACGGCGTGATGGAGAAGGCGGATAACGTTTACGTTTTGTGTGCAGATTTTGGTTGGTCGGATCTTGGAACCTGGGGGTCACTTTACGAGAATCACACGAAGGACGAAGCGTCTAATGCGGTAAGCGGGAACAAGATTTTTTTATACGATACGAAGGATTGTATCATCGCAATGCCTGACGATAAGACAGTCGTCATTCAGGGTCTTAAAGATTACATTGTTGTTGAATCTGATAAAACATTGTTGATCTGCAAAAAGGAAGATGAACAGCAAATCAGGCAGTTTGTAGCTGATGTGATGCTTCAGGAAGGGAAGGCTAAAAAAACTATGCAAAACGGCGTTGCGGAATAATTGATAGCGTAATCATTAATAGCATAAACGAAGAAATGGCCTTATTGTCTTGCAATAAGGCCATTTCTTCGTTTAGCTGATAATCCTTAATACAACCCTGGATTTTTTGTGATTTTGAAGCTGTAATAAACCGTTAAGAACATTTCAATTTCTGACTTTCCTGCCTTCATAAGCCTCCAGGCGGACAAATGTCCGATTTCCAACATCTTCGAATTATCACATATCCTTAACCTTCAGTATCTGTAAAACAGAATCGCGTAAAGTATTAAATTTAACAAGATTGGCAGGTCTCACCGGTTCTGCCGGTTCTGATTTTATCTTTAACGGATCAACAGCCGAACCACCCATATAAACCCTGAAATCCAAATGTGGTCCTGACGACAATCCTGTTGAACCAACATACCCTATTACTTCTCCTTGTTTTACACGAACGCCAGCTTTAATTCCGGATGCGAACTTCGACAGGTGCATATAACTGGTAGTGTAAACTGAATTATGCCTGATTTTCAGAAAATTTCCACCACCTGCCGGTTGGTAGCTCTTTTGAAGTACCACACCATCTCCGATTGAAACGACAGGTGTTCCGGAAGCTGCAGCATAATCAACACCATGATGAGGTCTTACAATTCGCAAGACAGGATGCATCCTATTATTTGAAAAGCGTGAGCTGATACGCGAGAATTTTAAAGGCGCTTTCAGAAAAGCTTTTCGAAGGCTGTTTCCCTTTTCATCAAAGAAGGTGTCTTCATCCTCCTGGGTGAACCGGATCGCATAAAAGATTGATCCTGCCTGCGTAAACGATGCACAATAGATTTTTCCCAATCCGATTGACTCACCATTCACAAAGTCTTCATCGTAAATAACTGTGAATTTATCGCCTTTCTGGATACCGAAGAAATCGATTGTCCAGGCATAAATATCAGATAACTCAACAGCCAGTAAAGGGCTCATGTTGTTTTCTTTCATTGCATTCCATAAGGATGAATTAATCACTCCCGACATTGTTTGCCTTTTTGAGACCACTTCATGTTTCCCTGCCAACACTTTCAGTGAATCGGTGAGAGAATAGAGGTAATAATCGACTCCATTATTTTGGTAAGCCAGAAATAAAGGAGATCTGGATGCATCTTTCGAGTAGAACAATGTATACTTGCTCCCTGCTTTCATTTTTCGGACATCAAAGACCGAGACCGAATTTTTCGCAATCTGATCAACAGCTTGTGCCGAAACTCCACGGTCAATCAGTATATCAGAGAGATTTTGGTTCCTCGCAACAGTACTCTCTTCGATGTGGAATGAATCTGCCGGCAATCCATACAACAGCTTTGGTTCAGGAACTTTGATCACAACATCTTCTTCAGGAGGCGGAAGTTTTTGATAATTGTGGTTTAATAAAAGTGTTAAGAATATGGTTAATGTGATGAATACTAATCCGGTTATCCAATATATTTTGCGTTTGTTCATCCGTATATTTTTAAAGAAATTGTCGCACTTTTGGTGAACCTGCCCCGATAAACCGGGGCGAGTTCATTTAATTCCCGTTATGATTGATAATCGGCTAAATTAATGATTTGAGGAAATAATCAGTACTTGAGTTTGTCAAAACCTTTTCCGTAAACTCCCATAACCGAATTGAGCGAGATAAACGCGTTGGGGTCCAGCTCTTTAATTTTACGAAAAATTTCCGGCGACTCCCTTTTTCGCACTACGGTCATGATGACCTTTACATTTTGCATTGTATACCAGCCTGTTCCGTCAAAAATGGTTAATCCGCGCCGTGATTCTTTTGTGATAAAATCAGCAATCTGTTCGTATTTGTCAGAGACAATAAACAATTGCACAGACTGCTGAGCACCTGTCAGAAAGGCATCTATAGAATAAGCAACTACCCACATCGAAACATAACCGTAAACCAATTTCTCGACCGAATGCAGTACAATATAAGATGATGCAATAATTATGACATCACAATACATGATGATCCGACCGGGACTGATATTCCGGTATTTGTTGATAATCATAGCGATAATATCTGTTCCCCCTGTGCTTCCACCCTCGTTGAAGATGAGTCCGATTCCGACCCCACCCATTATCCCGCTCAGGACAGATGAAAGAAAAAAGTCATTCAGAATAGGTTCGGTGATATAATTCTGCATTACATTCAGCATTACCGCGATAATAGACATGCTGAAGATTGTCTTAATACCAAAGTTAGCACCCAGAACTTTAATGGCTATGATAATCAGGAAAATATTGATGATGAAAAACGTATAACCGGTTCCGAATCCGGTGGCATAAAAAACGAGCATCGAAATACCCGTAACTCCCCCGCCGGCAATCTTTAAAGGAATCAAAAATGCAGTAATTCCAAAGGAGTAAAGAGCAAGTCCGATCACCATAACGATATAGGAACGGATTTGAAGTAATAATTTTGACTTCATACTTTTTATTTTTCCGGCGCAAAAGAATGCATATTTGTCTTACAAAAAGCTGATATAAAACAGATTTTGTTGCATGCCTTTCAAAAATCATTATTTTGTCCCGATTTTCTAAATCAGGGATCCGATTCAAAAACTATTTTGGAATTCAAAATGTTAATGTAGTTGTATTTTCTGAAACCAACGTATTAATCGAAAAATAAATAAGAATCTAAAAGAATTTGCAATATGAAAATTCATGAGTATCAGGCTAAAGAGATTTTATCGCGCTACGAAATTCCCGTTACAAAGGAGGTATTGTGTCATTCTGTTGCCGAAGTTGAGACGGCAGCCGGACATTTGGGATTTCCGGTAGTTGTTAAAGCGCAAGTTCTTACAGGAGGCAGAGGAAAAGCAGGCGGTGTTAAATTGGTACGCAATGCCGACGAGGCAACAGCTGCTGCAGAGAAGATTTTAGGTATGGACATCAAGGGTTATACAGTTGAGAAAGTGCTTGTTGCCCAAGGTGTTTCATTTGTAAGTGAAATTTATGCGGGAATAACCATCGACCGGAATACAAAATCTGCCGTGTTTATGGTCAGCCGCGAAGGTGGTGTCGAGATTGAAGAGGTTGCCAAGGATAACCCCGATGCGATCCTTAAGTTTACTGTCGATCCCGATCTGGGAATGGCCCCTTTCTTTGCCCGTAAAATCGCTTTTGCCCTTTTCGACGATCTTAAACTGGTTAACCAGGCAAGTGATCTTTTTAGAAAGCTGTACAAAGTCTTTATTGAAACCGATGCATCACTCGTCGAGATTAATCCGTTGGTCGTAACGTCTGATGGTAATTTACTGGCACTTGATGGAAAGATGACGTTTGACGACAATGCCTTGTTTCGTCAGCCTGCTATTCTCGCTTTGAATGAGCCATCCGAAGATGAAATCAAGGAGATCGATGCGAAGGAAAAAGGACTTACTTATATCCGGCTCGACGGTTCGATTGGTTGCATGGTAAACGGAGCAGGTCTGGCCATGGCGACAATGGATATGATAAAATTGTACGGAGGTGAACCTGCAAATTTCCTTGACATTGGCGGTAGTTCAAATCCTCAGAAGGTAATCGACGCGATGAACCTGATCCTTTCAGACAAGGGTGTGAAAGTTGTGATGATTAACATCTTTGGCGGAATCACACGTTGCGACGACGTTGCGAAAGGTTTGATAGCTGCACTGGAACAAATCAATATTAAAATTCCGATCGTAATAAGGCTTTCAGGTACCAATTCCAAAGAAGGTCTCGAAATTTTAAGGAAAGCCAATCTTCCTACCGTCGAAACAATGAGTGAAGCGGCACAAAAGGCCATCAGCCTAAGCGAAGATTTTTTAAGATAATCTAATTATACCAACGATATGAGCATTTTAGTCAATAAAAATACAAGATTACTGGTCCAGGGAATTACAGGCCGCGATGGAAGTTTTCACACGCAGAAGATGATCGATTACGGCACAAAGGTAGTTGGTGGAATTTCGCCGGGTAAGAAAGGGCAATCTGTAAGCGGTGTTCCTGTTTTCAATACAGTGGCCGATGCGGTGAAAGAAACAGGTGCCAATACCTCTATTATTTTTGTCCCGGCAGCTTATGCTGCCGATGCAATTCTTGAAGCTTCCGAAGCCGGAATTGAACTTGTGATTGCCATTTCCGAAGGTGTTCCTACATTGGACATGGTTCGGATCAGCCCGTATATAACGAAAAGAGGAACAAAACTGATCGGTGCAAATTGTCCGGGACTTATTTCGCCCGAAGAAGCAATGGTTGGTATCCTGCCCGGAAGTATTTTCAAAAAGGGAAACATTGGTTTGATGAGCCGGAGCGGAACTTTAACTTACGAAATGGTTTACCAGTTAACTTCAAACGGACTGGGACAAAGCACCTGTGTTGGGATTGGAGGCGATCCCGTGGCCGGGTTATATTTCCAGGAACTTCTCCAAATGTTTGAAGATGATCCCGAAACCGAGGCGATTGTATTATTGGGTGAAATTGGTGGCGATGCCGAAGAGCGTGCTGCCCAATACATTATCGATCATATTAAAAAACCGGTTGTGAGCTTTATTGCAGGACAAACGGCTCCGGCAGGAAAACGTATGGGCCATGCAGGTGCGATTATCTCGAGCGGAACAGGAACAGCTGCCGAGAAAATTGCCGCTTTCGAAAACGCCGGGGTACAGGTTGCCCGTCAACCATCGGATATTCCGGAACTGATAAAGAAATTGCTGAAAATGTAAGTTCATTTATAATCAGATAATTCAGAAAAACCCGGTATTTCGCCGGGTTTTTTGTTGCTATTTTTTTGTTGGATATTGACATCATTCTGTGGAAGATAATAACAACAGATTAAAATACTTCCAGGACGATTTGTAAATAGGAAACATTATCTTTACAAAGATATAACTGACTGTTGTCGGAACGATTCTGCTAAATTTGGAGACAGGGAGTGATTTTATCAGCTGTATTTTAGCCTGAAGGATGTATAAAAACAGCGACATGAATAAATCCGGAAAGATCCAATTTCGACAGTATTTATATCATGATATTGAAAACGGGGAGGAAACAGAAAAATATTTAGAAACTGTTTTACCCCTTATTGGATACATTGTTATGTACTTTAATAGTTTGGAACAATCTTTGAATTTAGTTATCTGCGAATACTTTACGGACCGGACCGATCGTCCTGGCTTGCTTCCGCGAAAGTTAATATATTGAGAAGTCAACACAGTTAAAAAACTTATTTCTACAAAAGATGATTTTAATATACGCGCTGCTTGGCATCACTGCAATTATTCTGACAATTTATTTTGTCTTAAAGAGCCGGGAGTTTCTCAAATTTTTGTCCGGCGCATTCTTCGTCAGTGGAGGAGTCCTGTTCTATCTTTATCTTGCCAACGTTTCGGTACCTATTTTGGGAACTACCTTTGTTCAGACACCCGAAATGAGCGGTATCCGATGCATTCCGCATTTCATTTTCAGTATACTATGTGTATATTTTGGTTTTATAAAAAGGCACAAAACCGGGATAAATACGAAATGATAAATTATTTCATGAACTAAAGAACAGCAGACAGCACTACAATCATGGTCTTTGTACTTCGTTTACTGAATTAATTATTAATGGAATGCAACTCTTTAAAGGAAGTTTATCAGTCAAATTTCACCCTGCTTATTACGGTGGAACGTTGTATCATTTCACCTTAAAAAAACACGAATGATTAAACTTATAAGAACTGACTCATACAACCCCGACTTTGTTAAACTCGTAAAATACCTTGATGCTGATCTGGCCATCAGAGATGGTAATGAACATCCGTTTTACGCACAATTCAATAAAATCGACAAAATTAAGTATGTTGTTGTTGCATACGATAATGACAACCCTGTCGGTTGTGGTGCAATAAAGGAGTATGCCCCCACTATAATGGAAATTAAACGGATGTTTACTTCACCAGGGAAGAGGGGGAAAGGAATTGCCTCCAAAGTTCTGACTGAATTGGAAATATGGGCTGCAGAATTATCCTTCGAAAAGTGCATTCTGGAAACCGGTATAAAACAACCGGAAGCAATTGCTCTTTATAAAAAGAATGGATACCAGCTAATTCCAAATTACGGGCAGTATGCCGGAGTTGAAAACAGTGTTTGCTTTATGAAATATACAAAAGTTAATCTTAGGGATTCAAACCTTGTTCCTCACGATTAATATATTTACATATTTTAACAGACAGCCCACTTATTTTAACAGATAACCAACTTCCATTAACATCCCAATGGTGTCTTTTAACAATTAGACAACTTCAATTATAAAAAAGTCATTGGAGATTTTGCAGAAGGCATTGGACATTTTGCACAAGGCATTGGACATTTTGCACAAGGCACTGGACATTTTGCGGAAGTCACTGGACATTTTGCACAAAGCACTGGACATTTTGCACAAGTCACTGGACATTTTGCGGAAGGCACTGGACATTTTGCACAAGGCATTGGCCATTATGCGGAAGGCATTGGCCATTTAGCGGAAGACACTGGCTTTTTTGCACAAGTCATTGGCCATTATGCGGAAGTCATTGGCCATTATGCGGTAGGCATTGGACATTTTGCACAAGGCATTGGAGATTTTGCGGAAGGCAACTTCATTTATGAAAATGTCATTGCGCATTTAGCGAAAGGCAACTTCAACTATGCAAAAGAGACTGCGCATTTTACAGAAGCTATTGCGCATTTTCCGGAAGACAACTTCAGGCTTCAAAACGGTCAATCACTTTTTGAAAAATGGTCAATTGATTTATAATAAAAGGACATCAATTAAAATGGCCGGAAGAATATCCAATAAATGAACATCCATCCGGCCACTACCATGAGAACCATTTGTCAATCGAAATTAACTGACAACCGAATCAACGATCTCATTTACTTCATCTGAAGCAGCAGTCATTACATCACGAACTGTTTCTGGCATTCCCGCAACAAGTGCAGCTCCGTTGATCATTGCAACGTAGGTTTTTCCGTCCTCTTTCAGGTAAATGGAGATACGGCAGGGCATCATCACAGAAACGATTCTTTCATCGTTCTTCTCAAGCATTTTACCCGAATACTCCGGTTTACATACTTCAAGCACTTTTACCGAATTTACAGTTTTTCCAGCCTTCGCAAGCGACTGCTGTAAATCATGCGTAGCAGGAATATTCCACTCTTTCTTAACGGCCGCTTTTGTTAGTAATTCAACGGTCTTTTCGAAGTCCCACGGACTTACTTTTTCGATAATCATCTGATTTGTTTCCATTTTGCAATTAATTTAATTCTTTGGCAATAGCAATAGCTGCAATGGTACCGTCAGCAACAGCAGTTGTAATCTGCCGGTATTTCTTACTGATCACATCTCCCACAGCAAATATGTCGGGGAGATTTGTCCGCATATCTTCGTCGGTTTTGATATAGCCCCATTGATCGAGTGTGAGTTTATTCTTGAATAACTTAACATTGGGCTTCATTCCAATAAAGATAAATACACCATCCGAGATCAAAGTTTTGATCTCTTTAGTTTGAAGGTCTTCAACCTCGGTGATGATCTTGTCACCATCGCGTTTGAAGGAACGGGGCTCATGTTGGAGCAACGCGCTTATTTTTGGATTTGCGTTCAGTTTTTCAATCGCCGTTTTGTTGGCAGTAAATGCATCAAACTGGTGAACCATCGTTATCTTACTTGCAAATTTCGAGATGAAATCCGACTCCTCCACGGCAGAGTTTCCACCTCCGATAACGACAACTTCTTTATCGCCGTAATATTTCGCATCACAAGTGGCGCAATAGGATATTCCTTTTCCCTTCAATTCAACTTCTCCGGGAATACCCATCAGATTGGGAGACGTACCTGTAGCAATGATAATCTTCTTTGCTTTTACAGTCTCATACTCATCGAGAACGATCTCCATTTTGTTGAGGTCAACACTCGTTACATCGACTGCTACTTTGTAAGCCGTTCCGCAAAGTTTGGTCTGTTCCGACATGTTGTGAGACAGCATATAACCCGCCTGAGGTTCAATAAAACCCGGATAATTGGACACTTCGTGTGTTGTAGCAACGTGACCGCCGGGCAACGCGATGTCAATTAATACCGTATTGATTTTCGCCTGGCAAAGATAAAGACCGGCCGTAAGTCCGCCGGGACCCGCACCTAAGATCATCACATCGAATTCCGATATGGTTGGTTTGATTTTGTCCGTGATCGATGCAACTTTGCTTTCAGGGAGTAATTTGTTAAGATTTTTGATGATATCACTTCTTTTGACTCCACCTGTTAACCGGTCTCCAGATTCTTTTCCATTGTCGTAGAAGATAAGTGTAGGGGAAGATTTCACAACCAGTTGATCGGATAATTCGCGGTTTTTCTGCCGGAAGATCTTTAAGAATTTAACATCGTTGCCATATAATTTGGCAAGTGATTCAAATTTTGGCGCCAATGCCTCGCATGGGGGACATTCGGATGAATAAAAATCAAGGACTACTTTCCCCGATTGCAATACCTCTTTTTCAAATTCAACGGATGTTATTTCAAGCATTTTATTTATTTTAAATATTCTGTTTCAGTATTTTGAAAGCCAATCAATCTTTAAAGTAAGAAGCAAATCCCAATTCAAGCAACTCTTTTACCGGCCTGCAATCGGGTGAACAGATGGTGCCATTTTTATTCTTGGCAACCGATCCGCAACCTCCTCCACATGCCAATTGGACGGAGCAGGTTTTACATTCAGGAATGGTGGTCACATCGCGTGATTCCCATTCGCTGATTAATTGTTCGTTCCGGGTAATTTCAGGATAGAAAGTTCCCAATGCTTCGTCTTCTTTTCCAACTGTTGCAGTACAGGAATAAATTTTGCCTGTATAATCGAACGCCCACTCTGTTTTGCAGGCAGGACACGCGTCGAACAATGGTTCGGGAAGTTTCCCGTTCTCTGACAGGTACTTCGATATGGAATAAGCAGGCTTGTAAAATTCTTGTATATGAGGGTATTGTTTAATCAGATCAAAAAGATTTTCGTAAATTGATATCCTGCTGAAAAGCTTATCAGGCGTTGACTGACAATGATGAAGTTCATAATTCCTTCCGATCTGTGTTTTAAACAAAGGATGAGATGTCCATCCTTTATCGATCGCGAACCGGGCAAAATCCGGAAGATTATCGATGTTTTCCTTGTCGATTACCATGCGTAGATTTACCGGAAGTCCGTTTGCCAGACATGCATCCACACCATTGACGATTTTGTCGAAGGTTTTTCCTCCGCCTTTTAGTGTTCTGCGGTTATCATGAACAGAAGCTGTGCCATCAATCGTGATTTGAATCTCACGGATCTTGCCTTTCTTAAGTACATCAATGTATTCCCCGAGTGTATACCCGTTTGTGACAAAGCAAACTTCAAGTTTTGCCTTGTTTGCTTTTTGAAGTAAATAAGCGATCTGTGCCCGCTGATGCGGACTATTGAGCAGTGGTTCACCACCAAAGACGGTGATATATTTTTTACGGTTGGCGAATTCTTTCTGAAGATATTTGAAAAAAGCATCTGTAAGTTCATTCCCCTGCGCAGCTCCTGCATTGGTGTATTCATCCTGGTAGCAATAGGTACATCCAAAATTGCAACTGTAATTCAGAATGAAAAATAGTTGCACCTCCTCCTGATCACGTTCATCCAATGCATTGTAATATTGCATCCGGAAGAGTTTTTTTTCGGTTCCTGAACCTGTCAGATAACCCTTTACTGCCATCTCGTCGGTAAATTCAGGATCAGCAACACCTCCATTACGAATCAGTTCAAGCTTTTCAGCCTCAGTTGGACTAAGAATGTCTGCATTTCCGCTTAATAAATTAACAACGAAATGGTTTTCACTATCTTTTACTTTTGAGAATATGTTTTGTTCGGAATATATCATTCAAATGGTTTCTTTGACAAAGGGAATTTCCCTGTTTTTCAACAAAATAATTGAACCCACTTTGGGTTTCTAAGTTTCTATTGTTTTTAGTTTCTTCTGTTCCCGAACCTGCGATGGAACAGCAGGTCGTTCAGATTCAAGTTCTTCAGTCTAATGGTTCAATTTCAAACTTGAATAAGGATAGTACCGGGGTTTGAACCCGATACTATCCATCAATTGTCATCAATCGTGACAACCAACAACAGTCCTTGAGGTTTTTGCACAACATTGGGCAATCTTCACCATCTTGGGCTCCTCTTTTTTCTTAATTAGACTTTTCATTTGCAAATAATTTGTTATTAAGTGGTTAAACTTGTGTTAACGCCCTTCACACATCTACTTCATGAAAGGTTTATCTTGAGCAGCAGCATCCTCCGGCGGGTTTTTTTCCTGCAATAGTGAGGCTTGCTACTTCTGCTTTTCCTTTTAAATAGGGTTTTGATTCTTCGATGACCTCGATTCCTGTAAATCCTGCTTTCTCAAGCGTCTTCATGTATTCCTGGCGTGTAATTGCGCCTGCCCAACATTCGGCCACAGCAACAGGGTCGTTGCGATATTCTTCCGGTATGGGACTCGTCGAATAAATATCACTCACCACAAAACGTCCCCCTTTTTTGAGGATCCGGAAAACTTCACTCCAGACAGCTTCTTTGTCTGTTGCATGATTGATGGTGCAATTCGAGATTACAAGGTCGGCGATTCCGTCGGCTAATTCAATTTTCTCGAGTTCACTTCTTACGAAACGGACATTCGTCACCTCAAATTTAGCTGCATTTTGCCGCGCTTTTTCAAGCATTCCTTCCGAAATATCGATCCCGTAAATAAATCCGGTTTCACCAACTTCTTCTGCCATTCGAAGAACATCTGTCCCACGGCCGCTGCCTAAGTCAATGCATACTTCACCCGATTTTGGTTTTGCATAATTGATTGCACCACCGCAGGATAAGCAACATTCAGTTGCTGCCAATTCACCATATCTGATATTGATGGCTGAGAAATCCATTCTTGAGGTTTTAAAATTTAAAGTTACTTATTTTTTGTCTTGTATTAATCTTAACAGGTGCTGCATGGCCTTTTCACAATAAAGAACCCGATCATTCCACCAAACATCATGTTGGAATAGAGATCACTTGTGACAGGTGAACTCCCGGAGGCTGATCCAAAGTAGTAGTAATACAATAATCCCGCAACTGCTCCGGCAGTAAAGCCGACAAAGGGTTTCCAGAAGTACCACGATTTCAATAATGCGGACCAACCTTTGGGTTTATTTTCAATTTCGCACGAACTACTCATTTTGTTAATTTTTAATAACGGTACAAAACTACAAAAAGTTTTATTCTAAATCGCATTAGTATCACTTAAATCTTTTTAGTATCACTATTTTTTATACTTTTGTCGTGTAAACAGCGATTTATGGGATTGATTTTCAATAAAGACATTTCGGAAGAAACAGTTGAGGCGCTTTTTGTAAGCGATGAGAAATGCATGGAATTCCTTGCGGATCTTAAATGGGCTGATGGTTTTACCTGCAGGAAGTGTGGAAATACAAATTATTGTGCAGGTAAATCTCCTTATTCAAGGCGTTGTACAAAATGCAAATCTGAAGAGTCGGCAACATCGGGAACCATCTTTCACAACTGTAAATTCCCGATTCATAAAGCTTTCATCATTGCTTACAATGTATGTAAAGGGAAAGAAGACGTTTCTACCTATGAGTTTGCACGCCGATTGGCTTTACGACAAATGACTTGCTGGAACTTCAAAACAAAAATTCAATCGGCATTAAAATCAATGGACTCACTTACCGATACTGAAAAGGTAGCCATTGAGAAAATGCTGGGAAGCTGATGACCGAGATGGATCTGGAGATGTGATCTGTTAATCCGGTTGTATTTGTGCTCATTACTCGCCCCAACCTTCTTTCTGATTCCTTCTGTCTTTTTATTAAATTTGCGAACGAATGAACCTTTCGTCCAAAATATGGATTACGCTGCTGATTCTGAATATCTCTTAACCATCCTGGTTCCGCTCTACAACGAAGAGGGAAATCTTCCGCGATTAGCGAAGGAACTCTCTGACTACCTTATGCAGACGTCTTATAAGATTTGCGTGTTGTTTGTTAATGACGGATCGACCGACAGCAGTGCTAAGATATTGGAGCAGTATTGTTTGGATAACAGTTCTTTCAGGTATATTCATCTTAAAAATAACTGTGGCTTGAGTACAGCCCTGAAAGCGGGAATTGATCAGGTTGAGACCAAATACACAGGTTATATTGATGCAGATCTTCAGACCTCGCCCTACGATTTTGACCTCTTAATGGAATTTGCCGAAGTTTTCGATCTGGTTACGGGTGTTCGTGTTGGAAGGAAGGATGGAATCATCAAGCGGATCTCTTCAAGAATAGCCAACGCAATACGCCGAAGTGTGACCTACGACGGTGTTTCAGATACCGGATGTCCGCTGAAGATTTTTCATACTGATACAGCCCGCAAAATTCCGTTTTTCAAAGGAATGCACCGGTTTCTTCCCGCCCTTGTTCTGCTTGGCGGAGGAAAAGTGAAGGAAGTACCTGTCCGACACTTTAAACGACTTGCAGGTAAATCAAACTTTCATCTCTGGAACCGGTTGCTGGGTCCTGCAACCGACCTGATTGCTTTCGGCTGGATGCGTAAACGGATGATTCGTTACGAAATAACAGGAAGAGGATGAGCATGTCGTCACTTTGGATATTTGCTGTCGGCTTTACGGCTCAGTTGCTTTTTGCCGCCCGTATGATTGTGCAATGGGTGAAATCCGAAAAGGCCGGTAAGTCACTTTCTCCGGTTATATTCTGGCAATTAAGTATTTTAGGATCGCTGATCTTCCTTCTTTACGGAATCTTAAGGCACGATTTCGCCATTGTTTTGGGGCAGGTTCTGGTTTATTTTATTTATGTCAGGAATCTGCATCTGAAGGCACAATGGCGTCCGATCCCTCTCATCTTTAGGTTCATTATTATAATTGCCCCAATTATCACATTGGGTTATTTGCTCTCCGATACGCACGGAAATTTGGCCTCTCTTTTGAAGAATGACGAGATCTCATTACCGTTGAAAATATGGGGAAGTGTTGGCCAGGTGATTTTCACGCTTCGGTTTTACGTTCAGTGGATTGACTCTGAATCGAAAAATGAATCGGTATTAACGCAGCGGTTTTGGTTTGTCAGTGGAGTAGGATCTTTCATGATTATTATTTACGCGGTTCTTCGGTTCGATCCTGTATTGTTATTTGGACAGTTATCTGGCCTGGCTATCTATCTCCGAAACCTCATGCTGGGGAAATCACGTGTTGGAAAATAGATAAGTTGGATGGATTTGCTATTTTTGATCGGACCAATAAAGTCTGACAGCAAATTCTAATTCATGAACAATCGTAACCTCCAACTTTTCCTGCTCCTTCTGATTACATTCATTGCTTTTGTTGCGAATAACAGTGCGATTGAAGCAAACATCATGGAGGCGCGTAATCTCACGACTGCAAGGGAGATACTTCAGAAAAACAACTGGCTTGAACCGACTATGAATGGAGAATTACGTCTTGAAAAACCTCCGCTTCCCAGCTGGATTGCAGCAGCAACGATGCACTTTTCGGGCGAGGAGAATCTCTCATTGCTCCGCTTACCGGCTGCACTTGCCGCTTTGCTGATGATCTTTTTTCTCTTTAAACTTACCACTGAATTAACTGAAGATAAATTACTTCCCTTTCTGGTAGCCGGAACTGCAAGTACTTCTTTTTACATCTTCTTTATGGCACGCGATATCAGCTGGGATATCTTTTGTCACAGCTTTATGATCGGGGCAATTTGGCTGATTCATAAAGGACTTAAAAGTACCGGCAACGGTTGGCGTGCGTTGATTGGAGCCGGATTGCTCATGGGTCTTTCGTTTATGAGCAAAGGTCCTATCTCCTTTTATGCGCTTTTATTGCCTTATCTGATAGCCCGGTCGTTCTCGTATGGATGGAATGGTGCTGCCCAAAAGAAGTGGGGAATTACCCTGATGGTGCTGACAACCCTCGTGGTTAGTCTTTGGTGGCCGATCATGATCTGGTTTTCGCATCCCGAGTTCTCGGCACAGATTGCACAACAGGAATCGGCGGCCTGGCTGAACCGGAGTACACGTCCATTTTATCATTACTGGAGTTTTCCTGTACAATCCGGCATCTGGGCAAGCATTGCAACCATCGCACTTTATTTGCCCTATGCAAAGCCAAGGATCAAACAGTTTGGAAACTATACCTTTCTCGCCTTATGGGTTGTTGTTTCGGTGATATTACTTTCATTATTTCCTGAGAAAAAAGAGCGTTATCTCCTTCCGGTACTTCTTCCGCTTTCAATCCTCACCGCTTTTTATTTTCGTTACCTGATACACGTTTTCCAGTCATCGTCGTTCGCCAAAACTGATCTGGTGATTTTTCGGGTGAATTCCATCATAATGGCGTTGATCAGTTTTGCAATTCCTGTAACCGTAGTTTTCGTGGTTAAAGGGGAAGGGCGACCCGGAATGGGCTTATTGATATTGATTTTCATCTTTTTCTGGGGATTAGCATTGTTTCTTGTGCGTGCATTTCTGAAAAAAAATCCGCTTTGGCTCTGGATGGGAATGGTTGGGATGGTACTTTCGGTCTGTCTGACGCTTCTTCCGCTGGCATCAAAACTTGCGATGACCAATCCAAATTACAGGTCGTATAAAGAACTACGTCACCGCGATGATCTGAAAGATATTCCATTTTATTTTAATGGTGAGATACCTGGTAAATTTATCGAAGTAATCTGGAACAGTGGTCATGAAGTGAAAGGGTGGGATACTGCAACACAGCCGCAGTTTCCCGGGACGTTTCCAATTGTCTTTTTATCTAATGAAAACCCTTCTGCCATATTACCTGCTGAAATCCAGAGTAACCATCATATTGAGGTGATTGGTCATTTCGATGGTAACATGGGAAAGAAGGGGGGGAATATAGTTCTGTCGAATTATGTGACGATCATCAGGTGAAATTGAAACGCATTAATCTCGGTCGGTTAATTATGCACAAAGTTTACCATTCACGCTATCTCCTCCTCTCGTATTCTTCAAAAAATACACCCCATCCTGAAATAAAACAAGAAATATAAATACTATTATACCCTCATTCCAAATTCGTAAAACAACCAAATCATTTCCATAAATGCCAAGATTAATTTTAACCTTGACCGTTTTAATACTCATCGCCTCCTGTATCCATCAGCCTGAAATTGCCCAATGGCGGGGACAAAACCGTGATGGACACTATCCCGATAAAGGTTTGTTAAGGCTATGGCCAGCTGAAGGACCCAAACTTTTATGGGCTACCGACTCCGTTGGCGATGGTTATGGCTCACCAGTAATAACAAAGGACGGTTTGTTTATTACCGGGGCAATTGACAGCACGGGCTATCTTTATTCATTTGATCTGAAAGGAATCCTGCGTTGGAAAGTGCCTTATGGTCCGGAATGGGCAATTAGCTTTCCCGGTTCACGTTCTGCACCTACTGTTGTCGACGATCTGATTTATGCTGTGACTGGAAAAGGCGAAATGGCCTGTATGAATCGCAAAGATGGAAGCAAGGTCTGGTCGGTCAACCTGTTCTCCGATCTCCATGGAAAAAATACAATCTTTGGATATTCCGAAGGATTGCTTGTAAAAGATAAAATGATCTTTTGTACGCCTGGTGGTGCTGATACCAATGTAGTTGCGCTGAATCGTTTTACCGGCGAGTTGATCTGGAAATGCAAAGGAGTTGGTCAGATTTCTGCGTTCTGTTCCCCACGGATTATTCAACGAGGTAAACACAATATCCTGCTTACTTTTTCTGAACTCTGCATGATGGGAATTGATGCAGATAAAGGGAACCTGTTATTCACCCACAAGCAGGATACCGCGGGTAATGTCCATTCAAACGCTTCGATCTTCGACAAAGGCTATCTTTATTATGTGGCAGGAGATGGGAACCGTACGGTAAAACTCAAACTCTCCGACAATGGTGAAAGCATCACGGAAGTGTGGCGATGCAAGCTTTTTGATAATATCATGGGTGGGGTTGTTCAACTCGACAACAGGCTGATTGCTACAGGTCATCGTAAACAGGAGCTTATGTCACTCGACATGGATAGCGGCAAAGTAACCCGGCAACTTAAGATTGGTCGTGGTGCTACCATTTACGCCGATGGAATGATTTACCTCTATGACGAAAAGGGAAATATCCACCTGATCGATCCGGGTGAAAATTCACTAAAAGAGGTAAGTAGTTTTAAAATAACACGAGGTACTAAAGAACACTTTTCACATCCTGTAATAGCCAACGGTGTCCTTTATATCCGTCACGGAAAGAGTTTAATGGCTTATAATATCAAACATTAATGAAAAAGATTTCAATCATTGTCCTGTTGCTTGCAACGATAACCGGTTTGGCAATTGCCTGGATTGATTCAAAACCAAACTGGGATGACACAGGCATTTCTGTGATGATGGTTTTATTGGCATCCACGCTATTTGGTTATATTTCACCACAAAAACCATGGTTAACCGCTTTAGCTGTTAGTGTTTGGATTCCTTTGGCAAGTATTGCTATCTCAAATAACTTCGGCGCTTTGATTGCATTAATTCCAGGTTTCATCGGCGCCTACTTTGGTTACTTTGTCAAGACAAGAACAGGCGGACATTGAAGTGAACAAAAAAGAACTTTGGGAACCCGTTGATATTGAATACGATAAAATTTTAATCGAAAGAATTAAAAAATTTAAGGTTTGAAACCGGGGTTTTGCGATATTCTTTCAGGCACATGCCGTGCACCTATGGATTCGTTCACTATTTCATCCATTCAAAAACCCTGTAATGTTCGCCATTCATTCCAAGGCGGCTATATACCTCTCGTGCAGCTTTATTTGACTCATCGACATATAACCGGATTCCTTTCAGTGATGCGTCTGCAACAACAAGGGCTTTGACGTAATCGTAAAGCGTACCATAAATCCCAAGCTTGCGGAACTTCCGATCGACATAAACCGACTGAATCCAAAGAACCGTGCCATTGCGCCAATCGCTCCATTCAAAAGTGGTAAGCAAAGAACCCACAATTTCATGATCAACAACAGCCAGATAATAAGCGCCAAGGCGCTCATTGTTCAAGACGGCCTCTACCCCTTTTAAAACGGTTATCCCTTCAAGTCTGAAATTTTCGGTTTCCCATGCCATCTCAATTTGAAATTGAGCAATCTGATCGCGGTCGGTAAGTTTGGCTTTACGAATTTCAATTTGCATTTGCTATTTTTTACCAAAAATAGCATTTCAATACCAGAAGGCCATCTAATTTAACAGGTTAATGCGACAATTCTAAGAATTGTTTATCCATCGCTAAATGATTCGATTTTCTAATGAGTATCAGATTCCTTCGCTTCAGTACATCAGGATTAAACATGGGTGGCATTCTTACTTATCCCGGATTACTTCGCACTTTGGACACCTCGTTCTTCGCAGGATTGCTTACCTGAGGTTATTGCCATTTTGCACAGGGCAGGCTTTGTGTGGTTTCCTTAACAATTAACATTTTATAACTAACCATTAATCATTGAATCATTATCTTTGGTGTCAATATTAACTATTTCCAATTTTCATCAATTTCACCCATGGGTGATTAAAAATTAAATCATGAGAAAGAACATTTTTTTGACTTTATCACTGGTTGCTGCGATGCTGATCGCACTTCCTTCATTTTCACAGGAATTAAACAAGCTTTCGAAAAAAGAGACAAAAGAGGGTTGGTCACTGCTGTTTAATGGTAAGAACTTCGACGGATGGAGACAATGCAATGGTACTGAGATGCCTAAAAACTGGAAGATCGATCAGGATGCTATGAATGTCTTTACAGGTGAAGGAAAGAAACCGGGACAAGGTGCCAACGGTGATATCCTGTTCTCCACAAAGAAATTTAAAAACTTTGAGCTTTCGGTTGACTGGAACGCCGGCAAGGCAGGTAATTCAGGTATTTTCTTTGATGTTCGCGAAGTACCCGGACAGCCAATTTATTATGCTGCACCCGAAGTTCAGGTACTCGACAATGTGGATGCTTCGGACAATAAAATTGCAAGCCATCTTGCCGGTTCACTCTACGATATGATTGCTGCAGATCCTAAAACAGTAAAACCTGCCGGTTCGTGGAATACGATCGTGATTAAAGTAAAAGATGGTGTTGTTACTCATACACAGAACGGTGTTAAGGTGCTTACTTATACAATGTGGACTCCTGAGTGGGATGCAATGGTTGCCAAGAGCAAATTCAAAACTTTCCCTGGATTTACTGAAGGGATTGCCAAAGAAGGTTATATTGGTCTTCAGGATCATGGATACCCAATCTGGTTCCGTAATATCAAGATCCGCGAATTATAAAGAAGATTGGCTAGTTAACGTGTAAAGGTTAAAGTGTTTCAGGATTTTTCCTGTCCGCTTTAACCTTTTCTTTTGACACCACATGTCAACAATGCTTTATATTTCAAGCCTCTGGATCACTTTTTCGAAAAAGCGTGATTTAATTTGCTGACTGGCCATCGCTTGTTTAATGGGCGGCAGCTTCAACAGTACTCCCAATACTGCGGAAAGTGCCCGGTGACTAAATAAAACCCGGTTATCGAAAATCAGGTGTTGCAGGTTGCCACGTTCGATGGCCATTACAACTGCTTTGTGTACGCCATTCAACGGTGTTAGGACCCTTTTTACGCGTGGTTTTAACATTATGCTTTTTGCCGCACAACTTCTAACACAAATACCACATCCGAGACAACGTTCCTCATTAAGTACCGCTTTTTTGAGGTTTGGATGATGTGGATTGTTGGCTGAGACAAGTGTCATTGCTTCGACTGGACAGGCATTGACGCATTTACCGCAACCATTGCATTGTGAATCAATAATCGCCGGGATAAAGTTGGTTGTATGAACAGGGTTTAAAATGGCAAACCGACGTGCTGCAATCATCGCTTCGCAACAGCAACCGCAACAATTACAGATGAAATTGACCTCTTCGCGTACATTTTCACCAAATTGAACCAGATTATGATCGTAAGCCTCTTGCAAAAGATCGAGACATTCTGTTTTATCGATTTTGCGGGCATGTCCGTGTTTCGTTAGAGATGCTGCAGAAGTATTAAACGTCATGCAGATGTCCATGGGTGCATCGCATGCCTTGTCCATATGCATCATTTTATGACGGCAATAGCATGTTCCAACGCCAATATGGGTAGCTGTTTTGATGATTTCGGTGGCACGTTCGTAATCGAGCACGTGTAATGCATTATCGGAAGACAAGGACGGTTCATTTACGAAAACCCTGCCAAGCTGGGTTTCACCTCTTGTAAAAAGCTCACGGATAAAATCTTCTTCTACATTCAGATATTGATAAAAGAGTTCGGCGAGGGCCTTTTGGTCGATGTCGTCACGCACTCTCATCATCGAAAACTCAAAAAATCCGGCCATTGGTGGCGGCAGGGCATATTCCTGTTTACCGTTTTGTTCAATATCGACCAATAATGCGCGGTCGGCCAATGCATCAAGGATTTTCTGTGTGGTATTAAGGTCTAATTTCCAGATTCTACTGGCTTTTTCGGCAGTAAAAGGTTTGATAGGTAATAATGAAACCAGTTGCGCTTCTTTCTCGCTAAACAAGACTTTAAGTATTTTATTGAGCAACTCCGATGGTGGGGCTCCCTGTGGAAAACGGTTGAGCCGGTCCACAAGATCGGAATAGGATGTTTTAAGCGTATGGTGTGCCATAGCGTCAGGTTTGAATTGTAAATATAAATAAATTTCTACTTTTTTAGGTAAATTTCAGTATACGTTTATATTCACCTAAAACATGATTATTCCGGGAAATTTTTTCACACTTCAATGCCTTTAATCCTCCAAAGGGGAAGAAATGCTTTTTATAAAATGACAGGTAAATATTTGCAACTTTCTTCAATATCTAAGTATTTGTTTGAATTTAGGTTAGGTTGTTATATGAAATAGCCATGAATGAGAAATCACAATAGGAATGAATATTTAATCATGGCTATTCCATACGACCTTTAAAAAACAAATTATATAGGTATGAAATCCCCATGAGATAAAAAAATTATCACACAAACCGAAATGAATATCGACCTTTGCGTAAAAACACGTTTTTATGGAAAAGCTAATATTCGATCAGGTTGTCCTAGTTGGCTGCGGGATAGATGTTCATAAAGACATTATTGTAGCCACGATTCGCAAAAGCGAAAAGGAATATGAGACAAAGGAGTTTCGCTCCTACACAAGTTCTTTGACAGAGTTGAGAGAGTGGTGCAAATCAGAAGGAGTCACGCACATCGCCATGGAAAGTACCGGGGTTTATTGGAAACCGGTATTCAATATTTTGGAAGAAGGTGATTTTGAAATCATACTGGTCAATGCACGGCATGTTCGCAACGTACCGGGTCACAAGACGGATAAGAAAGATAGCCAATGGCTCAGTAAATTATTGCTGAGCGGCCTATTGAAGGCAAGTTTTATACCTCCGGTTGAAATCCGGGATTTGCGAGATTTGGTCCGTTACAAGAAAAAGATTGTTGCACAAGCATCGAGCGAGAAAAACCGGATCATCCGGATACTGGAAGATGCCAATATTAAATTGAGCAGCGTACTTACCAATGTTGACGGAGCGGTTGGAAGCAGGATCATCGATGATCTGATTGCCGGGAAGACTAAGGTTGACCAACTGATGGAACATTACCACGGTAAGATAAAAGTCAGTAAAGCTGAGTTTCGAATGGCATTGCAAGGCCGTCTAACCCCGCATCATCAGTTTATGCTACGGGTGATCAAAGAAAGCCTTACAGATAAAGAAAAGCTTATTGCAAAGATTGAAAAGCAAATTGACGAGCTTACCAAACAGTATTCTGTTGAAATTGAATTGCTTCAAACAATACCAGGGGTAGCTTATGATAGCGCAGTAAGCATTATCAGCGAGATTGGGGCAGATATGAAACAGTTTTCCAGCGATCAGCATCTTAGCAGTTGGGCAGGAATGAGCCCCGGAAATAATGAGAGTGGAGGTAAAAAAAAAGTACAACCATCATACACGGAAACAAAAACCTGCAATCGACCGTAGTCGAAAGCGCGTGGGGCGCAATTAAAAAGAAAGATGGATATCTGAAACGGAAATATCAAAGTCTGGTTCCCAGACGTGGTAAAAAGAAAGCGATTGTTGCCGTTGCGCACAAAATTATCATTGCTTCATACCATGTCATTAAAGACAAAGAGGCTTATAAAGAACCAACATTGAACAATAACCCAAAGAGGAGGAAGAAACAAGTAGACAATCTGTTGAATCGGTTGAAAGAGCTTGGTCTTGAAATCAGACAAACAGATCTGGTACCGATAGAATAAAAAAATATAAAGTCGATTTGTTACTGTGTATCCGTAAAGTCGGAATCACGTGTATGAAATTGATTTAAAAAACAGGATAAGCACAAACCGATGTCACAAATTTTGGTAATTCAAAGCCAAAAGGAAGTACGAGCATGAAAATTTACTCTCTTAACCTGTTTATTAATTTTTGATTTATAAAACAATAGAAAATTATATACGCATGAAATATTAACAATGATGATGTTCTGCGAAAGCTGAGCTTCTGAATTTACGGGGAATCTGCTATATTTATTTTAGAATTCTATCAAATAAACAGCAGATTTATTTTTTGATTTTTCATATATACTTCCTATCTTTGGTTGACCAATGTTTGTCATAAGTAGGTTGTTAGGTTAGTGAATGAAGCCTCGCGAAAGTGAGGCTTCGGATTTATACATGATAATCATCCGATTCGAAAAGACTCCACCTTCGAAAAATATACATGATTGATCAATACACCATATCAAATCAATCATATAATTAGAACAATCTATAAAATAAATGTAAAAGGCTTAGTATTCTCCTGAAAAGGAAATCATATCCTGATTAATGCAAATTTTTTTTAGTTGTTCAGCCAATGATGTGGTAAGGTATAAATGAGTGAATCATGTAACATTTTCCCATAGTTGTGTAACTTTTATGCAGGAGTATGGACCTAGCTTTGTAAATGAGAAAGATATTTTCAGGAACGTTTTTGAAAATCCTCAACTTAACTTCTGATAGTCCATAATTAGCTGATATAAATATGAAAGCAATATTCCTGATATCCTGTTTACTTATATCATTTGCGTTTTTAAAAGCACAAGTGCCACAGAAATCAGTCAGCAAAGATACTACTGTCCCGGGTAACGGTAACAGAGATAAGCAACTGGAGAAGATAAAAGAGAAAAAAGTGGATCTGCATTCCGATAAATCGGGAGCTGGAAATGAACCTAAAAAAAGCGTATTAATAGATACCACCCTTCAAAATAAATACGGAGATTTGCTTGATGATGACCCGGACTATAACAAGAAATATTCCATCGCGCGGGTTGCTGCAATAGCATCATCGGGACTTCTTACTACATGGGCAGTTGACCGGTACGTTTTGAAAGCTGATTATGCGAAGATTGGATTTAGTACATGGGGACATAATCTGAAATATGGATGGGAATGGGATAATGACGGATTCGGAATAAATTTCGTTGGTCATCCCTATTCAGGAGCGCTTTCGTATAATGCAGCACGTTCGAATGGTTATAATTTTTACGCCTCTCTAGGTTTTGCTGCTGGCGGGAGCCTGATGTGGGAGTATTTTGGTGAAATTACGCGTCCTTCCTACAATGATATCATAAATACTTCGCTTAGCGGAGCCTTTCTTGGCGAAGTATTATACCGCTTAAGTTCGAATGTTCTCGATGACCGCACCAGAGGCAGTGAAAGGGTATTTCGTGAAATAGCAGCCGGGGTTATCGATCCTATAAGGGGGATTAACAGGCTCATTCAGGGAAAAACTTTCAGAATAACCAACAAGGAAGTTTACGAGAAGGAACCGTTAAATATTTCGTTGTATGCCGGACTTCACAGTATTAATGAAGGAAATACTACTCCTTTCGAAAAGGGAACCAACAATATGATGTTTAATGCCCAGTTTGACTACGGGAATCCGTTTGAACTACGGAAACGAAAACCATTTGATTTTTTCAGACTACGTGCTGATTTTAATTTTGGGGTGGAGAAAAAATTTCTTGACAACCTGACTGGTTATGGAATTTTATTTGGCAAAAATTCGCAGATTGGTAAGATGGCAATCCTCGCGGGAGCATTTCAATCATACGATTACTGGGACAACAGCACTTTTGAATTGGGAACCATTGGTTTAGGCGGTGGTGTATTCTCAAAACTACAAGTAAGTAAGAAGAGTAATTTATATACCAATATACATCTTGGAATAGTACCTTTGGCCGGAAACAGCACAGAAATTATCACCGATACAGCCACGATCAGAAATTACAATTTTGGAGGCGGATTGCAGGGAAAGTTTGAAAGTACACTTAACCTTGGTAAGTATTTGGATGCTTCGCTGATATATTATAATTATTTGATTCATACCTATTATGGCACGCCAGGTACTAATTTTATCCAGATATTTAAACCAAGAGTTACAGTACAGCTTTACCATGCTTTACGTGTTGGGTTCGAAAATTATATTTACACAAATGACCAGTATCTGAGTGGTTTTCCAGTGTTACACCGGGTACAGACAGAACAGAAAATATTTCTGCTGCTCTATTTCGAAGACAGGCAGCGGAAAGGTCGCTATAATTGAAATAAAGAATGAATATTCTATCTCTGAATAATACTAAGCAGTCCTTGCACAAAATTCTTATTGTCTATCTCCTCGTTTCTTTTCAATTGAGCGTATTCGCACAAGAGGCGAGGGTGGAAACGAAGCCCGAAACAAAAGCTGAAAAGGAACAAGAGTATAAGCCTTATAGTTTCTCTCAATTTGGACACGAAACATTCCTGTTTGTCAAGCAACCTACCCTTTGGAAAGGAAAGGACTGGCTAAGGGTAGGATTGATAGCGGCAGCAACATTTGCAGTAATGCCATTAGATCAGCCACTTATAAACTCAACACAAGGCAATCAGCGATATAATAACAGTGTTTTCATTGTTGGGGGAAGAATGTATGGCGAATGGTATGCTATTGGGGGAGTCGCAAGTGTGTTTGGTATTTACGGATTGATTGCCAAAGATAACAGGTCAAAAAAAATATCAATTGAATTGATCCAAGCCGGGGTTTATGCTGAATTGATTACGCACCTGCTAAAGAATACAATTGGCAGAGCACGACCCTATACAAATGAAGGCGCATTCAGTTATCATCCATTTAGTTTTTTCGATATTGATTATAATTCCATGCCCAGCGGCCATACTACCAGTGCGATGGCGCTTTCAACGGTGATGTCGCGTCACGCAGATAAAATGGTCTTTAAAATATTGGCTTATGCTCCCGCTGCATTCACTATGTTCTCACGTCTTTACCAGAATCAACACTTTCTGTCTGACGAAATTCTGGCTTGTGGTATTGGTTATTTTGTCGGTAATTGGGTGGTCGATTTGCATGAAGGAAAACGGCACCGGATTAATGTGGCTTCCGTATATCCAAGGGTTACTATCTCCGTTAACCTTAACCGTCAATTGACTCAAAGATAAATTAACACAGTGAAGCAAAGTGTTCTTTTAAAGATAAATCCAAGTAGCACAGGCAAGACCGTAATTTAAACTTTCAACCCAACTACTGTTTATAACTTTCGGCTTTTCCGGTTTATTAGGTAAACACCTGCTAAAATAAAGGCCATACAAACAAGGTGAAGTATTGTCACCTTTTCGTTATAGAGCAGTCCCCAGGCGATGGCAAAGATTGGAATAACATAGGTGACTGATGAGGCCGTTACCGCCGACGAATGACGAATCAGGCTGTTCATCAGAAGCATGGCTAATGCTGTGCCGAGTATTCCTAGCGTGGCTAAGGCCACCAAATGGAAGGGCCATTGGGGATTTGCCAGGACAGGGGTGAAATTTGTGGTGACTAGATAAATAAGTGCAATTGGTCCAATAAACAAGAAGGAGAGCGAGGTGACCTGCACACCTGTGAGATGCTGTAAATATGTCTTGATTTGATTTATACTGAATGCATAGAAAACTGTTGCCAAAACAATAAATAATGCGTAGTTATTAAAAGTGCCAAAATGGTATCCATCAGCTGCAAGAATGAGACCGATTGCTCCTGCCAATCCAAGCGAGAGACCCACCACCTGCAACCACCTGAAGGCCGTCTTATGAAAAAGAAAACCGACAATCAAAGTGAATACGGGTGTTAAGGAATTGAGCATACCTGCCATTGAACTGTCGATGCGGGTTTCTGCTTTCATGAAGAGGAAGGCTGGAAAAAAACTACCTATAAAACCAACAATAAGCAGGCTTTTCATGTCTTTATATTGAAGTTTCTTAATCTGCTTTAACGAGATAGGCAGTAACACCAGCGAAGCAAAAAGGATGCGCAACGCGCCCGATTGTTCCGGGCTGAAACTCTTCAGTCCGATCTTCATTAATATAAACGAACTGCCCCATATAAAGGCTAATACCATCAAAATTGCAAACTGAAACCACCTTTTTTCCCAGATCATAAATTGCCGATTTTTAAGGTGGAAAGGTAATATAAACATTCAGTTGCAGAAATGAGAAAGTCAACCTTTCAGAAAAAGGAGAGAAGTACTATCTCATTCATATCCAAACCTTACCCGGTGTTCTGCCAAACGAAGTCGCGAAGGGTAAAACTGCTCTTCTCTGGGCAACAGAATTTTTTTATTGGCATATTGTCGTATTCCAACTGCAGGATTGTAGTCTTTTAATTTGTTGGGAACCAATATTCTATAATTGTCATCAATAGCTATTAACCCGTTGTCGAAGGCGCGATGCAATGTAGGTGAAAGGGCAATTCCATTACGGATTGAATCATCACTGGATTGTGTAAACGGGACAATATGACAGGCATCGACAAGGAGTACCTCATCTGATGATTCAATTTTCAGTCCGGTGATGGCGCATTGGTTATTATAAGATTCGAGCACCGCTTTTCTGAAAATATATTTCCTTAGTATTATCTCTTCTTCCTTCAAATCAGTCGTTTCCTCATGTTCATGTTGAATCTTATTTTCTGAATAATTTTCATTGGGATCATACAAGATTTGTTTTTCAATCTTCTTCGAATATCTTAACGCAGTCTCCCGCTGTAGGGCTGAACTCTTTGGGAAATAAGTATTCAACAATGCATACTTCAATTTGTCTCTGTTTTCCTGGCTTTTAACGGCAGTGTAAAACTCGTCAGATAATTGTGCACCTAAAAATGTTTCCTTTAATACCTTCAAACTTTTATAGAAAAACTTATGTGTGGTTATATTGCTTTTTCCCGGAATAGAAATAAGATTCCATAATCCCCTTCTCTCATTACCTAAATGGAAAAATGTAAGTGAGAAATTTGGTGCATTCCTGGTTTTTACGAGTAGATTCCACAAATCATAAAAACGAATAAGTAGGGCTTCATTTATCCCAATCCAGTTACTGTCAATCTCTCCTTTGTCGAATGACTCCAGAATTGCCAATAACATAATGGGTTTATGAGGTGCCGGCCCAAATTCAGTATTGGCGCGGCGAAGTGAAGTGACTTGGTGCAAAATTGCTTCCATAAATATTTTTAAAGAGTATACCGTTTCCGCAATATTCCGGCAATATTGTTCTCATTGTTAAGTTGGTATTGAAGGCTCAAAAGGTTGCCTTTTGCCGAAAGTTTTGCCTTTTTTGAAATGGCTGACCAAAGGGATATTTCTTGCTATCATATCTTAGAGTCTAATTCTGCAAGAAGGTTTAACGGGGAAATGTAGTTACATAACAATACTTTGACTTAAAAAAGTATTTGGTTTGGTTATAACCCTGAAGAATCTGAAGATCAATTACATTTAGTCGTTCATATTCAAGATTTATCGACTTATTAGAAAACTATTTAGGAATGAAATCTATGTGTGTGATTCCCCTCCGGATATTGCGGTTAACCAATAAATTTTGCTTTTTACTGGTGTTAATAATTCCTAAAACATGCCACTATCGTTGAAGTGTCATTAACCTTTTTGCTTGTTTTGTTGTCTTAATAAGGATTATCAAATACAATCGTAATATAAACAGAATTCAGATGCATAAAATCAGTTGGACGCTTGTCGCATTATTGGTCCTGACATTGAATGGGTTGGCGCAAAGCGATGTTTCGAAAGCAAGGTGGAAATCGAAAGAGATCGTTGTGGATGGAAATGACCGTGAATGGACGAAACCGCTCAATTTCTATGACGATAAAAGCGGATTGATGTTTGCCATTTGCAATGATCAGCGGAACCTATATTTCGCTTTTACCGTCAATGACGAGATGAAGATGCGGAAATTGATGGTTGCAGGCTGGTCAATCGAACTTTCGTCGAAAGAAAAGGAACGGAAATTCAACGCCACACTTACTTTCCCGGCTGTAAACCTGACGGGGATGGGTAAAAGACCTGGCAGCGAATTTGAAAAGAAGGTTCCGGGTAATCCTTTTATTGATGCCTATCGATTGCAGATACAGTCAGTTGCAGTCAAGGGTTTTCTGGCGAGCCAGACGGAAGTAAAACTAAATGACAAGAACGGTATTGATATTGCAATTGGTGCCGACAGTTCCCTGTTTATTGTTTATGAAATAGCGATCCCGTTAAAGGAATTAATGGCCGACAATGTGGTTCATCTTGACGAACTGATTACGTTGAATGTTTCTGTCAATGCATTGGAACGTGCAACCGGTGGAGATCGCGAAGGACGCGCTGGCAGAGGTGGCGGCAGATCGGGTGGTGAAATGTCTGACATGGGTGGAAGCATGGAAGGAGGCGGAATGCGGGGCGGCGGAATGGGCGGCGGTCGCGGAGGAATGGGCGGTGGTCGTGGAGGAATGTCACGCGGAGGAGGTTACAGCAGCGGTGGTTCGGGCGACAGGAGCGGTTTGTTTGAAAAGGTCTCTTTTAAGCAGAAGTTTACGCTGACGAAGGAATGAGGAAAAGACGAACCTGTGCGCAGAACGCTGTAAAGCGTTTCGGTTTTTAGCCTCGGCTATCATGTTTATCCCAAATTTTGCTGAGGGTTATATACGGGAAACACAAGCAGCGTCAGATCAATTTACTCATATTGTTTATTCTCTGGATATACTACGCTGAAGTATCAAATTTATACAGATTCTAATTTAATGCTTACAAATCAAAACTTTTATAAGTTGTTTTGATTACAGATTATTTATTTGTAAAATCGCACCGCCGTAAATCAATTTATCAAGGATCCTCGATTTAGCATCGTTATCGGACGATTTACGTGAAATCGGTTTATAAAATACAAACAAAGAACAAATTAGATTTAGACATGGAGAATTTCGAACAACTAAAGACAGTAAAGTTTTACAGCGGTGAAACAACCCCACTTGAAATGCACAAGGTGCGTGTAGTTCAGAAACTAAACCTTTTGCCCATCGAAGAACGCAAAGAGTCAATCTTCGGAGCCGGGTTTAACACCTTTCTGCTTCAAAACAAGGACGTTTTTCTGGATATGCTTACCGATTCCGGCACTAATGCGATGAGCGACAACCAGGTTGCGGCCATGAGTGTTGCCGATGATTCATATGCAGGATCGGCCAGTTATTACAAGCTCGAAAAGGCAATCAAAGAAGTGTTTAACCAGCAGTATTTCCTTCCCGTTCACCAGGGTCGTGCAGCAGAACATATCATTGCGAAGACTTTCTGTAAACCGGGGACTGTTGTTCCGATGAATTACCATTTCACAACGACCAAGGCACATATCGAAATGATGGGTAGTGATGTTGTGGAGATCTATACCGACGAGGCGCTCAAAACCAAAAGTGATTTCCCGTTTAAAGGGAATATGGATATTGACAAATTAAACAAGGTGATCGAAAAATGGGGTGCTAAAAATGTGGCATATATCCGTTTCGAGGCTGGAACCAACCTGATTGGTGGTCAGCCATTCTCGATGGCCAATCTTCGCGAGGTTTCAGTAATTGCCAGGGCGAATAAGATCATGTTGCTGATGGATACCAGTTTAATTAATGAGAACCTCTATTTCATCAAGATCCGCGAAGAGGGTTATAAAAATAAACCAATTGTAGACATTCTGCATGAGATGCTTAGTTATACAGATTTCTCTTACTTCTCCGGCCGCAAAGTAAGCTGTACGAGGGGAGGAGGTATCTGCACCAACAACCACGATATTTATATGCAAATGCGTGACTGGGTGCCGCTTTACGAAGGATTCCTTACTTATGGGGGAATGAGTGTCCGTGAAATAGAGGCAATGGCGGTAGGACTTTATGAAACATTGGATTTCAATGTAATCAGCCATTCGCCCACATTTATTAAATACCTTGTTGATGCGCTTGATAAAGATGGGATACCTGTTATTACACCTGCCGGTGGATTGGGCTGTCACCTGAATGCGGGGGAATTTATAGCTCATGTTCCGCAGACACAATATCCTGCCGGTGCTCTCGCTGCGGCTTTGTATGTTGCGTCAGGTATTCGTGGTATGGAGCGTGGTACCATTTCGAGTGTCCGTGACGAAAACGGTGACGATATTTTGGCAGATGTTGAATTGCTTCGCCTGGCATTCCCGCGCAGGGTGTTTACCTTATCGCAGATCAAATATGCAGAGGATCGTATTAAATGGCTTTACGAAAATCGTGCATTGATTGGTGGCCTCGAATGGATTGAAGAACCACCGGTTCTCCGTTTCTTTGTTGGTAAGCTTAAGCCTATCGGCAACTGGGTGGATAATCTTGTTGCAAAATTCCGAGCTGATTTTGGAGATAGTCTTTAACAGATTGAAGACTCATCCACTCACCCTTCAATTGGTTATAAACTCTTGAAGTGGCGAGTAAGGCATCGCGTTGGAGTGATTAAGAAGAAAATAATCAGTGGATTTCGGCGCTTCTATTAAAGATCATCGAATTGAGATTGTTGGATGTACTGGCGAACAAGAGATTTGATCCTGATAAATCTCTTGTTTTGCAACTATATCAAATCATAATTAACCCCGGGTGAGGACGTTCCTCTTAGTCCGGGGTTATTTAGTATTTGTAATATTAGATTGAATTTCAATCATTTATATTTTGATGGTAAGTTTATATCTTATCGCAATTCTCTGCGACCTTTTCCTTTAGAACAGACTTTAGGCTGAAACTTTTTTACTTAAATCGACCTTCCCGTCACTCTTTCTATTCCCTTATTACAAGGCATTAAAATTTAATTCAATCTTCACATTGCTATGATTAAAACATTTATAAATTTGTCACCTCACAATTTAATTAAATCAACATGGACTTATTTGCACCGTGGCACATAATTATCCTTCTCGGAGCAATTTTGCTTCTGTTTGGAGGTAAAAAAATTCCCGAAATGATGGGAGGAATTGGCAAAGGGATGAAGGAATTTAAAAAGGCGATCAAAGATGAGGATGAAAAACCTTCTGAGGCACCAAAATCGATTCCAAGCGCAAGTAATAAAAAGGAACCTTTAAAAGAGTAGATTTTTAAGCCTTATTTGCAGATCCTTTCGAAGCAATAAACCTAACTATGCGAAAAGGTATTCAAATCGTCGTAATCATCTTGCTCGGCAGTTGTACTACACCACAAATGCCTTTGGTAAACAGTGTGATCCGTTTATCAAATGATACAATCGAAATTGGTTTGCTTCCCGAAGTCGGAGGTCGGTTGGTAAGGGTATCACTTGCCGGACAAGTGAATATTATTCAATCGGATTCGACACTTTGGAATGAGCCTCCCGGAAAACGCCCTTCTCTCGATCCTACAAAACCATTTAAATCCTTTAACGGATCAATTAACTGGTTGAATCCACAGAGCGAGTGGTGGGTAAAGCAGGATTCGTTTCCCGAACTGAAAGCTAAACGGTCGCCCTGGCCCCCCGATCCCTATCTCACCTATGCTCCGTATAAAATCGTGGCTCAAATGGCCAGGGAGATTACCCTTATAAGCCCCGAAAGTCCGTATACTCATGTTCAGTTTACCAAAACCTACCATATTGAAGGAAATAAGGTCCTTCTCACAACAAGCGCACGCAACTGCAGCAATGATACTGTGAGTTGGGGACTCTGGTTTAACACACGCATGAATGGATGGGATCAGGTATTTGTACCATCCGATTCAGTTAGCCTGATAAAAAGTACAGATCCCCGAAAACCTGGAGAGAATAAGCCCGCCCTGGCCTGGCAAAATGGCTGTTACAGCTATATCACACCACTGAATAATTCTAATAATAAGGTCTTTAAAGGAAAATCATTCTTCTCACCTGCATCTGCGCCTGTAATTGCCGGATTCAAAGCAAATCAATGGCTTATTATCCGAAGCAACCTGATTGATAAATCTGTCATTCATCCCGAACAGGCTCGCATCGAACTCTATATCGAAAATTCTGACAACCGGAAGGAGGATCTTCAGGAACTGGAGATGCAGTTTGCCTACGAAAAGATTGCTCCCGGAAGTTCCATTACAGCTTCTCAGACATGGGAAATACTTCCTGGAACCGGATTAACCACCAAAAATGAGCTTGGCAAAGAGTTGGTGAATCACTTGAAAACGCAAGGACTTGATTAAGTGAAATTACCAGAGGGGTTGGTTGGCAATAAGTATTTTTGAAGCGAATTTTATTTTGTCTGATTGAAGAACTCCATATACTGGATCAGGTTCTTTTCATTTTTGAAAATGAGCAGGTTTTCGCTGCTGATGATAAAATTCCGGAAACTGCTGCTTTCAAAGAGGGTCTTAAGCGATTGGTCCGATACCGATCTTTGCAAATAGGCCATTGCGGATCCTTTTTCGCCTAACCCACTTACAATTAATATACTCCTATTCTCATCGAGTGATTCTACTGATACTTTGATTGATTTTAACCCGAAATTAGATTGATTGAACGATTCAAACGCCCTGACAAGCTTTGCCTCGTCGTTTTGTTTTTTCAGGAATATCAATGTATAGCAATAGGTTGCACTTTGTTTTTGGGAGTAGGGGCCTTTATACTCCGCTTTGACAGATGGTTTGACTTGTGTCGTTGAATCCTTAGACGCAGGTTGAATCAGAACGAATTTTCCTTTCTCAACCGATTCTTCCTCTTTGCGCACTTTTGCCAGTAATTCCTGAGGGTTTGGTAATTCGTCGGCAGGAATATTTGAGCTAATGAACGAACTATAGTTTTTGATAAAAAAGCGCAGGTAATCAAGGTAATCTTTCTCGGCAATAATCGTCCGGTAATTGGCCGAAGATGCAACAAAGTTCACATATTCAATTCCTTTCAACGCCTGAAATACGGGACGTTTCCGCATGATCGACCTGAAATAAATCAGCCCTTCCTCTTTATTCGGGATACTTCTTACTACGACCAGTTGCGTTTTTGAGTCAAGATTGATCGGCTCAATATCAAAATCAGTTGTGGTGTAATAGTCTAAATTATAATTTGCGATGTCGTAAATCAACCGGCTCACATCTACTTTGGCTTCTTTCGAAAAGGCGATCACATAGTAGTGGAACATATTCTCATCGTAAGAAAATTTTCCTCCGAATTCATCGTTTGAATGATCATTCTCCCGCTTTGTCTCTTGGTTGATAATCTCCTCGGTGATATAACCTTTAGCCACAAGCTGCTGGTAATCAGCCAGCGAATTAATCCTTATTAAGTCTTTAATCTGAAGGGCAATAACCGCGGTCTGGCTTGGAGAATATGCTTTGGCATAGCGATCAAGCGAGTCAGCGAAAGCAATTTTCTCCTGATTTGAACCATTCGCAACTACTTCAATAAATTTGACTTTTGGAAGCAGGCTGCTATCCGGATTCATCGCTAATGTCGCGATTGCGATTTCTTTTGCCTTTGCATAATCGTAGGCTCGGAATAGCCGTAATGCTTCACCGTATTTTTTTTCAACTACGCCTTTTCGCTCCTCAAGTTGCGTAAAATAATTTGGATCAAGAAGATACCGGGCATATTTCGATTCCGGGTATCCTTTTATAATCTTCTCTTTGTATTGTGCGGTTTTTACTCCGTCGCTGATCTGTTTATATAACTGGTAAAGTTCGAAAAAGGCTGGTAATTCATAAATACTACCCCGGAATCTTCGGTTCAGCTCTTCAAGCGTTTCAATTGACCTTGGATAATCGTTGAAATCAGTCCGGTAAATTCTTCCTGCGTCAAACAAGGCACTTTTAATCAATTCGTTTGATACTGTCATCAGCGAATCGGTCAGAGGAATATTCTGCAAATAAAAGGCAACCGATTTAGGATCAGTGGCTTTCTTTTTAGTTTCGGTAACATTTGCTTTTGTTTCAGACTCAGCTACCTGCTCTGTTTCAACTTCAATCGTTGAGAGTTTATTTTTGCGGCGCCAGTTATCCTCTAACTTCCGCTTTCCCCAAATTCTTTGAAACTCTGATTTTCCAAGACCAACGGTAGGCGGATTATAAAAATACCACAGATTCTGATTGTTGTTGACTCCAATCTGTTGCCTGTTTTGCTGAGATCTGAAGTAGTTTTGATCGGTCTGTTCTGAATTTGCAGCAATAGCCTGACTGGCTTCCTTTTTTTGCAAGTCAGCTATTATAGTGTTGATAAGCGTGTTCCGCTGTTGGTCTGTCAATAAAGCGAGTTTTTGAAGGCTGTCTTCACGTGTAACTGTGTTTAGGTCAGCGGCTAATCTTTTTAATCCGAAAGCTCTGGTTGTGATCTCGGCATACCCCGGGTAGCTGGCATCAATCACTGCAACAGCGCTGTCGTAATAACAAGCTGACTGAAGATAATTGTTGCCTTCAAAAAATAATCTTGCCACACTAAGACTCGACAAAGCGCGCTGTTTTGGGTTTGAAGTACTGTAGAGTACCGATTTTTTAAAATCGTCAATTGCATTTAGTTTGCGACCCTCCTTTAAGGCAATTTCACCCTTTGTATAGTAAATTCTGTCGCGATATTCTGCGTTGATCACATCATCGAGCATCTTTTGTAATTGATGCGAAGTCTCGGTGCTGTCGCCTCCGGCAATTTCCATCCTCGAAATTCTTGCATTGAATGCCATTTGATAGTTTGGCCGCATTTTAATGATGTGCGAATATTGCTTTGATGCTTCTTCCGGTTTGTCGGTCAATACAAATAACTGTGCCAGAATGTAATTAAGCCGAAGTTTATCGGTGCGTGGCAGCGAAGTTTCCAAGGCGGTTTTCAAATGTGTAATTGCCTCATCGGGTTGATTGTCTTTCAAAAAATAGTGTGCCTGTGCAAGATTCAGGTCTTGATTGAGCCTTTTAGGGAAACCTGCGTCACGCGAAAGGGAATTAAATATTTCAAGTGCCTGGGGGTAATCTCCGGTTTCGATATAGCATTTTGCCATCCACAGAAAAGCATCATAACGAGTGGGTTCGGAGGGAAATTTCCGGATGACGTAATTGAAGTTCTCGATGGCGCGGTGAAAATCGTGCTGGTAATAACTGGCTTGTCCCATCAAAATATAACTGTCGTCAATCCATTCGTTGTATTCGCCTTTGGAAGCGAATTTTTTGTAACGCTCTGAATTATTTGTTTTTCGACGTGGACTTTTCGAAATGGAGTGAAGTGCAATTAGTTTGTTACACTTAGCGATTACCAGATCCATTTCAGAAGTTGCAACCTTGGCCGCTTCGGGCAAGGTTGATTTATAAATTGGTAAGGTGCGGGTATAATCGTCGGATATCGATTGATCAATGCGCTGAAGTCCGGCTTTCAGGCTCTCTTTTGCATTGAAATAAACATTGTAACGGGCAGAAACATTGTGATATGCACGGGTAACAGGGGTGTTCTTTTTAGTTGAACAACCTGCAATGATTCCGGTTAACCAAATGAGAAGCAGAATATTTCTTCCTGTCTGTTTCAAAAGTTTTAACTTAATTTATTGAGTTTGACACTACGTGGCCCGTTTACGGAACGACAAAACATCTACCGTAAAGATATAAAGAGAAATGGTACTACGAAACAAAAAAGTGTTTGTCGTTAGGTTTATGATTTTATTAGTTTGAATAAGACGCATTTAAGTGAGGCCGGAATAAAAAGAGCGCAAAAATCCTTCGCGCTCACTTTATTCGCAATACATTAACTATTTAAATATCAATTATGTCCGGAATTTTTATCGTTTTTTGACCCGAACGCGTTCGGTGGGTTTTAAATTTTCGTTTCGGTAATCCAATTGCTCAATTACATTGGCTGCCAATTCAGTAAATGAATTTCCAATGACAGTATCACCTTCCCAGGCTGCAGGAATTCCATTGTCACCTCCTTCGCGAATACTCATCACGATCGGAATTTGCCCCAATAAAGGAATATCCATCTTTTGTGCCAGATTTTTACCGCCGTCCTTCCCAAATATATAGTATTTGTTTTCAGGTAGTTCGGCGGGTGTAAACCACGACATATTTTCGATGATTCCAAGAACCGGTACATCAATCGATTTACTTTGAAACATCGAAACGCCCTTTATAACGTCTGCTAATGCTACGTCCTGCGGTGTAGTCACAATGACGCTGCCTGTAACGGGAAGGGTTTGAACTACGGTGAGGTGAATGTCGCTCGTGCCGGGAGGCAGGTCAATCAGCATATAATCAAGTTCGCCCCATAAGCCCTGAATAATCATTTGCTTAAGAGCGTTTGAAGCCACTGGTCCACGCCAGATCAAAGCGGTTTCCTGATTACTGAAAAAACCGATCGACAGGATTTTTACCCCGTATTTCTCAACAGGAATAATCATATCGCGACCATCAATTTCTTCGATAAGCGGGTGCGCTCCTTCCTCTCCAAACATTTTTGGGATCGAGGGACCAAATATATCGGCATCAATGAGCCCTACTTTTGCGCCGGTTTTAGCCATTGCAATTGCAAGATTGACTGCAACAGTTGATTTCCCTACACCACCTTTACCCGAAGCAATTGCGATGATGTTTTTTACTCCTGGTAAAACAGGCGCTTTCATTCTGTTACTACCTTTAGGAGTAATCGTCAGGTCGTATTCTGTTCCAAGAGACTTTTCGATTTCGCGGGCGCAAGTCTCCAAAACAGCCTGTATATTCAAATCATTCTCGCTTTGAAAAACCAGCGTAAAGCTGATACGGCTACCGGCAATTCTGATTTCCTGTACCATCTCAAGTTCAACCACGTTTTGATTGGAACCAGGAAAAATCACGTTCCGAAGTATATCTGTAATCGTTTTTGGTATAACTGCCATTTTATTGTCTTTTAAATTTGAAGTAAAATTAACCTAATAGCTATGAGAGCTAAAGTATGAAATATTGTTGTTTTCTATGTTCAATTAGTTTTAATCGTATTCCAATCAGTTGGAATATAAATACGATGATAACTATAGGTAAGTATAGATAATAGGTGAGATTTGAATTGTTCGATACTATCCTGTAATAAATACAATGAATTATTGCAAGAACGAACATTAAATAGGAAAATCGCTGAATAATTTTCCAATTCACAGCGTTTAGTTTTCTTAATAAATAATCATTTGAAGTTATAACTAATAAAACGATGATGAATGAAGAAATTAAACCTGTATAGTTTGCTAATCCAAAATCATCAAGTCTAATGGAATATCCATGCTCTGTTTTAATAAAAAAATATTGCCAGTTATTACCTCTTAAATGCACAAATAGTCCTGTAATGGAATGAATGACAGCCAGAATGCCAACTGTTATACCTAAATCCCGTCTGAAATAGGTGGAAACCGGATTTTTATGGTTCAAAAGCAGATTTAATGTTCCGATAATTAATGAAATAGCGATTCCTATTATTGAAATATATCCTGTTGTATCAGTTATAAATGTTATGAAATCCTTGTTGGGCCATTTGAAAAAGAATATCAAGCCTGCAATTAAAATAATTGATAGGAAAGGCAAATAGTTACTTTTAAATCTTGATGTCATATTATTCATTATCAATCAGTTTTATTTGTTTCCAGAGCCATTGTACAATTATTGCAAGGATATTACTAAATCTAAAAATCCAACAAATCCTACTGCGGAAGGAACAACTCCTTGATTCAAATTGTTCACTCTAACTCTTTCATCGGATTCCAGAAAAGCCGGTCGAAATCGGTCACACGATCGTTTTCTACAGCGACACCTTCGTTCTCAAGTAATTCCTGCATCACGTCCGGCGAGCCGAAATGAACCTTACCCGTTAGCAAGCCATTCCGATTCACAACGCGGTGGGCAGGAACAAACACCTCCTGATGGTGCGAAAGGTTCATTGCCCATCCCACCATCCGCGATGATCCTGCAGTCCCAAGATACCGGGCAATGGCACCATAGCTGGTCACTCTGCCGGCGGGTATTTGCCTGACTACTTCAAACACATCCTGATAAAAGTCCGACATGCCTTATTTTTTTGTTTCGATGTTATCCCTGTTGGTATTGTCGCGTCCAAAACTTCTGTAATCATCCAGTTCGATCTCAATCTCAGGTTCTGTAAGATTATTAAAGTGAGGTATATATCTTAAGTACTTGATTATTTTCCCCCTGTCGAGCCATTGTTGTTCATAGTAAGTCCGGATGCTCAATATATCATCGGCCATACCCGAAGCGTACAGATCATCAGTGTTTACCTCGATTTGAAATTTATTCTCTTCAATTATTGCCAGTGTGTATTGGTAAAGAAAAACACTGTCTGTTTTCAAATGAATAACCCCTTCTGGTTTAAGAATTTTGCCATATTGCGTTAATAGCCGGATGGAGGTGAGCCTTTTATTGGTCCTTTTCATCTGCGGATCTGGGAAGGTAATCCATATTTCGGAAATTTCATCAGGATCAAAAAAGTGCGCCAGGAGCTCAATGTTTGTCCGGATAAATGCACAGTTGAGGATTCCATTTTGATGTGCTTCGTTTGCTCCGGTCCACATCCTCGAACCTTTAATATCTAAGCCGATGAAATTCTTGTTGGGAAAAAGCTTCGCCAATCCGACAGTATATTCTCCTTTCCCACAACCGAGTTCAAGAACTATAGGATGATCATTTTTAAAGAAATCATTGTTCCAATTGCCTTTTAATACAAATCGTTCCTTTAATAGTTCTTTGTACGTCAGCTGAATAACATGGCCAAAAGTATTTAAGTCCGCAAACTTGGCCAGTTTGTTTTTGCCCATTCGGAATAGGTATAAAATGAAATTTAAAGCGCTTTCTCGAGCACAACTCCAAAATCGTGAATACCAGTCAGGATGCCATTTTTGGTGCGCATCCCCTGTCTGACCGAAATCGTATATTTCCCGATTTCGGGAAAAAAGATGGTTTTCTTGTATGGATACTTTCGATCGTAAAGATCTCCCAATCCGCTGCCTAACCATTCGCCTGAGGGCTTGGCAAGGGTTAGTTCGACTGTATCTGTCAGTTCTTTACCCGATGGAGGAGTTATTGCAACGAATATCCATAGGTTACTGTATGCATAATGTCCCTCGTTCCGAACCGTAAATGAAAGGTCGTAAAGTTTCTTGGGATCAGGAATATTCATGTCGAAAACCAAAGCAGTATCCTGATTCCATTCCGCGTGTCTTAAACTGTGATAATCTTCTACGACCGCTTTTTTGTTACATGAAGTCATAAAAACAATCAAAAGTACTAACACGGAGAGTCCGGGCAAATAACTAATCTTCCGGTGTTTGCTGATTCCCTTGACTTTCATTCCCTGAATTTGGTTTTCGTGTTAAAACTGGTTTATGCCTTTTTTTCCGGCGATTTTTGGTCGCCTGATCAAATCTTTCAATACTTTCCTCACCGGTTGTATTGTGGTAAGTATGTCCTTCTGTTTCAACAACAACAACATTTTCGCTGGTTAATTGTGCTATTTTCTTGCCACTTCTGTTAAGTAGTTGAATCTCTTTTACCTTTTCAACCGAAACAGCCATCATTCCTCCGGGTTGATTGTTCTCTTTTACATACCAGAAAATTCCCTTGAAAATGTCAGCCTTTAAATAATTGTAATTTCCTTTTTCCGTTTCAATTTGAATATTGGTTGGAGGAAAGTTTTTCTGAGCATCCATGTAACAATCAAGCTCGTAGTTCAGGCAGCATTTCAGCTTGCCACATTGCCCTGCCAATTTTTGCGGGTTAAGTGATATCTCCTGATAACGAGCTGCATTGGTGGTAACTGAAACAAAGTTTGAAATCCACGAACTGCAACAGAGTTCACGGCCGCAAGGACCAATTCCACCTATTCTGGCGGCTTCCTGTCTGGCCCCTATCTGGCGCATCTCAATCCGGATACGAAAGGTATCGGCATATAATTTAATCAGTTGCCGAAAGTCGACACGTTCATCGGCAATGTAATAGAAAATTGCTTTTGTCTTATCGCCTTGAAATTCGACATCACCAATCTTCATATTCAATTTCAGGTCTTCGGCGATTTTTCGGGCTTTAAGCATCGTAGCATGCTCAATATTAATGGCTTCTTCCCATTTTTGAAGATCGACTGGCTTGGCAAGCCGGTATATTTTGCGCAATTCACCGTCGAGCATCGTCGCTTTATGCCGTTTCATTTGTCGGAGTACAAGATCACCAACGAGTGAAATCATCCCGATATCGTGACCAGGACTTGCTTCCACGGCAACCATGTCCCCGGCTTTAAGGGTTAATCCGTTGACATTTCGGTAATAATCTTTGCGCGTATTTTTAAAACGGACTTCAACGATTTCTTCGGTATTAATGGTGCTTTTGACATCGTAAAGCCAGTCGTAGACGTTTAATTTGGCGCAACTTCCAACCCGATCGCTCGTAGGGCAGCCGCGTGCTGTTTTATCCTGAGTGTTCATATAATTGATATAGAAATATTTAGACCGTCGGTTTGAAAATCGTTCCGACAGGGGAAAATTTGAATTTCACAAAAATAGTGATTCTATTTCTCTTTTTTGACCAAAATTCAGGATGCTGGAATAATTGGGGTGTCAAAAATTGCAAATGACGTTCCTCGTCCAGGCTAAATGCAATAACTTTCTAAAGTCTGATCAGCTTCGACACCTTTAAACCAAGATCTGTGAAAATGAGTTTGGCATTGCCATTCATCGAAATATCGGTATGCGCTTTTTCAAATTCACGAAACAAGTAAATGACATTTCTTTCATTGATGAAGGGTGCGAATTTTTGCGAAAACTCATTTTCTGGTTCATCCATGTAGATGAGCTCCGGTTCTTTGAGATTGAAGAGAAAATTTTCGCGGAGAAACTCTCCGCAGTATTTCAGAAAGCCCATTTGCCTCACCCGTCCGACACCTGCAATTTCTTCAGACCAGGTCAAAATCTCCTGTAACTTACGGCCGTAACCATTTCGCATGATGGAGGTAAACTGACGAAGGTTGTAACTTCGCAATTCGTCATTCTGCATAATCTCAAGTGCCATAAAGTAGTTCCCACGTGCAAGTCTGGCTATTATAGCAGGATTGGTATTTGTCGATTCGGCAATACCGGCAATTGCGGCCTGTAAATCCTTGTCCTCAATTTTAGGAACACGAATAAACTGACACCTTGACCTGATGGTGCTTAAGAGTTTTTGCTCTGCCTCTGAAATCAGGATAAAAATAGTTTTTGTTGGCGGTTCTTCGAGGATTTTCAGAATTTTATTGGCACAGGTGATATTCATTGTTTCGGGTAGCCATATGATTGAAACCTTATATTCTGCTTCATACGATTTCTGATTAAGCTTGTGAATAAGATCCTTGGCTTCGTCAACATAAATTGCTCCCTGTTTATTCTCATCCGCAATAATCTGCATCCATTTTTCGTATTGAGGATAAGGGTTTTCTCCGAAATACTGACGCCATTTAGTCATGTAATCGCTGCTGGTCGGTTTATCGATGGCAGCGGTTTTAATCACTGGTATCGTAAAATGCAGGTCCGGATGAATCAATTTGGCATATTTCCGGCATGAACTGCATACTCCACACGAATCGTTGTCATGTTTATCGGGGCAGTTGATATATTGGGCAAAGGCCAGTGCCAGGGCAAGTTTGCCGTTGCCCTGCGGCCCGACAAGTAACTGGGCATGAGGTATCCGATCCTCTGAAACGGCCTGAATCAGTCTTTGTTTAATCCTATCTTGTCCGATGACGTCTTTAAATTGCATCCGGTATGAATATGATTTATTGGAAAAGGTGTTTGACGATCTATTATTTAAGAGGCACCATTCTGGCTTCAAAAGTAGAAAAATAGGTGTTCTTTAACGAAATGAAATTGAAAAATAAATGCTCGTTTGTTAAAAATAGATCAAATCGGTCCAAATATCTGTATTGGTTTGATGTTGTAAAATGCTTTTTATCTATCTTTGAAAAACAAAATATTAAATCCAACGAAAAATGCAGACGATTGAAAATTATGACTTTTCGGGCAAAAAGGCCCTGATCCGCGTTGACTTCAATGTTCCGCTTGATGAAAAATTCGTGATTGGCGACGATACACGTATGACAGCCGCTCTTCCTACCATCAAACAGGTGATTGAAAATGGCGGTGCTGCCATTATCATGTCGCATCTAGGTCGTCCTAAAAAGGGTCCTGAAGATAAGTTTTCGATGAGGCATCTTGTACCTCACCTTTCGGAATTACTTGGTGGAATGGAAGTTAAAATGGCCCCAGATTGTATTGGTGCAGCAACCCAGAAAATGGCAGATGCATTGAAACCCGGAGAAGTACTGGTACTTGAAAACCTCCGTTTTCATCCTGAAGAAGAAGGTGGTGATGTTGCATTCGCGAAACAGCTGGCCGGACTTGGTGATTGCTGGATCAATGATGCATTTGGAACAGCTCACCGTGCTCATGCTTCAACAGCAGTAATTGCACAATTCTTTCCAAAAGATAAGCTATTCGGGTATCTTGTTGACAGCGAGGTAAAAAGTCTTGACAAAGTGCTGAAGGCTCCCAAACGTCCGTTCACGGCAATCATGGGTGGTTCAAAGGTCTCTTCGAAGATTACGATTATTGAAAACCTTCTTAATAGCGTTGATAACCTGATTATTGGAGGAGGTATGACGTACACTTTTGTGAAAGCACAGGGTGGCAAAATTGGTGGATCGCTTTGTGAAGATGACTTTATGCCGATGGCACTCGATATTCTGAAGAAAGCTGAGAAAAAAGGGGTTAAGATTATTCTGGCAGTTGATGTAGTTGAAGCAGATGCATTTGCTGAAACCGCAAACACCCGGGTTGTCCCTTCAAATAATATCAGCGAAGGCTGGTCAGGTCTTGATGCCGGACCAAAGACGATTGAAATGTTCAAGAAAGTGATCAGCGAATCTAAAACGATCTTATGGAATGGTCCTGTTGGCGTTTTTGAAATGGATAAATTTGCGGTCGGAACAAAGGCAATTGGTGACGCAATTGTTGAAGCGACAAGCAAAGGTGCCTTCTCGCTTGTTGGAGGCGGAGACTCAGTTGCCGCGGTCAATAAATTTGGCATCGCTGACAAAGTATCCTATATTTCGACTGCCGGAGGAGCAATGCTTGAATACCTTGAAGGACGTGTTCTTCCCGGTATCGCAGCTGTTCTTGAATAGTCGCATAAATTGAAGTAACTAAATTCTTCACCTTAGATTCTAAATGTCTTGGAGATATCGCAGGCAAATATTACAAATAAAACCCGGACCATTTTAGTCCGGGTTTTTTACAACTGAATGAAATGCAAAGTATCGTAGTGTCGAATGAGATATTGCTTGAACAGATTAATGCCAATGATGCTCCGACCATTTTTAACGCAATTGATCAAAATCGTTTCCATTTGGGGCAATGGTTACCTTTTGTTGACTTTACAAATGTAGTAAAAGATAGCGAAGCGTTTATTCAAACGATTGTTTCGCAACGCGAAGCAACCAGAAATGAGGTTTATACCATTTGGTTTAAAGGAGATTTTGCCGGCATAATCGGTTTCAATAATACCGACAGGGTGAACGAAAAGACTGAAATAGGATATTGGCTAATCAACGATATGACCAGTCGCGGAATTATTCATCAATCTTGCCGGGTTTTAATCGGGTTGGCTTTTGAGACAATGGGTATGAACCGAATTACGATACGTTGTGCGGTCGGCAACACTTCGAGCGAGAAAGTGGCTATCAGATTGGGTTTTAGTTTCGAAGGGATTGAACGAAACGGAGAACGGCATCACGATCTTTTTTTTGATTTGAAAGTTTTTAGCTTTCTGAAAAGTGAATTTCTACCTTAAGTGTTAATTCTCGATTGAATTTTACTGTGTTGGCAAATGATTGGTTGTCACATTTTTAAATTGCAGTGTAATGCCAAACATCTTTCAAAAAAAATTATATATTTTTCCGAAACATTTGAATAATGCTATCGTATTAGTGGAAAATCTATCATATAAATTTAACCATTAATTTGTAGTATTATGAAAACAAAACTTGTATTGTTGGTTGTTTTATTTGTAGTTACACTATCAGTTAGTGCACAAAACAGTTCAAAAAGCAGTGATGAGAAGCCATTCAAAATTGGCGCTGGTGCAATGATTGGACTTCCTGTTGGTGATTTGAGTAATTTGGCAAGCTTGGCTTATGGGGTTGATTTATTGGGAGAATATGCTGTCGATCCTTCATTTGGAGTTACCTTAAGCTTAGGTTATGTAGATTTTTCACTCAAAAGCGATTACAAAAACGCGCTGAACGCATTGGGTATAAAGGCAAAAATGGGCATGGTGCCTGTTCTTGTTGGTGGAAAGTATTATTTCTCTGAAATGCTTTACGGTAGTGCCCAGGTTGGTATTTCATTTTCTACCCAAAGTGGTGGTGGAAGTGCATTTACTTTTGCTCCGGGAATTGGCTACAAAATTTCGAATAATTTTGATCTGATGCTTAAATATCAATCTGCATCCAAAAATGGTTCATCTACAGCGTTTATTGGCCTTCGGGCTGGATTATCTTTCTGATTTAGTGATTGGTTAGCATTGAATTTATTTTTGATCTTTTAAATTAAAAAGTGCGGGAGTGTAATGTTACCCGCACTTTTTAATATTCTATAACGATATTGAATTTGTCCAATAATCCGGAAAGTCCATTTCTTGAAAACTTAGCCTTTTTGATCCGGTTTATTGTTGGATCTATGGAAAATTGATAGGATGTCCGGAAATCAGCTTTTTCTAAAAATGTATGGTCAAATATTGCCCTTTCAAGATCACAATTATCGAAGACCGAATTGGTTAAGTCTGTTTCCGTAAAATCAACTTCCTGAAGGTTACAGCTTTTAAATTTAGTTCCTTTCAACTTAAGTTTGTAGAAAGACGCAAGATTCAACAGACAATTTTCAAAATAAACCGACAACAGAAAATTATTGCAATCGCTAAAGTTAAGGCCTAAAAGTTTGCAATTGGAAAATTTCACTGTTTTCAGTGCTGTACCTTTAGCTTTCGTCATACTTAAATTGCAGTGATCAAATTCACAGTCAATAAATGTAATATTTGATAAGTCTGAATCCGAGAAATCACAACTTCTGAATTTACAGTTTTCATATTCCGCCTTCCCAAGTCCTTTTGCGGAAAAGTTCTCTTTTTCAAAGACTTTGCCCTCAATAATTATCTCTGCCATTTTCTGTTTTTGCTTACTTTTATTAGTGTGGCGAAATTAATTAAAGTATTTCGTAACTAATAATCTTTTACAACGTAGCCGATATTCATTCTAAGGCTTTTAAAGCTGGTGAGAGCCTTCTTTAATTTATTCATCAGCTATACCTCTAAAACAAAATAGCATGATTGAAATGTTTGGAAAATTAGGAATGGGATGGTTGCCAGACTATCCGGATTTTCGTGACTACACCGTTGAACATGATGCTGTAAATGGCATGCTTGCAAAAGTAGGTGCAGCAAAACCATTAAAAGCAGGTTTGGCTGTTACTGCAGACTTGAGGCCTTGGTGTCCGCCAATTGAAGACCAGGGCGCACTCGGTTCTTGCACGGCAAATGCCGGGGTTGCGATGGTTGAGTATTTTGAGCGGAGGGCTTTTGGAAAGCATGTTGATGCTTCCCGGCTATTTCTATACAAAGCTACACGGAACATGCTGCACTGGACCGGAGACACAGGTGCCTTTCTGCGCTCAACAATGGGAGCAATGGCAATTTTCGGGGTGCCGCCAGAAGAGTATTGGCCCTATATCGTGGCTGATTACGAAAAAGAGCCTTCAGCCTTCTGTTATGCATTCGCTCAGAATTACCAGTCGATTAGTTACTACCGTCTGGATCCATCCGGAACCCTCAAGACTACTTTATTAAATCAGATTAAAACTAATCTTGCAGGTGGTCTCCCTTCGATGTTCGGATTTACAGTCTATAATTCCTATACACAGGCAGGAACAACAGGAAAATTGCCTTATCCGACTGCCGGTGAGAAGATTGTGGGCGGTCATGCAATCGTAGCAGTTGGTTACGACGATAAAATGAAGATTAAAAATGCCAATCCGGGAGCTGTTGAAACAACTGGCGCACTACTGATCCGAAATTCATGGGGTACAGGATGGGGAATTGCCGGTTATGGATGGCTGCCTTATGATTATGTATTGAAAGGACTTGCTACCGATTGGTGGTCGCTGATTAAGAATGATTGGATTGATACTGGAGCTTTCAAAGCCTGATTCAGAGTTAGCTTGCAGATATTGTAATGAAAAGGACTTTATACGGGTATTTACCACCGGATAAAGTCCTTTCTATTTTTCCTTATACTTTTTTCTGTGTTTCGAAAAGATCGTTTTAGTGCCTCATTCCTGAATAAACTCTTCTATTTCGATTACGTCTCCAGGTTCGCGGCGTGAAGTGAGTACTAAATGGAAGCGCTCTTCAAGATGTTTGAGTGCATCGTAAGCGACTTGCGGTGTATTGTTTTCTCCCGATAAGTGACTTAGCAACACCCATTTTAAATAAGGTCCTGCATGTTCGGTTAATAAATTCACCGCCTGCAAATTCGATAGGTGTCCCACATCAGAGGCGACCCGTTGCTTTAAATGTTGCGGGTACGATCCCTCCCAAAGCATTTTCTCATCGTAATTAGTTTCCAAAAACAAGGCATGACAATGTTGCATATGAGCTATTACATTAACGCACGGCAATCCGATATCGGTAAAGACTCCAACATTGACTCCTTGTAATTCAACTCGAAACGAGGTTGGTTCTTTGGCATCATGGTTCTTTAAAACGGGATGAATGATGAACGGAATCAGCATTACAGGCTGAATGGGATTGATAAATCTTACAGCTTCGGGTTGATTGGTAATATAGAGCGAATGATAGGTTCCTTTGGTCATATAGACAGGAATATCAAGCTTTTTCGAGAGAACACGGGCGCCGCAAACATGGTCGTTGTGCTCGTGGGTTATAAAAATCGCCCTGATATTGCGAGGATCAAGTTCTTTGGTTTTCATTCGGTTCAGAATCTGCTTGCAATTAATACCTGCATCAATCAGAATTGCATCCTCTTTATTACCAATATAATAGCAATTCCCATTACTGCCAGAAGCCAATGCGCATATCTCAACCATCAAATCTGTTTTATCCGGCAAATTTAAGATTTAATGGGATTGAAAATTAAGATTAAGCATCATGTTCATAAATTAAGGGTTGGAACATGGTTAAAACTGATCTGGCAACATGACGACGCGGATAGAAACTGATTTTTGAAAATCTGTTTCTATCCGTGTCGATTAGATTGATGTTATCCACGTTCTGTTTTTATTCATCCTTCAGAATCTGGGCCGGATCAACCTGCGAGGCTTTTAAAACCTGGAAGCTGATTGTAAAAAGTGCGACAATGAGTGTAATGGCGGTGGCCAGCAGAAATTCCCAGATCTGCACGGGATATCTTGTGGCACCAGGCAGGTTCTTATAGACATAGTATCCTGCAGGCCAGGCTAAAATAACTGAGATTAGAATGTATGAAATAAATCCTGAAGTCATTGTGAAATAGAGGCTTCCTAACGAGAATCCGAATACTTTGCGGAGACCAATCTCTTTCAGTTTCCTTTTAGCGTAAAACATCACCAATCCAAAGAGTCCGATTGAAGAGATAAGAATGGAAAGTATCGCAAGGAAGATCGTAATATTCCGGAATGTTTCCCACCCTTTTGTTCCCATATCGATATAGACAAGATGTTCATAATCTCTAAACTGGGCTACATCTTCAGGGTACGAACGCTCAAACTCATCTTTAACGATTTGCATCGCTTTTTGTTCCTTGCCGGGAGCAAACCGAACCGTATATAATCCTGTCAATCCAACACTGTCCGTCATCAATCTGAAAAGATGAGGTTCAATCGCATTATGCGGGGAGTAGGGATAATAATCCTTCATCACGCCAACAACCGTATAATCTTTCCCCCATAATTTCATCGTCTTGCCTATCGGATCTTTCCAGTTAAAGATACGTGTGGCTGTTTCGTTTATCAGGCAGCTGTTTTTATCAGCATATTCGCGCGAAAAGTTTCGTCCGGTTGCCAGTTTCATTTTAAAGGTTGTCAGGTAATCGTAACTTACCTTGCTAACTCTTACAAACACTTTATCACCGCTTTTAGCGCCATCCCATGTAAGATCGTCGCCGCCAGGTAAAATATATGGAATATAATTCGAAAAGCAGGCATCTTCAATTTCGGGATGCTTCAGCAAACGATCGCGAACCTGATCGAAAGTCCCAACTTTATAAGTGGTGATATTGGCATACATCAGGTTTTTGCGTTCATATCCCATATTCATCGTCAGCATATAATTGGTTTGTTTATACACAATGAAACTCACGATAAGCAGGAAAAGCGAAATGCTGAACTGCATAACAATTAGCGCCTTTTTCAGACTAAATCCATTTGTATCATCCTGGACAAATTTCTGTTTTAATGCTTTAACAGGATTGTAAGATGCAATCACATAAGCCGGATACAAGCCAGAAAGCATTCCCGTTATGATTGTTACTAAAAGCAAGATTCCCAGTAAACTCAAGTTGCCAAACACATTTGTGAGAACAGTAGTACCAACGATTTTATTGAATAGCGGCAATGAGAGCTGAGCGAGATAAATCCCCAATAATCCTGAAATAAAGGAAGTAAGCATCGATTCACCGACAAACTGCCTGAGCAACATCGTTTTCGAAAATCCAACACTCTTTTTTATTCCGATTTCCCTGAGCCGGGTAGTGGCATTTGCTGTTTGAAGATTGATATAATTAATCGATGAGAGGATCAGGATAAAAAACGCCGTAGCCGAAACAATGGAAAGAAAAATGTGATAATCTTTTTGAAAATACGGATTCAGGTGAACCATTGAAAGGGGACGAAGATAAGGGTGATGTTCTTTCCTGTAATCCTTTAAAGCATTAAAAATTCGTTTGTCCACAGTTGCCGGATTGGCATTTGGTTTCAGTAATACATACGTGTAAAATGCATAAGCCCAGTAATTGGTTTCGTAATCCTTGAAATTTGATATCGATGCAAACGACGACATTGGCACCAGGTATTGAGGGTTCAGGGATGAATTTGCGGGAAAATCGGCATACACCCCAGTCACCGTAAACTGAACCTTGTTTTCACCGTATATGATTTTACCGAACGCCTTTCCGGAAGGGAATAGCTGTTCTGCTACTTTTTTTGATAAAACAATTGAATTAGGCTGCGTAAGCGCCTGACGAAAATCGCCTTCCAAAAATTTAAACGTGAGGATATCAAAAATTGTCTGATCGGAATAATATCCAAAGCGAATCAGAAACTGGTTCTTCTTATCAGGTGAAAGAAAAACACCTTCCATGTTATTATCACTTACATCGTGCAGCAATGCAACTTTCTCAATTTCCGGCTGATTGAGTAGTTCATGACGGCTTAATGCGGCTGTGACACTCCAGGTGTGTTGCGTAGTACTTGCAGGTTCATCCATGAAAAGCTGCAACCGATAGATCCGGTTGTAATTCTCATTTTGCTTGTCCCACGATAACTCTTCGTTGATTACCAGTGCGACCAGAATAAATGTGGCGAATCCTACCACGAGGTTCGTGAAGTTGATCAGTGAAAAGATCTTGTCTTTCAGTATATTCCTGATTGCAAGCGTGAAAAATTGTTTGATCATGGCGTTTGATTTTTTCCGGTTAAAGAAATGGTTCGATAATCATCCTTGCAGATGTAAATTTCCTCCCGAATTGTTCGGTAATGATATGACCGTCAAAAAGGTTGACGATTCGGTGTGCACGAGCGGCATGCTCGGCAGAGTGAGTTACAATCACAATGGTGGTTCCTTCGGAATTCAGTTTCTCCAGGATCTGCATCACCTGCTCGCCGTTCGCAGAATCAAGGTTTCCGGTCGGCTCGTCAGCAAGAATCAACTTTGGTTTTGTGACCAGGGCTCTTGCAATGGCTACACGCTGTTGCTGTCCGCCCGATAATTGTCTGGGGAAATGCTTCTTCCGGTGACTGATCTTCAGCTGTTCGAGCATCGCTTCAATTATCCGTTTCCGCTCGGCACCCGGCATCTTGAGTGCCAGTAACGGGAGCTCTACATTTTCGTAAACAGTAAGTTCGTCAATTAAATTGAAGCTTTGAAAGATAAACCCGATGTTTCCTTTGCGGAGTTCCGTACGCTGGTTCTCTTTAAACCGGGCAACATCGACGCCATCGAAATAAAATTCACCCGAGTTGGGACTGTCGAGTAAACCGATAATATTCATCAGTGTCGATTTGCCGCATCCCGACGGACCCATTACTGCCACAAATTCACCTTTCTTTACCTCGAAATTGATGGCATCGAGCGCCGTAGTTTCTATCTCTTCTGTACCGAAGATTTTCGTAAGCTTAACTGTCCTGATCATATCTGTGATTTTATTAGTTGATTTCCGGAACCGCTTCTTACGAAATTTATGCCAAGAGTTGCTATGTACTGAATTAGTGGACGATGAGCAGTCAGATGATTCGGTCGATTGTAAGGTAATTTAATAGGTTCACGTAATAAATGTTGACAATTGACACACTTTTTCGGACGCTCCTGATAGATACCTCTTCACCAATGCTTTTATCTCCGGTCTTGTACCTTTTATCTCCGAAGCCGTTGCTAGTTATGGACAAGATTTAGCAAGAGAAGCAATTTCATCATGGGAAATATGATTGATGAAACGCACAGCCTGATTGTAGAGAGGGACGGCCGTCCGTCTCTACGAAAAATCCACCCATCTTTACCTTATTTTAAATCTTTTTTGATCATTTGTTATGAAATAATATGATTATTTTTGAGGAAATCTGTTGCCCCTCGTTTGTTAGGATGGATTATTGGTCAGTCGTTTGTATCGATAAAATAGCTTTTACTGTCAGGATGATACAGTCAATCCAGATAGGAGTAGCAAACTCAAAACAACGAAATAGATAAACCACACTTTCGGGGAGCAGAACGTTAGCTGATATTGGATTTAACTTTACTAAGAATTCATACGATGGAAGTCAACTGGACGGTTTTAGGCATTCTTGCATTTTGTGCGATTCTTTTGATTGTTTATCTGATCAGGAAAAATTTGAAGGATAAAGAAGAAGTGACGAAATTTTTTAATGAAGAGGTCAAAACCGATAAAGAATTTGATAACGATGATGTGTTGTAATTTTTCTTCTCTTAACCATCTGAGCCATGAAACAAGGAAAGCTCTTAATTGTCGACGATAAAAAAAACATTTTGCAGGCATTGACGATGTTTCTGCAGTTTGAATTTGAAAAGGTGCAGACGATTTCGAATCCGAACCTGCTGTCGGCAGAACTTGAATCAAACAACTATGATGTCGTTCTGCTCGATATGAATTTTAAGGCCGGGCAAAGCACCGGGAATGAAGGACTTTACTGGCTGCGGGAGATCAAGAAGCGTTTCCCCGAAACAGAGGTGGTGATGTTTACGGCGTTTGGCGATATCGCACTTGCGGTGAATGCACTAAAGGAGGGAGCTGCCGATTTTGTGTTGAAACCGTGGGAGAACGAGAAACTGGTTGCCACGCTGAAAGCTGCTTACCGTTTGCGGAAATCGAACCGTGAAATCACGGAGTTGAAAGGGAAGGAGCAATCGATGAAACGGGAGCTCAACCAGGGTGAGCAATTGATTATCGGCAAATCGGCAGCAATGCAGCAGGTGATGAATCTTGTGCGGAAAGTAGCCGCCACCGATGCCAATGTGCTGATAACCGGCGAAAACGGAACGGGGAAAGGAGTTATATCCAAAGAAATTCACCGGCTGTCGCTTCGCAAAAATGAACTCTTCGTCCTTGCCGACCTGGCATCACTCGCCGAAACACTCTTCGAAAGTGAACTGTTCGGACATAAAAAGGGATCTTATACGGGGGCGGTGGAAGACAGGATCGGGAAGTTTATCCTGGCCAATAAAGGGACACTTTTCCTTGATGAGATCGGGAATATTCCATTAAATCTCCAGGCAAAACTGCTCACCGTGTTGCAATCGCGCTGTGTGACTCCCGTTGGCGCCGATAAAGAGGTTCAGACAGATATCCGCCTCGTAAGTGCGACCAACAAAAATATCCATCAAATGGTGAGTGAAGGGCAGTTTCGCCAGGATTTGCTTTATAGGCTCAATACGATCGAGATACATCTGCCACCGCTTCGCGAAAGGACCGAAGATATTGAAGATCTTGCAGGATATTATGTGGGGCTTTACGGCCGGAAATATGGAAAGCCTCAGATGAAGATCACAACCGCTGCTATCACGAAGCTCCGGAGCCAGCCATGGCCAGGCAATATCAGGGAATTGCAGCATTCGGTTGAAAAGGCTGTAATTCTTACCGACAGCAACGAGCTTCGTCCCATCGATTTTATGGGTGGATTCGAAATGGAACAGATGGGTAATCAGCCCGAAACATTGGAAGAGATGGAGAAGCAAATGATCGCGTCTGCAATGAAGCGCCATGCCGGAAATCTGACCATTGTAGCTTCCAAATTGGGGATCTCCAGGCCTACACTTTACAGCAAAATTGAGCGGTATGGAATCTAAAAGCTATACACCTTCGCAGATCGTCCTACTTTTGCTTGTCATCCTCGTGAATGTTGCTGCCGGTTTTTGTATCGGGAACGAGATGGTTGCATTTGCTGTTTTATTGCTGGTAGTAGGATTACTTTGTGCAGTTCAGTTGATTTTTAAGTTTCGCCAGACGAACCGGAGCATCGCCTTCTTCTTCGATTCGATCAGGAATGAGGATACCACCGTTAACTTCCCGGTAAACATTGAGGATCAATCGCTGAAAGCGCTTAATAACAGCATGAATCAACTGAATAAACATATCCAGAAGATCAAACTTCAAAATGAATATAAGGAGAAATACTATCGTGCACTGATTCAGCAGGCATCGATTGGTCTGGTGGTTTTAAATGAGCAGAACGAGATTGAACTGATCAATGAGGTGATATGCCGGTATGCCGGTATTTCGCCTGCGTCAACAAATATGAATCTATTGAAGATCAGGAATCAGGAGTTTTACGATGTGCTGACACGCATTGAGGCGGGTGATTCTGTAACCTTCAGGAACATCTTGTCGGGATCGGTTCAGTTGCTGCTCTTCCGCGCTACAGCCATCAAAAGTGGCGATAATACAGTGAAGCTGATAACGGTGCAGGATATCCGGCAGGAACTCGATGAGAAAGAGCTGGAGTCGTATCAGAAACTGATCAGCATCCTGACGCATGAGATTATGAATTCACTCGCGCCGATGATTTCAGTATCGAAAACGCTCGTGAACTTTTATACAACGGATGATGTCCCCGTAAAAACAGATGCAGTGAATGATACGATGATTTCGACGACCGTTCAGGGGTTAAAATTGATTGAGGAACAGGGAAATGGACTGATCAATTTTGTGAACAGCTACCGCCGGTTAACGAAAATTCCGGCACCTGTATTTCAACGTTTTGCAGTTGATGATTGGCTGGAACAACTCACGATCCTGTTCGCTGAACGTTTAAAATCTGAACAAATAGAACTTGAAATAGTTGTTGAAAAAACGCTTACCGAAATCTACGCCGATAAAAACCTGATCAACCAGGTGGTTGTTAATCTGATCAGCAACGCCATCGATGCATTGCTGCAAATCGAAAAACATCGTAAAATTACGATTGAACTGTCCGCAAATCGGGATAACAGGGTCATTATTAAGATTTCCAATAATGGGCCTTCAATCCCTGAAGACATTCAGGAGAAGATATTTATCCCGTTTTACACGACCAAAGAGTCCGGATCAGGGATCGGATTAAGCCTTTCGCGGCAGATTATGCGGTCACTCAAAGGATCGATCAGTCTGGTGTCCAATGAACAGGAGGATACGGTTTTTATACTGGAGATATAAGAGAAAAGGATTGCAGATCACCCAATATGCGTCAGATTTCGTCCCAATAATAATGAGATTAGCTGTTCGCGGTAGGCCTCCGAAACTAACAGTTTGTGTTTGCCGATAATCGCCATGTTCCCTTCGATATGGTCGATCATTTGAAGATTGATAATGATTGAGCGGTGTATTTTCTGAAAGGAATGATCTTTCAGTTTCTCTTCCCAGCTTTTGAGCGTTTCGTGTGTAATCAGCTTTTTATCCGTGCAGCCAACGGTCGTATAATCGCCACAAGCTTCCACGTAAAGGAGATCATCCAGATCGATCTGGTAGATGCGTTTGTCTGCTTTGACTGTGATTTTTCTGTTCAACGTGTTAACCGATTTTGGGATTAGTTTTTCTTTCGCTTTATTCACCGATTTGTAAAACCGCTCGAATGAGAATGGTTTTAATAAATAATCAACGACTTCAAGATCGAATCCATCCACGGCATATTGGGGATAGGCTGTGGTGATAATTACCAAGGGCGGCTTGATAAGTGAGCGTAAAAAACTGATTCCCGACATGCCAGGAAGGTTCACGTCCAGGAATATAAGATCGACATTGCTTTTATCCAGGTAGGTTTGTGCCGAGAAAGGATCTTCAAACGAACCACACCACGCGAGATCGGGGCATTGCGAAATGTTGCGTTGCAGGATTTCACGCGCGGCAGGTTCATCTTCGATTACAATACATTTTATTGTCATGGCAATTAGTCTAAATCGATCCTCAAATCAACGCTGAACAACTCCTCGTTTTCAGTAAACGTCAGTTGGTGTTTATCAGGATACAACAAATTTAATCTTTTTTCGACGTTTTTAATCCCGATGCCACCCTGCTCTGGGTTAACCACATTTTCGCGTCGCGCAACCGGGTTTTTGGTTCTGAAGTGAAGTTGATGTCCGGAATATTGAATGTCGATCTTAATGATTCCCTTGCTTTTCCCGACTCCATGTTTGAAACAGTTCTCGGCAAGCGGCAGCAGCAGCAGCGGTGCAATGATTGCGCCTTTAAATTCCCCTTCCATGTTAAGAACGACTACTGTAATATCCTGGTTGATCCGTTCCCGTTGAAGTCCCACGTATGTTTTAATGATTTCAATCTCTTTCTCAAGTTCTATTTTATCACTTGAAGTGTCGTACAAAACATACCTAAGAAAGTCAGACAATTGCAAGATCACATCTTTCGTCCTGACATCTCCTTTTAACGCGAGGGAATAGATTGTATTCAGATTGTTGAACAGAAAATGAGGATTGATCTGCGCTTTCAGTGCCGACAATTCATGCTGAACTTTTTCGCGGTTTTCAATCAGCATCTGCCAATATTGCCATAAAAGGAATGCAATAGTCGTAATTGCAATGTAGCCGGTCATTATCAGGATCAATTCCCAGACCTTGAACCAAGATATGTAGAAAAGTTGCGGAAGAATCTGGTCGATAAAAAGATCGAATAATACGTAGTTCATAACGGCGGCGACAACGGCGAGACCGAGAGCAGAAACCAGGTAGACCCCAAACTTGCCCTGCGAAAAATATTGCTTAATCAGTTTGTTGATATTCAGATAAACGGCAGCAATAATTGTAATGTGAAAGATCAAAACATATAGAAAGTTGTCGAGGAAGTAGCCTAAAACAACTGCGAATACGATTTCCTGATCGTTATTAAGGAATACGGATACAATACCCCATCCAATTGTGATCAAGGGAACCGAAGTGGCTGCCCATTTTATCTTTCGGTTGATTCCCTTTACAAACCAGATAAATGGCAATAAAAGGAATAGGATGATGGCATTGCTGATATAGAAAACATTCCACCATGTAAGATCAAATCCGTCCAAAGAGTAGCCTGATTCAATTCCGCGACTGAAAAAGGAGTTAAATATATTGAACGAGATGATCCAGAACAGTATGTGCAGCGCGACAATTAGTTGTCCTTTATATTTCAGCGTTTTCATGGCATTGTTAATTTAAATGGGTTAATTCTAATTTGGCTTTTTGCTTCTCCCAGTCAATAAACCGTGATTGATCGGCATACCGGTCGATCATGGCTGTAAGATCGTTGGGTGATGCGGTCAGTACAAATCTTCCGGTCTCTTGTACCCATTGGTAATTGACACGCACACGTTTCTTTTCGATCATCTCCTTCATGCAGTCAGCACCAAGCCATGATAAGCCTATTTGATTGTTGTTGAGGGTAACCCGTGCCAGCGTATGAACTTCAAAGAAACTACCTGATGACAACTTGCTTTTCAGCAATCCCTCTTTATTGTTGGGAATAAAATCGGCGTAGAGGCCTTTCTTAACGCGGAACAGCACTACTTTAAACTCGTAATTGATTGAATCTGATGATCGCGTTAATTTGGCGTAGTAGTAATTTTCAGGCTTAAACGTGGTTGAGTCGACTCCGTGTTTGTCTTTTACCACCCATTTAGAGATCGCCCGCTTGATTGTCCATGTTGAGGTGGTATCGGCAAGACCCCAAATCTCCGAATCGTTTGATGAGCCTGAATCTTTAGTCGCTTTAACGGCTTTTGCAAGCCAGGAACCTTCAATCCGCGATTCGAGCAAGATGTTCTTCTCGACATAAAACGGGTTGAGTGAACAGATCATGTAATAATTGTCGCATCCGATGAGGAGCAACAACAGAACTGTGATGAGTAATAGCTTTTTTCGTTTCATCGTATTGCTTTTTAATAATTAACAGACCGAAGATATACCGATGAATTACTGTGCCCTAATTATTTCGATGAAACGACCCGGAATTTCGATGAAGTAGGCTTGGTGGAGGTTTAGGAGTTAAATAGTGTGAATGATTATCAACCCGATAGATTGTGCAATGCAAAATGCAAAGTTGCTGAAATGAAAAAAGCCGGTCATTACGGAACCGGCTTTTGAGATGTGTGGATCGGTTGTTATTTCACGACGATATTGATAATTTTATTTGGAACGATAATGACTTTCGCAATCGTTTTTCCTTCAATCCATTTGTTGGTATGCTCGTCGGCAAGAACGGCTTTTTCGATGTCACTTGTTGGTAAATCGATGGCAAGCGTAATTTTAAACCGCGCCTTTCCGTTGAATGAAACCGGATATTCAAAGGTCTCTTCAGCAAGATATGATTCATCAAAAACGGGCCATGGATAGAAGCTAAGAACCGATTTGTTTCCGTAGAGTTCCCAGAGTTCTTCAGCGAGATGGGGTGCGAATGGTGCCAACAACTGGAAAAAAGTTACAGCCGTTTCGTGATTCACTTTACCAGCTTTATAACAATGGTTTGTAAAGACCATCATCTGCGAAATAGCGGTATTGAATTTCATATCGCGTATATCGTCACTCACTTTTCGGATTGTCTGGTGAAGAATTTTCAATGTCTCTTTTAACTCTTCACCTTCGGCAATATTATTCATTTCACCAAAGAAGGCAACGACCCTGCGCAGGAAGTTATAAACTCCTTTAACCCCGTTTTCTGTCCAAGGTTTTGTGGCATCAAGTGGCCCGATAAACATTTCGAAAAGTCGTAAAGCGTCTGCTCCATAGTTGACAACTACATCATCGGGATTAACCACGTTTTTCAGCGACTTCGACATTTTGGCAACAATCTGTTTGAGTTCTTCGCCCGTTACAGTGCTGAAATACTTTCCATCGCGATCTTCAACCTGGTCGGAAGGAACTTTTGATCCGGAGGCTGTTTCGTAGGCAAAAGCAAGAATCATCCCCTGGTTGAATAACTTCTGGAATGGTTCGCTTGTTGAAACGATACCCAGATCGAAGAGCACTTTGTGCCAGAATCGACTGTAAAGCAAGTGTAAAACAGCATGTTCTGCTCCGCCAACATAAAGATCGACTGGCATCCAGTAGTTTTCGGCAGCTTTGCTGAAAGGTGCTTCATCGTTTTTAGGATCTGTAAACCGGAGGTAGTACCAGCACGAACCTGCCCATTGAGGCATTGTATTGGTTTCGCGACGCCCTTTTCTTCCGCTCTTATCGGTTACAATCAACCAGTCACCTGCATTCGAGAGTGGTGATTCGCCCGATTCGCCAGGTAGATATTTTTCAACAACGGGAAGTGGTAACGGCAACTCGTCATCGCTCAAAACGCTTACTTCTCCATCTTCCCAGTGAATCACAGGGAATGGTTCTCCCCAGTATCTTTGGCGGCTGAATAACCAGTCACGCAATTTGTAGTTGATGGTTGATTGGCCAAGCCCGTTTGATTCGAGCCAGCTTGTTACCGTTTTGATTCCCTCTTCTTTCGAAAGACCGTTAATATCGATACCGATAGCTGCATTCGAAGAGTTGATGTAAGCACCATCTTCTGTCCAGCATGCTTCGCCGGCCAGCACCTTTGCACGTAACTCTTCCGGGGCATTTGCGGGATCAAGGATACAGATGATCGGGATGTCAAATGTCTGGGCAAATTCAAAGTCACGCGTGTCGTGCGCGGGAACTGCCATGATAGCGCCTGTTCCATATCCCATTAAAACATAGTCGGCAACCCATATCTGGATCTTCGCGTTGTTGATGGGATTAATTGCATAACGACCTGTGAAAACGCCGGTTTTACCTTTTGCAAGATCAGTTCTGTCGAGATCACTTTTTAAGGCTGCATTCCTGATATAATCTTTAACCGCATCCCGTTGTTCGGGAGTCGTGATCTCATTTACCAACTCATGTTCAGGTGCCAGCACCATATAAGTTGCACCGAATAAGGTATCCGGACGAGTTGTATAAACACGCAATTTTTTATCGGTTCCATCAATCGCAAAATCAACTTCTGCTCCGGTTGACCTGCCAATCCAGTTACGCTGCATATCCTTTACACCAGCTGGCCAGTCGAGCTGATCCAAACCTTCAAGCAAACGTTCTGCATAGTGTGGAATGCGCAACATCCATTGTTTCAGGTATCGGCGCTCCACTTCCTTCGTGCCGCATTTTTCGTGCGAACCATCGTTTAACACCTCTTCGTTGGCACAAACTGTTTTGCAGGTACGGCAATACCAAACCTGTGCATTATCGTAATAGGCAAGACGTTTACCCGAAATATATTTCTGAACTTCAGCTTCACCTTGTTTTTTAATGTCATCCGGAATAGGTAGTTCACTGATCAGCCTGCCTTTATTTTGTTCCTTATCAAACCATGTATTGAATAAACGGGTAAAAATCCACTGTGTCCATTTAAAGTATTTTGGATCTGTTGTGTTGATTTCGCGTTCCCAGTCATAACTCAAACCTAAAGACTGAATCTGCCGGCGAAAGGTATCACAGTTCTTTTGAGTCGTAATGGCAGGATGCGTCCCGGTCTGGATGGCATATTGCTCTGCAGGCAATCCGAAAGCATCCCATCCCATCGGATGAAGCACATTGAACCCATTGGCTCGTTTATAACGGCATATTATATCTGTTGCTGTGTAGCCTTCGGGATGGCCAACGTGTAAGCCGGCACCGGAAGGGTAGGGGAACATATCGAGACAATAGAATTTCGGTTTTGAAAGGTCTATCTCCGATTTAAATGTCTTGTTATCGGCCCAGTATTGCTGCCATTTCTTTTCAATATCTTTGAAATTGTAATCCATCAGTTTTGAGCGTATTCGTTCATTTTCAATTAAGCTGCGAAATTAATGCTTTATTCGCTTCCAACTCCGGCAAAACCCAAGAATCGTACAAAAAATAGCCTCTCCAATTTCAAATCATCATGTTATAGGCGAACGTTTTTACATTCAATATGATAAAAGGGGTTAAGTCTCTTTACCTTTTTACTTTAGATTCGTGCGGTCACAACTCTGACTTATATCATTAAAACTGACAAACATGATAAATGACACAATAGCGTTCTTGTTAATAGATTGAAATATAAGACAATATGGTTTAATTGATTTATCTCCATTTGCAATACGATGAAAAAGAAATCTGTAATTTTGGATGGATTTAATTGGATCCGGTAATGAAACGAAAAACTGAATTGATTAACCAAAAATTTAAAACAAATTTAAGATGAACGCAGGAATAGATACTTTTATGGAAGGGCTTAAAGCCCGCACACCAGGTGAGGCTGAGTTTCACCAGGCAGTTTTGGAAGTCGTTGAATCTGTCTGGGATGTTTATGATGCAAATCCGCGTTATAAGCAGGCTAAAATTCTCGAACGAATGGTTGAACCCGAGCGAACCATCATGTTCAGAGTTCCTTGGAGCAACGACAAGGGCGAAGTCGAAATTAATCGCGGTTATCGTGTTGAATTCAATAGTGCTTTAGGCCCATACAAAGGCGGTTTGAGGTTTCATAAAAGTGTCACTTTGAGTATTCTGAAATTTTTGGGATTTGAGCAAACTTTCAAAAATAGTTTGACAACACTACCCATGGGTGGTGGAAAAGGAGGTTCAGATTTTAGTGCGAAAGGCCGCAGCGATAACGAGATTATGAGATTCTGCCAATCGTTTATGACGGAACTGTTTCGTCACATTGGTCCAAATACGGATGTACCCGCTGGTGATATCGGTGTTGGTGGACGTGAAATTGGTTTCCTTTTTGGTCAGTATAAAAGAATCAGAAATGAATTTACCGGCGTGCTTACAGGAAAAGGTCTTGGATGGGGCGGTTCTTTGGTTCGTCCCGAAGCAACAGGCTATGGTGCTGTTTACTTTGTGGAGCATATGCTAAACGAAATTGGTAAATTGATAAATGGAAAGACTTTTGCTGTTTCTGGTTTTGGTAATGTGGCCTGGGGCGCAATAAGTAAGATCAATGAATTAGGGGGTAAGGTTGTAACAGTATCAGGACCCGATGGATATATTTATGATCCGGATGGTATCTCTGGCAGAAAGGTAGAATACCTGCTCGAGTTACGCGAAAGTAACAACGATGTGGTTGCTCCGTATGCTGAAGAATTTGGGGTTCAATTTTTTCCCGATGCAAAACCATGGCAAACGAAAGTGGATATTGCAATGCCTTGTGCAACCCAAAATGAGCTTGATGAAGCTGATGCCCGAATGCTTAATAAGAATGGCTGCTTCCTTGTTGCAGAAGTTTCAAACATGGGATGTACTTCTGATGCAGTGAATTATTTCGTAAATAACAAACTTACTTTTGCTCCCGGGAAAGCGGTTAATGCAGGAGGTGTTGCTGTATCTGGACTTGAAATGTCGCAAAATAGTATGCGTTACAACTGGACAAGCGAAGAGGTCGACAAACGGCTTCACCTGATTATGCAGGACATTCACGACACATGTACAAAACATGGTAAATCCAATGGTTATATCAATTATGTGAAAGGTGCTAACGTCGGTGGTTTTGTGAAGGTTGCGGAAGCAATGCTTGCACAGGGCTTGGTGTAAATGCAGATATGTTATTTGTAGAGATGTGATTAATCGCGTCTCTACATTACAATTTAATATACAAAGGAATGCCCGGACAAATTGCCCGGGCATTCCTTTGTGTCAGTATTTGTTTTTACACGATCAGTTTATAGCCTTTACCATGTACATTTATAATCTCAATTCCTTCCTCCGATTTCAAATGCTTTCTGAGCTTTGTTATATATACATCCATGCTTCTTGCATTGAAATAGTTATCGTCGACCCATATGGTTTTAAGTGCAAAATTTCTTTCAAGAATTTTATTGGCATTTACACATAGTAATTTAAGTAGGTCTGCCTCCTTGGTAGTTAGCTTTGTGTTTTCAGTGCCGTCAGAAAGTGTTTGTTTACGGGCATCAAAGATAAATCTTCCAAGTTTGAAAACTGTTTGAGAATTATCCCCTTCTCCACTGGTTCTGCGCAAAATGGCTTCGATTCTGAACAATAATTCCTCCATACTAAAAGGTTTGGTCATGTAATCATCGGCGCCGATTTTAAACCCTTCAATAACATCATCTTTCATACTTTTGGCGGTCAGAAAAATAATCGGTATCTCAGTGTTGAGCATCCTGATGTCCTTTGCTAAGGTGAAGCCATCTTTTTTCGGCATCATCACATCAAAAATGCAAAGGTCGTACTGACTTTTCTGAAATCCTTTGTAGGCCGCTTCGCCATCGGGATATAAGTCAGTGTCGTAATTTTTTGCGATAAGATACTCTCTGAGCAGGAGTCCAAGGTTTTCGTCATCTTCTGCGAGAATCACTCTAGTTTTCTTTTCCATAATTCTGAGTATTTTTTAATGGGAAATACAATCTGAAACGGGTACCTTTCCCTAAAGTACTATCTACTTTTATTTTTCCGTTATGAACGTCAATAATGCGCTTAACATACGAAAGGCCAAGCCCAAATCCTTTAACATTGTGAATGTTGCCTGTTGGAACCCGGTAGAAGCGTTCGAAAATCTGTGTTTGATTTTCTTTTGGAATACCAATGCCGTTATCCTTTACCTGAACAATAACCCAACCGTTTTTGTTTTCGGTCGAAAGTTCAATTATTGGTTTCGTCTTACTGTATTTTACAGCGTTGTCCAATAAATTGAAAAATACATTTGTGATGTGAACTTCATCTCCCTTGATAAATGGATTTTCAGCTTGTAAATCGGTTTTCAATTCTCCATTTTCGTTCGATACCCTGATTTCGAAATTAGAAGCGACACTTTCTGCCAGTTTATTCAAATCAATCTGTGTGAACTTGAGTTTTAATTTTCCTTCGTTGAAAACCGCCATTTGCAGTACTTTTTCAACCTGACTGCTCAATCGCTTACTTTCATCAAAAATCACACCCGAAATATGATCAACAGTCGTTTTTGAAAGTGAAACGGAGGAATCTCTGAGCATTTGCGAAGCAAGAGAAATCGTTGAGATGGGAGTTTTCAGTTCATGAGTCATATTGTTGATGAAATCGTTTTTTATCTGTGATATTTTCTTCTGACGCAGAATAATCTGAAGTGTAACAATGAAAATTACGATAATTATCAGTGTAAGAAGCAGTGATGGGAAAACCAAAAATGAGGTGGAACTAAAGAAGCTACTTCTTTGATCCGGAAAATAAACACAAAGGTAATCCGATTTTGGCGGATCATCTCCGGCCAAAAGTATTTTTCTATATTGTTTTTTATTCTTTACTTGAGCCTTAAAATCATCACTTCCCATGATGTAATCGTTTTTGCCATCAATGGTGGTAAGAACAGCGAACTTATAATCGAGAAATATTGCATTACTCTTAAGCGCTGTATCAAGCGCTGCTTGCAAAAAACCAGGAGGAATTCTTACAGATATCGGCAATTCAGCCTGCTCCTTTAAGAATATTCGGTACCTGAGCTTTTGCGCATCCTGTTCACTTTTTGCATTGTATCCATTTTGAAAACCTTGAGCCGGTTTGCGCGAAAAAAAATTAGACTGATCGGATATTCCACTTTTAGTACCGGAATATTTTCGGTAGACTGATATTTCGCCTTTTTGTTCAAGAGCGTTTAAGGGTAAATTTGGATCGGAGTTTGGGAATAATTCTGAATAATTGGCTGACGGCAGGTCGATTGTTGTTTCTTCTTCGCGTGCGAAAAATTGACTTGATTCAGCATATGCGACCAAGTCGGTTACTTCCTGTAAAGCCTGGGTAGCTTGCATGCTAAAATTCTTCTCCTGAAGTTCAGCTGTATGTTTAATGTTCAACATCTGCACACCAATAAGCGAGGCTGCAGCAATGGCCATTACTACACTTAAAGTATATATCATTCTTCTGCTCATCGAAACAAAGATATAGCTATTAATGAATGTTGTGGATTCTCCTTAACATTATTTAACTTAGGAGCTTAAATAAGGAAGTTATTCCCGATAAAAAGGTTTTTTACAAGTTATGAGGTTGGGTAATCTAGCTTTTTAGGGCTATTGTTAGCGAAGGTGGAACTTCGTCCTGTATTTGCTAAGATTTATGAAAATATTTTGTGGACCTGATAGTTTATCGAAAGTTTCTTCTCTTAAGTTTAACCTAACCGTCAAATGCCATCGTTGATATCGAAATTCTCGAGTGCTTTACACGCCGAATTTTGTTGAGCCTCTTTCTTTGAATACCCTTCGCCCTTTCCCGCGATTTGACCATCAATCTTAATGACAGATACAAACGGTGGCTTGTGTTGGCCGGCAACCGGGTTTTCCTGGGTATCGAATTCAACTTCCCTTTTGTTCTTTTGGCCCCACTCGATTAGCTGGCTTTTAAAGTTATTGTCACTTCTTTCCAATGCCTGAATATCAACATAGGTTGACAAAACTTTTTTAATCAGAAAATCCTTGGCCCCCTGGTAGCCAATATCGAGATAAATAGCTCCGATAAATGCTTCGAATACATCACCAAAAATATGGCTCGATTCGCTGACGGTATTGGTATTCGATGTAACAAAATGATTTAGCCCAAGCTTAAAAGTGAGTTGGGTTAGAAAACTCCTGTTCACTATTCGTGAACGCATTTGGGTAAGGAAACCCTCATCTTTCCGGGGGAACCGGTTGTAAAGATAGTCGGCAACAATCGTCCCGATTACGGCATCGCCAAGATATTCGAGGCGTTCATTATTAATAGGTTGGCCAAGCAAATCAGCAGAGGAGGCCGATTTGTGTATAAATGCCAGATCGTAAAGCCTGAGCTTTAGTGGACTAAAACCTGTGGTTGCTTTTATAAATGAATAAAACTCCTTTCTTGATGAAGAAAAGAGTTTTATTCGATACCTTAAATCTCTTAACACTTTACTATGAAAGTTTTTTAAAGATTACAGTTCCATTATGACCGCCAAACCCAAAGGTGTTACTTAAAACATAGTTGAGTTCGCGTTTTTTAGCTTTGTTAAATGTGAAATCAATTCTCGGGTCAATTGCGGGGTCGAGTTCGAAGTGGTTGATTGTTGGAGGAACAATACTATCCCTCATTGCCAGAATAGAGGCAATTGCTTCAACGGCTCCGGCTGCACCCAATAAGTGACCAGTCATTGATTTGGTAGCACTGATGCTAAGATTATAGATATGATCACCAAATACTTTGCGGATGGCTTTTGGCTCGGCAATATCGCCCAGACCTGTAGAAGTTCCGTGAACATTAATGTAGTCAATATCCGTCGGTTTTAGACCGGCATCTTCCAAGGCCCTTTTCATCACCAACGCTGCACCACCACCTTCGGGATCAGGAGCAGTCATGTGATAAGCATCTGTTGACATTCCAACGCCAACAAGTTCAGCATAGATTGTAGCACCACGCCTTACGGCATGTTCATACTCTTCGAGGATTAAAGCGCCTGAACCTTCTGCCATTACAAATCCATCACGACCTGTGTCGAATGGTCTTGAAGCAGTTTTCGGGTCATCATTACGGGTAGATAGTGCACGCATGGCGTTAAAACCTCCAACGCCTGCTTCATTTATAGCAGATTCGGAACCTCCTGCAATAAAGATGTTTGCTTTTCCAAGACGGATATATGTCGCTGCATCAATCATTGCATGGGTTGCCGATGCACAGGCAGTAACGGTAGTGATTGTTGGTCCGCGGAAACCGTATTTCAATGCGATATTTCCACTGGCCATATTGGCGATCATTTTTGGGATAAAAAATGGAGAAAATCTTGGATTTTCAGGTTGTGCATTATACTCAGTTACAACTTGTAAAAAAGTATTCAGACCACCAATTCCTGCACCCCAAATGACGCCACATTCATCTCTGTCAATCTTTTCAAGGTCAAGACCAGAGTGCTTAAGCGCTTGGGCAGCCGCTACGTATGCAAATTGAGCATACAAGTCGTGCTTATGAACCTCTTTTTTTTCAAGGTATTCGCCCGGATCGAAATTCTTTACTTCACAGGCAAACTGTGTTTTGAATCTGGATGCATCAAAACGAGTAATGGGGCCGGCACCGCTAACCCCATTGCACAAATTTTCCCAGAATTCTCCGACGTTTTTACCAAGAGGGTTTATAGTGCCCAATCCGGTTACGACAACTCGTTTTAATTCCATAGTAAGCTTTTGAGCCCTTTATTAGTAAAATACTGGATTACTTCGCGTTTTCTGTGATGTAATTGATGGCATCGCCAACAGTTCCGATTTTTTCAGCCTGATCATCGGGGATAGCAATGTTGAATTCTTTTTCGAATTCCATAATTAGCTCTACGGTATCAAGGGAATCGGCGCCTAAATCGTTTGTGAACGATGCTTCCGGAGTAACTTCACTTTCATCAACACCAAGCTTATCAACAATGATCGCTTTTACTTTCGCTGAAATGTCAGACATGATTTTTTAAATTTTTACGTTAATACTATTATTAAATTTGTTCGCTGATTTTTTCGAACTGCGAGTGCAAAGAAACGAAGAAAGAAATTTATCTTCCAAATATTTAGACAAGAATCTATTATTTTAGACCTGAAAATCGATGGCTGCAATTCTTATTAAAACATTTGGTTCGAATAGTCGAATTTACAAAATTTATAATCTATTGTAAATGAAAAATATAGCTATATTTGCTTCCGGATCGGGTAGTAATGCAGAGAACATTATCCGATACTTCAAAAACCATCCTAACGTGAGGATTGATTCGGTATGGTCTAACAAAAAAGAGGCTTATGTACTTCAAAGAGCGCAAAATTTGGGTGTCGAAGCGAGGCATTTCACGCGTGAACAGTTTTGCGGATCTGATCAAATGATCGCTGAACTTCAACAACGAAACGTGGAATTAGTTGTTTTGGCAGGTTTTCTTTGGTTAGTTCCACCCGAATTTGTTGATGCATTTGCCATTTTAAATATACATCCCGCACTCTTGCCAGCATATGGCGGCAAAGGAATGTATGGCGCCGTTGTTCATGAAACAGTAGTGCGTAACCAGGAGAAAGAGTCAGGAATAACGATTCATCTCGTAAATAAAGAGTACGATAAAGGGGAACACCTCCTTCAGGTAAAGTGCCCGGTTTTTCCTGATGATACTCCTGAATCCCTTGCTGCAAGAATTCATGAACTTGAATACAAGTATTTCCCCCGGGCGATTGAGGATTATCTCAATAGTACCGAATCCTGATAATTTGTATTAACGAATCCTGCATGTGGGTAAATATTTAATAGTCAAAAAGATAGACGAAATATACAGAACAAAGTATTTTCAGAATGAAATTTCCTCCTAAGCTTAGACCGGGCGATAAAGTTGCCATTATTTCGCCTGCCAGTAAAATTGAGCGTTTAATAGTAGAACGTGGCGCTGAATTGTTAAGGCAACAAGGATTTAGTGTTGATATTGGTATTCATGCCTTTAGCAATGATTGCATGTTTGCCGGATCTGACTTTGAGCGCGCGTCTGACATGCAGAAAGCCTTGAATGATAAATCAATTAAAGCCATCTTCTTCGCTCGAGGAGGATATGGTTCTTTAAGAACTCATCTTCAGCTCAACTGGTCGTCGTTTTTTAAAAAGCCTAAATGGCTGATTGGATTCAGTGACATAACTGTTTTTCATGCATATCTTTCAAACCACAATATCGCTTCTGTACACGGCGTGATGGCCGCATGGTTTGAACAGGATAAGATACTAACAGATAGTTTTTTGCAAATGATGGAGTTATTAAGAGGGGATAGGCATGACTATTTTTTACTACCACATGAATTAAATAGAAAAGGTTTAGCTAAAGGAGTTTTAACAGGTGGAAATTTGTCCATTATTCAGAGCTTGAGGGGTACTCCGCTCGACATTTCGCCAAAAGGGAAAATCCTTTTTATAGAGGATATCGATGAGAAATTTTACCATCTCGATAGAATGATGCAGAATCTGAAAGCAGGTCGGGTACTTGAACAACTCTCTGGCCTGGTTGCCGGGTATTTTACCGGAATGAAAGATGGAGAAACACCATTTGGTAAAACCGCCTACCAAATTATTAAAGATGCAGTTACCCCTTATCGGTTTCCTGTCGTATTTGGATTTCAATCCGGACACGAATTGCCTAATTATCCATTGCTTATGGGAAGCAAAATCTCATTGGATGTTTCAGAAGAAAAAGTGATTATTAAAACGTTATAGAACCCGAAACTGATGACGCCACCAAAAGAATTAGGAATTAAAGGAGAGGAGATTGCAGTTGACTACCTTAAAAAGGAAGGGTATAAAATTTTGGCACGTAACTGGTTTTCTGATCATAAGGAGATCGATATTATTGCTCAACAGGGTGACGAAATAGTAATTGTTGAGGTTAAAACCCGCGAAGGCGATTATTTCGAAGAACCCTGGGAAGCGGTTTCAACCCGAAAGATCCGAAATCTGGTTGAGGTGGCAGACATATGGCTTAACCAGCGGCAGATCAATTTGGATACCCGTTTCGATGTGATTTCAATCATTTTTACAGATGATGTCAAGTATGAATTAACACATTTTCCGGGTGCGTTTATTCCACCGGTTAATTAGTTGAATCTTTAACAGAATTTTTTAATTTTGATCATTCAATTAATGCAATGTTTTTCTCATGGATATTGAAGTGATCAGGGCTTATTGTCTTACTAAAAAGGGGGTTGAAGAAGGTTTCCCATTCGATGATACCACGCTGGTTATAAAGGTTGGTGGCAAGATATTTGTTTTGATGAACCTTGAAGGTGATCCTTCCATGAATTTGAAATGTGATCCTGACAGGGCAGTTGATTTACGCGAAGCAAATCCAGCAATTATCCCCGGCTATCATATGAATAAAAAGCATTGGAATACAGTAGTTCTGGATGGTTCGTTGTCAAAAAAACTGATTCTTGAAATGATTGATCATTCTTATGACCTCGTATTTCAATCATTGCCGTTTAAGTTGCGACTGGAAATTGGACAAGATTAATTTTAAAAACTATGATATTTAATTTAAACGGTACTGAATATATCGAACTGATTAAGTTGTTAAAACTGCTTCATATTGCTGAATCAGGAGGGCATGCGAAAATAATGGTTGAGGACGGAGAAGTAAAATTAAATGGTGTAGTCGAATCCCGCAAACGGGCAAAACTACGACCAGGTGATGTGGTTGAGACTTCAGACAAACAAATTACGATTGAATTATAAAAGAGACTTCATGGGCGAAATACCTCGCTCCGCTAACAAGACAAACTAACTATTATTAAATTAAATCTATGAGCAAGAGATCTTACCAGGTTTTTATCATTGCATTGATTGCTGCATTAGGCGGCTTTTTATTTGGTTTCGATACTGCGGTAATTGCCGGAACCACCGCTGACCTTGAAAGGATTTTCTCGCTAGACAAGGCAAGTTTGGGGTTTACAGTCGCAATTGCATTGATTGGTACAATTGTCGGAACGTTGATTGTTGGTAAGCCTGCTGATCTTTATGGAAGAAAGAAAGTTCTCATTGTCACTGCTGTGCTATATACCATATCTGCTTTTGGTTGTGCGTTTTCATTTAGCTGGGAGACCTTGCTTTTTGCGCGGTTTTTGGGTGGAATTGGTGTTGGAGTCGTGTCGGTTGTGGGACCGATGTACATCGCAGAAATTGCGCCGGCAGCTTATCGTGGCCGATTAGTTGGACTGTTTCAGTTCAATGTTGTTTTTGGAATCCTGATGGCCTATTTGTCAAATTATATTGTTGGTCAGTTCGACCTTGGAGATGTGGAGTGGCGCTGGAAACTTGGAATTCAGGCGATACCATCAATCATTTTTTTCTTTGCATTGTTTTTTATCCCGCGCAGCCCAAGATGGTTAATGAAAATGGGGTATACAGAAGAAGCCCGGGCAGTGCTTGTCAGAGTGGGTGAGGAGCGGATTGATGAAGTTATGAATGAAATTCAGGAGTCATTGGATGCAGCTAAACATTCCGGCGACCGGTTATTTAGTAAAAAATTTTCCTTCCCAATTTTCCTGGCGGTCTCAATTGCAATATTTAATCAGTTTTCGGGTATAAATGCCTTGCTTTACTACCTGAATAATATTTTTGCCCAGGCCGGTTTTGACAAAGTTTCCGGTGATCTTCAGTCGGTAGCTGTTGGTGCTACTAACTTGTTATTTACAATGATAGCGATGTCAATCATCGACAAGGTCGGACGTAAAACGCTTTTACTCGTAGGTTCGGTCGGAACTTCGATTTGTCTGGCAGGTGTTTCATTGATTTTCTTTACAAATAGCTACCAATATTTGCTTGTTTACCTTCTTGTTGGCTATATAGCTTTCTTTGGTTTTTCGCAAGGAGCTGTTATCTGGGTATATATCAGTGAAGTATTTCCAAATTCTGTGAGATCCCAAGGACAGGCATTAGGAAGTTTTACCCATTGGGTAATGGCAGCAATCGTTTCCTGGAGTTTCCCGGTATTGGCAGCGCATTCAGGAGGTGTCCCTTTTGTCTTCTTTTGCGTGATGATGATTGTTCAATTCTTTGTGGTGCTTTTTTTCTATCCCGAAACAAAAGGAAAGTCTTTGGAACAGCTTCAGAAGGAGTTAATTAAAGAATAATTTTCTGGTTTCATTTGGCAGTATTATATTTTTAGAGCGACTGTACAATCTTGAGTGGTTAGAATATATATTGCTTATAATCTGCGTTTTGGCTTTTCCAATATCACTGCATGTTTTTTAGGTTGAAAGTTTACGCTATGTTAATTAATCTATAATGTTATCATATCCTGAAATCTTTTGGGTTTGATAACGCAACTTCCTTGTATTTTTGTTGTCTATTAATATGTGTTTTAAATTCTCGCCCTTTTAATAGTTGGTGCAGAATAGATGCCATTTTAATATGTAAGAAACAAGGAAATATTTATTTCCGGATTAATTAGTATCGATGAGTAAATATATAGGACTGATAATTATCTTGTTAGTGTTATCTGTTAATATTGCTGAAGCACAAAAGACAGAGATCTCAGGGAAAATTACTGAAGCAGGATCAAATAATCCAATTCCCTATGTTAGTATTGTTTTCAAGGGTACTTTCACGGGTACCATGTCCGATATTAACGGGAATTATAACTTAAGTTCGGCAAAACCAGCTTCGATAATTGAATTTACTGCTGTAGGTTACAACAAGCAGGTGTTTACGATTAAACCTAATCAGGTAAATAAGCTTGATGTAGTAATGGTGGAGGATATCGTTTCATTGGCTGAGGTTTCTGTGCGGCCTGGTGAAAATCCGGCTATTCCGCTTTTCCGAAAAATTGTTGAACACAAAAAGGAGAATAATCCATCTGATTTTCCTTCCTGGCAATCGAAGCTATATAGCAAGACAGAGATTGACATCAAAAATGTAAAAGAAACTCTTCGTAAAAAAAGGCTTTTAAAGCAATTTGAGTTTGTATTTAAATACATTGATTCTCTTGAAGTTGAAGGGAAAACCTTTCTCCCTATCTTTTTTACCGAGACTGTTTCAAATTATTTCCATAGCAGTGTTACGAACTCCAATAGGGAGGAGATTATTGCAAACAAGGCTTCGGGGATGACCTCTGACATGATTACGCAGTTTACCGGTAAAATGTATGAAGGGGTGAATCCATATGATAACTATATTATGGTTTCGGATATTGGGCTCGTCTCACCATTAAATTCTCTGGGATTACAATTTTACCATTACTATCTGCGCGACAGCACTATGGTCAACGGGCGAAAGATTTATGAAATCTCCTTCAAGCCAAAGCTACCGCAGGAGCCGACTTTCAGAGGTAAATTCTGGGTCGAAGACGAGAGTTTTGCTGTGACCAAAGTTGATATGCAGCTTTCGGAAAAAGCGAATATTAATTTTCTGAACAACCTGCAGTATTCTATCGAATATCAAAAGAAGGATGGGCGATGGGTCCCCCGGAATGAACTTCTGATTACTGATCTTGATATCCAAAAGGACAAAAATTCAGAGAAAATGGGTTTTATGGGTCGGAAGACCAATGTTTACCAGGATTTTATTTTTGAGAAATCGCTACCTGTAACTGTTAAAAAGAAGGATGAAATTGTTGTAAGCAAGGATGCTATTAAAAAGGATGAACTTTACTGGGAAATAAATCGTCCCATTGAATTGCAGAAACGAGAGGCTGGTATTTACGAAATGGTTGATTTAGTGAAGACAGTTCCTCTTTATAAGACAGTTGTGGAATACGTCTACATGTTTTATTATGGTTATCGCGATTTGGGGAAATTCGAGTTAGGACCTTATTACTATCTCTATAGTACAAATAAGGTTGAAGGCTCAAGAGTAAGATTGGGAGGAAGAACAACTACGAAATTTAATCCCAATTTAAGGCTTAATGGTTATGGAGCCTATGGTTTCAGAGACAAGGATTTTAAATACGGAGGTGGATTTGAATACTATTTTTCGAAGAAGCCAAGAACCATGCTTGCGGTTCAGGGCCAACACGACTATGAATTACTTGGTAAAAGTTCGAATGCCCTGATGGAAGATAACATACTGACATCAGTTCTCAGCAAGAATCCCAATACAAAGCTGAACATGATCGATCGTGTTCAGGCCACGTTTGACAAGGAGTGGAATAAAAAATTCTCGAATCAGCTTTCTGTTACTTCAACCCATATTTTCTCAGGACCATATGTTCCGTTTATTAGACCAAACGGAGATTCAATCCGCTCCATTCGAACTGGTGAGATCAAGCTTAATACGCGTTATTCTGCAAGTACAAATTTTGTTCAGGATGGATTTGAGCGTAATTCTTTTGGAAACTACGATCCCGTATTCAATATTGGCGTGACTGCCGGATTAAAAGGTTTTTTAGGAAGCGAATTCGACTATCTAAGGCTTGATTTGAACCTTACTGATAGGGTCAAGTTAAATCCTATCGGTTATATGACGTATTATATTCAGGCAGGAAAGATTTGGGGAGATGTTCCTTTTCCGCTTATGAAAATTCACGAAGGAAATGAAACTTATGCTTTCGATTTATATGCATTTAACCTGATGAATTACCAGGAATTTGTAAGTGATACTTATGCAAGTCTCTTCCTTGAACACCATTTCCAGGGATTTTTCCTGAATAAAGTCCCTTTGTTTCGAAGATTAAAGTGGAGAGAAGTTATAGGAGTTAGAACATTGATTGGTAGTTACGATGAAACAAAGCATACAGCTTTAGTTTTTCCTACTGGCATGACAGGGCTAAGGAGTACACCTTATACAGAGTTCTCAGCCGGAATTGAGAATATCTTTAAGATAATCCGGGTTGATGCGGTTTGGCGTTACAACTATAACGAAGGGAAGAAAGCAAAACTTGGCATCATGTTTTCTTTACAGCTAACGCTTTAGGAGTTCGAACATTCTTACCTTTTCTGCTCAAAAAACCGTTTGATGATAAGGGCACATTCGGTTTGGAGAATCCCTCCAAGTAGTTCGGTTTTTGGATGAAGCGCTTCAGGTGCAAATTTCAGAAATCCACGCTTCTCATCACTTGCACCATACACAATCCGGTCTATTTGCGACCAGCCTAATGCACCTGCGCACATCACACATGGTTCCAGAGTTACATAAAGCGTACAACCAGTCAGGTATTTTCCTCCCATCATATTGGCAGCGGATGTAATCGCCTGCATTTCAGCATGAGCAGTCACATCGTTCAACGTTTCGGTCAGGTTATGTGCTCTTGAAATAATCTGATTACGGCATACTACGAGCGCTCCTACCGGGATCTCCCCTTCAACAAATGCCTGCTCTGCTTCAGCAAGGGCGCGCTTCATGAAATATATATCATCAAATGGCTCTATCATGGTCTTTTTTCTTTGGTCAAATGTAAACGTTATTCATTAATTCCTTTACACCTCTTTACTGATGCGATATTAGTTTTCTTATATTGCCGTAGTTTTGTAATTTTACGCCTTAAACATACAAAGCAAATCAATGTACAGAAATTTTACTTGCGGTCAGCTGCGACTGTCACATATCGGACAGGAACCTGTTTTGGCAGGCTGGGTTCAAACAGTGCGAAACCTTGGGGCAATGACCTTTATCGATATTCGTGACCGCTATGGCATCACGCAGTTGGTCGCTGACGAAAATACGCCTGCACATTTGAAAGAGCAATTTGATAAATTGGGACGTGAATTTGTGATCCAGGTGAAAGGAATTGTCAGGGAACGTTCGAGTAAGAATTCTAAAATAGCGACAGGAGAGATTGAGGTTGATATTAAGGAACTGACAGTTCTCAATAAAGCGGCAGTACCTCCATTCACGATTCAGGATGATACCGATGGTGGCGATGAATTAAGGATGAAATTCCGCTACCTCGATCTTCGGCGCGAGACAGTTAGAAAGAACCTTGAGCTAAGGGCCAAAATGGCGCATATTATCCGTAATTACCTGGACGAACTTCAGTTTATTGAGACGGAAACCCCTGTCCTGATGAAATCGACACCGGAAGGGGCTCGCGACTTTGTGGTTCCGTCGCGCATGAATCCAAACCAGTTTTATGCGCTGCCGCAATCACCGCAGATTTTCAAACAACTACTAATGGTTGCTGGCTTCGATCGGTATTACCAGATTGTGAAGTGTTTCCGCGATGAAGACCTTCGCGCTGACCGTCAACCTGAGTTTACGCAGATCGACTGCGAGATGTCGTTTGTCGAACAGGAAGATGTGCTGAACATGTTTGAAGGACTTGCCCGCCATATGTTTAAAGAGATCAAAGGAATCGATCCGGGTGAATTTCCCCGAATGACCTGGGCAGATGCGATGGAAAACTATGGCAACGACAAGCCGGATATCCGTTTTGGAATGAAGTTTAAAAATTTAACCGATTTCGTCAAAGGCAAAGATTTTAAAGTCTTTGATGACGCAGAATTTATTGTAGGAATCTGTGCACCGGGTTGCGGCGAATATACCCGCAAACAACTGGATGCACTCACCGAATTTGTCAAACGTCCACAGGTTGGTGCAAAAGGTTTGGTTTATGCCAAAGTGAACGATGACGGAACTGTGAAATCTTCGGTTGACAAATTTTATTCGCAGGATGATCTTGCGAAATGGTGTTCTGCATTTGAAGCAAAACCTGGTGACCTGATGTTGATCATTTCGGGAGAAAGGGAACGTTCATTGTCCGCGTTGTCGGTACTGCGCCTCGAAATGGGTCGCCAGTGCGGATTAACCGACAAGGAAGATTTCAAACCGCTTTGGGTAATCGACTTTCCGTTGCTTGAATGGGACGAAGATTCAGCTCGTTTTTACGCAATGCACCATCCGTTTACATCTCCCATACCGATGGATATTCCATTGCTTGATTCCGATCCCGGTAAAGTAAGGGCAAATGCATACGATTTGGTAATCAATGGAGTTGAAATTGGTGGTGGTTCTGTCCGGATTCACGACAGTGAACTTCAGGCAAAGATGTTTAAAACGCTCGGTTTCACGAAACAAGAGGCTGAAAACCAGTTTGGATTTCTGATGGAAGCATTCAAATACGGTGCGCCGCCTCATGCCGGTATTGCTTTTGGGTTCGATCGGCTTGTGTCGATGTTTGCCGGCCTCGATTCCATCCGCGACGTTATCGCATTTCCTAAGAATAATTCAGGCAGGGATGTTATGAATGACGCTCCATCTGAGATTTCTCAGGCACAACTCAACGAACTATGTTTGTCGCTGGTTACGCCTAAAAGTAAAGTGTAATTTGGTGATTATAAATTAATTATACAACAAACCCTTCAATTGGTTAAATCCATTGAAGGGTTTGTTGTTGTAGTTTTAAAACGCGCTGCTTAATTCTCTATCTCACCACTTAGATTTTGAACAAGGTAAGCCTTAACCTCTGTTATCGGAAGATTCTGGCCCAAAAGAAACATCAGTTTCGTTACGGCCGCTTCAATTGTAATGTCTTTACCACTAACAACTCCGACTTCCAGGAGTTCACGGCTGGTTTCGTAATATCCCATTTTCACCTTTCCTCCGGGACACTGGCTTACGTTCATAAAAACGATTCCTAACAAGGTAGATTGCCTGATAGCTTCAAATACCCAGGGGAAGGTTGGCATATTCCCCGATCCATAGGATTCAAGAATGATCCCTTTTAGTCCTGGAAGTGCAAGTATAGCATCGAAATATTTACGACTGATTCCCGGGAATATTTTCAGAACAATTACATTGTCATCAACTGACGTGTTAATATTGAGAATCCCTTTGCTGCGGGGGTAATTGATTTTCTCGTAATTATATTTAATGTCGACTCCGGCTATGGCCAACGAAGGGTAATGATGCGATGTGAAAGCACTGAACTGCTGCGAATCTTCCTTTGTAGTACGGTTCCCCCTGAAAAGATGTGAACTGAAATAAATGCAAACTTCGGGAACGATTGCTTTGCCATCTTTCTTTGCTGCAGCAATCTGGATAGCGGTTATTATATTCTCCTTACCGTCAGTGCGTAAAACACCAATTGGAAGCTGCGATCCAGTCATTATTACAGGTTTATCAAGATTCTCGAGCATATAGCTCAAAGCCGATGCGGTGTAAGCCATTGTATCGGTTCCATGAAGAATCACGAATCCGTCGTATTGCGAATAATAAGTCTTGATTGTTTTTGCCAGTTGAATCCAGATGGCCGGTGTCATATTGGCGGAATCGATGGGGGGATTAAAGGTCACAGATTCAATTTCGAACCCGAGTTTGTGAAGTTCAGGAATTTCATCCTGAATAAGTTCAAACTTCATAGGAGAGAGGGTTTTGGTCTTCGGATCTTCGCGCATTCCGATCGTTCCCCCTGTATAAATGATCAGAATTGCTTGCTTTTCGGATGTCACTTTACTCTCAGATTATTAAATGTTATGTCTTCTGCAAAAGTATAAATCCCTGTTCAATTAATTGTTTAAAATCCAAATAATTGTTGTGCGTTTTGAGTCGTTATCCGGGCGACTTCTTCGATGCTGGTTTCGTGAAGCAACGCAATTTTGGAGGCAACTGCCGTGATAAAGGCGGATTCATTCCGACGTCCGCGATGGGGAACTGGAGCAAGCCAGGGTGAATCGGTCTCAAGTAAGATATGTTGAAGATCAATTTGCTGAACAACAGCGTCTAATCCTGAGTTTTTGAAGGTGACTATTCCTCCAATACCGATTTTGAAGCCAAGGTCGATCACCTGCGCCGCCTGGTCCACATTTCCTGTGAAACTGTGGAAAACTCCTGTTAGCGATTCCGCTTTCTCTTGCTCAAGTACTTCGAATACCTCCTGAAAGGAATCCCGAACATGAATAACGATTGGAATTCTCATCTTTTTGGCCCAGCAAATCTGAATTCTGAAAGCCTCAATTTGCTCATTGATAAACGTCTTGTCCCAGTACAAGTCAATTCCGATCTCTCCTATTCCTGAAAATTTCCGCTTGTCAAACCAGTATTCGATGATCTGAAGCTCTTTGCGAAAATCTTCTTTTACCGAAGTTGGATGTAGACCTATCAATGGAATAAATAATTGGGGCCCCGAATCTGCCAGGTCGAGCATCGACTTTATAGTCGAACTATCGATATTGGGCAATATAATTTTGTTGACTCCTGCCTTTACCGCACGGGCAATAACTTCGGCCCTGTCGGTACTAAATTCTTCTGAATAAATGTGGGAATGGGTGTCAACAAACATTGGTAAATATTTCCTGTAAAGATAAATCGGAGGTTAATAGTTTCCGTTAAAACAATGTTATATCTGTGTTATATTCACAACAAAGGGAGCCATTGATAACTCCCATTCATTGAATATTCTAAAATTATCGAATGACTTATTAATCGAGTTTTAACACTGCGAGGAACGCTTTTTGAGGAACCTCCACATTGCCGATCTGTTTCATCCGCTTTTTACCTTTCTTCTGTTTATCAAGCAATTTACGCTTCCGTGAAATATCACCGCCGTAACATTTAGCGGTTACATCCTTACGGACCGCCTTGATGGTTTCACGTGAGATAATTTTAGCACCGATGGCTGCCTGAATTGCCACATCGTATTGCTGACGAGGAATCAATTCCTTCAGTTTTTCACACATCCTGCGGCCAAAATTATAAGCGTTGTCGAAATGAATCAACGTGGATAAAGCATCGACTGGTTCGCTATTAAGCAGAATATCAAGTTTTACAAGTTTCGCCGGACGATAACCCGTGATGTGGTAATCAAATGAGGCATATCCTTTCGAAATACTCTTTAATTTGTCGTAAAAGTCGAAAACGATCTCTCCCAATGGCATGTCGAAAGTGAGTTCGGCGCGTTCTGCGGTGAGGTAATCCTGTTTTTTAAGCATTCCCCGTTTGTCGAGACAAAGAGTCATGATGGAACCGATAAACTCGGAACTCGTTATGATCTGGGCTTGAATGTATGGCTCTTCGATCATCTCGATGAGTGATGCATCCGGCATTCCTGCAGGGTTATAAACTTCGTAGGTTTCGCCAGCTCTTGTCGTAATCATGTACGATACGTTCGGTACCGTAGTGATCACATTCATATCGAATTCGCGGTCGAGACGCTCCTGGATAATTTCCATATGGAGCAAGCCAAGGAAGCCGCATCGGAAACCAAATCCCAGTGCCATTGAGGATTCCAGCGTATAGGTCAGTGAAGCATCGTTTAATTGAAGTTTCTCCATTGCTGCCCTCAGATCTTCGTAATCTTCGCTGTCGATCGGATAGACTCCGGCAAAAACCATCGGTTTCACCTCTTCGAATCCGGCGATACGCTCAGAACAAGGCTGTTTTACATTGGTAACGGTATCTCCAACCTTAATCTCCCGCGCCGTTTTGATGTTTGAAATGATGTAACCTACATCCCCCGAACTTAATGATTCGCGGGATTCGAGTCCCATCCGCAAAATACCTACCTCGTCAACGTTGTATTGTTTTTCGGTTGAGACAAACTTGATAACGTCCCCTTTTCGTATTGTGCCATTTACTATTTTCACATAGGCAATTACACCACGGAACTGATTGTAAACAGAATCGAATATCAGCCCCTGAAGTGGTGCATCCGGATCGCCGGCGGGTGGAGGTACGTCTGTTATAATGCGTCTCAGGATCTCATCAACCCCTTCACCGGTTTTACCCGATGCCCTGATAATGGTGCTGCGTTTACATCCAATTAAATCGATGATCTGATCTTCAACAACCTCCGGATTCGCATTTGGAAGATCCATTTTATTGAGGATCGGGATTATCTCAAGATCGTGTTCAATGGCAAGGTATAAGTTTGAAATGGTTTGTGCCTGAATTCCCTGTGTTGCATCGATGATCAATAATGCTCCTTCGCAGGCTGCAATCGATCGCGAAACTTCGTAAGAGAAATCGACATGCCCAGGTGTGTCGATAAGATTTAGCTTATATGTTTCACCATCCTGGGTATGAATCATTTGAATGGCATGACTTTTTATTGTAATTCCCCGCTCTTTCTCAAGCTCCATATCATCAAGTACCTGCGCCTGCATATCGCGCCCGCTGATGGTCTGGGTAATCTCTAAAAGACGGTCGGCAAGCGTACTTTTCCCATGATCAATATGGGCAATAATGCAAAAGTTCCTGATGTTCTTCATGGGCGAAAAATCCTTATATCCTTGATATTCTTGTTTAAACCTTATTTACCAAAATCAGCACAAAGATATTCAAAATTCGACGATTAGGAAATCGGGGAAATTGGCGGTTTATCAATCATCAAAGGGGTAAAGGCGAGATAATGGAACAGTGTGTATTGGAGGAAAATTGACTGCAATTTTAATCTAAAGTTGTGTTGAAAGTGCAAAAGGGTATGAAACGAGTTTCAGAGACACCTTGATTTAAGTCTTTGCTCGTAACTATCCGCAGCAAATCAATCAGGTACTCTATCTTCCTAATTCCTCTTTCAGATATTTGGCAGTATATGATTGATTCATGGCAATAATTTCTTCAGGCGAGCCGCTGCACAGCAGATAACCACCGTCTTTGCCTCCTTCCGGACCAATGTCGATAATATGATCGGCCACTTTGATTACCTCCATGTTGTGCTCAATTACAATCACCGTATTTCCTTTGTCAACCAGTTTGTTGAGCACTTCGAGCAATACACGGATATCTTCGAAATGAAGTCCTGTGGTGGGTTCATCAAGAATATAAAGGGTCATGCCGGTATCACGTTTACTAAGTTCAGTTGCAAGCTTAACGCGCTGTGATTCTCCGCCCGATAACGTAGTGGAAGCCTGTCCCAGCGTAATGTACCCCAATCCTACTTCCTGAATTGTACGTAACCGATGGACAATCGCCGGTATGCTTTCGAAAAATTCAACGCCCTGGTTGATAGTCATATCGAGCACGTCGCTGATCGATTTTCCTTTAAAGCGTACTTCAAGGGTTTCCCGGTTGTACCGTTTACCATTGCATTTATCGCAATGGACATACACATCTGGCAGAAAATTCATCTCGATCACTTTCATTCCTGCACCCTGACACTCTTCGCAACGTCCGCCTTTTACATTGAATGAGAAACGGCCCGGTTTATAACCTCTGATCTTCGCTTCGGGGAGCAGCATAAAGAGGTTGCGAATATCGGTGAAAACGCCTGTGTAGGTGACAGGATTCGATCGGGGTGTTCTTCCAATCGGCGACTGGTCGACCTGAACGACTTTATCAATGTAATCGATGCCTTCGATTGAGCTGTATGCCAACGGATCGAGTAGCGATTTATAGAAATACTGGCTTAGGATGGGTTGTAACGTTTCGTTGATCAAGGTCGATTTACCGCTTCCGGATACGCCCGTGACGCAAATAAACTTCCCGAGCGGAAATTCAACATCAATATTTTTCAGATTATTACCAGATGCACCTCTGATGACCAATGATTTTCCGTTGCCAGGCCGGCGCGTGGCAGGGACTTCGATCCTTTTTTTTCCCGTAAGGTATTTTGCCGTTAAAGTATCTGTTTTAAGTACTTCGGAAGGTAAACCGGCTGCGACAATCTCACCGCCATGAATACCTGCCAGCGGTCCCATATCAATCAGGTAATCGGCTTGCAACATCATATCACGGTCGTGCTCCACCACAACAACCGAGTTGCCAGTGTCGCGCAGTTGCTGTAACGAGTTGATCAATCTAAGATTATCTCGGTGATGCAATCCGATGCTTGGTTCATCGAGGATATAGAGAACATTAACGAGTTGCGAACCGATTTGCGTGGCAAGTCTGATTCGTTGCGATTCGCCTCCCGAAAGGGTTCCCGCAGGTCGATCGAGAGAAAGGTAGGTGAGTCCGACATCAATAAGAAAGCGGAGTCGTGTCCGAATCTCTTTGATAACTTCAGTCGCAATCTGCAATTGCCGTCCGCTTAATCTTGTTTCAATGCCATCAAAGAAATCAGAGAGTTCACAGACATCGAGTTGTGCAAGTTCTGAAATATTCTTTCCGTCAATCTTAAAATGAAGTGGTTCCTTCTGCAATCGCTGACCATTACATTCAGGACATGTGATGCTTTTATGAAACTGGTCTGCCCATTTTTGAGCTGTTTTCGAAGGATTATCGCTTTTCTGGTTCAGGATGTACTTGACGATTCCTTCATAGGTCATCATATAGTCGATCGAACTTCCTAACGGAGAATTTTTTAGCTGAATCCTTTCACCGGTTCCAAAAAGGATGGCATTGAGTGAATCTTCTGCAATTTCACCGACAGGGGTTTTCATCGTAAAACCATATTTGTCAGCGAGCGCTTCAATCTGCCAGAAAATCATTGTATTCTTTTGAGGACCAAGCGGTGCAATTCCTCCGTGTGCGATCGACAGGGAAGGATCTGGAACGAGTTTCTCAAAATCGATTTCGGTAATCTCACCCAGTCCGTTGCATTTGTGACAAGCTCCTTGTGGTGAATTGAACGAAAAACTATGAGGAGCCGGGTCGTTGTAAGAGATACCAGTGGTTGGACACATCAGGTGGCGCGAAAAGAAGCGTGTATCGCCTGATACCTGATCGAGGATCATGATGATACCCTGACCATGTTTCATCGCAATATCAACCGAGTCGCGAAGCCGTTTCCGATCATTTTCATCGACGACCAGTTTGTCGATCACCATTTCGATGTTGTGATTTTTATACCGGTCAACTTTATAACCGTGCGACATTTCGCACACTTCGCCGTCTACCCTGGCATACAAAAAGCCTTTTTTACGTATTTGTTCGAATAGTTCGCGATAATGTCCTTTGCGTCCCCGAACGACGGGGGCAAGGATCATGGTTCGTTTTCCGCTGAACTTCTCAAGAATCAGGTTAATGATCTGCTCGTCGGTATATTTGACCATCTTTTCGCCGGTGTTGTACGAAAAGGCTTCTCCGGCACGAGCAAAGAGAAGGCGGAGAAAGTCGTAAATCTCGGTAACCGTTCCAACTGTGGAACGCGGATTTTTATTGGTGGTTTTCTGTTCAATGGAAATTACAGGACTTAACCCTGTGATTTCGTCCACATCAGGGCGTTCCATATTTCCAAGGAAACTGCGGGCATATGCCGAGAAAGTCTCGATGTATCTGCGCTGACCTTCAGCGTAAATTGTGTCGAATGCAAGTGACGATTTGCCGCTGCCACTCAGTCCGGTAATCACTGTCAGCTGATTACGTGGTATTTCAACGTTGATATTTTTCAGGTTATGCTCACGCGCCCCTCTTACAACAATTTTATCTTCTTGATCCATCTAATTGGTACTCTCTTTTCAGTGGAAGAGGTATTTACTGCAAATTGGAACTGTCAGTAAAGACAAATTTGCGATATTTCCCGACCTCCGGAATCTTTACAGTATATATCTTACCCTTTGGATTTTTCAGGTCTGGTTGCCTGAGCCAAGGGTTGAACTGTTTAAACAATTTATAGTTGATGTTGTTCGAACGGGCGAATTCGGTAAAACTTTTAACGCTTCCCGCTACTTTAACTTCCTTGAAAGGAATGATGGGGTATTTCTCGTCGTCACTTATTTTAAACCCGTATTTCACAGGATCACTGATTATTAATTTGAGGGAAAGTATCCGGTAAATGTACCTTGAAGTTTCTTCATTGAGCAGCAGATCGTAATAGTTCCTGCTATCCTGTACTTCAATCTGACGGTTCATCCCGGCAACCCCTGCGTTATAAGAAGCTGCTACCATGGTCCAGCTTTTATACATTTCAAACGAATGTCTCAGGTATTTGCAGGCGGCTTCAGTAGCTTTCTCGATGTGATATCGTTCGTCGACCTCTTCATTTACTTCAAGACCGTATTCCAGTGCGGCGTCTTTCATAAACTGCCAGATCCCGACTGCCCCTGCAGGTGAGACAATTTTATCAAGAAATCCGCTTTCAGCCAATGCCAGATATTTAAAATCATCCGGAATTTCGTTTTTCTTTAAGATTGGTTCGATGATCGAAAAATAACGGTTTGTTTTTTTGAGGTAAAGCAATTCCTGCGAATGGAAATTGGCAACGATGAGCATTTCGCGGTCGAGCGATTCGCGGACATCGAAGTTCCCGAGCGGAACTTCCTCGGTGGCAAAGTCGAGCTTTTCGGGAAGGGCGACTGCCGTAAAAAATATTTCCTGCGATCCGGCAGAAGTTTCAACCATACGATTGTTTACGGCAGGGCGTGAGCTGAAAAACAGACCTCCTGTGATCACGCAGAATGCTACGACAGAAAGGAACACTAAAACCTTTGAAAGGTTGGATTTGTTCTTTGAGGAGTTTTTATCTTCCATTTGAAATGTATAGATTAAAGCTCCAAAGTTAGTTGTTTTGATGGGTTAATCCAATTAATGGACCTGATCTTAATTAAAAGAGTATGTTAAACCTGTTACGATTGCTATCTGTGATGGTTTGTAATTAACAGATTTATTGGTGCTTATAGAGTTGATAAAGTGCTTAAGACGTGGCTCCACCGTAAGCGTGATTCGGTTGGTGATTTCATATCCTACTTCCAGTCCTACGGCTCCCGAATAGACAATATTGCGCATATTGGATGTTTCGCCAGAACTGATTTTTTCACCATTCTCGGATAAAATTGCTTTATTCCCAACCAATATGTTGGTGCTTATTCCACCTGTCAGACCGACTGCTATCTTTTTGTTGATCAGTTTGTAAGTCGCCTGAACCGGAATTTCGATAAATCCAATATCCTGTTTCAATTCGTTATTGACGGAACTGCTGGATAAATAACTAAGTTGATAATCTGAATTTAGAACGGCTGCTGATCGCGCATTCACCATTTTATTAAGGTTGACCTTTCCGGCTGGTGTTGAGGCAACGTTTGAGTTTCCGGTGATATTATAATTTGGATTAACACCCATGAAATCTACATTCCGGGTGGTCTGGCGTATATTGTTGTAAACAAATCCTGACTTAACAATGAGTCGTTTACCCACTTTGTAGCCGGCTACCATTCCGCCGGTGAAGGTGTTTTCGGACATTGTTTCCTGTGGTTTGTAATTTTGAGTATTGTTGTACATAGGGCTATTTCCCTGACCACTGTTTTGAGCCTGATTGTTAAAAACGGGGGCAAACTCAGCTTTAATGCTCCATCGTCCGTTGTTCCTGACGGGATTGTTCATTGCTAACGTAACCGAATTGTCAGATGCAGTGTAGTTATATGGACGGATAACCACCGATTTGGTATTTGGTTTAGTTGGAAAAATACTGTCATTTCTAACGGCAGCAATCCAGTCTTCCAACTTCTTTACTACGCTGGAATTTTGGTGAAGTTCATCCGGAACTTCTTTTTCAGAATTGAAAAATTCAATCTCTCCCGACTTTTGGACTGTTGCATGACTATTATTGCCAATAAATGAGGTGTTTGCTGCAAAGGATGCGAGTGACGAAAGTTTCGAGGCGGATGAGCGAACATCCGTTCCAGAAATCGCAGATTGACCCGAGGTATCTTTATTGGAAGTAACAGACAATATTTCAGGAGATGTTATATTTTTATTTGATGGGTACAAAGTGTTGTTAATGTCTCGTTGGTCTGCAACATTATTTCTCTGAATAGTATCTCTATTTATTGGATTGGTCATCCACCATCCGGCCAGAAAAGCGAGAACAACAGCTGCCGCTACACCGACAGTTTTCAGCAATGCGATGCGTCGCTCATGCCGATGCGCATTGAGCTTTCCCTGAATATTTGTCCAGAGATACATCGGTGGAGTTTTTTCGAATTCTCCCAGTTTCTCCCTGAATAATTGGTCTATATTTTTATTTTCATTTAACATAGCGTCGTTGTCACTGTATTTTTTTCTAATCCGAAATCATCTATTACCTTTTTTTGAAGAATCACCCTTGCCCGTGACAGGTTTGATTTTGATGTTCCTTCGGTGATTTTCATCAGTTTGGCTATTTCCTGATGAGAATACCCTTCGATGGCGTAAAGGTTAAATACCATCCTGTAACGTGGCGGAAGCTGTTGAATAATTTTCATCAGGTCATCCGCTGATATGCCGGAAAGGGTCTCTTCGGAGTACTGAATACTTTCGAAAACCATCATATCTTCGACCGGATACAGGTGATTGCTCTTGCGAAATTTTTCCAGCGAAGTATTAACCATTATTCGGCGCATCCACCCTTCGAATGATCCTTTAAATCCGAACTGGTTGATTTTAGTAAAGACACGAATGAAGCCGTCCTGAAGATTGTCTTCAGCTTCGGTCGTATCCTTAGAATAGCGCAGACATACTCCGTACATTTTTGGTGCAAAATGATTGTAGAGTGTAGTCTGGGCTTTTCGGTCGCCCGATGCACATTTTTGTATCGTTTCTTCGAGGTTGGTCACTAAATTCAACTTTTAGTTAATTATAGCAAAAATCAGGCCCGAAGGAACATCTAAATTTGCAACGGTAGTATTAAAGTATGTTAAAGAACGAAAAAGAAACTTATCCGGGTAAGGAATTTGTTCAGGTGGCCATTTTCTGAATTGATTTCTCATATTTCTTAACTCCTGTAATTTGGTTAATAGGCTCTTTCGTGGTTAAGACGGATTTAATTATTCATTTGGTTGCGTGATTGCTGAAAAAGTTGCAACTTTAATTGTAATTTATGCATCTATGGGGTATTATCACGCTTCAAGTGGTTGAAAACCCTTGAAGTGGTGATTGAGATTGGAAGAAATTTAAGAATGAAACTATGAAAACAAAAACTAACACTATCCTTCTGATTCTAGTATTGACTTTAGCCGGTTGTTCACATAATTTAACACCCGAGCCTGATCCGGTAGATATTGTAATGACCACCAAATCGTTGCAGCTGGTAAAAACAAATAACGCATTTACTTTTAATTTATTCAAGGCAATTCCGGAAAGTCAGGGTAAGAATGTGATGGTTTCGCCATTAAGTATTTCGCTCGCGCTTTCAATGACGCTTAACGGAGCTGATGGTTCTACGAAAACCGATATGGTCAATGCATTAGGATTAAACGATTTAAGTGTTGACGATATCAACCAGGTTTATTTAGATCTCGTGACAGCTCTGAAAAAAGCTGATGCGAATGTGGTGATGAATGTGGCTAACTCAATATGGATCAGGAAAAACTTTCCGGTACTGGATCCATTTATTGCAGCTAATCAGAAATATTACGATGCCCGAGTTGAAAGTCTTGATTTTAACGCTGCAGCACTAAACACGATCAATAGTTGGGTAAACGAAAAGACGAATACCAAAATTCCCAAAATTCTGGATAAGATTTCGGCTGAAGAGGTTATGTTTTTGATCAATGCGATCTATTTCAACGGGAAGTGGCAGATTCAGTTCGAAAAGTCGCAAACTCAAAACGGAACATTTACGTTGGCAACCGGAGGATCAGTAAATGTCCCTTTAATGAAGGTCAAAGAGAAATTCGGTTATTCGGAACAGACAGGATATGAAGCACTAAAAATGCCTTATGGGCGCGGAAAATTTAGTATGTTGGTTCTACTTCCTGACGTTGGAAAAACACCTGATCAGATCATAGAACAAATGACTCCATCGACGTGGGAGACGTTAAAAACTTCACTGAATTCACCATTAAAAGTAGATGTGTGGATGCCGCGATTTAAGTTTACGTGGGAAAGCGAACTTAAAGAAATTCTCTCGTCGCTTGGAATGGCTGTGGCGTTCTCTAAAGAAGAGGCCAACTTTACGAAAATTAATAGTGATGGACATCTTTTTATAACAAAAGTAAAACACAAAACATTTATCGATGTAAATGAGGAAGGTACTGAAGCAGCGGCTGCCACATCGGTTGGTATTGGTTTTACAAGTGCAGGACCCGGCGGACCAGAATTCCATGCTATCCGGCCTTTTCTCTTTTTTATCACGGAAGAGGATACGGGTGCAATTCTCTTTGTCGGAAAGGTTGAAAACCCTTTGTCTGCAAATTGAGCATAACTAATTATCAAACTTATAGAGACGCAAGGCCTTGCGTCTCTACAAGTTTGTTTGTGCATGCATTAAGACTGTTTCACCCTCAAGTCTTTGATCCAATCAGATAGGTCAACTTCCCGCTCATCAAATTTTCAAGTTCCCTTTTAACAGAAGAAAAGGTTAGCTTTGTCAAAAATTATTTAGATGGGAGTTATATTTCAAAAGATTATCGAATGGTATATGGTCCATATCACTTATTGGACTATTTTTTTGCTCATGGCGGTCGAAAGTTCGTTTATTCCTTTCCCTTCCGAAATTGTTATTCCCCCTGCTGCCTATAAAGCAGCGAACGGTGATATGAATGTCTTTCTGGTTGTACTTGTGGGAACGCTGGGCGCAATTGTCGGGGGATTGTTCAATTATTATCTGGCAAAATGGCTGGGTAGTAAATTACTATTGAAATTTGCAAATACGCGTCTTGCACACCTGATGCTGATCGATCAATCGTCGATTGAGAAATCAGAGGTGTATTTCAGAAAACACGGAAAGTCCTCTACATTAATCGGACGATTGGTTCCTGGTATCCGTCAGTTAATATCATTACCAGCAGGGTTAGCCAATATGAAGATTTGGGATTTCATCCTTTATACCACCATCGGATCGACAATTTGGAATGTAATCCTTGCCCTTTTGGGTTATTTCTTTTGGTCGCAAAAAGATGTGCTGGATAAGTATTATACGGAACTCTCACTTGTCTTTTTAGGATTAGGTGGTTTATATGTTGCGTATTTGCTGTATAATGGATTTAAGAAGAATAAAAAGACGGTTCTATAGGATTTAGACAATTTGTTAATCATATGTAATTCTTTTACCGATCGAACTTAGATGAGCAGGTTAGAAATTGAGATATCAACCATGGGTTTCCAACTACACATCTACCAACCGTTCTTCAAAATCTATCACAAAAAAAGCGTGCAACGAAGTATATCGTTGCACGCTTTTTTTGTGATAGAATATTATAAATCAACTTCTTGCTTAAGGAAGCAATTCAGCCAATTTTTTAGAGAGCTCTTCACCACGAAGATTTTTTGCAATGATTTTTCCCTCTTTATCGAGTAGTAAAGTAAAAGGTATTTGTTGCACGCCATATTTCACAGCGGCTTCACTTTGCCAGAATTTCAGGTCCGAAACCTGGTTCCAGGTTAGTTGGTCATCAGCAATTGCTTTAACCCAGGCTCCTTGTTCGCGGTCGAGCGAAACGCCTAAAATATCGAACCCTTTGTCTTTGTATTTACCGTAGACCGCAACAACATTTGGATTCTCTTTACGGCAAGGTACACACCATGATGCCCAGAAATCGAGCAGAACAATTTTTCCACGCAATGATGAGAGCGTGAGTGGTTTTCCTTCTGGTGTATTAAGTGTAAAATCCGGGGCCATACTACCAATGTCGGTAATACGCATCTTATCAGCCAATTTTTTGAGTTCAGTAACATATACAGAGGTGCGAACTGACGGATCAAGAAATGCCACAAGCGTGTCAATGTCGTGGGCAGTAATCTCCTGGGCAAATTGCATCAGTGCAACCAATGGTGAAACAGCAGAATTTGGATGTTCGCGAATGAAATTCTTAGCGTAGACTTTTTGATTTCCCATCATTGCCTCGTAGTCGATCTGAGCTTTTTTCATTCCTTCTTCGTTTCCGCTCTGCATCGCTTCCGTATATCGTTGTTGCAAACCCTGAGTCTCTTTTGCAATATTCTGGATCTCTTTGGTCAGAACCATAAACTCGTCGTTTGATTTTGATCCTTTAACCTCGGTTTTGGCAAGACTATCAGCATTGGCATTCACTGTTAAGCTTCCATTCTCTGCGAAAAACTGAGCTACAACGGTTTGGGGCTCCAGTGATATCAGTCGTAACTCGGGCAAATCGGTTTTGCCTTTCAATACAAATTTACCTTTTTCAATTTTGGCAGAGTCTTCGGCAATCCATTTTCCATCGGCATATTTCATTAATTTGATAACACCGCTTTCTTTTCCCTTGATCTCGCCCTTGATAACGAACCCTTCAGGTTTTGCGCAGGAGAAAAGTCCGGCAAATGCAAGGATGATAACTAGAATATTTCTCATTAGATAATAATTTTGTGTGTAGATTGATCTTCAATTTTTAATAGAGTGGCAAAGGTATTAAAACAATTTAATTAACAAATAGGAATCAATCATTCCTGACCGATTTGAAATAGGTTTCCAAAAGTTCATTCGCTGCTACAAATGAGCTCATTCCATCTGTAAGAACAAGGTTTTCGAAGACGGGAAGCCTAGGGCGGATTTGCTTGTTGTAGTAGAAATTATTTCGCAGGGTTTCGTTGATCGTTTCGTACATCCAGTACCGGGCTTGATCATGACGCCTGTTTTTGAAAAAGTCATTCTTTTTTGTGATTGAAATATATTCATTTATTGTTTCCCAAACTTGCGATACCCCAGTATTTTCCATGGCAGAGCAGGTTAAAACAAGCGGTGTCCATCCCGATCCTGTTGGAGGGAAAAGATGGAGGGCACTCCGAAACTGGGCTGCTGCCAGTTGCGCCCTTTCGTGATTGTCGCCATCGGCTTTGTTAATTAAAATTGTATCAGCCATTTCCATGATACCCCGCTTAATTCCCTGGAGTTCGTCGCCTGCACCAGCAATCTGAATCAGCAGAAAAAAGTCGACCATCGAATGTACCACCGTTTCAGATTGACCTACACCGACCGTTTCGATAAAGATGTTGTTGAAGCCGGCTGCTTCGCATAAGACAATGATTTCTCGAGTTTTGCGGGCTACACCTCCAAGCGATCCTGCGGCAGGACTTGGACGAATATAAGCATTCGGATCGGCTGAAAGTTCCTCCATACGGGTTTTATCCCCAAGTATAGATCCTTTTGACCGCTCTGAACTTGGATCGATTGCGAGAACTGCCAGCTTTCCACCCAACCCTGTAATGTGCTTACCCAAGGATTCTATAAAGGTACTTTTTCCGGCTCCAGGCACCCCTGTAATTCCCACTCTGATAGATTTTCCTGCATGGGGAAGACATTTGATGATAATTTCCTGTGCTACTTTCTGATGTTCAGGTTTATTACTTTCAACAAGAGTAACTGCCTGGCTTAGAAGGGTAATATCCCCCTTCAGAATTCCCTTCAAATAATCGTCCGATGAAAGAATCCTGCGTTTGTTTTTTTTTAGAAACCGTTTAACTGAATCTGCATTGACAGCTTCCGGCTTTTCGATTCCTGGATTGACATTCAGACCGATGTATTTGGGATCATTTTCGGGATGATGGTAGCTCATGTCCTGGATATTTAATCTAAGTTATCTTTTCACAGTTCCGGTTACCCTTAAAATGGTTGTTGCATGTTCCGGGTCGTTCGAAATGACTGTAATTATTTTGTTTTGCATTCCCACTTGTCCACTTGAATCAAATGAAACTCTCATCTCCGTTGCTCCTCCCGGTTGGATGGTATTTGAGGCGGGTTGTCCGGTGGTGCAGTCGCACGAAGAAGTGACACTCCTTATTATCAACGGTTTTTTGCCCTTATTCGTGATCTTAAATGTATATTCTGCCTTTTTACCTTCCGGGATTTCTCCAAATTGGAAGGTCCTGCTGTTGTAATCAATTTTCGGTGCATTCGCCAGATCGGCCGCACTAAGCTTCGAAAAATCTTCCTCAATGATGGCACTTACCTTGATGGCATTGTCATATTTTTCTTCGCTATTGAATGACAGGTAGATGCGGTTTGTTACATAGCCGTAGGCTGGTTTTTTAGTGGCGTCAAAGGTGATCAGAAAATAACCTTTTGATTTAGGCTGAATAACCGCCGGAATGGTTTTGATTGAAATATACGCCGGGATTATTTTGAATTTCACTGAAACCGGCGAAGTTCCGGGATTGTAAAAATAAAGTGTATCCGTTTTTATATCGTTATTTTTGATTTTCATAAACGAGAATTCACCGGACTTAAGTCTTATGTATCCAAAATCGACAGGGTATATATCCTGGTTGCTCAAAGCTTTTGGAATCACTTCACCCGAAATCGTTAATACATAAGGACTTTTCGGAACGTTTGCATTTACAGTGATGCTTTTAGTAAAGACACCGGGACGTCGGTCAGGATTGTATGATACCTTTATGAAACCGGTTTTGCCCGGAAGAATCGGTTCTTTGCTCCATTCTGGTGTGGTACATCCACAGGAGGCTTCAACACCCTGAAGGATCAGCGGGATTTTAGCAGTATTTGTAAATTTAAAGCTGTAAGTGGCGGGGCCGGCTTCTTCCTTGATTTTGCCAAAACTGTGATCCATTTTTTCAAATTGAATATCTGCAAGTGACTGAGCAATTGCCGCTTGAGATAAGCTTAAAAAAATGAATAAGGTGAAAATTCCAAATAGTTGTTTCATTTCTGAATAATTTGTTTTAAATACGAAATGGGAAAGTAAAGAATAAATTCTCATTTCCGGTTCGCGACTTTCAAGTCAGGACTTTTTCACGCGATGACCAACTTGTCAATTTATTTTGAGACTTAAATATCAATTAATAAATGGTTATGATAATTCAAAGTATTGAAATACCTTATTTTGAAAACAAGGTTCGAAATTTATTCAAATTTCGAACCTTCATCGCAAAGCTAAAGATTAATTTTGATTGGGAACTATTCATCCCCGAAAAGAACACCCATATTTCGTGCTTTGGTTATCAATGGATGGTTGGGATCAACCAGGCTTAATTTGCCTCCTACTTCTTCAAGCGGGATGGCAGAAAGTACACCGCCATGAACGGCAACCATCTGCCCATAATTATCTTGTGCAATTAGTTCTGCGGCAAAAGCTCCGTAACGTGTTGCAAGTATGCGATCCATTGCTGACGGGCTTCCGCCACGCTGTACATAGCCAAGCCGTGTTTCGCGTGCTTCAATGCTGGTGAGTTGCTGAATTTTTTCGGCGATATATCCTGCGGCTGAAATGTTTTCCGGTTTTTGGATTCCTTCGGCAACCACCACAATGGCAGAATTTTTTCCTTTCGAAAACCGGTCTTCAATTTCACGACATACTTTTTTGATATTGTATCCGATTTCGGGAATCAGAATGATATCGCCGCCACCGGCAATACCTGCATAAAGCGCGATCCACCCGGCATTGTGTCCCATCACTTCAATAACCATTGCCCGCTGATGTGAGTTGGCGGTAGAGTGTAACCGGTCAATGGCTTCAGTGGCAATACTTACGGCCGAGTCGAATCCAAAAGTGAGTTCTGTCCCAAAAACGTCGTTGTCAATAGTTTTTGGAATTCCAATTACGTTAAGTCCTTCTTCTGAAAGTAGATGAGCTGTTTTCATTGTCCCATTGCCTCCAATGCAGATCACACAATCAAGCCCAAGATCTTCGTAGTTTTTCTTGATCAATCCAGGTTTGTCGTTGAATACTTCCCCTTTTTCCAATTTAAAAGGTTTTTCACGCGAGGTTCCGAGAATTGTTCCTCCAAGCGTAAGAATCCCTGATAATTTGGTTTCATCAAGTTCGACATACTCTTTTCTGATTAAGCCGCTAAAGCCTGCAGTAAACCCGATTACGGTCATTCCATGGTTTACAATTGCTGTCTTTCCAACGCCTCTTATCGCGGCATTTAAGCCGGGACAATCCCCTCCAGCTGTAAGAATTGCAATTTTTTTACCCATAATCAAACGATTTTATTCAAATTTAAATGATAATCATTTTATAAAACTTTACCATCTGCAAAGCTAACACATATTTCGCCTGACGCCTTTTTGCAGGTGAAAAACTCAGATATAAATCGTAAACTAGTGTAAATGAGTTGCATCTTGGAATTAATTAATTGTGATCATTTTAATGTAAATTTGAATCTTAATTTACATGTGTCTTACTTCCTATTTTTAAACAGATTAAAAGGTATTTTAGTTCAGGATACAAGATTGTAATTTTCCTTGTGGATAATTCACAAAAATCGGTCTTTCCAACGCAATTGATTCAGTGAAAATTAGATGTAAAGACACAAGCTAATTTTATATTTATAAAGGATTAAGGTATTGATAATCTATACATACATTTTATATGAGGAATTTTATACTCCTATTAATTGCGGTGCTTTTTTTCGTTGCTGGTTGTAAGATTGGTACTAAAAAAAGCAACAGTACTATAACTGACAGAAAGCAGTTGGAAAGTGTGGCTTGTTGCGATAAAGGTCCACTGAATCAATTGACGGATGCTGAAAAAGCGCAGGGATGGCAGCTAATGTTTGATGGTAAAACGAGTGAAGGTTGGCGCGGATATAACAAGACAAACTTTCCTGCTGCATGGGTTGTTGAAGACGGAACGCTTAAATGCAGGGCTGAAGCAAGCCGTGGTGACACAGGCAAAGTTGATGGCGGTGATATTGTCTATTCGAAGCAGCTCTTTTCTGATTTTGATCTTCGGCTGGAATGGAAAATTTCCAGTGGGGGTAATTCAGGCGTCTTTTATTTGGGAAGAGAAGTGGCAGGATGGCCTATTTATAAAAGCGGTCTCGAAATGCAGATTCTTGATAATGAAAAACATCCCGATTCTTTCAGAGGAAGAGATGGCAACCGGAGGGCCGGTTCGTTGTATGACCTAATTCCAGCAAATCCACAGAATGCAAAACCAGTGGGCGAATGGAATTCGATTGAGATAATTTGTTTGCAGGGAAAAATTGTTCACAGGCAAAATGGGGTAAAAGTTCTTGAATATGAACTCTGGACACCAGAATGGAAGGCACTTGTGAAAAATTCGAAATTTCCTGGTATGAATCCCGATTGGGAAAATATCGCCAAGGAAGGGTTGATCGGATTACAAGATCATGGGAATGATGTGTGGTTCCGAAATATAAAAATCAGGGTTTTGTAGCCGAAATAGCATCAAATCAGATTGTAACCGCAAATTGCTATTAATAAGCACGTTAATATTTTTATTGAATTTAATCAAGTTTTTCAGGTTTAATAAAGGGTGAAATTCAAAAGAATTTTGAAAATTTGTAGCTGAAATAAAATATTTATTTATGAGGTAACGGAGATAAATTACTTAAGTCCAATTATATAATTCACAAACTAAAAATTGATATCGATGAAAAGTACACTTTTGCTTTTGTTTGTTGCTGTTTTCTTTACTTTAAACTGTAACGCACAGCCCAAGAAAAATGAAGTCAAAAAGACAACAACTGTTTTAAATTCCCTTACAAGCGCAGAGAAAGCGCAGGGTTGGATCTTGCTTTTTGATGGTAAAACCAGTGAAGGATGGCGTGGTTACAACAAAACTTCATTTCCTGCTGCCTGGACGGTTGAAAACGGAGCTTTGAGATTAAAAGGCTCCGGTAATGGCGAAGCTGGTGCTGTTGATGGTGGCGACCTCGTTTATGGTAAAGAGAAATTCTCAAATTTTAATCTTAAAATTGAGTGGAAAATTTCTGAAGGCGGTAACTCTGGTATTTTATATTTGGCACAAGAGGTTCCCGGGAAAGAAATCTGGAGAACCGCACCAGAATTTCAGGTTCTTGATAATGAACGTCATCCGGATGCAATGTTAGGTAAAGATGGCAACCGCATGGCTGGTTCATTGTACGACCTGATTCCTGCGAAACCACAAAATACCAAACCTGCAGGCCAATGGAATACAGTAGAAATCATCTCTTACCAGGGTACCATTGTTCACAAACAGAATGGAGCGACTGTGGTTGAATATCACCTTTGGACTCCCGAGTGGGAAACACTTGTGAAAGACTCTAAATTTCCAACCTATAACCCCGATTGGGCCAAAGTTGCGAAAGAAGGTCTTATCGGTCTTCAGGATCATGGTAACGATGTTTGGTACCGTAATATCAAAATCCGTAAGTTGTAATCTGATTCAATTCAAAAATTTTATGGGCTGTTCCGAAATCCGGGACGGCCTTTTTTGCTTTTTCTGGGTACTGCAAGTAATTTTAAAGATAGGAATGTATAATCACTGAAGTATTTTGAGATTCGGCCTTTAGTCTTCAGTTGTATTAGCCAATAGGATTAAATATTTATTGCTAACCTTTTTCTCTGCGGCGCATACAACAAAATTTATCTTGTTTTCCCTTGCAGATGCGCCTTAAATATAGTTCTGTTGCATGCCCCGGGTGGCGTCGTCCCTCCTTACCCGGGGTTATTCATATTTAACCCTTTCAGGGTTTTATAACTGCCATCTGGTATCTATCCTTCTAAATCGTACTTCATTTGGATCCTCTTTTTTCATCTCACCTTTTTCTCTCCCTCTCTTAGTCTCCCCGTCGTTCCTTTAGTACTCCGGTGAGTATCCCGAATCGTTCAATATCTTTTGGTAGTCGTTATCCGCCATTAGTGTAGGTAATGGAATTCCCTGATTTTTCTTCATATACTTTCTGATAATTTGCCAGCCGAGCCATGACGCAGCTCTTCCGGGCGAGTCCTTGGTGAATGTTGATGTAAAAGGTGCAGGACCGACAAAACGCACGATGTTCATCCTTTCCGTATTGAACAGCAGCCTGTGCTCAATAAGATAGGTCCACATTCCGGGTTCATTCTTGGTGCACCAGTCAAGTTTGTCAGGACGAAACCCGATTTTCAGATAATCAGGCTCTTCCGGAAACATAGCATCCAAAAAATAGAGCAGCTTTCCCTGGTAAATCATGTTTGAAATGAGGTCGTTTTTTGATTCATCAAAAGCAAATTCCGATAGGGCCCAATTATATACGACGTCGGTAGGGATTTTTGCGCTGTACATGTTTTCTCGTTTGTATTCAGGCAGACCAAGCATCAAATAAAACGGGCAATCGGCACCAAGATAGTTGTCGAGACTAATACCAATCGCATCATTGGTCATTACGACCGACTGATTAAATCCCGAGATGATTGTAAAGATCTTTGGAATCGTTTTCTTCGGGAAGTAATACTTATAATGCCGGAACCCATCCTCCAGCTTTTTCTCTATATCTGTCAGGTTATTAAAGGCAGAATCGGTTTTTATTTTCGTTATGACCCTCATTGAATCAGTCAGAAAAGTATTAAGATAAGAAGCATATTGTGGGTCAGATGAATTGCCCAGCGCCAGCACGTTTTCGTTGTAGGCATCAAAGAATGAGCCGTAAGTTTGTCTCAGCTTTGGAATGGTAATCTGCTTATTGGCAGGTGTTACATCGAATATGTCGCGATCGAGCCGATGGGTATTCAGTTTTAAATCAATATCTGAAACATCGACCTTTAATGGGTTTGACTGACAACCGGAGAAAATTATTATCACGAGAACCAACCGGAAAACTTTATTCATAGACCACCATTTTGAATTTTGACTACTTTTGTTCTGTTCAACTGGCGTAAAAGTAAACATTGAACATGATTTATTAATTAAGAAAAAGGCAACACGTGTACGAAATATTTCGCGATGCTAATTTAAAACTGAAATATATGTTTCTGAAAAAATTCATCCTTGTACTTACTTTGATGTCGGTGACTGCAGTAACTTATTCACAGAAAATGTTTAACTTAACTTTTCTGGCAAGTCCACAGGTTTCGTGGATGAAATCTGATTCAAAGTTAATTAAAAGTGACGGTGGTTTTATGGGATTTGGATATGGCGTTGAAGGTGATTTTTTTCTTGGATCGGATAATTATGCGATCACCACCGGTATGACTGTGAGTACGACCGGGGGGGCGCTTGTCTACGCACAACCCTTATCTTTTAGTGGTGTGATTCTTCCCGCCAATTCGAAAATTAATTACTATCTCACAAATCTTGAATTTCCGCTTGCGTTGAAAATGCGTACGCGTGATTTCAACCGGTTCAGGTATTTTGCCCAGTTCGGAATTACGAACTGGTTTAATATTAAGGCAAGAGCGACCAGCAGCGATGGTACTTTTCAAAAAGAGTCAATTAAAGACGAGATCAGGATGTACAATATTGCGCTTAATGTGGGTGGTGGTCTGGAGTATGACCTGGGGCATGGAAATGCTATAACAGGCGGTCTCGTTTATTCCAATGGGTTTTCTGACGTAACCACGAGCAAAATTAGCAATGAGGCCAATACTATGAAATCTTTGCGCTTCAGGCTCGGATTTATATTTTAATTTAAAATAAGCTGTTGCCATACACGATTACTGGCCTAAATATTAATTAAAGAGATATTTGCATGAAGATAGCACTTGCACAGTTAAATTTCCATATCGGAAATTTCGAGGCTAACAAAGATCAGATTATCCGAAATATTTTGAAAGCAAAAGAACAGGGTGCTGAGCTTGTTGTTTTCTCCGAACTAGCTGTGTGTGGTTACTATCCAAATGATTTGCTGGAGCGGCGCGAATTTATCGATCAGTGCATTGACACTGTAAATCAGATTGCTGTTCATTGCAAAGGAATTGCAGCTTTGGTTGGTGCCCCGAGCATTAACCCTTCGCCGAACGGGAAGATGTTGCTGAATTCGGCTTATTTTCTGAAAGATGGAAAGGTTGAAAGCATTCACAGCAAAACGCTGCTGCCTACTTACGACATTTTTGATGAATACCGGCATTTTGAACCCAACCATTTGTTTAACCTGATCGAGCTGAATGGATTGAAACTAGCGGTTACGATCTGTGAGGATCTTTGGTTTAATCAGCCTGTTTTCAGTGCATTCGGAAGAGAGAACCTCTATTCGGTTTGTCCGGTTGCCGAATACTGCAGGCAAAATCCCGATCTGATTATCAATTTATCGGCATCCCCATTTTCATACAACCAGGCAAAATTGCGAAAAGAGATCCTTCTTGACAATGCCAGAAACTATAAAGTTCCAATCATCTATGTCAATCAGGTAGGAGCGCAAACGGAGTTGATTTTCGACGGAGGTTCTTTGTTTGTTGATCGCAACGGAGATGTCATCCGCGAGATGGCCTACTTTTCACCAGACTATACGATTATTGACACCACCCAGGATAAGGTTGAGAAAATAATTCAGCCGGATTCGGAGACGATCGCTAAAATTCATGATGCACTCGTACTTGGAATTGGCGATTACTTTCGTAAAACAGGGTTTAAAACGGCTACGCTGGGACTTTCAGGCGGTATTGATTCAGCGGTGACATTGGTTCTGGCAACAGAAGCACTGGGTGCATCAAATATTCATGTGTTATTAATGCCCTCGAAATATTCTTCTGGTCATTCAGTTGACGACGCTGTTGAACTGGCCGAAAATCTTGGTGTAAAATACGATCTTGTCAAAATCCATGAAATTGTAGACGCTTTTGATTCAACGCTGGCTGGTGTTTTCAAAGGACGTGTTCCCGATCTTACTGAGGAGAATATTCAGGCTCGTGTTCGCGGAACATTGCTGATGGGATTATCGAATAAGTTTGGTCATATTCTGCTTAATACTTCCAATAAAAGCGAATCAGCTGTGGGCTATGGAACCTTGTATGGTGATATGAATGGTGGATTGTCCGTTTTGGGCGATGTCTACAAGACCGATGTTTTCGAAATGGCCAGGTTTATCAATAGGGAGAAAGAGATTATTCCGGTGAATTCTATCACCAAACCACCTTCTGCCGAATTACGTCCCGACCAGAAGGATTCTGATTCACTTCCTGATTATGAAGTTCTTGACAAAATTCTATTTGATTATATCGAACTGGCAAAGAGTCCTGCCGAAATTGTGGCGATGGGTTTCGATGAAGCAACTGTTCATCGTACGGTATTGATGGTAAACCGAAATGAATATAAACGGTTTCAGACGCCGCCAATCCTTCGGGTTTCATCCAAAGCATTCGGATTTGGCCGAAAAATGCCGCTTGTTGCGAAGTATGTCTTATAAAAGTCAAAAGATAAAAGTAAAAAGACAATTCTGAAAAGTGTTAAGTCACCGGCTCAAAATTTCTCATCCTCAAATTTGTTCCATTTCTGGTTAAATAGGCGGTAATTTTCGATTAAATTTTTAATTTTGATGTTTTATAACATCTAATCGGGCAATTTATGTTGGATTCAGGTCAAGTCTTCGAAAGTCTGTTTAAGGGTGAAGATTGTATATTTAATCTTTTGAAACCCGAGGAAAAGGCTATTCTTGAGAAAAATCTTGATATTACACGGTATAAGAAAAACGATTTTGTTTACCGCGAAGGAGAGATGCCCATTGGTATGCAGTACCTCAAAGAGGGAATGGTAAAACTGATCAAAGAGGGGATCGGCGGCCGCGAACAGATTATCCGGATGATTACTCAGAATGGTTTGATCGGATACCGTTCATTATTAGCGGGTGAACCCCACAACGGAACCACCATTGCGATTGAAGATTCCGAAATCATCACAATCCCACCTGATATTCTTTACGATGTACTGTTACGGAATTACGAATTTTCGCTGGCCCTTTTGAAAGATCTTTCCCAGGAACTTGGATTTTCACACTACCGTACCGTCAGCCTCACACAAAAACACATTCGCGGACGTTTGGCCGAATCGATTCTCCTTTTAATCGAGAAATATGGTTTTGAGCACGATATGAAGACCCTCCGGGTTTATTTGTCGCGCGAAGATCTTGCCAATCTTTCGAACATGACCTCCTCAAACGCCATCCGCACATTGTCGATTTTTGCAGGCGAAAAGGTAATTGCAATGGATGGAAGGAAGATTAAAGTTGTTGACCTCGAAAAACTTGAGAAGATCAGTAAGCAAGGGTAGGAGGTTAAGCTGATTTAACTTACTTGCAGCAAATAAATTGGATATATAAGATAAAATAAAAGGCTACCATTCCGGCAGCCTTTTATTTCATAGCTAAATTACTTTATTAGAATTGGTTTACCCAATCCGACCTTTTCAAGCTCTTCGAGCTGTGTCTTCGCATCACCTACAACAACATAGTACATTTTTGCAGGATCGATGTACTTGTTTACATACTTCAACTGCTTTTCAACGGTAAGTCCTTTCACAAATGCCTCTTCCTGTTTGATGTAATCGGCAGGTAACCCGTAAGTCGCAATTGTATTTAATAATCCCAATAGACTGCCAATCGTTTCGAATCGCAAAGCATTTCCTTTGATAAGCGCATCCTTCGTGAAATCAACATATTCCTGTGGAATTGTCTTGCGATACTTTTCCATTTCAGTTTTAAAAATCGTCACCGACTCAAGCGTTGAATTGGTGCGCACCATTGAAGTCGCCGTAAATGTCCCGTAATCTTCTGATCCTGCGAAACTCGACCTGGCTCCATAGGTAAATCCTTTTTCTTCCCTGAGAATGAGGTTAAAGACACCGTTGAATGAACCGCCTAATTTGTAATTGGCAACAAATGCCGGGTAAAAGTCAGGATCAATTCGTGTTAATGAAGGAGTTCCAATTGAAATTACCGATTGTTTGGCGCCCGGAACATCCACAAAATAGATGGCCGATTTTTCGGGTTCGACCGGCAATTTTAGTTTAGGAAGTGTTACTTCTTTTGGTTTCCATGTTTGAGCAAGGCCGGCAAATGCTGCTTTAACTCTGGCCTGATCAATGTAGCCAGCCACAATTAGCTTTGCATTCGATGGTGAAAAATAGTTGGCATAGAAATTTTTCAGGTCATCAATTGTAATAGAAGTTACCGAAGCTTCGGTTCCGGATGCTTCGATGGCAAGGATGTTGTTTTCGCCGAAGATCAGTTTATTGAGGGTTGTCGAAGCAAGGTAACCTGGATTCGCCTGATTTCGTTTCAGCGTATTGATGATGCGGCTTTTAGCAAGCGAAAATTGCTCGTTGTCCCACCTTGGTTCGAGGATCATTTCCTGAACAATGGCAATCGTCTTTTCGAAATTCTTTGCCAGTGTGCTCACATTAATCGAAACATCCTCATTACCGGCTGATATTCTGATCGTCGCACCCAACAGACCGATCGCATCCTCGAGTTGCTCCGGGGTTTTATTTTTAGTTCCTTCATTCATCAGCGATGCCACCAGGTTTGCAACTCCGGCTTTTGAAATATCCTCAGCCATATGTCCGCCACCCAATGTGACTGAATATTGAACAAGCGGAAGTTCATTCTGTTGAATTCCCCAAACTTTAATACCATTGGTCAGCGATGACGTCCAAACCAGTGGAATTGTAACGGAAGGATCTGGTCCTATTTTAGGCATCACTGTACGATCGAATTTTGTAGGTGTCAGGACAACGGGTTCATTAACAGCGGCAGCAGTTTTTACTTCAGCAGCATGTGATGCATCTTCTTCGACAAGACCAGCGTTAACTGATCCTTCAGAAATCAAATTCACTTTGCCCTTTGGGACAAAGCTTGTTTCAATAAAATTCTTCCCTTTAATATATTTCTTATATACATTCTTAATGTCATCGATTGTAACTGCTTGCCCGGCTGCAAAATCTTTTTTGTAATATTCGGGATCTCCTGTGAAAGTGGCATATTCTGCAAGTTGAAAAGCCTTTCCCTGCACGCTTGCAAACGAATTGTAGAACCTGGTTTCATTTTTAGCTTTGATACGGATCAGGTCTTCCTCCGTAAACCCATCCTTTTCAAATTTTTCAAACCCTTCAAAGACTGCTTTTTCAACGTCGGTAAGATTCACATCCTGGTTAGCGGTAACAGAAATATAAAAGCTTCCGGCCAACTCCATGGTCCTGTTTGATGCCATAATACGGGAGGTCAGTTTTTTATCTTTTACAAGAACCACATATAGCGGTGATTTTTCAGTATCAGCAAGCAGGTCTCCCAGAAAATCAAGTGCATAGGCATCTTTTGAAAATTGCGGGGCTGCAGGGAAAACCATGGTTAGCAGTGAAGTTTTGGCAAAATTATCTTCGTGATAAAGTTTTTTTGTACCGGATAAGGTGACCAGTTTGGCAGCTCTCTTCTCAATTTTTTCTCCAGCGGGGATCTCTCCGTAATATTTTTCAATCCAGCCTTTTACCTCTTCTTTGTTAAAGTCGCCCGAGATTGTGAGTGTGGCATTGCTGGGTGTGTAGAATTTATTGTGAAAGGCTTTTACATCATCGACAGTGGCGTTGGAAAGATCTGTCATATCTCCGATCACAGTCCAGCTGTAGGGATGGCCCGACGGATAAACCGTTTTCGCAATAAGACCCGCATTTAATCCATAAGCAGAATTATCAACACTTTGTCGTTTTTCGTTCTGAACAACATTCTGCTGATTGGTCAGTGCCGATCTTGTAACGGTATTGGTAAGGTAGCCCATCCGGTCGGATTCCATCCAAATGGCCATTTCGAGTGCATTTTTTGGAATAACCTCATAGTAGTTCGTCACATCCTGGCTTGTGCTGCCATTTAAGGTACCACCGGCACCCTGAATATTTTTAAATAGCTGATCTTCCCCCACATGTTCACTCTTCTGGAACATCATATGTTCGAAAAGATGGGCAAATCCTGTCTTGCCCTGAACTTCGCGGCTCGATCCAACATGGTAATAGACAGCCTGGGCTACAATAGGGTCCGATTTATCCACATTCAGTATCACGGTTAAGCCATTGGATAACTTGTACTTTTCAATGGGGATCGACAGACCATTTGCTTTCCCCTGTGCGTTACAAGTGAAAAGGGCAGCGATCATTAAGAGGATGATCAACGAAAATGATTGTTTCATAGTTAATTGATTATGATGTAATGTAATTAATTTGGGAAGATAAAGTTAATTTATTTTATCACATAGCAAGGTAATGTTGGTAATACCTTTGGTTAAGGTAAAACAGCAACTATAAAATTCAAAAAAGCGATATTTTTTCTTATCGCCAATACTTAAAAACAGAAAAGCAGGTCAGTTTAATCCTTCATAAATTAACCTGTTGATGAATTTTTATTAACTCCGGCTTTGCGAGCCGGCTTTTTAACGCTCCTGTATCAAGGAATAAATACCGAAAAACGATCTGACAGTGACGCGGTGTCAGATGACAATACCGAAAAACGATCTGACACTGACGCGGTGTCAGGTGGCAGTACCGAAAAACGATCTGACAGTGACGCGGTGTCAGGTGACAGTACCGAAAAACGATCTGACAATGACGCGGTGTCAGGTGACAGTACCGAAAAACGATCTGGCAGTGACGCGGTATCAGGTGGCAGTACCAAATAGTAGTTTGAACGTGATTCAACATCAATTTCAATTACCTCAATGTTGTTTTACCATCAATATTGATCAATTGATTTTGCCAGTTAGCCCAATTATTGAAACTTATTCTATATATCCCAAAAATAATTCCAAAATTATTTGGAAGTAAAATATATTTCGTAATTTTAATACAGATTTGGATAGATATCCAATCAATTCTTCCTATTGATTCTATTTGGATGTTATCTCTCCGGGTTCGTTGTCTTACCAGCGAAATCCTTGTCCGCTTGACTAACCTCCGGTTGAATTAATCCTACATGTTCCGATTTGAACTAATTAATTTTAAGTCTAAATCCATTTTAATATGAATAAAAGGCAGATTAATAAATCGCGAATGTTTGAGACCGTCGATTCGGTACTTGATAAAAATTCTTCCTTATTTGAGTCGATTTCCGAACTGGTTTCGGCACATCGGCGGTTTAAAGAGGGGAAGATATTGATTCTTCAATACCGGCAGGTACAGGAAGCCGAAACATCGGGTCTGACTACCAGCAAGGAAATCGTTAAGGCGGATTTTATCAACAGTATTCTGAAGTTTTCGGCTGCGTTAAGGGCCTATGCTACTTCGACCAAAAATGAGGATTTAAAAGCAAAGGCTCATTATGTGTCGTCGGAATTGAAAAAGGTAGCAGACCCCATTTTATTTGACATTGGTACTTTATTATTTAAGTTGGCCGATCCGATCAAAACCGAATTGACAAAATATTCAGTCGGCGAGGAGGAGATTGCTGAATTGGAAGCGTTGCTTCCTGCATTCAAGTTGGCCTATCCGCAGCAAAGAGTAGCGACTACCGAATCGAAAATGTCGACGGGGAATATTGACAAAGTGTTTAAATCGACTATGAAATTACTGAAAGAGGTAATCGATGAACTGATGCTTCCTTTTCAGTTTTCACAGCCCGATTTTTACAATACCTACAGGAATGCACGGTTGATTGTCAATTATTCAGGTCGCGGCAAGGGTAAACCCGACAAGCCGGATGATCCCGCCGAAGGCGAAAAGTAAAGCGAACGGGAGCGTTTAATTAAAGGAGCATTTCACCTTGCAAGGATTGGTGAGATGCTTGTTGAAAAGGCAATTTATCCGAAGTTGTGACACATTTTCATGTTTATCATTCTCCTGAAAAATCTTGTTTTGGAATCAACCCATTATAGCGTCAATGGAAATAATTCTATTGATATTGTCATAAACGATAGAAATATATCTATATTTGCAATATCCGATAATAAATAATTGTAGTATGAAGTACAGCGAACTGCATCGGCTTATCCTGAGAAATGGTTGAATAATTATAAGACAAACAGGAAGCCACGTTATATATCAAAAAGCTGGAATGCATTATCCGGTTCCAAATCATGGAAGCGATGAAGTTAAAAAAGGGTTGGAAATTAAGATTAGAAAGATGATGGGACTAAAATGACCACAACAGTTATTTAAAGAATTCAAAGATGAAGAAAGTAGAAGCGACAATCGAAAGATCAACAGAGGGTACATGTACTATTTATTGCGAAAATGAGATGTTCTCGGGTGTTGGTAAATCGCCCGAAGAAGCGAAAGCAGATATGTTGTTTCAAATGAATTTTTTCAAAGAAACAGCCATTGAGAAAGGCTTTATTTATCCTGCTTTTCTGGATGAGGAATTTGAGGTAGTTTATAAATTTGATGCCGAGAGCCTGCTTCAATATTACGCTGGTGTGATTACGCCTGCAGCATTGGAACGATTGTCGGGGATACATCAGAAGCAGCTGTGGAATTATTTACACGGTCGCTCAAAACCACGCAAACAACAGGTTGAAAAAATAGAAAAAGCACTGCATAACCTGGGTGCTGAATTGATTTCGATTTCGCTCTAATGGTTGGTTGACCGGCAAGAAATTCCCAAATACTAATTCGGATGATTTTTTAGAAACAACCTTATTTTTTTCCAAAAAAACCTTTGTAGAGGTGTTAATTTTATCTCCAACCAAACCTTATTCACCTTCTTCTCTAAACCTCATTATTCCGGATTTTGAATCTTTCGGCGCATATAATCTTAGAATTTCTGCAAAATAACCAGATGCGCCGTTTTCATTTCGGTTCTTTTACCCCGGGTTGTGCTCCCTTCGGTCGCTTACCCGGGGGTTATTGATCTGATGCCCCTTCAGGGCATCTTTATCCGCGCCTTCTTTTGAAATCGTTATGTAGGAACCTGACAAATTTCGAATTATTTAAGGTTCTGATTCATATACACCACAAATAAATCGGGTCAATGAAAAAGGGCAGCCTCATTTTTTGAGGCTGCCCTTTATGCGATTATTTTGTAAGCGTAATTTCTGACTAATTCTTGGTTAAAATAAACCCTTGGCTGGAGGCTAAAGTACCTTCATCAACTGTAATGTTAAAACTCATCTCATAGGTTCCGGTGCAGGTATTTAATTTGCCGGTTCCTTCATAGGCAATGTTGTTGTATCCCCATGCATCAGAAGCAATGACTGTTTTAACTGCTTTTACTGAATAATCCAACGGGTTAATCACCATTTTCAGTGGGCCTTTGTCTTCGTTAAGTCCTTCGATTGCTTCCAATCCGGCAACATAAACAACGAATTCATCTGTTGGGTCAGCAGTAATCGTAATGTCTCCTTCAGATGCCCACGCTGCACTAACACTGTGGTAGCTTCCAATAATCTGATTTTGGAAATATGGACAAACAACACCTGCATTGAACACAGCACTTGTCTGGTAGACTTTCCCATTGGTGGTAGTCCAGATTTCAACGTTTAGTATATCGCCCAAAACAATTTTGTCAATCCCGATATTAAGCTTTGTTGCAGCTTCTTTTAGCGAAATTTTTACTGTTTGCGGAAAGGTGGTAACCGTTGAAAAATCTACTCTTTGCAATTCACCGTTTAGCGAAACTTTAACAATTGCATTGGTAAGTAAGGTTTTATCCGGAACATCCAGCGTAAATTCCACGAATGTATTTTGAAGGTCATTCGAATCAAATACTGCCGGTTTTAAATTGGAAATCAACGGTACTACTGCAACTCCCCGTTGTTCAACCAGGTTTAAATTTGTATTCTCGCATCCTCCAAGAATCAGTAAGATAAATGCGAAAAGAATTGTATTTATATTGAAACGTTTCATATTTCTTCTTTTTTAAATAATTAAACTAGTTTGAGCCGCCTGCCCACCAAACATTTGCAGTATAAACGTAGCTTCCATCTCCGTAAGCTTCACGAATATTAACATTGGTCGTCACATCCTCTGAACCGTAAGCAAAACGCAAAGGAAACTTAGTACTATTTAAAGGATTACTCAGTTGAATGAAGTCTCCTTCTCCCATGGCTTTTAGTCTGCGGATATCATTATACGCTTCGACAGCTTCTTCTTCAAAGAAGGCAATATATTTTTGTACCATAATCTCATTTAGAGCGGAAGCCTGGGTTGTAAGTTTTGGAGCAACTACATCATCGAAGTATATTCCTGCGTTAATGGCTGAAACTTTGACATTAACTTTGCCGCAAGCCGCAACAATACCTTTCTTCAATGAAGCCGCTGCATTTACCAAATCATTTTTACGGGCATAAGCTTCTGCTTTCAGAAACTCAATTTCGTGATAACTTAATAAATAAGTAGGAGCTGTAGTAATACTAAGTCCGGAAATTCCAAAAAGACCTTGTGATTGTGAAGGCGTTCCATTAGGTGCAAAAATAAGCTCGCCACCTGCTGTAGCAGGTTTAAAGTAAACGGTATCACGTGGATCACTTCTGGATACTAATTTATTATGAAAGCTTGTACTGGCTCCAAAATAGTTTCTGTCCTTTAAGAACTGATAAAATGGACTCGTGGACGTACCGCCGTTATACTTAAACTGACATTGCTCGGCGCTACTCGCAAATGAGCTGTTTGCATAAGTTATAACTGCGTCATAGTCTGCTTTTTTAAGCGACAACCTCATTGTGTACCTGGCCTTTAATCCATTCGCAAATTTGATCCAGCCAGCGGCATCTCCAGCATATAAAAAGTCCTGGGTACCTATGGAAGGGAAAGTTGATACTTTGGCCAGATTCGTGGTTGCACTTTCCAGATAAGTAAAAATTTCAGTATAAATAGATTCCTGAGAATCTAACTTTGGCGTATAGATGATACCTGGTTGCAAAGCTTCTTTCCAGGGTACATCTCCATAAACATCTGTCAAAATTGCAAGGTTATAAGCAGTTAGCACCTGCGCCATTCCAAGTGTCTTAAAATTGCCTGCTTCAGAACCACCTTCGGAACACTTTGTGATAACTGATTTGAGATTTAACAGATTCTGATAAGTTGAATTCCAGGGATTGTTGTATGTAGTACTGTTTGTGGGTTCATTTGCCCTGATTTCAGCATTATACATTTGACCATAAATGCCGACATTGTGCTCGATGTAGCAGGAAGCGTAAAATGCCAGGTCACTTCCGGTGACGTTAAAGGCTGAACTAGTCATCGCATCAGTTATGGTCAGTCTTGAGGATACGTCTGTCGGATTATTCACATTCTTATTAATACCATCCATGATATCTTCAGAACATGAATATACCATAACAGCACAAAGTGCGATCATTAATATGTTTGTATATCTTTTCATGTTTTATATTTTTTTTATTAGAATTTCACCTCTATTCCAAAACCATAACTCGTTGTCTGAGGAAGAGAAAAACGCTCGAATCCTCCGGCCATATTATTATTTCCCTGAGAACTTTCAGGATCCAAATTGGGTAGTTCTGTCCAGAGTAAAATATTTCTTGCAAAAGCAGAAACAGAAACTTCAAGTTTCGGAATCAACTTCTTGGGAACAAGATATTTGAGTGAAAGCTCTCTTAGTTTTACAAATGAATTTCCATAGATGTAAAATTCGTCGATATTACCCAGAACATCTGAAAAGAGCGTTTGTACAGCTTTTGGATCAGCTGGCCCACCGCGTACAATATCGTTGGGTGTGCCATCAGCCTTGAAACCTTTATAGACGAAAGTTGATGTGCGATCTTCGGTCCGCTGCGACATTCCGTATAAATCTAACAAACCATTTGAACCAGAGTACATGTGTCCGCCGCTTTTCCATTCAAAAACAGCACCCAGCGAAAGGTTTTTATAGGTAAAATTAGAATTAAGGCCCATGATAAAATCGGGAGAAATATTGCCGAGCACACCCGGTTCACCTGCCATTGGCATACCATAATCGGTCGCATTGGGGTCTTCGTTAACAAGGATTTGACCCTTGTCATTCTTTTTGTACTGAGCACCATAGAGAACGGGGTAAGTCGCTCCGATACCTGCTCTTACCTGTGGAGTTGTGAATCCTCCAAGGAAGATACTTTCAACACCCGGAGCCAGTTCGTCTACAACATTGTCGAATTTAGAGAAGTTTACATTCACATCCCATTTGAAGTTTTTGACCGCGATTGGAACGATGTAGAGAACAACTTCATGACCATTGGTATGTACTTTTCCACCGTTCATCATCAGGCTACTGGCACCAGTTGAACCTGCCAAAGGAACCGAGAAAATCTGGTCAATCACATTTTGCCTTGAATAGGTATAATCGATACCAAAACGGTTATTGAACATTTTCAGACTAACACCAATTTCGTACGATTTTGTGTTCTGTGGTTTGAGTGCAGGATCGAATAAAATATTGTTTGGAATATAAGAATTCACGCCACCAAGCGGATAAGAGATCGGGGTTCCTGTCCAGAATCCACCTCCGTAAGCAGGTTTCACATAGTAATTTGCCAGGTAGTCTCCTGCCTGACCAACTTCAGCGTAAGAACCTCTGATCTGGGCAAAACTTAACCAGGTCTGTTTTTTTAAGAATTCCAATTCAGAAGCTACAAAACCTAAAGAAACGGAAGGGTAGAAGAAGGACCTGTTACCACGTGGCATCGTCGATGCAATATCATTACGTCCCGTAGCATTCAGGAACAACATTTCTTTCCATGACAATGACATACTTGAGAAAAACCCCACTGTGCGTTTTTTGTACTGAGCTTCTGTTGATGTTACAGTATTGGCATTGTCAATATGGTTCCATCCGCCAAAATTGAACTTTTCGCCATATTGATCGTATGTTTTCGACCTGTTGTGATTTACTTCATTACCTAAAATGACATTAAATTTAAGGTCGCTATTTATTTTCCAGTCGTAATTTGCTGTCAGCAACGAATTGTAAGTCATATCGGTGATTCCGTAATTATCAATAGTTCCGGTGCCACCTTTACTTCCAAATCCGAAAATGTCCTGATACTGGGTCGTGTATGAATCCATACCTAACTGATATTTAACCGTTAAGTCCATACCCTCAGCAAGGGGTGTAGCATACTGCAGATAACCATTTCCAAAAAACCGGTTTGTTTCCTCGTTAAAAGTGTTGTTTTTTGCAACCCAATAAGGATTATCGAATGTAAGCGAGCGATAATAGATTTGTGAATAGGGGTCGCCAGGAATACTTGATGGAATTCCTTTCAGGTTATAGCTCGATGGAGCTGCGAGTACACCGGCAAGCGAACCGTCATTTGCACCGGTCAATTTATCGATATTGGTATTGATATAGTTTGCAGAGAATCCAACCGTAAAATGGTCATTCAATTTTCGGTCTGCAGAAGCTTTTGCATTCCAACGTTGCATCCCTGTATTTAGTGCAATACCTTTCTGATCGGTATAGCCTAATCCGATTGCGAAATTTCCTTTTGTCTCTGCCTGGCTTACATTAACACCTGTGGTTGAAGTAACTCCGGTTTCATAATAATCATTCCAGTTATTATATGCTTTAGGTGTTACCCAAGGATCAAGACCTGCTTTTTCGAGCTGAGGTACTCTGTACAAACCCGTATGACCATTGGCATTTCCACCATAGGTGGCATCATTTGGCAAATCAGTGATTTTTGGTCCCCATGCCATAGATGATCCTGTATTTTTATCATATATTCCACCAGATCCCTGAGCGTATGTTTTCTGTAAGTCGGGTGTACGTGAAACCTGGTCAAAACTGGTGGTTTGTGTTAATGTTACTACTGATTTTCCTTTTGGTCCACCTTTACCACTTTTAGTGGTAATAATTATTACACCGTTAGAAGCTCTCAGTCCGTATAAGGCTGCAGCTGCCTGACCTTTTAAAACGTTGACACTTTCAATATCACTTGGATTTATGTCAAGCGCTCTGTTCGAAATATCCGCTCCGGTAACACTATTCCCGGTACTAAAAGAAGAATTACTTTCAATTGGCATTCCGTCAATAACATATAATGGTGTGTTATTGCCCGTAAATGATCTGGAGCCCCTGATAAGGATCTGTGATGAAGCCCCTGGCATTCCGCTTGAAAGTTTAATATCGATACCTGCCACTTTACCCTGGAGTGCTTTCGCAAGATCCGAAGTTCCGGTTTTCATTAAATCCTCGGATTTAACATCCTGGACAGAATAACCAAGCGATTTTTTATCCCGGGTAATTCCTAAAGCAGTAACTACTACTTCATTAACCGAAATATTCTCTGATTTCAGTTTGACAGCATAATTGGTTGCTCCGGTAATTGTCACCTCAGCACCAATCATTCCCACGAATGAGATCATCAGTGTTTGGGCACTTGCGGGAGCTTTTAAAGTAAACTTCCCGTCCAAATCAGTGACAGTTCCAATTGTTGTTCCCGAAATGACAACCGATGCTCCTGGTATCGTGCTTCCATCTTCGCTGGAAGTCACTGTCCCGGAGATCTCCCTGGTCTGTGCAAAAAGGACCTGCAATCCGATGAAACCCAGGAAAGCAAGTAACAGCGAAATTCTTTTCATAGACATAAACTTTAATGTTAAAATAAAAATTAGAAAATATTCACATTCAGAAATCTCCAAAAAATAAAAAAGCCATCTCCAAATTACAGAAGATGACCGAACCTTAAGCTGAAATTGGAAGGACACTGCAGCATTAATAAATCGACACTGCTTTTCAACGCTTACATTACCAATTGAAAGCAAAAAGTTAATATGTGTTACTACTTGCAAATATATTCATTCATTGATCTAATTTATCCTATTATTCGGTTTCCAATCTGCCAATCGGGATTTGGCAGATGACTTAAATCATATTGCATTGAACGGATGTAATATTATATGTTGTTATTTGATTGACTTGTAATCGGATACGGTACACGGAAGAAATGCAAAAAACAGGTACTTAGAATAATTATAAATTGCATTTGCGAAAAACAATTGTCCTCCCCGATTTGTTGGTTGCGGTAAAATTCAAATTCTTTATAATAGATTTACAGACAGATACGATTGATGCCGCGTAAATGCAACCATTCGATCCAATTGCTTTATTTGGCAATCAAAAGAACGCAAGTCGTTAAAATTTGTTGAATTATTTTTCCTGATCGTGAGTTGAGGCTCCCTTTTAGAAACTTTTACTGCTGTTTGGAATATTTATGATTTGGATGGTCAAACGGACCCCGGGCGAACTTTCGCGGAACACCATCCGGAATAGAAGATCTGCTTATAAAATCAGTTCTGTTTAAAAAGGGAGGGCTATTACCTGCACTTACCAATAATCCATCACTTTATCATTGGCGAAAAATAAGGTCAATCCGGATTGTATGAGGCGACCTTTTGATATATACTTGAAATTTAGAGGCTATTATAATAGTTGACTATCTTAATTAAATCGTCAATATCCTTAATTCTGAGTTTGTTTGACTTCATAAATTTGTTTAACGCCACTTTCTGATCCGCTAATGAAGAAAGCAGATCTTTTTCATTCCTGATTTTTAAGGCGTTTTGAGCCTTAGGTTTTAAATAATAGGTGTCATTTGACGGTATGAACTTTGCAGGTTTAGCATCCACATATAGTTTTGGCTGTTCGGCATCTTGTATCCGTATGTTCTTCTTAACTAGTAGTTTGCACTTGCCATCTGCTTTCACAATAAAATAGCAACCAATTTTAGCAGGTTCCTCACCTGAAGAATTTACATATCTGGAATAAATAAATTTTAAACTGTCGACTTCAATTGATTTGACTTTTTCGGGGTAAATAATGGCGTAAACTTCACCATTATTTTTAATATGCATTTCGTTAGCGTACATGTCGTACCGAACGAATACATCAAATTTTCCTCCGCTGTTTACAATCAATTGACCCTTTTTAAAATCTTTAAAAAGATATGGATTCCCATTTACATCTGCATATAGAGTTGTTACATCTCCATTAGTTGCTTTGTTTAACCTTAGTTTATCGAGTAAAGTTTCTGATCCTGCAACCGGGATTTGGGATTTTGCTATAGGGATTTGCATTAAAAATACTACAAACGCCAATAATAACAATTTAAATTTTTTCATAATAATTTAAAGTTTCTAATCCGGTAAAGACAAAGGCTGTCCAAAAATAGGACAGCCTTTGATTGTAATAATTTACTTTAAACTAATAAGAGCCAGAATACACTAATGTATCAACCGCAGCCCTATTCGTAGGTCCGGCACCCCAGAAAACTGAGATATAGAAGGTTTTTGTAGCTGGTTCATAACGGCTGTTATAAGAAGTGTTATTCTTTACGGCAGCGTTAAGAGCGTCTGTAACAGTAACAGGCATAGGTTTGTCTGGACCAGCAGAATCGTCCATTGTCAGTACCCACGGGCCAATGCCACCAACCACTGAACCATCGGCCCAGATTTGAGTTTTCCAGAAGATAACTGACTTAGCACTATTTGTTGCTAATTTCCATGGGATATTTTTAAAATAACCTGAAAGAACGGCATCGCCTGCTCTTAATACATAACCTTTCATTGAATATGATGCTGCCCATCGATTGGATACATCAATTTTTGTAATTACACTACTATCCACCCTGCGGCCGTCAGCCATTACGCTTACGTAAGATAATTCCCATGTGTCACCAATTGGAAGTAGATTTTCATCTGTAGGAAGTGCAATACCATCGATCTTAAGATCCTTAGTAAGATCGGCATAAGTTATTGTAAAGTCCTTCGTTGCCAAATCAGCCAAATTTGACGATGCTACATCAATGGTTTTTATCAATGCTAAATTGGAATATTTACTAACAGCACGTCTTAAATAACGATTGTATACTTCAATAGTAGTAACGCCAGGTCCCTTAGGAACATTTAGTGCAACAGTAACTTTAGGAGTAGCACCTAACAAATAAGCGATACTTGTTGCAGGAGTAATTAATCCACCAGTCTTTGCTTCACCGGTCATTAAATCCGTGTTGGCCTTTTCACATGATGTGAGCATTAAGACCGCGAAAATCAGACTTAAACCTGAATATATGATTCTTTTCATATTTTAACCGTATAAATAATTAGTAATTATTTTTGATATCCCACCAAACCCTGGTGTTAAGATCGTCAGGACCCTGAATAGCTATCGCAGCAGCTAAATTTGTTGGATTCCTTCCTGATTCATCAGAGGGATAATAAGCTCTAACTGGAATTTTTCCTCCATTCTGACCGTCGACGGCAGGTGTAAGTACAGGATAACCTGTTCTTCTCCATTCGAATGCTGCCTGTAAACCCTGATCGAACATTGCCAACCATTTTTCAGTAGCAATCTGCTTCAATGGATTAGCACCATCCCAGGCACCGTAAGTAGCAAGATAATCCGCAAGATATTTGTCGATAGTCCAGGTAGCATCAATTCCCGTTATTGCTTTAGCTGCAATATTCGCGGCAACAAGTTCCTTGGCAAACTGATAGTACGATCCAGTAACAGCAGCGGTATAATATTGCTGTGCAGTTTTTGTGGAGCCGGTAATAAATCCTCTTTGAGCCGCTTCGGCCAAGATAAATTGTACCTCAGCATAACTTTCGAGCATTCCCGGAGAAGTTGCAATTGTAAAGTAATCACCCATTTTAGATGTCTTTGTGAGACCGTTACCCAAATAATTGGCTGCTTTTGTTGATGTCATACCATTTGGCAAACCAACCCAAGCACCACCAGCTGACGGGAGATTTGCATAAACCGGAAGGCGATAATCCATTGCTGGGTTATTTGTCCACATAACGTCGATAATGGTTTGGCTTACCCTGTGATCATCTCGGGTTTTGCGGTTTTCATTAATCGGATTGTTATTCGGTGCAGAACCTAGGTAAGCTAAAGCAGCATTATCGGCATTGCTTGTAAAGATTGGATATTTAGCAGGATCATTAACAATTGCAGTTATATCTGCAGTTGGATTAACTCTATCTGAACGACGCATTAACAATCTTAATCGTAATGAGTTGGCAAATTTTCTCCAAAGATTAAGATCATTATTGTAGAGTATATCACCAGAAATTGAAGCACTACTTGTAGAAAGAAGAGTGTTGGCTTCAACAAGATTCGCAATTAATGCAACATAAATTGCTTCCTGTGTATCATAAACTGGAGATAGAATTGGTTTTGTTGCATCACTTCCCATGAAAGCTTCAGTATAAGGGACAGAACCAAACTCATCAGTAAGAACAGATACAATATAGCTTTTCAAAATTAATGCAACCGCCTTGTAAGAGTCATTCTTTGTAGCAACCGCTATATTATAGATCGTTTGTACATCATATCCTGATGAAGCATAAAAACTAGTCCACGTATTATTAATAACACTCATACGAGGAACATATCTATCCTCATCGGGATATTGAACTTTTGCCATGTGTTGAACCCAACAAGAACCCATTTCGTGTCCAAGAAAAATCTCATCAACACGTTCGGTCATAGATTCAATTGCATTTGTAAGCAACATATTCGGAGCTGCCTGTGCAACGGAAGGGCTATTAGGATTTGTGTTTATGGCCTCAAAATCCTTTGTGCAGCTGGTACTTAACAGAACAAGCGCAAGTAACGTAGCTGCAAGGTAGTTTATAACTCTAAATTTCATAATTCTTAATTTTAAATGTTAATTAAAATTTGCAACTAATGCTGAAACCCATGCTCCTGGCAGAAGGTAATTGTCCAAATTCCAATCCCTGAACGTTTCCACTGCTAAACGCCGATTCCGGATCAATATGAGGAACATTGGAGCTAAGAATAGCTAGGTTACGTCCTACAGCTGATACATTAAGATCTTTTAACGGACATTTAGCAAAATTCTTAAAGGTGTAACCTACCTTTATTTCACGAAGTTTAAAGAAAGAAGCATCAAATACACTTGATTGTGCAATATCGCTTACATAAGAGGCTTTGTTGAAAGCTTCAGCTGTTGCAACAACAGTATTTGTTTTATAACCACCATTACCATCAGACATTACACCTTTGCCAACGATTCCGCCTTCTCGACCGATCAAAGTTTCTTTCAGCGCTCCAGCGTAGCGACCCCATGTAGTTGTCATAGAATAGATATCTCCACCTTGTCTTGTATCAATAAGTACACTTGCATTGAATCCTTTATAGGTGAATTCATTTAACATACCGCCAAGCCAGTTTGGAGTAGAATTTCCAAGGTTTTTCAGGTCTCCCTGGGTTGGTAAGCCGTTAGTAAATATTACATTTCCATTAGGGTCTCTTTTGAAATCATATCCCCATAGTACACCATAGGCACCACCTGGCTGTGCAAGAACCTGAAGACTCCAGTAGGAACCCAATAAGAATTGCTCAACACCTTCAGCAAGTGATACTACCTTGTTCTGGTTTTTTGAGAAGTTGAAAGTAACATCCCATCTGAAATCCCTGGTTTTAACTGGTGTAATTGCAAGTAATACCTCGATCCCTTTGTTATCAATTCTACCGGCATTTACTGTTTTTGCAGTATATCCTGAAGAAGCTGAAATCGGGATGTCAACAATCTGGTTGATTGATTTCTGATTGTAATAAGTTACATCCAGTCTTACTCTGTCTCCGAAAAACCGCATATCAGCTCCAAATTCGAGCGATTCATTTGTCTGCGGTTTCAGGTTAGCATTAGGTAAAAGATTTGGCACTGCAAGATTTAATAATTTAGTACTTGCATTCCATCCATTACCAAATGCAACGGTAGGTGACAATGCATAGGGATCGGTATCTCCTCCAACCTGTGCCCAGCTGGCACGTACTTTGGCAAAAGAAATCACTTTAGAATCAAGTCCTAACAACTCAGTTAAAACGCCACTGGCTGATACGGCCGGATAAAGATACGAGTTATGTTCGAATGGTAAAGTGCTTGACCAGTCATTTCTTAGGGAGTAATCCAGAAATAATGCATTTTTAAATGCGACCTGACCAAATCCATAGACACTATTCATTCGTTTAGAAGAATAGTAATTCGAGGTTTGAGGTGTAACTGCAGAGTTGGCAACGTTATATACACCTGGTACTGCCAATTCAGGAGCAGTACCTGTGTTACGTTGTGTAATCCTGTCCATTCTGTTGCCTCCAACATTGAAAGTGAAATTAAAATTTTGCCCGACCGCCCTGTCATACGAAACAAGGAAATCCGTATTCACTTCTCTGAACAGGTTAACTGTTTCACTGTAATAACCAGTTGGATAATCCATATCTCCAACAAAATTTTGAGATGATGTAAAGTTGGAATAAATATCACCACCGGTTCTTACATAGGCACTCAGGTGAGGAGTAAACTGATATTTCACCATTGCATTTCCAATAAACCTGTCTCTTCTTAATTTATTAAGATCTTCGGTTAGCGTCATATACGGGTTGTTGTGATAATTATGGTTCCAGTTAAAGATTGAACCATCTTCATTACGTTGCTTGTCACGCAGAAGTTTATAATCAACCTGCCTGCCAGTCCACGAAAACTGCTGCATAACGTTGCTTGCTGAATAGCCGTAACCCGGTTGGTTATCGCTACCTGAATTTATATAACTACCTGAAGCAGAAAATGTAAGTTTATCAGTTGGATTTGATGTGGCATTGAAAGAAAGTGTTTTCTTTTTGAAATCGGTGTTTGGAACCATCCCTTTCTGATCAAGGTTTGTATATGAGAGTCTGAAATTTGATTTTTCATTACCTCCTGTTATAGCGACGTTAGTAGAAACAGTACTTCCCACATTAAAAAAGTCTTTTACATTATTAGGATGAGAAATCCAGGGAGCAGGCTGAGCAACTCCATTTTTATCAACTGATGAAAATTGAGGTATCATTAATCCAGCGTCCAGTTTTGGGCCCCAGCTTTCATCGACTCCGTCATTGATACCGCCACCGGCACCATCGACATAAGAGAACTGACCACCGTTACCCTGACCGTAACCGTTTTGATAATCAGGTAGTTTTAATGGTGTTTCAAAAGTTGTAGAATTACTAAGACTAACCGTTAATTTATCGCCCTTTTTGGCTTTCTTGGTTGTTATTACAATAACACCTGCAGAAGCTCTTGAACCATAAAGTGCAGAAGCATTTGCGCCTTTAAGAACTGTGAGTGTCTCAATATCATCCGGATTGATGTCGGCTGCTCCGTTACCTCGGTTTGCACCATCATTGGATGTTCCACTGGTACCTGTTGTAGAGAAATTTGTATTGCTTATTGGAATACCATCAACTACAAATAAAGGCTGGTTGTTTCCGCTTAGTGAAGAAACCCCCCTTATAACGATCCTTGCAGAAGCACCAACTGAACCTGATGAACTGGTAATCTGAGCTCCAGAAACACGTCCCTGTAAAGAGTTGATAACATTGGTTTCTTTAGCCTTAGCGATTTCATCACCTTTAACATCCTGAACTGAATAGCCTAGCGATTTTTTTTCTTTGGCAATGCCTAATGCGGTCACAATTACTTCATTAACTGAAATATTCTCAGATTTCAGTTTAATGGGATAATTTGCAGAACCGGTAATGGGAACTTCAGCAGAAACCATACCCACAAAAGATATCATTATTGCCGTTGCACTTTGAGGAACTTTCAAGGTAAACTTTCCATCCATATCGGTGACAGTTCCCAGTGTTGTCCCTTTAACGACAATTGAAGCTCCAGGAATAGAACTTCCATCTTCGATAGAAGTCACACGTCCTGAAATCTCTCTGGTCTGCGCAAAAACCACTTGCAATCCTATGAACCCCAGAAAAGCAAGCAACAGCGAAATTTTCTTCATAGACTAAATTTTAGTGTTAAAAAAATAAAATTAATAGTGACAGTAATAATTAACAAAATATATTGGAATAAGTTTTAACGATCATTAACAAATGATAGGAACAACTTAATCTGTCTAAAGAAGCTCCGCCAAGCTTCTTCTAATACAATAAATCCAAATAATGTTGCGATCTGTTAATTTAAACCGCAAATTTGTTAAAAATTGTTATTCGGTGCAAATATATTTAAAGAAAAATATTCTGCAATGGGTATGAAACAGTATGAAATTACGTTAACATTTAATTAATGTGACTTTTGTCATGTTTATAGAAATCAGTCTTTTGGGTAGACTCTCTATTTAATTAACTATTAGAGCAATAGTCAGCAGATATTTTTTGAGGGAAGGCTTGTATAGAATGAGTAAAAATTATTTATAAAATTTCAATTAATTGGTGCATATCACAAATTATAGCAGTTCTTACGCTTTTAATTTTAATATTTATTGATGTTTGGTTTAAATATTGGGGGGTGCCGCTCAATATATTACTAATATTTTTACTAGGGGGTAAAAAAAAGTGACCTGTCCATTCTTTCTGTTCGATATTGGAATTGTAGTAGATTTGATCGATGCCATAATTCATTGCACCTACTATATCGGCATCCCATGAATCACCGATCATTAGGGAACTGTTTTTAGGGGCATTCATCGATTTAATGGCATATTCGAAGATCTCTCTTTTTGGTTTTTGGGCACCGATCTCTTCCGAAATGAATATTTTGCGGAAATATTTCGATAATTCCGATTTTAGAATCTTATCGTATTGAACTTCTTTGAATCCGTTTGTAATAATGGCTACTTCGTATCTTCCATGAAGGTAATCCAATACTTTTCGGGCGCCTTCCACAAGTTTGGTTTGCAAAGGCATCTCTGTCAGGTACGTAGCGTTTACAATAGCACCTCCGATTTTGAGAGGTGTTCCATTCTTCTCAAACGATTCTTCAAACCGTTGAACACTCAAAACCTTTTTTGTCATCAATCCCTGGCGGTAAAGGTCCCATAACCTTTCATTTACTTCACTATAAATCTTAAAGTAGTCATCGTAGGAGCCAATCAGGTCCAGCAATTGCAATTTATCCAAAGCAGCATAAAGGGCATCGTAAGAGTTTGAATTAAAATCCCAGATTGTATTGTCAAGATCGAAAAACAGGTGGGTGTATTTTTTTTTTGGCATTGCTGATTAAGCTGGTTATGAAATTTTTAGAAGTCTTTTTTTATAAGCCCGAAGGGCTGTTTTGATTATAGACAAGGATGAATGAAAGCAGCATCCAACCCTGATGGGGTGAAATGACTGGTGACATTATTCTTCATTCCAATTGAATAAATATTTTTCTTCATATGCGATTTCGTATTTTTTCAAAAAATCCAGATACTCCTCTTTGAATGTCTTTTTGTGATGATGTTCTTCTTGATTAAGTATATATTGATAAACCTGTTCGATTTGAGAATGTGCATATGAAAATGATCCAAACCCATCTTGCCATGAAAATTTACCCTGAACAAATTTTTGGGAGTTAATGAAATTACTAGTATTGTTTTTAATATCTCTGACTAAATCAGATAACGCCATTGAAGGTTTTAAACCAATAAACAAATGAACATGATTTGCCACTCCGTTCACAATAATAGGTTTCTGATTTTTGCCCTTAATGATTCCGGCCATGTATTTGAAAACATCTTCACGCCAAGGTTTTTGCAGTAAGTTTGCCCTACCTTCGACGGCAAATACTGCCTGAATATAGATCTGTGAAAATGTTCCTGCCATAGTTATTATATTTCACCCCTTCGGGGTTTGGTTGATAATCAATTGAAATACAATCTATAATATTGACACCCCTTCGGGGTTTGGTTGATAATCGATTTGAAATGCAATCTATTTTTTTAAAGCCCGAAGGGCTGTTTTGATTATAGATAAGGATGAATGAAAGCAGCATCCAACCCTGATGGGGTGAAATGATTGGTGACATTATTCTTCATTCATCCTCATCTTCCTTATCACTCAACTTCGGATCGGGTTTACCTTCTAAAACGATCACTATTTCCCCTTTTATAGCTTTAGATTGAAAGTGAAGCAATACTTCGGCAACTGTACCCCGGAAATTTTCTTCAAACAGTTTGGAGAGTTCGCGCGAAACGGACACTCTACGGTCGGGTCCAAAATATTCGGCAAACTGTTCAAGTGCTTTAACGAGACGGTAAGGTGATTCGTAAAAGATCATAGTACGAGTTTCGTCGGCTAACTCCTTTAATTTCTTTTGCCTACCTTTTTTTTGCGGTAAGAAACCTTCGAAACAAAACCGGTCGCTCGGAAAACCGGAATTAACAAGGGCAGGAACGAAGGCTGTTGCACCGGGAAGACACTCCACTTCGACACCCATATTCAGACAGGTCCGCGTCAGCAGAAATCCGGGATCAGATATCGAAGGAGTACCAGCATCGGATATCAATGCAATGTTATTTCCTGCAAGTATTTGTTCTGCAATATGTTCTACAGTCCGATGCTCATTAAACTTATGATGCGATGACAAGCGTGTTACAATATTATAGTGTTTCAGTAAAACTGATGAAGTACGTGTATCTTCAGCCAGAATAAGATCAACCTCCTTTAGAATTCTTAATGCCCGGAGTGTAATGTCTTCAAGATTTCCAATCGGGGTTGGTACAAGGTATAATTTTCCCATTAACTATTTTATAAAGCGGCGTTTAACCAAGATCAGAAATTTGTGACTGGCTTCGGTTTTATTCCATTTAAAATTCAGTTTCAAATAATTGACCGCATCCTGAATGGTTGATAATTTATCAAGCGCATTCACTGTGTTTTCGAATTTTGCACTGCTATTTGCAAACAATTCACGGATAAAAAGAAACCGGTCATTGATACCGATGCCGTCCCATATACTATTTAGCTGAATAATCTGAAATCCGGCATCTTCTTTTTCGTGCGACAGGATGTCGTTCACCATTTGATGCGATTCACCCAAAGCTTCGTTCAAGGTCTTTTTTTCTTCTTTATATTCTTCGGCCAGTATTTCCTGACTTTGATCCTGAATCACAACTGTCTCATCAACGGCTATTGGCTCTATGATAGTTATTTGCTGATCATTGTTCTCAACTTCTTTATTCTCATTTGTCTCCTGCGGTGAATCAATCGTGGTTTCATTTGGTTCCGACTCAATTGTAATAAGATCAATCACTTCTTCTTCAATAATAATTGACTCGTCCGGCACGAAATCGTCTAATACTTCAGGTTCCGTTAAATCCTGGTGGTTTTCAAATGTCACTGCCTCATCAATGACAGGATCTGCCGACGCAACATCAACTGATTCAGCAGGTTCAACCAGTGCTGAAAAATGCTCCTCCGTATTTGCTGTATTACTGGCATCTTCATTTGATTCTTCTATGTTTTGCAGGTCATTAATAATCAACCCGGTATCCTTGGAGACTTCATTAGGAAAATGATCCTGATGAACTGGTATCAATACCGTCTTCTGTTCATCGTTAATATTTCGGCCGGAAAACAATTCAAAATGCTCTTGTTCAGAATTGTAATGTTCCGGAACCACAACATTTGGTTCTAACACCGGTTTGCCTGGCGTTAAATTGCTTTCATGAAGTGATGCAATTTTATGGAGTAATTCAAGTTCCCTTAATAATGCCTTGGCGCGAACGAGCGCTAATTCAACTTCATCTGATGCTGGCAGCGAATCCGATAAAAACTCGCTTGTAATCCCCTCAAGATGTGCAATGTCGTCTAAGATTAACCTCAATAGTTTTTTTGCTTCCATCGTTCTTATTTTTTCGAAAGTAAAAATACAATAAACCAGCAGAAAATTTGGTTATTTTTGTTCTATGTTTATCGAAAGTAATCTCCCCAATAGCCGTAAACGCGGATGGATCGAAGTGATCGCAGGATCAATGTTCTCGGGAAAGACCGAAGAGTTGATACGAAGGTTGCGACGAGCGGAAATCGCGCGTCAGAAGGTTGAAATATTCAAACCCAGCATAGATGTGCGATATTCATTAACCGATGTGGTTTCGCACGACGAGAATACAATTCGCTCAACAGCCGTTGATAATTCCGCCACTATCTTGCTTTTAGCCGGGAATGTTGATGTTGTTGGCATTGATGAGGCACAGTTCTTTGATGTTGGCCTGATTGATGTCTGCAATAAATTGTCAGATATGGGCGTGCGGGTAATTGTTGCCGGACTTGACATGGATTTCAGGGGAAAGCCATTCGGACCGATGCCCGGATTAATGGCTAGTGCCGAATATGTTACGAAAGTTCACGCCATCTGTATGCGATGTGGAAACCTCGCACAATTTAGTCATCGTCTGTCAGATGCTGAAAAGTTGGTGGTTCTGGGTGAAAAAGGGGCGTACGAACCGCTTTGCCGTGAATGTTTTTTTGATTTGGGGCTTGCCACCAGTTGAAAAAACCTGCTGAACAAGGGTTTGTATGGTTGATGTATAAAAGCCTTCTGCCGTTGGTAACCTGCACCTCTCTGAAAGCAAATCATGTAATAATCCAAATTAAAGATTTCAATACCAGCTGTTAGTTACCAGTTGCTGTTTTAAAATGAATGTTTATTGAAGCAAATAATCGTTATTGATCTGAATAATATGATTTCATACTCACTTAATGATATTGTTGCAATTATTGGTGGCCAGGTAACCGGCCCGGATAATGCAATTGATCAGCCAATCAGGTTTTTATCGTTCGATTCACGTACCATCCTGTCAGGTAAGGAGACACTCTTTTTCGCGCTGAAAAGTGATCGCAACGACGGGCACCATTTTATTGAGGATGCAATAGCGAGGGAGGTAAATTCATTTGTAGTTGAAGATTTACCATCGAAAACAATATCAAATGCCGACGTTCAGTTTATTGTCGTTAAAGATTCTTTGGTGGCACTTCAAAAGCTGGCCGCTTTTCATCGCCAAAGGTTTAAATATCCCGTTGTCGGAATTACAGGAAGTAATGGTAAAACAATTGTAAAAGAATGGCTTAGTGAATTACTGAGTCCCGAATTGAAAATTGTTCGAAGTCCCAGGAGCTATAATTCCCAGATTGGAAATCCGCTTTCTGTGTGGTTAATGGATGATCGGTTTGATCTTGCAATCTTTGAGGCGGGAATTTCAATGCCTGGTGAAATGGAAAAGCTTGAAAAGATTTTGAAACCCGATCATGGAATTTTCACACACCTTGGAAAAGCGCATCTCGAAAATTTCAGTTCAGTTGAAGAATTGGTGGCTGAAAAGATCAAGTTGTTTGCAAATAGCACATTGTTAGTTTATTGTAAGGATTTTGAGTTGTTGCATCTGGCAATTGGTAAGGCCGTATTCACCAACAATCCAAGACTTTTTAAATGGTCGGCAAGCGATCATTCGGCTGATTTATTCGTTCTTAATATAACGAAGCGACTCGATTCTACAATCATTGAAGGAGTATATCAATCAGCAAAAATCTCGGTCACAATTCCTTTTACAGATGATGCAAGCATCGAAAATGCAATTCAGTGCTGGGCCTATTTGCTCGCAACAAATTGTAATCCGGACTCATTTAAAAATAAGTTTTTAAGGATTACCCCCGTTGCAATGAGGCTCGAATTGAAAAAGGGGATAAATGGTTGCACTATTATTAATGATTCATACAACTCAGATACGGCATCTCTGGTAAATGCATTGGATTTTATCGATCAGCAATCGGATAACCGCAAAAAGCGTTGTACTGTAATAATTTCCGATATTCTCCAATCGGGCGAGAATCCCGAATTCCTCTACCGTGAGATTGCAGATTACATTCAAATGCGTCATATTGACCGGCTCATTGGGATTGGAACGGAAATCAGCCGGTTTGGCGCCTTATTTTCAACAGCTGAAATACTATTTTTCCCTTCATCTGATGAGTTTTTACTTCATTTTAAGGAAAGCGATTTTAATCATGAGGTGATACTGTTGAAAGGAGCCCGGCAATTCCGTTTTGACAGAATATCTTCTGTACTTCAGGAGAAGGCACACCAGACGGTGATGGAAATCGATCTTGATGCGATGGTTTATAATCTAAATTTTTACCGCGAAAAGTTAAGCCCAACCACCAAAGTGATGGCCATGGTAAAAGCGTTTTCATATGGAACCGGATCGGTGGAGATTGCGAAAGCTTTGCAGTATAGGAGAATTGATTACCTGGCAGTTGCCATTGCAGATGAAGGAATTGAACTAAGAAACAATGGCATTGAGGTTCCCATACTTGTTATGAATCCCGAGGAGCATGGTTTTGATGCAATGATTGAAAACCGTCTTGAACCAAACATTTATCGTTTTGAACTGCTTCAAAAATTTGATGAAGCGTTAAAACGAAATGCAGTCAACAATTTTCCTGTTCACCTGAAAGTTGACACTGGGATGAAACGACTCGGTTTTGATCAGCCGGAGGCAATGAATAAAGTGGCTGAATATATCCTGAATCAGGATACAATGTATATCCGGTCTGTATTTTCTCACCTCGCAGTGAGTGATGATCCTGAAAATGATCAGTTTACCCAGTTGCAGTTTAAACGGTTTCTGGAGTTTTGCGATATTGTAACTAACCAGTTCGACTATAGAATATTAAGGCATATTTTGAATTCATCCGGGATTGAGCGTTTTCCAGGGATGGAACTCGACATGGTACGGCTTGGTATTGGACTTTATGGTGTAAGTACTTTCTGTCAGAATGAATTACACAATGTCGCTACGCTTAAAACTACCATCTCACAAATCAGAACAGTTGAAGAAGGAGAGACAATTGGTTATGGCAGAAGAGGTATTGCCAGTAAAATGCTGACAATTGCGGTTTTACCGATAGGATATGCCGACGGCCTAAACAGAAGATTAAGCAATGGTGTAGGGAAGGTATTAATCGGAGGAGTGAAGGCTCCGATTATTGGAACCATCTGCATGGATATGTGTATGGTTGATATTACAGGGATCGCTGCCAGTGAAGGAGACCGTGCAATTATTTTTGGTGAAGACCTGCCGGTGAGTGAAGTTGCCGAAACATTAGGAACCATCTCTTACGAAATCCTGACCTCAATTGGACAACGCGTGAAAAGGGTGTATTTCAAGGAGTGAAAAGGCTTTAGTCTTTGCCATCAATGGTACAAAGTGCCTTCCCAAATTCGTTAATTGTATAAAATGTTCTCCATAATATATGGAGAACCCGCGTCGGCATTCCAGTCAAGACCTTACTTATAAGCACTACCCCAATAAACCTTTTCAAAAAAGCACAGCACTTTTTCAATATCACCAAGCTAAATAAAACAGATCTTTTTTTGTATGTATTCAGTATAAATGTACTGAATATGAATTTATTATGCATTAACATTTTTAGAGCTTCCCAAAAAAAAATGTTTTAAATGGACATAGCCATGATCAAAAAACCCGGATTGTTTATAAAAATCTCTATTCTAAATACAACATAATGGCTTTACAAAATTTAAATTCTAAAAAAATGAAACTACGGTTGAGGATCTTCGTATTACTACATCGACCGACTATTCTTTTTTAAAGACCCTAAGGTCGAATATTGGTTAGAACACTCATTCTTAAAATGGAGATTTTAGACAACTGCCTCAAATATACTTATGAAAATTATTCATAAATGGTTTGGAAAAGAAAAAAGACTAGGCGTTAAGCTAGGTTTATTATCCTTATTTTTCTTGTGTTTCGCTGGACGATCGCAGGGACAGGGGTGTACCATTACACCTACTATTTCACCTGCCAATCCTACCACCTGTTATGGAAGTAGTACATTTAATCTTTCCTTTTCTACAACCGGGAACCCAGATAAGTATACACTTACAGTAGGGAGTAGGGCTTTGCCGGGTTTCTCGCCTGTTACCAATGCTAATTTGGTTGGTTCTACTGAAACTATATCTATACCAAATCCAGTTGCTGCCGGTGATTATGATTTCAACATAGTAGTCACAATTAGTTCAACAAGTTGCGTTTCTTCCATTGTACCTTTCACATTAACTATTGACCCTCTAACTGGGATAGCATCCGCCACTGCAGCAGCCGATCCAATTTGTTCGACTGCAACAACAACCCTGACTGCTAATGGTGTGGCAGGAACAAATGCCCAGGTAACCTGGTCGACAACGCCGGGAGGTACTGGAACAAGCCTTGGTACAGGACCGACAGTCAACAATATTGGTCCCGGTACTTATTATGCAAGGGTAACGGGAGATTGCGGATCGGCTGTCGAAGTCAGTGTAACTGTCGCCTCAAAAATTGATGTTGCGATCACTTCCGCCACTGCAGCGGCCAGTCCGATCTGTTCAAATGCAACAACAACCCTGACCGCTAACGGTGTTGCAGGAACAAATGCCGTTGTAACCTGGTGGACGGCTACAGGTGGTACGGGAACAAGCCTTGGTACAGGTCTTACTTTAGCCAATATAGGTACGGGTACTTATTATGCAAGGGTAACGGGTGATTGCGGACCGGCTGTCGAAGCCAGTGTAACTGTGGCCTCAAAAATTGATGTTGCGATCACTTCCGCCACGGCAGCGGCCAGTCCAATCTGTTCAAATGCAACAACAACCCTGTCCGCTAACGGTGTGGCAGGAACAAATGCCATCGTAACATGGTGGACCGCCTCGGGTGGTCTGGGAACAAACCTTGGTTCAGGCATTACCTTAACGAATATAGGTCCTGGCACTTATTATGCAAGGGTAACCGGTGATTGCGGACTGGCTGTCGAAGCCAGTGTTACAGTAACTTCCAACGAAGTTTTAGCGATCACTTCTGCTACAGCAGCTGCCAGTCCAATCTGTTCAAATGCAACAACAACCCTGACCGCAAATGGTGTTACAGGAACAGGTGCCATTGTAACCTGGTGGACAGCAACTGGTGGTACGGGAACAAACCTTGGTTCAGGCCTTACCATAACGAATATTGGTCCTGGCACTTATTATGCAAGGGTAACCGGTGATTGCGGATCGGCTGTCGAATCCAGCGTAACAGTCACTTCCAGCGTAATTTTAGCAATCACTTCTGTTACCGCAGCTGCCAATTCAGTTTGCCAGGGGGCCACAACGACCCTGACTGCTAATGGTGTTACAGGAGCAGGTGCCATTGTAACCTGGTGGACAGCAACTGGTGGTACGGGAACAAACCTTGGTTCAGGACTTACCTTAGCGAATATAGGTCCCGGTACTTATTATGCAAGGGTAACGGGTGATTGCGGATCGGCTGTCGAAGCCAATGTAACTGTCACCCCAAAAATTGATGTGGCAATCACTTCTGTTACAGCAGCGGCCAATCCGATCTGTTCAAATGCAACAACTACCCTGTCCGCGAACGGTGTGACAGGAACAAATGCCATCGTAACATGGTGGACCGCCTCGGGTGGAACGGGAACAAACCTGGGCACAGGTCTTACTTTAGCGAATATAGGTCCCGGTACTTATTTTGCAAGGGTAACCGGTGATTGCGGATCAGCTGTCGAAGCCAGTGTAACAGTCACTTCCAGCGTAATTTTAGCAATCACTTCTGTTACCGCAG